>Ga0268264_10000025_pt1 | contig 468619 bp, 369 predicted proteins | sample KBSSwiS32_FD_190357 | JGI IMG/M metagenome (GOLD analysis project Ga0268264, IMG submission 190357) | Switchgrass rhizosphere microbial communities from Kellogg Biological Station, Michigan, USA - KBS Switchgrass S3-2 (SPAdes) (version 2) | ecosystem: Host-associated > Plants > Roots >...
AGCGCTCGTCCAGGCCGAACGGCACTACGGCGATCGGCCTTTTCTGTGTGTGCTTCCCGAAGTTGCGTCTGTGTATGGGTTGCGGGCCGGAGAATTGACGTACTACGTCGTGAAGACCCTGGTCGACGAGTTGGCTGAGCGGTTTGGATCGGCCGGCTATGGACCCGGCCATCGGGTGGGGTTGCTGCTGGGGAATCGACCGCTGTATTTCCTGAGCTGGTTTGCCTTGAACTCGCTCGGGGTGTCGGTTGTCCCCATCAATCCGGATCTGCGCGCTTCGGAGCTGCAATTCCTGGTGGCGCATTCTGACATCGTGGCTGCCGTGGTGCTTCCGGAGCGTGTCGTCGATATCGAGGCGGCAGCAGGAGTTGCGGGTCGAGCGGTTGCGGTCATCACTCCCGACGACGATACGATGGCTGCGCCTCTGGTGCCGGCCTCCGGAAGCTCGGGTCGGAAGCGCGATGCAGAGTGCGCTGTCTTGTACACGTCGGGGACCACCGGCTACCCGAAGGGTTGCGTCCTGACCAACGATTACTTTCTGATCTCAGCGGAATGGTATGCCGGTGTAGGTGGATTGTGCAGCATGCGCCGTGGCAGCGAACGCATGTTGACCCCGCTGCCGACGTTCCACATGAACGCAATGGCCACTTCAACGATGGCGATGTTGGCATTGGGAGGGTGTTTGATCCCTCTGGATCGATTCCATCCGAAGACCTGGTGGCACTGTGTGCGGCAGTCGCGGGCTACGGTCGTTCATTATCTGGGTGTGATGCCTGCGATTCTCATGGCCGCGCCCGCATCCGAGCAGGACTGCGATCACGAGGTGCGCTTCGGATTCGGGGCGGGTGTGCCTCGAGAGCTGCACCTGGCGTTTGAGCGGCGTTTCGGATTTCCGTTGATTGAAGCCTGGGCGATGACGGAGACCGGCTCGGGGGCGGTGATCGCCGCGACCCACGAGCCCCGGCATCCAGGGACGAGTTGTGTCGGTCGGCCATCCAAAGATCTGCAGGTCAGGCTCGTGAGGGAGGATGGCTCCGAGGTGCCTCCCGGCGATACCGGCGAGCTGTTGGTGCGGCGCGGGGGCGCCGAGCCGCGGTGCGGTTTCTTCCATCGGTATCTCAAAGATCCGGATGCCACGGAAGCTGCCTGGGCGGGCGGGTGGTTTCATACCGGGGACCTGGTCAGGCAGGATGCTCAGGGGCGAATCTACTTTGTTGATCGCAACAAAAACATCATCCGCCGATCCGGGGAGAACATCTCTTCGGTAGAGGTGGAACGGGTGCTCTGTGAGCACCCGTCCGTCGCGGCCGCCGCGGTGGCCGCGGTCCCTGACGCGATTCGCGGCGAGGAGGTGTTCGCATGTATCCAACTCTCGGGTACCAGTGATCCTGGGGATACTGCGAATGCCCTCGTGCGCTGGTGTATTGACCGGATCGCCTACTTCAAGGCTCCGGGCTATGTGGCATTTGTGGACAGTTTGCCTTTGACCTCGACGCAGAAGATTCACCGTCGGGGTTTGAAGGATCTCGTTGCCCGGCTGTTTGCAGACGGGAACTACATCGATACGCGGCCGCTGAAGAAGAGGGATGCGGCGACTGCTTCGTAGCTGGGGGGAGAAACACGCATGTCAGACAGCGCCCTTTTGAATCTGGTGATGGTCCTCGAGGCAGGGCACGCGCCCGATGCAGTCCGGTTGTTGATTGAGCGAGTACTGGCCCTCGTATCTGCCTGAACTGTTATGAAGCGTGTGGATCGGCAGGGCTATGAAGATGTGGCGATCACAATACCCGTAACGATTCCGTACGTGAGGCATTCGTCTCGCGGCGTCCACTGGTTTGCGGCGCGTGCGCTCGCGGCGCTGCTCGAGAGAAGTGGCCTGGAGAAGCGGGCGGTGGATGGTCTGTGTTTCTCCAGTTTTACGGCAGGGGCCGACAATGCCGTGGCAATGACCCAACACCTGGGCGTGACGGTGCGTTGGTTGGATCACATACCCATGGGCGGCGTGTCCGGGATTGTGGCCTTGCGGCGGGCACTTCGTGCCGTGCAATGCGGCGACGCGGCGGTAGTGGCCTGTATCGCCGCCGACACCAATGCGCGGGGCTCATTCCGTTCCATTGTGGAAGATTTCAGTCAGTTCTCGCGGGATGCGGTGTATCCGTACGGAGCAGGAGGTGCGAATGGCAGCTTTGCGCTTCTGACGGATCACTATATGCGAACCTTCGGCGCGCGCGCGGAAGACTTCGGGAAAATGTGCGTCGAGCAGCGGGAGAATGCGCGGCACTGCCCGTTTGCCCTGCTCAGGAAACCTCTGACGCTCAATGAGTATCTGAGCGCGCGGCCCATTGCCGAGCCTCTGCGACTGTTTGATTGTGTGATGCCCTGCGCGGGCGCGGAGGCGTTTCTGGTTATGACACGGCAGCGGGCAACCGAGTTGGGCGTTCCTTACGCCGTCGTACTCGGTGCCACCGAATGTCACAACCCTTTTCCCGATGATCCCATTCAGACGCGCGGCGGATGGGACCTCGACCGTGATGAGTTGTTCGCGCAGGCAGGGATCGCCCGCCACCAACTCGATCTGGTTCAAACCTACGATGACTATCCGGTGATGTCGGTGATTCAGTTGGAGGACCTCGGTTTCTGCGCGAAGGGGGAAGGCGCGCAATTCATTCGCAGTCACAGCTTCGATACCGAAGGGACGTTTCCGTTGAACACCTGCGGCGGGCAGTTGTCGGCGGGCCAGGCGGGCACGGCGGGCGGCTTTATTGGCATAACGGAATCTTTGCGTCAGGTAACCGGTTCGGCATTAGGAGCGCAGGTGAAGGAGGCTCGGTTCGCACTGGTCAGTGGCTTCGGAATGATGGTCTACGACCGGGGTTTGTGTAGCGGGGCTGCGATCATGGAAGGTATCCGTTGAAGGATCTGTTCGCCCCGCTGAATGCTGACTCTGTCATTCCCAGCGGGCGGCGCAGCCGGGTTGCGCAGGGCCTGACTCTGGCTGCGGCTGCGGGGCGATTCGAGCTTCAGGAATGTGGCGCATGTGGAACTGTGCAATATCCGCCGCGTGAGGCGTGCTGTCGATGTTTGTCTGAAAGGCTCACCTGGAAGATGCAGAACGGAGCGGGGGACCTGTTGGCCAGGACGGTGTTGCATCACAGTCACGATCCGTATTTTCTCGAGCGCGTTCCGTGGTACGTGGGACTGGTGAGGTTGGACTGTGGCGTGTCTGTTGTCGTGCATCTGCCAGCCGATGCGCCAAAGCCGCCGGCTCGCGTGCGGGTAGTGGCACATCTGGACAGAGGAGGAGAGGGGGTGTTGGTTGCTTTTGACCCGAAAGATGGTTCCGGTGCCAGCCACGCGGGTATATCGAGGTGAAAACATGACTGATCGAGCCGCGTCGGAGTTTCGTGAGCGTGTGCTCGGAACGGCGGACATTGTCTTCATGGTCATGGCGGCCGCGGCGCCGCTGTCGGTGGTTGTTGGATTGATGCCGATCGCCTTTGCTTTTGGTAATGGCGGTGGTTTGCCGGGAACGTACCTCTGCGCCGTGGCTGCCATGCTGCTGTTCGCTGTTGGGTATGTGCGGATCATCCCCTTTGTTCAAAACGCGGGTGCGTTCTACGCGTACATCACTGCGAGCGTAGGCCGCGAATGTGGCCTGGCGGCGGCTTACGTGGCGGTCTGTTCCTATATCGCATTGTCCTGCTCCACTTTGGCCGTGCTGGCGTTCTTCAGTGCTCAATTCGTGAAGACGCTGGGTGGCGTCGAGACTCACTGGATCCTGTGGGCGGGCATCAGTCTCGTTGCGCTCACAGTGCTGTCTTATCGCCATATCACACTGGCCGCCAAGGTGCTCGGAGTGGCGCTGACGGCCGAAGTACTGCTGATTCTTCTGCTCGATGCCTCGATCATTTATCACGCCGCGCCTTCCAGTCTGACGCTGCAGAGCTTTACGCCTCGGATGGTCTTCGCGCCGGGCTTTGGAATTGCGGCCATCTACGGCTTCAACAGCATGCTCGGTGTCGAAGGGACGGCGATCTACCAGGAGGAAGCCCGAAACCGCGCCGTGACGATTCCCAGGGCGACGTATATCTGCGTGTTGGTGGTGGGGCTCTTCTACGTGTTGACCGCCTGGTGCCTGGCCTCGGCCGTCGGTCCTGAGCAGGTCGCCGCGCTCGCCCGGGCGAATCTCGGCACCTTCGTGGCGGATCGAGGTGTGGCGCACCTCGGATCGTGGGCGGGTCTCGCTTTCAGTGTATTGATGTTGACGAGCTCATTTGCCGCGGCGCTTGCGTTGTTCAACAACGCGGCACGATACCTGTTTGCGCTATCCCGCGATGGAGTATTGCCGGCATCCCTGGCCAGGATTCATCCGCGCCATCAATCGCCCTATGTCGCCTCCATTGTATTGGCGATGGTCCTGGCGTTGATTGTGGCGGTGAGTGCGCTTGCGAGGCTCGATCCGCTGGTCAATGTCACTACCGCATTGGTTGGACTCGGGTCAGTGGGACTGATGGCTTTGTTGGCGGTCACCGCTTTGGCGATTCCACTGTACTTCCTCGGGCGCGGGCTGATCGGTTGGCGCAGCAGCGTCGCGCCGGCGATCGGTGGTTTGGTGATGGCGGTCGCGGTGTCCCTGGCGTTCGTGAATTACTCCGCGATCACCGGAGTTGACTCGGCTGTTATCAATCATCTGCCGTATCTGTTGGCCGCCGTTGCCATCCTCGGCGTCGTACAGGCGCGCTGGCTTCGCATTTGCAATCCCCGCGTCTACTCGCGGATCGGTGCCACTCGGGTGGAGTACAGCGGGGCACCCGAGTCGGGTTCAGTTGCAGGGTCTGTGATGCCCACCGGACTGTTGGGTCATGGCAAGTGACCGTGCGCGACGGGCTGATGCGGCAGCGGTGGCCGATATTGCACGGATTGTGGCTCCGTTTGCCATGCGTGCCGCGCCCCGGTTCGTGTGAGCATAGCAGACAGATGAGGGAGTCTGATGGAACGTTTTGTCGCTGAGCGATTGTTGAGATTCAGTGATTGTGACCCGTCCGGCATTGCCTATTTCCCCGCCTATCTCAACCTGTTGAACGGCGTGGTGGAGGATTTCTGGCGTTATCTCGGATTCTCCCTGCCGGAGTTGATCAAGGGCCGGGGCATCGGCACGCCCACGGTGCAACTCGACTGTCAGTTTGAGCGTCCGGCCACGTTTGGAGAGCAGCTCACTTTTCTGCTGTCTGTGGTGAAGCTCGGGAAGTCATCGTTGCACCTGGCACACGAGGTCACGGGCGCTGACGGAACCAAATGGTCCGCGCGTCAGGTACTGGTCGCGACGTCATTGACCGAACATCGGCCCACACCGTGGCCGGAGGATGTGCGGGGCTCTCTGTGCAGGCACTTTCCGGCGCTCAGCGCCGAAAGGGAAGCATCCTGATGGCAACACAACGAGAGAACTATCGTGAAGACATCGCCGGCCGCGCGAATGTCGAAGATACGCCGGAGCTCCTGGCTTACTACAGTGAGCTGGAGCGGCTGAAGACGGGAGCACTCTGGACGGTTGCCAACAAGATCGAGCCCTGGCTTCCGAAGTCGACCTCGGTGCCCGTGCTGTGGCGTTACCGGGATTTGCGCCCTCATGTGTTGAAGTCAGTGGATCTGGTGACGCCGGAAAAGGCTGGCCGGCGCGTTGTTTATCTCGACAACCCTGGACGGCGGGAGGTGGTTGCCGCGGTGGGATGGCTCTATTCCGGCCTGCAGGTAATGCATCCGGGTGAGGCTGCGTCTGCCCACGCACACAGTGCGTCGGCACTGCGATTCATTATGGAGGGGCGGGGTGCCTACACGATCGTGGACGGTCACAAGATGACGCTCGGGGTGAATGACTTCGTGCTGACGCCCAATGGGACCTGGCACGAGCACGGTGTCGAGGCCGACGGGGCACCGTGCATCTGGCAGGACGGGCTGGACATTCCTTTCGTTAATGCAATGGAGGCCAACTTCTATTGCGTGCATCCACGGATGAATCAAACAGTGGAATTCCCGGTGAATGACATGCGCAACGCCTGGGGAAGCCCGGGCCTGCTGCCGGGAACGGGCAGTTGGTCGAAGTCCTACTCGCCCTTGTTCAAGTACGAATGGGGTCCGACCTACGAGGCGCTCACCCGCTGTAGCCGTGCAATGGAGGGATCCGTGCATGATGGGATTCTGATGGAGTATGTGAATCCGGTGACGGGCGGTCCGATCATGCCGACGCTGGGAGCAGGAATGCAGATGCTGCGCGCAGGCGAGCACACTCAGGCGCATCGACATACCGGATGCGCAATCTATCAGGTAGCCCGGGGCAATGGCTTCTCGATCGTCGACGGTCAGCGCTTTGACTGGCAGGAACGCGACATTTTCTGCGTGCCTTCCTGGGCGTGGCACGAGCATGCGAACGGGTCTTCTTCGCAGGATGCCTGCTTGTTCAATTTCAACGACCTGCCGGTGATCCGCTCTCTCGGCCTGTATCGGGAAGAACATTACCCCGAGCACGGTGGACATCAGACTACGGTTCAACGGAGCGATGCATGAAGTTGGTGAGTTTCCGCAGCTCTCCCGAGGCCGCGGCGCGGCTCGGTGTCCTCGAGGGCCGGTTTGTCATTGATGTCGAGAAACTGGGGACGCGGGAGAACGTTCCGTTACCTGGATCGATGCTCGATCTCATCCAGGCAGGACCGCACGCCCTGAGTGCGCTCGAGGATATTTTGCAGCGCTCCAAGCGGCGGCCGGTAGATGGCACGGTGCCCGTTGACAATGTGACGCTGCTGGCGCCGATTCCACGTCCGCGCAAGAACATTTTCGGCATCGGGCTCAACTACGTGGAGCATGTCGAAGAGTCGAGCCGTTCGCTCGATACCTCGAAGGCGCTGCCCGAGAAGCCGGTGATTTTCTCGAAGCCGCCGACCACGGTGATCGGTCCCGGGGACGCCGTACAACACAACAAGACCATCACCCGGCAATTGGACTGGGAAGTGGAGCTTGCGGTGATCATCGGCACGACCTGCCGGCGGGTCCGCGAGGAGGACGCGCTGGCCCACGTGTTCGGCTACAGCGTGTTGATTGACATCAGTGCGCGCGACTGCAGGCGCGCCGGACAGTGGATCTATTCCAAGGGGCAGGATACCTACGCGCCTTTTGGGCCCTGCATCGTGACAGCGGATGAGATAGGTGATCCGCACACGCTGGATCTGTGGCTGTCGGTCAATGGCGTGATGAAGCAGAAATCCAACACGCGCCACATGCTGTTCAAGGTTCCGCATCTGATTGCGGACCTCAGTGCCGGGATGACCCTCGAGCCGGGGGACATCATCGCAACGGGAACACCCTCCGGGGTGGGCGCTGGGCGCACTCCGCAGGAATGGCTCTGGCCGGGGGATGTCATTGAGGCGGGGGTGCAGAAGATCGGGGAGCTCAGGCACCCGGTCGTAGCGATAGGGGGCGCTTCCGCATGAGCCCACAGATGAAGCATCACTTGGGGATCTCGCTTCCGTGTCTACTCCTTGCCAATGGCGTAGTTACGGCTCAACAGGCGGCCGCGGACAACTCGGCCGGTCAATCCAATGACGAGCTGGCGACGGTAGTGGTCACGGGCTCGTTGATCAAACGCACCGACTCGGAGACCCCGAGTCCGGTGCAGGTCATTTCTTCGGTCGATCTGCAGGAATCCGGATACACCAACCTCTCCGATGTTTTGCGGAATCTATCGGCGAACGCGCAGGGGGCGCTGGGTCAGTCGTTCGGCCAATCGTTTGCTGCCGGCGGGCAGGGCGTGGCGCTTCGTGGGCTGACTGTAGGTGGCACGCTCACGTTGATTGATGGCGAGCGGATGGTCGCTTATCCGCTCTCTGATGATAATCAACGCAGCTTCGTTGATATTTCGGCGATTCCGTTCAACGCGGTCGACAGTGTGGAAGTGTTGAAGGATGGCGCCTCGGCGTTGTACGGGGCCGATGCGATCGCGGGCGTAGTGAACGTCAAGCTCAAACGCGCCTTTTCCGGTGCAGAGGTGACCGCTGAGGGCGGTACGTCCTACAAGCGCGACGGCTCGGGGATTCACCTCGCCGGGATCTTCGGCACCGGAGACCTGCCGAAGGATGGATATAACGCCTATATTGCCATCGACTATCACCACCTCGACCGGATTCCGAGCTCGGCCCGCAGTGGTGGGTTCACGAATACCGACTGGAGCGGGCTGCCGGGCGGCATCAACACGACACCGGGCGCTTCCGGCAATCCCTTCAATCCCTATCCGGCCAGCACGACCGGTTATCTGCTCAATCCGGGTGATGCGGCGGATGCAGGCCTGCCGGCACAGTATTTCCTGCCGGGTTGCTCGGCAGACCTGCAGGCGGCCGACGAGTGCACGTTTCAATTTCCGGGTTTGATTCAGCCGTCGGCCGAGCAGACCAATGTGTTGGCGAGGTTTACGAAGAATCTGTGGGACGGGTGGCAGCTCATCACCACCGGGTCGGTGTTTGTCAGCAATGCCGAGCAGGTGGCGCCGTCGTCGATTTCCAACCCGTTTCCAGGCTCCAACTACCAGTTGGGTGGACAGACGAACATCGCTTTCGGTCCCGGCACCGACCCGTCCCTGGTCTATTACCCGCCGCTCACCGTGCCTGTGGGTGCGCTGGGCAACCCCTACAGCCAGCCGGCACCGCTCATCTACAATTTTGCCGATATCGGGCCGCAGCTGACGCGGACGTCCACTACGACTTACCGGCTGATTGCAGACCTGAAGGGCGCGTTCCTCGGCTGGGATATTGATGCCAACGCCGGGGCGATGTACTCGAGCATGAGCCTGAAGCAATACGGAGACTTCTCCTACGGAGCGGCACAGCGTGCAATCAACGAGGGCGCCTACATCCCCGGCCTGACGGTCAACAGCGCCCAGATGCTCGCTCCGGAAGTTTCGTATCATCCCTCGAGCCAGCTGGATATTGCCGGGATCAGTGCCAGCCGCCCATTGGCTCAGTTGCCGGGGGGGCCACTCGCGCTGGGCCTCGGCGCGCAGTACTTCTTCAAAGCGCAGAACGTACAGCCGGCTGCCGCGATTGCTCAGGGTATCCAGATCGGTAACCAGTCCTACACGGTCGGGTCTCAGAGCAACGTCGCGGTGTTCGCGGAGTTGGATGCGCAGCCGTTCAGGATGTTGGAGCTGAACGGGGCGATTCGTTATGACCACTACAACACCTACGGTGGAACGGCCGTGCCAAAGTTCGGTGCGAAGCTCACACCCATCGAGCAGATAGCTTTTCGGGCGACCTGGGGCAAGGGATTTCGGGCACCCTCGTCCTCCGAGTCAGGCAATTCCGGCGCGATTGTCGGAACGGGCTCGGTTTACGATGACACTTTGTGTCCCGGTGGGATTGCGAACGTGGCTGGTACCTATAACAGCCAATGCGCGGTCCAATTGATCGGCTACCAGGTGTCCAACCCACGCCTGAAGGCGGTGACTTCCAACAGCGCGACCTTTGGGGTCGTGCTGGCGCCTATTCAGAACGTGAGCCTGGCTGTCGACTATTACAGGATCCGGCTGACCAACGACATCATCTCGCAGTACCAGGCAGGCGGATTGAACGCCTATACGTCGCTGGTTCGAGGCCCTACTGCGGTCCTGCCGCAGTGTATAGACAATGCGACACCTTGCGCCACTGCCAATACGACGACGCCCGTTGGGTTGGAGCTGTTCGCAGCCTATCCCTATGTGAATGCCGGCACGACGCAGACAGAAGGCGTGGACTTCGACCTGCAATCGCAGTTCGATGCGGGCAATCTCGGTAAGATCAAAGGTCGGCTCACCTGGACACACATGATCGACTACGATCTGACCGTGCAGGGGAACACGTACCAACTGGCTGGCACGCACGGCCCATCGGGAATCTCCGGCGATACGGGAAATCCGAAGGACCGTGGCACGCTGTCGCTCACGTGGGAGCGCAAAGGGGCTTCGCTGACGCTGACGGAGAACTACATCGGTCCATTCAACATCACAGACCCGTCGGCGGGATACACGAGTTGCAGTCTTTCGTTGAGCAACTCGGCGACCTGGGCCTATGGCGTGCGTTACGCAGGTGGTGACCCGTTACCAGCGGAGTGGTATCCGTACTGCAGCGTGCACAAGTTCATTGAAACCAACGCGTATGCGAACTACGCGGTGAACGATCACCTGGACATCCATGGCTCGGTGACCAACCTGTTCAATGCCAATGCGCCGGTGGATCTGCAGACGTACGGGGGCGGGGGGAATCTCGCGTATGACGCTGCTCTTCACCAGGATGGGGCAGTGGGGCGGTATTTTACGCTGGGGGCCACCTATCGGTTTTGAGATCGGTTACTCCTGTAGAGGAGCGCTCCAATCTTCTGCCCGGGCGAGCTCGAACCTGGAGATCCTGCCGGTGGCGGTAATCGCCAGGATGAGATCGCACAGTCCGTGGTCGAAGCGAGCGCGGTAGTGGTAGACCTGCTCGTTGCCCTGCTGCTCATGGGCGAACAGGGCGAGCTCGCGGCGGGCGCCGAGGGATGTCAGGACCTTCTGGTTCTCGGCCATGGACTCGGCGAATTCGGACCTGGAGATGAACGCGAAATCGGCGTAGTTGGGCTGGCCGGCGGCGATCTGTTGGAGCGCCGTCTCGATATGTTCGGTCAGCTTGGGCTCGCGATCCTCAATGGGCCCTGCGGCAGCCTGGGCGAGCTTGGGATCAAACATCCCGGCAACGTGGCGTACGATGCTCGTTGGATTGGCATTGTCACTGTTCGTTAGAGCGATGACGGTCAGCTCGTCGCCGAGATAGCGGATGACGAAGCTTTGGAAGCCTTGCCAACTGCCCGCGTGGCGCCAGATTTCCTGGCCGGCGCCGTGCCCGAGGTACCACCCGAAACCGTAGGGATAGGTGTGGCCTCCCGGCAGAGACGCCGGCTGGGCGATCAGCGCCCAGGATGCGGGTTGCAGGATCTCGTGGCCGATCGCGGCATCCCAACGGGCGTAATCCAGAACCGAGAAGATGAAGGGACCGTCGGCTGTTGAGTTCGCTGTGGAGGAGACCCACTCCTGATTGTGCAGCTCGCCGTTGCGAAGCTCGTAGCCGGCCGCCCGGTCGGGAATGATGGCCAGATAGTCCATAACCCGGATGGTTCGCATGCCGAGCGGAGCGAACACTCTCCGAGTGAGGAGATCGGCGTAGCTTTCGCCGGTTGCTTTCTTGATCAACATGCCGAGAACCAGATAGCCGGTGTAACTGAAGCTCCAGTGCGTGCCAGCGGGGAAATTCAATTCCTGTTTGTAGATGATGTTGAGGAGCTCGTCGTCGCTGTAGTCATGGCGGAATTCTCCGTTGGGCGTGGTTGGCAGGCCGGAAGTGTGGTTGAGTACCTGTCGAATGGTGATGAAGCCCCAGGTGCGCGGGGCCTGCGGGAGATATTTCCGGATCGGGTCATCCAGTTGAAGCTGGCCATCCTCGACGAGAAGCATGATGGCCACGGCGGTGAATTGCATGCCGACGGAGCCGGTTTCGAACACGGTGTCGGGGTGGACGGGGACACTGTGCTCGAGATTTGCGAAACCGTATCCTCGTGCCCGAATGAGTTGACCGTGTTGCATGATGCCGAGCGCGAGGCCGGGGATGTGCTGGCGCGTCATCTCGGTCTTGATGTAGTCGTCAATGGCATCTGCGCGTGCAGCGCCGGTCGAAGTTGCCAGTGCGAGGGCCAGTGACAAGGCTGGGGCCGCGGGTATTCTCTTCATTGGGGGTCTGTCGAGCTGTTGTAAATGGTTGCGCTGGGGAACTATAGGGCGCGGAAGTCGGAACAGACAACCTGTCTACGGTGTTGGCCTCGTTTGCAAAGATAGTTGCCGATTCTGCAATCATGTCGATGTCGTGCCGGGTGCCAGAATAGAGAGTACGCACGCCGTACCGTTGTCGCGGGAAATGGGGAAGCTGACGATGAAAATGATGCCTCTGAAAGGTCTTCTGCTGGTCACATTGACGGCGCTGGTCGTCCCGTCCGCCGGTGCAACTGAGCAGGACAATGTGATGAAAGCCGTGCGGCAATGGGTGGAGGGATTGAACAAGGGCGATACGAAGTCGGCCGTTGCCGCCTGCGCCAACGAGACTTCGATTGTCGATGAGTTCCCACCGCACGAGTGGCATGGGGAAGGTGCTTGTGCAAGGTGGGTTTCGGAGTTGGAGGTCTACAACCGGGGACTGGGTCTTACTGACAGTCACGTGACGCTCGGTAAGCCGCGACGCGTAGATATCACGGGTGACCGTGCCTACGTGGTCGCACCCACTGAATTCAACTTCAAGGAGCATGGGAAGCCGGGCAAAGAAGCGGGAGCGCTATTCACGGTTTCGCTGAAGAACAGCCCGGATGGATGGCGCATCACCGGGTGGGCGTGGTCGCGTCCATAGCGGATTTCGTCAAATGGAAGAGCGCTCTCATGCCCAATCGACGCGATGCGTTGAAACAGACCTTTGCGGTGGTCACCCTTGGCGCAGTTGGTTGCGCCCGAAGCGCGTCGCCCACTCCGGGACGGAAGATCCAGTCCGCCGTACGCCGCGACGAAACGATACTGAAGCTCGGAGGGCTCGGTGATCGGTATGAGATGACCTGGGATGCGCAGGATCGCCTGTACGTGGTGGTCAACGACGGTCCGGGATGGTTCGATCCCCGGCGCGGGTTTTATAACAGCCGGCTGTGGACGCTCAATGGTTACCTCCAAACGGCGGCATTCGCCGACGTGGCCGGATATCCGGAGCTGAATGATCTGACACGCCCCGAGGATGCGCCGCACTACTACGGCCATGGTGTGCTGGCTGTCCGGGACCGCGTCTATCAATTCCTCAGCACACTCGATCGCGAGACCGAGCGGCCGCGCCATTGGATTGGTGCCAAGCTCATTTATTCCAATGACAACGGGCGCACATGGTGCAACCAGGACAGCCGTTCACCTGTGACCTGGGAGGATTGGGGTGCTCAATCGCGCGACTCACTCGTGTTTTTCCAGGAGCCGGATGGGTGCTTTTCGCTGCTGTCAGTTGTACAAATGGGGAGGAACTATTCGGGCAACCGTGACGGGTATGTGTACGTGTATGGGGTAAACGGAAACACTGACGGGCGCATGAATGAGCTCGTGCTGTTCCGCGTGCCGCTCGGGGCGATCATGAACCGGCGGGCCTACGAGTTCTTTGGGGGGCTGAGTGGTCAGGGTAGTGCGCGTTGGGAGAGGGATATTGAGGCACGCGCGGTGGTTCATACGTTCCCACGCGGGTGGGTCAATCATACCAACCTGTTTCCTGGGGACCTGGTAGTGGAGTCATGGCTCCCGAGCGTTGTCTACAACGAGCCGTTGGGGCTGTATCTGATGGCCAGCGCGGGCGTTGGATGTGCCCCGGATGGAACCGAGTTCGGCAAGGCGAGCTACCTGGGGTTCTGGGTCTCTGATACTCCCTGGGGGCCCTGGCGGCAGATTCATGAGGAGCGGGCGTGGACGCCGGGAAGGGATCCGGAAGCACGCGCCTACGCACCGCAGATTGCACCCAAGTGGATCGCGCCGGACGGCAAATCGTTCTGGCTCGTCTGGGCTGACCTGAAGGGGATGTTGAAATTCTCGAAGGATGAGCCGCTGCTGGATGCGCAAATGAGCGAGGCCGGCACGCCCGAGCAGAGGGGGCTCGTGCAGGCGGAGTTTCTCAGGCGTTATATGCCCGGGTATTCATTCAATGCGCAGCGCGTGGATTTGATTTGAGCACGTAATCCGTTGAGTTATCACCAGAGGGTTTTCCTGCCGTACGCCGTCGTCAAGGAAACAGCGCACTGCAGGAAGACCTTGATGGCTCTGAACTCGATTATTCGCCGAACGTTGGGTCCTGCGGCGCTATTGGGGCTGATGGTTGTCGGCCGTGCCGCGCAGGCACTGGACGGGTCCGATGCAGGCGAGGACGCAACATCGGTGGTCTCGGCTGAAGTCATTGTCACTACGTCACGTGTGAACCTTCTGGGTACGGCAACTACGGCAAGTCAGGGCTCTGTCACGGAACAGGAGCTCGATCTGCGGCCTGCCTACCGGGTGGGCCAGTTGCTGGAGAGCGTGCCGGGGCTGGTCGTGACGGTCCACTCGGGCGAGGGGAAGGCGAACCAGTATCTGGCCCGCGGCTTCAATCTGGATCACGGCACTGACATCGCCCACTTTGTGGATGACATGCCCATCAACCGGCCGACCAATACGCATGGTCAGGGCTACTCGGACCTGAACTTCCTGATGCCTGAGATGGCGAACGGGCTCGACTACACCAAGGGACCGTATTACGCCTCGGTGGGTGACTTTGGATCCGTTGCCTCCACGCACATGCGTCTGGCGAATGAGATCCCGAATCAGGTCTCGGTCGCGGGTGGCACGCTCGGTGTGTACAACGCCTTCATTGGGGGAACAGGGCATCTCTCGGAAGACGAGCGGATCGTCGGGGGACTCTACTATGGTCACGTAGACGGGCCGTACACGCATCGGGATGATTTCCGCAAGATTGCCGGCACCTTGCGCTTCAGTCGCGGTACTGACGCGGATGGGTACAGCGCAACTGCCATGTATTTCCATGGCGAAGGCAACATGACGACGGACCAGCCGCTGCGGGCGGTTCAGGCGGGGCTGATCAGTCGCTGGGGGACGCTGGATCCGACAGACGGCAGTCTGTCTGAACGCTTCAGCCTATCAGGGCATCTGGGTGCCCTGGGCGATGACTGGAAGTTGCGCTCCAGCGCGTATTTCATTCACAGCAAGATGATTCTGTGGAACGACTTTACACATTACCTGGACGATGAGATCAACGGCGATCAGGAGGAGCAGTACGAGAGTCGGACGACCGCGGGCGGGCAATCGTCTTTTACGCTCTCAGGCAAGCTGGGTTCCATGCGCAGCGAAATGGAAGTGGGTGTGCAACTTCGTTACGACGATGCCTATGTCAATCGGAAACATACTCTGCACCGGGAGCCGTTGAGCCACTGTTCGATCAAACAGGCTGGGGATGCGGTGCTGGAGGCGCCGGCCTCCGGGGGTATCTGTAATGCAGATCGGGTTCACTTGTGGGATCTCGGCCCCTACGTTCAGAACACTACGTACTGGCTGCCTTGGCTGCGAACAGTGTTGGGTATCCGTGAGGAATACTATCAGGCGAGCGATCACAGTCTGACGAAGGGGTTTCGCGGCAGCGACCATGAGATGCTGTTTCAGCCGAAGGGGAGTCTGATTCTAGGACCCTTCGCGGCGACGGAATTCTATTTCAGTGCCGGCCGCGGCTTTCACTCAGACGATGTGCGTGGAGTGTTCGGGACGGTCCCGCTGGAGGGTGTGCCGGGCTTGGCCGGAACGACGCCTTTGCTGGCGCCGACGACTGGAATCGAATTAGGTGCGCGTAGCAACCTGTTGTCCAATATGTCGCTGCAGCTCGCGCTGTTTCAACAGGATTTCAATTCGGAGCTGGCTTACGACGCCGATGCGGGCCAGGACACGGCGAGTGCGCCGAGCCGGCGCCAGGGTGTTGAGATCTCCGGGCAGTACCGGCCTTTGCGCTGGGTCGAGCTCAACACTGACCTGGCTTTTTCGCGGGCGCGTTATTGCGGGGATCTTCAGGCCTTTGGGCTGAATGGGCCGTTTGTGGCCGACGCGCCGAAATTCATCGGCTCGTTCGGGATGCTGATTGACAATCTGGGGCCGTTTTTTGGTGGATTGCAGTGGCGCAGGCTGGGGGCCTATCCCATCAGCGATGGAGATGCCAGCCCGCGGGATGCGGGGTACAGCGAAATCAACATCGACGGCGGGTACAAGATCAATTCGCGTGTGCGTGTGCAGCTCAGCATTTTCAATCTGTTCAATACCCATGGCAACTCATCAGCCTATTACTACACCTCGCGGCTGGCGGGAGAGCCGGGCGAGGGGGTGACTGGGTTTCAAGCTCATCCGCTGGAGCCGATTTCGGGGGTGTTGAAGGTGACAGCGAATTTTTAAGGGCACGCAGGGATGCTCGAGGGTGGGCTCCCGCGCCGTGAACACCGTCCAACACTGCTCGCGCTGTTCAGCGCAGTGATGATTGGAGGCTGAGCTTCTGCCATGCTTCGAGCTCTTGCCGCGTGATTCCCAGGCGTACAGATCCGCGAGCGGTCCTACTTCGTTGAACTCGTAGAGGGCGATCGTCGCCTTTGGATAGGACTCCGCATCCACGTCAACGAAAGACTGAGGCACGTAATCCCCACGGATCAAAGGAATGATCGAAGCCAGGCGCGCGGTGCGCTGTTGACGTCAACGAAGGCCCGCAGGTAGGAGACATGGACGAGCAGGAAGAAGCTTTGGCGGCCATATATCGGCCATCAATGGCCGATATATCACTCAAGGGGCAATGCAATAGCCGCATGCCACTGCAGGTATCGAGTCTTCGGCTGGGTCTCAGAAACGTTCGAGGCGGTAGGGAGTCGGATCCACGATCGGTGTTTGATGGGTGATGAGATCGGCTGCCAGTTGTCCGGCGGCGGGAGAGGTGCCGAAGCCGTGGCCTGAGAATCCGGAGGCGAGGGTCAGGCCGGGGATCTTTTTGACAGGGGAAATGACCGGTAGGGAATCGGGTGTGACGTCGATCATGCCGCCCCAGGTTTCTGTCAATACCGTACGCTTGAAGATGGGCCAGGCCTGAATGAGGTTGTGCAGGGCTTCGGCATTGAGTGCATCGTTTGGCAGAGGATCCAGGGTTCTGACGCGCTCGAATGGAGATCGCGCTGTTGGACCCCAGCGGCGGGACAACGCGAGATCATCGACGAAGTTCTTGCCCAAGGACAACCGCACGTTTGCCCATTGTGCGCGTAGCATGGGGATGTATCTGGTGCCGATCAATAGATGATCGAGCGTCAGGGGCGTCGGCATTGCGCCGCGCTGAGTGATTGTGTATCCGCCGTCATGGCGTTTGCGGAATGAGAAGTCGGGTCCACCGACTGCGATTTCAGTTGGGCCTTCAAGTGGGGCGGTGCGTGCAACAGTCGCTGCGATCGGCAGGGTCAGCAGCTTTACGCCCTGGTTGCCCAGGAAACGCCGTGACCACACGCCGCCTGCAAGTAGAACCTGGTCGCAGCGGATTTCGCCGCGCTCCGTAATGACGCCACTGACTCGGCCGGCCGCCATCGACAACGTTCGCACCGCGCAGTTCTCGACGATTACGCCACCTTTCGCGATGACGGTACGAGCGATCGCGCTGGCGGCGAACTGGGGTTCAGCGCGGCCATCTGACGGTGTGTGGATGCCCCCGGCCCAACTACCGGTTCCTCCTGGCACAAGAGCATCGATTTCCGCGGGAGTGAGCAAACGAGAGTCGAGTGACAGGTCCCGGACAGATTCGAGCCAATCCCGATGCTTTGCCATCTCAGCTTCAGTTCGGGCCAGATACAGAATGCCGGCCTGACGGTAGCCTACGTCAGTACCGACTCGTGCGGGCATCTGCGCCCATAGCCGATCGGAGGCGAGCGACATCGGCACGTCGAATTTCCCGCGCGCCATTTTGCGGATCCAACCGAGGTTGCGCGAGGACTGTTCTCCGGCAATGCGGCCTTTCTCGAGTACCACCACCGGGATCCCACGCTCCGCCAGATTCAACGCCGCTGTCAAACCGACGATTCCGCCACCTATGACGGCAACGGTTGTTGACTTCGGAGGCGCGGGTGATGTTTGAACGGGGGTGATTACGGGAACCACGGCATGGGTCCTCGGGACGGTGGTGGTGGCCGGCGGCGGGCGGTCGCCGCTCGGACCCGTTCAGCGCGCCAGATTGATTTCTTTGACATTGAATGTGGAAGCGCCGCGGTAGGCGGTGATTTCGATCTCCACTTTGTATTGGGCGGAGCCAAGTGGCGGGCAGGTCATGGTGAGTGTTGGATTGATGCCGCGCATTTTCCGGGCGTACGCCGCCATGACCGTCTCGATATCCTGTGGAAACTGTACGAAGACGCGTGCAGCGACGGTGTCAGCCAGGGTTGCACCGACCGCGGCAAGGGCAGTTTCGATGTTGGCCAGGACCTGCAAGGTCTGTTCCGTGAGGTCTTCGGGGATGAGCTTTGTTTGGGGGTTGCGGCCCGCTGTGTTGGAAACGAAGATGAGATTGTCGACGGCCACGAGGCGTGAGTAGCTGCCGCGCTCCTCGAACGGATTGCCGGTCTTGACTTTGACGATGTCTGGCATGGCGATCAGGGCTCTCGTTGATGAATGGATCAGCGCAACAGCGGCTGGTCCCAGAGGTTCAATCTGACGCCGATGCCCTGGGCAATGGCGTTGCGATAGACGACGGTGCCCCAGGCAACATCCTCAACGGCCATGCCGCCGACGGACAGGATGATGATCTCGTCCTCGGAGCGGCGCCCCGGTGCCTCCCCACTGACGATTTTCCCCAGATCCTCGAGGTGCTCGCGAGCGATCCGGCCTTCATCGACGAGATCCATGAATCGCACGCCCACCGCGGGGATGATCCGATGCACCGGCTTGGGGTGTTCCTCGGCGTACGCTTCGTAGAGTCCGGTGTTATCCAGGACTTTTCGGATGTCGGGCGACTCCACGTCGCGGTCGATGTTGCACGGTGCGGGCATCGAAAGATAGGTGCCGGGACTGATCCATTCGCCGTGGACTGTTGGATAAGTTGAGGGGTCGCCGGTTGCGCCTGAGGCGCAGAAGGTGACGATGTCGGAGTTGCGTACGATGGCTTCGAGGCTGTCGACCACCTCCACGCGGGTGATCTGAGGAAATGTCTCTGCAACCCAGGTCAGGAAGGCGTCGAGATTCTTTTGACCACGGCCCTTGACCTTCACGGTGTCTATTGCCGGGCAGACCGCAACGAATGCCGATAAAGAGGTTTTTGCCATCACACCCGGGCCTAGAATTCCGACTACGCGGGAATTCCTGCGCGCGAGATGCCTGGCACCCACACCCGGGACCGCGCCGGTGCGGTAGGCCGAAAGCAGGTTTGCCGACATGAATGCCAGAGGCGCGCCGGTATCGGCGTCATTGAGTACGAACATCAGGATCGAGCGCGGCAGACCCTTTTCCCGATTCTCGATGTTGGATCCATACCATTTGACGCCGGCGGTCCGAAAGCGCCCGCCGAGGTAGGCCGGCATGGCCATGAAGCGCCGGTCGGCGGTTGGCTTGGGCATGTCGGGGAACGGGGAGTCATCCGGAAAGATCACGATCGCGCCGTGGGAGTTGTTGCTCGCGCCGGCCATTCGATAGTCACCCGAGTGCAGGAGACCGAACATCTCTTCCATGGTGTCGACGCACTTGGCCATGTCTGTTACGCCGGCGCGGACCATGTCCGGTTCTGACAAATAGAGGAAGTCGATCTGTGTCGATGGCGTGGGAGGAGGTTCGAGGACCACGAGGCTGCCTTACGGTTGTCGGTCGGCTGATGCTGTCACAGGGGCTGTAGGGCAGCGAACGACCAACGGGGTCGAATAGTTTGCAAAATCGGCCACTGGAGGGCCGGGATACCAGGTGCTCAGCGGGAATAGGGGAGCGACGGGAGGCAACGCTCAGCGTCGGCCGGTGGGGGGCCGAGCCTCGCTCCTGAGCACTTTCTCGAGCTGTTCCAACAAAATTTCGACTTCGACGCGAGCGATTGTGAGGGGCGGCCTGATTTTGAGGACGTCGACATTGCGGCCTGCGGAGCCTATCAGAACGCCGGCACGACGCAGGCCGTTGACTATTCGGGCGGTGGCTTCGCGGGACTCGACCTGCACGCCGATGAAAAGGCCGGCGCCCCGGACTTCTCCGAGCACGGAGTGGGTGGACGCCAGTGAGCGCAACCCCTGTTGTAGAAGCTCGCCCATCTGATGGGCGTTCTCCATGAGCCGTTGCTGCTCGATGACGTCCAACACCGCGAGTCCTACCTCGCAGGCCACTGTATTTCCGCCGAAGGTATTGAAGTAACGGTGGGTCTGCGCGAATTTATCCATGACCTCGGGTCTGGTCACGAGGGCGGCCAGGGGATGTCCATTGCCCATTGGCTTTCCCATCGTGACCAGGTCCGGTATGACACCATGGCGCTGGAAGCCCCACATGTTGAGCCCGGTTCGCCCGAATCCCGGCTGCACCTCATCGGCAATGAACAGGCCGCCGGCTGCATGGATTTCCTTTACAGCCTCTGCCAGGAAGCCCGCGGGATGGGAGGCCACTCCGTCGCTGCCGAATATGGTATCGACGAGCAGGGCCGCGGGCTCGATTCCCGCCGCCCGCATTTTCTCGATGCACTGACGCACGCGCGCGCCGAATTCGGTGGCGTTGGTTTCTCCAACGGGCGCTGCGACCGTGAAGACGTCCGATCCGAGAGCCTGACCGGTGACGGGAGACATGCGTGAGAGCGTTTCGGAGGTGCCGTGGTAGGCGGAGTCAGTGACAATGAATCCGGTCCTTCCCGTTGCCACTTTGCTGATCCGCACGGCCAGATCGTTTGACTCGCTGCCGGTGCAGGTGAAAGTGACCGAGGTCAACTCGCGTGGCATCGTCGCAAGCAGGCGCTCGGCGAGCTCGATGGGACTGTCCGTGATGTATCGGGTGTGGGTGTTGAGTATTGAGGCTTGCTTTACGAGCCGTGCCACAACCTCGGGATGGCAATGGCCGACGACCGGCACGTTGTTGTAGGCGTCGAGGTAGGTCCGACCCGCGGAGTCGTACAACCAGACACCCTCGCCGCGAACGATGTGAACAGGCTCCTCGTAGAAGAGTCTGTAGGTGGGGGCAAGAACGCGCTTGCGACGCGCCAATGCGTCATCCGAGGGTGAGAGATTGTTCATGTTGTGCTCTTTGCCGAAGTCAGACGGCGGGCCAGATCGATCCGCCACCCGAAGAAGTTCGCGTCATAGGCGGCGAAGTGTCGAGTCGCCGGATTGCTCGCCCGGTGCCAGGCCGTGATGACGACGTTCTGGGCGATGCGACCTGCGATCAACCAGTTGAGTAAGTCCATTTCCTCGGCGAGCAAAGGCTGCTTGGCGCAATAAGCGTCAACGAACTCGCGAATGGCCTCATCGGCGCTCTCGGGGGTTGCGAGCTGCCCCATCACGCCGACAGCGACGTCTGCGATCAGCGCTGTGTGAACCGCATCGCCGAAGTCGATGATGCCGACTATCCGTGACTCATCCTCGGGATCGATGAGAATGTTGCGGGCATTGAAGTCATTGTGTACGAACTGACTGCGCAGGTTGGCGAGGTGCGGGGAGATGCGTACTGCGAATTGCGCCACGAACTGCCGCAGGAATTCGACATCGGGCAGATCGGGAACACCGGGAATCAGGCTCGCAAGTGCCGGAACCTGACGCAAATCCCAGGGTATGGTGCGTTGACAGGCCTCGTGCTCGAACGTGCTCAGCGCTTTCGCCAGACGTGCCAACATCGTGCCACAGGCACGGCGCTGAGCCGACGTTCGCGCGCCCGCTGTCGAGAGCAGTTTTCCAGGTATATACGTGCACAGGTTCGCGGTGCGTTCGGTTCCCAGCGAGTCAACAATCTGGGATCGTGTCTGGCCATCGAGCGTACGGATCACCCGCGGCACGGGAATGGAGGTAGCCGTGCGTTCCAGGTGGAGCAACACGGCAACGGGCAGATCCGTCAATGAGTCGGGTTCTCCCGCCGGTGACACTTTCAGAACGTAGCCTGCGCCCGTTTCGGTGTGCAGCCGGAAGTTCTCGTCCCGCTCGCCGGTCAAGCGCTCAACACAACCATCGATTCCATATCGTTCGCGCACGAACGCTTCAACGTCACCGGGGTCTGAGGGTACGGACTGAGTGAGAAGCAGTGCGGTGTAAAGCGCGAGATCACCGGCGGGACGATCGGCCGGTGCGGCTTGGTCGGTTGCTCGAGAGAGGCTCACGGGTTGGACGGACGTTTTCCACGAGCTACGAACGCCCGGTGGCAAGACATTACTCGTCCTTCACAATAGACACAATATAAGTAATTGTACAATTATTGTTGACGAATCGTAACAGTCAATTTTGGGGGTTTTTGCCCATCGAGGCGTCGTTGATAAATCGCTGTGCATGATGGGATATCCGAATGATTCGAACGCGGGCAGGGCGCGGCGGGTGGGGTATCGCGTTGTTGTGGGCGATATCTCTTGCGTGCGCAACCGGTGTTGCCTGGAGCGAGACCCCCGAGTTGCCCCGGGTGAGCACGGTGCCTCCGTCAGAGGCTCCTCCGTTGTCCTCGGCTGAGCGCAAGGGAACGGAGTACGCCGATCTGGCGTCCGCCGGGTATGTCGAGCAGGAGCTCTACATGTCGGGCGTGGCACCCGCCATCACGGCGCAGGGGAAGATTCTTTTCGACGCGCCTTACGTCACGCGGATTCTCGTGCGAAAGCCGCGTGATCCTGCTCGCTTCAACGGCACGGTGGTCATCGAGCCGTTCACGTGGATTGGCGAGCGGGGAGCCGGATGGATCCTCACCAAGGACTACCTGTTGCGCAAGGGGTATGCGGAAGTGGCCTATACGCTCAGCATCAACAAGCCGCAGAAAGATCCGAAGACACGAACGGACCCGAACTGGATGCCGGATCCGGAGCCGGCGAATCTGAACCTGGATTTCATGCGGCGGTTCGACTACGCGCGTTATGCCCCGTTGGGCTTCTACTATGACCCGAGCCGGTTCACGCGGGGTGATCATGCGGATCCGTTCGCGCCGCAGAGCCAGGGGGTCGGTGCACAACTGGCGCTGCTGCTGAAGTCAAATCGGCCCGACGGGCCACTTCCGGGGTTGCGCGTCGAGCGGGTGTATGTCAACAGTTGGGCGGTGACGGCCCAGGTGTGGATGGACTACCTGGACCAGGGCCGGCACCAACAGTGGCGCATGCCCGACGGGCGACCGCTGATTGATGCGTACATGACGGGCAAGATGGAGTTTGGATCTCTAGGTGGGGAGCCGTTGAGAGTTCCACGGCAGATGCCGGCAGATGCGCCGTTTGTGAATGTCTACAGCCAGTCGGAATTGATGACCGATGTGCTGGACGGGGTCCCCGCGCCGGCGGATTCGGATCAGCCGCGTGTGCGCTTCTATGAGCTGACGGGGGTGCCGCACATGCGGCCGGCGGACCTGGGCACTGAGGAAGTGGAGCAGTTACCGGCCGAGATCGGCAAGGGGCGCGATCCAACCTGCATGCACATCTACGAACAGGAGCCTGAGAACGTGCTGGCGGCGGCGCTGTTGGATGATATGGATGCCTGGGTTCGGTCGGGCGTGCCGATGCCGCGGGCGGATCGAGTGGTTCGGCGTGGAAAGAGCGTGGCGCGTGATCCGAAAACTCACAATATCATTGGAGGAGTACGGCCCGCGTGGGTGCAGGTCCCGGCAGCTGCCTACATGACGGATGCGGAAACCAACTGCGGGTTGCTTTACGACACGAAGATTGTCTATGGCGCGGTCAAACTTCGAGCCCTCTATGGCACCTACGACAACTATGTGCGCCGGTTCGAAGGGGCGAAGCGCGCGTCGGTTCAGGAGCGCTACCTGCTGATCGAAGACGCTTCCGCGGTGCGGCCGATTGCAACACGGGAGGACTTCAGGTCTGAGGGGCGGTCGCCTGCTCGTTCTGCATCTCCGGTGTGTAAGCCGAGTGAGTATGCGACTGACACGTATTTTCCGAAGCCGGCATTTGCGGGCCAGACTCGTGCTCCGGCCGTAGCGTCGCACGTGAGTTATAAAGTCGAGACAGTTGCAAGCGGACTGGCGCATCCGTGGTCGATGGCTTTTCTACCGGATCATCGGATGCTGGTGACCGAAAAGACCGGCCGGCTGCGTATTGTCAGCGGCTCGGGCGTGCTCGGACAGCCGTTGGAGGGCGTGCCCGCGCTTGCGAAGTTTCCCGATGGAGATGGGGGTGTACACGATGTGTTGCTCGACCCGCAGTTCGCTACCAATCGTCTCTTTTACTTCACGACCTACGAGATCGTGCCAGGACAGGCCATCGATCCCAACAAGACTGATCAGCCGCTGAAGGGCATCGGACGTGTCATGCGCGCGCGGCTCTCGAGTGATGAGCGTCGCTTGGAGGAATTGCATACCCTTTACGAAGGCATCGGTGGCACACGACGGCTCGCCCTGGCTCCTGATGGCACCTTGCTGGTGAGTACGTTCTCGATTGACGCCGGGCCGGCGCAGAAGTTGGATACCAACGAAAGCAAGGTGTTGCGCATCCATACGGATGGGTCGATTCCTGACGACAATCCATGGGTGGGGAAAGCGGGTGTGAAGCCCGAGATCTATGCGCTCGGCATCCGTGATGCGGAAGGGCTCACTTTCGATCGGACTACGGGCTTGCTGTGGGAGGTGGAACATGGGCCACGTGGCGGGGATGAGTTGAATGTCATTCGCTCGGGGAGGAACTACGGCTATCCCATCATCAGCTATGGGCGCGAGTATTCGGGTGAGACCATCAATGGTGGGCTCACGGCGAAGAAGGGATTGGAACAGCCGGTGTATTTCTGGACTCCGGACGTGGCTCCTTCGGGTCTGTTGATCTATAGCGGCAATGTTTTTCCGGAGTGGAAAGGGGATTTTTTCGTCGGCGCTCTGGCTACTAAGCGGCTGATACGGTTGCGGATAAAGAATGATGGCGTGGTCAGGGAAGAGTCATTGCTCGTCGAGCACTGTCAGCGCGTTCGGGATGTTCGGCAGGGGCCGGAAGGCGCCATCTATGTGCTGACCGATGAGGATGGCGGGCAGATTCTGCGGCTAGTGCCCACCTCCAAAAATTCACGTTGATTTGATCTATAAATAGGTCATAACGATTAGATATGGTCGTTTTATGGATCACTCTGCCCAGTGCGTCCGCCGTTTTCGGTCGAAATGTGAGCCTCCCGTCGAAGCTGCACATTCGGCTCGCACGCGGCGTCGGTCAGGAAATACCGCCGATACAGACGTACTTGAGCTCGGTGTAATCCAGTATTCCGTACTTCGAGCCTTCGCGGCCGATGCCGGACTCCTTGATGCCGCCGAAGGGGGCGACTTCCGTTGAGATGAGGCCGGTGTTGAGTCCGACCATGCCGGATTCGATCGCTTCGGACACGCGCCAGGCGCGCGCGAGGTCACGTGTGTATACGTAGGCCGCGAGGCCAAACTCGGTTGCGTTGGCGAGGGCAATGGCCTCTTGCTCGTCGTTGAAGCGAAACAGCGGCGCCACGGGGCCGAAGGTTTCCTCGCGTGCGAACAGCATCTGGGGTGTTGCCCCGGTGACGATGGTCGGCTCGAAGAAGTTGCCGCCCAACGAATGGCGGCGGCCGCCGAGGACCACCTTGGCACCTCTGGAAACGGCATCAGCCAGGTGCTCTTCAACTTTGGCGAGGGCGGCCTGGTCCATGAGCGGGCCCTGATCGGTTTCCTGACGCCCACCGTCGCCTACGCGAAGCTGAGACACGGCATCCATGAGCTTATGAGTGAAGGCGTCATAGACGTTGGTGTGGACCAGGATCCGGTTCGCACAGACACAGGTTTGACCCGTATTGCGGTACTTGCTCGAGATGCAACCGATGACGGCTGCGTCCAGGTCTGCATCGTCAAATACGATAAACGGGGCGTTTCCACCGAGCTCCAATGAGAGTTTCTTGAGTGTGCCCGCGGCCTGCGCCATCAACTTCTTGCCGATGGCGGTGGAGCCGGTGAAGGTGACTTTGCGGACTTTCGGATGCGTGGTGAGCTCTGCCCCGATGGCAGAGGTGTTGCGGCCGGTGATGACATTGAAGACACCGGGCGGGATGCCTGCGCGATGGGCGAGTTCGGCCATCGCGAGGGCCGAAAAGGGTGTGTAACGGGAAGGTTTGACCACGAATGTACAACCGGCCGCGAGGGCGGGAGCGGCCTTGCGCGTGATCATGGCCGCTGGGAAATTCCAGGGGGTGATTGCGGCTACGACGCCGATCGGTTGGCGTAACACCAGGAGGCGTTTATCGGCCTGGTGGCCCGGGATGACATCGCCATAAACGCGTTTGCTTTCCTCTGCGAACCATTCGATGAAGGAGGCGGCGTAGGCGATTTCGCCCTTGGCTTCCGCCAGGGGCTTGCCTTGTTCGGCGGTCATGATCTGCGCAAGGTCGTCCTGGTTCGACATCATGAGGTCGAACCAACGACGCAGGAGAACGGCACGGTCTTTGGCCGTCCGTCGAGCCCACGGCTGGAAAGCAGCCGCAGCAGCTTCGATCGCCTCGCGTGTCTCGGTGAGGCCGAGGTCTGGAACAGTGCCGATCTTCCGCCCGGTAGCGGGATTTGCGACGTCCTGCGTGGCACCGGCGGGTGCGATGGTCCAGCGGCCGTTGATGTAGGCGTGCGTCCGCAGCAGGTCAGGGTCTTTGAGATTCATGAGGGTTGGACTCAGGTCATTCTCGACAGCACATCGTTGGCCGGGTCCTTGTCGAGGAATCGGTGTTTGAGGGCGCCGGCGACATGGATGGCAATGAGACACAGGAGGGTGTAGGCCAGGTATTTGTGCAGCGCCTGAAAAACCTCGAAGCGCGCGTCGTTCTTGGGCAGCAGCTCCGGCAGGTTCACGCCGAAGAAGTAGACCCCGTCACTCTGGGTGAAGGAGCTCGACATCGAGTAACCCATGCACGGCACCACGACCATGAGCGTGTACAGGGCGATGTGACCGGTTTTGGCAGCCGCTCTCTCCCAGGATGACAGGGTGTTGGGTAGCGGGGGGAGTGAGGCTCGCAGGCGGACTGTGAGCCTCACCAACACGAGGATGAGCACGAGCATGCCGAAGGACTTGTGCCAGGGATAGAAGAAATCGAACTTCGAGGGCGTATTGTCGTCCATGGGCACCATGGTCCAGCCGGCCCAGATCATGCCGAAGATGATGACCGCCATCGTCCAATGGAGGATCCGCAGGGGCCGTGGATATTTCATGGTACCTCGCACCGTGTTGTTGGGAACCGCGCAGCCCTGCTCAGAAGTGCGCCCGGAACTCGAGGCCGATCGTCTGCGGTTGATTGGTCACGAGGCGCGGGCGACCCGCCGTCTCCGCGCCGATCGAGCGGCTGTCCGCGAGATTGGCGTGCTGGTTGGTCAGGTTCTTGCCGACCAGCGCCAGTTCCCAATCATTGTGCTCCAGGGCGATCCGCGCATTGAGTACATCGTAACCGGGACGCTCCCGGGTGGAGAAGCCGTTCAATCCCGACAGATTGTTGGCGCTGAAGCTGCGGCCGACATAGGCGAAGTCGATTCCCGGCACGATGCGGTCGGAGCCCCAGACGGGCTGCGTCCAGGTGAGGGATGCATTGGCGGTGATGTCCGGGACTTCGAATACCGGATCACCGGGCTGCTGCGGTGAGTCGGCGCCCGATTCGGAAATCTTGGCCTTCTGGTAACCGATTCCCGCGGAGATCTGCAACGGTTGGATGGGACGGGCGTTGAGCTCGATCTCGCCGCCTTTGCTGGTCGCTGCTCCCGCATTCGCGCGGTACTGGAAGCCGCAGCCCAACAGGATCAGCTGTTGGATGTTCTTCCAATCGACATAGAACGCTGCCGCATCGACCGTGAGGCGGTGGTCGAACCAACTGCTCTTGATGCCGAGCTCATAGTTCCACAGCGAGTCGGAGTTGAATCGGCGTGTTTGATCGACGGTCACGCCCGTGGGGAGTTGGGTCGCGCACAGGGCTGCCGGAACTGAAGGGACGAGTCCGCCAGGGCGAAAGCCTTTAGCCGCGGTTGTGTAGAGCATGACATCCGGATTGACGTGGTAGTCGAGCTGAACCTTCGGTGTCGTGCTGGACTCCTTGGTCGTGACCGGGGCATCGACGAGCTGGCCGATACCTGCATAGTAGTCATCCACGGACTCGGTAACGGCGCCTTCCTGGTAGCCGCCAGCCGTGGTTTTCACCTGGCTCCAGCGCAGGCCGGCCGTGGCTTTCCACTTCGGGGCGAATTCGTAGGAGACTTCGCCGAAGACTGCGGGCTCCTTCACCCGGGTATTGTAGTAGGTGCCGAAAATCTCATCGGGATTACGGGGATTGGGACACAGGTACGTCCCCACGGGCGCGTTGGGTGGGCACAGGTTGAATACATTGAAAAGGATGTCGCCGACGCCGGGGGCAGTGTTGGCCGGGTAGTAGCCTGCGAACGGAATCTGGCCGTGCAGGTCCGAGTAGAACAGGCCGGTGACGAATTGGACCGGTCCGCGCAACTGCGAGACAAAGCGGACCTCCTCGACGAAGCGGGAATAATCCTTCTTTTCCGATACGGAGTCGGGAATGGCCTGATAGCCGCCGAGGAGACCCGCATACAGCCAGTCCGAAACGTCTTCGGTCTCAAAGACCTTGCGGCTGAAGTAGGCGGTGGAGGAAATGATTTCACCGGCCGCGGTATTCCAGTGGATGCCGAGGCTCGCGAGCTTCCAGGTGTCGTACCCGCCTTCGGGGACGTTGAACATGCGGGCCTGCGTGAAATTGGTTGCATGCAGTGCGGGCAAGGGCGGAGGGACAAAGGGTGAGGGAACAGGATAGCCATAGCCGTTCGTCGGATCAGTCAGGAGATCCGACATCGGAAAGCCGTTGTACTCGGCTCGCTGGGTCATGAAGCGGGGCGTAATGCTCAGGTCATCGGACACTTTGACGGTCAGGGTTGCGGCACCTCCGTAGGTCTTGACCTGACCGATGTTGTCCAGCACCGTGGTCAACGATCGATTGGTATCGACAGACAGCGAGGTACAGGTGGGCGTGGCATTCAGGTTGTTCGCAGTCGCATTGATGTCGTTGCAGTAGCTGCGTTTGAAGTAGCCAGCCTCGTTGTCGTAGAAGCCGGACAGGCGCAGGGCTAACCGGTCCTGGATGATCGGAATGTTGACGACAGCATCGCCGGTGTAGTTGGGTTCAGTCGTGTTCCAGGTGTCGGATACTCCTCCGTGAATGTCCGCGGTGAATTCAGACAAATTAGGAGACTTGGTGATGACGCGCACCGTGCCGCCCATGGAGCGAGCCCCGTACAGAGTGCCTTGAGGACCCCGAAGGACTTCGATGTGATCGATGTCCAGCACGCGCGGGTCGACCGAATCAGGTAGTGGCGTGTCATCGATGTAGAATCCAGTGGTGTTGTCGCCAGAGATGCCGCGTATGGAAATGGTGCGCGAGGTACCGACACCATCGCCGGTGTTGGCGAATGCGAGATTGGGCACCTTCGTTCCGTAGTCAAAAAAGTCCGTGATGGACTTCTGCTCCAACTCGCGAGAGCTGAATGTGGTAATCGACAACGGGACGTTCTGGACGCTTTCTGTGCGCTTCTGGGCCGTGACCGTGACTTCTTCGAGTGTGTCCGAAGGCGTTGCGGCTGGGTCGGCAGCGAGCGCGGCGGTGACGCTGCAACCGAGAGTGAGGGCGCACATCCAAGGCAGGGACGATTTGCGCTTGCGGCCCTCGATTGATGATAAAGAGTATAGGATGCTTCGCGAAGTCCGCGGAGCGTTCGAGAAAGTGAACAATAAAGGCAGCATAGTGTTGATACCCCCGAAAACCCCAAATGAAACTGCCCGGCGGGCGCGCTACGCCAACTGGGCTTCGATCAGGTAAGGTCCTGTTGTATGGCAGCCCGTTGCGAGGGCCTTGTTGAATTCTGCGATGTTGGAGACGCGGCATCCCGGCACGCCGTATCCCTTCGCAAGTGACACCCAATCCACCTTGGGAGAGTCCAGGGCGGTGAGGCGTGCCGTGGCCTGGCGGTCCAACGCCGCTCCTGCGCGCCGTAGCTCAGTCTGCAGGATGCCGTACCGATGGTTGGCGCAGAGGATGATTGTTATGTTGAGCGATTCGCGCGCCATGGTCCACAATGCCTGGATCGTGTACTGCGCGCTGCCGTCGGATTGCAGACAGATGATTCTGGCATCGGGAGCTGCGAGTGCGGCACCGACGGCGCAGGGCAGTCCCTGGCCGATGGCTCCGCCCGTGTTGGTCATGACCTGGTGCCGTCGTGCCCGGTGAGCCCGCTGCAGGAACGGCGCGCCGAGGCTGGAGCCCTCCAGGGAGATAATGGCTCCTTCGGGGAGTTTTTGGACGAGCTCGTCTGCAATGGCTACCGGGGTGAAGGCGGCGGCAGCCTGAGAAGGCTCGTTGGTTTCGGACCGGTGTAAAGCGCGGAGATCCGTTTTTGTCAGTTGCTCCGCCAGCATTTCCAGTGCTCGGACGCTACCGCAGTCAGGGGCGCTGAGCTCAACGAGGCGTTCATCGGGCACCAGTTGGCTGGGGTGGCCTTCGTAGCCGAAATAACTGACGGGAGCGCGAGCACCGGCGAGGATGACGTGACAGTTGCCGAGCTGACGGGTCACATCGTCGGGGAAGTAAGCGAGCCGCTCGAGGGGCGGGAGGTCACCGCCCAACGAGACGATTGCCGGATAGGATTCCATGATCAACCGGGCGCCGGTCGCCGCGACGATTCTGGCTGCGGCGCGTTGGCCTCGTTCACCCAACGCATCGGAGCCGATGAGCAGGATGGTGGACCCGGTGTTGGCCTTCAGAGTTCTGACGGCTTGCTCGACTCGTTCTGTATTCACAGTCTGAGTTGAGGAGGCCCGAGTGATTTCTGCCGCGGCGGCGCCGGAAGGGGCGGCCTGATCCATCAGGTCACTCGGCGCTATCAACGTCACCACACTGCGAGGGCGATCGAGCGAGTGGGCAACGGCCTGTCGTAGATCCTTTTGGATCGAGGCGCCCGAGGATATCCGCATCACATGGCCGGACATTGGCGCGGCCAGTGTTTCAATATCCGATGTCAGCGGAGCATCAAAACGCAGGTGCCACGTCGCGTGGTCGCCAATGACGTTGATGATCGGAGAGTAGGCGCGGCGCGCGTTGTGCAAGTTGGCGAGACCATTTGCGAGTCCCGGGCCCAGGTGAAGCAACGTCAGTGCGGGCGAACCTGACACACGTGCATAGCCATCAGCCGCACCCGTGCAGACGCCTTCGAACAGGCCGAGCACCGGCCGTATGCCAGGCACTTCATCGAGTGCGCGCACCAGTCCCAACTCGGTGGTGCCCGGATTGGCGAAACAGACGCGAAGGCCGAAAGTATACGCCGCCTCCAGCAGCACCTGCGCACCGGTGCGCGTACTGCTCACTGGACTTCCTTGCCAACGGCTTCGAGACCTGCCTTGAACTTGCTGACCAGCTCATCAATGTCCCGGCGTTCGATGACGAGGGGCGGGGCAAACACGAGAGTGTCCCCGAGGGCGCGGGAGATGAGCCCGCGGCCGAACAGGTTTTTGAGCAGGCGACGGCCTACCAGGGCCTCCTTGGGGAAGGACTGTTTGCTGGCTCGGTCCTTGACCAGCTCTATACCCAACATCAAGCCCGTTCCGCGAATTTCTCCTACGAGCGGATGGTCGCCGATGGCAGCCCGCATCTCCTCGTGCAGATAGGGTCCGATCTCGGCTACGTGCGCTACGACCTTTTCCTCGTCGATGATCTTCAATGTGGCCAGCGCCGCTGCCGCACCGACGGGATGAGCGGAGTAGGTGTAGCCGTGGCCAAACAGGCCGGCCTTGCCGGACTCGGATTCGATGACCTGCCAGATCTTCGGTGACACGTAACAGACGGACATGGGGAAGTAGCCGCTGGTCACACCCTTGGCAGCGGTAATCAGATCGGGCTCGACATTGTATTTCTGACTACCCCAGTAGGTGCCCAGACGACCGAAGCCGGAGACGACTTCGTCCATGACCAACAGAATGTCATGACGGCGCAGGATGGGAAGGATCGCCTCCCAATAACCTTCGGGCGGTGCAATGAGCCCGCCCGCGCCCATCACAGGCTCCGCGAAGAAGGCGGCAATCGTGTCGGCGCCTTCTCTTTCGATGAGGGTTTCCAGTTCCTTGGCGAGGTGCTTTGAAAATTGTTGCTCCGACATACCCGCGGGCGCCTGCCGGTAATGGTGTGGAGCGGTCACGTGCAGGATCGGGCCCAGCGGCAGATCAAACAGGGTGTGCATGCCGGGCAGACCGGTGAGGCTGGCCGTTGCGATGCCTGAGCCGTGATAGGCCTGCCATCGGGCGATGATCTTCTTCTTGCGCGGGCGACCCAACAGGTTGTTGTAATACCAGATCAACTTCAACTGGGTTTCATTGGCGTCGCTGCCCGAGGCGCCGAAGAACACCCGAGCCATCGGTACCGGCGCGCGGGTCAGCAACGCCTGGGCGCACTCAATGGCGACGTCGGTGGACATGCTGTTGAAGGTATGGAAGAACGAAAGCTTGGAGCTCTGCGTAGCAATAGCGTCGGAAATCTCACGCCGGCCGTAGCCGAGGTTGACGCACCAGAGGCCCGCCATTCCGTCGAGATATTCCTTGCCGTGGATGTCCTTGATCCGAACGCCGCGCCCCTCTGAGATGATCAGCGGTCCATCACGGAGGTGATCGGAAACGGATGTGAACGGATGGAAGAGGCTGGATTGATCGATCCGTCCGGCGTTCTGTTGATCTAGCGTCATCGTTCACTCCGGTTTTTCAGCAGCGTGAGGGCGCCAAAGCAGGCGCCGAAGGTAAGTTAGCGCTTTTTTTAAAATGATACAATAGGTGCGTTTTGAGTACTTTAGTTGACTAAACGCAACAACGCGCCCGGATCGGTTCGTGGGCGAATTGTCCCGCGTTTCAGGTCACCTGGTGGGGGCGTGGGTAGTCAGGAACTGCATAACTTCCGCCCGGAACACGTCGGGCGCGTCGTCATGCACATAGTGGCCGGCATCTGCAACACTCACGGCGCGCAGGTGTGGATTGCGGCTGCACATGGTTCCGACGGCGCTCGCCTTGCAGAAATCCGAGCGGCCGCCTCGAATGACGAGGGTCGGAATGCGCAGGCGCTCAACAATCGGCCACAGGTCGACCATTCGAGAGGGATCCGGAGATACGCGTGTTCGGCGTATGCCTTCGGCATCGTAGCGCCAGCCGATCTGGCCGTTTGGCATTGCGACCATGCTTTCGGCCACGCGCTGCTCGATAGCTTCGGCGCTCAAGGTCGGACGCAGTTGTTTCCAGTACTGACGAGCCTCGGACCATCCGTTGAAATTCGGGGGAAGTGCCTTCATCTCCGCGACGATCCGCTGCGCACCGTCTCCGGTTGTCGATGAGCCCGGCGCGATATCCTCGACAATCAACCCCAACAGACGCTCCGGATGACGGTCCGCATACACGTAAGAGGTTGTACCACCCATCGAATGACCCAGGAGCACGAACCGCCGCAGATCCAACTGGTCCACAATGGCTTCGAGGTCGGCGAGATAGGCGTCTGTGTAGTAGTTGTGTTGGGGGTCCCAGTCGGTTTCACCGCGGCCACGCTGATCGAAGGCAATGAGACGGTAGCGATCAGAGAGCGCGGCGGCGAGAGGCCGCCACGTACCGGAGAATCCACGCAGTCCGTGCAGCAACACGACCGGCGTGGATGCAGGATTTCCCCACTGCCGCCACCGGAAGCGCAGCTCATTCACGCGCAGAAAGTCAGCGCTTTCATCGTGCAATGGCTGCGCGGGCACGGGAGCCGAGTCGTCCATGCCAGCGGTCACTCAGATGCTCCGTGGGTCGATCATCGCAGTCCATCCTTACCCACGATCTCGTTCAACTTGATACCGCCGAGGCGCGCATGGAGACGGCCGCGCGTTGCAATCGCGACAGCGAGCACGATCTCATCCGGACCGGGTGCATCGCTGAAGGTGACGGAAATGGTGTCGTAGTGCGAACGGACGTACAGAGCGTCCTTGTGGGCGAGGGGAATATCAATACACGTGCCCGGACCCCCGCGCTTGCCGGTCGATGGAATCCAGGCCTTGCCTCCTCCGAGTGCCTCGCGAATGGGATCTGCAAAAGCGGTGGTCAGGAAGGCATTGCCCTGCTCGTATTCGCCGTTCACGCCCACGAGGGCTGCCTTGCCATAGCTTTGGACGGGGGTGTTGCCGAGGGCCTCCTGAAAGCGGCGGCCGAATTCCTGCCCGAGATGGGCTGACTGCGCGATGACAGCGTCAAATGACCCTACGAACTGGCCGGGCTGTGGATTTCGAACGGCGGCGGCAATGATCAGCTTGTGGACGGGTTCGCCGTCCGCGAGCCGTCCGCTCTCGAGGGCCTGTGTCTCCTCGCGGAGCTCGAACCACTTGCGGATGTGAAGACCGTGGAAATTAGCTGGATATTGCGGCATGGGATTGTCTCGGCACACTGGGGGTGAGCGACTACGAATGGAAACAATACCTTCAAAATAAGCGTATAATTGCACTTCGTCAACAGATACAGGGATTGGCTCGGGACCGTTGACGAATGTCAAAAAAGTCGGGGACAATTGTTGACTATGCGTGACAAAGACAAGGTTCAGGTCGGAAATGTGGTCGCGATGATGTCCTTCGCGGCCGTGGCCAACACGGGCAGTTTTTCAGCGGCCGCCCAGCAGTTGAACTGTTCCAAGGCGGCGGTCAGCCGGCAGATCGCGCGGCTGGAGAGCGCGATCGGGTTGCAGCTGTTGACGCGGACTACGCGCAGCGTTTCGTTGACGCCGGCCGGCCGCGAGCTGTACGGACGATGCGCGCGGATCGTGGACGAGGTGAATGAGACGAATCAGATCATGTCGGGGATGATGACGACGCCCCGGGGAGATCTGAAGGTGAACGCACCGGTCGTTTCAACTTTGTTCAGAATTACCGAGGTCGTGCCGCGCTTCGTCAAGCAGTACAAGGACGTCCGGCTGCACGTGAATCTGTCGGATAACAAGGCGGATCTGCTGCAAGGTACGTTCGATGCAGCCTTCTGGGTGGGCGAACCCTACGACTCCGCCCTGGAGGCGGTGAAGCTGCGCGAGTATGAGATGGTGCTGGCCGGCGCGCCCGAGTACTTCAAGCGCCGGCGCAAGCCAGCGACGCCCGCGGAGTTGAAGGAACACGACTGCATCATCGAGACGCACTTGTCGCGGCCGGGGGAATGGCGGCTGTCCAAGGATCAGACGATTTCGGTGAGCCGTGGACCTCTGACTTCCAACAGTGTGCGATTGACGCGCGAGGCGATTCTCGATGGCATGGGGATTGCGTTTCTGCCGCGGTTTCTGATCGCGGAGGATATCGCCGCGAAGCGACTGTCGCTGGTGTTGACTGATTATGTGTCGGCCCGGCTTCCGCTGTATGTGATGTTTCCGAAGGGTCACTACGTGTTGGCGAAGGTCAAGGCGTTCGTGGATTTCCTGGTGGAGACCATCAATGACAAGGCCGAGGGCGGGTCCGTGAAGGGGGCCGGACGGTGAGCTGCCCTCGACAGGTGGACCGCTCGGGTGTGGAGGGGATTCATGAGTGAGCGATTTGAGTTGGGACGCCAGATCCGTACTCAGATGCTCGGAGAGGAGGCCGTACGGCGGCGATTGGATGAAGCTGATGCTTTCAACCGCGACTTCCAGGAACTGGTGACGGAGTACTGTTGGGGTGCTGGCTGGGGGCGCACGGCCCTGAGCCGGCGCGACCGCAGTCTGATGAATCTCGGAATGCTGTCGGCACTGAATCGCCCCGAGGAGTTTGAATTACACGTGGGCGCTGCGCTGAAGAACGGTGTCACTCCGGAGGAATTGCAGGACGCGTTGATCCAGGTTGCGATCTACTGTGGAATTCCGGCCGGAGTGGAGGCGTTTCGGATTGCCAGTCGGGTGTTGAAGGAGCAAGTCCGGGCCGCGGGTAAAGCTGATGGAGCATGACCAGAAGAAGTACGCCGATTGCACAGGCGGCCCAGGCGATGGCGGAGACTCGGGCGCCCAGAGCGCTGACAGGATCGAAGAAGGTCAGCTCGACTGGACGCGTGAGTGTTGACGTGGGGCATTCCGCTGTCAGATTGCCGCGGGGGCCTTCGGAAATGTGACAGATGTCGGATGTCCAATTGCGGTGAAAGGCCTGGTTGAACGTGAGGCGTGCAGTCCCTTTGAGTGCTGCGGGGTCAACAGGCTCCGCCCCCGGCAGCGGAGCGACCTGGATTCGGTCCCAACTCAGGAAGTCTGCGCGGATGAGCGGCGGCGACGGGTTGTCTGGTGAGAATATCTGCAGGTCCTGCAGGAGCTCGCCTCCGGTGGTCACCGGCGCGCGCTCGAAGTCGTCCATGTCATAGCAATCGATCACCGCGCGCGTAGGTGAAATGAGCTCACCTTGCAACACGCGGTGGTGGCGTCGGCGCGTTGTTGGGAGATAAACCCGCTCCACCTGCTGCGGAACACCCCGATAGAGGGCCTGCAATGGGACCGGCGTATAGACGCGCGAATGCGACCAGGCGGAGCTGACCGACTGCGCCTCGAATATCAGTTGAGTGAATACGACCGCGATGAGGAGTGCGGTCCGGCCGCGCCCCGGCGCTGCCTGATTTGCATAGCTGCTCAATGCGAACGCGCCGGCCTGACTGAGTGGTAACGCCAGGAAGCCCCAGTACCGGCCGGTGGCGCCCATTGATCGGAATCCCGGCAGCGGCCGAAGCCAGTCGAACGGACTGATCCATACCGGCAGACCTGCCGCATGCAAGCTGCCCATCCCGAGCCAGATGCACACGAGGCTGACCACCATCAGCGGTACGCGCACGTCGGCCGGGATCTGCCGCAGCTGATCGCGGAATCGCCAGATGAGCAGCGCAATGAACGGACCGATGAAGACACTCAACTCGATGCCTGTGCCGTTGGAGGGCAGAACCTTGCCGCGGTGGGGCACCAGGAGGAACCAGATGAGTGACCAGGGGCCGGTGAACGTGTCGGCCGTGCGGCGCGGGAATTCCTGTTGTGCGGACACCATCGGCCACAGGTAGCCAGCATCGAGCACTGAGGCGATCGCGCATGCGCTGAGGAAACAGATCAATGGCGCGGCCGATCGTCTGACCCAGCTGAGTACGCAGGCATACAGCCCGATCCACACCAGCAAATGAATGATTGAAACGGGGGAGCCGTCGATTGCGAGGCTCACGAGTCCTCCGAGCAGCAGCACGCTCAGCGATCGCTTCGGCCCCGTCGTCTCGGCGGAGCCGCCACCGCATCTAACGTGGAGGATCCACAGTGCTATCGGCAGGATCAGGAAAGGCATGAAATCGATGTGGCCGTGTGCGATCCGGCAAATAAAGAACCCGTTGCCGATGTACAGGGATGCCGCCAAGGCCCGTTGCCGAGGCTCGTTGAGCCACAGGCCTCCATACAGGTAGCTGCCGATCCAGCCGAGGGTCAGATAGACGCCGATCGCCGTGACGATGCCCGGCAGGGGGCCCAGGGCATAGCTGAGCAACATCGTGAGTGAGGCAAATGGGATCTGCGGCTCGCCGGCGGCGGACAGGCCACCGCACAGCAGAGGGGTCCATTGTTTTGCCATGCCAAACAGGTTGGCGTGCCAGTACTGCAGCTCATCGAAGACGAGGAACTGATCGTAGTCGGAGACACCGACCCGGCCGTGAAACCAGAGCAGGATCAGGGCGTAAAGAGCGGGTATGCCGAAGGTGAGGGCGGACCACCACAGTGGGGGACGCGCAGATGTTGGTCGGATGAAGTGGGACCTTGCGGGTAGAGAGCGCTGGGAGCCGTTCGAGCCCAGGCATTGGGAGCAGGCCTGGACCGGTGTCCCGCATTTTATACGCGGCGCCTTTCCGCAGCCTTTCCTGGTGGTGTCTGCTGGAAGTCACGGGGCGAAAGCCCCGGTGCAACCGGCGACTTCGCTCGCCCCGGTGGAGCGGCTCACGAGCTGCTCGCGGAGCGACGGGCCCGGCGATTGGCCGATTTTGCAAACCGATGTGCCGCTTCTGCAATCAACCTGACACGCGCTCTACTGTCAACATCGCTCGACCGGGTGTCCTGGCATAGCAATACGCACCGCACATGAGAACAGCGTCCTCCGTGAGGCAGCTACTGGTGAAAGTTCATCGGTACGTCGGACTGGCGCTCGCTCTCTTTCTCATCATCATCGCTGCCACCGGCTCAGTCATCACGTTCTACACGGAACTCGAGCGGGCCTTCAACTCGAAGCTGCGTGTAGTCGAGCCGCGCGAGCCTGCGTGGACGTTGCACGACCTGTTGGTCATCCGCGAACGGCTCGAGTCCCAGGATCGGCGCGCGCACGTATTTTCTCTGCAATTCCCGCAAAGGCCGGATGAGTCTGTGTTTTCGCGAGTTGAAGGTGCCGTCAATCCGGCGAGCGGTGAGCCATTTGAGCTCAACTACAGTGAAGTGTTCGCGAATCCCTACACGGGGGAGCGGCTCGGGGAGCGCCGGTTCGGTCATTTTTCGCTGCAACCGAAAGATCTCATCGCGCAAATCTATTTTCTGCACTACGCGCTGGTACTGCCGGAGCTGGCGGGCGCGATGTTTGTGGGCATTCTGTCGTTGATCTGGACGTTTGATTGCTTCGTGGGTTTGTACCTGACGTTGCCGGCTTCGAGCGCGGGAAGCCGCGCTGGAAACAAAAGATTTCTGCACCGTTGGAAAACAGCATGGCAGATCAAACGCGGCGCGGGCACCAATCGCCTGGTATATGACCTGCATCGGGCTACGAGTCTGTGGCTTTGGCTGATTCTGCTCGTATTCGCCTGGACCGGGTTCGCTCTCAACCTGCCGGGGCCGTACGCGAGCGTCATGAGCTCCATCAGCGACTACGAGCACCTTCAGGAGCTGTCACATCGGCCGACGCTCGATACACCGCTGGTAAACCCGCCGGTTGACTGGTACCAGGCGTTGCGACTCGGCCAGAGCTATCTGGCAGACGAGGCGCGCACACACGGTTTCAGTGTTGAGCGTCCGGCCGCGCTCGAGTACCGGCGTGACCTCGGTGTGTACTTTTATCTCGCTCATACATCACGGGATCTGAAAGATGGCGGCCGGCGGACTGAAACTGACTCACCTGCGACGGCGGCGACAGTTGAGATTGATGCCCGTGATGGCCGCCTTCTCGGCATACAGGTCCCAACGGGGCAGCGTGCTGGCAACACGTTCTCGAGCTGGATCGTGGCACTTCACGTGGCCTCGGTGTTTGGGCTGCCCTGGAAGATTGCAGTGTGCCTGATCGGCATCGTGTTGGTCGCGATCACGCTGACAGGTGTTCTCATCTGGTGGCGTAAACGTCGATCACGGCGGGGCTCGAATCATCGCGCGGGCCGAGCCCGTAACAGTACGCCGGCGGGACAAACAGGGCTGGTGCCGGAGCAGCCCACGCCGATCAATTGACGGCCAGTTATTTTGGGGGAGAAAAATATGTCGAAGAATGCGCAGTCCGTTTTGAACGGAAGGGCGTCCGCACATGGGATCATGGCGTTCGGGTTGGCGCTGGTATCGGTGTGCAGTTTTGCTCAACAGCAGACGGTGGACGGTAAATCGGCCAGGGCCGGTGTTGAGCTGGAAGAAGTCGTCGTTACGGCGCAGAAACGTGAGGAGCGGCTGCAGGACGTACCTGTTCCGGTGACAGCCGTCACCGCGGATGATCTTCTCGCACAGAACCAGCTACGGGCGCAGGATTTCTTCTCCAGTGTCCCGGGGCTGGATCTTCAATTTGTAAACGGCCGATCCAACCTGGCGATCCGTGGCATCACAACAGGGCCGGCGACTGGGAATCCCGTCGTCGGATACACGGTGGATGATGTTCCGTTCGGGTCGTCTGCTGGTCTGGCAGGGTTATTCGGGACTGCGCCCGATTTGGATCCAAGCGATCTGGCGCGTATTGAGGTACTGCGTGGACCACAGGGCACGCTGTACGGTGCAAGCAGCATTGGTGGGCTGGTGAAATATGTAACGGTCGATCCTTCGACCAACCGGGTGAGTGGCACTCTGGGGGGAGACACGCACACGATCTACGGCGGACACGGTCCCGGGTACAACGTCCGCGGTTCCATCAACGTGCCACTCACAGACGCTCTCGCGATTCGCGCGAGTGTATTTACACGAGAGGAGCCCGGCTATATTGATAATGTGGTGACCGGCCGGGCGGGAGTCAACAAAGGAGAGGTCGTTGGAGGCCGCTTGTCAGCGCTGTGGCGGCCCTCGGACACGCTGTCCGTGAAGCTGAGTGCGATGTACCAGGACGCGAAGAGCCTCGGCGCACCCGATGTTGATGTGCGTCAGGGAGATCTCCTGCAGAGCAATCAGTTCGGATCCGGGCACAGTGAAGCGAAAAACCAGGTGTACAGCGCGATCGTGACCGACAAAATCGGGCGCTCCGAGCTCACCTCGGTGAGCTCGTTCACCTCCAGCTCCAACTACGATTCGTTGGATTATTCTTCAGCGGGCTTCAATGTATTGTGGCCGTCCGTATATCCGGTGGGAATCGATCCCACCGCAACCGTGTTGAGACAGGATTACACGACCAGGAAGTTCACGCAGGAAGTGCGGCTCACCACTGCCTTGGGCGAGAAAGTCGATTGGCTCGTGGGTGCGTTCTATACACGCGAGCGCTCTCCATACAGGATCGTGACCTATGCGACCGATCCTTCCAACGGCGTGCCCATCGGCCTTCCGATTCTGTGGAACGACACACTGATTTTTGCCGAGTACGCAGCCTTTACGGACGTGACGGCGCGGTTCACTGATCAGTTCAACGTCCAGTTAGGCGCGCGGTGGAGCGGGAACAACCAGACCCTGCATCATCGTCAATGGACGTTTGATCAACCTGAGGGGTTTTTTTCGGATCGAAGTTCCAGCGACCACGCCGTTACCTACCTTTTTACACCGCAATACAAGCTCTCGCCCAACCACATGGTGTATGCGCGCGTCGCGGCGGGCTACCGGCCGGGTGGGCCCAATGCGGTGTGCGGGAACCAGGACGGCGGCTTCGATATTCCGTGCCAGTATCTCTCTGACAAGACCACCAATTACGAGATCGGTGCGAAAGGGGATCTGCGCGGGCGGATGTTCTCCTACGATGTTTCCTTGTATGACATCGATTGGAAGAATATTCAGGTCACGCAGGTCGTTCCCGAAGGCACGTTCAACTACAACGCGAATGCGAGCCGGGCGCGAAGTCGGGGGCTGGAGCTGTCATTGGAGGCGAGACCGTTGGACGGACTCACACTGGCGCTCTGGGGCACCTGGACCGACGCAGTGCTGCGTGAGAGGTTCTCTGACCGGATTGCTGTTTATGCCGCCGCCGGCGACCGGCTGCCGTATTCGTCGCGCTTTTCCGGGCGCTTTTCCGTCGACGAGGAGATGCCGCTGATCGCAGATGTGCGGACTTTCTTTGGCGCAGCTATCAGTTACGTCGGGGGTCGTATTGGCGAATTCGTGCCGACGCCCGCGGAGGCGCCGTTGCGGCAGAAATATCCATCGTATGCGCAGACAGACTTTCATGCCGGGGTGAAGACGGACGCCTGGAGAGTCAGCCTGTTGGTGCGGAATCTGACAGACCGGCGGGGCGTCACGGGCGGTGGTTATAACAATCAGACCAATTTCAACCCGAGCTGGTTCAACTATATTCAGCCGCGGACGATTGGGCTGTCTTTGGAGAGACGATTCTGACGAAGATCCCGAGGGTGCCGCGGCCGACAGGACCGGGTCCGCCGCGGTGCCCATCACTCAGGGGAGTGGCAGCCGCGCGATCCGGCCGTCACGGGGCTGAGTCGGATCAGGACACTGTTGTCTTCATCGGTCAACACATACAGCAGTCCATCCGGCCCCTGGCGAACATCGCGCAGTCGTTGGTGCAGGCTCTGCAACAGGGATTCCTGACGAATTTCCTGCAGTTTGTCATTGAACACCACGCGCACCAACGCGCCGGTGTGGTCGATCTCGCCGTGACGGGCGCTGGCAACGAACAGGTTGTTCTTCCAGGCGGGAAATCTGTCGGCGGTGTAGAAGGCCACGCCGCTCGGCGCGATGCTCGGCATCCAGACCATGACCGGCGGCTCAGTGTGGGGTCCGACCGGAACGGTGGGCAGCGGTGAGCCTTCATACTCGGTGCCATAGGTGTACTTCGGCCACCCGTAGTTGCGTCCCGACAGGATACGGTTGATTTTGTCGCCACCCTGCGGGCCGTGCTCGGAGGCAATCACGCTGCCGGATCGGGGCTCGACGGTGATGCCAAGTGGATCGCGATGGCCCAGCGAATAGATCTCTCCACGGGCGCCGGGAGTCCGGGCGAAGGGGTTGTCCGCGGGGATGGTGCCGTCGTCACGGACTCGCAATACTTTGCCGTAGAGATTATCTGTGCGCTGGGCCGCATCCAGGTCTCCTTTGCTGATTCCGCCCACCGTGACGTAGAGGAGGTTTCCCTGACCGAACAGGAGTCGGGAACCGCCGAAATCGTGGGCGACCTCGCCCATCAGCAGATCTTTGGAGTCAACGAGCTGGGAGCCTTCGAGGCGCGCTCTGACCAGAACGATCCTCGTAAGCAGCTGCTTGGACTCGGCGTCGAAACCGACGACCCGATTGAACGTGTAGTAAATAAAGTGGTTTTTCGAGAAGTCAGGATGAATGGCGACATCCTGTATACCCAGCACGTCATCCGGACCGGCGTGTTGGGTATTTGTGGAGTCGGGGACACCGGTGATACTCGTTTGAACGAGTAATGGGGTGGCGGAGGTGATATTGCGAATCAACCGCAGTCGGGTGCCGCGCTCGACGAGCAGCGCGTCCGCGTTTGGCAAGAAAACGAGGCTGTACGGATGCGACAGTCCGCGTGCCAGGACATCGGCGCGGATGTCATGCTGCTCGGCTGAGTCGAAGCAATAGGGACCTGCCCCAACTGATTGTGGCCTGATTCCCTTCGGTCCCACTGCGCGGGCCGGCTGTGCGGTGCTGAGGATGACAGCAACTGCGGAGCACACGGCGCCAGTAAGCGCGCGTTTGGAAACGTCGTTGACAGTCACTATTCGTACAACGGCTCGAGGGAAACGTTGAGTGCCTGGCCCTGGTTGCGGCGCAGCTCGGCAATGGCAGCCCCTTCCGCGAACGGCACTCGTTGGCAGAAAACCTCCAGTTGGTGTCCGTCGGGATCGAAGAAGTAGATACCGGTTGAGACGCCGTGGTCGAGGACTTCGTTGATTCTGACTTTCTTCTGGAGCATGCGGCCGTAGAGGCGGCGCAGGCTGTCGAGGTCGTTGTCACAATCGACCTGCAGGCCGATGTGCTCGAATTCCTTGCCCCGGGACGCGTCAGGGGATCCCGGAAACAGGGCGATATCGTGATCGTACTCGCCAAAGCTCAGGAAGACGCCGCCCTTGTAGGGACCGTCGGGCACTCGTGCACTGATCTTCATGCCGAGGACATCGGCATACCACGCGGCGGAAGCCTCAGGATCTTTGACATACAGGACGACGTGGGCTACCCGCTTGACTCTAGGGATGGGCATGAGCAGGTTCCTCTATGTTTGCGGGAACGGCAGGGAGCCAGGCAACGTCGGTGATTTCGCTGAACTCGCGCCACTCCTTGCGCCAACTGTAGCCGCCGTCGCTGCTGCGAAAGAGGTGACCGTACTTGGTGCCCGCGAGCAACAGGTTGGGATCGGACTGGTGGGTGCCGATGGCCCAGATGGTGGAGTTGGGCTGGACGGGGAAAGGCGCGTTGGTCCAGGTGGTGCCGCAATCCGCAGAGCGCAGGAAGAGGGATGTCGAGCCAGGAGTGCCATCGCCGATGCCCATGAACAGGTCATGGTCACTGCCGGGTTTGGTGGCCAGGACGCGGGAATAGTAGATGCCGAATTGATCCCGGGTGATGGTCTCGGTCCAGGTTTTGCCATCGTCCGTGGAAGAATACAGCGCGTTGACCACCATGACGACGATTGTTTTCGGCGGGCCGCGCAAAACGGCGATGCTGTGGACGTCTGAGTTGCGGACACTTCCTTCCTGGTTGGCGTCGATGCGCTTCCAGGTTTCGCCGCCATCGCGGGTGCGAAAAAGCCCCCCTTCTTCGACACCTACCCAGACATCCTGCACATCGTCAGGATCGACGGCGATTGTCAGCATCCGCGGGCGGCTGACGCCTGCGCATTTGGGTGGCATTTCGAGCGGGGTTTTTTTCCAGGTTCGACCGCCGTCGGTCGATCGAAAGAATGCCGCGCGCGACGGGGAGCCGGTTCCGGCGTACATGATGTCTGGATGGGCCGGGTGTGTGGCCAGCTTCCAGACCGCATAGTTGTTGAGCTCACAGTCGATGCGATACCAGTTGGATCCGCAATCTTCGCTGTGGAACAAACCGGATTCCGCGCCGGCAAACACTCGCTGCGGGTTGCGCGGATCGGGCAGCAGGCACCGCACGCAGTCATCAAACTCGAGGTCCTGGTCGACTTTCACACGCCGCCAGGTAGCTCCATCATCGTGACTGCGCAGGACGGCCTGGCCGTCCGTGGCTACCAGCAGGGTTTTGGGCTCGCTCATACTCTCTCCGCAACTATTCTTTGGGGTCCAGGGGTGTTTGGGTCTCAGGACAGGTTGACCCACACGCTCTTGATTTCGCTGTACAGCTCCATGGCCTGGCGGCCGTGCTCGCGGCCCCACCCGGATTGTTTGAAGCCGCCGAACGGGGTGGCCGGATCCACGAGGTTGTAGCAGTTGATCCAGACTGTGCCGGCCTTCAGCGCGGCGGCCGCGCGATGCGCCTGTTTGAGATTGTTGGTCCACAGGCCGGCCGACAGGCCATATTCACTGTCGTTGGCCATCGCGACGAGATCATCGACATCCTTCCAGACGAGCGCTGTCAGCACCGGACCGAATATTTCCTCACGCACGATGCGCATCTGGCCGTTCGTCTTCGCAAAGACGGTGGGCTCGAAAAAGAACCCCCGATCGAGGCCCTGGGGGCGCTTGCCGCCGGTGACGAGCTCGGCACCCTCCTGGCGGCCGATCTCAACATAACCGTTCACGCGGTCCCATTGCTCCTGTGAGACGAGCGGGCCGAGGTCTGACGTGGGCAGCAGGCCGTCGCCAACTTTGAGCTTGCGGGCAGCCGCGGTGATGCCGTCGAGCACGCGATCAAAACAGCTCTCGTGGGCATACAGCCGGGAGCCGGCCGTGCAGGTTTGCCCCTGGTTGAAGAAGATGCCGTTCGCGACCGAGGCGGCCGCGAGATCCAGGTCGGCATCCGGGAAGACGATGTGCGGGGACTTTCCCCCGAGCTCCAGGGAGACTTTCTTGAGATTACCGGCGCTTGCTTTGACGATCGCCTTGCCCACCTCGGTTGAACCGGTGAAGGCGATCTTGTCGACACCGGGGTGTGCGACCAATGCAGCGCCCGCATCGCCAAAGCCTGTAACCACGTTGAATACGCCCGGTGGGAATCCCGCCTCGAGCGCGAGTTGGCCCAGGCGCAATGCGGTGAGCGGCGTTTGTTCCGCGGGTTTCAACACAACCGTGCAGCCTGCAGCCAACGCGGGTGCGACCTTCCATGCAGCCATCGAAAGGGGATAGTTCCAGGGCACGATGAGACCCGCCACCCCCACGGGCTCACGGGTCGTGTAATTCAGTATTTGTGCACCGCCGCGCGGTGAGACAGGCAGGGTTTCGCCACCGAACTTGGTAGGCCAGCCGGCGAAGTAGCGGAAGGTCTTGATAGAGCCTTCGACTTCGACGAGGCGCGTCAGATGCGCCGGCTTGCCATTGTTGAGTGTTTCGAGGGTGGCCAGGTCATCCGCCTCTTTCTCAATCAGGTCGGCGAGCCGCAGCAGCAGATTGGAGCGGTCGTTGGCGTTCAGGGTGCGCCAGGCCGGATTCTCAAACGCGCGCCTCGCGGCGGCTACGGCTTTGTCTATATCAGCCGCATTGCCCCGGGACACGGTGGCGAGGACCTCGCCGGTGGCGGGGTTGATTGCCTCGAAGGTCTCGCCCGATTGGGAGGGGACGAGCTTGCCGTCGATCAACAACTGACGAGGGCCGGTCGCCAGCGCGGATTTGAGGCGTTGGGCTCGATCGAATGCGGGGATTGCGCTCACGTACTGGCACTCCAGAAAGGGACATTCCGGCAGCAGGTGCGCTGCCGTTTGCTTGTTGCACCACTATAGCCAATGAACTAAAAGCAAACAATACCGGCGTTTTGAGGTTTACTGTTGCCAACTCGGGACAATTGAGGCATTCTAGACTGGCATCGCAATGGCGAGGCTTCAGGGGGCTGGCGTAGATCATGAGCGTTGCGGAGCGCGTGGGATTCGGGCACCGGGCCGACGGCGGAACGAGTGCGGCGACGGTGACCGGGTTGGATCCGCGGGGCCTGGTCGCAGCCGTGATCCTGGGGACGCTGGGAGCCCTGACCATCATGATCGTGCCGGGGTTTGTGATGCTGCTGGGCGCGCAATCGGGCCTCGACGATCAACAGTTGGGCTATGTTGCATCCTGGGATATCAATGCAACGGCGGCTGCAATCGGCTTCGCCACCTTCCTGGTTGCGCGCCTGAGTTGGCGACAGTTGGCTCTGGGCGGGCTCGTGCTGCTCGTGTTAGGTAGTTTTCTCACCGGGCAGTGCCATACGTATTCGTCACTGGTCGGCGCGCGCATCGTTGCCGGCATCGGCGAGGGGCTCGCCATCGCGGTTTCATTTGCCGCCTTGGGTAGCGCCGCCAATCCGGACCGCGCTTTTGGGGCCTATCTGGTCGTGGGGCTGTCGGTGAGCGCGGCGCTGCTGGCGTTACTGCCGCGGCTGTTGAGTCATTTCGGGCCGGCGGTGTTGTTTGAAAGCTTCGCGGTTGTGAGCGCGCTGTCCGCGGTGGTGCTGCTGTGGCTGCCGCGCGAAGCAAACCGGCCCGGTGTGGCGCTCGACGGAACCCCCGGGGTATCGAAGCACCTGGCGGTGGCGGGGCTGGTGGGCGCGTTCCTGTACTTCATTGCGCAGGGAGCGGTGTGGAGTTATTTCGAGCGGATGGGCTCGGCCAGCGGCATTGATCCCAACATCATCGGCGAGGCGATGGGGCTGTCCTCCTTTGCGGGAGTGGGTGGCGCGTTTCTCGCCGTGCTGCTCGTGTCGAGGTGTGGACGACGTTGGCCGCTCATTGCCAGTGGAATCCTGTCGGTTGCCAGCTTCTGGCTGCTGCGCGGCCAGATCAACGGTACCGAGCTGGTCGTATCCGGCCTTCTTTTCAACTTTGCCTGGAATCTGGCGCAGCCGTTGCTCTCGGGCGTGTGCTCGGATGCGGACTGTCACGGCCGGGTCGTGGTGGCCATGGGTTGTATCCAGACCGTGGGATTCGGGATTGGACCTGCGCTCACCGCGACGCTGTTGCGGGGACACGATTACGGCCCGGCCCTGTGGAGCAGTGCGGCCGTGCTCGTGGTGAGCCTGGCGATTGTGTTGGCCGGGATGAGGGCGCACACCCGCGGCGTGCCTGCAGCAGTTTGAGCAGTGGAACCTATCCGAGGTCAGACATTGATGGAATGGGGATTGTTTGGTCGGGTCGCGCTGGTGACCGGGGGCAGCTCCGGCATCGGGCTCAGTGTCGCAAAGGTACTGGCCGGCCAGGGTGCCCGGGTCGTCATTGCGGCCCGGCGCGCGGAGTTGCTCGAGCGGGCAGCCGAAGAAATCAAACAGGACACCGGGCGCCGCGTACTGGCACTGTCGGTCGACACGACTGTGCAGCAGCAGGTGGATGAGCTCATCGGGCAGATCAAAACCCATCACGGGCGTATTGAGATTCTCGTGAACTGTGCCGCGAATCCTTCGGGCCTGGTGCGCAACGAAATCCAGTTCCTGGATGACGAGGCGCTGTTGAAAGACCTCAACACCAAGGTCGTAGGCTATGCGCGTTGCGCGAAAGCGGTGACACCCGGGATGATCGAGCAACAGTGGGGGCGGATCATCAACATCGGTGGACTGACGGGACGCGCGTCCAACGTCATCAGCGGCATGCGCAATTCAGCGGTGTGCCACATGACCAAAACGCTCTCGGATCAGTTGGGTCCGTTTGGCATAACCGTCAACGCAATCCATCCCGGAGTCGTGCAGACCGAGCACATTGTGGAGCTGTTTGAGAACGAAGCCCGCAAGCGGGGTTTGAAGCCGGCGGACATTGAGGCGGAATTCGCCAATTCGACTCCGATCCGGCGCGTCATCAAGGCGGAAGAGGTCGGCTATGCGGTTGCATTTCTGGCTTCGAATCTGGCCGCCGCGGTGACCGGGGAATCACTGGCAGTGGATGGGGGAATCACTCGGGGTATCTACCTATGATCACTGGTGCTGCCTCTCGCGAGACCGATCGGCCGGTGTTCGGCATCGACTCGTTGGATGAAAAGCTGATTTCCCGGGCGCGGGAGCTCATACCGACGCTGCGCGCCCGCGAGCGGGCCGCCATCGAAGCGGGCCAGGTGCCGGCGGAAACGATTGAGGACTTCCGGGAAGCCGGATTCTTCCGAGTACTGCAGCCTGCTCGGTACGGTGGGTATGAGCTGTCACCGCGAACGTATTGCGAGATCGCCCGAACGCTGGCGGAAGGCTGCATGAGCAGCGCCTGGGTGTATGCGGTCATCGCCGTACACAACTGGCAGATGGCGCTGTTCCCGGAGCAGGCGGCCCAGGATGTCTGGGGCCAGGATCCTGACACCCGGATCAGCTCTTCCTACATGCCGGTAGGCAAGGTGAAGAGAGTTTCGGGTGGGTATCAGCTGAGCGGACGATGGGCCTTCTCCAGCGGCTCAGGCCACTGCGAATGGGTCATCCTCGGCGCGGTGGTACCGGCACAGGCTGATGGGCAGGGTGGCGCTGCTGAGCCCCGCAACTTCCTGCTGCCGCGCTCCGACTACCGCATCGTTCCGAACTGGGATGTCATGGGACTGCGTGCGACGGGCAGCAACGATATCGTGGTGGAGGATGCGTTCGTTCCGGAGCATCGCACCTTGTGCGAGCTCGACATGTTCAATCTGCAGTGCCCAGGCAACCCGGACCATCCCGCTGGCTTGTACCGCATTCCATTTGCACAGATTTTCAATCGCACGGTGTCCACCACATCGCTTGGAACCTTGAAGAGGGCGTTGGATACGTTTGTCGAGGCCACACGTGAGAAACGTGCGACCTACACCGGTGAGCGCCTCGCTCGCGACACGACGATTCAGTTCGCGGTGGCCGAGGTCGAACGGATCCTCGATGAGCAGACGCTGGTCCTGGATCGCGATGCCCGCGAGCTTCTCCAGCACGCCCAGGACAACACCTGGACATTGGAGCGGCGAGCGGCTTTGGGTGCTTCGACAACGACCACGGTCAGCCGGTGTGTCAGGGCGATCGACATTTTGATGGAGTTCAGCGGGGCCAAGGCACTGTTCCGTGGGAATGTGATTCAACAGGCGTTTCTGGATATCCACTGCGCGCGAGCGCACGTGGCCAACAATCCCTATCCCTACGGACGCAACCTGGGCGCGGTCCGGTTCGGCTTTCCCAATGAGTCCTCGGACATCTGATTCATGAGCGATGTGCTCGATCTGCGCGCCTTTCGCAACGCTCTCGGCCAGTTCGCCACGGGTGTGACGATCGTGACCGCGCGTGATGCCAGTGGTGAGCGGGTTGGAGCGACCGTGAGCTCGTTCAACTCCGTGTCGCTGGATCCGCCGATGGTATTGTGGTCGCTCGACAAGCGCGCTCATAGCCGCGGTATCTTCGAGGCGAGTACGCACTTTGCGGTACATGTGTTGACGTTGGAACAACAAGAGCTGGCACGGCGCTTTGCCACGCGCGGCGCGAACAAATTCGAGGGGCTGAGCTGTGATGCCGGGCTCGGTGATGTCCCATTGTTGAGTGAGTGCGCTGCCTGCTTCGAGTGTGAGACGAAGCATCGCTACGACGGCGGCGATCACCTGATTTTTGTGGGTGAGGTGAAGCGATTCGCGCATGCCGCCAGCGCGCCGCTGGTATTTCATGGCGGCGCGTTCGCTCGAGCCCGGCAACTCATGATGGGGCAGGCGGCTGACGGTGGCATCGACGAGGCGACCGGCCGCTTCGGCCCGGACTTCCTGTGTTATTTGTTGACGCGGGCACATTTTCAGACCTACCGGCCCCTGGCGGACGAGTTTCAGCGGGTGGGCATGAGCGAGGCTGAGTATTTCGTCCTGTCCCTCCTGTGTATACGGGACGGCCTGACTCTCGGGAATCTCGGGCAGATGTTGGCCCACACGGGACACGCACCTGCGCAGCAGGACATCGCGCGGATGGTGGTGAAGCAGTGGATCACGGTTGAGGAAGCTACCGGCGCCATCAGCATCACCCAGGGCGGCAGGCGCTCCTATGTAGTTGTGCTCGCGCTCGATGGACGAATCGCCAGCAAGGCGTTGAGCGGATTTTCGGCTCCAGAAATTGCTGAATTCTGCGGTTATCTCAAACGGGTGATTGCCAATACAGACTCGGGCACTCCCGATGTCTGGACGTATACCGTCTCCAGCACCGGTGAGAGCACGCTGGCAACCACTCGGCCCACAGGAGCCGCATCACCATGAAGTTGTATTTCGTTCCAGGAGCCTGTTCGCTCGCCGTCAACATCGCGCTGCGCGAGGCCGGCCTCGAATTCGAGCTGGTGCGGGTGGACCTGGCTGCGCAACAGGCCAGTGACGGAAGCAATTTCCACAATGTCAACCCGAAGGGCTACGTTCCTGCGCTGCGCCTCGATGATGGACGGGTATTGACTGAAACGGTTGCGATTCTTCAGTACGTAGCCGACCTCGAGCCGCAATCGCGCCTGGCGCCGGCGGCAGGGACATTTGAGCGCTACCGGTTGATGGAATGGCTCGGTTTCATCAACTCCGAGGTACACAAGGGCTTCTCGCCGCTGTTCGCGGACAATCCCGCGGACGCGGTCAGGACGTTTGCTCTCGATCGGCTGACGCGCAGACTCGACTACCTGCAGGGAGTGTTGCAGCCGCCATTTGTTCTCGAGGGTCATTTTACGGTTGCAGACGCTTATCTTTACACCGTGCTCGGGTGGGCGCCGGAAGTCGGGGTCAAGCTCCTGCGCTGGCCCGGACTCGTGCGCTATCACGAGAATATTGGACTTCGCCCGCACGTGGTGGCGGCACTCGAGTCTGAAAGGTGAGGTTTGTGGAGACGTGCAACCCAGTACGCATCCGCCGGGCTGCGGAGCTCCTCATGTGGTCGCGCAAGAATCATCAGCGCTTGCAGGAACTGCCAGTCGATCTGGTACCGGATGATCTGAGTCAGGCGTACGAAATTCAGACGGCAGTCGCGATGTTGCGCGCCACGCCGTTATCCGGATTCAAGATCGGGCTCACCAATCAGGCTGCACAACGTGCGTTGGGAGCCTCGGAACCGATCGTTGGCCGGCTGGGCCTGCTCGACATCCGTCGCACGAATTCACGCATCGAGCTGCCGGCCAATCACCTGCGGATCATCGAGGCGGAGGTGATATTTGAGCTGGGCGCGGATTTGCCGGCTGACCAGGGGCCGTACACCGAGAAAAAAGTGGCGGCCAGTGTGCGGCGTGCGTTTGCGGGCCTGGAGTTGTGCGATGCGCGACTGGAAGATCGTGAGGACACCGGGCTGACCCATATAGTGGCCGACAACAGCAACGCGGACCTGGTGATTGTGGGTGATCCACTGGAAAAATGGGATGCCGAGTCGCTGGCTGATATGCCTGTGACGCTCGAGTTGCGTGGTAAGCCTGCGGTCAAGGGAACGACCGGTAATGTATTGGGGCAACCACTGCGCTCGCTCGCCTGGTTGGCGAACTGGCTGGCGCGGCACGGCGAGGGTTTGAAGAGCGGTCAGTTGGTGGCCAGCGGCAGTTGCACGGGAATGACACAGATCGGTACTGATGATCTGGTCGTTGCGAAATTCGGCGATGGAGCCCAGGTGCGCGTCGGGATTGCCTCGACGGGTGATAAACGAGAGGTACGAGCATGAGTCTGGAGTTGGGTTTGGCCGGCAAGGTGGCGATTGTCACTGGCGGGAGCGTGGGCATCGGCAAAGAGACGGCTCGCAAGTTGGCCGCCGAGGGGGTGTCCGTCGTGATTGCCGCCCGGACTCTCAGCGCCCTGGAAGCGGCCGCGGAACAGATCGTTGGACAGACGGGGGGTAAGGTCGTACCCATGGCCGTGGATACAACCAACTCCCACTCGGTGCGGGGTCTAGTTGAGAACACGGTGCGCCAGTTTGGCTCGGTCGATATTCTCGTCAATTGCGCGGCGACCCCGGGCGGGCTGGTGCGTAATAACATCGAGGAGGCGGATGAGGATGATCTGCTGTTGGATCTGAACACGAAGTTGGTCGGTTACTTCCGCATGTGCAAGGCGTGTGTACCGCACATGCGTGCCGGCAAGTGGGGGCGGATCGTCAATGTCGGAGGGCTCACGGCGCGCAATACGGAGGCCATGAGTGGCATGCGCAATGCGGCGCTGGTGCATTTGACAAAAACGTTGTCGGATCAGCTCGGGCCGGATGGCATCACGGTCAACATCGTTCATCCGGGGGTGACCCGCACTGAACATGTTGAGTCATGGTTTGCGCAGATGGCCCGCTCGGAAGGCATCAGCGTCGAGGCGGTCATCAAGCGGGAAGCAGCGGACCCGGCCGCGATCCGCCGCATGTTGGAAGTCGAGGAAGTGGCTGACTGTATCGTGTTCCTGGCCTCCAGGCGGGCCAGCGGTCTGACCGGGGAGTCGATCGCCGTGGATGGCGGATTGTCGCGGGCCGTGTACCTCTAACCGCGATCGGTCACGCTGCGGCTGGCGCCGGTGCTTTGAGCATGCAAGGCCTAATGGTTGTCGCGTGGCAACCCATTCAGCTGCGCAATGCGCTGGTATTTTTCGGCGCCTTCCAGGATGCCACCGCCATCGAGTTGGCCCACCAGGCGACGTTGGATTTCCTGCCAGGGAGTCTGGGAGGCAGGATACGGGTAACCCCCTTTGGCCAGCAGGTCCTGGCGTCGCTTTTCCAGCTCGGCGTCTGTTATCAGAAGCTGAGCCTGACCGCGATTCAGGTCGATGCGCAATCGGTCGCCGGTTCTGACCAGCGCGAGGCCTCCGTTGACGGCCGCTTCCGGTGAGGCATTGAGGATCGAGGGAGAGCCGCTCGTTCCCGATTGCCGTCCATCGCCAATACAAGGGAGGGTGTGCACGCCTTCTGTGATCAAGTAGGAAGGCGGACGCATGTTGACGACTTCCGCGCTACCGGGGTAACCGACCGGCCCGACCCCGCGCATGATCAACAATGTATGTGCGGTGATCCCGAGCGAAGGATCATCGATACGTCGGTGATAGTCTTCCGGCCCATCGAAGACCACTACGGGTCCTTCAAACGCGTTGGGATCGTTCGGATCAGACAGATAGCGCGCGCGAAACTCCGGCCCGATCACGCTCGTTTTCATGATCGCCGCATCGAACAGGTTGCCCCGCAGTACGATGAAACCGGCATCGGTTGCCAGTGGGTTGGAAAAGCGACGGATGACGCGTTCGTCCTCGATTGGGGCGTTGCGGCAGTTTTCGCCGATCGTCTTTCCAGACACGGTCAGAGCGTCCTCGTTCACGAGACCGTGTTGCATCAGTTCGGCCACGACGGCGGGCACGCCACCGGCGCGATAGTAGTCTTCTCCCAGAAACTCGCCGGCCGGCTGCAGATTTACCAACAACGGTATCTTGTGTCCGTAGGTCTGCCAGTCATCGAGCGACAGGTCGACGCCCATGTGGCGCGCAATGGCTGTCAGGTGAATCGGGGCGTTGGTTGAGCCGCCGATCGCGGAGTTCACGGCGATCGCATTCAGGAACGCCTTGCGCGTGAGGATGTCTGAAGGCTTCAGGTCCTCGGCGACCATGGCGACGATGCGTCTACCCGTGCGGTAAGCGGCTTCCTGCCGATCCCGATAGGGAGCCGGGATGGCCGCGGATCCGGGAAGCTGCATGCCCAGCGCCTCGGAGAGGGAGTTCATGGTCGTCGCAGTGCCCATGGTGTTGCAATAACCGGTGGAGGGCGCGGAGGAGGCCACGAGTTTGATAAATCCGTCTTCGTCGATCTCGCCAGCCGCCAGCATCTGGCGCGCTTTCCACACGATCGTGCCGGACCCGGTCCGTTCACCTTTGTGCCACCCGTTGAGCATGGGGCCGACTGAGAGCGCGATTGCGGGGATGTTGACGGTGGCCGCCGCCATCAGGCAGGCGGGGGTGGTTTTGTCGCAGCCGATGGTCAGAACCACGCCGTCAATGGGATAGCCGTACAGCACTTCCACCAGGCTCAGATAGGACAGGTTTCGGTCCAGGGCCGCCGTGGGGCGCTTGCCGGTCTCCTGGATGGGGTGGATGGGAAACTCCATGGCGATGCCGCCTGCCTCCCGGATGCCTTCGCGCACTCGTTCGGCCAGTACGAGGTGGTGACGATTGCAGGGGGAGAGATCGGAGCCGGTCTGGGCAATGCCAATGATGGGGCGGCCCGAGCGCAGCTCCTCCAGGCTGATTCCGAAATTGAGATAACGCTCGAGGTAGAGCGCGGTCATGTCGATGTTCGCGGGATTGTCGAACCAGGCCTGTGAGCGCAGCTTGCGCGTAGTCATTCGGGTCTCTCTGAAGCTATTGACCGAAGAGCCCCGTGGCAGGGCTCGTGCAGCGGCGCAGCAATGCTTCTGTGCAGCGTGCCGCGACAGTATATACTCAGACAATTAGGTCAGCACAAGCTGAACGATGGGCATTGGGGGACAGCGGATGATCGGACAAGTGCAGTCGACGACAACGGCTCCGGCGGCGGGAGAGCGGACGGGCGGGCGGGCGGCGTACGGGCCGACGCTGGCTCTGCTGGCCAGCCTGTTCTTTATCTGGGGCTTCACCACTGTCATCAACAACACTCTGCTGCCTCACCTGCGGGCGGTGTTTGATCTCAGCTACACGCAGACTACGTTGCTGGAGTCTGTGTGGTTTATCGCGTATTTCTTCGCCTCGATCCCGTCGGCGTGGCTCATTGAGCGGACCGGCTACCAGCGCGCGATTGTCGTCGGCCTTCTGATCATGGCTGTGGGCGCGCTCGTGATGATTCCCGCGGCGCGGCTGCCGTCCTATGGCGTGGTGTTGGCGGCGCTGTTCATCATTGCAAGCGGCATCACTTTGTTGCAGGTCGCCGCCAATCCCTATGTGGCGGTGGTGGGTCCGCCTGAAACCGCCTCATCACGACTCAATCTGGTGCAGGCGTTCAACTCACTGGGTACCACGCTCGCTCCGCTGTTCGGCGGCTATCTGATTCTGGGCCGTTCACTGTCCGGCCGATCGGTGGAGGGCGGGCATGTATTGACAGCTGCTGAGCGGCTCTCGGATGCGCAATCAGTGCAACTTCCCTATGTGATCGTGGCAGGGGTGCTCGTGCTGTTGGCGTTGGTTATCAGCCGCTTTCCGTTGCCGGCCATGGGGTCGGCCACGCGCGCCGCGGGTAAGCTCGAACGCAAGGGCCATTCCCTGTGGCGGCACCGCAATCTGGTGTTCGGCGTGCCGGCGATCTTCATTTATCTGATCGCGGAGATCGGGGTATCCAACCTGTTCATCAACTTTGTGTCCCAACCCAACATAGGCGATGTCACTCACGAGCAGGCTTCGCACTATCTGTTTCTGTTGTGGGGCGGCATGATGGTGGGCCGCTTCGCAGGCAGCTGGCTGATGCGATCGATGCCGGCCGAACGGGTTCTCGCATTCGCAAGCGTGGGGGCGGGAGCCGTGATGCTGGTGGCGAGTCTTGCGACCGGGCAGGTTGCGATGTGGGCGCTCATATCGGTGGGTCTGTTCCACTCGATCATGTTTCCAACCATATTCACCCTGGGTATCCGGGGTCTCGGGCCGCTGACGGAAGAAGGCTCGGGATTGCTGATCATGGCGATCGCCGGTGGGGCTCTCGTTGTCGTACAGGGGAAACTCGCTGATGCCTTCGGGCTGCAGGCGTCGTTCTTCCTGACGGTGGCCTGTGAGTTGTACGTATTGTGGTATGCGGTGTGGGGAGCGCGTGCGGGGTCTACACGCTGAGTCCTGCCGCGATGTAATCAATGCGGGGCGTCTTCCGGTTGTACGCCGGATCGCGCGATCACCTCGCGAGCGCCTGCCGGCCATTCGGCATTGCTGACTTCGACGTTGTCGATCAGTCGGTTGTTGAGATACCCGGTCCAGGAACCGGTGATCCGGCCGGAGTTGCGCCAGTTGCCGATCGCGGTGTTGTCCATGGCCGTGCGCCGGGGAAAGAAGGCATCCTGCGAATTGAGGTTGAGCCAGACGCCAACATTCGACACGACGTTGTTGCGCAAAGTGACGTAGCGCGATCCTTCGTCGAGGTAGAGGGCGATGCCTCCGGGAACGTCGTACACGTAGTTTTCGGCTATCAGGGCACCGGGATCGGCCGACAGGTGATAGATTGCGCCGCCGTCGGGAAACCAACGTTTCACGTCGTGAACACGATTGGCGACCACGACGCTGTCGCGGAGGATGGTCGGCGTGTCATAAGTGACGTTGCCTGGTTGGTCGTAGTAACCCCGGTCTGTGTTCCGATAGGCGGCGCTGCCGCCTGGATCGTGGGTGCCCCAACCCCAGCCTATATCGATTCCGTCATAGGAGGCGGCGGAGATGTCGTTGTTCACGATCACCGGCGCCGTGGCGTAGGTCACCAGCACCGCGGCCTGTTCGCGGTAATTCTGCGATACGTTTTCGATGACGTTGTTGCGAATGAGGATATCGCGAACGCCCATTTCCGGGCGCGGGGGGTGGTGAGCCTCGTGGGTTATGCCACCGACCATGATCGCGCCGCCGGCGAGATCGATGAAGCGGTTGCGCAAGATATCGATGGCGGTGGTGCCGAGGCCGATGGCGCTCAAATTGGCGTCCGCGTTGTTGCCGACTCCGAGCGCCACTTGCCCCAGGTGGGTGAATTCGTTGTTGGCGAACAGAATGCGGCTTGCCGCGGCGACCTGGATGGCGGCGGGTTGTTGGCGCCAATGATTGCGCGCGGCCTCGAATGCCCAACAACCCCAACTGCAGTCGCGGATCGGGTCGTGGGGATAATCGGGGAGGTCGCCTGCCAGAAACGCGCCGCTTTGCTGGCTCGGATAGCCGCCTGGGCCGGAAGGCCCGAGCCAGCTCGTGTGTTGGAAACTCAGGCCGCGGAACTGCAGGTCGGTGACCGGGTGTCGATAGTCGCCGGCGATTGACACCAGCAGGGGCAAATGCGGCAGGATGACTTCGCTGCCGTGCAGATCCTCCCCGTCGCGCGGCTTGTAGTAGAGGTGCCCGGCCGCCGGATCGGCGAACCATTGGCCGCCGGTGTGCAGGAATGCGAGGGAGTTGACGAAGAACATGCGGGCGTTATTACCCGAGACGGGACGTGCGAACGTGTCATAGCCGATGAGGTTGTTGCGCCAGCCCGGCTGTTTCATGACAATTCGATTGCCCTCAATGTGGTCCACGACGGCGTGACGATGAGTGAACCAGGCGGTGTTTTCGACTTCCAGGCGCGCCTGGTCAGGCAGGTCCGCCAGAAAATGCCAACTCGGATCGACGATTTCCAGACCCCAGGATTCGAAGGCGAATGCAACGCGGGGGGCTTCGATCTGTGCGCGTTCGGCCAATTGATTGTTGACCCAGAGCTGGCGTGGATCGGTGCCCCGCGGAATGTTGGCCATCCATACATTGCGGGCGGCATCCGCGAGGCTCCAGTCCGTGACCGGGGTTCCTCCTGAAATGACCGGGTGTGCATCAGGGGCCGCTTCCCAGGTGACGATATAGCTGTTGTGGCCGCCGTCCTTGGCCGTGAAACGCAGGGGCTTCTCGAGCCGGTAAGTGCCTCGAGCCAACTGCACGGTCACGCTGTTGGTCGCATTGATGAGGCGCACCGCCGCCTGCGCGCGTGTCAGTGTTTGAAACGGCCGGGATTGTGAGCCATCACCGCTGTCGGAGCCGTTGACGGCGACGTGGATGATGATCGGAACCGGTGTCGCCCGCTTGGGGATGGTGACGTGCGCGACCGGGCGGTACGAGCCCTGTTGCCCGGGCCCGGTGGCCGCCGGTATGGGGGGCAAAGGGGGAAGCTGTTGGGCGAAGCTCGATGTTGAAACGAGCCATGCCAGTGCCAGGCTCGGGATCTTTTCCGTGGTCATGGTGACAACCCTTCAGCTGGCGTCAAATCCCGAGAAGCCTTTGCAGCGCCTGCTGGAAGTGTGCGGCCAGGGCGGCCTCGGCTGCGTCGGCATCGCGCATTGCGCACGCCTTGAGAATGTCGATGTGTTCGCGCACCGTGCGAATGGCCAGCGGTTTTGTCGTGAGCCAGTCGAGCCTGACCAGTGTCAGGTAATTCTTGAGGCGTTTGGCGGTGGTTTCGATGAGCGGATTGCGCAGGTAGAAGGTCAGGGCGCCGTGGAGCCGATTCTCCAAGGCATCCAAAGTGGCTTGTTCCCGCGGGCCGAGCTCGCCGCGTTCCAACTCTTCGAGCAACGCGATGTGTTCGTCCATGAGATTCTTGATCTCGACCGCATCGCCTTTTTCCGCCAGGGCACGAGCCCCGGCTCGTTCGAGAAGGGACCGGAACTGGTAGGTGGACCGCGAGAGCTCGAGGTCCGCCCGGATGAAGCGGACGCAGGAGCGCGCAACCATCGTCACCAATCCCTCGTTCATGAGAGTACGCAGCGCATCCCGCAAGGGCTGAGCGGTGAGACCGAGCTGCCGCATGAGCTCGGCCTGGGAATATTCGCTGCCCGCGGGGATTGTACGATCGAACAACCCCTGCAGGATTGCCTGATAGGCTTTCTCGGCCAGGTTGGCCTCGGTATCCACCGCAGCCGCCGGGGCCGGCGGGATCCTGGGTCTGCGTACCGGGGTTTGAGTTCTCGACATCGCCTTGCGAGTAGCCATTGTTCACCGACTTGGGCAGTCCACGCCGGGACGCCAGGTGCTGGCGCCTCGTGCTCATGGTACGGACCTTATCGGAAGTACCAGGAACGATCCAACGAAGACGAAGAGGCCGGCGGCTACGAACAGCAGTGTGTAGTTGTTGCCTGTCGCGCCGAGTAACGCGGCTGACATTACGGGGCTGAGGATTTGCGGGACGTTGATTGCCGTGGCGAGGATGCCGAGGTCCTTGCCGGTGGAATCACTGGATCCGGTTCTTTTCGGCAGTACCTGCGTCATCAGCGCGAGGTCGACGGACATGAACGCGCCGTAGCCGATGCCGATCAATACGGCGTAAACCATCATGCCGGAAATCGAAGGCGCGACCAGCGGAGAGATGACCGCCGCCGCCATGAACAAGGCGGCGACAAATACCAGGGGCTTGCGGCGACCGATCCGGTCCGAAAGCCAGCCGGAGCCGACGGCGGCGCACACGAGCGCCACCAGGGTAATGGAGGCAAGGCGTGCGATCGTCCGATTTGCATCCGCCTGGGACAGGCCGATGTGATCTTCGAGTATGTAGAGAAGATAAGTGACGACCGCCTGATATCCCATGTAGATGGTGAATCGACCGAAAAAGGCCCAGGCGAAGTCGGGGTAGTCGCGAGGACTCACCCAGAAGCTGCGCACGAATGGACCGAACTGGAAGGGGGTGGGGGGCTCCTGTTTCGTCCTGGGCTCGGGGTTGAGGAATACGAAAAGGAGGCACGCGACTATGATGCCGAAGCCGAGCACGCCATAGGCAAACTGCATGTCGTCCGCGAACAACCCGCCGAACACGGTTCCCGCCGAGACACCTCCAGTCATCGCCGCCCCCACCATGCCTGAGGCCACGCCCCGCCTGCCCGGGGCGAATCGTTCGGCAATCACCGTTGTGATAGGTGTTTGCATCGAATTGAGTGAGATGGAAGCAACGAGCCACGTCGCGGTGATGGAGGCCATCCCATGCGCATGAGGCACGAGGATGAGCGCGCCACCCCCGATCAAAGAGCCCAGTACGATCCAGGGGGTGCGTCGTCCGAATCGTGTGCGGGTACGGTCAGAAAGAGCTCCCGACAGAGGTGTCACGGTCGTGCTGAAAACAGACGTGATGGCAAACAGGACGCCCAGGTGGGTTGCCTTGCCTGCAGGATCGAAATCCTGAATCTGATTGGGCAGCAGAACCTGGAGGACGGCCACGTACAATGTCAACAGCACAAAAAAGACGGCCGCCAGGCTGACCATCAGCAGCCACTCCCGGCGTCCACTCACTGTTGGGTTGCCGAGCACCCGATCGGCAACCTCGCTCACGCGAGCACGCCGGAGCTCGGGTTTGGAGCGGACTGACCGGGATTCTCGCGCACTTCGCGGCGCAGCCTGAGGCCGTGCCCGGGCACGTTTTTGCCGTGGATGAGACCGTTCCTGATTGTGAACGGCTCATCGACCAGATGATCGAAATTCTGGAAGCTGTATTCGAGCCACCGGACATCGGGCAGCGCCAGTGCCATGTTGACTCCGATCTCGAGGAAGCTGTTGCCGAGCGTCACTTCAACGTTGCACTCATTCGCGAGCCAGCCGATCCGCATGACATCGCCTACCTGTCCGTGCACGTTCAGCATGTCGCACGCGCGTGCTTCGAGCAGGCGGCGCTTGCCGCTCAAATCCAGATATTCGCCGGAATTGACTCGTGTGATGCCGAGCTGTCTCAACATACGCAAGCCGTCGATGTCATCCCGAGGTATCGGATCTTCAACCCAGAATATACGGTGGCCTGCGCGCTCGAAGGTGCGCAGTGCATCCACGGTTTGCTGAGCGGTCCAGGCTTCATTGGCGTCGACCATCACGGGTCCACGTCCGTTGGTTGCTTTGCGCAGCAATTCCAGCCTGTGCAGGTCGCGTTCGATGTCAGGATGTCCGACCTTGATTTTGAACCCTCGAAAGCCCTGCTCGGCGGCCTGGCCAAACAGTTCGACAAACTCACCGTCTGACAAATGGAAGTCGAGACCGCTTGCATAGACGGGGACGCAGTCCCGCTCGGCCCCTAGCAGCCGCCACAGTGGTTGGTCCTGCTGCTGGGCGAAAAGGTCCCATGTTGCATGTTGTAGCGCTTCCTCGAATGGCAGGGTCATGCGTCTTACATTACCACCGCGAACGCGTCGGATAGCGAGCACGAGGTTCACGGGACTGCGGCCCTCGAGGGTCGGCCAGGCCTCATCCTGAAAGCGCCGCTCAATCTCCGCCAACTGTGGCAGTGGCGTGAACAGTGATTGGGCAAAGCCGAGCCCGACGCGTCCCGCGCCGTCGATGAGCTCAACTGCCGCGACATGGACCTCGGACGAGCGCACTTGCGAGTCGCCAATGACCCGGTTCCGTGCGAATTGGCACCGGCTGATGCGGAAACTTGCAATTGCGGATGCACTGGTCATGATCGAATCCCCATCGATTTTATTGATTTCTTTGGTATTTCGCGCTGGCTGGTCATTGTATTCACGATGGAAGACGTGTTTTCCAATATGAGTATGTAGACTTTAAGATATCAGTTGGCTAATATTTTTCTACAGCTTGTCAATTTAATATTTTAAAACGCAGGCTCCGTAGGGGGAATTATGAGGTCGGATCGCTATCTGGGCTTGGCGGGCGCGGCGCTGATCTTGGGGTCCTGGGCCGACGCATGGGGACAAACGGCGCCTGCACCGAGTGGCCTCCCCGCGGCCCCCCTCGAGGAAGTGGTGGTGACGGGTATCCGCGCCAGCCAACGCGAGGCCATCGATATCAAGAAGGCTGCGGTCAACTCGGTCGATGCGATTGCCAGCGAGGATCTGGGCAAGATGCCGGATCAGAATGTCGCGGAAACCTTGCAGAGACTGCCCGGCGTAACCATCGATCGCGTCAGAGGCGTTGGCAACGGCGTGACGGTGCGCGGCCTCGGGCCGCAATTCAATACTGTCACCTTGAACGGGCGCGTGCTGGCAACGGACGGTCCGGGGCGCGAGTTCAATTTCGACGTGCTGCCGCCGGAGCTCATTTCAGGCGCTGACGTCTACAAGAGTCCACAAGCCAACCTGAATGGCTCCAGCATCGGGGCTACCGTGAACATCCACACACTGCGGCCGCTCGATCAGAAGGTCGGATTCCAGGGCGGCGGCTCGATGCGAGCCAACATCGACGAGCTGGGCGGGCACACGACTCCGTCAGGTGCGCTGTACACGACCTGGAAGAGTGAGTCGGGCCGACTCGGAGCCTCGGTCGTATTGTCGTACGACGATAAGAATGAGCGTACCGATGACTTCTTCGTGGGCGCCAGCTCGTATCCGCGCAGTTTCGATGACGGCTATTACGGCGCTGCCGCCAACAACGGCGGGACACTTTGCGTTGGCAGCGTGAATGCGGGTGTGTGCAATCCCAGAATTGCCAACAACGTGACGCTGTTCCGGAACGTCGACATGTATCACAACTTCGTCAACCAGGTGGAGATATCCCGGCGCAAACGCGCCGGACTGGATGCAACGGTTCAGTATGAACCGACGAACGAGCTGCGCCTGACATTGGACGCGCTGGTATCGCATGACGACGAGCACCTTCACAACTCAGGCATCGTCCCTGATTTCAGCGGCGGCACGCTGGTGAACCAGGTGGTGGCAGGAGGCACGGACACAACTGAGATGGTTGCGGGTCAGCCGCGGACGGTGCACGTCGGCGGCACCGCGCTGTCAGAGAGTTTCGCGCACGGCACTGTCGATGAAATCGTGGAAGACAATCCTGCGACATCTTTGACAGAGTTGTTCGGCGCCAACGCGACATGGACGCACGATGCCCTCACCGTAGCGTTTGACGTCGACACGAGCCGGGCTCGTTACCGGGATCCGAACGGCCTGTTCACGACCGTTCGACTGAAAGATATCGACTACACGTATGACCGGCGTACAGGGTCGCCCATTGCTTCCCTCACCGTCACGAATCCCAACTATTCCCCAGTAGCAACCGATGTCGATCACCGTCTTGGGCATTACATGGCAGCGGAAAACGGGATTTTCAGCAATTTCGACGACACCATCAACGAAGGCAGGCTCGACGCAAAATGGAATGGCGGTGACGTAACTGTTTTCGGCGGCGCGGGCTATTCGGAGCGCACCAAGCGAACCACGGGCTTCACGGAACCGAATGCCTGTGCGTATTGTGGCAGCGATGTGGTGCTGCCGGCCGGCTTGTTTACTCCCACGAATTACAATTTCTTCGGCGGACGCGGCGGGGGTAACGCCACCAACTGGGTCGACTACAATGCCAATGCGCTGTTTGACGAGTTGCTGACCTTGAATACGACGGCGGACCCGGCCCTTCATAACGGCAGCCTGCTGCCAATCGTTCCCGATCCGGCAGCGAGCTCGTCCGTGAAGGAGAAGGTGGCCACGTTTTATCTCATGGGCGAGAGCAACAGCCACCTGGGAGAGATGCCGCTGGCGATCAATGCGGGATTCCGGGTCGAGATCACCAACTTCACTTCGGACGGCACGGGCCAGACGGTGTTGAGCGCGCGCCCGAATGGAACCGGCCAGAATGTGATCGTGCTGTCGGGCCTGACACCGCTGCATTTCAGCGGGCATTACACCGACGTGCTGCCTTCCATCAACGCTCGTCTCAACTTGACCGACACGCTGATCCTGCGTGCCGCGGCGTCCCGCGTGGTGTCGCGGCCCACGTTGACGGATCTGTCGCCCGCTCAGTCGATCACCAGCAACCCCGGCAATGAACGGATCACACGGGGCAATCCCGATCTGTTGCCCTTCCGTGCTTCCCAATTCGAGGTCGGCCTGGAGTCCTATTTCAATCGGGACTCGATTGCCTCGGCGACTGCGTTCTACAAGGCGATTGATTCATTCATCACCCGTGGGGTCAGTACGCAGTTGGTCGATCAGGTTTCTTTTATTGTCGACCAGCCCGTGAATGGCAAGGGCGCCTCGGTGCAGGGTGTCGAGGTGAGTTACCGGACGGTCTTCAGCGGTCTGCCGGCGCCATTTGACGGCTTCGGTACCCAGATCAGCTATACCTACACCGATAGCAATGCCAACTATTTCAACGCGGCAAAGGCGGGAGCGGCACATTACAGCCTGGAGGGTCTGTCGAAGAATTCCTACACGTTCGTGGGGTTCTATGAAAAAGGGCCCATCCAGGCGCGTGTGTCCTATACCTGGAGAGATCGATATCTGGTGGCGCCGCAGACCCAGACCGGAATACCGCAATTCAGCGACAAGTATGATCAGCTCGACGCCGGTGTGCAGTATTCGCTTACCAACCACATCATCCTGACGGCGGATGCGGTTAACCTGACAGACTCCAGGGAATTTACGTACGCGAATGTGATTGAGAACACGCAGACGTATCGGGACGTGGGCAGGAGATATACGGTGGGCTTTCGGGCGAAATACTGAGACAAACTCCCGCAAGGCGCGCTGCACCGCAACAGTACGCCTCGCCGTCGGTAGCTGCCGTATAAAGCCTGTAGAAATAAGCGCACAATTCTGTTGCCATCAGTCTCAGGGTGCGGGGATCGATGCAGCTGGCAACAAGATCGAGTGGCCATGGATGGCTCGCTTCGATTTCGCAAGTCCCGGCGGGCGGTATCGCGACTGCGCTGCTGCTGCGTGTGGTGCTGTTCAGCACCCTCGTCACGCTGGTCCTCACCGTCGTGCAGCTGTCCTTGAGTTATCGGAGCGAAAGGCAGCGCCTCGAGAGCCGGTTCGGCGAGATCGACCAGGCCACTTCGCGCAGCCTGAGCGAGAGTCTATGGGCGATGGATACGCAACTGATCCAGACGCAACTCGAAGGCATATTGCGTCTGCCCTCCATGCGTGCGGCGGAGGTCCGGGAGATCAACGGGTCCGCACAGGGTCTGACGGTTTTTCGCGGCGAGCGGCAAACGGCTCGAGCCGTCGTCAAAGAGTTTCCGCTGGCTTGCTGCGGTGACCACCCGCAGGTTATCGGCTTGCTTCGGATCGAGGCGACTCTGTCCGATATTTACCGCGATGTGGCTGCGCAAGCCATCGTCATTCTCCTCAGCAATGCGGCCAAGACCTTTCTGGTCGCACTGTTCATCCTGTTCGTCGTGCATCGACTGGTTACCCGCCCGCTGCTGGACATCGCTGCGTCATTGGACAACGAGTCTCCGGATGCAGAGGCTGCGCCGTTGCAGGTGCGGCGACCACCGGGCAAAGGCGATGAGCTCGACAGGGTGCTGGACGCGCTCAACGCGAAGCGCGCGAGGCTGCGGCAACATGCGGTGGAAATTGGAAACGCAAATGCGCGCATGGCAGCAATCCTGGATAACATCCCGGACCTCGCGTGGGTGAAAGACGCCAGCGGCCACTTCATCGCCGTCAACCGTGCTTTCGCGCTCGCGAAAGGATTTGCCGAGGCGAGTGAGATGATCGGCAAGACCGATCTCGAGGTTCACCCACGGGAACTGGCCGAATCCTACCGGCGTGACGACGCCGAAGTCATGGCATCGGGTGGATCCAAATGGATCGAGGAGCGCCACATCACTTCCAATGGCGATGACACCCTGATCGAGACCATCAAGACCGCGCTCCGTGGTGTCGACGGCCGTGTAGTCGGTACGGTTGGGATCGCTCGGGACATCACCGCTCGCGCGCAGGCTGAGGCGGATCGGAAGGCGCGGGAGGTCGCCGAGGCCGCGAATCGGGCGAAGAGCGCGTTTCTGGCCAACATGAGCCATGAGATCCGAACTCCGATGAACGCGATCCTCGGCATGACCGCTCTGACACTGCGTGGTTCGCTCGAGCCTCGACAGAGAAACCATCTCCAGAAGGCGCATGCGTCGGCCGAGTTACTGCTGCAAATCCTCAATGACATTCTCGACTTCGCGAAGATCGAGGCGGGCAGGATCGACGTGGAGTCGGTTCCGTTCTCACTCGATGACGTGTTGAATAACATGGTGAATGTCCTGGGTGTGAAGACAGAGGCTGCAGGGCTCGAACTGTTGCTTGCCCTGCCGCCGAAATTGCCCTCGGCGCTGATGGGCGATCCGGTGCGCCTGGGCCAGGTCTTGATCAATCTCGCCAACAATGCGGTGAAATTCACTGAACGGGGCGAGGTCGTCGTGGCTATCAAGCTGGTGGAGCAGGGCGCTCGGTCTGTGACTCTGCGTTTCGAAGTGCGTGACACTGGCATCGGCATGAGCCCCGAAGAGCAACAGCGCTTGTTCCAGCCGTTCTCGCAAGCCGATGCGTCGATCAGCCGTCGCTATGGGGGCACCGGGCTCGGGCTGGCGATCAGCCGGAACCTCGTGCAACTGATGGGCGGCGAGCTTCAGGTCAACAGCACCCTGGGTGCGGGCAGCCGTTTTTACTTCACTCTGCGCTTTCGGTTGCAGGCGGGCGTGGCTGCGACCACAGGCCGCTCCGGCACAGCGGCGTTGCATCGCGGGCGTGTGCTCGTCGTCGACGACAACTCTGCCGCACGGATCGTTCTTGCCGAAATGTGCGCGGACCTCGGATTTCAGGTTGACGTGGCCGTCGACGGCAATCAGGCTCTCCATCTGGTGGAGGTGGCCGACAAGCAGGATGTTCCCTACCGGCTGCTGTTGCTCGATTGGAAGATGCCCGGGATGGACGGCGTTAGATGCGCACGCGCAATCAGCGAGCGGCATCTTCTTCATCCGGCACCCGTCATCCTCATGGTGACAGCCTATTCGCTCGACGAAGCGACGGCGCGGCTGTCAGAACAGCAGGTCACCGTTGGCGCGTTGCTCAACAAGCCGGTTACCCCATCGACCCTGTTCGACGCATGTACGTCGGTGCTCGCCAAAGTGGAGCCGCGCCCCCTTGCACCGACACCACCGAGCGGCCAAACACCTGAGATTGCACAGCTCAGTGGCCTCGAGGGTGCCCGCATTCTGTTAGTGGAAGATAATGAAATGAACGCCGAGTTCGCTGTCGAGTTGTTGACTGATGCAGGGGCGCGGATCAGTGTGGCCCGCAACGGGCAGGAGGCGCTCGACTCCCTTGCCCTGGGCCGTTTCGACGTAGTGCTGATGGATTGCCAGATGCCAGTGATGGATGGCTACACTGCCACACGCGTGTTGCGCCAGCAGAAGAGCCTGCAAGACCTTCCCATCATCGCTATGACGGCGGAAGCCATGACCGGCGACCGCGAGGCCGCGCTCGCAGCCGGCATGAACGATCACATTTCCAAGCCAGTTGTAATAGACGAGATATTCGCCAAGCTGGCTCGCTGGTTGCCCCCGGCTTCCCGGCGTGCGTAGAAGTGTTGCGAAAGCCTACTCAACGCCCGCGACTGAAGTCGTACCAGAGCTCAGGTCGAGTGGAAAGCGTCTCGGGTGACAGCAATGGGTTTTGCAATTCGATCACCGTGCGCTTTTCCAGTTGCGCCTTGCGAATGTGCTCACCGAAATATTGTTGAAAGAGCTCGTCGAACGAGCCGTCGAGAATCGCCTTTTCGAGGCCGTCGTGAATAGCTTGCGCGAGCCTCGTGTTTTTGCGGTTCACCATGAAGTAGGCATCCTGGTGATAATGCACTGCAACGTGAGGCTCCACGACCAGCGTATCGGCGTGGTCCGCCTGCTCGTCCCAAATTTCCATGGGGTCGCGCAGAAAGTAGTCGAAGCGCCTGGCTTCGAGCATCTTGAATAGCCCTTCATATGTCGGGGCGGTGATCACATGAATGCCATTAGCCTGGAGGATCTTTGTGTCGGGCCATTCCGGGTTCTGCGCGAGACGCACGCCCTGTAGATCCTTCAGTGCCTTGACGCCCGCGAGCATCTCCTGGTCGCCTTTGCGGACCAGGCCGATACGCCAGCCCATCGCGCCCTTGTAAAGTGGGATGCGAATCGGCAGCAGGCGCGCCTCGCGCTCGGCGGAGGTGGGGAGCGGGGCGACGTCGATCGTCCGTCCCGCCTCGATTTCCAAGGTGGCGCGGTCCTGGTTCGTGGCGACCTGGGTCGTCTGGATCCGATATTCGGTGCCCGCCTTTGACACCGCGAGTTGCAGTAACTCAAACGCATAATTCACGCGGCGATCGTTTGCGGACTCGGGCTTCGGGAAGCGGATGACTTCGCCACTGACCGCGGCCACGTGCCACGCAAGCAGCATGCAGGCCAACAGACGCGACATAGTTCCCATCTCCCGCGCAAACACGAAGAATGACCCGGCAGCGAATCGCTGCCACCGTACAGGCCCAGCTGCAGATCACTCGATGGAGACTCGACTGAAACCTGTCGAGTGCGCAGCAGCCGGCTGCGCTGACTGTTTTGTCTCGCACATCGGTTGATAGGTGCTTCGTGCCGCAGCTCTCAGGGCCGTCAGCATCACTTTTGCGGCAGGTGACAGCAGCCAGTCGTTACGCAATATGATGCCAAACGCGTCCATCGTACAGGACAGTCGAATGGGCAGTGTGGCCACCATTCCGTAGCGCGCATAGTAACCCGCAATGTCGGCCGGCACGACGGCAACACAATCGCTCTGCTGCAGCATCTTCGTGATGAATGTGATGGAGGATGCCTCGATGAGATGCGACGGAATGCCAATTCCCGCTTCCTGAAACATCAGGTCGAATCGATGGCGCAACACGCTGCCCATCGGCGGTACGATCCACCGTACCGGCTCCAGCTGTTTCAGCGTCAACCCCGGGTGGCCGAGCATCGGATGGCCCGGTCTCACTACCGCACAGACCAACTCGTCGGACAGGATTTCATACGAGAGATTTGTCTTGTCATGCGTCTCGAAAATGCGGCCGACCATGATGTCGAGCTTGTTTTGCCGGAGACGCTCCATCAGGACATCGCTCGACTCAACGGCTATCTGTACACGCACATCCGGATGCTGTTGCGCTACGAGCGCCACGGCCTGCGGCAGCAGACATAGCGCAGGACCGATAATTGCACCGACGCTCACCTCGCCGAATCGTCCGGTCTTCAGCGCCGCAAGCTCGCCCCCTGCCTGCGTGAGGCTCGACAGGACAATGCGAGCGTGGCGGATCATCGCCTCGCCGTACCAGGTCGGGCGCATGCCCCGAGGAAGGCGCTCGAACAGCAAGACGCCGAGGACGTCTTCCAGATCCTTCAGGAGCTTTGAGGCCGAAGGCTGAGAGATGCAGAGGATTTCGGCGGCACGATGAATGTTGCCTTCATCGTCGATCGCCACCAGCAGCATCAGTTGCCGGGTCTTGAGGCGGGCACGCACAAACCAGGGCGTGCTCGCGGGGACCGTCCGGTTCGCCATATCCAACAGTATATCGATTTGTCCGCTGCGATAGAAGAAATAGTCAGACATATACCGATTTCGAGATTAGTGCCTCCGCGGCAGCGTCGCTAGTATGGGCGCCGACAGCAGTTACTAACGGATACCGCGCCCATATTGCTGCGAGCAAGTGGTGGAGGGTCGGCGCGCAGGTAACACGCGTTCAGCGACAACTCAACATTGTCACCGGTGTCAGGTGGTCGCAGCTCGCAGTAACACCAATAACGATAGGGGCGTCGTCGTCCGCCCCTGGTACATGAGGGGGGGGTTATGACTTCACGGGCTCTTTTCGGCGCGTTCCTGGCTGCACTGTGTGTCGCGGCGTCCTTGGGTGCCGGTTCGGCTCGGGCGCAGGGCGTCGATACAACTTCGCCAGCTAAACGAGGCGACGATCAAAAAGTCGGCGGCGAGGAGCTGAGTGTCGTTACGGTGACCGGATCTCGCATCATCACCGACAACGTGTATTCCCCAACGCCGATCACCTCAGTCGCCATAGCCGACATCGCGGTCACCACGCCGAGCGACACGGCCGATGCGCTGAACAAGCTGCCTAACATCATCGGTGGCCGCACCCCGCGCAACCAGGGCAATGGCAGCACAAACAACGGCGGCAACACGCTGTCGCTGCGCAACTTCGGCCCTTCACGCACCCTGGTGCTGCTGGATGGGCACCGCGTCGCGCCGTCCAACCAGGATGGCACGGTCAACATCGATATCCTGCCGCAGATGCTGATGAGCCGGGTCGATATAGTCACGGGCGGCGCTTCGGCGATCTACGGGTCGGATGCGGTGGCCGGCGTGGTCAACTTCGTTCTCGACAAAAAGTTTACGGGGCTGGCACTGAAGGCTGATGGCGGCGAGTCGAAGTATAGTGACGGCAGGGAATACCAGCTGGGCGCGGCCTGGGGCACTGACTTGTTTGCGGGACGCGGCCATTTCGAGGCGGCCGCCCGCTATCGGCACCAGGACCAGATCCCGATCAGCGCGCGCCCCTATGGCGCCGATGGCCAGGCCTGGCTGCTGGCCGGCAACGGATCGCCGACGAACCCCTATGTGAACGTGCCGTATTCGCGCGTCTTCAACAGTGGCCAGTACGGCAACGTACAGTGCGGTTCATCCTGCGCCTTCAACAACTATACCTTCAATCAGGCGGGCATCCTCAGTCCAATGGTCCATGGCACTCCCACCGGCACCGCGAACCTGGAATCCGGTGGCGATGGCTCTTACGTGAAGTACGGTACCTTCCGTTCCGAAATCGAGATGAAGGACGTGTTTGCCCGCCTCAGCTTCGATCTGACCGACGACGTCAACTCATATGTGCAGGGATCCTGGGCGCAAGCGGGCAACAATTCAAACTGGATCAACTGGGTAGTCAGCCCCTCGGTCAGCCGCCCCAACACGTTGTTTGCCGACAATCCGTTCCTCGCGCCGGCCACTCAGCAACAGCTCGGGGCGAGCATCGTCTGCGGAACTCCCGCCGCGGAGGGCAGGCGCTGCCTGCCTGCCGTGCCCGCCACGTCGCCGCAGACCGGCAGCACGCCGCCGCCGCCGCCGACCACGCCCTATTTCTCCGTGCCTTCCTATATCTGGAACAAGGTCGGCGGACAAAATGCGGACGGCGAGCCAAACCGGCTGTATCGGACCGAATCGAACGAGAAGACGTGGTCCGCGGAAGCGGGGCTGACCGGCAGTTTTGCGGGTCTGGGCTGGGATGTGTTCTTCAACCACAGCCAAAGCCAGCTGACGGTCACCAATCCCAACAACACCGACAACGCCAAGTATCTGGCGTCGCTGGATGCTGTCAATGTCGGGGGCACCATTCAGTGCTGGGTCAGCACCCAACCCCAGTTCGCCGGCCTCTATCCCGGCTGCGTGCCCACCAACATCACCGATCCCAACGGGCCTTCGGCGCAGGCCTATGACTACCTGCGGGTGAGCACCTCGTGGCTGCTGACCCAGAAGCTGAACGACATCGGTGCCTCGATCGGCGGCGGTCTGTGGGGCTTGGGCCTCCCCGCGGGCGAAATCAAGGCCAACCTGTCGGCTGATGCGCGCTGGGCCACCTACGATATGGAGAGCGATTTCAGGCCGACCGACTTCGTCGACTGCACGGGCCTGCGCATGTGCCTGGCCAACGGTGGGGCGCCGGTGCGCTGGGTGCAGAACACCAATGCGCCGGTCAGTGCCAGAAACAACGTGCGCGAATTCGCCCTGGAAGTGAACATTCCGCTGCTCAGAGATCTGCCGCTGTTGCAGGAGGTGTCCACCGACTGGGCGGGCCGCTACACCAAGTATTCGACTTTCGCCGCGGTGGAATCCTGGAAGGCCGGGCTCGACTGGCACGTCAATGATTCGATCCGCTTCCGTAGTACCCTCTCGCGCGATATCCGGGCGCCGAATCTCAACGACCTGTTCCAGCCCGCCGGCGTTTCCTCCACCGGGTTCACCGATCTGCTCACCGGCGGCAACAACAGCCTGCGGCTCGTGACGCGCGGGAATGCAAACCTCACGCCGGAAAAGGCGCGCACGGTGACGGCGGGCGTGGTGCTGACCCCCACCTTCCTGTCGGGCTTCAGTCTGTCGGTAGACTATTACCGGACCAAAATCACCGACGCCATCACCCAGATCACCTATCAGACCAACGCCATCCAGAACATCTGCCTGGCCAGCGCTCCCAAGTACGATTCGCCGTTCTGCGCGCTGGCGGTGCGTCCGATCACCGACCCGACCGATTCCAATTACACGAATCCCAACGTCAATTTCCCGACCGAGATCCGCAACTCGCCGTTGAATGCGGCGGAGCAGGAGACGCACGGCTACGATGTCGAAATCGGCTATATCCGGGAGATTGCCGGCGGCCAGTTCAGCCTGCGCCACCTGCTGGGCTATCAGCCGGTCAACACGACGATCAACATTCCGGGGGCGTTCCCGACATGGGCCGTCGAACCGAAGGTGCGGCAGAGCACGTTCCTGACATATGCAATCCGCGGCTGGACTGTGGCTTTGCAAAACCAATGGTTGAGCAGCGTCAAGCTGGCGACCAGTGACAATGCAGTCAACGGCAACAGCCAAAACTACGTCGAGCCGCGACTGCGGTCGTATGACGTCGTCGATACTACGATCAGCAAGCGGCTCGGATTCAAGGGCGGCGATATTGATGTTTTTCTGACTGTGAACAACGTGTTCAATGAACGCGCTCCGCTGTTTCCGTCGAACTCGGGGATCCCCGGCCTGTTCTATCCCACTCTGGCCTTCTACGACGATACGGGACGCTTTTTCACACTGGGGGTCAAAGCCAAATTCTGACTCAACGCTGCTGCTCGTGCAGCTTCGCCTCAAACACCCGCTCGCGCTCCGCCACTTTAGCCTGGTAGCCTTCAGGGTCGATCCACACGGATTCCCCAGCTGTTCGGGTCTTTGCGCGCTTCTCGAGCAGGTTGAAATAGTCACCGTGCGCGCCGAGAAAGAGGTCGCACGGCAACTTCTTCAGCAATGCGAAGGTCTTGCGATAATCAGCAACGATGCCGGGATATGAGGCGGGATGCCGCGGTTTGTCGACGAGCCTGTACTCTGCGTTCACATTCCAGCTTCCCACGATCACGGCGTCGAGTGTCCTGCCGTTCTGTTTGACTTTCATCGTCCAAGTCGTGCAACCGCGTGTGTGCCCCGGCGTTTTGTGCGCGACAAGGGTCGCGTCGCCGAGTTTGACCTCGTCGCCGTCATGGAGCACACGGTCGACTTTCGCTTTGGGGTAGGGACTGTCCGCGTATGCGAAGTCCAGAGCACCGCCGCTCTCCACGACCGGCACGTCGTCATCCATCACCATGTATTTTGCCCCGGTCTCCTGGATGACTCGGGCGCTGCCGGCCTCGTGATCCCAATGGGCGTGGCTGATCAACAGGATCCGGATGTCGGTGTATTTCAACCCGAGCTGCTCGAGGCTGTTGCGAATGAGGGCGGGGGAGCTCTCGAGACCGGAGTTGATCAGGATGTTTCCCTGCGAGGTCACTACGAGATAGGAAGCGAGATCCCTGCTTCCGACGTAGTACAACCCGTCGGCAATTCGGAATGGCGCGATCGGTATCGTCCAGTCAGGTTTGTTTTGCGCGGCAGACGCAACGCCGAAGGAGAGGGTGACGAGGCTGAGGGCCAGTTTTCGCATGGAGTCCACGATTGCCTCCAAGTGCCATAAGATGACTCATAGCGACACACGCGGTCAACACGAACCGTAGCATACGGCGCTGGTCGTAATGTTCGCACAATGGAGTTCTCGAATCATCGGGAACGATGATCAAGCAAATTTTCCTGTGCATTTACAGTATCACGCTGTCGCTCCAGGCCGTCGCGCAAGCAGATTCCGGGCAAACCTCCGGCGAACGAGGCGCGCCGGAAGTGGTGGTTAGTGGGCACCGCACGGCGGATCCAACGCAACTTTCGGAAGCGGCCCGAAAACTGGTAGATGTGCCCGGTGCATTGGGCGATCCCATTGCAGCCGTGTTCAGTCTGCCAGGCGTGGTCTACGGAAGCGGCGACAGCGGCGCGCCGGCCGTGCGCGGCTCGTCACCCGACGACAATCTGTTTCTCGTTGATTTCCTGCCGGCCGGCTATGTGTTCCACACCTTCACTACTTCTGTCTTCAGTGAAAACATCATCCAGGATTTCCATCTCTACCCGGCCGGTTTCGGCGCGCAGTACGCCAACGCCACCGGCGCCGTTTTCGACATAGCGCTTCGCAAGCCCAGAAACGAGTCACTGAACACGGTGGTCGATGTGTCGATGCTGCGCTCGGGACTGTTCTTGGAGGGTGCCATCAGCGAACACTCTGCGGCCTATCTGTCGGTACGCAAGAGCATGATTCAGCTCTTCATCCCCAAGAACGAAGAGAACAATGGCGTTCATCTGATGCAGCCGCCGCAAGACGATGATTATCAGTTCAAGTACGTCTGGGATATCGGCGCCTATCATTCCCTGACGCTCGCCGCGACCGGCGCTTCCGATCTGGCCGAGGCTGATTTCGGCGCGACGTCGGACCTGGCGCGGGTGAGCCCGGATCTCGCGGGTGATGCCAGAATCAGCAATCGTTTCAAGAATCAGAGTCTGATCTGGGACTATTTCGGCGACGGGGGAGCACGGGGCAAACTCGGGTCTGGACGCTGTGCTGCCGAAGATCGGCAATCCAAAGCTGAAATCGCCTCGCGCCCTGCACTTCACACTGGGCCTGGAGCGCGAGCTCGATGACGGCTGGAGTTGGAGTGCGGAAGGGTATTACAAGAAGTTCCATGATCTGCCGCTCGCACTCGGCACCGCGGAGCCGGACGCGTCCCGCCTGTACAGCAATGATGTTGAAGGCCGGGCCTACGGCCTGGATCTGCTCATCAACAGGCAACGTAGGGACAAATGGTATGGCTGGCTGGCGCTCAGTGTTGCAAGGAGCGAGCGAACCAACGCGCGGACCGGTATCACGAAGGCGTATCGTCTCGACACGCCGTTCATCCTGAATTGGGTCATGAACTACCAGCTCAGGCCCCGCCTGAACGTCGGCTGGCGCTTCAGTGTGCGAAGCGGACGGGAGAGCACGCCGATCGTGGGTATCCAGCAGAATCCCGACTTCCCAGGGTACGTGCTGCCCTTGTATGGCGAGCCCTTCTCGGAGCGATTGCCGCTTTACTACAGACTCGATCTGCGCTTCGAGCGCGACTTCGTTCTCGGCCACCACGATAGCGCCGTCATACTCGATATCATCAACGTGCTGAATACGCGGAACATCGAGGGGCGGCACCTCGACTACCCGCGTTCTCAGGCCGAAGGCGCGCTTTATCTGCAGGACAGCGTTGGAATGGGGCTGTTTCCGGCGCTGAGCTTTCGAATAACGTTTTAGACTTCCGGCGCAATCCAGGCGCAATGCACGGGCGGTAAGGCAGATGCATACTGGCATTTCCGCGAGATGGAGAATTGAGACCCGTGCGCGTTCTACTGATTGAGGATGAACCCGAGATGGCAGCCGCTCTGACCAGTGCGTTCGGGCGCTTTGACATGCTGATCGATCATGTGCCGACACTGGCCCAGGCGGAAGCGGCGTTGGCCTCGGGTGTTCACGATGCGATTCTGCTCGACCGCCAGATGCCGGACGGTGACGGGCTCGATCTCATTCCGAAACTGCGCGCCAGGGGAATCGGCGTGCCGATCATCGTGCTGACGGCTCGCGGGGAAATGGCCGATCGCGTCGCAGGTCTCGATACCGGTGCGGACGATTATGTTGCAAAGCCGTTTGCGGTCGAAGAACTGTTGGCTCGATTGCGGGCCGTGCTGCGGCGACCGGGTCAAGTGATGTCCGATACCCTGTGCGTGGGCCGTCTCAGCTTCGATTGCAGTGATCGCACGGCCAGTGTCGCTGGAACGGTACTCGACCTTCCGCGGCGTGAGCTGCTGGTGCTCGAATCTCTGATCCAACGGATGGGTCGAACCGTGCTTCGGGCTTCTCTGGAGGCGTCGGTCTACGGTTTCGACGACGAAATCCAATCGAACGCGCTGGATACGCATGTATCGCGACTTCGTCGCAAGCTCATGGACGCAGATGCGGGTGTGGAGATTCACGGCATACGCGGAATTGGCTATCTCCTGAAGCGCGCGCCGCAGTGATGTTTCGCCCAACGTCGCTCAAGTGGCGCCTCGTGTGGCGACTCGTTCCGTTACAGGCGGCGATCCTCACCGTGTTTGTCCTGACGATCGTTGCAACGATGCGGGAAGGCGGGCTGTTCGTCGATGACGCGGGGATGCCGCTCACGACGGAAAAATTTGTGCACGGGCTGGCGTTCGTATTCGAGATGGTCATTCTGCCCAATCTGGCTCTCTTGACGTTGGCGACGCTGATTGCGACACCCATTGTCATTCGCAGGGCGTTAGCGAGTTTGAGCGAAGCGGCTGTGCAGGCCGAAAGCATTGACATCGGCCAACCGGGCACACGGATGATCGTCGCCAGCGTGCCTGACGAAATCAATCCTCTCGTCAGGGCCTTCAATGATGCTCTCGGCCGTCTGGACGACGGCTATGAGCGACAACGGCGCTTTCTGGCGGATGCCGCACATGAGCTGCGTACGCCCATTGCAATCCTGCAGATCAGATTGGAGTCCCTGGCGGATAGCGCCGAAAGGACCCGTCTCGTGGAAGACGGCGCCCGGCTCGCGGCCCTGGCTGAACAACTCCTGGATCTGCAGCGCTTGAGCCAGCCAGGCACTCAACGAGCGCGTGTCGATCTGGTTGCCATCGGCCAGCGCGTGACAATGGATCTGGCCCCCTTGGCCATCAATGCAGGGTACGCGATTTGTTTTGAGCCGGAGGTCGAGCATGTCCCTGCGCTGGGTGATGAGCTTTCCCTGGCCCGAGCAGTGACGAATCTGGTACAGAATGCCATCGAGCACGGCGGCCGTCACGGGATGATCACGGTTCGTGTCGGCCGCTCCGGGACAATCACGGTCAGCGATGAGGGCGCCGGAGTTCCGCTCGATCAACGCGAGCGGATATTCGAACCGTTCCACCGTTTGCAACCGCGGCCCCGCGGCGCAGGACTGGGTCTCAATCTCGTACAGGAGATCGTTCGCTGGCACCACGGCAACATTGCCGTGGCCGACGCGCCTCGCGGTGGCGCCGCCTTCACAATCACCCTGCCGCTGGCCCTTCCGAAGTAGCTATCTGCCATCCCGGCTCGATCTCGCAATGTTGGCGCAATTCCCGCCCGTCACACTCCCGGTCATGTTGCTACAAGACGTACAGTTGTTCTTCCGCTCCTGGACCTGCGACCCGTTGCGCGTAGGCGCGATCGCACCTTCCGGGCCCGCCCTGGCCGCGATGATGACGGGAGAAGTTTCCGCAGCAAGCTCGCCGGTCATTGAGCTCGGCCCCGGAACTGGAGTATTCACACGCGCATTGCTGGAACGCGGAGTTGCCGAACACGACATAACTCTCGTTGAATTCGGATCTGACTTCGTCTCGCTTCTGGAGCGTCGTTTTCCTCAGGCGCGCGTGCTGCAGTTGGATGCCGCGAAGCTGAGTCCCCGCCATTTTTCCGAGCAGGCGGCCGCTGGCGTGATCATTAGTGGTCTGCCATTGCTGTCCATGTCGCCGCGGAAAGTCATGGCGATACTGACGGGGGCGTTCGACTGCCTGCGCGATGGAGGCTCTTTCTACCAATTCACATACGGAGCGCGCTGCCCGGTGCGTCGGCCACTGCTCGACCGCCTCGGGCTCAAGGCGGTCCGCGTAGGCCGCGCGCTCGCTAATGTGCCGCCTGCGACTGTTTACCGCATCACGCGCCGCAATCCGCGCAAACGCGTACCCCGCTGAGGTTATCGCAATGATTACTTCAGGACATTTCGCAACACTGTTGAGCATGGGCGTTGTGGGCGCCGGATGCCTGGCCATGGGCGAGAAGCTCATTCCCATCGTGCCGTCTTATGCTCTGCTGGTTTTTATAGGCATGACAATCGTGCCGGACTCGGACACTCTTGTCCTGACCATCATGGCCACTGCCGCCGGCTCCACGGCGGGCTCGCTGTGTTGGTATGGCGCCGGCCGCGCCATTGGCCCGGTCCGTATCGCCGCGGTCGTGTGCCGCTTCGGGCGCTACGTGTTTTTGAGTCCCTCGCTATATCGACGGATGGCCGAAGCCTATCACCGGAATGATACGTGCGTGAGCGTTCTCGGCCAGGTCATTCCGACGGTACGGATCTTTCTGCCACTGCCCGCCGGTGCTATAGGCCTCAACCCCTGGAACTTCTTACTCGCAACCACGCTCGGTAGCCTTGCGTGGAACACACCGCTGCTGACACTCGGTTACCTTCTGCGCAATACCGGCCGTGACCCGCTCTATGTCGGACTGCTTGCGCTTTGCGGGCTCATTGCAACGGAGCTCGTTGTTCTGGTGGCACTGCGCGTGGGCCTGGGGGTCTCGTTGTTTGCCCGATCGAAATAATGCGGTTACGGTGCGTGCCTTTCGGTGGGGTGGGCTGTGCAGGATTGCAGGGAAACCTCCCGAGCCCGGCCGTCGTAGCGAATGAGTTGACTTGCGGACTCCGGCGCGGAGGCGCACACAATCTTCATTGCAAAAGCGCCGGGCATTCCAGGATAGGTGCCCTGGCGAGCGCCGATTCTCAGACGTCGGTTGCGCTCGATCCATTGCACTTCGATGGTTGATTTCTCGCCGCGCTGATAGCCGTAGCCATCGCCCGCATCGTCATACAACGTAAAACTGCCATCGTGGCCGGGATAGACTCGCAACTCCAATGGTTCGTCGCTCGGGGCATCCGCGTAGGGACGTACGGGGCCGAGTGGGACAATGGACCCCGCACGCACAAACACGGGGATGTGGGATAAATCGACTGTTGACTCGGTCTGTTGGCCGCCGCGCGAGGGATTTCCGGTCCGGAAGTCGAACCAGAGGTCGGTGCCGGGTAAATAGATCTGGCGCGTTTTCGCTCCAGGCTCGAGCACCGGAGCCACGAGGAACGCGTTGCCGAACAGGTATTCATCGGTGATGTCGCGCGCTTTCGCATCGTGGCGGAAATCGAATACGAGAGCGCGCATCAAACTCTTTTGCTGGCTGTACACGGCCCACGAGGTCGAGTACAGGTAGGGCAACAGCCGATAGCGCAGCTCGATGTCCTGTTTCAGGCGTTGCTGTGTGGTCGGGTCAAAGGTCCAAAGCTCCTTGGCGCGGCCGGTGCCGTGGATTCTGAACATGGGGTTGAAGACGCCGAACTGGTGCCAGCGCGTGAACAGCTCGGCATAGTCGGCATCGCTCATGCCGGATTGTGGGAAGAAACCGCCGATATCGTTGGACCAGTAGGGGATGCCGCTCATTGTGAAGTTCAATGCGGCGGGGATCTGGCGGCGCAGTGTTTCCCAATTGCCGCGAATATCTCCCGACCATGTGATTGCCGCGTTGCGCTGTTGGCCGGCATAGGCAGATCGAGAGAGGATGAAGACGCGTTTGTCCGGCTGGTCGCGTCGCATGCCGTCATGCACGGCGGTTGTATGCATGAGGGGGAACGAGTTGGTGACAGCGATACCAGGCCCTGCGGCAGTGGCCTGTTCGCGCATCTCACCCCACACACCGCCGAGCTCTGCCTCATCCGCGTCCAGCCACCAACCGTCGAATCCGAGCACGCCGAGGTTACGTTGGATTTGGGACCAGTAGATCTCGCGGCCCTGGGGATTCCAGGGGTCGTACCAACGGCCCAGACCCGGTGGATAGACGTTGTTGAATGTGTCTTCGAACGCGGCGTGGGCGGTGTTGAGTTGCGCGAGATTGTCCGTGGCCAGGTCAAAACGGGGCCAGACCGAGATGATGGTATGGACGTGCAGGTCGTGGATATCCGCGACCATTTTCGCGGGATCCGGATACCGCGCGGTGTCGAAGCGGTGGCTGCCCCATTGATTGGCAGGCCAGTATTGCCAGTCCTGGATGACGGCATCGATGGGAATGCCCATCTGGCGGTAACGTGCCGGAATCGAGATGAGCTCGGCTTGGGTCTCGTAACGCTCCTTCGACTGCCACATGCCCCAGGTCCACCGGGCCATCATCGGGGCATCGCCGGTCAGCCATCGATATCCGCGAATCACGTCGTCCATCTCGGGGCCGAGAATGAAGTCGTAGTCGACTCCGGGGCCGGCCTCGGATCGGATGGTGAGAGGACGCGGCGCGCCAGGGACTGCGACATCTACATCGGTGATCGATGCGTCATTCCAGAGTATCCCCCATCCATTGGGGGATACCATCATCGGGACGGCGACGTCGGCGTTGGCTTGCTGGAGATGAATCGAATGGCCCGAGTAGTTGAGCAGGCCATTTTGATGTTGACCGAGGCCGTAGAGCGCAGTCGTCGTTTTGAAAGACGCGGTTGCGCCCAATCCGGCGTCTCGCTCGGCTTCTTCGAGCAGGGGGGTGCCGTCGGGCAGAAGAAAGGCAATGGTCGCATCTGCCTTGCTGATTCGGACGAGCAGGCGTGACGTGGATAAAGTGTAGGCTTCCGGGGTCTCGGCTGTTCGAAAGTTGACCCCACCAGGCTTTGCGACCACGGCCGGATTGTAGTTTCCGGAATAGCCCGCCGTGCCAAAACGCACGTGGACAATGCCTTCCTGCCAGGGCTCCACGGTGAGAATGCCGCGGTCGGTCTGCAGGCGCAGACCGGTGGGAAGCTCCTCCCGTGCGTGGACTGAGTCTCGATGGGCCCAGGACACCCGGGGTCCGAATGCCACACTCATGACAAGAACGATGGTCCAGACGATGATTGGAGGGCGAGTCACAGGTCGGTCCGGAATGAGCTACCTTGATAACTCAGACAATATTATCATGGGATCGCGACCGGGTCGACCGGCGCTTTCGGTTGACCGTATTTGGCCACAACAGCGAGAAACTCTCATGAGGCGTGTCTGCACCCTGTTAACGTTGGTGATGTTGGTAGGCCCGGCGCTGGGGCGCGATGGTATCGAAGTCACGGTGGACACAGCACACCCGGGCACGAAACTGGACCGTCACGTGTTCGGGCAATTCGCTGAGGACCTGGGGACGGGCCTGTATGGGGGCATCTGGGTGGGGCGAGGTTCGGCCATCCCCAATACGCGCGGTATACGCAACGACGTGGTGGCCGCCTTGCGCGAGCTTCATGTGCCGGATGTGCGCTGGCCGGGTGGCTGTTATGCCGATGAATATCATTGGCAGGATGGTGTTGGGCCCGCATCGAAGCGGCGGCCGCAGCCCAACTTCAACTGGGGCGGGGTGATCGAATCCAATGAATTCGGTACGGACGAGTTCATGGACTTTGTGGATCAGGTTGGCGCGGAAGCCTACATATCGGTCAATGTCGGTTCGGGCACGGTCCAGGAGGCAGCCGACTGGCTGCAGTACATGACGGCGGATGCGGCCACGGGCTGGGGGAAAGAACGTGCGGCCAATGGACACGCGGCACCCTACAAAGTGGCGATGTTGGGGCTGGGAAACGAGAGTTGGGATTGCGGCGGCCACATGAGTGCCGCTGAGTACGGCTCCGAGTTGAAGAGATTCGCGAAGTTCGTTCACAACTGGAACGAGCAGCAGCCGATGCAGAAGATTGCAGTCGGGCCGGGCGGTGAAAAGACCGAGTACACCGACATGGTCATGAAGACCTGGAAGGAGAATGCCGATTGGGATTGGAATATCGACGGCATGTCTTTGCACTCCTATACGGTCGGACACTGGCCGCCGAGCTGGCCAGCCACGGATTTCGCGGAGAGCGACTATGCGCGGGTGCTGAAGGAAACGCTGCAGATGGACCCGTTGATCCAGAGTCACTCGGCCATCATGGATCGATACGATCCGCAGAAGAAAATCTCACTCGTGGTCGATGAGTGGGGTGCCTGGTACGCGCCCACGAAGGGGTCGACTCCGGGCTTCCTGCAGCAACAGAACTCGCAACGGGATGCGGTTCTCGCCGCGCTGAATCTCAACATATTCAGCCGGCACGCCGACCGGGTGCGACACACCAACATCGCTCAGATGATCAATGTCCTGCAGGCGATGATCCTGACGGATGGCCCCAGGATGACACTGACGCCGACCTACCATGTGTTCCGGATGTATGTTCCGTTTCAGGATGCTGACGTTTTGCCCGTCAGCTTCACCGCCGGTACATATCGTGTAGGCGAGTTCGAGTTGCCGCGGATCGATGTGATCGCGGCAAAAACGGCGCAGGGGAAGATCGCCATTGCGATCACCAATGTGGATGCGGGACGTCCGGCGACCGTGGATGTCGAGTTGAAAGAGTTATCTTCGGGACGGGCTGAAGGAGAGACGCTCGCGGCGCCGAAGGTCGACTCCATCAACACGTTCGATAGTCCAAAGGCGGTGGCGCCGAAAGCGGTCACGGCTGCGATCAGGAAGGGCCGACTGACACTGACAGTACCGCCGGCGTCGGTGACCGTGGTGACTACGCAATGACCGTGTCAGGCGCACTGGCCCTGTCGGTCATTGCGACTGCAGCTACTGACAATGCGGACGGTCGCACAGGTTGGCCGAGAAGAACGGCATGACGTGGTTCTGGAAGCGGTCGGCGACCGCGCTGGTGTGGGTGCCTGGATAGACCTCGAAGCTGTTTTTGATTGCATATTGCTCCATGGCTTCATGAAGCTTGCCGGTATCTGTTCGCAGGCTGTCCTGGTCGCCTACGTCGATCGCAATTGCGCGATAGCGGCGCAAGTTGCCTACATACTGGTCGATGAAGACCAGCGGCGCATTCGCTGCCCACTTGGCGAGAACCTCCGGCCGTGCGACGCCGTCGCGGGTCGGTAGATCGAAGTACATCGGCGGGTTGTGCGGGTTGGGGGACCAGGCGGCCGCGGTGGCCAGTTGAGCCCGGGAGAAGAACGGAAGGTTGGCGGAATCAGTGGGTGATTTCATGGCGGCCACGGCTTTTTCGAGGTCGGCGCTGGTTGGACCGGGTTCGCGCGCTGAAAGACAACAGGGGCTCATGATGTAAACACTGCCGAAGACCTCGGGATGCTTCATGGCAATCCGGGTTGCGCCATAGCCGCCCATGGAATGGCCGACGAGGCCGCGACTCGCCCGGTCAGGCAGCGTCCGGTAGTGAGCATCGATGTAAGCAACGACGTCGTGAGCAATGAAATTCTCGAAGTCACCCGTGGTGACGGAGCTCGAATACATGGAGCCGTTGTGCGCGGTCTTCGAGTCCGGCAGAACGACGATCATCTCGTGGGCGCCCTGCGCAAAGGCGCCTTCAGCTGTTTGTGGCACATGGATCTCGTGGGACCACTGCTCAGCGCCGATGGAATAACCGTGCAACGCGTATACGACGGGATAGCGTCGGGATTTCTCCCGGGCGTAGCTCGGTGGTAGGAAGACGAGGACGTCCCGATCGACCGCGTCACCCTCCAGGTTCCCTTCGAGCGCGGTGCCGTGGATCTTTATCCGCTCTGTGGAGACCGGCTTGGCACCGGGCACGATGGGCGGCACTTCGGTCTGGACTTGCGCGGCAAGCTGTGTGGATGCCAGGAGAGTCGCAAGCAGTGTCCCTATAACTTCACGATATAGCTTCTTCACTATTCATGTCCTTTCTGGACGCCCGTTGTGCGGTAGGGATGCCGAGCGTACGATAATTGTCTGAGTATTGCATCAAGCTCGCCGGATCGGGCTGTCAGGGGGACGGATGAGTCGATTTCGGGTCAAGCAGTGGCACGGACTCGTACAGCTTGGAATGAGCCTGTTCATGGGCACGGGAAGCGCGGTCGAAGCGGGTTCCCTGAATGTGACAATCGATGCCGGCCGCACTCAGGATCCGGTGACGAAATATGAATATGGGATGTTCATCGAGCCCATCGGCGGGCTGATCGCCCGGACGTTGTGGGCTGAAATGCTCGATGATCGGAAGTTTTACTATCCCGTCGTCGCCGAAGGCAAGGACCCGCCGGTACCCATCAGTGTCGAGGGGCGCCCGGGAGTGGCGTACCGCAAGTGGCGGCCGATCGGCGGGGATGATGCCGTTCAGATGGACAGTCGCGATTGTTATGTCGGTGCGCACAGCCCGCGAGTTGTGTTGAGCGGCGACTCCGCTCGCGGCATTCGCCAGGCGGGCCTCGGCCTGGCCAAGGGGAAGACCTATAGCGGGCACATTGTTCTGCAAGGCGACCCCGGTGCGAAGGTTGAGATTGCGCTGATTTGGGGGACGGGTGCGGATCAGCGTCGCTCGGTGTCACTGGCGGCGCCGGGCGCCGATTGGCGCAGTGACTCGTTTGAGTTTGTTGCTGGCGCCGATTCGACGGATGCTCGGTTTGAAGTGACGGGCACGGGGCAGGGGAGTTTTCGGGTTGGAGCCGTCAGTCTGATGCCGGCTGACAACATCAACGGCTGGCGAGCCGATACCACGAGCATATTGCGGACGCTGCATTCGGGCATGTGGCGATTGCCCCGGGGGCAACTTTCTGTCCAATTGGGACTGGCACGGTGCACTGGGCCCGCGCGACCGGCGCGCGCCCATGTTTGATCATGCATGGAGTGCCATGCAGCCCAGCGATCTGGGTATGGACGAGTACATGGAGCTCACGCGCATTATCGGAGTCGAGCCGTATGTCACGGTGAATGCGGGGCTCGGGGATGCGAATTCGGCGGCAGAAGAGGTGGAGTATCTCAACGGGCCGACGACGAGCTATTGGGGCGGAAAGCGCGCTGCCAACGGCCACCCTGCGCCGTATGGTGTCAAATTCTGGAACATCGGCAACGAGCCCTACGGATGGTGGCAGATAGGCAAGACGACGCTCGAATACTTCATGATGAAGCACAACGAGTTCGCGGCGGCGATGCGGGCTGTGGACCCCTCCATCATTCTCATCGGCTCAGGGGCCATGCCGGATCAGATGCATCCGCGGGATGTGAAGGAGAATGCGTCCCTCGAGAGTATTCAACCGAAATTCGGCACTGAAAATGATTGGACCGGCGGATTGCTGGCGCACGCGTGGGGCAACTTCGCCGGGATCTCGGAGCATTGGTACGATCGGGCCGAGAAACGTCCGACGGCGCCCCCGGAGGCGGAGCTCATTGAGTTTGTTCGTTCGCCATCCAACCAGGTGAAAATGAAGGCGCAGGAGTGGGCTATTTATCAACAGCGCTTTCCGGCTATTCAACAGAATCATATTTTCCTGTCGATTGACGAATTTGCGTATACAGGCAATTCGTTTGGCGCGCCCCCATCGCTGAAGCAATCGCTGGCCTATTCCATGGTGTTGCAGGAGATGCTCCGTTACACGGACTTTCTCACCATGAGTGCGTTTACCACCGGCGCTTCCACCCTGGATGTCACACCGACTGCTTCGGTTCTCAATGCGACGGGGGAAGTGTTTGCTCTCTACGGCGAGCACTTTGGGGCGGGCACGATACCTGTGAAGGTCGATGGCAATTCACCGCAACCGGAACCTCGCTATCCGGTCGGGTTTGCTCACCCGAAGGTGCGTGCGGGCAGCCCGACTCATCCGTTGGATGTGGTCGCGGGGTTGAGTGCCGACCGGCAGAAGCTGCGGATTGCCATCGTCAATCCCACCTTCGAACCGCAGGGAGTGAGGGTTTCGGTGCAGGGTTTTCAGGCGCGCGGCGCGGGGAAGGTCTGGCGCCTGGGGGACGGGCATGTCGAGGCGGTCAATAAAGCGGGGGCCGTACCACAGGTTACAATCCGCGAGGTTCGTGTGCCTGCTCTCCATGAGAGCTTGAAGGTTCCGCCGGCGTCGGTTTCAATCTATGAGTTTCCGGGATTCGCGGCGCGGTAAAGCGAGCAGGAGGGCCGAGTGCCCATCGATCCCATTCGGTCGATTGTTATTGTGGGAGGCGGAACGGCCGGGTGGATGGCGGCGGCGAGCCTCGCGCACTTTCTGAAGGGCACGTGTCAGATCCACCTGGTCGAGTCGGCCGAGATCGGCACGGTGGGAGTCGGGGAAGCCACGATTCCGCCCATCATCGAATTCATCCGGACGCTGGGCCTGGATGAGAATGATCTGATTCGGCGGACGCAGGCGACGTTCAAGTTGGGAATCGAGTTTCGGGACTGGACGCGGCCGGGCCACTCGTATTTCCACCCGTTTGGACCGACGGGATTTCCGAAAGACGGAGTCGACTTCTCCGCATATTGCCGCAAGCACCGCGAGCGCGCGGAAGTGGCGGCGCTCGAGGACTACTCGTTGCAAGCAGTTGCCGCGCGCCAGGGAAAGTTCATGCGTCCGGTCACGCTGTCGCAATCGCCGTTGGCGACCGTGACCTATGCTTTGCATTTGGATGCTTCGTTGTTTGCGGGTTACTTGCGCGGCTATGCCGAGGCGCGTGGAGTAAAGCGAACCGAGGGCCGAGTCGCAGAGGTCGCTTTGAGTGCCGATGGTGCGATTGAGTCTATTGTCATGGACGGCGGACAGAGGCTCGGTGCGGATTTGTTCATCGACTGCTCGGGTTTTCGGGGCCTTCTGATTGAAGGAGCATTGAAGAGCGGATATGAGGACTGGACGCACTGGTTGCCGTGTGACCGGGCAATCGCGGTTCCCTGTGAGCGAACGGGGCCGCTGTCCTCCCATACTCACTCGAGAGCGCTGCCCGTCGGTTGGCAGTGGCGGATCCCGCTGCAACATCGGGTCGGCAATGGGTATGTCTACAGTAGCCGGTTTATCAAAGATGATGAGGCCCATCACAGGTTGATGTCGAATCTCGAGGGGCGGGCATTGCGGGAGCCGATTCAACTTCGATTTACGACGGGGCGGCGTCGGGTGGCCTGGAACCGGAACTGTGTGGCCCTGGGGCTGGCGGCCGGGTTCCTCGAGCCCCTGGAGTCCACGGGTATTCATCTGATTCAGCGGGGCATTGCCCTGCTGTTACAGTTGTTTCCGGATCGCCACTTCCTCGCGGCGGATCGGGAACACTATAACCGGCAGATCGCGTTTGAGTATGAGCGGATCCGGGATTTTCTGATCGTGCACTATCACAGCACGGAGCGCGAAGGGGAGTTCTGGAGGTATTGTCGCGCGATGGAACTGCCCGAGAGTCTGCAGACGCGCCTCGATCTGTTCCGCGGTTACGGCCGCATCGTTCGCAATCAGGAGGAATTGTTCACGATACAGAGTTGGTTGTTTCTCCTGGTGGGCCAGGATGTGCGACCGGCCGGTTATGATCCCCTGGCTGATACGCTGACGGCAGAGCAGGGGCGGGCGGCACTCGCGGACATTCGTGAGGTTGTGGCGCGCTGTGCCGCGGTCATGACGAGTCACGAGGCGTTCATATCCCAACACTGTGCTGCCGCGCGGGAGTGACAAAAAAGGGCCCGGCTGGAAAGCAGAGTAGCCGGCTGGGGGAGAGCCGAACCACTCTTTGAGGAAGCAATTTCCTCATTATCAAGCCCAGCAGGGCCCGCAGGAACGATTGCGATGCCTATAGCTTGGCACGCACGCCCATTGTGAAGGTTCGCCCGATGTCCTGTACGTTCAGTATCTGATTGTTGAACCGTCCATGCTCGATGATCTCGGAGTTGGTGAGATTGAGGGCCTTGAAGAAGACGCTGACGTGCTCGTTGAAGTCATACTGAGTGCTGAAGTCGACTTCCGTGAAGGCACGAGTGAATACGGGTTCATTTCCGAACCGACCACCGGATTGCTCCTGTACGGTGGAGATGAGCTGCTCGGCGGTCCAATTCACTGCCACGCGGGCCTGGAATCCGCCTTTCTGGTAGAACCCCACGAAGTTGGCCGAGTTGGCCAGGCCCGGCAGGTAGAAATGGGACGTGAGGTCGTAGCGATTGTAGGGTTCGTTGGTGCGGACGATGGTGCCGTTCAACTGGTACCCGAATCCATATACGAGCATCTGTTGCCATCCCAGCTCCACGCCGTAGACGTTCGCGGTTGGGGCATTCACGAAGGTGGTTTTTGCCCATTGGGCGATTTGCCCTGTAGTGGGATCTGTCACGTTGTTGATAGTGACATTGACCGTCTGTTGTTCCGGGAACTGGCTGACGTGCTTGAAGAAGGCATCGGCGGCCAGGTACTCATTGCGGCCGTAGTACCACTCGGCGCCCAGGTCGAAGTTGTTCGACAGATAGGGCAGCAGGCCGGGGTTGTTTCCGGTGGCGGTCAGAGCCCCTACGCGACCGCCGACACTCAGCGTCGGAGCGATTTCGTTCAGGGGCGGTCGCGTGAGCGTCCGTGAAGCATCGAATCTCAGCTTGAGGTTGCCCAACAAGTAGTTCAGGTCGAGGCTCGGCAGGAAATAACTGTATTGGTTTTCCGAGGTGATGAACTGAGACGGGGTGTAGTCGATAATGAATGCTGTATGGTCGGAGGGGTTCACCGTCAGGGTGGTCGGCAGGCGGCCATAGCCACCTGTCGTGACGTTGGTTCTCTCGTATCGCAGGCCCACGTTTACGGTCAGTGGATTGTCTGCGATGTTGAGCTTCTGCTGCAGAGTGACGAACGGGGAGTAGGTCTTCTCCTGCACGAATGAGATGGATCCGGGGTCGACAGGGAGCGGCTCGGGGCCTCCGGCGTAGGGTTCGTAGCAACCGAGGTTGCCCGCGGTACACTTCGGGGGGACGGGGCTGATGGTATTCGGATTGGCACCGGCGGCTCCCAGGCCGGTCAGATAGTTGTAGACCGTGTAGGGGTTGAACAGGAATATGGGTGGCAACTGCCCGTTGTTATTGAAGCTGTGAAAGAAGTTCGAGGTATCGATGAGGCCGGAGTTGGCAAACAGGGAGGCCGGTAGTGCCTGGCCGTTGGTATTGCCGGAAGGCGGACCGTAGCCCGCCCAGAGCTGCCAGGCGTTGTTCGCAAATGAGCTCAGGTTGTAACCATTGCGGGTGTCTTCCTTGAACTGCAATCCGAAGTTCACATCCGTGCCGCCGGAGTGCCAATCGGCGTTCAATCCGATGTGATTGACGTAGTCGCTGTTGCGCTGGGAGGTAATCGCCAGGACGTGCGATCCCAGAATGAGGGGGTTCAGACCGAAGACATTGCCTGCATTGTTATTCGGACCGTAGGCCGAGTAGTGCGGCAGATTGTTGCTGCCTTCGGGAACGCTCACCCCCGCTATGTATCCGTTGGGAAAGCCTGCGGCCTGGTTGGCCGGAAAATTGGGGGAACTGGCGGTATAGGAAGGGCCATACCCGACATCGACGCCCATTCCACTCAGCTCCCCATGAGGATTCAGGTGCGAGGCCGATTGGGATGCGTCCAGGGACGTGGACCAATGGTCGCTGACATCCCATTTGACGTTCAGGCCCAGGGTATTGTTCTGGATGTACTGGGCCGAGACGTTGGCGTCCAGATCGGTCGGGGCAGGCCCATATTGGAAGTCGGTGATGGTGCCGTTGCTGTCCTGCTGCACATTGTAGATCTGTGCGCTGTTGAACCACGTTGTGTAGACGTAGCGCATCGCCAGAATGTTGTCGTCTGAATAGTTATCGTCGAGGGTAACCATCAGCGTGTCGGTCGGATGCCATTGAAGGACGACGCGCCCATCCTTACGCCGATCATCGGTCCGATCGTTGTAGAGGGCGTAATCCTGGATATACCAACTCGGAAAGCCGTTGGCGGGATTGACCGGTTGCGCGTCGGGGGTCTGGCCCAGGATGAGGGAGTTCTTGGGAATGACGGCACCTGCTTTATTGATGCAGTCGGGGCCCCCGGCCATCTGGCATGAGTTGAGATAGGCGCCTTTCCAGCCCACGATATCCAGGTGATGCGAGGAAACGCGGGTGTCGGAGTAGTCCCCGTCAATCAATATGCCGAACGTGTCATCGAAGAACGTATCGCTCACGAGGGCGCCGAATGCGGGGCGAAATGAGCCATCGTTGGTCGTGTCGGTGGTCGATGCAAAGCCGCGCACCTGCAAGCCCGGATTATCCATCGGCTTGGGAAACCGGATATTGACGGTGGCGCCCACGGCTCCGGATGAAAGGGAAAAGTCGGGCGTTTTGTGAACGGCGACTTCAGTGACCCAATCGGCGCCGACAGAGGCGAAGTTGAAGGTTCGACTGGCCGCGGATGCCTGTGGGCGACCGTCGACCAGGGTTTCGCTGAAATCGCCACCGAAGCCGCGAACGGTGATGTTGGACGGGCTTCCCGTGTACAACTCGGCGCCGCTGCCCATTCCGCTTTGCACCGTACGAGTGACGGTCACGCCGGGAATTCGTTGCATGGCCTCGCCGATGCTGGCATCCGGGAAGGCGCCGATGTCTTCGGCCGAGATGGCATCTACGACACCGAGTGACTGCTCTTTGATGTCCAGGCTTTTCTGCAGGGAAGCTCGGATGCCTGTGACAACGACCTCCTGCAGCTCGGGTGGGCTCGAGGCGGGGGGCGCCGCCGGCGTATCGGCGGGTTCCGCGGCGAGCACGGTGCTACCGACGGCCATGGTTCCGAATGTCAGGCCGGCGAGACCTAACTTGTTGCAACTGAACTCATTGATCGACCTGGTCCCGCGGTCTTGCGGTGGAATCTCGAGCTGTGTATCGCAACTCATCTGCACATCTCCCCTTCAGATGATTGACTGTGGTTACCGTCACCGGCCGGTCAGTGGCCGGATGTATACTGGTTGGTAGCGCTACCTTCTGAAAGCGAGCGTCGACACCTGATGCTGTGCATGTCGGAGGTCCCGCTAGGAAAAATAAGATGGGTTCGACGCCGCCTGGTGGCGTGTCAACGGTGTAGGAATAAATCGGTGCGCGGCAGGGCGGGCCCGGGACGGACCGCGCCGTGTGCAGCGGTGTCTAATTGAGTCGAGGCGAAAACGGCGGATGCCTTCCGACCGGATTATCCTGCTCACTCCAAAACCCCCCTGCGATTCCGGAAGCAGACACGGCAGCGCAAGCGGGAGCTCGCGCTGCAATAACTCATACAATATGACCAAATGTTCCGGCTTGCAAATATTTGTCTGACTGTTGCGGGTGCCGCCCGCGTCAGTGGCCGGATGAATACCTTCGGGGGGTGCGGGTGCGCGGCGGAACGCTGATTTTGGACTACAACATCTAGTGGACTTTCAGGCCCACGACGGCGGCGACACTGAGCACCGTTGCCACGCCTGTGGTTAGCATCCACAGCTTGGATTGCACAATCTGCGTTTGCAGGGAGGCCATCGTGGTATTGACCTTACCGAATTCCGTCACCATCTCTGATTTGAGCTGACCCAGTTCCGATCGTACGGCGCCGAATTCCGTCACCATCTCTGATTTGAGCTGACCCATTTCCAATCGTATGGCGCCGAATTCCGTCACCATCTCTGATTTGAGCTGGCCCATTTCCAATCGTACGGAGCCGAATTCTTTCTCCATTTCGGATCTGAGCTGGCTCATTTCCAATCGTACGGCACCGAATTCTTTCGTCATTTCGGATTTGAGGTGGCCCATTTCCAGTCGCACAGCGCCGAATTCTTTCGTGACATCGGTCTTGAAGGCATGTATCTCGGTTCCAAGGTGTTGGACCTGGCCCGTCACTGTGCGGATGTCAGCTTTCATGTCCTGGATGTCGGACTGCATGTGACTCGAGTTGGATTCGAGCCGGGTCAATGGATCTTCCGCCATGTCTCGCTCCGCTGTCGCTGCTGTGCGCATTGGTGCCATTCCGTTGGGTTCTGGATTTCACATCCTGGATATGGAACACAGTCTAACTACACGGGTCGCTTTGCGCGAGATCGATAATGCGGTGATTTCACGCCAATTTGAGAGGTGATGAGCTGTCAGAACGCGGTGTTATAACGGTCGGAGAGACGTCTGTTTATCCACGGCAATACCTCGGCAACGTGGGCGCGCTGCATTGACGTCTGCGCCACCGTCTGAGCACGCTCTTGTGGAGATGCGTCCTGAAAGGCGTGCGCCATACGGCTTCGCTGTCGCGAGGTTTTACTCAGCCGCGCTGCGGGGCGCGAAGCCCGTCAATATAGAAATCGAGGTGCCGATGGGCGAGAGCTCGTTCCTCGCTCAAAGGCAGTCCAATTGCGAGTGGTCGCGCGAAGCGGATCATAGCGAACACGACATCGCGCTCAGAGAGATCGCCGCGCAGTGGGCCGTCCTTCACGGCGCGTCTAACGATAGACTTCATGAGTGTGCCGGCTCGGCTGCGAAGATCGGGCCAGTCACGTTTTTCCAGGAGTGGATGGATCATGTTGACCACACCAATTCCATTATCGAGAGCCACATGCATGTATTGGCGGAGCGCGTCGACTCCGTCAGGTACGGTTTCAACAAGAGCCTCTCCGGCACTGATGCTCTTTTCCAATACGTATCGGGCAACAGCGTGAAGAAGAGACTGCTGGTCCGGGAAGTGTCTGTAGAGGGTTCCAATGCCGACGCCGGCGCGTTCTGCGATGGCGTCGCGCGAGGGTTCGCCGCCAACTTCCAGAATCAATTCAATTGTGACTTCGATGAGTCTTTGTCGATTCTTTTGTGCATCAGCGCGCATCGCCGGGGCGTCTTTATTCTTGACATTTCTCATAAACGGAGCATATTCCTCCGGTTACGGCTGTCAAGTTTTTAGTCAAAGAGACTGATCATGAAAGTCACAGTTCGTCTGTGTGAGGTTGACCGGAATCAAAGTGCGTTGGTGGGCGGGAAGGCCGCGAACCTGGGCGAGTTGACAAAAATCGCCGGCATTGTTGTTCCGGCAGGATTCTGCGTCACGACTCATGCATTTACCGCGCTCGTTGCGTTCTCGCCTCAGATTGGTGCTCTCGTGGACCAACTCGATGTCGCCTCACCTGGCGAATGCGCCGCCAACGCTGTCCTGTGCGCCCAAATCCGCTCCCTGATCGAGCAGGCAGCGATTCCAAAAGCTCTCGTGACTTCAGTTTCCAAGTTATTGGCGGAGGGTGAAGAGGGCGCGGTCTGGGCCGTTCGCTCGAGCGCAACGGCTGAAGATATGCCCACTGCCTCGTTTGCCGGTCAGCATGAATCATTCCTCAACCTGAGCGGCGTTGAAGCTGTTGTAAAGGCCGTACGCAGTTGCTGGGCCTCTCTTTTCACCGAACGCGCGGTAACCTACCGGCAGCGGAACGGAATTGGTCACCGCAGCACCAGGATGGCGGTCATTGTGCAGCGAATGGTATTGGCCGAGGCATCTGGTGTGATGTTCAACGCCGATCCGATGACTGGAGACAGAACGGTGGTTGCGATAGAAGCCTGTGCGGGCATCGGCGAGGCGCTCGTCGCCGGGGCCGTCGTTCCGGAACGGTTCAAGCTTCGCGACGGACAGATCATCGAGGCGACAGCGGGCGATCACTCCACCCTGAGTGACGAACAGGCCCGCGCACTGTCTGCAATCGGCCAGCGCATAGGGGCTCACTTCGGTTGTCCGCAGGATATCGAGTGGTGTCTTCTCGATGACGGGTTTCAGATTGTTCAGAGCAGGCCGATCACGACATTGTTTCCGATCCCGCCACGGAACGACCATAAACGATATGTCTACCTATCGGTTGGCCATCAGCAAATGATGACCGACGCGATGAGGCCGCTCGGCTTGTCGTTCTGGCAGATGCTTGCGGCCCGCCCCATGCACGAAGCGGGTGGCCGACTGTTTGTCGACATTACCGGCCAACTTGCCTCACCCGCCAGCCGCGCGGTTCTCCTCAACACGCTCAACCGGGACCCACTGATCAGAAACGCGGTCAATACTCTCCTGGAACGTGGATTTATCGCGACTCTCCCTGAGCAGGAAGCAAACGTGCCGGCGCCGGCGTCCGTGCGGGATATGAACAACAGCTCGTCAGCGAACGCCCTCGACCCAACGGTTGTGGCCGATCTGATCGAACAAAGTGAGATCGCTGTGGCCGAAGCACGGCGGGCTCTTGCAGCGAAATCGGGTAACGAGCTATTCGACTTCATTGCTGACGATGTTGCCGCGCTCAAACAGCAACTGTTCGCACCGCGGAGCATTCGAGCTCTGATGACCGGCATTGATGCGCTGTTGTGGCTGAATGACACCTCGAGTGAGTGGCTCGGCGAACGAGGCATCGCCGACACGCTCTCGCAATCGGTCGACAATAACATTACCTCCCGGATGGGCCTCGACCTTCTCGATGTCGCCGATGTGATCCGGCCTCAAACGGCCGCAGTTTCATTTTTGCGGCAACTCGACGGGAGCGCCTCCCTCGCTCATCTCATACAGGTTGATGGCGGCCGGGAGGTCCTTGATGCGATCAACGACTACCTCGGCAAGTACGGCATGCGCTGTGCTGGCGAGATTGACATCACCCGGACCCGTTGGAGAGAACGGCCGGCCGCGCTCGTTCCGATGATCCTTGCCAACATCGATCGGTTCAAACCTGGCGAAGCAAAGCGACGTTTCCATGCCGGTCTCACGCGGGCCAATGCCGCTGAACAGGACGTTTTGAAGCGGCTTCGTACACTCCCGGACGGTGATGCCAAAGCAGCGCAGACCAAGGCCGCGATCGACCGCCTGCGCGCGTTCATCGGCTATCGCGAGTATCCTAAGTACGGATGGGTTAGCCGCATCGACCTGCACAAACAAGCGATGCTCAGAGAAGCACAACGGCTGGTGAACAAGGGGGTCATCGACCGGATCGACGATATTTTTTACCTCCGCTTCGAAGAGCTACGTGAGGTCGTCAGGACACAACGAGCCGATCGAGATCTCATCATCGCGCGCCGTGCCGAGTTTGCGACTTACGAGCGGCTCGCTTCGCCTCGAGTACTCACGTCGCACGGCGAAGTACTTTTTGGCGACTTCGAACGCAACGATCTTCCTGCGAACGCGCTGCCCGGGCTGCCCGTCTCCGCTGGAAGTGTCGAAGGCCGAGCCCGGATCATTACTGACATCGCCACACCCGATATCGAGCCCGGCGATATTCTCGTTACCACCTATACGGACCCGAGTTGGACGCCGCTGTTCATATCCGTCGCAGGACTCGTGACGGAAGCCGGTGGACAAATGAGCCATGGCGCAGTTATCGCTCGCGAATATGGACTCCCCGCAATTGTCGCCGTTCGAGACGCCACTCGACGTATCCGGGACGGTCAAAGGATCCGCCTCGATGGAACAAATGGTGTGGTCACCATCCTGCCGGCAGAATGACCTGGCACGTGGTGGAACTTCGCAGTGGGTGGGACTAATCTAACCAACGTCGATCATATCGTCTCGGGATTCAACCAACCCGGAATCGCTACATCACGGCCACCCGGCGCAAACCCATTGAATGGTGGATGCGACTGGGTGTGAGGTTCTGATGCGAAACGCTCTACGCTGGATTCTGACTCTCGCTGCCGCTGTCTGCACCACGAGTATTGCCGCAGCACCGCCGGGCTGGGTTACGGCCGACCGCCTGGCCGCCGCTGATCGGGATCCGGACAACTGGTTGAGCGTGGGTCGGGACTACGGCGAGACCCGGTTCAGTCCACTCACCTCGATCGATGCAACCAATGTAAGCCGACTGCATCTCACCTGGTTTCATGACCTGGATACCCGGCGGGGTCAGGAAGCCACGCCGGTCGTCGTTGATGGTGTCATGTATACGTCGACGGCGTGGAGCCGGGTTCTGGCGCTGAATGCGGTAACCGGAGAGGCTCTGTGGCAATTCGACCCCAAGGTCAACGGCCAGGTGGCGGTCAATGTCTGCTGTGACCTCGTCAACCGAGGCGTTGCCGTTTGGAAGGGCAGGGTTTACGTCGGCACGCTCGATGGGCGGCTGATCGCACTGGACGCTCGTACCGGCAAGCCTGTGTGGTCGGTGCTGACGGTGGACAGGAATCGTGCGTACGCCATCACGGGGGCGCCGATCGTTGCTGCAGGGAAGGTGATCATTGGTAACGCCGGGGCGGAGTTCGGAGTGCGCGGCTACGTCACGGCGTATGACGCCGCCACCGGCAAACAGGCCTGGCGCTTCTACACCGTTCCGGGCAATCCAGCCCAAGGCTTTGAGAGCCCTGCGATGGAGCGGGCGGCCAGGACCTGGTCCGGCAAATGGTGGATCGATGGCGGCGGGGGCACGGTCTGGAACTCTCTGACCTACGATCCAAAACTCGATCTGGTCTACTTCGGGACAGGCAATGCGGCTCCCTGGGGCAGATCCGAAGCAGACGGCGACAGTCTGTATTGCACATCCATTGTTGCTGTCCGCGGAGCAACTGGCACTTACGCATGGCACTACCAGACAACACCCGGAGATGTCTGGGACTATGACGCCGATCAGACACTGACGCTCGCGAGTCTGGTTCTGAACGGTCGCCAACATGACGTCGTCATGCAAGCCAGTAAGAACGGTTTCTTCTATGTGCTCGAGCGTCGAACCGGCAAGCTGTTGAGCGCAAAGAACTACGTCCCCGTGAATTGGGCATCGGGTGTGGACCCGAAAACGGGTCGACCGACGATCAATCCAGAAGCGCGCTACGCGAGCACCGGCAAAGTATGGCTTGCGGCGCCCGGCGGACTCGGGGGCCACAACTGGCAAGCTTCCGCGTACAGCCCGTTGACCGGGCTCGTATACATTCCCGCGCAGGAAATCCCATTTCCCTACCTGCGGGATGAGAAGTTCGAGCGCACGGAATTGGGCATGAACGTCGGGCTCGACATGGCCGCCACCAGCTTGCCTCCCGACGCCGCGAGCCGACGTGCTGCCCTGTCAGGACTCAAAGGCTATCTGCTCGCATGGGACCCGCAAGGTCAGCACGAGGTGTGGCGCGCCGCACTGGCAGGGCCGTGGAATGGAGGTGTTCTGGCCACTGCCGGTAATCTGGTGTTCCAGGGCACCGCCGCGGGCGATTTCGTGGCTTATCGCGCGAGCGACGGGGCGAGGCTCTGGTCGGCAGCAGCTCAGACCGGGATCGTTGCGGCGCCCATGACGTTTGCAGTCAACGGACGGCAATATGTGACCGTGTTGGCCGGATGGGGCGGGGTGTATCCGCTGGTCGCCGGCGCGTTGGCATTCAAGTCGGGACATGTTGTCAACCGCAGTCGAGTGTTGACTTACGCGCTGGATGGGGCAGCCGAGCTGCCTCCCGTAGTCGCGGAGCCGCCCCAACCAACCCCTCTGCGCCTGCCTGATCTCCACTCTGACCAACGGCTGGTAAGCGAGGGCGCCTCGCTCTATGCGCGGCATTGTGGTCAGTGCCATGGAGATGCCGCCGTTTCCGGCGGGCTCACACCGGATCTACGCTTCAGCAGAGCGCTGGTCAACCCGGACTTCTGGAATGCGGTGGTCAATGAGGGCATCCTGACTCCCAACGGCATGGTGTCTTTCCGGAAGGAGTTAGGGACAACGCAGCAGCAGGCAATCCGCGCCTATTTGACTCAGCGTGCTGCGCAGACGGACGAGACGCCGCCACTCACTCATCCGGGAAACTAGTGTTTGCGCAGGCGCTGCTCGAAATCGTAAATGTATGAATACACAGCCGGGACGACCAGGAGACTGAGCGCGGTGGAGGTGATGAGTCCGCCGATGACGGCCAGCGCCATGGGCCGCCGGAAGCTCGCATCCGAACCCAACCCCAACGCAATCGGCAGCATGCCGGCCACCATGGCTGCGGTCGTCATCAGAATGGGGCGTGCGCGTTTGTGACAGGCATCGAGCAATGCTTCTTTCAAACGCAGGCCTCGGTCTCGCATCGCCAGAACTGCATAATCAACCAGTAGGATCGAGTTCTTGGTGACGATGCCCATCAACATTACGAGGCCGATCATGGCGGGTAGGCCGAGCTCGCTGCGACCGAGCAGGAGTCCGATGAACGCGCCGCCGATGGACAATGGAATAGCCGACAGAATGGTGATTGGCTGCAGGAAGTCGCGAAACAAGAGCACCAGGACGGCGTAGATGCTGAGAACTCCCACCAGCAGCGCGAGTCCGAAGGCGCGGCTCAGATCGGTCATGAACTCGGCGTCGAAGGATTCGAGGACGTGAACGTTGGAGGGCAGATTGGCGATTGACGGGAGTGCGCGCGCGGCGTTCAACGTGTCCCCCAGGGGCATGCCTCCTAACTCTGCTTCGACCGTGATCTGACGTTGGCGATCGTAACGTGAAATTTGAGCGGGCCCCCCCTGGACCTGCAGATTTGCCACCTGCGCGAGCGGAATCAACCCTCTGTTGCCGCGAATTCTGAGATTGCCCAGCGCGGCCGGATCTTGCCTGACGTCGTCGGGTAGCCGCACACGGATGTAGATCTGGCGGTTGTCGAGGTCGAGTCGCGGCAGATCCGTGTCTAGATCCCCTGTCGTGGCGAACCGCACCGTCTCGCCGATCGCTGCGGTGTTGATTCCCTGTTCGGCGGCGAGCATCAGACGGGGATGTATCACGATTTCGGGGCGCTCGAGGCTCGCAGTTGAAGTGATGTTAGAAAGACCACGGATCCTTCCGAGTTCTCGTTTCAACGCCGTGGCGGAAGCATTGAGTGTATGGGCATCATCGCTGCTCAGGATCAGCGTCAGCTTTTCGCCCAAGTTGCCGCCACCCACTCTGAAACGTACGCCCGGAACTGGGAGCAGGGCACTACGAATGGCGTTTTCCATGGAGGTCTGATCTGGCCTCTCGCCTCGAGGCACAAAAGTAACGAGTAATGACCCACGACGGACTTCTCCGACTTCCGAGTCGCCATCTGACTCGTCGGCGACACCGACCGTAGACAGCACCTGCTGCACGCCGGGCACCGAACGCAGTTGTCTGCGCGACTCTTCCGAAACAGCCAGAGTGGCCGTCAAAGGACTTCCGGGCGGCAGCTCCACATTCACTGTGGTGAATCCGCGATCGGACGGCGGAATGAGACCCGCTGGCAGGAGGGGTACAAGAGCAAGGGACGCCATCAAAAAGACAGTGGCGAGGATCATCGTGCGACCTCGTCTATTGATACACCAGGTCACCGCATCGAGGTACCAGCTCATGACGCATCCGTCGGGTTGATCTGCGCGCGCGGTCGGCTCGAGTAACCAAACGGCCATCATGGGTGTCAGCAAGCGAGCAACCAGGAGAGAAGCCAGTACGGCAATGACGGCCGTCCAACCAAACTCGCGGAAGAAGAGGCCGGCCGCGCCGCTCATCATCGCCGTAGGTAGAAATACAGCGACAAGCGCCATGGTCGTAGCAATGACAGCGGGCGCTATCTCCGTCACGGCATGGCTCGCGGCATCCCGGATGGGGACACCGCCGGCGGCATGACGCTCGATATTCTCAACTTCGACGATCGCGTCGTCGACCAGGATGCCGACGACGACACACAGCGCGAGCAGCGTGATGTTATTCAACGAGAAGTTGAACCACCACATGGCGAGAAATGTGGGCAGAATCGAAAGGGGCAGTGCAGCCGCGGCTACGACTGTCGCGCGCCAGTTGCGCAAGAATAGCCACACGACCACAATGGCCAGCACAGCGCCTTCGTACAGCATCTGCATCGATCCGTCGTACTGCTCGCGTATGTGTTCCACCTTGCCCGACAGAAGCGTTGTTTTCAGACCCGGGTGGGCGCTCTGCAGCTGCGCCAGGGTTTGTGCAACTCCTTGGGCGAGGCGGGTCACGTCTTTGCCGTTTGCGCGGTATAGGCGAAATCCGACGACGGGTTTGCCGTCCAGCAGGGCAATCTGCTGTCGATCGGCAAACGTGTCGTTCACCGTTGCGACCTGATCGAGGCGCAGGAATCGGGCCTCTGGCAGGGAGAGCGGTAGGGCCGACAGTTCACTCGCCCGGCTGACCGTGGCAATGGTTCGGGTGGCCTGCTCTTGTAATCCAAACTGAACACGGCCGCCGGAGGTCTGTTGTTGGATGTTGCCGAGTGCGCGCGATACGTCGACAACAGTCGCATCGTGCGCAGCCAGGCTCGCGGGGTCGAGTAACACCTGGACTTCGCGAGTTATACCACCCATTCGTTCAAAGCGTTCAACCCCGGGCACCCGAAGCAGAGCCTTTGAAATCGTATCGTCCACAAACCAGGAAAGAGCTGTCTCGTCCATTCCGTTCTGTTCGACGGCGTAGGTCAGAACGGCTTCACCATCAACGCGTTCGGCGCTGATGGCAGGCTCCAGGAGATCGCGCGGTAGATCAGAGCGAATTCTGTCCACTGCTTCTTTGACGTCAATTAGTGCGTCAGAGATCGACCTCCCGATCTCAAATTGCGCTTCAACCGTCACGGCACCGTCAGTGATGAGCGTCTGGAGATGCCGCAAGCGGCTCAGCGTGGCGAGCGAGTCTTCGACTCGGCGCGCCACCTGCGTTTCCATTTGCGCAGGCGCGACGCCGGGCTGTGCGAGAGTGACACTGACCGACGGCAATGTGATGTCCGGAAGGTCCTGAATCGACAGCTTCCGGAATCCCCACAGACCTGCCAGGGCCAGCAGTGTGAACAGCAACAGGGACGGGATGGGGTCACGGATTGACCAGGTCGTCAGGTTGTTCATTGAAAATCGTCTGTTTGGTGGCTTTCGCTCGGTTTCCTGACCTCGTGCACGAGGTCTCCGTCATCCAGGAAGCCTGCACCCTGCGCTACAACTCGCTCACCGGCTTTGAGCCCAGTCAGGATTTCCACTTCCGTGCGGATTCGGCGGCCGACATCGACCCGTTGCTGCACAACTCGGGACACCTGCCCGGGCGTCACTTCGAAAATGAAGCTGTAACCGTCGCGGACGACGATGCTGGATGCGGGAACGACGCATGCGGGGCTGTGGCCTAAAAGGATGCGCCCAATGACGTAGGTCCCGGCATGAACTCTTTCACCGGGCTCGATGTCTGCGAAGGCGATTGCTTGTCTCGTCTGCGTATTCATCGCAGGAGCAACTTGACGTATTCGCGCACGGGTCGTAGCGCCGCCTGGAAGGGTCAACAATACTGGCTGGCCAGGAGCTGCGCGTTCAAGTTGCTCGGCGGTCAACTCGCCGCGCCATTCGAGTTTGTCCTGGCGGATGATGCGGAACAGCTCGAGTCCTGTCGTGCCGACCATTCCGGTCTGGGCGTTACGCGAACTGATGGTTCCATCATCCGGTGCGATGATGTCTGCACGTTGTAGATCCAGTTCTCGGGTGGCCAGCTGTGCGCGTGCGGCGCGTTGGGTGGCGAGGGCGACTTGTGCGGTGGTCACTCGTTGCAGCAGATCTTGTTTGCTGATACCGCCGCTGTCGATGAGCTGCGTCGCTCGATCTCGCTCAGCATTGGCCTGCGCTACCGCGGCCGTTGCATGCTCGACCTGGGCACGCAATCCAAGAATTTCCGTGCGAAGCCTTCGCGTATCGAATCGTGCCAGCAACTGGCCGCGCCGAACGTGATCACCTACGTTGAGGCAAAGCTCCACCAATGGCTGGCCCTCCACCTGTGCGCTGACAATGATTTCGTCCCACGGAACCACATTGCCGAAGGCTTCGATGGTGTCCGGCCAATGCTCCTGGCGCGCGGCGACGCTCTGGACGGTCAACCGATTCGTCGCTGTGTCAGCTTCACTGCCTGGGGAAACGGTGCGAGTGGTGGAGGTTGCGGCGATCGTCCATATGGCCACCGCGAGACCCACAACGATGAGTGCGGCGCCAGTTCGTCGGCTATTCATGCTGACGTAGCACAGTACTTTTGACTTATGAGGGCGGCATGCCGCGAGTCAGCCATTGAGCGCAGGTCCCGGGTGGTTATCGATACAGGACGTATGCTGCTATAGGGATTCTTGCTGGACTCTTACCGCGGCGGGGATGAGCGTTGACGGGCCCGCGGTGTTCGGCGCCGGCTCCAGTAAGTTTTCTGTAAGGGGCGGTCCGCGAGCATGGACGCCATCGATCACCTCCACTGGAGTCCGTCCATGCGCCGCGCCGCCATCCGTGTCACCTGTCTAACGATCATCCTGCTCGCCGGGAGCGCCGGCGCCGCGGCCGGTCAACACGGCCCGCCCGGTCCCGATTCCGAGGGGACGCAAGGGAAGCCGAAGTCGTCGTATTCCTGGGGACTGGGATTGGGCGGCATCACCCAACAGCAGCCTTACAGGGGGATGAAGCGCGATTATTTTCCGATTCCGCTGCTCGTTTTCGAGAACCGCTGGGTCAAGCTCATGGGGCCCATTTTCGATCTGAAGCTGCGCGATCTCGATCTGGGCGAGAATCAGGAGATCTCGTTTGCGGTGACCGCGCAGCCGATCGGGTTTGACGGCTACAGCTCCAACGATGCGCCCATCCTGAATGGCATGAGCAGGCGCAAGGGCGGCTCCTTCCTCGGCCCTTCGATTCAGTGGAGCAACCCGTACGTCGATGTGTCCGCCAAATGGCTTTACGATGTCTCAGGTTCCAGTAAGGGGCAGAAACTCAGTATTGGCTTCGCACGTTCGTCTTTCGCGGGCCCTCGTCTGATGTTCACGCCGAGCGTCAGTGCAATTTGGATGAACAGTAAGTATGTCGACTATTACTACGGTGTTCGCGCTTCCGAAGTCCGCGCGGATCGCCCTGCCTACTTTGCGGACAGCACCCTCAACGTGGAGCTCGCCGTGAGAACCAACTATATGATCGACAAACATCAGTCGGTGTTTCTGTCGCTGGGCTATATGATGCTCGGCAGTCAGATCAAGAACAGTCCGTTGACCGGCCGGTCCGGGGAGAGCAAGGTGTTTCTCGGCTACCTCTATCGCTTCCGATGATCGGGTTTTCGCATGAGCCGTATTCTCCTGGTTGAGGACCATGCGCGACTGGCTGCGCTGATTCGACGGGCACTCGATAATGCGGGCATCTCCGTCGACTCGTTCGAAGACATCGCATCAGCCTGGTCGGCATCGCGTCAGATGAACTATGGTGCAATGATCGTCGATCGAGGCTTGCCGGATGGGGACGGCCTCTCGTTCGTACAGCGTTTACGCGCAGCTTCCATACACACGCCTTGCCTGATTCTGACCGCGAGGGACGCGTTGCATGATCGCGTTCAGGGGCTCGAAGGCGGTGCGGACGACTACTTGACCAAACCGTTTGCCATGGGTGAGCTGGTGGCACGCGTGAGGGCGCTGCTGCGGCGGCCTATTGAACAACACACGCTGGCACCAGCTTGTGGCGATATCCAACTTCGTCCGGACGAAGGAGTCATGCGCTGCGGTGATGAGAGCATTACCCTCGCGCCCGCCGAGATGCAGATCATGTTGGCATTTGCACGCGGTGCCGGGCAAGTGGTTCGTCATACGGTTCTGGAGTCTGCCGGTTGGGGCCTTTGCGATGCTGTAACGCCTAATGCACTGTCTGTAGCGCTGCATCGCCTGCGGCGCAAGCTGCGCATGATTGGATCCCGGCAATCCATCGTCAACATAAGGACTCTCGGCTATGCGCTTCGCGAAACCCCGATGGCCGAATAGTCTCAACCGGCAGTTGCTCGTTGCCAGTGGGGGAGGTGTTCTATTCGGTGTGGGCATGCTCGCTGTCGCAATCATCGCGATGAGATTTTTCCAGGGGAGTCTGTTCGCTCAGATCGGGGTTTCTGAATACGCGCAGCACTTGGGTGAGCAGCTGCAATTTGACGCGAACGGGCAGCCGGTCTCGGTTGGGAATGAGCAGATGTCCTGGCTCTACGATAGCCTGGGGACGGAGGCCACCTTTCGTGTCCTCAATGATCAGGGAGCGGTGGTCCTTTCCTCCGAGCAGGCGAGTAGCCCGCTCATCGGAGACGGCGAGCCGCTCCAACTCAACAACCATAACTTCGAGTTGACGAAAGGGGGCATCCGGATGCATGGGGCGACCGAGCGCGTCCGCCATGCCGGCCGCGATTGGTATGTGCAGATTGCATCCAGTGAGCGGCTTTCGGAGATGCTTCGCTCGTATGTGGGCGCACCGTTGTTGTCGCGAAGCGTGTTGGGTTTTGCCGTGGCTTCCCTGCTGTTGTATTTTGTGGTCATGCGCTTCCTGCTGCGCATCATCCTCAGGCCGGTGAAAGAGGCGTCCGCCATTGCAGCGAATATTTCGCCCCGTAACCTGGGTGAGCGGCTGCCCGTCGAGGGAGTGCAAACCGAGCTGCGGCCGCTGGTGGACAACTTCAATGCCGCGCTCGACCGGCTGGAGCACAACTACCGGCTGCAGCAGGAGTTTCTCAGTTCCGCCGCGCATGAGCTGAAAACACCGCTCGCGCTGATTCGCGGTCAGATAGAGCTGGGGCTGGAAGAGGCGAATCGCGCGGACCTGCTGCAGGATGTGTCCCGCATGGGACGGCAGGTACAGCAGTTGTTGCATCTGGCGGAAGCGAGCGAGCCGCGGAATTACACTTTCGCGCCGGTGCCGGTCGAAAGCCTGGTGCTCGAGGTCGTCAACTACATGGAAAGAGTCGCCCATCCGCAACAGGTACGGTTGCAGGTGGATGTGGAGCGGGATACGCGGTTGCCGCGAGCCGATCGGGGCGCCTTGTTTACATTGCTGAAGAATCTGCTGGAGAATGCGATTCAACATTCGCACCCCGGCGGCGCCGTGTCGCTATACGCGCGTTCGAACCTGATCTCGGTGCAGGATGCAGGACCGGGAGTTGCACCCGAGGATCTGCCGAAACTGTTTACCCGATTCTGGCGGGGCGCTCATCGGCGCGATATCGGGGCCGGGCTCGGACTGTCAATCTGCCGGGAGATCGCGCTGGCGCACGGTTGGGAGCTGCGCGCCAGGCGCGGTGAGCCTGGAATGATTTTCGATCTGTTTATCACTCCGGTCGGCGCAGCGCGGTAGCTTCGACGCGGCATGATCATGACATGGTCGGCCAGGTTGGCTCGATTGCAAAGGAGGCCACTCTGTTTGCAATCGGGGCCACGTGGGGTTCGTGTGGCATCTTCAGGGTGAGGTTTTTCCGGACTGCGGCATCTACTCCCCGTCGAACAAAAATCGCAAGGGGAGAATATGCCGCATCGATCGGCTGCATGGGCCTGGCTCATAATGTTTGTCCTGGCGGCACCTCTGGCTCATGCGCAGGCGTTGTATCAGTTTGATCTTCCCGAGCAGCCGTTGGCTGACTCACTGCGGGCCATCGCCTCGAGAGCCGGTACCAACATCCTGTTCGACTCAAAGGATGTGAAGGGCGTCAAGGCCGCAGCCTTGCGCGCCGAGCTGAGCACCAACGATGCCATCAAGCGTGTCCTCGCGGGCACCGGACTCGCGGCTGACAGCACTGCGCCCGGTACCGTCATCATTCGACCGATCGACGATGACGAGGCCTCGTTCGACCGAGATGTACTGCAGGAAGTCGTGGTTTCCGCTCGACGCAAGGATGAGCTGCTGACGGCGGTACCGGCCTCGGTCACGGCCTACACCTCCGATTTCCTGCAAAGGCAAAACATCCGAAGTTTTGCTGATTATGCGACCAGGATTCCCAACCTGACCTTCCAATACGGACAAGGGGCAAACCTGCTCTGGAGCGGCAGCCGCACGACCACGATTCGGGGCGTCGCCGGCGAAGGCACGACCGCCTATTACATCAATGACACGCCCGTGCCCTCGTCAGTGAGTCCGCAAACGTTGGACCTCGACCGGATCGAAGTGCTCAAGGGGCCGCAGGGCACCTTGTTCGGCGCCAGCTCCATGGGCGGCAATCTGCGTTTCATCACCAGAAAGCCTTCGCTCGAGACCAGCACAGGCGCGGTTCAGATGCAGGGCGGCGGCACTCGAAGCGGCGGCTTCGATTTCGACGGCAACTATCAGGGAAATTTCGTCCCGGTTCCGGGTCGGGTGGGAGTGGATGCCGCGTTTGGTTACACGCACGACTCCGGTTGCGCCAGGCGGCGCTTCCCCGATCCAGCAGGTCAATGGGTCGTCAAAGACAACCAAGGGCGCGATGACACCTTCAGCGGATCGGTGACTATTCGCGCAAAGGTATTCGACTCGCTGGAGGCGAGCCTCAACTTCATAGGCCAGAGCGCCCACCTGCACGGCTTTCCGGCCGCCTACGTACCGCTACCCGGCTATCGCCCTTTGTCCTACACGGAAGATCGCCTCCAGGATGTGCAGGAATATTCCAACGATCATTGGGCGCTGAGCTCGTTTGTGTTGAATTACGCCGCCGCCGGCTTCTCGGTAACTTCTTCCACGAGCTTCTTCAGGCGCCGGATCGAGGAAAAGGAAGACGACACCGAAGGGACCCGCCACTACTTCGACAGCCTGGGCATCACGACTGGTAATGCCGGTTTCTACACGCTCACCACCGCGAATCAGAGGCTCGTGACTCATGAGACACGGCTGTCCTTTGACGAGGGCAGGCTGTTGCCGCACCTGTCGGGCATTGTAGGGGTTTTCTACCAGCACACGAACAGCAACAGCTTCGTCCCCATCATTCCAGTGCAGATGCTTGCGGATGCGGGGATCTATCCAGACAACGTCGGCGCAGATTCCGCAATCAATACCGCAGATGAGAAGGCCCTCTTCAGCGAGCTCTATTTCGAGTTGGTGCCCAAACTCACGGTCACCTTGGGGCTGCGGAAATACTGGATGGAGCAGCAGGCGAATCCCGGACCGAATATCGGCTTTCTCTTCGGACCTGAACCGTACACCGATCCGGCTACCCGTGACCGCCAGTCAGGTCTCGTGCCCAAGACTGTCGTTTCCTATAAAGTCGGCGATGAGGGCAACATTTATGCATCGGCCTCCAAGGGATTCCGGGCTGGTGGTTCCAACGCAGCGTTGCCTGACATCTGCGCGCAGGATCTGGCCAACCTGGGAGTCAACTCACAGGATATCCGCCGCTACCGCTCCGACACTCTGTGGAGCTATGAGGTCGGAGCCAAGAACCGCTTCCATGATGGCAAGTTGACCGCAACCGCCGCGGCGTTCCAGATCAACTGGTCCAATATTCAACAGACCGCGTGGCTGCCCACCTGCACCGTGTCGTTCGTCGCCAATGCGGGCAAGGCGCGCATCCGTGGAGGAGAGTTGGAGATCGCGGGCAAGCCGTTCGCCGACACGCCGCTCTCCCTGCAATTCGGTCTCGGCTACACGGACGCCGTGCTCCGTGATCCAGGAGTACTCGAGCAGGCGCCGAATACACGCCTCAGCCAGGTTCCTGAGTGGACCGGGACGATCTCCGCCTCTTACGAAAGGCCGATCACCCGCGGGATCGGCTTTTTCGCCGCGGCGGATTACAGCTACACCGGTACCGTCAGCGTGGCGGACGGGGACCGCGGATTTTACCAAAGGCAACCATTCAACATCTTCAACGGCAACATCGGCATCAGCTTCGGGCGGTCGCAGCTTTTACTGTATGGCAAGAACCTGCTCGACAAACGCTTGAACTTCGGCGACCAGCCATCCTCCGGCTTCGAGCGTCAGGAACTGCTGAGCGATGGATCCTATCATCGACTACCGCGGGCGGTGGTCAGCCGTCCCCGACAACTGGGCCTGCAATATGAAGTGACTTTCTGAGCCTATGAACGAAAGAGGTTCATCCATGCGGATTGCGGTCATATTGTGTTTCATCGTCCTGTTGGCCTTCGGGGGCGAAGTGGTGTGCGCACATCACTCATTCGCGTCCTTCGATATGACGAAGACCGTGCGGATCAGCGGGACCGTCAGTGAGGTGCAATATACAAATCCTCACGTCTGGTTGTTCGTGGATGTGGCCGCCGCCAACGGCGGTGTAGAGACCTGGGCGATCGAGGCCGGCGGCCCGAACATCCTGATTCGCGCTGGTTGGAAGGCCAACACGGTCAAGGTGGGTCAGAAGGTCGATGTCTCGATCCATCCCATGCGGGATACCGGCAAGAAAGGGGGCAGTTTGATGAGCATCACGCTCCCTGATGGAAAGATCATTCGGGGGTGAGGTGACTGCCATGAATCGATTCGCGCGGTATCGCGGTTCCCGAGGTCCGTTGGTGTCGTTGACGTTCATTCTGACCGCCACGGTGATATCGGTCGACGCACGGTCAGCGAGCGCGGCCGCGAACCAGAATGCGCCTGCAGACGGCGCGAAGTGGGATAGGCGAAATTTCAACGGTCTGTGGCTCCTGGCCGGCGGCGGGCTGGACGATCCCAACAGCGGCGGGCCTCCCAAGGGTGCACGGAACAGCGATCTTTCCGACGACTGGGGCTTCGATACGAGACCGCAACTGAAAGGCCAGTATCTGCGGGAGTATCAACAGCGCCGGGAGGCCGATAGGAAGGCGGGGCGCGATTTTCTGGTGACGTGTAAGCCCAACGGCATGCCCGCGCTCACGGCGGGGCCGTACGCCAATGAGATCCTCCAGAATGCAACGCAGATCAACTGGTTTCAGGAGTTTCCCGGCGAGACCTGGCGCATCTACCTGGACGGCAGGCCGCATCCCAGCTCCGACGAATATCCGGCCACGTTGACCGGTCACTCGACAGGAAGCTGGCAGGCGGACACTCTCGTGGTCGACACCGTCAACATACGCACCGACACGCTGTTATTCGGGCAGGGGCGCAGTACAAAAGGCCTCGGTCACAGCGACAAGATCCACATCTTGCAGCGAATACGCCTTCTCGATCCGGATCATCTGCAGGTCAAAGGCACGGTTGAGGATCCGGACGCATTGGTGAGGCCATGGCAGTACACACTCACCTTTCACCGTCACCCGGGAGAAGAGATCGTGGAGTATCTGTGTGACGACAACAATCGCGAGTCGCTGGATCCAAAGACCGGGCGGGAGATCACCGAAATTCCCCCGCGGCACAATCAGCCGAATCCCACGCCCAAGTAGGTGAGCAATGTCTGCCGACGTTGCTTCTTGTTTGCGACCGTGTCATAAGCGCGCCATGGCTGACGTTCGTGCGCTGCTGGATAAGTTACGCCGCCTGCTGGTATCCCGTGGCCGCTCGCCTCACGATATCGATGATCTGATGCAGGAGGCGTTTCTGAGACTGCAGGTTTATTGCCAGGATCACGTTGTGAGACACGAGGAAGCGTTTCTCGTCACCACCGTGTTGAATCTTTCAGCGGAGCAGGCGCGTCGCGCGAAACGGTCCAACGTCGTCGCCGCCGACGTGGATTTGCACAATGTCATCGATCCTACGCCCACAGCAGACGACGTACTGGCTGGACAACAGCGCCTTCGCAGGTTGGAGTTGGGTATGCGCCGGTTGCCCCCGCGCTCTCGCGAAGTGTTTCTGCTGCATCGGTCCGAAGGGCTCAGCTACCTGCAGATTGCGAGTCAGTTGCACATCAGTGTGAGCATGGTGGAGAAGCACATTGCGCGTGCCGCGTTTTTCCTGAGAGATTGGATGGCTGAGGAGTGAGCATGAACAGGCAGCTCGCCGCGCGCGCCGAGGCAGCCGTGTGGATCACTCGCTTGCACGCCCCTGATCGCAACTCGGAAATGGAAGCTGGATTTCATCAGTGGTTGAACGAGAGCGCGCAGAACAGGCTCGAGTTCGAGGAGCTCACGGACATCTGGGCTGCCGCCGGGGTCACCCGTCGCGGCCGGGCCCGCAACGGCTTGCGATTTGCGGCCGCTGCCGCGTGCGTGCTGGCTGTCATCGCTGGCGCTGCCTGGCAGCTGCAATACAGGATCGGGCATTCCTACAGCACCGACATCGGCGAGCAGCGCTTACTGCAACTGGCGGATAAGTCACGGATCTGGATGAATGCCGAAACCCGCGCGCGGGTCATGTTCGGTCCGCATCGACGCCGGGTGGAGTTGATTCGGGGCGAAGCGTTTTTCGAGGTAGCGCAGGATGCACGGCGTCCGTTTGTGGTGCTGGCGGGTGGCCACTCGGTCACCGCTTTGGGCACGTCATTTGTCGTACGCCACGAGTCGACCCACACCGATGTGACGTTGGTAGAGGGGAGGGTGGCAGTTGGCGCCAGTCCCTGGGTTCTCGCTGCCGGCCAGCGTTTGACCTTCGCATCCGCGAGTGAGCCGAAGCTCGATGAGCCGCCCGTCGAGTCCGTGTTGGCGTGGCGTCGCGGGGAAGTAGTGCTCAACGACACACCCCTGCAGGAGGCCGTGACGGAGATGAATCACTACGACAATGCCACAATCATTATCGACAGCCCGGCCATTGCTACACTCAACGTGAGTGGGCTGTACCACACGGGCGATAATCTGGGGTTCGCACGTTCCATGGCGAAGTTCCATCACCTGGATCTCCAGGAGCGGGACGGTCGCCTCCATTTGAAGACGAGGTGAGGCGCTGAAAGGACGCTGAAGGTGCAATCCGGCCGGTGGGTGACCGGGATTGGTGCATTCCACCGCGCCTGTATCCAACGTTTATCGCGTTAGCGTGGCCTTTTGGCGCTCAACGTGGGATTCGAGCGCTGGCACGCCAATTGCAAAGTTCCACCCGTCGAGTGACCCCCTCACTTGATTCGCTTGCCGCCGGGCTCCTGGGTTGTGACCCCCTCGCAATATCGGGAGCCGGCGGCACGATTTGATCGGTGCTGTGACGACCACTCGGAGAGCACCTGCGGGATGCTGAGCACCTGTCCGAGAATTCCTCCCTCGCCTGCGATGCAGGCGAGCATCGCAGCGTGAACCGTAGGGTCGCCGGCTGCGCAGGCATTCCCGACCGTCACACAATCGAAGCCGCGATCAATTGCTTCACGCAAAGTGGAGTGGACGCAGATATCGGTGGTCACCCCGGCGAAGAAGATACGGATGATGCCTGCCGCACGCAGTATCAGTTCCAGATCGGTGGAGTAGAAGGCACCGAAGCCGGGTTTGTCGATCACGGGCTCTCCAGGCAGAGGCGCCAACTCGTCGACGATGGCGTGACCGGGCTCGCCACGGATCAGCAGTCTACCGAGTGGCCCGACGCTGCCGATCCCGGCGCCGCAGCCCGCAGCTCGGCGTTGTTTCACGGCCGAGAGGTCGGACAGGTCAGGGCGATGTCCTTCTCTTGTGTGGACTACGCGCACGCCGAATTGTCGAGCAGCCAGAAGCAAACGCTGTACGTCTGGAATGATGGCTCTCATGGGATATACGTCCACCCCGCTGCGAGCGATATAGCCATCGGGATCCAGGAAGTCCCGCTGCATGTCGATAATGATCAAGGCCGTCTGATTGATCATTGGCGCGCCATCAGACGGCGGTCAGGAACGAAACTCCAACGGCTCCGAGAAATCCACTCGCTCGCTCACCATCGGCGGCCACTGAGCCGTAGTCCTCAGCAAGAACACGGCTCACGCGATGTCGATGGTAACTCCGCGCGAGCGCGCGACACGTAACTACCTGTTGATCCTCCTTGCCATACAGGCTTTGATGGAGTGCCGGCAGTCGATACCAGGACTCACCCGCGCGCTCGTGATGAGCGTTGTGGTAGGGAAAGTTGAGTACCAGCAGATTCAACCAGGACCACCGTTCGCTCAACAGATTTGAATAGGTGTTTTCATACTCGTAGCGCCGGGTACGACGCGGATCCGCCGGCGCGGGAGCCAGGGAGTGCGACGGGAAAACCTCGTATGTGTGCTGGAAGGCGTCGAGGAAACGCAGCACATGCAGGAACAACAGATAGGACAGAGCGTACAACAGCACGGCTTTGACTGAGATTGTTGCCAGAGCCATGAAGAATGCGACACGGATGGCGAGCAGCAGGAGAAGTCGGATGCGAGCGGCCGCGTTACCGTAACGGAAGGGATAGGCAATGATCATCCCGCGCATCAGGATCTCGATGACGGGGACATAGGCCCATTCGAGAACCAGCACGCTATGCCGTATCCAGCGGGGAGCCGCACTGAGGGCCGCGCGGTAGTCGAATGTCACAACGTCCAGGCGATCGGTGTGGTGGCGCAGATGCTTCTTCTTCAACCGCTGATAGTCGGCGAGGCAGGCTCCGTTGAGCCAGCTCAACAGCAAACCGAGCCGGTCGTTGGGCCGCAGTCCTTCGAAGATGCTGTGGTGGACACACTCGTGGATCAGATAACCGGAGAAGATGAGTGCATGCGCGGTGAGGAGGACACCGGCCACATTCAACATCCAGTGGCCGGATGTCAGCAGCCAGACTCCGAGTCCCCATCCCAGGAACGTGTAGAGTATCACCAGCGTGTTGGGCCATGCGCAGGCCGGGGATCGAGGTAGTTCGCTCATCGGAGCTCCTCCGGATGCGCCTGAAGCGCAAGGACGAATCTTTCGTCGTAGGTGGCTTCCAGCGCAGGAGGCGCCTCTATCTGGCCCTCGCGCTGCAGGATAGTGCCGATCAACTTGCCGCTGACATGGAAGGAGGGCAGCGAATCGCTCTTGTGGAAGACCTCATCGAGATGTGACAACGATGGATTTTCGATGGAGGGTAACTGGGAGGCGACCTCGGCAGCGCTGATATCGAGTGCCTTGCCGATGATGGCGGCTGCCTTGGCCGGTTCCCGTTGCATGAAGGCGAGGCCGTCCAATGTGGCGTGAATCAACCCGACGATCAGGTTTGGATTGTGCTCAATCGTGGTGTCCCTGACGGCCAGCACGTCCGTGATCATCCCGCGAGCCTCGCGTGAGGACAGCAGAACGTGGTAGCGCGTCCCGCCACCGAGCTCCAGTATCATCGATACGCTGGGTTGGTACGTCACCCCGGCATCAACCAGGCCGGTCGCCATCGTTGCCAGCACGGCTTCGGGTGTTACGTTGACCGGCTGCAGGTCCTTTTTGGTGAGTCCTCGTTGGGCCAGGGCGTACCCCAGCAGAAAATCCGACGGCGACAGCGGTTGGAATGCAACTTTGCGACCCTTCAGGTCCTGTATGGTGCGCACCGCGGCGCTGGCAACGATTGCATCGCCACCCACCGAGTAGTCCAACGGCATGACAACCTTCAGTCCCCACCCTTTGGCATCGGCCAGGATCACCTGATCGTAGGTCAGGGTCGAAGCTTCCAGCTCGCCACCGCGCAAAGCCCCGGCCATCAGCGAATTGTCGCTGAAGGTAACCAGCTTGACGTCCGCACCGTACTTTTTGAAGTAACCGTTGGCAGCAGCACAATACAAGGGTCCGTACCCGATCCAATTGACTACTCCCAGGTTCACCGCTGCCGAAGCTCGTACGCATATTGCGCACAGGAGACTGAGCACGAGCATCACCCGCAGGAGCATCCGCACGCGCACGGCGATCGGGCTGCGAGTCATGAGGCCTTCGGCGGGTGTTGACACGTGTTTTACCTCGGATGCAGGGAGTAGCTCACCGATAACCCGACCGTGCGGGGTTGAGAGACGATAGCCTGGGCGCGATTTCCGAAAATGACGGGGTCCTGATAGGAAGTGATGCCCAGGTTGTCCGTCACGTTGTTGACATACAGAGTGGTAATCCATTGGGAGCGCTGAAACGCGAGCCGAGTATCCACCATCGTGTAGCCGGGCACGGTGGGCACGGTCGCTGAGAGTGACGGCAGCACTCTGCTCTGGTAATGCGCGCTCACGCTGTACCGCCATTCCCCGCCGAACAACTCAACATGGCCGTATTCGAGAGTAATGGCCGCGCTGGACAGCGGTGTTCCCGGCAGCGGACTGCCGATTGCCGGGGGCGGCGCTGTTACGTTCGGGTAGACGAACAGAGGGTTGATCGCGGTCAGCCTGGTCTTGTTGTAGGTGTAATCCAGCTGCACCGAGAGTTGTCGCGTCAGCAGCGCTTCGATCTCCGCCTCCAATCCACGGCTGTACGCGGAGCCGATGTTGATGGCCGCGGGCAACACCAGGGGCGTCACTTGCAGGCCTTCCTGGATGTTGTGCCACTGAATATCAAAAATGGCCGCGGAGTAGCGGAACCGGTTCTGTACGGTGCCCTTGATGCCGATTTCGTAGTTGTCCGCTTTGTCGGGCGCGAGCCGGGTCAGCCCCGCGGGCGTCGTGTAGGTTCCGCCGATCTCGCTTTGTGGCAATGCGTTCACACCGCCACGCCGAAATCCCTGGGACCATGTGGCGTACACGAGGTTGGTGTTATCGAGCTTGTAGGCAGTATTGACCTTCCAGAGCGCGCGGCGCCAGGAATCGCTCAGTGAGGAATTGGCGATGAAATCCGCTCCATCGAAAAGCAGCCCGGTCTGCTGCTGCTGATCGAGGGTCTGTCGGAAGAGCCGGACGCCGCCGGTTACGCTCCAGGCGGGGATGATGTGTCCGGTCAACTCACCGAAGACGGCCAGGTCCTTGAAGTGTGTTTCGAAGTCGCCGATGTAAGCCTGGTCTTTGACGATCGGAATCCCGTTGATAGATGTCAGCGGGTTCGCCGTGTAGGCCGTCTCACCGAGGCCGCAGTAGGACGGAGTAACCCCATCGCCCGCGCTCTGACCGTAGATGGGGGCGCAGGCGTTGTAGAAGTCCTGGTAGCCCTGGAAGAAGTCGTGTTCCTGGATCGTGGTCTTCTGGTCATTATAGAAAAGACCAGCGACCCAATCGACGACGCCCCCGGTCTTGGATGCCAGGCGCAGTTCCTGGGTGAGGGGGCGATCGTTCAACACTTCCTGGCCCAGGACGAATGTGCGAGGGTCCTGGCCGTAAAGACTCTGGAAGAATGGGAAGTTGATATATTCCTGCGTCTCGTCCGCGGATGTGTGATTTACGTGGTGCGCCCACGCTGTCGCGGAGGTCAGGGTGGCGAATCCCATGTCGTAGGAAACCGTCAACGCGGCCAGATCCACGTTGTCGTGGGTTGTATCGGCGAAGTATTCCGCGCTCGACAGCGAGTCGACGCCTGCAGGTACAGGTGCGTCATACAGCTGGCCGGCAATGGACGGGTTGGTGAAGTCTCCCGCGGGCTGTCCGGCCGGATTGATCGGCTGATTGTAGGCTGCCCGGCTCGTGGCGGCATACGGAAATCCGCCGGCCGTGGATCGTTGATAGTAGTACGAAAGTTGAGCGTGGAGCGCGTCGTTCGGTTTCCACAGCGCGGCGACTCGCGCCGAACGATAGTCGTACGTATTGACTCCCTGCCGCGAGTATTTGACGGGTGGGCTGAAGAGATTGCCCGGCTCGGCCGATACCGGCGCTCCGTTGGAATCCAACACGTAGAGATTCGGATAGTTGATGAACCCCGCATCGTGAGACCAACCGGCATTCACACGCACGGCCAGAACGTCCGTCAGTGGTATGTTGAGCATTCCGTTCACAGCGCCGTTCGGCGTGCTCGTATGCTGGGTTCCACTGATGTTGGCTTCGACCTTTGCGTCAAAGGCACTCGGATCGGGGCGATTCTGCACGAAACGAACAGTGCCGCCGAGGGAGCCGGATCCATACAGTGTGCCTTGCGGTCCGCGCAGGACTTCCACGCGATCGAGATCCTGCAGACGCAGACTGAAAAACAGGGGAGTGTCATCTACGTAAGTGGCCACCGGCGGTACGACCGGGGAGGCGGCCGCGGGAAGTCCGGATGTTGTTTCACTGTTCAAGCCCCGAATAATCAGGTTTGCGCCGTTGACGCCACCGAAGGGGCCCTTGTCGGTATAGCTCACTCCCGCCATCGAGTGTGCGAGGGCGGCCATGTCCTGAATTCCCTGGCTCGCGAGCTGCGCACCCGTCACGGCACTGATGCTGATCGGAAGATCCTGGGCAGACACTTCCCTGTGGCTGGCGGTAACAATGACTTCCTGCAGGCCTTCGCTGTCGCTGTCCGCGGCGTTGTCGGCAAGCGTGGTCGTACTGTACAAAGCGGCCATGACCGCTGCCTGGATGGTCTGTCGTCTCACTGCAGGTGCCTCCGAAACTGTCGATGCCGTGATCGAACCGTCAAGGAGGGGTCGCGTCATGGATGGGATATCCTCGCAGCCGGAAGATCATCCCGAGGACGCAAAGCTTCCTCGACATCAGATCTCCCGGGCTTTTATCCCGCCGTGTATCCATCCCGGTGCGGCCTCACGCCGCCGACGGTTGGACTGCCTCTCTCGGACCAGCCGCCCGCTTACGCGAGCCGGAACCCTAGACGCACATTGTTGGTTTCAGGTGTGCAAGTTGTATGCCGGAGTCGGACGAGTACCTCGCGCTGCGCACAACTGCATGAGAATTCGAGAGTTGCGTGTTGTATCGGGATCTCACCATAAAATGTCGCTCGGGGGCCACGCACCGTCTTTGAGCAGATTGGGATGCAACTGCCCGAAAATGGGATCAAGCCCCGGAGAGTTTCTGCAGGAGCTCCAGGTCGGTTCGCACTCCACAGGTGGCGCGGATACGAGCCAGAATCTGGCCCTTCAGATGCAGGAACTCCCGCGTGTGCTTCATGTCCTGCTCACGTGTTCGGCCGAGGGGCACGTCGTAAATGCATTCCACCCTCCCGGGGTTCGGCGCCATGAGAACGACGCGATGACCGAGGTAGATCGCTTCTTCCACATCGTGGGTGACAAAAACGACGCTGCAGTTCTCTAACGCGGACACGTGCAGTATCAGATCGTGCATGACCTCACGTGTCTGCGAATCGAGGGCACCGAAGGGCTCATCCATGAGCAACACGCGCGGACGAGTCATCAGGGCTCGGGCTATTGCGACACGCTGTTGCATTCCGCCGGAGAGTTGGGCGGGGAAGGCTGTGTCTACCGATGACAAACCCATCAATTGCAACAATGCGTCGGCCCGCCCCGAGGCCACTTCGACGTCCGAGCTGGTGCTGTCGCGGTTGTGGATCGAGAGCTGCCGCGGGAACTTGATATTGTCCATCACGGTGAGCCAGGGGTACAGACTGTAGTTTTGAAACACCATGGCACGCTCGGCGCCTGGCCCATGCACCCGGGCGCCCACGGCTTCGATTTCCCCGGAGGTCACAGTCTCGAGTCCGGCGATGAGTCTCAGCAACGTGGATTTGCCGCATCCGGAGGCCCCGACAACGGTAACGAATTCACCCGCGGCGATCTCGAGGCTGACATCCCGCAGGGCAGGAACGGAACCCCGCCGGGAATCGAAGACCTTGCATACAGCACGACAGTTGATGATGCCTGCCATGGTCAGTTGCGTCCGTGAAGCCAGGGAAATGCCACCCGGTGGCCCCATCTGAATAACTGGTCCAGGCCCAGGCCGATTACGCCGATGAGGATGATTCCGGCGAAGATTTTGTCCGTTTGCAGAAATCTCTGCGCCTTGACGATCGCATAACCCAGACCTGAGTTGGCGGCGACGAGCTCGGCCACGACGAGGTAGGTCCATGCCCATCCCATCGTAATGCGCAATGTGTCCAGCAAGGCCGGCTTGGCTGACGGAATGATGACTTTTTCGATGACCTCACCACGGGTCGCACCCATGGTTTGGGCGGCCTCGATCTGTGCAATCGGAACCCGACGCACATCCTCGGCAACCATCAACACCATCTGGAAGAAGGTGCCGATGAAGATGATGGCCACCTTGGCGCTCTCGTCGATTCCAACCCACAGCATCACCAGGGGTATGAATGCGACCGCGGGCATGTAACGGATGAAATCGGTCAGCGGTTCGAGAAGGGCCTGGAACCGACGAAATGTGCCGATGAGCAGGCCGAGGGGCATCGCGAAGAGCGCCGACAGGGCCCAGCCCGCCAGCACTCGAAAGAAGCTGATCCGGATGTCCGAGAGAAGGTCTCCGTCACCAAACCAGGCGCCGACCCGGCGCGCGACCGCCAACGGGCCCGGCAGAAACACCGGATTGACCGCGCCGAGACTGCTGACCAGGAGCCACGCCGCCAGGGGTATCACCAACCCCACGCCCGCCAACGTCCAATAACTGGCGGGGCTGATCCAGCCACGAATCATCCAACCCCGTGCGAAACCGCCGCCGCCGGTTGACCGGCTCGCGGAGCTCACGGTGTTACAGCCGCATCGAGCAGGGAGCGATCTACGCCTTTCTCGGCATCAGGGTGTCCCTCAATGAGCTCGTTGGACAGGAGGAAGGCTGTGATGGTCGGTGCCACGCGCACGAGACTCTGTGGGTTCTGAGGGTCGAAGGCCTGGCGGTTGGCAGCCGCATCGAAGAATCGGGTGCCGGGAAGAAAGACACGGTACTGCTGCGGATCCATTGCGACGACTTTGGCCATGATCGCGACCGCCTGGTCGGGTTCGCTGCGGATGAAGGCCTCCGTGTCGAACCAGGCGCGTATCATCGCCACCAGACCTTGCCGTTTGTTCTGAATGGCGCGGGTGTTGGCCACCAGCAGATCGGGGATCAGGCCTGGCATCTGCGTGGATGTAAACAGCGGCCGTCCCGTGCCGCTTTTCTGGATCTGGCTGATCCAGGGATTCCACACCACCGCGGCATCCACTCGTCCGCTCATGAAGGCCGCCGCCGCATCACCGGCAGGCAGGTTGACGATGTCAACATCGCGCGGACCGAGCCCGTTGCGCTCGAGGGCCGTGTACAGCACGAAGTGCGAGATGCTGTACTGTTCGAGCGCGATTTTCCGGCCGCGCAGGTCGGTGAATGCCTTGATTCTGGGAGCTACCATCAGCGCATCGTTGCCGGCCGAGTTGTCGTTGACGAGAATCGCCTTCAGTGGCACTCCCTTGGCAAGAGGGCCGAGTGTGTCCGACCAGGTCTGACAGTTGGCGTCGAGCTGACCGGTGGCGAGCGCCGAGATGGAATCCGTGTAGTTGGCGAACCACACCAGCTCTACATTGGCGCCGTACTTTCGAAAGAAACCCCGATCACGCGCCACGTACCAGGCGACCCAGCCTGTCCAGTCGGAGACTCCCACCCTGACAGGGGCCGGCGCGCCCCCGCCGAGGACTGCGGCGTGGGAGCCGGCGGCGAGGCCCACTGCCAGCAAGGTTATGGCAAGCCGGCCCAACACTCCAAACCGCCCCGGCAGATCGGAAAAACTCATCATCATTTTACCTCGCACGCCGGTGAACGCTGCGCCAGATAGGCCCGCCATCCACCGTGGGCTGTGATGTCGGTTGCGCCGTCCAGAGCCCGGGGCTCCGCCACGAATCCCCGTACTATCGAACCGTTCTGCAGTGTGACCGAGCCGATGGCCAGGGGCGCGGGTACCTCGGCGACGAAGCTGCCGAAGGCCGCAGTGTTGAGCTCGTACACTTCCAACTCGATGGCGCTGCCTCCCGGACCGCAATGGACCAGGGCGGGTTTGGCTGGATCCTGTTGTGCCATCGCATACAACCGATACAGGGGTGCGGTTCGAACCCGACTGACCAGCCGGGCCTCGCGCGAGGTGAGTTGCCAGTGCAGGGGCATTCCCGAGAGGTGCGCGCCGACCACGGCAAGCAACACACCGGATTTCCGCGTGGCAAGATCCAGATCAGGACAGGCCGGAAATGCGGCGGCTCGCTCATAGCGGGCCGCCGCTTGCAACAGCAGCTCATCTGCCCAGGCCGGGGCGATGAGGCTCACGCCAAAGCCTGTGTGGTTGCTGCGAAATCCGGCCGGCAGCGACAGGGCGCTCATGTCCAGCAGATTGACGAAGTTGGTGTAACGACCGAGATTTGAATTCAACGTCACGGGCTCGGCCAGCAGCTCGCTGCGCCGATAGATGCCGGGTGTGGTAGGCAACACCAACACATCGATGTTGTCCCAGATCTCTTCGGCCGCGCGGGCGAATTCCTGGAGCGCGTAGAATCCCTTGAATGTTGCCACCGCCGACAGGCTCCTGCCGGGTTGTACGATTCCCCTGACAACGGGGTGGATGGCGCCGGGATTGGATTCCAGCAGCGCCTCGAGCGCCGCCGCCCGCTCCGCGACCCAAGGTCCGCTATAGAGGAGTTGAGCGGCTTCGAGCAAGGGGCGGACGTTCACCTCGAGGGCCGTGCCACCTGCCGTCTGTAGTGTTTGGATCGCAGCGCTGAAGAGAGCGGTCTCTTCCGGTGGTAGCTCACGAAGCTGCTGTGGGAGCGGGACGCCGAAGCGAAATCCGTCAGCCAGGTTGCGCGCCGTTGACGGTGCGCGTCGCGAATAGGGATCGAGCGGATCGAAATTCGTGAGAACCCGATCGACGAGTGCGGCGTCTGCCGCATCCCTGGTGAAGCTGCTGATGCAGTCGAGAGTTCGACAGGCTGGCAGTAGCCCGCGTGTGCTCCAGCGGCCCCGCGTTGGTTTTAGACCGACCAGGTTGTTGAATGCCGCGGGAACGCGACCTGATCCTGCCGTGTCGGAGCCGAGCGCCAACGGAACGAGGCCCGCTGCCACAGCGACGGCAGATCCGGAGCTCGAGCCACCGCTGATATACTCACGGTTGAATACACAACCTGGGATTCCGTAGGGACTGCGCGTGCCTGAGAGGCCGGTCGCGAACTGATCCAGGTTTGTTTTGCCGACGACGACCGCTCCGGCAGCCAGCAGCCGGTCGATTACGTGGGCCGAGCTCGAGGCTCGATGAGCGTATGTCGGGCACCCCGCTGTCGTATCGATGCCCACCACGTCAATATTATCCTTGACTGCGACGGGCACACCGGCAAGTGGCATCGATTCCCCCGCTGCTACACGGGCGTCAACCTGTCGCGCCCTGTCCATAACATCGGCTACGGGGACGCGGTTGATCCACACCTCAGGCTGAATCGCATCGTAGGCGCAGATACGCTCGAGCGTTTCCCGGGCAACCTGCTCGGCGGTACATAGACCCGATGCCACATCGCTCGCCGTTTTACGGACGCTGGTGTTATTCATTGCTCGAGGGACTCCAGTGCGATGATTGGCATGCCAGGTGTGATGGGTTGTCGCTCTCGAACGTAGACCGCGCGTACGATTCCGGTCTCGGGACTCGGCACCTGACACTCCGTTTTCATGGCCTCGATTACGGCAATGACTGCGCCTTTCTCGATGGCCTGCCCGGCGCTGACATGAATTTTCCAGATGCTGCCGCCCAGTGGCGCCTCCACCACCTCGGTGCCGGCCGGGACATGTATCGATTCGACCGCGGGTACGGTGTCGGGCGAAGCGCTGTCCTCCGTGAGCTTCCCGGCGCGTGCCCACTCCTCGCGCTCGCGCTCGAATGCGGCCTGGCGGCGCGTGCGGAATGCCTCTATTGAAGTGTGATTGTCATCGAGAAAGCGCTGGTAGTCGCGCCAGCGGAACGTCCCCGTTTCAATCTTCAGCGTGCGTCGACCGTAGGGAAAGTCGCGCCGCCACTCTTCGAGCTGCATGGGCGTGACGGGAAAGAAGCGGATCTGATCGAAGAAACGCAACAACCAGGGCTGGGCCGCGCGGAATTCCGGTGAGCGCAGATAGGAATTCCAGACCTGGATCGTGCGCCCGAAAAGCTGGTATCCGCCGGGGCCCTCCATGCCGTAGATGCACATGTACGCGCCTCCAATTCCAACTACGTTCGGCGGCGTCCAGGTGCGTGCCGGGTTGTATTTGGTTGTCACGAGACGATGGCGCGGATCGAGCGGCACGGCAACGGGAGCACCCAGGTAGACATCTCCCAGGCCCATGACGAGGTAGCGCGCCTCAAACACGATCCGACGCACGTCTTCCCTGGAGGCGAGACCGTTGATGCGGCGGATGAACTCGATGTTGTCGGGGCACCACGGTGCATCTGCCCGCACTGACTCCATGTAGCGGGAAATTGTCGTGGCAACGGCAGGATCGTTGAATGACAGGGGCAGCCAGACGGTTCTGGAAGGAATCTCAAAGTCCTGCAGGGTTCCCAGCCTGTCTTCAGCATCCACGAGCACACGCAGCAGGTCGGCAAGTGCAATGAGCCGGGGCTCGTACTGGATCTGCAGTGAGCGGATTCCCGGCGTGATGTTGAGTACGCCCGGGAGCCTGAGCTGTTGAACCTCGATCATCAGAGCGTGCACACGCAGTCGCAGTGTCAGATCGAGCGTGAGGGGACCGTACTCGATGAGCACATGTCGGTCACCCTGGCGACGATAGAGTATCCGCGGCCGCGACCCCTGTGCCACGAGGTCTTCGAGTATCGGGTCGGACTCGGACCTCGATGATGTACTCGCCGCGATGGTCCGTGATCCGCTTGCACGGTGCGGTTGCAAGTCCCTGACGAGCGCATCCTGTTCGAGTCGTGCGTGGTCGGCAGTCACCGCATCGACACGGTCGAAATGCACTGTATCGCCGGGTACCAGTTGCCCGAGCTTCCACAGGTCTGCTTCGATCACTACGAAGGGGCAGACAAATCCTCCGAGGGAGGGCCCATCCGGGCCAAGGAGGATCGGCATGTCACCCGTAAAGTCCAAGGCACCAACCGCGTAGGGATTGTCGTGGATGTTGGACGGGTGTAGTCCGGCTTCGCCCCCATCACGCCGCGCCCAACTCGGCTTGGGGCCGATCAATCGGACCCCGGTGCGGTTTGAATTGTAGTGAACCTTCCAGGTCGCGCTGAGGATGGTTTGAATGTCTCGCGGCGTGAAGAAGTCCGGTGCGGCATGAGGCCCGGACAGGACGCGCAGTTGCCAATCGTGAGTGAGTAGAGGCTGCAGCTGCACCGGGAGCGGACTGTCTGCGCTGGCAGTATCCGAACTGGCGCCCAGGTGAATCACATCCCCTGCCATGAGCGCGCGTCCGCCATGGCCGCCAAAACGGCCGAGCGTGAATGTCGAGCGGCTCCGCAGATATAGTGGAGTGTCGAGCCCCCCCTGGAACAGCAGGTAACCGCGTAACCCGGGCCCGCTCACGCGGCCGAGTTTGAGTGTCTGTCCGGCAGTGATTCTGACTGGCCGGTATCGGGGCACGGCGATTCCATCCAACAGGGCAGCACAGGCTGGCCCTGTCAGGCAAACTGTCGCCGAATGATCAAAGCGTATCGTCGGTCCGACAGCTGTGATCTCCAGCCCCGCGGCCGTTTCGGGATTACCGAGCAGGCGGTTGCCCAATCGAAAGGCGAGGCTGTCCATGGGGCCGGAGGGAGGTACACCGACGTCCCAGTAGCCCAGCCGGCCCGGGTAGTCCTGCACCGTGGTGGCCAATCCACCGCTGCTGATCCGTATGGTGCGAGAATGGTACGGTACGCGGGCCAGTGCTCGTGTTGAAACGCGTCCTTCCCGGAACATTTCGCTGCCGACGATCTGCCGCAGCCATTCGAGGTTTGATTCGATGCCTGACACGTGGGAAGCGGCGAGGGCCCTGCTCAGTGCGGCCACGGCCAAGGGGCGGTCCGGTGCAGTTACAATCAGCTTGGCCAACATCGGATCATAGTGCGCGGTAACCTCCGTCCCGGCTGCGATCCAGGTGTCGACACGGACATCGCCGGGGAACCCGCAGTCGGTAATGATTCCACTGCTTGGCCGGTTTTCCTGGAGCGGGTCCTCCGCATAGACACGTGCCTGGATCGAGCAGCCTCCCCGCGGCGCGTGTGTCGACCCGAGCCATTCATCCAGATACGCGTGTTGTCCGTCAGCGCACCGTATCATCCATTCGACGAGGTCGATGCCAGTGACCTGTTCGGTGATGCCATGCTCCACCTGCAGGCGCGTGTTGACCTCGAGGAAGTAGAACTCGTCGCGGGTGGAGTCGAAGAGGAATTCCACCGTGCCTGCAGAACGGTAACCCACGGAGCTTGCCAGGCGTATAGCGCTCTGGGCCATCGCCTGCCGCGTCTTCTGCGACAGACCGGGCGCCGGGGTTTCCTCGATGACCTTCTGGTTGCGTCGTTGCAATGAGCAGTCGCGCTCGCCGAGTGCGACGACGCGCCCGGTGCCGTCGCCGAAGACCTGCACTTCTACGTGGCGAGCTTCCGAGACAAAGCGCTCCATGAAAATGGCGGCATTGTGAAAATGATTGTGGCCGAGCCGCGCAACCACGGGAAATGCCTCCTCGAGGTCGGCGATGTTGTCACAGACACGCATGCCGATGCCGCCGCCACCGGCAGTCGCCTTCAACATGACAGGGAAGCCGATGAGTCGAGCCGCGTCCCGCGCGGCCTCGATGTCCGCAAGAATTTCCGACCCGGGCAGGAGTGGAACGCCCGCGGTACGGGCGCGCTCGCGCGCGGCGTGCTTGAGAGCGAACGCGCGCATGTTATCCGGAGTAGGTCCTACGAACGCCAGTCCGCTCTGTACGCATTCAGCGGCAAACTCGGGGCTCTCGCTCAGAAAGCCATACCCCGGGTGAATCGCTCCGGCGCCCCGCTCGCGTGCCGCGGCAATCAATGCGGAGCTGTTCATATAGCTTGCCGGCGCCGGGGGAGGGCCGATACACACCGCTTCGTCGGCCTGCATGACATGGAGCGAGCTCGCATCCGCTTCGGAATAGACGGCAACGGACCCGATTCCCATGCGGCGCAAGGTGCGAATGATGCGGCATGCAATGCTGCCGCGATTGGCGATCAGGACCTTCGAAAACACGCCTTGCTCCGCCGCCGTTTCCGACTCAGGTGACCACCGGATCGCCGGCGGCGATGATGACCCGGATGGGTGTTGGATTGAAACCGTTGCAGGGGTTGTTGATCTGCGGGCAGTTCGATATGACCGCGATCAGATCCATCTGCGCGTGTAGATCCACGTACATTCCGCGAGCCGAGATGCCGTCGACGATCCCCAGCGTGCCATCGGCTTCGACCGGGACATTCATGAACCAGTTGATGTTGGACACGATATCGCGCTTGCCACGGCCGTAGCGTGCGTTGGCAGTAAGAAAGTTCTCGACACAGGCGTGTTGCGCTTTGGTGTGATGGCCGTAACGCAAGGTGTTGCTCTCGCAGCTGCATGCGCCGCCTATTGTGTCGTGGTAGGCGACCGAAGTAGCGCAGATGCGTGCCATGGGGTTGCCCTCGTTGGACATCAACACGCTGCCGGAGCGCAAAAAGAGGTTTCTTTGCGCCGCAATGGTGTCCTGAACGCTGTAGCGTTCGGCATCGTCGCGGAGGCTGTACATGAGGAAGTCCACGGCCTGATTGCCTTCGAGATCGATGATCCGCAGAGTTTCTCCGCAACGGACCACGTGTTCCCAGGCTGCGCGCGCGGGAACGATCTGGTCGAGCAGGATGGGAGAATGCAAGTCCGCGAGGATGGAGTCGCTCATGTGGGATCCCTCAGCGTCGGAAATATTCCTCGACGTTCAGAAAGGCCCGCTCGGATTCCAGAGTCGAGTTCCGGATTGCATCATCCTGCGGCGTGACGGGGCCACGCCACGCGCAGATACGTACGGGTGTCACTGTATATTGCGTGCGATCATCGAGCACGTGTGGGCAGTTGGCCAACACCACGATGAGGTTCATTTCGGCGCGCAGCTCGACAGAGCGGTTCTGCGCGAAAGGCCCTCCTTCCCAGACAGTGGCGCCGTCTTCGGCAATTCGGACGCCCTTGAACCAATTGACACACGGATGCAGGTCCTTGCGTCCCAGGCCGAACTTGGCCGCACCCAGCAGCAGCCGATCGCGTGCGTTGGGAAATTGACTCCAGTTGGTACCGTCGCCGTAGGTCCGTTGATTGGCGCGCTCGTTCGTGGGACCGCAGAAGATGTCATGAGTCTGGGCGCCATCCGCCACCACGCTCATGAGAACGCGCCCCATATCGGAGAGCAGCAGGCGACCTGCTTGCAGATAGGCATTCCACTGCACTTTGACCGTGTCCGCCATGTTGAGCCGCTCAATCGGACGCTCCGAGTTGAACACCAGCATTGAAACGCAGGAGTCGCCGTAGAGGTCTGTGAGCCGCAAACGCGATCCCCGTGTCAGCTCTTTCGAGGCATAGCCTCCGGCGCCGACTGTTTCCTCCCAAAGCATGTCTTCCGATACGACACCCGGCGGCAGGTCGGGGGACGAGCCGGCGGGTACCGTCGGCATAGCTTCAATCTTCGTGCCAGCCATCGCGTGCGCGTGAGCGCGCGCGCCTTTGGGATCAGCGGTGCCGAGGTTTGTCATTGGAGACCCGTGCGGTGCGGAGACTGCCAGCGCTGCCTTCAATGGCGCCGTGCGAGTGCAGCGGTGGCAGCAATGCGGTTGTCGTCACGAGCTCTATTTGCTGCACGCCCCGCACCTTGCGGAAGTCATCGCACAACGACCTCAAGCGCCGCGCCGGTCCCTGAACGAGCAGGACTTCGAGCGACTGATCGTCCTCCAGCAGCACATGCTGGGACGAAATGACTTCCTTGATGTACTCGGACTGGGTTCGGGCGAGAGCCTGACGTACGCGCCCATTGTCTGCCCGATAAATGAGCGTCACGGTGCCGGCGAGCACCGCGCTGGTGCGTTTCTCGCCGTGCTCTGCCAGCGCATGTCGTATCAACTCGGAAATCATCTGCGAGCGGCTGGGGAGTCCGCGCTCCTGGACCATGACATCGAGCTCCGTGAGCAACTGCTCCGGCAGGCTCACGCTCAGACGCGCGAGTTGGGTAGCCGGTGTTGTGCTCATGTTGCCCTCGAATGGGGCACGTGCGTCCGTGGCCTCCGGGCGCGCAGTATTACGAATTTCATGATTCATAATACTGCCGGGATCGGGCCGGCTGTCAAGGCGGCTGTTCAGCCATAGACATCCGGACATAGCCGGATGTTTTGAATGGCCTGGGGGTCGTGAAACAACAAGCGGGTGGCGCGTGTCTCGGCTTCGAGGGCCTTTATGCGCCGCAATGCGCGCAAGGCCGCGGCTTCGTCACAACATTCACCCGGCACGACTTCCGCATCGAAGTTCTCCTGCAGATCACCCGCATCAAACGGCAGGCTCAGGGTGCCACTCTCCGGCAGATCGACCAGCGCCGATTGATGTCCGGGCGTGTGACCCCAGGTGTCGATCAAACGTAATCCGGGCATCGCTTCCCAGTCGCCATCCTGAAAGTCCCACTGCAGCTTCAAGTGCGCATACTCGTCGCGAAAATACGCCTTGCCTGTGTTGGGGCCGAACGCGTGGGCGTATTCCCGCTGTTGCACGGAGATCCTGGCGTGCGTGAGCTGATCGAGGCAGCCGCAATGATCGTAGTGCAGATGGGAGAGAACGACGTGGTGTATGTCAGCCCAACCGATGCCGACCTGCGCGAGTTGCTTTTCCATCAGGTGATCGTCGCGAATGACGGGTGGATTGAGATTGCGGTCGAGGAACTTTGCTTGCTTGCGGGCCGGGTCACGGCCGTTGGCGGGATTCATTCCGGCATCCAGAAGGACCCAACCGGTGCTCGTGTCGAGCAGGTAGGCACAGACTGGCTCGCTCAGGATGAAACGGCTGCCCCGGCCGCGTGTCGAGATGGTTTTGGGGAGGATTTCGAAACCGCACAGGAGCACGTACAGACGACTGACACAGGTGGGCTGCGAATCAGAGGGCATGGGACTCTCGCAGGGGAACTACATTCGGGAGAATATATCTCCTTTATCTTCGTCTCGCCGCCGGCTGACGCCGGCGCATTGCTTGACTTGTTATTCGAAAAGGACTGTAATTTCTGTCATGACAGAAAGTAGAGACCATGATTCGCGCTATCGAACCATTCAGCTACCGCAACGATCCGACCGTTCCGGCGTTTCCTGACGATCGGCCGATCATAATCTACGATGGCAAGTGCCAGCTGTGCTCCGGGTTCGTACGATTTGTCTTGCGTTATGACAGAAGAGACTGTTTTCGCTTTATCGCGGCTCAACTTCCCCTGGGGGCGGCTCTCTACCGACATTACGGGCTCGATCCGATCGACTACGAAACCAATGTCCTGCTCGACCAGGGGCGCCCATGGCTCAAATCGGAGGGTTCAATCCGCATGTTTGAGCGGCTCGGGTTTCCGTGGTCGGTGTTGGCCATGGGCCGCCTGTTGCCGCTGCCGATGAGGGATTGGCTGTACGACACCGTTGCCAGGAATCGCCTGCGATGGTTCGGTGTCCGGAAAACCTGTTTTCTGCTCGATCCCAACCAGGCACAGAAGTTCCTCGGATGAGTCTGCCTTGAAGCTCCTCGTAATAGGTGGTTACGGCACATTCGGTGGTCGACTGGTCGAATTACTCAAAGACGAACCGCGCTTGGAGATTATCGTCGCCGGTCGCTCTGTCCCTCGGTCGGCCGCCTTCTGCGCGGCGTGTCAGGATGCGAAGGCGCTGCTGGTCCCAGCGACATTCGATCGAGATGGCGATGCCTCGGAGCAACTTCGAGCGCTGGCTCCTGACTTGCTGGTGGATGCCAGCGGGCCGTTTCAGGCGTACGGAGAAGGCCGTTACCGCGTCATTGAAGCGTGCATCGCTCAGGGAGTCCATTACCTGGACCTCGCCGACGGTTCGGATTTCGTAGCGGGCGTTCGAGCGTTCGAAACCGCCGCGCAAGCGGCAGGTGTCTACGTTCTCTCGGGGGTCTCGAGCTTCCCGGTTCTGACGGCCGCCGTTGTACGCCACTTATCGATCGACATGAGTCGCATAACATCGATACGGGGCGGTATCGCGCCTTCACCCTTTGCTGGCGTGGGAGAAAACGTGGTTCGGGCGATTGCAGGATACGCGGGGCAACCGGTCGCATTGCGTCGAAACGGCAGGCGGTCGATCGGATATCCATTTACTGAAAACCTGCGTTTCACGATTGCCCCTCCGAATCAAATCCCGCTGAAGAGCACCTTGTTCTCTTTGGTAGATGTGCCGGACTTGCGCGCGCTGGCCGAACTGTGGCCCGAAACCGAAGAGATCTGGATGGGTGCGGGTCCCGTGCCCGAAGTGCTGCATCGAGCGCTGATTGCCCTGGCCTGGCTCGTACGCTGGCGGCTGCTGCCGTCCCTCTCACCTCTGGCAGGACTCATGTTCTTTGTAATGAATCGGCTGCGTTGGGGACAGCACCGAGGGGGGATGTTCGTTGTAGTAGGCGGCACGGATAAGAACGAACAGACAGTGAAGCGTTCTTGGCATCTCCTTGCTGAAGGTGATGATGGCCCTTTCATCCCCAGCATGGCGATCGAGGCGATCATCCGCAAAGCTCTGGATGGCCATCAGCCTGCACCTGGTGCGCGGCCCGCGGTCAACGATCTCGAGCTCGCCGACTACGAAGCGCTCTTCGCGAATCGAACAATTCACATCGGTACGCGCAATGACATTGTGGGTAACAGCACGGCTCTCTTTATGCGACTGCTCGGCAATGCCTGGCAAAAGTTGCCTACCGCGGTTCGTCAGATGCACACGCTCTCGTCGGAGCGTTTGACGGAAGGTCGTTGTACTATCGAACGCGGCCCCAGCCTCCTGTCGAACTGGGTCGCATCACTGTGCGGCTTTCCCAAAGCGGCCGATCATCTACCCGTCTCAGTTTGCTTCCAGGCCGAGAACGGCGACGAACGATGGACCCGTAAGTTCGGCGACGAAGTATTTTTGAGCACTCTGCGGCCGGGGTTCGGCCGCTCGGAGCATCTGCTGTGCGAACGGATCGGTCTTTTCAACTTCGCGCAAGCGCTGGTTGTCGTGGGCGATCGTCTGCAGTTTGTTTTGCGACGATGGACTATATTCGGAATTCCACTCCCGTTGTGGCTGGCGCCGCGTTCGAATAGTTATGAGACCGAGGAGGACGGGCGGTTCCGATTTCACGTGGAGATCAGCCACCCGCTGACAGGATTGATCGTGCGCTATCGAGGTTGGTTGGTCGTGACCGCTTGACTTGCAGGCCCGCCGTTCGGTTCGCTACGACTGATGCATCGGGGTGACCGCAATGGCAGGATCAGTAATGCTCGCCGCACCGGTCTCCACATGACCCGCAAAGCGGCGCAGATACCGGGCATCAGTGCAGGTAGTGACGCTGAGGTCGTACCAATGGCCACTCGCGATGAGGTGCCGGCAATCCTCCTGACAGCCCCCGGCCGGAATATTGTAACGACGCAACTCCGCAGGCCCATAGGCATTGGCGAAGACTTCAACGTCTATTGACGTGGGTCCGCTGTTTCGGAGTGTTAGAACGATCTGCGCTCCGTCGTTCTCACAGCGGGTCTCAGCCTCCAGGAAGGAGGGACCGAGGCCACGGAGATGGCGGAAGAACCCGTTTGGACCAAATATCGTCAGATCGTAGAGGCCGTTGCTCTTTTCGGGACCCGGCACCGTTCCAGTTAGCGTCTTGCCGGCCTCGACAGTGAAGAACCACGGACCCTGCGGATCGGGTCCATTGGCAACTACGTGAAAACAGGCGCCGGCATCGCCGTGATTGTCGAAGGTAAGGGCAGTCGTGTCGCGAACGACACTGGCTACCGACAGTCGGTAGGGTAGGGGCCGGGCCGGCCGAATACCCGCCTCCTGCACGGGAAAACTTTGGACGGCAGGAGGCGTCGGCTGCGCAAGCTGGCGCGCGGTCTGCAGCCGTTTGAGCAACTTTCGCGGCAGGGGCAGCCGCACTGGCTGGCTGTCCCGCGCGTTGAAATCGAATGCCGAGGTCAAATCTCCCATAACACAACGTCGCCACGCACTGATGTTGGGTTCCATGACCCCGAAGCGTGTTTCAAGAAATCGTATTACCGAGGTATGATCAAACAGTTGCGAATTGACCCAACCGCCACGTGTCCATGGGGAGACGATGATGGCCGGGACTCGCGGCCCCAGGCCTACGGGCTCGTTGTTCAACGCCTCCCCGTCCGTCGACACCGTACTGGCACCGAACGCTGGCCGGATCGCCGGCAGCGGCGGCGGGACATGATCGAAGAAACCATCGTTTTCGTCGTAGTTGAGGATCAGTACGGTCTTTGCCCAGACACTTGGATTGGCGGCCAGGGCGGCAATGGTGCCCGAGGTGAAACTCTCTCCGACGCTGGGCGAGGCATCGGGATGTTCTGATGCCCCTGTGGGTGCGATGAGCCAGGAGACTTGCGGCAAGGTGTCATTCGTCACGTCGCGGGCGAAGGCCTCGATCAGATGTTCACCGCGGGACTGTTGGGCATTCGCGGCCGTTGAGCCGGCCACCCAGGCGCGAGCGCGCTCATAAAGCTCGGAGTCCCGGTCGAGGCCGCGAAAGCGACGGAAGAAGGCCAGAGAGTTGTCCGCAAAATTGTCGTATTCCTGATAGACGCGCCAATCGATTCCGGCCTGCCCCAGGCGCTCGGCATAGGTGGTCCAGCCGTGTCCATCAAAGGTCGGGTCGTCACGCCCGGAGTCTGCAGTATTGTTGCCATCATCAATGTTGGTTGTCACGTGCGGGCCGGGACTGCCCACCGACAAACCGCTGGTTCCGGTAAACAGGAACAGACGGTTCGGATCGGTTGGACCAAAAATTGAGCAATGATAGGAGTCGCAGACCGTGAAGGCGTCTGCCAACGCGTAATAGAACGGGATATCCTCCCGCTCGAAGTATCCCATTGTCAGCGCTGTCTTGACTGGTACCCATGCATCATGGTGCTTCCAAAGGTCAAATTGCCCTTTCCAACTGTGATCGAGACTGCCGATGCATTCAGCGCTGCTGGTGCGGGAATTCAGACGAAAGGGCAGCCGCGTTTCAGTGATTCCGGCGCCAACCGGTTGGTGGAATACCGACTTGCCGGAGGGCAGAGTCAACGCCCGAGGGTCGCCGAAGCCGCGGACCCCTCTCAAACATCCGAAATAATGATCGAAAGAGCGGTTTTCCTGCATCAGGATCACCACGTGCTCAACGTCTTTCACCGTGCCGGTGCGGCGATCCGGCGGAATTTCCAGCGCTGCACGGATCACACGAGGCAGCGCGCTCAGACCTACAGCTGCTTTGAGGAATGTCCGCCGACGGATGCGGGTCATGGGCTATGAAATATATATTCTATACAAATGTCAATGTGATAAATCTATTGCATACACAATACAGTCATGAAACATATTTTCGCCTGCCGCACTCTCTTGGGCCACATTGGCGTGGCGCTGTCTTGCGCCATCCTCAGCACTGCACCTCATGCCGGACCCCCCGCTTGGGACAAGGTCCCAATGACGCAGCGGTCGCAGACACCCGATCTCGTGCTCACGGGCGTGGTTACGGATGCAGACGCCAAAGCGACGAAGCACGTCCCCTTTTGGGTGCCCGAAGGTGTTGTTCGTCTGGGTTTGGAGCTCGACTATACGGGGCGTGATCGAGGGACCGTAATCGACACGGGCTTGTTCGACCCGAATGGATTCCGAGGCTGGAGCGGAAGTAAGAAGCATGCCGTGGTGCTGTCTGCGACCGATGCGACGCCTTCGTATCTACCGGCTCCCATCCGCTCGGGCCGCTGGAGCCTGAATTTGGGGATTTCCGCCATTCGCCCGCATGAGCAATCCCGCTACACTGTAAAGATCTATTTTTGGCGCCACGGCGATACGCCGCTCGTATCCACGTTTTCTCCCGAGCCGTTGCGCACCGGCCCCGCTTGGTACCGCGGGGATTTTCACATGCATGATGCGCACAGCGATGGTTTCTGCGCGAGCCGCAGGGGTCAGCCCGTGCCGTGCCCACTCTACAGAACGGTGGAGGCCGCGGCCGCCCGGAAACTGGACTTCATCGCGGTGACGGATCACAACACGACTTCTCACTTTAACGTCATGCACGAGCTGCAGCCGTTCAATGACGAACTGCTGTTGATTCCCGGACGCGAGATCACGACACCGGCCGGACATGCCAACGTGTTCGGTACGACGGAGTTCATTGACTATCGTCTGGACGGAGAATCTGCCCGCACCGTAAACGATGTATTTCACGATGCGGCAAGTCTGCATGGAGTAATTACTGTCAATCATCCCATGCGAGTCACCAGCGAAGAATGTCGCGGGTGCGGATGGACCGCTGAGAACGTGGACTATCGCCCGGTGACCGCCATAGAGGTGGTAAACAGTAATGACGAGTTTGCGGAGCATCCGCGGGATGCGAGGGCGGGTGTGGGTCTTTCCTTCTGGCAGAGCCTGCTGGATCACGGCCTGCGTCTTACCGCCATCGGTGGAAGCGACACGCACGATGTAGATGTGGGAGTCATGGGCGTCGGTGTTCCAACCACGGTCGTATACGCCGCAGAGCTGTCAGAGCGGGCCATTCTCGAGGGAGTGCGTGCTGGCCACGTCTTCATAGACGTCGCGGGCTCGAGCGATCGAATTCTCATTGCCGAAGCCAATGCCGGGGAGCACACGGCTCAAATGGGGGATCTGTTGTTAGCTCCGGCTGGAACCGCCGTTCGAGTGGCCGTGCACGTCATCGGGTGCCGCGCAGCGCGAGTCATCGTTCTGCAACAGGGTCAACGCGAGCCCGTTGCAGAAGCGGCGCTGGCCACAAATGACGCGACCCAGAACTTCCAGTTGCCCAACGATGGTGCACGCCACTGGTTGCGGGTCGAAGTACGGGGGGTCGACGGAAGACCGCTGTTGATCGGCAACCCATTCTACTTGAATCAAGACGCAACACCGGCGAAGTAAGCGCCGCGACCGCGGGCGCGTCGGCGTCTGCCGATGCGCTCCCGCACCCTCTTCGACGAGTCTCGATATGAATATTCCAAAATACATAACTATGGAATATTCAATTCAAAGCTGATAAAAGTACAAAAAGGGGCTCGACAACTAAAAGGGGCGTCAAATGAGCTGCAATCGGGTGAGATATCGCGAACGATCGACCGCCGTTACGGCGATTGTGCTGTCGGCAACGGCGATGAATGCGAACGCTGGAACCATAGTTGGTACCGTCATCGAAACGTTGACTGGCAAGCCTGCGGGGCTCGCCACTGTGTCGATTGCCGGAACAACTTATGCGACGACGACGTCAGCCGATGGACGATTCACGCTGCAGGATGTACCCAATGGCACATATACGGTAACGGCGAACTACCGTGGTCTGCGTGATGGTTCGGCCTCCGTTACCGTGGCGGATGGGCCCCCCATTGAAGTCAACATAAATACCCGCGAGGTGACCCTCAGCGAGGTGGTCGTCGCAACCAATCGTTACGAGGCGACGACTGCGCAGATCAATGCGGTGAACACGGTCAGTGTTTTGTCCGCCGATGACCTGGCCCATACCGCCGTCCACAACGTCGCGGAAGCACTCGGGCTGATGCCGGGCGTCAACGTGATGAATACCGGCTCGGCTTATCTCGGTGGCGTCGATGGCGCCTCGCGCGGGGAGGGCATGTTTGCATCCATTCGCGGTCTCAACACGGAATACAACGTCAATTTGATCAACGGGATAGAGGTGGCACAGGGCATGCCTTACAGCCGTGGAGTGCAACTCAGCCTCCTTCCGCCATCTGGCTTGCAGACGATCTCGATAAACAAGACCTCGACGGCTGATATGGATGGTGATGCCATCGGCGGCACAGTCGACTTCCGTACTCCTAACGCGTTCGATTTCAGCGGGCAGACTCACGGGAGTCTTACGGCAGGTGGCCGGCTCGAAAGCCGTGCCCGTGACTACCACGAACCCGGCACCGGCGGTACCGTCGCCGGCGAGTTCTCCGCGAAACTCGGCGCGAACAACCAGTTCGGCGTATATGGCAGTGCGTTCTGGGATGTGCGCCATTTCAACAACAGCTTCCTGGGTGCCGCCCGAGAGGTCACGGGCGATGGCGCATGGGCTTACGCGATCACCACTGCCAGCGGGGGCAATCCTCCTGGCTTCGATCCCAGCAAGAATCTGGAGACGACGGGTTTTAATGTCGGTGCATCGTCTGGCTACACGCGACGTTACGGCGGCAACGTGTCGTTGGACTGGCGCCCGGGCGACGATACCAGCATTTATTTTCGGGGCTCCTACGCGTTGGCGGACACGCGCCAGGACAGCACACAAAGCCAGGTGCTCGGCAGAGGGGTAAGCTACCAGCAGATCGGTACCACGGGCCTGTATCAACCGTTGATAAAGTACGTCTCGACCCGTGCGTGGTATTTCACCAATCCGGAGAAGGCGTCTCTTGCGAGTTTCCAGCTGGGTGGAGAAACGAAGGTTGGCGACTGGACACTCGCCCCGAAGGTGTTTACAGGGTACGGAGTCAACGATCGACCTAATCACATCGAGATCTCGACTCGACCGCTCATTAATGGCGGCAATGGCTTCCTCTACGGATCCAGCACCCTGGCCACTTACGACTCCGACGGCTTTCCGTATCCGCTGCTGACACCTGCAATGTTCGCCCAGCTCGGCGATCCCTCTACGCTGCCCGCTCGCCGAGCCGGTCAGCTCACGCAGACATTCAGCGAGCAACGCAAAAATGGCGCTCAGATTGACGCCAAGTATGACATCGCGAAGGGCGCACTGGACTTCCTCAAAGTTGGCCTGAAGTACGTTCGCAGCGACCGTGATGTCACCACTCAGGATTGGACTACTGCCGTATTCAGCGACGGCCGGACTTACGGCTCACTTGGGATCATCAATGGCTGGTATTCATCCGTCTATCCAGGCGTGTACAACTGGTCGGTACCCAAGGTGAGCCAGGCTGCCCTGTTCAACTTGTTCAACACCTACGTCCAGCCCGGCAGTTTCGACACGTGCGGCTCCCTGGAGGTCAACAACTGGAACTGCGATTCGGAGCACGGAAGAGAGGCCGTGACCTCAGCCTATGCGTTGCTGAACTTCAAGTTCGGCAGCAGCCTGGAGGTCATTCCCGGCATGCGTTTCGAGCATACGGTCATCGACAACACGTTTTGGGTGATACCGTACAGCGCGGGTGTGGAGCAGGCCGGAAATTGGAGCTCCAACCGGATCACGTACAACCGTCCGCTTCCCAGCCTGTTCGTAAACTACCGCCCCTTCGAGGACGTGGTGTACCGCGGCTCCATCTGGACGAGCTACACACGGCCGCCGTTCGTGCAGTTGGGAGGAGGGTCTCAGATCCATGTGTCTCCAGACGGCACTTCGACGATTACGCAGAGCAATCCAGGCCTGAAGCCCATCACATCCGTCAACATCGATCTTTCGGGAGAGTGGAGCAACAGTCATGGAGGGCACGCTGCGGTGGCGGGTTACGGCAAGCTGCTTTCCAACTACATCTACGACAACGGTTCCAGCATCGTCAGCCCGATCACCAGTGGCTCGGGAACCGCGCTCATCACGGAGCCCAGCAACGGGGGCAGTGGGCACGTGTACGGTGTTGAGCTGTCCGCACGGCAGAGATTTCAAGATCTGCCGGCCCCGATTGACGGCTTCGGCATCGGTGCCAATGTCACTCGCCAGACGACTGCGGTCAATCTGAGGGTCAAGGGCCTCGACCCGTCAGAACGGATCCAGAACGCGCCGGATTGGATGGCCAACGCCGAAGTCTTCTATGAGAAGCGTGGCTTTTCGGTGAATGCGATCTATCACTACACGAGCTCGTACATCTCTCAGTACGACTACATGAATCTCGGCGCGAGCTGGGACGATCTGTGGATACGGCCCGTGCAGCGTGTGGATCTGCATGTCGGCTATAACTACCTCGACAGGCTCCAGCTCGACCTGTCGGTCGCCAATGTGTTCAAGGACATCAGCTACTGGTCGCATGTCGGCAAACACAGCATAGCGCTCTCGGACATTGTAGACGCCGGGCGTACGACGCTGCTGACGGCGAAATACAACTTCTGAAATACGTCGGTACTTGGGAGGAGGTCCGGCAACCAGCTGGACCTCCAGGGTGGACCCGGAGCGATGACTAGAGTCCGCGTCACGTTGATTCTTTTCGCGCTGATCTGGATGGCGCCCAGTGTCGCGGCCACGCGTCCCATCATTCTCCAGGTGGACGCGCGGGATGTAACTAGGGGCATACAGCACGCGCACCTTGCCATTCCGGTGCGCCCCGGACCGCTCACCCTGGCATACCCAAAGTGGATTCCTGGAGAGCACGCGGCAGATGGCCCGCTTACGCAGCTGGTAGCCCTTCAGATCACATCTGGCGGCCGAGTAGTGGCGTGGCGACGCGATTCACTGGACCCCTTTTCCTTCCATGTCGACATACCGGCCGGTGTAAATGTCCTGGAGGTGCGGTTCGATTATGTTTCGCCACCGAAGTCCTTCGGAGATGGTTACGGCAAAGCACCTGACTCGACGGCACATCTGATCATCCTGCCGTTTAACCATTTCATGCTGTATCCGCGTGATGCCGCGGCCGAGTCGATCGAAGTCAAAGCGGACGTACTCATTCCTTCCGGCTGGAAATTTGACGCGGCCCTTCGGCCAGAACGCATCGAAGGCGGACACATCTGGCTGCCGCAAACCACCCTCTACACGTTAATCGACTCGCCATTGCTCGCAGGCGAGTACTTCAGAGTGATTCCGCTGACGGAAGGTGCAGGCAGCACACGAATGAGCATCGCAGCAGACGCCCCCGGCGATCTCGCCGTGAGCGATGCGGTGGTTGCGGGTATGCGCCGTGTCGTAGTCGAGGCCACCGGTTTGTTTGGTCCGGGTCATTACCGCGAATACGTGTGGCTCATTACCCTCAGTGATGCGCTGGCTACGCAGAACGGACTCGAGCACCACGAGTCGACGGACATCCGGGACACAGAAAATTTGTTCACTGATCCCGAACGCCTGATCGAAGCCCGAACACTTCCCCATGAATATGTCCATTCGTGGAATGGGAAGTACCGCCGTCCGGAGGGTCTTGCGACTCGAAATTATCAACAGCCGATGGTCGATGATCTGCTGTGGATTTACGAAGGCATGACTCGGTATCTCGGCGATTTCGTGCTCCGAGCTCGCAGCGGGCTGAGCACACCCGAGCAGACGCGCGCATACGTTGCTTGGATCGCCGCGCTGATGGACGTGGATCGCCCCGGACGAGCTTGGCGAAGCCTCGCTGATACGGCGACCGGTTTACCCGGATACAACGATGCTCCCGGGGAATGGGGCGCGATTCGGCGCACGCGTGACTACTACGATGAAATGCTTCTGATTTGGCTCGAAGTGGATACCCTGATCCGCCAGCAAACAAACAACAAGCGTTCTCTGGATGATTTCTGCCACGAGTTCTTTGGAGGCTCTGCGGGTCTTCCAACCGTGAAAGCCTACTCACGAGCCGATCTCGTGAAGGCACTCCATGCTGTCGCGCCGTGGGACTGGGAGGCATTCCTGAGTTCACGTATCGACGCAATCAACGAGCGCGCCCCGCTCGACGGTATCAGAGCTGGTGGCTGGGCGCTGAACTATGACGATGAACCCAACGTGTTTTTCAACGCCCGCGAGAAAGTCGATGGTGCGAGCAATCTGAGTCTGTCTCTTGGAGTGTGGGTGAAACCAGACGGAGTCGTAGCCGACGTGGTGAACGGATCGCCTGCATTCCTATCGGGTGTCACCCCGGCGATGCGACTGCTTGCGATCGACGGTCGCAAATGGAGCACGAACGCGGCTCGTGCCGCCATCGTCAAGGCTGAACAGACTACGCAACCTGTCGAGCTGATCGTCGAATCCGCCGACATCGTGCGGGTGCTGCATGTCGACTACCACGCAGGTCTCAGAAACCCGCATCTGGTGCGAGACCCGGAGAGGCCCGATCTGTTGGGTCATATCATCGCTCCACGGTTCGCGAGTGCGCCCTGATGAGGGGAGGCGAGCGTCAGTACGTCATGGTCACGGTCAGTGTGTCCGTGTAGCTGCCTGCAGGGCGATCCTGAGCGGCGGGGATGCTGCCATAAACGGTGTAGTTCACAGTGTTTGATCCAACAATCAGGAACGGATTTGCGCTGATTACGCTCGTGCCGCTCGTGCCGTCACCCCAAACCGACGTTCTCGCGGCATTCGTGTACAGGTTGTATGACAACGAATTCGCGCCGCTCTGTAACTGGCGCGCAACGTAGTTGCCGCTGGATCCCGTGCTGAGCGCCACTGTCCAGTTGACAAACAATCCAACGAGCGACACCTGACAGACGACCGTGACTGTGCCGGTCGACTGCGCCGCGGAGCCGGACAACGGGTCGTAGAGTCCGAAGTTGAGCGCAGTCGCCGAAACGCTGCAGCTCTGCAGCACAGCGGACGATTCCTCCGGCGCAGCAAGCGCGGCACACGTCAGGATAACAACCGGCAATCGGCGGCGCTGCTTCATGGTATCGGTGCGCAACGGATTGCGCGCATTGCGACGTGCTCGTGACTCGCGGGCAGCCGCATCCGGCAGCGCCCGCCGGCCCATGTCACGACGGCCTCGAGCGAATGTTTCAAAACCGGAATCTGCACCAGCCCTTGCTTGCCGACCGGGAAATCGTGCCCGTTCAGTGTGAGAAGAGCGCCTGCCGGCACGGGTTGGGAGTTATCCAACTGCAATTCGATCGCTTCGCTTGCCGCCGCAGCGACTGGAAATTGCGCGTGCACGACGCCACGGGAATACGGCCTGAGAATGAGCGAGCCGCCCGTAACGAGTGCGGTGAGAGGCAGGTCCTCCGGGACATAGCTGATCACGTTCTCCTCGAAAGGTCGCAGGCCAACGACCAGGATTCGCCCCTGCTCGTCGGTTCGGCCGGCTGGCTGCCCGTCGCGCAGAATCCGAACGCCGGCAAGGTCCGGCAATTCGACCACCGCGGCGGGTCCGGAGAGGGGTTGCCCCAGCCAGGGACGATCGGCCGACCACAGGATTCCACCCTGCCAGCCCAGCAGCGCAGTCTTGCTTCGACTCGTTGCATCGATTTCGGCGCTTGCGATTCCGAACGCCGACCTTTGCTGGATCCTGATTCCATTGCTGTCAGTTGCCCCGCGAGAAATGGCGGCATCCCAACCCCACCCTGCGTCGAGCGGTGCTGCGGCACTCACGCGCGCGACCGCGGTCGCGGCCCCGTTATCGCTCGTCATGTCAACAGAGGCTGAGGTGTTCCCGCCGAGGAACCGAGTAAACATGAGTCCTACTATGAGATCGTTGTAACTGCTCTGTGTGCGAGATGCGAATGAGCTGATCGCGGTCGACCGGCTGAGGGTTGCGTTGTAACTCAGCGTTGTCGCTGCCGTTGTCTCCCCGTTGTATGCGGTCTGTCGAGCGTAGGTGACGGCAAGGGATCCAAATCGGGACAATTGCCTGGACGCCTGGGCCGCCCACTGCATATGCAGGTGGTTTGGCCGCACGTTACTGCCCAACTCGACGAAGTCCCGGGAGGCTGCGCGTAGATGGACGCCGAATTGGCCAATGCGGGAGACGGAGTCGAGCGATGCGTCAACGGCGGTCCCGGTTCCGGCAGAGGAATGGCTGATCGCCGGTGTCACGGACCCGGTCATGTTAGGTGCCAACCGCAAGGCGATGCCGCCGCGGGCGGCCCATTGGTTGGGCTGGACTTCGGCTGATGTATCGTAAGTCAGTCCGTTGCCCAGTCCGTGTCGAATCGCAGCGCTGACGAACGGCGAGCCATAGTCGAAGCTGGCAACGCCGTAGTTGGTGCGGATGGCGCCCGCTGAGAAGTCACTCACCGTAACTCCGGGCGATAGCAACTCAGGACTCACCAGATACGGGACGGATAGCACCTGATCACGACCCAGGAGGTCGCGCATGTGTAGTTCCACGTCGCCCATGCCGATGGGCACCGGTATGTTATGCAACTCGAAAGGACCCGAATTGATGGGCGTCCTTTGCAGCAGCGACTGATTGAGGTACAGCTCGACACTCGACGGCACGGCGGCAGTGCCACTCACGGCGGGTAGCGCGTAGGGGGTAAGACCGGGTTGAGTCGCATAGTCCGTTGCCCAATGCATACCGCTGAACCGAACCGCCTGGCCGAGTGTGCCCGGCAAGGTGGTACTGTCGCCAATGTTCAGGCGTGCGGTCAGCTCGGGCCAGTCGATGAGCAGTGCCGAGTCGAGACGGCGCCATTTGGCAGGCGCTGGCGATCCCGATCCCCGGATGCCCTCGGCGGAGTCATATGTAGCCAACCAACTGCTGGTCAATGATGTGCGCCCCAGACTACCGCCGATCTGGATGTGCCCTGAGACATCGCGAATGCCTGGATCGGACCCTTGCGCAAACAGATCGTAGTCGGAGAAAAAGGCGATTGAGGCCGGGTCCGGATCATCCGAACGGGGGCGCCCACGGATGACTTGAACGCTGAACAGACCGGGTATCGCGTCAATGTTGAGTTGCGTTTCGCCAGGGTCGAGCCGGGCCTGCAGTCCGGGAACATTGTCGATCCGTACGGAAGTTTCTGCAGCATCGGGTTGTGCGTTCGCGCCTGGAATGATCAGGTGCCACGCCTGGATATCCGATGCACGAAGATAAAATGCGCCAGGGGAGTCTATGCGCAGCAGCGCGAAGTCAGGGCGGGGTACTCCGTTGAGAATGACCTCCACCCAGAGCTCGCGCCCTGCAGAATTCATGGCGGCCACGGGGCGGTGCGCAATTGCCACGAGGAATACCCACACGAGCAGGCGGCGCCGAGCAAATGGCAACACACGAGGTTACTCCCGCTGGGAGTCTGCAAACAGGCTACCGTCAGGCGCCGGGAGAGTGATCGTTCGGCTTTCGGTGGTCACCCGCAGGTGAATGCCTCGGGACGAAGCAGGTGTGCAGACCGGGGAAGGCAGGCTGTGCCGCGCCCTGGCGAGGACATAGTCCGCGCCACCGGAGCTCCAGAGAAGTTGGCCGTCGGCGCCGATCAGCTCGGCACGTATGACATGCTCATGGCGGTCGGATTCGTTGACAACCTCGAGGCGGGCGCATCCTGCAACGTCCGGGCGCAAGCGCCAGGTCAGTGCCGTGGATTCCCGAGCGCCGGCACTCTGCGGCGCCCGGGTCGAAGCGAACACCGGAACGCTGATTCGCACGGCAAAACGCAGACCGGCCGAAGCAACAAACGTGGGTGTTACTTCGCCGACTATCACGCGGTAGCTGCGCTCGGTCCGATCACTACCCAACTCGCGCAGCCCCACGCGCACCTTCTGTGTTTCGCCGGGAGCGAGGTTCATGACCAACGGCGTGGCGATGAGGTCCGGCGCAGGCTCGAGGACCTCTTCACCCGCATTCTGAGTCCAGGTCAACGCATCGACCTGGGCCAGGGTAGGCGAGTCGCCGGTGTTTTCGACCTCGAGCACGGCGACCGGATGCTGCGCGGATAGATCGAGTCGCGTGGGTCCCACGCGCAGCGATCCGGCGGCTGCTGCCAGCGGCAGCGCGGTGCACAGCAGCGTGGCCCCGATGGCACGATTCCTCATGACTAGTAGGCAACCGTGACAGTGATGGTACTGGTGTAGGTGCCCGGCGGCTCATCCTGTGCGATCGGGATTTCGCCATACACGGTCAGGTTGTTTGCTGTCAGAAGTCCCGATCCGGTTCCGGCCACCGTGAACGTCGAGCCGGATCCGTCGCCCCAGACCTGCGAACGGGCCGCATCCCGAAACAGGTTGTAATTGAGAAGGTTGCCTCCATTTGCAATGGTCCGCGTGACGAAGCTCCCCCCGCCGGAACCCACATTGAGCGCGGCCGTGTAGGGCGTCCCCGCCGTGCAGAACACACTGAGGGTGGATGTTCCGGTGAGGGCCGTTGCGCTCGTTGGATCGTAAGTGCCGAAGTTCAGTGTTGTCGCAGATACATTGCAGGATGAGTTGATGACCGCCTGCACGGTGAAGGTATTTGAAGTTGTCGTGGCCTCTGCAAGCGGGCACTCGAGCAGTGCCGCCAGATACGCAGTGCCGATGATGAGTATCGAGTGCAGCGCCGCGCTGCGGCAGCGCACCATGAATTGGCGTGTTTGTCGTTCCATTCTGACCCCAGCTGCCGAACATGCATACAACCTGTATGCGACACACAAGTTACGGCGCACTGGTGCTGTGAAACACGGACTGACATCACAGCCGGATGGCGAAAAAGAGGACGTGCGTCAGGGTTTGGGGAGTAACTGCGACATTAGTCGGAACTCAGAAGTTAGGAGTTGGAAAGGACTCGGTATGCTTGTCTGACAGAGCATGTAACAGACGACAGATGGCAAGGAGTCCTTGGTACTTTTCTCACCAAAGATGTTTCCCGTCGACCACGGTCACCGGATAGTCTGCCGCCTCAAAGTCATCCAACAAGCGGGCGTTCACGGCAATTCGCCGTGTCTTGCCATCCCACTTCCCATCCGGTGTGAATGCGCGGCTGTCGGCATACAGATCGCACCCGCAGGCGCTGCAGAAATGGTTGGCGACGAGCCTGGTTTGCCACCGGTAGATGGCGTCACTGTCGGCCTGTGTGACCTCGAATACCTCGGGATCGTAATAGGCGTACAGGTGGCCCCGTTTCGAGCAGATTGAGCAAGTGCAGCGGGTCAGCGCTTTCGGCAGCTCGCCGCTGATCTCAAATGCGTTTCGGCCACAATGACAGCGTCCAGTCAGCGGCATGAGGCTGGCCTCGGAAAGGGGAGGTGCGGTAAGCGTAGCATTTCCATCCCGCAGTGCAATTCCCGGCTCCCGTGATCCGGTTCAAAGTGTGCTGTCGCCCAATTGAGCGCACAGCACGCTTCTCGCCGTCCCTCGACGAATAGGCTGATCATGTGAACGGGCTTCGAATTGCAAAAAAGATCAACGCGCTCACGGTCCTATGCGCGCTCATTGCGGTGATGGGTCTCTGGCTGATTCTGGGCCGGATGCAGGCAAACGGCGAGCGCCACCAGCAGATGCTTACCTCGTTCAGGAGCCAATTGAAGCTGGTCAGACAGGTGCAGGTGGACTTCAGGGAGCAGGTGCAAGAGTGGAAGGACATCCTGCTGAGAGGCCGCGAACCGGCCGATCTCGAACGGTACCGCTCGCAGTTCTTTCGCAAGGAACAACGCATACGGGAAGAGGTGCAGGTATTGAGCCGCCTTCTCGAGCAGCCGGCCGTTCGGGAGCGAGTTGCCGAATTCCTGCAGGCACATGAGGACCTCGGGCAGCGTTACCGCAAGGCGTTGGATGTCTTCTTACGGGGTGGTGCGTCGGACCACCGGGCCGCCGATCTCATGGTGCGCGATGCAGATCGTCCGCCAACCCATATGATCGATGCAATCGCCGAGTCGGTTACCCGAGAGTTCGACAGTTACAGAGCCGGATACGAAGTCGAGCTTGCACGGGAGCGCCGTGAGACTGCATTGGCTATCGTGGGTCTATTCCTCGTTCTCTCGGGCACGAGTGCGCTTTTTGTTCAGCACATCGTCAGGCCCATTCGTAACCTGATCGGGATCGTTTCCAGGGTATCGGCGGAGAAGGACTACTCGCTGCGCGTCGCGCGTGACAGCCATGATGAGTTTGGGCTGCTTGCCGATGGCATCAATGACATGCTCGAGCAGATACAAGCGCAGACGCGCGAGCTGATCCGCAGTCGCCAGGAATTGACCGACATCCTCGACAACGCGGCCGAGGGACTTCATTGGTTGGATCCCGACGGTCGCGTCCTGTGGGTGAATCGAGGAGAGCTGCGTGCCAGCGGCTTCGCGCGCGACGAGTTTGTCGGGCACGTCATATCCGAGTTTCAATCCGATGCGGACGTGGCCGAGGACATGCTCAGCCGGATGCGGCGGGGCGAGCCACTCTACAACTACGAGGCGCGGTTCACGTGCAAGAACGGCTCCGTCGTAGATCTGCTGATCAACACCAATCCGATAATGGACCAGGGAAAGCTGATCCTGACGCGCTGCTTCTGCCGCGATATCACCAAGCGCAAGCGCGCGGAGACCGAGCTGCGCCGCCTGAATTCCGAGTTGGAAACGCGCGTGAGCGAGCGCACCCGGCAATTGGAGGATACGCACAAGCAATTGCAGGATGCGGCCCGCAGCGCCGGCATGGCTGAAGTGGCCACGAACGTCCTGCACAATGTCGGCAATGTTCTAAACAGCGTCAACATCTCGGCGTCCCTGGTGGCTCAGCACGCGCGAACACCCAAGGCTGCACGCCTGGCAAAAGTCGTCGCTCTGCTGCGGCAGCACGAGGGCGACCTTGCAACTTTTATGGCCACCGATTCCCGGGGCCAACATCTGGTAGCTCACCTGGACAACCTGGCCAGTCATCTGCAGGCTGAGGAGGGGATGATCCTTCACGAGTCTGAATCGTTGCAGGCAAACATAGAGCACATCAAGGAAATCGTGACCATGCAGCAGCGCTATGCGACCACTTCCGGTGTCAAGGAGATCGTCAGCGTCGTCGATCTGGTCGAGGACAGCCTGCGACTGAATGCGGAGTCCCTGGGGCGGCATCGGGTGGAAGTCGTTCGTGACTTTCGGGACCGGCCGCTGGTCAATCTCGACAAGCACCAGGTGTTACAAATCCTGGTGAATCTGGTTCGCAATGCGAAGCAAGCCTGCGAGAGCTCGCACTGCTCCGAGCGGCGAGTAACACTGCGCCTGGCACTCGAGCAACGTCGGTGTCAGATCTCGGTGATCGACAACGGCGTTGGGATTGCCGCGGAGAATCTGAACCGCATCTTCAATCACGGTTTCACGACTCGTGCCTCCGGACATGGGTTCGGTCTGCACAGCGGGGCGCTGGCGGCCAAATGTCTGGGTGGCTCCTTGACTGTACGCAGCGAAGGGCCCGGCCGAGGGGCCTGCTTCACGCTCGAACTACCGGTGCACTCCGTCAGCGAGCAATCTGCCTGCGCGTGAGCCATAGCGGCTCGAGCCGCTGATGCTCTGTCAAATCAATAGGTTAGGCAAGGCTGCAAATAAACCGCCGCGGGGAGGGGACAAAATGACAACCCCGCCCGGTCTTATGATGAACTCATGATTTCGGTTGACGCCAAGCGCCGACTCACCGACTGGTTCCACCAGTGGCGGACTCCCCTGCGCCGGTTCCTCGCCGCCAGGGCCGGTGTACGCGCGGCGGATGTGGAAGACGTCGCGCAGGAAGTGTTTCTAAGACTCATGCGGTATGAAAAAGGCGAACTCGTCGACCACCCACAAGCGTACCTTTACAAGGTTGCCGCAAATGTCGCGAATGAATGGTCGATACGCGCACGCAACCGGCTGCCGCACGATCAGAAGTGGCTCGCCTACCTGATTGACGGCGAGCAACCTGAATCCCAACTAGAGCGCTCTCAGTCCGAAGATGAGGTCGAACGGGCTTTGAACACCTTGACGCCCTATCAGCGAGAAGTGCTCAAGCTCTATTTTGTCGAGCAAAAGTCATACGCGGAAATAGCGGTGCAGCTGGGCGAGTCAGTCAGGAGCGTCACTCGTCAATTCAGAAAGAGCTACGACAAGCTGCGCCGGGAACTGGATCCGGAAAGTTTGGGAGCGATGACCCATGGACGCGACTGAGCGGAGGAACCGTGCAGGAGGGGAAGCCGCGGACTGGTTCGCGCGCCTCCAGGCAGGCGACATGGAGCGCGCCGAGCGGGAGCAATTTGTAGAGTGGCTGCGTGAGTCACACGTCCACGTCGCGGAAATGCTGCGCGTCGTCCAAATTCACGGTGCTCTTGAACGATTCCAACGCTGGGTAGATATCTCCACGGGTCCGAAAACAGATGCGGATAACGTAGTCCAACTTCCTTCCGCACAGGATGCCCATCTGACGGAGCGGCCGCCACCGGGACACCCGCGGAGAATGGGGGCTGGCCCGAGGATCTTTGCCGTGGCGGCCACGGTATTGCTGATCGTGGCGTCGATTGTGGTACTGCCGTTAATTCGGGGGCAAGTCATCGAGACGGACCGGGGGGAGCGCCGTGAGGTCGTACTGGCGGATGGCAGCCTCCTGCAGGTCGACCCGGAGACGCGCCTGCGGGTGAAATACTCAGACTCGGTGCGGAGAGTATTCCTCGAGCGCGGTAGGGCACTTTTTCATGTCGCCAAAAACCCTTCCAGACCTTTTCTGGTACAGGCAGACGATACAACCGTGCGCGCGGTGGGTACTGCCTTCGGCGTCGAGCAGCTCCCTCGAGGAGTTATTGTGACGGTCGCGGAAGGGAAGGTTGCTGTATTCGAGACTTCGACCGCGATCTCCTCCAGCGGTAAAGTCGTGCAGGAGTCAGACCGGCCTTCAAAGCAGATCCATGCCGCAGGTGAGGTTCTCCTGACCGCCAACCAGCAGGTCATGGTGCACAATAGCGGCTTGGCTGAAGCGGTGCGCGAAATAGACAGTCAGCGCGCGCTCGCGTGGGCTCAAGGTCGACTGATCTTTCAAAATGACGAGCTAGGTCAGGCCGTCGCGGAATTCAACCGATATAACCACGTGCAGCTGACCGTCACGGATCCCGAGTTGGCAGCCGAGCCGGTAAGCGGAGTATTCAATGCCGCAGAGCCCGAAGCCTTCGTTGCATTCCTGCAGTCCGTGACCAACATCGAAATTGTGCGGGATGGGGATCGATCCATCACTATTGGATCGGTGCGGCACCGATAAGCAGCGCTCAATGCCGCCGCCTTCGCTCCATGCGACCTCGCCGATCGCTGAGTCCCTTTGCAACACCGCAAAAAAAACTTCATGCAAGGGGGGCCAGAAATCGGACCTCACCCGATCCTATGTGCGACCGAATACACATACAACAATCCGGTGGGGTATCCAGATCATGCGCATCGCAACGGTCCTGGCGGCAGCTTTGCTCGGCACCACGTGCCTGGCCGAGCCGCAGCACGCCAAAGCGGCCATTCAGCACTATCAGCTGAACATCCCGCGTCAAAGTCTCGACACGGCACTCAAAGACCTGGCGGAGCAAACGGGACTGCAAATTGGGCGATTTAGCGGGCGCGTAGATGGAAGCGCCATCGTGGGGCCGGTGGACGGGAATCAAACGCCGACGGAGGCGCTCAAAACGCTACTGCGTGGCACGGGACTCGACTACAAGATTGTGAGTGACACGACCATCGCGGTCTTCAACCCAAAGGACGTGCCCGCCGCCCGAGTCAACTCATCGAACAGTCCCAAGGAGGAACGTGCTCCGTCATCGAGCACAGTCTCGCCTGTAGCCGCACCTCCCGCCACCAGCGTTGAGTTGGAAGAGATAGTGGTAACCGCGCAGAAGCGCGAGGAACGTCTCATCGATGTTCCAATGGCGATCACGGCTGTCACGGGCGTCGAAATCGAACGACGTGGTGTGTCGAGTCTCCAGGATCTTCAGTATTCAGTGCCCGGGCTATCCGTGGTGCAATCGGGGCCTGGACAAGAACGCCTACAGATACGTGGGGTGTCGACCACCAACGGCCTGCCAACCGTCGGCCAGTATCTCGACGAGATGCCCATCAGCATCGACGACAATACGCAAAGCGTCGACCTGCGCCTCATCGATATGGAGCGCGTCGAGGTACTGCGGGGACCGCAGGGTACGCTCTACGGTGAAGGGTCGATGGGCGGAACGATCCGCTTCCTGACGGCTAATCCCGATCTGACGCGATTCGGTGGAAGTTTCGAGGCTCAGGCCGGCGCAGTGACCGACGGTGACACCGCTTGGCGGGCGAACGGCGTGGTCAATCTACCGGTGGTGAAGGACCGCGTAGGGTTGCGCGTGGTGGCAGGCTACGAGGATACCGGCGGCTGGATCGATAGCCTGGTGACTGGGCAGAAGAACGTCAACGCGGCCAGGATCTTCACGATCAGGGGTAAGCTCCTGGCCAACATCACCGACAACCTGCAGGCGTCGGTCCTGGTCTTGCACCAGAACCAGAAGCAGGATTATCAGGATTACGGCAAGGATCGACAGACGTCCTCCCGCCTGGCGGAGCTCAACAACCCCAATTACGATCTCGTCAACGCCGTCGTTCGGTTGGATCTGGGCTGGGCCTCATTGCTCAACAGCTTCGGCTATCAAAACGCGAAAAACAACACCATGACGGACCTCTCGTCCGTCTACGTGCCGCTGCTGCCGCGGCTCGGCTTCCCGAGTGGGTTCATCACGAGCGTGGGGCTCGGCTCGACGTCGAACACCAACGTATATACCGATGAACTCCGGCTGGCATCGACGCCCGGTGGCGCCTTAAATTGGACGGCGGGGCTCTATGGTCGAGAGCTCGACCGTGATGGCGTCTCGAAGACGATTACCGCGCCCGGTGCTCCACCCTTTGACTTGATCGCGGCTGACGCTACGAGCAAGTCGAAGGCGTGGGCGGCGTTCGGCGAGTCGGCCTGGAGTGCTACCGACCACATCACCGTAACAGGTGGTCTTCGCTACTATCATGAGACGCGAACACTTACGGCGGTATCGGCAAGTTTCGGTATACCGGCGACCAACAACAACAGCGGCGACTTCTCGAGCGTCAACCCGCGCGTGAACGTTAGCTACGAGTTTTCGCCGGACGGGCTGGTGTATGTCAGCGCCGCCAAAGGCTTCCGAAGTGGAGGCTTCAACTCCGCGGCAACGGGCGGTCCGCTCACCTACGACCCGGAGAAGCTGTGGACTTATGAATTGGGGACAAAGTACCAGTTCCTCGATCATCGTCTGACGTTCGAAGGAGCGACATACTACAACGACTGGAAGGGTGTTCAGAGTTCGTTCTTCCCGGTGGGGGCTGCCATCGGATACATCACCAACGGCGGCAAGGTGGACGGCGAGGGCGTCGATGCATCTCTCACTGCACGTCCAACCGATAGCCTGACATTGAATGCGACCTACGGCTGGAACAATCTAACCTACGAGGCCGCTTCCGCCGAACATGCAGTCGGCGATCCGGTCGACTACGCCGTCCGGGAGAGCTGGTCGGGCTTCATCGATTACCGCCGGCCCGTGTTCAGGAGCACGAAGGGCTTCGCGCGCTTGGATTACCAGCATGCCGGGCATTCCTCAATCATCAACCGCGGTGCCGGTGTGAACGTTGCGATTGGAGCTCGCGATCTGCTGAACGCGCGGGTTGGCGTGGACTTGGGCAAGGTCGAGATGGCGGTGTTCGCCAACAACCTGACGGACGTGAACACGCCGATCATTCCTGGACCGTACGGCGTGATCCTGCAGGACGTTGAGCCGACGCCCCGAATTGTCGGCGTGAACTTCAAAGCCAGATTCTAAGGGATGGCGCACTTCGAGATGGCGGATGAATCTGCGCTCCGACCCGCGGCGGAAATCGGCGCATGGCTTTCTCTCGCGGTGATGGTTGCCGTGATGCTGTTTGCGACGATCGATCGGCAGGTGTTTGGATTGGTTGCCGCCGAGATGAGCAACACGCTGCATCTCAGCAACTCTCAGCTTGGCTTCATCCAAGGACTGGGCTTCGCCGCTTTCACGTGCATCGCTGCCTACCCGATCGCCTGGTGCGCCGACCGATTCGACAGACGGCTGGTGCTCGCCGCGTGTATTGTCAGCTGGGCTGTCGGGACGGCTGTCTGCGGCCTTGCGTCCGGCTTTTCCGCTTTGTTTGTTGCCTCTGCGGCGGTTGCCGCAGCGGAGGCGGGTGTTGCGCCGATCTTTATGTCGATGCTGCCTGAGCTATTTCGCGGGCAGGCACGAGTTACCGCAACAATGGTCTATTACATCGCGGTGTCGCTGAGCATGGCATCCGGGCTCTTCCTGGTGGGGGCCATGATTTCAGCACTCGACTCTGTCAGGCCACTGCCGACACCTTTGGCTCATCTCGAGAACTGGCGTTTGGCATTTCTCGCGGCAGCGGCGCCATTCCCAATCCTTCTGTTGTTAATCACTTTCCTTCCAACAGGGCGGGGCCTGAGCATTCAAACGCGATCGCGTCCGACAGCCGCACCTATACGCCCATTCCTCAGGTCCAACTGGAAATCGGTCAGCCTCGTTCTTGGCGCAAATGTCTGCTTCGCTCTCGGAGTGACGGGCATTCTCGCCTGGACACCCGTGTCCCTCACGCGAATTTTTGGACTGAGCGCGGCTCACGTCGGAATGGTTTTGGGAGGAGTTATAGCGGTTGCAAGCATCGCCGGCGTTGCAGCGGGCAACTTCATTTTGCGGTATTTGCAGCGGCGGCTGGGTTTTCGTGCAGCGCCTCGGATCATTTGGGTATCGCTGCTGGCCTCGCTTCCTTTGATCAGTCTGATTCCTTTCGCGCTTGTCCCGTGGCAGGTCTTTGCTTGCGTTGGCATCCAAGTCTTCGCATCGACGATCGCCGGGGCTTCGAGCATCAGCCTCTTGCAGGATCTGGCGCCCCCCGAAATGCGTGCGCGCATCATGGCGCTAGGTGCGATGACGAACGGACCCGCGGTCGGCATCGGTATCGCCGGAGCGGCGTTTTTGGGAGACCTGATCGAGGCGGGTCCGCAGAGCCTGTTCTGGGGCGGCCTGTGCATCAGTGTGCCGGCGTGGCTCCTGTGCATTCTTCTACTGAAGTCGGCCGAGACACCCTTTGAGACGACTGCTCGTGAGAGCACCGGACTGAAGCATCCCCTTGACCTTGCCCAACCGAATGGATGCGCCGGATGAATGCATCCGTACCCGACTGGCAGCGGCCGGGGGCGCGCTGCACCATGTCCATCGAACAGCCAATTGCAATGTATGCGGCCGCGTTCGGTTGGAGTTATGAGGTCCAGGTCGCGTTACCCGCGAGCTACGGCGTCATGCCCGATAAGCGATATCCCACTCTGTGGCTGACCGATGGACCGTTTCTGCTGCACCTCGCGGTTGGCTTACTCAACACTCTCGTCATCGGCGGCCTGGCGCCGGAGATGATCATCGTGGGCGTGGGCTGTTCCAGCGACGCGGGAGCTGCAGAGTTCGGCCGTCGAAGGGCGATTGATTTCACGCCGCCTGGTCGAAGCATTCTGTTTGATGGACCGGGCGGCGAATATTTTCGTAAGCTCGGCGTGCCGGATGGCGGCCTGCAGAAAGCCGATGATCTGTTGGCCTTCCTCGTCGACGAGGTCAGACCGACCCTGGCACAGACATATCGCATGAGCGCGGACCATGGCCTGATGGGCCATTCCGGTGGGGGTATGTTCGCGAGCTACGCTTTGTTCGCCAGACCCGGTGCGTTTCGCCGCTACATCATTGGCAGTCCCTCCAGCAACGCGGCGGACCGGGCTTCCTTCCGGCTCGAGGCCGAGTACGCGGCGACCCACACCGACCTGAGCGCGGATGTGTTTTTCGGCGCAGGCGAGCAAGAGATCGGCAAGCTCAGCCTGGCTGCTTGGGGCATCGTCAGCGCTCCCATTTTGATGGCCGAGACGCTGTTGCTGCGCCAGTACCCGTCGCTCGAGGTCACCACGCGGATCTTCCCCGGCAAGGACCACAGTTCAGTGATCGCCGATGTTATCTCCGAAGGCGTGCGTGCGGTATGGGCGGACGCGCTGGAGCCCGAAAAGGGGGTCCGGGTTTGATCGATTCCAACACCTACCCGCCTGTCGAGTCCCGTCCGGAAGCAGTCGAATTTGGAGCCGGTGCGGTTCGTTATGAGGATCCGTTTCGTTGGCTCGAAGAAGATGCGGACAACAATGTAATCAGGTGGCAGACCGCGCAGGACCAACTTGCCCGCACCCATCTCACGAACCTGCCGAGATACGAGGAGTTTCTCTCCAAGCTGCAGTCGATGGGGGCATCGGAGGATGTCATCCTCCCCATGTTCGCCGGCGACCGCTACATCCGCCGCTTCATCCCCGACGACCAGGACCTCGAGGTGGTCGAACTTTCTGACACGCCGACCGGGCCGGGGCGGCGCGTCGTCGATCTGAATTCGATGCGCGTCGACGAGCCGTTGCAAATGGCCGGATACGCTCTCTCTAACAGCGGCAGTATGGCAATCGTCGCCTATACCGCTGGCGGGCGCGAGAAGCCGGTCGTCCAACTCGTCGAGGTTGAGACTGGCAAAGTGCTGTCGCAGGGGTTGCCGAGCGAGCGGCTCGGCACGTTCACCTGGCTGCCGGACGACAGCGGCTTCTTCTACATGAGCATGGACCCGGCGGATATCAGGGCCGGTAGGACTTTGTTCCGGGTGATGGTCGATCGGCCGACGGAAGCCATGCTGGAGCCGGTCGAGCCCAGTCATTTCTACGTGCGGCCGGTGGTAGCTGCGGATCGCCGCCACGTCCTGCTGTTTGTCAACCATCTTGCGCCCCGGCCGGAATTTATCCTCGACACGCGGGAAACCGGGTGTTGGAAGCCGTTCCTGAAGGACTTGAAGGGCATTTTCCGGGGCGACATTGTCGGGGATCGTTTCTTCGCGATCACCGACGACGGTGCTTCCGGCGGGCGGTTGGTTTCAATCCCGCTCGCCACCCCGACCCGAAGGCAGACGTGGCAGGAAGTCATCCCGCCGTCCGCCGCCGTCCTCGCCAATCTCCTCTCGGTCGGCGATCGCGCGGTCGTCCTCGATTTTCTCGACACCTATTCGCGGCTTCGCGTCTTCAACAGTTACGGAAGCCTCGAAGGCGAGATCGAGCTACCGGGCAGGGGGCTGGTGAACCGCACCGGCAGCTTCTTTTCGTTCTTCAACGTCACCAACACCATGGTGCGTGGCCGGGGCGACCAGATCGACTTCCTGTTCGCGACGCCCACAACATCGCCCGTATATTGCGCGGCGAATGTGAGGACCCGCGAACTGACGCAATTCACGGCGCCGGAGTGGACGCTCGACGCGCGCGTACTGGACTGCAAGACGCTCAGCAAAGATGGCGCGGAAGTTGTTTATCACGTGGTAACGCACCGCGATGTCGATCTGTCGCGGCCGCAGCCGACCGTCATCATCGGCTATGGTGGCTTTAATGTCGCGGTGTTGCCCGGTTGGTTCGGCAGCAGGTGGGCGGCGTGGATCGAGGCTGGCGGCGTGTTGGTGCTCAGTCATTTGCGCGGAGGCGGCGAGTTCGGCTCGCGGTGGTGGCAACAGGGCCGCCTCGAACACAAGCAGAACACGTTTAACGACGTTTACGCGATCGCGGAAGACTTGATCGAGCGGGGCATCACGACACCGCTGCAGTTAGGTGTCACCGGCGGATCGAACGGCGGAGTGATGGCGGCGGTCGCGGCGGTCCAACGACCCGACCTGTTCCATGCCAGTTCACCGGAGGCGCCGATCACCGACCTGCTCGAGCGGGTACGCGATCCGTTTACCATGGCAGCGACGCTAGACTATGGGGATCCGTCCGACCCGGCCATGGCGCGGCTACTCCAAGGCTGGTCGCCGTACCAGAACGTCGAAGACGGCGCCACCTATCCGGCGATGCTGATCGATTGCGGGGCGAATGACCCGCGTTGCCCGCCATGGCACGGGCGCAAGCTGGCGGCCCGGATGCAACAGGCGAGCACCGGTACGCTGCCAATCCTGCTGCGGGTGCGCGCCGATGCGGGGCACGGCACGGTCGGCAAGGACGATCAAACACGTCAGTCGGCGGAAGTCCTGGCGTTCTTCGCTGAGTACCTGGGGCTCGTCTGAGGAGAATGAAGTGATGTTTGATCGTGACGAAATCGCACAGCTTACCCAAGCGGCGGTATTCGGGCGCAAGCAGAAGGCGTCGGGACGCGACGGGATTGTGGTTTCGTCGCACCCGATCGTCTCGCGCGTTGCGGTTAACGTGCTTCGCGACGGCGGCAATGCCGTGGACGCCGCGCTCGCCGCGTCGCTCGCGCAAACCGTCGTCGAGCCGCACATGACAACGGCGTTCGGCGTGCTGAGTATGATGCATTACGATAAGGCGACTGGCGCCACGCAGTACATCAACGGATCAATGAATGCGCCGCTCGCCGGCCTACCGGGATTCTCGGCAGCGGACGTGGCCACCGGTCGCAGCGTGGCGGTGCCCGGCTTCTGGGCTGCCTGGGAGGCATCGCGCACCCGGTATGGGAGCAGATCGCGAGAGACTCTGGCGGCGCCCGCCATCGAGCTCGCTCGCACCGGTTTCCCGATCTATCCGTTCCTGTACGGAATGATGTTCGAGCAGGTCGCCAAGATCGGTCTGACCGAGGAGGGCCGCCGCATCTATTTCCGCGACAACTGTCTACGCGGCCCCGGCGAGCAGTTGGTCAACCACGCGCTGGCTGAGACACTGGAGCGGATGGCAACGGACGGCGTCGACTATTTCTACCGCTCCGCCTTTACGCAGAAGGTGGTTGATACCGTGAAGCGCGCGGGCGGTGTCCTGACGATGGAGGATTTCGACCGTTACGAAGTCCGTTGGATGGACCCCGCCTGGGGCCGCTACCGCGACTTCAGGATTGCCGGTTCGCCGCCGCCGGACAATGGCGGCACTCACATCATTGAGATCCTGAACCTGGTCGAGCACATCCCGCTGAAAGAGTGGGGCATGCCGACCAACAGCGCCGACTCGATGTACTGGCTGGCCCGCTTCTGCCTCGAGGTGTTCGCCGACGGCGCCGCGCAGGGCGATCCCAATAGCTGGCCTCTGCCACTGGGGACCATCCTCTCCAAGGACTATGCCGCGATGCGCTTCGAACTGATGAGGATGCGCGAGCCGAAGCGGCTGGATCCGGCTCGAGTGCCCTATCCAGGATCAAACCACCTGACCGTAGTAGATCGATACGGCAACATCGCCACCGTTCTTCACTCGGTAATGTCGAGCGCCTGGTCGAATGGGTTGATTGTGGACGGCATGAACCTGTGGGCCGGCGGCGTGCACTTCTTCCGCACGATGCCGAAGCCGGGGGATCGCGGCACCTGTTATGTCGCGCCGCACATCATCTTCAACGCGGACGGGACACCGGTGCTCGCCGCCGGCTCGCCAAGTGTGGGTTTGATCCCGAACTGCGTGACCAATGCACTCAACATCCTGGACTTCGGTATGGACATCGAGACCTCGGTCCACCAGCCACGGATCGGCGGCCCAACATATGGTCCGGACAGCCTCGCTCCCGATGCCTTCTCACTGGAGGTCGATTGCGGCACGCCGCAAATTCACGCGGAAGTACGGGAGCGTGGGTTGAAGATGGAGTTGGTCAACCCATGGAACTACCACAAGGGGAGCACGAAGGCGTCCATATCGCCGCGGACGGGCTCGCCAGCGCCTGTGCCGACCCGCGCCGCACTGGCGCGGCCGTTGCGGCCTGACGGCCGGCGCCTTTCGAGGAAAATACGCGATGCAAACTTCTACTGCCCTGGCTGATGCCCTGGCTGATCTGGCCGCGCGCTATTGGACGTTTCAGTGTGAGGAGTCACCGATCACCGCAATCGCCGCCGGAGTTCCCACCGAAGCCGATCAACTGCTGCGTGAGGCGCCTGCCGACTTTGAGCGGCGCGCGGCGTGGGCGCAGAAGGCGCTGGCCGAGCTGGCATCGATCAATTCGGTGCCGCTGAGCGTACAGGATCGCGCTACGCATGGACTGCTCAATCACGAGCTCCGCTTACTAGTCGAACTGCTCGAAAGCCGTGCGCATCTGCGTCCTGTGCTCTATCCCCTCGGTCCCGAGTTCACACTGATCTATTGGGCCAATTCAACAGCGCTGGCGACAGTGACCGACGCGCGACGTTATCTGGCGCGGCTCGTTGCCACGCCTGCGTCGTTCGGGACTGTCCAGGAGAGCCTGGCGAAAGGTGTCGCTGCCGGCATGTCGTATCCGCGTCTCGTCGTCGAGCGCGCCATCGATCAGGTTCGCGGTCAGGTGTCGATGGCGGTCGAAGCCAACGCGTTCTATGGACCGCTCGCGCGAATCGAGAGTAGGGGCAGCGCAATGGCTGCCCTGGCCAGAGAAGGACACGAGCTGGTCGAGCATGTAGTGAAACCCGCGTTCCTGGCTTATGCGAGCTTTCTCGAGACTGTGGTGCTGCCTAACGCGCGCGATAGCCTCGCCTGCACCGACGATGTGGATGGCGAGCATTTCTACCGCTACAACATCAACCAATACACCACCGTAGATCTACCCATAGCTGACATCCACGCTTTGGGTCTTGCCGAAGTGAGTCGCATCTCACAGGAGATGCTCGTCGTGGCGAAGGATGCAGGCTATCCCGGTGACATCGACGGTTTTCGCTGTCGCCTGCTGACCGACAACCAACAGTTTGCCGAAAGCGCCGATGCGTTGCGCGAGCAGTTCGAGATACTGTCCAAGCGGATCGACGCGCGGATCCCGGAATTTTTCGGCCGTACACCCCGCACGACTTACGGCGTGAGCAGCATCCCTGAGGCCGTCGCCGACAAGATGCCGCCGGCCTATGCGCAGCCCAACCCGGCCGACTGCAGCGCGGCCGGCGTCCAGTGGGTCACGTCGATTCCCGGCAAGTGCCCGCGTTACATGCACCTTCCTTTGGCCTTGCACGAGGCTTGGCCAGGACATCTCATGCATCTCGCGCTGATCCAGGAGATGGACCAGTTGCCCGACTTCCGGCGCTTCGGTGCGCTGAAGTATGCCGCGTGCCTCGAAGGCTGGGCGCTCTACTGCGAGGCCTTGGGCGAGGATATGAATTTTTATGATACGCCCGAGAAGCGTTACGGCCGCCTCGAAATGGAGATGTGGCGCGCGGTGCGGCTGGTGCTCGATACCGGTATACACTCGAAGGGGTGGAGTCGCGATCAGGCGATCGCCTTCTTCCGCGAGAACATGGCAATGCCGCTCGAAACCCTGACAGCGGAAGTGGACCGGTACATCGGCATGCCGGGCCAGGCGCTCGCTTACCAACTGGGCAACCTCAGGTTTCGCAGTCTTCGGGCTCGCGCGGAAGCGGCACTCGGTGAGGATTTTCGTATTCGCGACTTCCATGACGCGCTGATGGCGGCAGGGGCCGTGACGCTTCCGGTGCTCGAACTGCTGATCGACGATTGGATTGCCGACGCGAAGGTCGCTGCGGCTGCATGACGATGGGCGATAATTCAATAACCCCTGTTGGTTTCTATCCCATCGGCCTGACTGGACGCCCATGGGGAGAACAGGAACGCGGTCAATGGCGCGCTCGGCAATCTCGCCGTCGCAGTTATGAGAAAGATGTTGTCCAGCGCGTGAGGGTACTCAGCGATCGATTTGAAAAAATCGCTTATGGCCAACTCGAGTATGAAAACGACGTTTACACTCTCTACGGGCTGCGTAGCCGCTTTATGGACACCTCTCTACCGACTGCCTTGATAACAGGAGGCGTGCATGGCTACGAAACCAGTGGCGTTTCAGGCGCTCTCGAGTTTCTCGAGCAGCACGCGGATGCTTATTCCAGAAAAGTGAATTTCTTGGGTGTTCCCTGTGTGAGTCCCTGGGCGTACGAGCGGATCAATCGTTGGAACTACAATGCCGTGGATCCAAACCGCAATTTCCGGGTCGGAGGTCCAGCGCTCGAGTCCACGGCATTGATGGATCTCGTGCACTCGGTGTCAGATCGATATCTTCTGCACATTGATCTGCACGAAACGACCGACAGTGATGAGAGCGAGTTTCGACCCGCTCTGAGTGCTCGCGACGGGAAAGCCTTCGAACCGGGCCATGTACCCCACGGTTTCTATCTGGTTGCCGATGAAAACAACCTGCAGCTCAACTTCCAGCGGGCGATCATCTCCGCCGTACAGAAGGTAACCCACATAGCCTCGCCGGATGCGAAAGGAGAGATCATCGGATCGCCCGTTATCGCGCATGGCGTCATCGACTATCCGGTGGCTGAGCTTGCGCTGTGTGCATCCATTACCGGAGCGCCTTTCACCACGACGACTGAGGTATATCCAGACGCCGCGTACATCACACCTGACGAATGTACGCGTGCGCAGGTGGCAGCGGTATGCGCAGCTTTGGATTTCGCCCTGGAGGCGGGAGCGGAGGACAACCGGCTATGAACGCGCCGGACGCGCACGCCAGTCGATCACTACCCGTCGGATTCGTCGACCGGCTCCGCCAAGTATTGGGAGATCGCCTGCAGCTCGGTGAGGCGGTCCGGCTGGAACATGGCAGGAGCGAAACGCACTTCGCGCCCATGCCGCCGGATGGAGTGCTGTTCGCGGAAAGTACCGACGATGTTGTTGCCGCAGTCGTGCTGTGCGCCGAATTTGGCGTTCCGGTCGTACCCTTCGGCGCCGGCACTTCGGTCGAAGGCAATGCACTAGCGGTGAGGGGTGGGGTGTCGCTCGACCTCTCCCGAATGACGCGCATCCTTGCCGTCAACCAGGATGATTTCGACTGCACCGTCGAAGCCGGTGTGCGCCGCGAGCAGCTCAACCAATATCTTCGCGATCAAGGCCTGTTCTTCCCAATCGACCCGGGGGCCAACGCGACGATCGGCGGTATGGCTTCGACCCGAGCGTCCGGCACTAATGCAGTCCGCTACGGCACGATGCGCGAGGCCGTACTGGCGCTCAAAGTTGTGACGGCAGACGGACGGGTGGTGCTCACCAGCCGCCGCGCGCGCAAATCGTCCGCCGGTTACGATCTAACACGCTTGTTTGTCGGTTCGGAAGGAACGCTCGGGATCATCACGGAGATTACTCTTCGCTTGCACGCAATTCCCGAAGCGATCGCTTGCGCGATCTGCAGCTTCGAGACGATCGGAGGCGCGGTCGACACTGTCGTGCAATCGATGCAGCTCGGCGTTCCGCTCGCACGCGTCGAGATTTTGGACGACGTGCAGATCCGCGCTGTCAATCGCTGGTCCAAGATGGATCTGCCCGAGCTCACCACTCTGTTCTTCGAATTCCACGGATCTGCGCGCTACGTCGCTGAGCAGGTGGAGGCCGTCCGCGAACTTGCCAACGCGAACGGCGGCGGCGAATTCAAATGGGCCAATCTGCCGGAGGAAAGGTCGCGGCTGTGGAAGGCGCGACACGAGGCCTATTACGCGGCGGTCAACCTGCGGCCGGGTGCGATCGGTTGGGCAACTGACGTCTGCGTGCCGATGAGCCGGCTCGCCCAATGCATCGAGGAAACCAAGACAGAGCTAAAGGCATCAACAGTGCCCGCGACCATCCTCGGGCATGTTGGCGACGGCAATTTCCATGTGGTCTTCTCGATCGACCCCAACTCGCCTGAGGAGTTGGCCGAAGTGAAATCACTCAACGCTCGCCTGGTCCGGCGCGCGCTCGACATGGACGGCACGTGCACGGGCGAGCATGGGATCGGCCTCGGCAAGCAGGAGTGGTTGCTCGAGGAACTGGGCGATGCCGTGGAGTTGATGCGCTCAGTCAAGAAGACCCTCGATCCGAGGGGTATCATGAACCCCGGTAAGATATTCGCCTGACGATGGCCCAGGTTCTTTTTTACAACGCCCGAATCTTCGATGGCTTCAACTCCGATTGTCCTGAAGGCAGGTCGGTTCTCGTCGAAGACGGGGTGATCCGCGACGCTTCCGACAAACCCATTTCCGCACCCAATGCGCAACGAATTGACGTTGCCGGCAAGACTTTGATGCCCGGCCTCATCGATTTGCACATACATGCCTATTTTGCGGACGTAAACGTCGCGGTCGTCGAGAACAACGGATCGGCGTTCCGTACTGCCCATGCCGTGCGGATGCTGGGCCACGCTCTCGATTGCGGATTCACTACCGTCCGCGATATCGGCGGCGGCGACTGGAGCTTGTCGCAAGCCTTACGCGCCGGCCTGATTCGTGGTCCGCGGTTCTTTTATGCTGGGAAAATCCTCTCAATGACGGGAGGACATGGCGACATGCGCCCGGTGCACGTCAGCACCCACGATCATGCCTTCTGTTCATGCGGCAACGTCAACACCTTCGCGGTCATAGCGGACGGTGTCGACGAATGTCTGAAGGCGGCACGCGCAGAACTGCGTCGGGGCGCACATTGCATCAAGATCATGGGCTCGGGCGGGGTTGCTTCGCCGCTCGATCCGATCTGGATGAACCAGTATCGCGAAGATGAGATACGCGCGATCGTTGGCGAATGCGCCGAGCGGCGATCCTATGTTTCATCGCACTGTCATCCAGCGGGCGGTGTGCGTCGATCTGTTGAATTCGGCGTCCGGGTTATCGAGCACGGAACGCTTATCGACGCTGACACCGCGGCGTTCGTCGCCGAACGCGAAGCATTTGTCGTGCCGACAATGGCGGTGGCGTTTGCGCTTACCGAGCTCGGCGCCAAGCTCGGTTTTCCGAAGGAAAGCCAGGAGAAGCTGGCCGTTGCGTTCGAAGGTGCACTGCGCGGCCTCGATCACATGCGATCCGCTGGCGTGAAGATGGGCTTTGGCACTGATCTGCTCGGGTCGACGTATAACCAACAATGTCGCGAGTTCACGATCCGCAGTGAGGTCTTCTCGCCGATCGAGATACTTCGCCAGGCAACATCGACCGCCGCTCGGATTTTGATGCAGGATGGCAAACTGGGTTGCGTGGCCGCGGACGCCTTCGCCGACCTGATTGTCGTGAACGGCGACCCTCTGACGGATATCAGCCTCCTGGCTGCCGACGGCCGAAATCTGGATCTGATCATGCGTAACGGTGAGATCATCAAGAACACGCTTTAGAAGCGCCGGCAATTTCCAGGCAACGTAATAACCGACTTAAGTCGGCGCGTGGCGGGTTAGACACCGAGATTCCGATGCGTATTTGTCAGGATGGTGAGCCGAACGTGGTTCTCCAAGAGACATGGATACCGGTTGTGCTGTCAAACGAATCGCGCTCGCATTGTCCTCTCGATCATTTCTTCCTTGTCTCTCGCCGTACCCGTCCCGGCGGTGTGCTGGCCCTACTGCTGGTGGCGACTCTGGCGCTCAGCGCGTGCGGTGGCGGGGGTGGCTCCGGTAACGATGTGGGAGGCGGCGACGGAGGAGGAGGTGGTGGTGGTGGTGGTGGAGGCTCGCCTGGCCAGTTCCGCTTTTCCAACGCCACGTTGGCGGTCGGTGAAGGCGCTGCGGCCAGTGCAATCCTGACCGTCGAGCGCATTGGCGGCACGAGTGGCATTGTCAGCGTTGATGTGACGTCGGCGGATGGGACCGCAACGGCGGGTCTGGACTACACGGCGATCACTACCCGTGTCAGCTTCGAAAACGGAGATGCCACGGCAAAACTGGTGATGGTTCCCATCACCAACGATACACTGGGCGAGCCGGACGAGACATTCGCGGTGACGCTATCCGATCCGATGGGCGGAGCAACACTGCCGAGTCCTGAAAACAGGACCGCGACCATCACCATCCACGACAACGACGAGCCTGGCGCGGCAATTCTGGTCGCGGGCGCCACAGTGAAGAAATTGAGCTTCCTGTGGACGCCATCCCTGCCCAATGCCACGTCATACAAGCTCATGCGACGCGCGAGCCCCAGCGACGAATTCGTGCAGTTGGGCGCGAATCTGGCTCCGGACGTCACCACGACGAAGGTCGACATTCCGGTGCACCTGTATCCGTGGGCCGGTACCGTACCTGAGTATCGGATCGATTCCTGCAACTCGGGAGGCTGCACGCCTTCCAACATCGTCAGCGAAAATCGTCTTTTCTCCGTGTTGGCAACGGACTATATCAAGGCGTCCGATACCAGCAATGGAGCACAGTTCGGGAGCGCTGTTTCGGTGAGTGCCGACGGCAAGACCGTAGCCATCGGCGCCCCTTTCGAGAATTCGGAAGCCGGCAGCGTTTATGTCTACCTGGCACCCATTTCCGGCCCACCGCTCGCGCCGAATCCCCTGAAGATTCAGGCGCCGTCCGCTCAGGCCATGCATTTCGGTGCCTCCGTGGCGCTCAGCGAGGACGGCAATATGCTCGTCGTCGGCGCGCCTTCCGACAGCAATAAGCAAACAGGCGTCGGAACGTATCCGGCTGCGCCGAACGTCGACGCGCCTCATTCCGGTGGTGTGTTCGTGTATTCGCGGGTCGGCAATGCATGGTCCCCCACGCCGGTGTATGTCAAAGCGGTCGATGCCGAAGCTGGCGACGAATTCGGCACTGCCGTCGCATTGAAAGACACAGTTCTCGTGATTGGAGCTCCTCGCCAGGACCGTCCCGATATGGGAACTGTGCTGAACACTGTGCCCGATTCCGGCGCGGCGTATGTGTACTATGCCAACGCGGGAACCTGGACTCTGGCACCCCACATTTTGAAAGCCACGGCAGTCGCGAACGGGGATCTCTTTGGCAGCTCCGTGGCAGTGAGCCGTAACGGTTCGATCATCATCGTCGGTGCACCTTCGAAGGACGTCGCTGCCGCCGATTCGGGCGCGGGCTATCGCTTCAGAAGGGAGGATGGTGGCGCGACTCCAAACTGGGATTTGGGAACGTTGTTGCCCTCAACTTGTTTGGGGGGGGATCAGTGTGGCGCGGCAGTCGCCGTGAGTGCAGATGGCACCGTGTTCGCAGTAGGCGCGCCGCAGGCGGACAATGTGAACAACGCGACGATGGATATCGGGGCAGTGGTTTTGTACACCTCGCTCTCACCGCCAGCCATCCACCTGGAGAGTGTCACGGCATTACATCAGCACGGCGGCGCGCAGTTCGGCAGCTCTCTTGCTCTGAACGGCGATGGAACGATCCTCGCCGTAGGTTCGCCTGGTGAGTCTGCCAGTGAGATAGGCGTTGACGGTGCCGCGGACGCGCCACTAACGCTTTCAGGGGCCGGTTCTGTGGACGTGCTGGTTCGTCAGCCTGGTTCGGACTGGTCCACAGCCGTCGCGCACTACGTCAAGGCCATCGTCGCCGGCGCGGGAGATCGCTTTGGTATCGCGGTCGGCCTGAGTAACGACGGTAATACGATGGTAGTCGGTGCGAATGGCGAAGACGGCAATGGCAAGAAGATTGATGACAACAACAACCCGAGCAACGACTCTGTTGCTGATTCCGGAGCTGTGTATCTTTTCTGAGGCGTATCTCACAGCTCACACATCTGTTTGTGTGGAAGGTCAGGACGGATGAATAGCGGAGGGCGCAGCCATGGTTTGTGGCATGCGTCGGCCCCTCCGGGCCCGAGTGTGCCCCCGTTGTCCGGTCGGACGACTGCGGATGCGGTGATTGTAGGCGCAGGCTACACCGGTTGCTCGGCGGCTCTGCATATGGCGCTCTCGAGCGCCAAGCCGATTGTCCTGGAAGCTTTCGAGATCGGGTTCGGGGGCGCTGGCCGTAATGTTGGGTTGGTCAATGCCGGTCTATGGGTCAGGCCAGAGGCTGTCCCCGCTGCAATCGGCGTGGAACGAGGCGAACGCCTTCTGAAGCAACTCGGGGAGGCGCCCGCACTGGTCTTTGACCTGATTTCTCGCCATGACATCGATTGCGAAGCGATCCGAGCGGGCACCCTGCATTGCGCTGCAGACCGCCATGGCGCCAGTGATCTCGCCGAACGAGCGAGCCAATGGCGGCGCCGAGGCGTTGCTGTTGAATTGATCGAGGGCACCGACGCGGCGCGATTGACCGGAAGTGAGGCATTTGCATCGGTCCTCCTCGATCCCCGTGCGGGCACGATCCAGCCACTCGCTTATGTCCGCGGTCTCGCGCGGGCCGCGATACGTCACGGTGCCCGGATCCATGCTCGATCGCCGGTGGTCCTGTGTGAGGATCTCGGCGAGGTCTGGCGGATCAGGACGCCGGACGGCAGCGTCGAGGCGCCCCGAGTCATCGTCGCTACCGACGTCTATTCGACGGGCCCATGGAAGGCGCTCAGCGCAGAGCAGGTGCCGCTTCCCTATTTCAATCTGGCGACGGCGCCGTTGCCGCCTCGACTCCTGGCACGCATCCTCCCGGAGCGCCAGGGAGCTTGGGACACCAAGTCAATCTTGTCGTCGTTCCGCCTCGATCAGCAAGGTCGGCTCATATTCGGTAGCGTGGGCGCGCTGTGTCGCGGCGGTGCCCGCGTTCACGCGCAATGGGCGCGGAGAGAGCTTGCGCGTTTGTTTCCGGCGCTAGGCACTGTCAATTTCGAACACGCCTGGTACGGGACGATTGGCATGACGGATAACGCGCTACCGCGCCTTCACGAGCTTGGTCGGAACGTCGTCTCCATTAGCGGCTATAACGGGCGTGGCATCGCCCCAGGCACCAGCTTTGGGCGCGATCTCGCTCGCCTGACGCTCGGTGAGACTGACATCGACTCCCTCGCCGTTCCTCGAACGTCCGTGCGCCCAGCGTCGCTGCGTGCATTGAAGGGCGCCATTTACGAAGCTGGCGCTCAACTCGCCCATGCCTCGGGCGCACGGTTTTGATCCACCCTTCGAGTCCTGAATTCCTGCGGCGCAGTTCCGATCACCCGCTTGAACGTCCGCGAGAACTGGCTGGGGGATGCAAAGCCCGTTGCGACGCCGATCTGCAACACGCTCAGTTGCGATTGCTTCAAAAGTTGCCTGGCGCGCAGCAATCTTAGTCCGAGGTAATGCTGGTGCATTCCACGCCCGAGCTGTCTGCGAAACTTCCGTTCCAGTTGCCGCACCGACACGCAGGCGATGTCAGCAAGATGACGGCGGCTCAACGGCGCTTCGAGGTGGGTCTCCATGGCTTTCAGGGCGCGCAGCAGGGCTTCGTCACCGACACCGAGTCGAAGTTTCAAATCCATTCGCTGGGGACCGGCCCCCTCTCGCAGGTGAGTGTGCAGAAACCAGTCGCCGACCGCTGCTCCCAATGCATACCCTTGGTCGCGCGTGATGAGTGAGATCATCATGTCGAGTCCGGCTATCCCACCCGAACAGGTAAACCGATCGCCGTCGAGCTCAAACAGGGAGCGGGTGAGCTCGATGTGCGGAAAAGCCTCCTGGAAAGCAGCCGCATGCTCCCAGTGGATTGTGCAGCGTCGTCCGGTGAGAAGTCCGGCGCGGGCGAGGATATAGGGAGCTCCTGAAACTCCCCCGATGGTTACGCCTTCCCTGGCCAACTCCCGCAGCCACTTCAGGGTGCGTGCGTCCTTGAAGCTGGCAGGGTTTCCAGCCGCACAGACGATCATCAGATCCAGGTCCGGGTGGCGCGAACCCAGTTTGCAATCCGGAACGATGGCCGCCCCGTTTGAGGCCGCGGCGGGGTTGTCATCGGGCGTCACGTGGAACCACTGATAAAGAGACTTGCCAGCCAACACATTCGCCGCCCGAAGTGGCTCAACCGCTGCCGAATAGGACATCAGCGAGAACCCCGGTATCAACAGGAAGCCGACACATTCGATCGGCGCCGAGGGTTCTGGCGTGTGGTGGGCCATGGCTGATCTTCCGAAGCTCTCGAGAGCGCGAAATGTATAGAGCATGGCGTGAAATGACAACGGGTCGTGGAAGCGGATCTTTAACATCCTACCCCAACATCGATGCACGAATACAAAGAGACTCATGCGCTATTCGCTGTTGTCTTTGATACGCGAAGGTCTTCGCAGACATCGTGGCTGGCAGCCGGCCTGGCGTGATGCGGCACCCAAGGATGCCTACGACGTCATCATCATCGGCGGCGGCGGGCATGGTTTGGCTACGGCGTATTACCTCGCCAAACAACATGGAATCACCCGCGTGGCCGTGTTGGAAAAGAACCATATCGGATCCGGAAATGCCGGGCGAAACACGACCATCATACGCTCGAACTATCTGCAGCCCGGAAACATTCCGTTCTATGAGCTCGCGATGCGGCATTGGGAATCACTCGAACGCGAGCTCAACTACAACGTGATGGTGAGCCAACGCGGCATCATCAACACATTCCATACGGATGCGCAACGCGACGCCTATGCCCGCCGCGGTAATGCGATGCGGCTTCACGGCATTGATGCCGAACTTCTCGATCGAGATCGACTTCGGCGCCTGCTGCCGATGCTCGATTTCGACAATGCGCGATTCCCGGTTCAAGGGGGCTTATTGCAAGCCAGAGGCGGAACTGCCCGCCACGATGCCGTCGTTTGGGGTTACGCGCGTGCCGCCAGTGCATTGGGAGTGGACATCATTCAAAACTGCGAAGTCATTGGGTTTACGGAATCCGGTGGCCACATTGCAGGTGTCGAGACCACACGGGGTGCAATCCGTGCGCCGAAGATCGCAATGGCGGTGGCCGGCAATACTTGCAAGGTCGCGGCCCTGGCAGGCCTGCGACTGCCCATCGAGAGCCACGTGCTCCAGGCTTTTGTAACCGAAGGGCTCAAACCGTTCTTCCCGTGTGTCGCCACCTTCGGAGCCGGGCATTTCTATGTCAGCCAATCGGACAAAGGCGGTCTCGTTTTTGGTGGTGATATAGATGGTTACAACTCGTACGCCCAGCGTGGAAACCTGCCAACGGTGGAGGATGTCTGCGAATCCGGGATCGCGCTGATTCCCGCACTGGGGCGCATTCGTATGCTCAGGTCCTGGGGTGGAATCATGGATATGTCCATGGACGGATCTCCCATCATTGACCGAACGGCGCGCGCGGGACTGTATCTGAACGCGGGCTGGTGTTATGGCGGATTCAAAGCCACACCGGCCTCCGGCTCGTGTTTTGCCCATCTGTTGGCAACCGATCAATTGCACGAGACAGCCGCTGCGTATCGACTGGATCGATTCTCGACTGGCGCACTGATCGATGAAAAAGGGGTCGGCGCTCAGCCGAACCTGCACTAACCATGCGTATACCTTGCCCCTTCTGCGGCCTCCGAGACCTGAGTGAGTTCTCGTACCTGGGTGCCGTGACTGCGCCGCGTCCCGATCCGCGCGCAGCGGACGCTGAGTCTCAATTTGTTGACTGGGTATATTTGCGTACCAATCCGGCAGGAGAGCATGAGGAGTACTGGTATCACGGCTTCGGCTGCCGAAGTTGGCTCATAGTTTCCCGCGATACACGCACGCACGTGATCGCGACCGCGCGTTCAGCGAACCGACGGGTCGCTCCATGAACGGCCAACCTAACAGATTGGCGCAAGGCGGTCTGATCAACCGGGACCGCCCGCTGTCATTTGAGTTTGATGGCAGTCGTTATTTCGGCTACGCCGGCGATACGTTGGCCTCGGCTCTGTTGGCATCCGGTCGGGCACTCGTCGGCCGGTCGTTCAAGTACCACCGACCTCGGGGCATTGTCACTGCAGGATCGGAGGAGCCCAATGCGCTCGTGGAGTTGCGGCAGGGTGCGCGAACCGAACCCAATACGCGGGCGACGGTCGTGGAGTTGTTCGAAGGCTTGCGGGCAACCAGTCAGAATCGCTTTCCGTCACTGCGATGGGACCTCGGCGCGCTGGCGTCTGTTGTTTCACGCTTTTTGCCAGCTGGTTTCTACTACAAGACCTTCATGTGGCCGGCCGCGTTTTGGGAAAAGGTCTACGAGCCGTTCATTCGACGCGCTGCCGGCCTGGGAAGAGCGAGCTTCGATCCTGATCCGGACCAGTACGAGAAGACCCACGCCTTTTGCGATGTGCTGATCGTGGGGGGCGGCCCGGCAGGGATTGCGGCCGCTCTGAGTGCAGCGCGGGCGGGTGCGCGCGTCATCTTGTGTGATGAGGATTTCAGACTGGGCGGCAGATTGTGTTCCGATCGTCGTCAGATTGACGATTTGACTGGCGTGGAGTGGGTCGTCGAGTCTGAGAATGAATTGCGGTCGTTCGAAGACGTGCGAATTCTCCAGCGGACCACTGTATTTGGCGTCTATGACGGAGCAACGTATGGAGCCGTCGAGCGAGTGTCGGATCATGTATCTGAACCCGCGCCCCATCAGCCACGCCAGCGGCTGTGGAAGATTGTTGCCGAGCGCGTAATTCTGGCATCGGGTGCCATTGAACGACCCATCGTGTTCGGCGGTAACGATAAGCCGGGCGTGATGCTGGCTTCCGCAGTTCGCACCTATCTCAATCGTTATGCAGTGATGCCCGGTCGGCAGGCAGTTGTCTTTACGACGACCGATGATGGTTGGAAGACAGTCAGCGACTTGCACGCATGTGGGGTTCGAGTCGCGGCCGTTGTGGATGCGCGCAATGTCGTGAATCCCGAATATGCGAATGTGGTGGACCGGTTGGCCATCCCGATTTATGCCGGAGCGCGAGTTGTCGATGCCTGGGGGGCTCGCCGTGTCCAATCCGTCACGATCCGAGCTGCGGATGGCCGCTCCATTGAAGTCGGGACGGATCTGGTCGCCGTGTCGGGCGGTTGGGTTCCCAACATCGCACTCACCACTCACTTGGGTACGAGACCCAGGTGGTCTGACCGCATCGATGCCTTTGTACCTGGAGATCTGCAAGGCATCCATCGCGCCATCGGCGCTGCGGGCGCTGAATTTTCACTGCAGGGCGCACTTCAGCAGGGGCAGTTGATCGGGTCTGAAGTGGCAGCCGAGCTGGGGTTTGACGCAACAGGACGCCGGGCACGAGCGTTTCAAACGGATCCCGAAAATACGCAGACGGCGAGTCTATCCGTCTCGACCGCCTTTCGCGGGAAGGCATTCATCGACTTCCAGAACGACGTCACCCAGGAAGACATTGAGCTGGCGGCACGGGAAGGCTTCCGCTCGCCGGAGCTCGTGAAGCGCTACACCACGCTCGGAATGGCTACCGACCAAGGCAAACTGTCCAACTTGAACGGGCACGCAGTTCTGGCGGCAATACTGCAGCGTTCCAGCGCGGAGGTTGGAACAACTGTATTCCGGCCGCCCTACACCCCGGTCGCGCTCGGCGCCTTTGCCGGGGCTCAGCGAGCTGAACATTACCGACCTACTCGCTATACGCCGGGGCACGCCTGGGCGAAGGAGCAGGGAGCCGTGTTCGCTGAAGCGGGCGCCTGGCTGCGAGCCCAGTGGTTCCCAAGGTCCGGTGAGTCTACATGGCTCGATAGTGTGAATCGCGAAGTGCGGATGACCCGCGGGGGTGTGGGAGTTTGCGACGTGTCCACCTTGGGAAAGATCGAGATTCAGGGAGCGGATGCGGCGGCATTTCTGGATCGCATCTACATCAACACCTTTTCGACGTTGGCTCCTGGCCGGTTGCGTTATGGCGTGATGCTGCGGGAAGACGGCTTTGTGATGGACGACGGTACGACCGCGCATCTGGCTCGAGGCCGGTATGTCATGTCGACCACGACTGCCAATGCTGCCAAAGTTTTCCAGCACCTGGAGCTTGCACGGCAGGTGTTGTGGCCCGAATTGGATGTTCAGTTGGTTTCAGTGACTGACCAATGGGCACAGTACTCGATCGCAGGTCCGCGCTCGCGCGAGCTCTTGCAAAAGATCCTGGGCAGAGCGATCAACCTGTCAAATGAAGCGTTTGCGTATCAGGCATGCGCTGAGGTTGAGTGGGAAGGGATTACGCTGCGGATCTTTCGTGTGTCCTTTTCCGGTGAGCTGGCGTACGAAATTGCCGTCCCAGCGCGATTCGGCGATGCCGCCGTAAGGATATTGATGGCAGCGGGGGAGGAGTTCGATATCACGCCGTATGGTGTTGAGTCACTCAGCGTAATGCGAATCGAGAAGGGTCACATTGCCGGGAACGAGCTCAACGGCACGACCACCGCCACTGATCTGGGGCTGGGGCGGATGATGTCCAGGACCAAGGGCTTCATCGGTCGCGTGCTCGCGGGCCGGCCCGCGCTCATGAGTGCGGACAGACCCACGCTCGTAGGACTGAAGCCGATTGAGCAGGGTGCCCGGCTCCATGCCGGCGCCCACCTGCTCCCGAGTGAGGTACGGCCGTCGCTGTCGCAGGATCTCGGGTATGTGACATCAGTTGCCTATTCCGCAACGCTTGGGTCTTGGATCGGTCTGGGACTGCTGTCTGGCGGAATGATGCACCTCGGGAAGCGAATCCACCTGTTCGATCCACTGCGTGATAACTCAATTCCGGTTGAAGTGGTCTCTCCGGTCCATTTCGACCCAACGGGAACCCGGCTGAAGAGCTAAAGAACAGTTATGTCTGTCTCGAATGTGACAGGTTTGATAACCGCTGCACCCTTTGTCCTCGATTCGCGGCGCCCATCGGGCGCGGTCGGTCTCGTTGCCCAATACCTGGATAACGTCGGTATTGCGTCTGTCCAGTTACGTCGCGAATGCAGCTTTTCAACCTTCTCCCAGCGGATGCGGCTCGTATGCGGCGTCGAGCCACCGCTGCGGCTCCGGTGTGCGATTGGGGGTTCGATTCGTCTGGTTGCCGTGGGGCCTGAGTCCTGGCTCGCCATTGGTACCGGCAACCTCTTCACCGTCCTGCGCGAAGGTATCGCGGAGTCAGCTTCATTGACTGACCAAAGCAGCGGCTACCTCATTTTGCGATTGACCGGCCCCAGGGTCCGCGAGACTTTTGCCAAACTGATACCGATAGACTTTCACCCGCGCGCCTTTGCCATCGGCGACGCCGCGGCGACGGTCGCCGCGCACATTGGCGTAACGGTCTGGCGGTGCCCTGATGATGCCGGCGGATACCCCACATTTGAGTTGGCCTGCTTGCGGAGCTTCAGTGCCGATCTCGTAGAAGCGCTGCGCCGGTCGGCGGCGGAGTTCAGCTTCCTCCTCGCCGTCTATCCCCTCACAAACTGAGCGTCAGAATTGGCTATTGTGCATCGAAAGTCCAATCCGGATCAAAGGAGAGGGCGAGCCGTAAGTTGCCGCTGAGCTCTCCGGTCGCAGCCTCGGCGGCTTCGGTCTGAGCTTCCTGTGTCAGGGCCAATGTATCAGGGATCTGTTTCCGGGTACGCTGCGGATCGGTCCACACGGAGTCCACCATGTACGCCATAGAATTGACGGGCCCCTCGCTCAACTCTTTCCGCCGCATATCCCGGCCTGATCCGCTTCCGGGCGTTGGACAGGTGTTGGTGAAAATGCGGGCCGCGAGCCTCAACTTCATCGATGTCGCCGTCGCGACCGGCAAATATCCCGTGGACCGCTTTCCGCTCGTTCCGGTCTGTGATGGAGCGGGCGAGGTGGCGGCAGTCGGCCCCGAGGTCGAGGAGTACGCCATCGGACAGCGTGTCATTGCCCATTCGAAACCCCCAATGGGCAGCGTGGCGGCCTCGACGTCGCTCAGGTGAGCCGGCGTGGGACAAAGAAGTGCTCGCTCTCACGCAGGGTCGCGGCGCGGACCTGGTACTGGAGACAGTGGGCCCGGAAACGTTCGGGCGGTCCGTGAATGCCGTGGCTTACGGGGGCACCTTGTTTGTGATCGGCTTCGTGAGCGGCACCCGCGGGGACGTTGATCTGCTGCCCATCATTGTCAAGGCACTGAACGTCAGGGGCAACAACACGGGATCAGTTGCGGACTTACGCGATGTGACGCGGGCGGTCGCCGCGAGTGGAATCAAACCAGTCATCGACCGCACTTTCAGTCTGGATGAGACCGCGCAAGCGTACACGCGGCTGGCCGGCGGAGGACAACACTTTGGGAAAATTACCATCGCTCACTGAAGTATCGCGTCGCGCTGAACTATCCGCAGTCGAGCACGAACCTGCTCGGGAAGTTGCCTGTTCTGTTAAATAGACGCCGCTGCGACCTCTGTGTAATCGACTTTAATACCGGCAGGATCGAGAGCATTATCGACGTTGTCGACCAGACCTCAGGAGCTGCCGTGACCAGATCTGCGTGGGTTTCCGTGCCTCTGCTGCTGTTGACCCCGCTGTTGGCTGTGGCCGATCGAGCCGCGGACGTCGCCGCGCTCGAAGACAGGTGCGAGCAGGAGCGGGAAGCGAAAATTGCGCCGCTGCGGGCGGCCGAAGTTGCGAAGTGCAAAGCTCAGCGCAACGACGCTGATTACTGCGAGAAATTCTGGGCCGATTATGGCAACGCTGTACACAACTCCACCGGTGGGATGACCCCACGCCTATTCGGCGATCTGCCGTCCTGCATTGCCGCGTTCAAAGCGCGGCGGGATTTTGAGCTGAACGGCAAATAGCGGGCACTTCGGCTGACGGTAGTTTATGCTGTCCGAGACGGGAAGAGGAGGGCAAGGAAATGCTGAGCGAAAGGGATGTATATCCGACGCGAATGCTTGCGATCCTGTTCGTAGTTGCGATTGCAAATGCAAGCACCAGCCATGCGGGCGTAACGGTCACTGACGCCAACATCACCAGCTCGCTGGCTGCCCTCGACGCACTTCTGCCGCCGGATCCCGGTCTTCCCGATTCCGGGTCCGTCTGCGCAACACTGAGTGCGAATCTTGCCTCGGTCGCGTTCTCCTCACCCAACTCGACGGACCCCGCTGTCGACAATGCGGCGGCGATCGCTGCCAACCCAACCAACTCAAACCCGGACACGGTGCGCATTCAGGCTGCACTCAACGCGTGCCCGAGTGGTAGGGTTGTCGAGCTCGTATCATCTGACAGCAACGACTCGTTTTTAACGGGATCGCTGACGCTACCGAGCGGTGTGAGCCTGTGGGTGGATTCGGGTGTGACTCTCTACGCCTCCAGATATCCTGCGGACTACACTTCCGGCGGTCTCGTCAGTGGTGACGAGTGCGGCAATGCTTCTGCGACGACATCCGGTAGCGCTTGTCAGGCCCTGATCAACGTGGTGGCTGGCGCGAGCGGTAGCGGGATCTACGGTCCGGGCACGATCGATGGCCGGGGTGGCAGCGCGCTGACCGGCGGCCCGCGGGCCGGAATCATGACCTGGTGGGACGTGGCTCTGCTCAACAAGGTATCCGGGTATAAGCAGAACTGTTTTATTCTGATCGACCTCACCCATGGTGGAAGCAGCTTTACGCTCTCTCGCACGGTGTTGTTGAATTCGCCCCATTTCCATGTCAAGGCGGATTCCTACGATGGCCTCACGGCCTGGGGCGTCCAGTTGCTCACGCCATCACTTGCCTACACCGTCCCCAACTACGCCTGCAGCACCTTACCGAGTAATACGGTCGCCGCGACGAGTCCCGGAACCTGCTACACGCCGGATTACGCGAAAAATACCGATGGTATCGATCCGGGTGGCAGCAACAACGTAACCATTGCCTACTCATACATCAACGTCGGTGATGACAACGTCGCCGTCACGGCCTCGAACTCGAGCAACTGCGTCAGTTCAGCAAACGGCTATTGCTCCAGTACGAATGCGCTCGTGGCGCACAACCATTTCTACTATGGCCACGGCATGTCGGTCGGCAGTGGAACTGAAGGTGGCGTTACCGGTTTGTACGTCTGGGATCTCTCGATTGACGGCGAAGACAGCTCCAACGGCGCGGGGTTGCGCATCAAGACCTGGCCGGGTGGGGGCGGTGAAGTGTCGGCGACTTATGCGAAAGTTTGCATTCGACGTGAAAAGCAGCCGATTGTGATCGATCCGTTCTATAACGCCACCAGCTCCATTACCTCGTACCAACCCAATCTGCACGATATCCAGTTCGTGGATGTTCACGCTGTGACTTTGGCAGGTGCCAAGTACCCGAGCTCCACTAACTGGAATGATGTGTTGAACGGCGTCAGTGCCACGAATCTGTTGACCAACGTGACACTGGATAATGTCTACTTCGACCGCGCGCCCGCCTGGGGTAGCTCGAGCAAGGCCAGCTTCACTGGTTCGCCAAACTACGCCTCGATTGTCATCGGTAGCGGATCAACCAGCTTTGCCGTACCAACTTCCGGGCTGAGCGTTACGGTGTCCGGATCGACGCCGGGTACGGCAACCAGCGGCAACGCGGTTGATTGCAGCAGTGCATTCCCTTCGTTCAGCTCCGTAAATCCGCAAGCGCCGCTTTGAGTTGAAGGCCGGTTGGGAGCCGGGCATCGCCGCATCATTCGGGAGACCGAACGCGCCCGAGGCCTCCCGAATTTCTCGTCAAGAATTTCATGAGATTGGATGTTAATCCATGAAATTCAATGACTTGAATATATTGACAATATCGTCAATAATCTCGTCATGAATCACGTCAGAGAGCCCTTGCTGTCGATTCTTCGACTGGGCCCCAGATCTACACTCGAGCTGGCCCAGTCCTTGGGCACCTCAGAGCCCACTGTTCTACGGACCCTGCGCGCCCTGGAGCGGGATCAGCGCGTTCTGCGTATGGGGAAGACCAAGGGGACACGCTATGCTTTGCGTAGAAACGTGGGCGCGATTGGTTTTCGCTGGCCCTTGTTTCGCATCGATGAGCGTGGCGCCGTTCACGAGCTGGGAATGCTCGAAGCCCTCGAGCGCGACAGCTATCACGTGTCGGCCGGGCCCGCGCGAATGCAACAGGTGTTTGAAGGCATGCCCTACTTCCTTCAGGATGGCCGCCCCGCTGGGTTTGTGGGCAGGGCGGTTCCTGGCGCATTTCCGGAGTTGAATCTGCCGGCCCGGGTTGTTGATTGGACCGATGAGCACGTTCTGGTCTATCTGACTCAGCGCGCTCCTGACTTGCCTGGGGCGCTCATTGTCGGAGCTGAGTCGATGGACCGGTACCTGGCTGGCCTGCAAACCGCGCCGCTCGTGATGCGCGACGCGCGAGCGAGCGAGTACCCGCGGTTCGCTGGTCTATCGATGGCAGGAGCTCCGCCAGGGTCCTCCGCCCAGGGAGAACAGCCCAAGTTCACTGGACGAGTCGAACACAGCACACAACGAGTTGCAGTGATCGTCAAGTTCTCCCCGCCGCTGTCGACGGTGATTGGTCGGCGCTGGGGGAATCTGCTCAGGGCCGAACATCTGGCGCATCGTTTGTTGAGCCAACACGGTATTGCTGCCTGCCGATCGGAGCTGCTCGAGTATGATGAGCGCGTTTTCCTGGAGTGCGAGCGCTTCGATCGAATAGGGGGCGAAGGACGGCGCGGCACCGTTTCGCTCTTCTCGCTGGATAGCAGCCGTTACGGCCAACTCGACTCGTGGGCGGCTGCAGCGGACCGCTTGGCCGCCGATGGGTTGCTGTCCGTAGCGGATGCCGATCGGATCAGGCTTCTCGATGCGTTTGGCGCCCTCATCGCCAACACCGATCGGCACTTTGGCAATATCACCCTGTTTGATGAGTATGATGGGCCATTCACGCTCGCTCCGGTTTACGACATGCTGCCCATGTTGTTTGCGCCTCAGAACGATCAGATCGTGCCGCGAGTGTTCGAGCCCCCGGCACCTCGGTCGACCTGGTTGCCCGTGTGGTCGCAGGCCCGCTCCCTCGCCGAGAGTTATTGGCAACAGCTTGCCGATGAGTCCACATTGAGTGATGAGTTTCGCGCGTTATGCGTACGCTCCCTGGAATCACTGCGCGCGTTGCCGACGCGCGGTGGCGTTGCGTAGCTCCATTCGTCTCTGCTCCCGCGCAGCCAGGGCACCATGCTTCTACAAGATCAGTGAATCACCTTGACCAACGTGGGTAGTGAGCCCGTCACGGTCTTGTTGTCCGGCGCCGTCAGTTGTCCTTTGACATCGTTCCAGCGCAGATGAGTCAGGTGGCCAATGCCTTTCTCATAGTCATTTGATACGCCATCGTCGTCGTAAAGCAGGAACTCCGCATCCTTGCCGGGATAGACCTGGATCTCCTTCAACGGTTGAACGGTGGCGGTGCTCGGGATGTCCGCGCCGAGGGGAATGATTGAGCCGGCGCGCACGAACAGCGGAATCTGGGCGATCGGGGCGGCGACCGTGAGCGTCTGTCCGCCGGCGAGCTTTTCGTGTGTCCAGTAGTTGTACCAGTCGGCACCTGCCGGCAGGTACACGCTTCGGCTCTGTACGCCTTGCTCGGTAATGGGGGCGACCAGGAACGCGGGGCCAAACATGTATTCGTCTCCGAGATTCACAACCTTGGGGTCGTTGGGGAAATCCATGAAGAGGGCCCGCATGAACGGAGACCCGGTGTCGTAGGTGTGTTTGCCCAGGGAGTACAGGTATGGCATCAGGTTGTAACGTAATTTCAGATACTGGCTGATGATCGATTCAGCCTGTTTGCCATAGGACCAGACCTCGGTGTCTTTGCGCGAGCCGTGAGCGCGCAACGTCGGTGTAAATGTTGCGTATTCATACCAGCGGGTAATCAATTCAGGGTAGTCGTCGTTGTGGCCGACGACGGCGCGTGCATCGGACGGATCAATCAGGGGAGGTCGGTCTGGCGTGTGTTGTTGCGGCAACGATTGCCACCCGCCGATATCGTTGCCCCAATATGCGAGCCCGGAGGCGGTGAAGTCGAGGCCGGTTGGAATCTGCCGTTGTAGTGCTTCCCAGGTCGGATTGATGTCGGAGGACCAGAAGAGGCTGCCGTAACGTTGGGATCCGAGGTAAGCCGCGCGTGCGAGGATCAGGTTGCGCTTGTTTGGCCGGTCACGACGCGAACCCTCGGCTACTCCCTCCGTGTGAAGCAAGGGATACAGGTTGTGATAGCGGTCGCCCGATCCGATGCTGTAGAAGTAGCCGTCCGGAACCAGGTCCGGCTCGGTCTCATCCAGCCAGAACCAGTCGAAACCTTTCGCGGCCAGATTGTCGCGGATCTTGTCCCAGTACCATTCGCGGGCCTGCGGGTTGGTGCTGTCGATCAACGCGCCGGCTCGATCACTGCGTACCGCCAGGCCATCCACGGGTTGACCGTTGGCGTCTTTCAACAGCCAACCGTGGGCCGCCAGCCAGTCAAAATAGCGTGATTCCTTTTCGAAACGCGGCCATACGCTGAGAATGCTGCGGATACCCGCGCCATGCAGGCTTTCATTCATCCGCACCGGGTCGGGAAAGTCGCGCGGATTGATGTCCAACTGTCCCATTCGGGTCCAGGAGAACCAGTCCAACACCATGATATCGAGCGGATAGCCGCGCTGGCGGTAGCCGGCAGCCACGTCGAGAATCTGCTGTTGGGTTTCATAACGGGCTTTGCTCTGGATGTAGCCGAAGGCAGCCTTCGGCGGCAGTGGCGTGACACCGGTGAGCTTTCGGTATCCGGCGTACAGATCATCCGTCGTAGCACCCGCGATCACAAAGTACGAGACGCGCTCGCCGACGTTTGACTGCCAGACGGTCCGACCGTGCAGGCCCGGCGAGATCACTGTCGCGGCAGGATTGTCCCAGACGATGCCATAGCCTTTGTTGGTTACGAGGAAGGGGACGCATACGGTCTCACCTGCCGGCGCGTCGTAGTAGTGTTTGCAGTCGATGGTGCGTCCGCGGTAATCCAGGATGCCTTCCTGGTTCTGCCCCAAACCATAGTAGTGCTCGTCTGAAGGCGCCGTGAAACTGGCGCCCACGCGGAAGGTCTTTTCCCCGTTGACAACATGCGGTGACATTTCCCAACCGGTCATCTCGAGGAGGGGCCGCGCGGGCGCGTCTTTGTTGGAGAGCTCATCAATCGAGACCCTGACAGGTGGCAGAGACGGAGCGAAATATCGCTGCATCTGGGTCGGGGGTCCGGGCCAGGGCTCGGCCGGCACCTTTACCGAAAGGATCCTGGACTGGAAAACGTCGTCGGAACCGGTGGCTTCGTGCTGCCATCCCGCGGCGTCGGAAGTCCCGAGAAAGCCGTATCCGGCGGGCGCAACAGCCAGCGCTTTGTCCTGACTCAACGTGATGCGCACAATGTTGGGGGCATAGGCTTCGATGGACACGTAGCTCCCATTTCGTTCGAGCAGCGCAAGTGGCGCGGCCGAGGCGTTTGCGCCCAGTACCGCGAGAATCAGAATTGCAATTGTCGGCTGGCCTCTCAGCATGAAAGCCTCGGGTAAAGCATATGAGTTAGCGCTAACATAGCCGCACACGGGCCGCCACTCAAGGGCAGCCGGAGGGTGACCGGGCAGACCTTTGTGGTCGATGCCGGTACTTTGCTGTGAAGCCGGGAAGGTTGGCAGGCGAAGTGGCCCTCATCACCGGCGGCGCCTGGGCAGCTACTTCGCGAGGAAGGCGGCCAGCGCCTCGAGTTTCGCCGCCGTCAGATCGCTCGGGGCGAAAGGCGGCATGGACCTGAGGCCGTGCCGGACGACGTACTCGATGTATTTCGGCGTGAGGTCGGTGCGCTCGGTCAGGAGTGCCCGTTGCGGGCCGCGCGTCCGCCTGAGCTGCATCGTGCCCGGCCCGTCGCTCGAGCCATGGCATTGGGCGCAATGATGATCAAACACTTCCCTGCCGGTCATGTCCGCAGCACGCGCCGGCATAGCCAAACCGGCAAAAGCCGCCACCACAACTGACATAGCCGCGATCTGCTTCATGTCTTTGTTTCCTTCCGTAAGTGCCTGGGCCAAATGCCAGACTTCCCCGGCGACAGGATGCCGTTCGGATCGAGCGCGTCCTTGATCGTCTGGTGCATTTTCATCAGCGCGTTGTCATTCCAACTGTATGTCCCGGCGATCGTGTCCATGTAATGTATGTGCGTGCGGTACTCGCCATAGCCTTCGGCAGCGGCCTCACGCACCAACAAACCGAAAAGCTCATTCAGCTTCTGCCGCTCCTTCGGATTCGTCTGGTCGTACACGATTACGGTGACATGATGCAACTCGCGAAAACCGACGGCCATGAGACCCATGTAATCGAAGCCGTACTCGTGGACGCGGCGGCTGACCATCTGGAATTGCTTGATGGCGTCCTTGCCGGTTGTCGGGGAAACCGGCGAGAAACCAACATGGCCGCCGCCTCCGTTCCAGTTGAGGAAGCCGAACTCTGTGAGCTTCGGGACGCCTTTCATCGTCTCGGCACGGTGAATCAGGATGTCCGGCCGGCGCTTGCGGTCCTGCGGGAAGTAGAATTTCACGCCTGGGATGGCGGCAAACGAGTCGCGGATCACCGTCCACAATGCATCCGTGATGGGTGGCGGGCCATAGAGCGCGCCGCAGAAGTTCCACATGCCGATTTCCTGATCGGCCATGATTCGTTTCGCCACGCTGGGCGCAATGGGGCCCGCACCGGAAGTATATTGACTCTTTGCCGTAAAGATGGCCGCATCCAACACCAGGCTGCGGATGGTGGCTGCATTCTGGATGACATTGTTGAGCCGCAGCGGCCGCACGATCTCGACGACCTGCTCGATGTCCTCTTCACGCGGAAACGTTATCAAATACGGCCGATAGCCTGCGGGTTCCGGCATCAGCCAGATACCCATCTTCGTCACGATCCCGAAGTTGGATTGCGAGAACATGCCGTCCACGTACGGCCCGAAGCCGTACTTGAACAGTTGCCACGTGTTGTTGCCCGGCATCGCGCCCATACCGGTTCGGACAACGTCGCCATTGGCCAGCACGACCTCCATTCCACACTGCATTGAAAAGTGATCGCCGTACGGCGTGTAACCCACACCGTGATCCAGCGCATTCCCTACGACGCTGCCCCAACCTGGATCCGGCACGTCGAGCCATAACTTGATTCCGCGATCCTGGATGTACTCGTAGAGATCGAAGTAGCTGACTCCGGGTTCGATCAGCGCATACCCGAATTTCTCATTGACCTCGAGGATGCGGTTCATTCGGCTCAGATCGAGAACGACGGAACCGGAGAGCACGGGCGCGGCTCCGCCGTAGGCGAAATTCTTGCCGCGCGAGACAGTCCACAGCGGAACACGCAGCTCGTTTGCAACCTTGACGATCTCCTGCACCTGCTCGGCCGATGCAGGCGCAATCGCGCCGAGAGCCTGGTGGCGCTCGGGATCGTTCGGAATCGTATAAGGGTCGCGGTAGCTCGCGACCTTCTCGCCCGAGAATACCCATTCACTCCCCACGATTTTCCGGAACCGATCCAAGGCATCGTCCACAGCAGCAGGTTCCGGTCGAGCCGCAACGCCTGCGGCGGCGGGAAATAACGCGGACGCCGTTGCAGCGCCGACGAAGTGCCTTCTTTTCATTGGGAGCTTGCCTTTGATCCGTTCTCGGTTGACATTCCGGACAGCGGTGAGCACGAGAGGGCCTTCCCATGGCGATCGAAGTAGTCTCGACCGACGGGCTGATTGGGCGGAAAAAAGTCGAGTTCTGGAACGACCTCGCGCGCAGCGCAATGACGGCGATGACAGCCGACCCCGCCGACATTGCTACGTTTCGCGGACGCATGAGACGAATAGAAGTAGGCCAGGTGAGGGCGGTTGAGGTCTACTCGCACGGCGCGCGGGTAGAACGCTCGCCCGCTCACATCGCTCGCTCGGGCGAGACGGCATTCCTTCTCGAGCTGCAACTCGATGGAGTGAGCGCCACGCGTCAGGGCGGTCGCGAGGCATTCCTCCACCCCGGAGATTTCACGCTGCTCGATAGCGCTCGTCCGTTCGACGTGCGTTGCGGAGCCCCTATGAAGCTGCTCGTGCTCAAGGTGCCACGGGCGCTGCTCGGCAAGTACCTGGGGTGTCCGGAAGCCATGGCGGCGATTCCGATGTGCGCCGAGCGCGACTCGAACGAGCTCACCTCGCGCTTTCTGCGAGATCTCTGGGGCCGGCCCGAAGCAGTGCTCGACTGCGATCGTGCAGCCCGTGTTGCCCGTGCTGCTCTCGAGCTCGTGGCGTACGCTTACGGAGCCCTGCCGGAAGCTCGCGGAGGCTCGGTGAGCGCTGTCCGCGCCCATCGAATACGAGTGCTCGATCATGTCGAGGCGCACTTGAGCGATCCCTGTTTGAGCCCCGCGTCGATCGCTGAGGCGCTGCGGATGTCCCGCCGGTACCTGCACAGTGTCTGGAAGGCAGAGGACGGCGAGTCGCTTGCGCGGTATGTGCTGCGGCGCCGGCTGGAAGAGTGCGCTCAGGCTCTGCGTGATCCGCTGTACGCTCGGCGTAGCATCACGGCGATTGCGTTTGATTGGGGATTTGCCGGTATGCCTCATTTTTGTAGCGCTTTCCGAGAGCGGTACGGCATTTCGCCGCGGGAATATCGAGCGTCAGCTGCTGCCCGGTAGCACATGTGCCGGTACCCAGTTCCCGTGCACGCCATTGCGAAGGCGCAGTGGCAGTTTCACCGTAGCGATCGGCCCTGAATCGATGCTGTGGTCACGAGCGAGAACTGTACCTCCGTCGGGCGCGCGCGAATTACTCAGGAGAGAACGAATAGTTCTTGCGGAGTGATCGGGATGTCGCCGATGCCCCGCGACGTTGGGGCACGCGCGGACGAGTTGTTTAGGTCATGATCTCGGGGCCGAAATCGGTGCCGAAGATCATTTGACCGCCTAGTGCGAGAAACTGGCCGACGAGCGTGTGGACTGCGCCGCGCCGGGAGTTGATCACTCTGCCGTAGATGCCGTCCACCAACCCCACAAAGCGGCTCCACCCATAGTTGCGCTGTGCGTGCAGCCGCGCGGATCGAGCGAGGGCCTGTGCGCGGTTCGATGACCGAAACACCTCGAGAATCGCCTGCGTCACACTTTCAGTGTGCGCATCGCAAAGAAAGGCCCGCTCGTGATTGAGCAATGGCTCGTGCGCCGGCCCTCTGGTAGCGACGATCGGCTTGCCCGTCGCCATATAATCGAACACCTTGAGCGGTAAATTGTTGCTCATGGGTCGCAATGAAATCAGGCAGTCCGCGAGAGCAAAGTAATCGGGCATGGCACTGCGAGGCCGCCGTGTGAGAATACGAACGCGCTCACGCGCATAGCGTGCCAGTTTCCTCAATGTTCCTTCGCGAGCTTCGTCGCTGGCTCCAACGCACACCAACATCAGTGACGGATCTGCCTTCGCAGCCTGTGAAAATGCGTCCATCAACAGATCCACTCCCTGGTAGCGCGCGAAGTTGCCGCTGTACATGACCACGTGAGAGTCCGGTTTGATGTCGAGGTCGGATCTCAATCGCTCGACCGCGCCCCAGTCAGGGTTGCCGGTGATCGCGGGAAACCGCCACTCGGTGTAGGGCACCCCAGCCCCAACTTCTCGAACATGCTCTCCGAGCCCAATACTGCATACCACATGCGCAGCGCTACGTAGCACATTGCGCTCCATCCGGCGGAGCGCTCGTTGCGCGAGAGGATGGCCCAGTATTTTATGACTGAGCAGCTCGGCGGGAATCGAGGAGGCCATGTCGTAGATGTAGGGCCGGCGATGCCGCCGGCAGAGTAGGGACGCGATATAGGCTGCCTCCTCCACTGCATGCACGACATCGTAACGACGGCTTCGAAGCAGACGTTCGAACGACCCGAGCACCGTCGCATCGAGCAACACCTTGCCTGCAGAAAAGCCGATCGGCACACGCTCGATGTTGAATGGATTCGCGCAGCGATGAATCGTCACGCCGCGAAGCTCGATGTCTTCCCCTAACGGAAACGCCAGCAGATCAACTTCGTATCCGAGCTCACCTAGGGCGCGGCAGGTGTCTGCGACCGCAATCGGCGTCCCTCGATCCTCGTAGAATGGCTGGGGCGTGACGAGGAGAATACGCCCCGCTCGCGTCGGCGCTCTCTCCACCTCGGCATCCACTTGCTGCGACATCGTCCGGTCTCCTTCGTGCGTAGGATCGCATGAGACGCAAGCGGCGGACCTGAATAGGATGCCTGGTGTTTGCTCAGAAGTCAGTCTTCCAAGCAATTCGGCGCACGTGGAACGCCGCGACTGCGCAGCAGTTCTAGTTAGAGCATTACCAGCAAATTCGAATAGCGTCGTACAAGCATGCACAACAAGCGGGAATGGCGCCGATGGGGGCGCATCATTTTGAGCGCGATCGCGCTCCTGTCGATTTTCCTGGTAACAGGCGTAAACGACGTCTTCACAGCTCTATCGCATGCGGATGTAAGTTTGATTCTGGTTGGCATTGGGCTCAATGTAGCCACGCGACTCGCAGCGGCGGAGCGCACTTACGTCATCAGTCGTGGTGTCGGGTTGCCGCTGAATCGATGGCAGACCGTGGAGTCACTGTTTATTTCGAACTTCTGGAGCCTGGCGCTTCCCGGACTGTCTGCCGGCAGCGTGATCACGGTGTATCGCTACACTCGCTACGGCGTTTCCTTGGCCGACGGCTTCGGAGTCCTGGGCGCAAGCCGTGTGATTGAGCTTGCGGCGTTCTGCGCATTCGGAGCCGCTGCCTTTGCACTGAGCGCGAGCGCGCCGAATGCCAAGGTTACCTTGCTGCTGAGCCTCGTACCGCTGCTGATACTCGGTGTGTTCCTGTTGGCACCGCGAGTAATGAGCCGGACATCACAAACGCTGAGTGAGAATAAATCATCCACGAGCGCAATCGGCAGATTGAGGACAGTCGGCGCTCGTGCACTGACGTCATTTACAGGAGCACCGCGCAAGGACCTTCTGGCAGCCGGATGCTTCGCGCTGCTGCAGTGTGCGCTCGATGCTGCTTCGGTGATGGTGCTCGCGTGGAGCCTCGGCTTCAGGATCGACTGGCTCGACGCTTTGTGGATCAATGTGCTCGCGTACCTCGCCATCTTGTTACCGATTTCCGTCGTGGGGCTCGGAGTACGCGAGGCCGCGGTGATCGTGGCCCTCACGCCTCTGGGAGTGCCGCGCGATGGAGCGATTGCATTGGCGCTGTTGATGCTCGCAGCGACGTTTTTCAACGCGCTGGTCGGCGGTGTATTGCAGTTTTTGAGCGGTACCGATCGCCGCACGGCTCCTGAATGAGATCCATCCTATGCCAGCTCGTCTCGCCAACCGCCGAGGCATATCCGTTGCCCGCGTCGTCATGCACGGTGTTGCCCGACGCTTGCGCGACGTCCGAATACATACAAGCACACTCGCGTCAGAATTGGACGTCCGTTTTGTTTATGACACACCATCACCCGCAGCAATAATTGGGCATTCGCATAGGCTAATGGAATCAACGGGTAGACGTTTCGCTGTAGTGTATGCATCAGCGCGTTTTACTCGGATGGCTTATCATGCTGGCAGAGACGATTGAACTCCTGAGTGGAAAGGGAACATTCTCGACGGAGCAGGCCCTCATCCTGGCGGAGGCAATTGATCAGGTGGTTGATAAGGCTCAGTTCGTGACCATGCCGATGCTCGACACGCGGATCGCAACAGTGACAGCGCGTATTGATGCGCTGGACGCAAAGTTGTGCGCACGCATCGAGTCAGGGGAGGCCAGGCTGGAAGCGCGCATCAGCTCGGTGGAAACCAGGTTGAGCGAGCGTATCGGTTCGGTGGAAACCAGGTTGAGCGAGCGCATCAGTTCGGTGGAAAGCAGGCTGTGCGAGCGCATCAGTTCGGGGGAAACCAAGTTGAATGCGCGCATCGACTCACTGGAAGTCAAGATGGACGCGAAGTTTGAGCGATGGACGGTGCGAATCATCATTATGATGGTACTGAGCCAGACAGCGCTCGGGCCCATCGGAATGCGGGCTTTTGATTCATTGAGGCAAGTGATGGCGTCCCTCGGCCACTGAGCATCCCCTGCGGCCAGAGCCGGCTGGTGGGATGCGCCGCGACTTATTGCCCCGCCTGATCAATCCATTGAAGAAATCTGCTTGCCGCCGGGAGATCGTCCGCACGTAAGATGGCGATACCGTCGCTACTCGAGTCGAGGGGAATTTTGATCCAGGGGGCTTGCGCGTAAATGATCGCCTCATTGGGCGCCGCATCTATTGTGGTCCTGCTGGCCCTGATCCTGTTCAATCGCTGCTCACCGCTCGTCGGCCTGGTTGCCGTGGCGGCGGGTGCGGGAGTCGTCGGCGGATTCGGGCTGAAGACGGCGACCTTCATGTTGGAGGGCATCACCACAATAGCGCCCGTAGTGGCCATGTTTGTCTTCGCCATTGTGTTTTTTGGCATCATGACGGACGCCGGGTTGCTCGACCCGATTATTGGCAGGGTATTGAGTCTCACCGGGCTGCGTCCCACGCGCATTGTCATTGCGAGCGCTCTGCTGGCTCTATTGGTCCACCTCGACGGTTCGGGCGCGGTTTGCTTTCTGGTGGTTATTCCGGCAATGCGGCCACTCTATGAGCGGGTCGGGATCGACCGTCGAGTGCTGGCCTGCGTGGTCTCGATGGCGGCGGGAGTCAATTTTCTGCCCTGGACGGGGCCGACGTTGCGAGCGTCCGCGGCGTTGAAAATTCCGGTTTCGGACATCTTCCGGCCGATGATGGGCGTGCAGGCGGTAGGGCTGGTGTTTGTGTTCTGTGCGGCGTGGTGGTTGGGGAAGCGTGAAACGCGGCGTTTGGCAGCAGACGCCTCGGCCCTGGACCTGAATGGCGCCGCGACCGGCTCGACGGGGGCGGTAGGAGTTTCTCCGGCCGCCCGGGTCGCGGCATCGAAGATCCCGATCGGTGAGGATGTCAGGAGGCCGACGGCCGTGAAGCGGCCGGGCCTGTTTTGGGTCAACCTGCTGTTGACTCTCCTCGTGATGAGCGCGCTCGTGTCGGGTCTGGTCGCTCCGGCGGTCGCTTTCATGGTGGGCACGGTCATCGCTCTGCTCATCAACTATCCGGGATCGGCGGCGCAGCGCGATAGAGTGGACGCACATGCGCACGCCGCGCTGGCAATGGCGGCAATCCTGCTGGCGGCAGGAGCTTTCACGGGAGTGATGACAGGTACGGGGGCGTTGAAAGCTCTGGCCCAGTCGGCCGTGTCACATCTTCCGCCCGGCACCGGAAGTCAGATTCCGTTCCTGCTGTCGTTGGTGGCGATGCCCCTGAGCATGTTGTTTGATCCGGATTCATTTTACTTCGGCGTGCTGCCGGTGGTTGCGGAAATGCACGCGCGGCTCGGGGGTACGGCAGTGCAGGTTGCGCAAGCAGCGCTGGTGGGCCAGATGACGGCCGGATTTCCCGTGAGTCCGCTGACGCCCGCCACTTTTCTGGTGTCGGGACTCGCGGGTATCGATCTGTCGGCGCACCAGAAGTTCGCTTTTCCCTATTTGTATGCAGCCTCTTTGATGATGGCGCTGGCGTGCGTGTTGTTTGGGTTGTTCCCGGCGTAATGGATCTAACATGAGCGCAACTGAACCGCGGGTCGTACGGATCGGCTGCGGGGCCGGATTCTCCGGTGACCGCATCGAGCCCGCCATCGAGCTCGCCGAGCGCGGCGGGCTCGACTATCTCGTTTTCGAGTGCCTTGCCGAGCGCACGATCGCACTCGCTCAACAGGCCCGGATGGAAAACTCCCAGCTCGGATACGATCCGTTGCTGGCTGAACGCATGGGGGCGGTTTTGCCTGCCTGCGTGACAAACGGCGTGAAGATCGTCAGCAACATGGGTGCCGCCAACCCAGTGGCAGCCGCGCGGCGAACGGCTGAAATTGCGAGGTCTCTGGGTCTTTCGGGCTTGAAGATCGCCGCGGTGGAGGGCGACGATGTCATTGCGGTCCTGCGAACGGATGGGGCATCGACGTTGCCCGCTGAAGGCGCCGCTTCTCCGATCGCCTGGGACAACATTATCGCCGCGAACGCGTACCTGGGGAGCACCCCCATTCTCGAAGCGCTGCGGTTGGGGGCCCATGTCGTCCTGACAGGCCGGGTTGCGGACCCGTCATTGTTTGTCGGATGTCTCAGGTATGAGTTTGGTTGGGGCGAGGCGGATTTTGAGCAACTCGGTAAGGCAACACTGGTGGGGCACCTGCTGGAATGTGCCGGTCAGCTCACGGGGGGCTATTTCGCGGATCCGGGCGTCAAGCACGTCGAAGGGCTCGCGCGCCTCGGATTTCCGCTGGCGGAAGTGAGCTCCGACGGAACGGCCGTATTTACGAAGCTGCCCGGGACCGGAGGCCTCGTTTCGATCGCGACCTGCAAGGAGCAGTTGCTTTATGAAGTTCAGGATCCCGGGGCGTATCTGACTCCCGATGTGGCTGCGGACTTCTCCGGGGTCTGTTTTCGCCAGGTAGCGCCAGACCGCGTTGAGGTGAGCGGTGCGGGCGGACGCAGTCGGCCCGAATTGCTGAAGGTGTCGATTGGCTATCGGGACGGATTCATCGGCGAGGGCCAGATATCGTATGCCGGGTCGGGTGCACTGCAGAGGGCTCAATTGGCCGTCGAGGTCGTGGCGGAACGACTGCGGCTCACAGGCGTGCCCTTGCGTGAAAGCCGCTACGATTTGATCGGCGTGAATTCTGTGTGCGCGGAGGCTCAAACAGGCCCTGTGCCGTCCGAAATTCGCATCCGCGCGGTGGGTCGGACCCGAACGTTGGAGGATGCACTGCGAATTGGTCGCGAGGTGGAGGCGCTCTACACCAACGGTCCTGCAGGCGGAGGTGGCGTGACGCGATCTGCGAAAGAGGTTGTGGCCATCGCCTCGACGTTTGTGCCGCGCGATCGCGTGGTCCCACGTGTGGCCATCGAGACCGTGTGAAATGAAACTGCGACAACTGGCTCACTGCCGCACCGGCGACAAAGGCAATACCTCGAATGTATCCGTGTTTGTTTACCAGCAGAAAGATTATCCGTTCATTGAGCAGTATCTGACTGCCGATCGGATCCGTGCTCACCTGAGCGGACGCATCTGTGGCGCGGTGAGGCGATACTGTCTGCCGGGTTTGGGAGCGATCAACTTTGTCCTGGACGATGCGCTGACGGGCGGAGTGACCCGCTCGCTTGCCATCGACCCGCATGGCAAGTGTATCAGCGGCCTGATACTCGATCTCGAGCTGCCGGTCCCATAAGCAAAGCCTATCAATCCATTCGGAATTGCAAATTCGCGGCCTCCCGCCGGGGTGTCAGAATCACGGTGCGCGAAAACAAACTGACAGCTCACGGTATGAGGGGGGTGTGGAGCATGTTGAGAATTGCAGGCCGGGATCGATTGGGTGTCGAAGTTGGAGCTCGCGGCGCGGTCGGCGTATGTGCCGTTGTCGCGGCCATTCTGGGCCCGGGTCTCGCCGGGGCCCAGGATTCCACCGAGCAAAGCGCGTTGTCGGAGGTAGTCGTCACGGGCAGCTACCTGCGCAATGTGAAGCAGGAGGATCTTGCCTCCCCCATCCTGACTATCGATCAGGAGCAGATCAGCAAGACCGGAGTGATATCGCTAGGGGAGTTGACCCGTTACATTCCCCAGAACGTCGGCAGTGTGGGCGGCATTCAGGATCTCGCCAAAGGCGGTATCGACACCCGTGATGCGCGTTCAGCCAATCTGCGCGGGCTCGGTTCAGCGGCCACACTGGTGCTTCTGAATGGCCGGCGTGTCGTCCCCTATGAGGGGTATGTCAATCTGGACAGCCTGACGCCGTCGATTGCCATCAGTCGGGTGGAAACCGTGTTGGACGGTGCATCCGCCACCTACGGAGCCGACGCGGTGGCTGGTGTCGTGAACGTCATTACCAACGATCGCTTCGACGGTTTCCAGACGAGTGCGCAATACACTCACACTGCTGACTCGCCGCAAGAGCAGATTCAGGCGATGTGGGGTGCCCACGGAGAACGCTCACGCGTCGTCGTCGCGGGGTCGTTCACAGAAATATCAAACCTGCAGAATGGTGACCGCGCTGTCACCAACTTCTTCAACCCGTCAGGCGGCAGTGGCGCCCACCCGGGCACGTTCACAATGACGGCGAGGCCGAAAACACCAACGGGCGGCGATGTCATCATCGACGGGCATGACTACTCGACCTTGTATGACACCTACAAGAGCGCAACCGGGGCACTGACTGTAGTGGATCCCAATTGCGGCTCGGCGGCAACCCGCAGCGTGTTCACGCCTGCTGCCAGCGGCCCCGGGTGGGGATTGGGCACTTGCGCCTTCAGTTTCCAGGCCCAGAATCCAATACGGCCGAAAAGCCGCAACACGCTGCTGCACACGGATGCCAGCTACGACCTGGTCGACTCGCATCAGCTCTTCTTTGAAGCGGGGTTCTATCACCAGGATTCAGACCGGTTCGGCGTGCCCTCATACGCGCAGAATCACAACGGCGCCACGGGGCCGATCATGCCCGCCGCAAACCCCTATAACCCTTTCGGCGTGCCGGTGGTCTTCGTTGGGCGCGCGGTCGGGTCCGAGGGCTTCAACGGAACGTTTTATAACGCACAGCGCGATCACGTGGATCAGCTTCAGGCAGTCACGGGAATGCGAGGGAAGTTCACGGACGATTGGCATTACACCGCCGACTTCGCTTGGTCTCAGGCTGCTGTAACCCACGGCGATCATGACACGGACATGAACCTGTTCCAGGCGGCGCTCAATGGCTACGGCGGGCCGAGCTGCAACTATCGATGGAACGGCGCGGGCGTCGGGGCGACCCCGGGAACCGGCAATTGCTATTACCTGAGTCCGTTCGCAAAGGACGACCTGACTCAAAACCCGGCGCTGATCTACAACATTCAGTCGAATGAGAATACCTATAGTCGCACCAAGTACCTGACGGGCGAGGCGGTGGTCGACGGATCGTTCTGGCACCTTCCGGGCGGGCCCATCGCAGCCGCTCTTGGGCTGCAGGTTCGCCGCGAAGATCAAACGCAATCGTATTCTGACCTGTACCTCAGCGGGTTCGGCGGGTTCAACGGGCCCTCGCGCGATACGCAGGGGAGTCGTGTGGTGAAGAGCGTCTTCACGGAATGGAATTTTCCGGTGTTGCCGGACGTCAACGCGGACTTCGCCGTGCGCCACGAGGACTACGGACAATTTCAGACGACGGATCCGAAGATCGCCGCGCGTTGGAAGGCGTTGTCATGGTTGTCGTTGCGCGGCTCGTGGAGCAAGGCGTTCCAGGCACCGACGATTGCCAACACGACCGCGGCCCAGATTTCCACGAACGTGGTGAATATCACGGATCCATTGACAGGCACAACGGTCTTCCGCTCCGTGCTTGCGACCGGCAACCCGGCGCTGAAGCCGCAAACGGCCAATGTCTACAACTTTGGCGTGACTGTGCTGCCACTCGAGCAGTCATCCATCTCTGTTGACTACTGGCGCTATAAATACGACAACCAGATCGAGACGCAGAATCCGCAAGCGGTCATCAACGCTACTCCCAACAGTGCGCAGGTGATTCGGGACCAGAACGGGGTGGCGCAGACGATTTATGTCTTCACCTTCAATGCACCGAGCGGAACGCAGACATCCGGAATCGACCTCGATGCCCGGTTCGGATTGGACTGGATCGGGAATCGATTCACCTTGCGCGACACGTTGAGTTACCTGTTGAAGTACGATATTGATACGGGCACCTTGGTGTACGACGGCGTGGGGCGCAGGAACAACTCCACCACGTCGCCGCTGACAGCGGCCGCTGCTCCCAGGTATCGGAACGTACTCGGGCTGGACTGGACTCGCGGCGGGCAGTCCGCAAGCGCCACGGTCCGCTACGTTTCTGGAGTCGAGGATGATTACAACATCCCCGTCGCTGCGACGACCGCCGCGCGGGTAGCTTCCTGGACGGTGTTTGATCTGCAGTACGGCTATGCGTTCGGTAGTGACGATCGATATCGAGTGACGTTGGGTATGATCAACGCGGCCAACCGGGCACCGCCGAGCGCGAAGTACACGGGCTATCTGTCGTCCCTCGCGGATCCGTATGGCCGGCAGTCATATGTCCGACTCGATGCCCGGTTCTGATTCACAGAGACTGGCCGAAGGTGTGGGCCGCCCGGGTCAGGATCTGGATGAAGGCTTCCGCACTGGGCGGGAGCGAGGATCCCTTGCGCCGCAGAAGCACGATGTCGCGGGAAAATCCCGGCAGGTCAATGGGGCGCGAACGGACATCGGACTGGGATTTCAGCTCCACCGCCGTCGAGGGCAGAATGGCAATCCCCAGGCCCGCCTGCACCAGGGCAACCGCCGTGGACATATGGTTGACTTCGCAGGTGGGCAACGCGGGGATGCCCAACGAGGCCAGCGCTTCATCGACCCTTTCACGCACGCTGCTGCCACGGCTCATGAGAATGAGGGGACGGCCTGCCAGAATCGCGGTGCAAGGCTCACACGACTGCGGCGCGGACGTGGGCTCCGGCCGGTAGACGATCTGCAGTGTGTCGGTGAACAGAGCGACGGACTCGAGATCGGAATGGGTATTCTCCTGGACCGAGATCCCGAAATCCACTTCGCTCGAGCGTACCAGCGAGGCGATGTTGCTGTTGACGACGTCGCGTACCACAAAGGTCACTTCGGGATTGTCGCGTTGAAACTCGCGAATCACATTGGGCAACACCGAAGCGGCGCACGATGGCAGGCATGCCAGGCGAATGACTCCCTTCACGCGATTGACAGAGTCCCGCGCATTGACCACCGCAGTCTCAAACTCACCCACGACGCGCCGGAAGACGGGGAGCAGATCACGACCGAGCGTCGTCATTTCGACCGACCGGGTGTTGCGATCAAACAAGCTGAGGCCCAGGGCGTCCTCGAATTGCCGGATGCGATTCGTGAGAGCGGGTTGCGACAAATGCAGCACGTCCGCTGCCCGGGTGAAACTGCCGGTTGAGGCAACGGTGACGAATGCGCGTATCTGCCCTAAGGTGACATGCACGTGTGGGCCCCCCAAATAGAGTGAGTACCGCGACATGATAGTTCGAAATCGCCCGGCAGGAGAGTGGGGTAGCACGCGTAGGACCCAACTTTTTGGGTTGAAACTTGCGTGGCTGGGCGTTGTTGCGTGCGTCTTGGCGGGGCACGCGGCCGCGGCCAGGCAGCCGGACCGGTTTGCTGCACTCTCGAAAGACCTCGGTTGTCTCACCGAGCAGGGCAAGATTCCGGGAGCCGTGGTGCTGGTGGCCGAGAACGGACACATAGTCTACCGGCACACGGTGGGATACCAGGATATTGCCTCGCGGACGCCGATCAGCGAGGACACAATTTTCCGCTTCTATTCCATGTCCAAACCGATTACGAGTGTCGCGGTGATGATGCTCGTGGAGGAAGGAAAACTCTCGGTCAATGACCCGCTGTATCGCTTTGTTCCCGAGTTCAAAGACGTTCGCGTGTATATGAGCGGGGACGTCGACGATATGGTTACGGTACCTGCACAGCGTCCGATCACGATCGGGGATCTGCTAACTCACACATCGGGGTTGACTTACCATTTCATGGGAGACACGCCGGTTCATCGCTATTACCGCAAGCACGGTGTCAAGCGCAATACTCCAGTCGGATCGCTGCCAACCGATGCGCCTGCGGCGCCCACGTTGGAGGAGCTCGTGCACCGGCTGGCAAAGGCTCCGTTGCTGCATCAGCCCGGCCAGCAATTCGATTACAGCTACTCGACCACGGTGTTGGGCTATGTGGTGGAGCGTGCCTCGGGGAAGCCACTCGATCAGTTTATCCAGGAACGGATCTTCACGCCTTTGCGTATGCTCCATACCGGTTTCTTTGTCGACGGGAAGGCCCTCGATCATTTTGTGACGAATTATCTCGGTGACGGCACTTCACTCAAATCCATCGAGACGCGCGATGACACTGACTACCGGGATCGAAGCCGGCTCCTGGACGGGGGCGGGGCGGTCGCCGGCACCGCGGGGGACTACCTGCGCTTTGCGCAGATGCTGGCCAATGGGGGTGAGTTGGATGGGGTGCGGATCCTCAAACCAGACACCGTGGGGTTGATGTTTCAGGATCATCTGCCGGCATCGGCTGAAGGTAAGGGGTTGATACCGGGGATGCAATTCCAGTTCGGCTATGGATTGGCCCTCGGCAATGCCTCCACCGCTCAGCAGGGTTGGCTGCCGGACGGTGCGGTGGGGTGGGATGGGTCGGGGAATACGTTTTTCTGGGTTGACCGGCGTACGAAGCGTGTGACGGTCTTTATGACTCAGGTGATCGGGGCGCGAGAGCTTTCGGGGACCTTGAAAAAGGCGGTCTACGAAGCGGTGTATGGCGGGCTCGTTTCCGCGCCGAAGGTTTGCAACTGAATGCGCTGCCTCATATGGGCGTGCTGTCTGTTGACGTGCGCCGCGCCAGTTGCTGTGTTCGCTGCGTGCGCGGATCTGACAGCACTGAGTATCTCCGACGTCAGGATTCAGACGGCACAAGAGGTGGCCGGCGGTGCGCTCATGCCGCCTGGTATGGAGGATGTGTCGGGTTTGCCAGTGTTCTGCCGCATCGTTGCGGTGGCCGCGCCGACCTCCGATTCTGACATTCATTTTGAAGTCTGGATTCCCTCAGCGGGGCGTTGGAACGGGAAGCTGCTTGGCACGGGTAACGGCGGATTTGCCGGCTCGATCAATTATCGGGCCATGGCAAGCGCCGTGGGGCGCGGCTACGCGACGGTCGGATCGGACACCGGACATTCGGGTGATCAGATGGAGTTTGGCGATGGCCACCCTGAGAAGATCATCGACTGGGCTTACCGGGCCGTTCATGTAACGACGCAGGCGGCGCAACAGATTGTGCGGGCCATGCAAGGAAGGGCGCCTGCGCATTCCTATTTCGAGGGTTGCTCGACCGGGGGCCAACAGGCACTGAGCGAGGCGCAGCGCTACCCGGACGATTACGAAGGTGTGATTGCGGGCGCGCCTGGCAATGATCGTATTCGGCTCATTCTCGGTTTTCTGTGGTCATGGACGGCGCTGCATGATGCCAGGGGTGAGCCCCTGTTGAGTGCTCCGCAATTGGAGTTGCTGACACGGAAGGTCACGCAGCGCTGTGATGCAAATGATGGGCTGAGTGATGGGATCATTGGTGATCCGCGGCGCTGCCAGTTCGAACCTTTATCGCTGGTGTGTACGGGTACCCCGTCTGACACTTGCCTCACCCGGAAACAGGTCGAGGCTGTACGAAAGGTCTATGGAGGGGCACACAACTCACGGACCGGCCAGCCGCTGTTTCCGGGTTGGGTGCGCGGCAGCGAGGCGGGGTGGGGGAACTATCTGTTGGATCCGCGTGAACCGCCTCGGCTCGGGCTGTTCCGCCATTTCGCGGCTCACGATCCAACCTGGGACTGGCGCAGCTTTGACTGGGATCACGATGTTGTGCGCGTGGAAGCCCAGGTTCCCTACCTGAGTGCGGTGTCGCGGGATCTGACGAAATTCCGGGCTCGAGGCGGGAGACTGCTGATGTATACAGGATGGGCCGACCCGGTGGTCCCGCCGACGAATGTGGTGTCCTATTACGAATCGGTCGCGCGCGCCGCGGGCGGCATTGCGCGGACAGGCGAGTTTTTCAGGCTCTTCGCGTTTCCGGGAATGGGCCACTGCGGCGGCGGGCCGGGGTTCAATACATTCGATGCCCTGTCTGTGTTGGAAGATTGGGTGGAGCGGGGACGGGCTCCCCGGCAAATTGTCGCCTCGCGGACGATGAATGGAGTCCAACAGTCGCGACCGGTCTGTGTGTACCCGAAGACTGCCGAGCTCACCGGGCGTGGGGCAATTACTGTCGCAGAAAATTTCACGTGTGAGTAATCCACCCGTGGTAGGTTGGTGTCGATCGGTAGCCATTTTCAGGAAGAAAACATGAGCGAAATCGACCCCCGGAAATTCAATTCCCTGCCCCTCATGCTGTTGTTGGGTGCCGCGACGTTAGCCCCTGCCGCAACTCCACCAACCAAATTCGTAGTGGCGTACACGGACGGTCAAGATCCGCAATCGTATGCGAACTTGCAGAATTTTCATGCCAGTCTCAGCGCTGTGGCGCTCGGATCGTCCTATGGGCTCCTGGCAAACGGCAAGGTGGATGTAAGCGGTCTGACCACTACAACGCGCAACATCATTGCGTATGCGAAGCAGTTGGGTCTGCCGGTGTATCCAACGGTCAGCGATTGGAGCAACGCGCTCGGCGGGTTTGATCCGAACATCATGGTGACCATCGACAAAAGTGCCAAGAGCCGCGGCAATGCTGTGCAGAACCTGGTGAACCTGGCGGTAAGCAACGGATTCGCGGGAATCGATCTCGATGTCGAGCAGGTGGGCATGGAGGAGAATGGACCTACGTCTGCGGACACCGCGAATTTCTCGGCATTTGTGACTGAATTGGCCGGCGCTCTGCACGCCAAGGGGCTCAAACTCATCGAGAGCGTTCCGCCGACCGACGGAACATCGAACTACTCGTACGTCGGGGGTTATAACTACGCTGCCCTGGGCGCTGCCGTTGATTATCTGCAGGTCATGACCTACGACGAAGTTGGCCCTGGATGGTCCTCTTCGGCTTCTGGAACGTGGCCGGGCCCCTGTTCCGGGTTGGACTGGATGAATCGCATCATCTCCTATGCCGTGACGCAGGTCCCCGCGGCCAAGGTCCTCCTGGGTCTTCCGACCTATGGCTACGATTTCAGTACGGGAGGCCAGCAGACCTGGGCGGCGGATACCAATTCCGGCACGCCGGGATTTGCGGCTTACATCGCCTCCAAGGGCGCCACCGTTTCTTTCGATGCGGCATCGTCGACGCCGTATGCCACCTGGGGAAAAGTGAAGCAGCAGACCGGAGATTTCTCAGGGCACGCGCAGCCGTCGCTGTGGTATGACAACCCAACGAGCATCACTGCCAAAACGAATCTGGTGGAGAAGTACAAGCTCGCAGGAACCGGAGTTTGGGCGATGGGGTATGAGGACGCCACTTTCTGGGATGCGCACAACGCCGGGTTATAACAGTGCTCAAGCCAGTATTTGAGCAAGCGCGTTCGGATCTATCGGCTTCACCAGGTGATGGTGAAAGCCGGCCCGCAGGGCGCGCTCGCGGTCCTCCGGTTGTCCGTACCCTGTCAGGGCGACCAGTCTTGCCGCTGAACCCACTTCCCGCAGGCGGTGCGCGAGCTCATAGCCATTCATTCCGGGTAAGCCGATGTCGAGCAAAATAACTTCCGGAGGATTTGCCTCGATGGCGCGAAGCGCTTCGTGTCCGTCGAAAGCGGTCGAGGCTGTATGACCGTCCAAGCTCAGCAGCTCAGCGAGGGACTCGGCGGCGTCCCGATTGTCATCGATCACCAGGATTCTTTTCGGTCGCACCGGATGGGGGGCGGGGGTCACTGTGGCTTCCGGAATTTCCTCAGCTAACGCCGGTAGCCGCACGACAAATTCGCTGCCTGCTCCGACCCCTTCGCTGAAAGCCCGTACTTCGCCCTCATGCAACTCGACGATGCGTTGCACGAGCGCCAGCCCGATTCCCAAACCGCCCTCGGAGCGCTCGAGCGTTTGATCCGCCTGCGAGAACAAATCAAACACCCGGGGCAGCAGATCCGGCGCGATACCTACGCCGTTGTCTCGCACGCGTAGCTCGACACTACCGTCTCGTGGTTGAGCACTCACGTGGATGTGCCCTCCCTTTAGGGTGTATTTGGCAGCGTTGTTGAGAATATTGGAGAACACCTGGACGAGGCGTGTCAGGTCTCCGAGGATGCGGATCGGCTCTTCGGGCATCGTGACGGTGAGACGGTGACCTCGGGCATTGACCGTTGGGCGACACGCCTCGATGGCCTGAGCGATGACTGCCATGAACTGCAATGGCACTCGTTGCAGTGTGATCTTGCCTTGCGTGATGCGACTGGCATCGAGCAGATCGTCCACCAGACGTCCCATCTGCTGAACCTGGCGCGACAGCATCTCGCATCTTTCCTGGTATTTTGGATCGTCTTGCCGTTCGGTGCGACGCATGAGCTGGGCCAGAGTGCGCATAGCAGCCAGCGGATTACGTAGTTCATGCCCCAGCATCGCCAGGAACTCATCCTTGTTGCGGTCCACGTCGCTGAGCTGGGCGAGCCGCGCTTGAAGTTCCTGTTCGAGAAGCACGCGTTGGGTCACATCGCGCGTGAAACAGCGGGAATAAACGAACCTGCCATCTTCCCACAGGGCATTTGAATGAATCAGTACGTGTTTGATCGAGCCGTCCTTGCAGCGCAACCGCGCGGGTTGGTCATACAATTCTTCACCGGCCAGGAGGCGGCGAAGAATTTCGCGGATGACTTCCGGATCCGCATGAAACCGGGTGATGGGTTGCCCGACGTATTCCTCAGCCGAGTATCCCAAGAGACTCAGCTCAGCCTTGTTCGCCCACTGAATGATGCCATCGGGTCCCACCCTGTGCAGGCCCTCGAGGGAATTGTCGAGGAAGTCATGGAACTCGCGCTCGCGCCGGGCCAGAACAGCTTGTACCGCGCGACGCTCTCGCACTTCATTCTCGAGCGCCAGCGCTTTTTGTTGGAGCTGGGAGATCTGGGCCAGACGCTCGGCAGAGTGTGTCAATCCGGTGTAGCTTTCGGCCGGAATCACGCGGGTATGCGCACAACATACACCGGCAAACGGCACCGCGTGGGTCTCGTCGGCGCACAGGCTCATCGGGTACGCGCAAAAAAGACTGAAGGGGTGTTTCTTTTGCAGATCGTTCCACAAGGCCTCCAGATGGATCGCGGCGCTCTGCTTACCCGCTTTCCACAGGAGCGCCACCATCTCACCGAACGCGATCACGCGCGAGGACTGCGCGCAGGCGCGGGCCATCACGGACCCGATTACATCTGAAAACCGCTTTGCTTGAGGCCAGTCGTCCAAAAGGAGCTTGGAAACGGTTTCCTCTGCGTCAAAGGAGATGTATTGCCCCCGGTCGCGCGCGGCTGCCAGGTCCAGGGATTGCGCCCACCGCCGCTCGAGCTCATCCAGGTGCTCGCGCGTGGCGATCACTATGGCGGTGGCACCCTCGGTCAACCCATTTTGGACATAGCCGTCAACCGCGGCTAACAGCGCCGTATCGCGCTCGTAGAACTGGACGAAATGTTCAGTGCGACCCATGTCGCTCCAGCTCACATTGGGAGCGCTGTGGGTCGCCGTATTAAAAAAAGTCGTCGGTTCGGGCTGGAGTGGTTGCAACGCGGGTGTCCCCACTGTTTGGCCGTAACATACGGAAACGGGGGAGAGCGGCGACGGTTCCGTCCGGTGGCATGATCTTTGGCGTGTACGGGCCTCAGGTAAGGGCGCCGCCAGGTTCTGCCACGGTCGGCATGACTGGCGACGCCCGGCGGCTCAGGCGGCAGCCCTTCTGAAGTCCGCGAGCTGCGCATCCAGCGCGCGTGTAAAGGCGGGCCGGGAGGTGCAGCGCTGCAGATATGCGACGAGTCGCGGGTCGAGTTGTGATGTGTCCCAATGGAAGCGCAACACGGTTGCCATCATCAGATCACCGGCGGTGAAGTGTGCTCCATCCAGGAAGGGCTGGTCGCCGAGCCTCCCGGCCAGGGCGTCGAGCTTTTTGTTCATGAAATCGACGGCGCCCGGTCTGCGCAATCTCGCCCATTCCTCATTGGGATAGAGGTTATCGATGACGAAAACATTCCAAACGGCCGGCTCGACGGAGTTCAGCGCCGCGATCAGCCACTGGACCGCACGGGACCGTGCAGCCGGTTCTTGCGGCAGAAGCACTTTCGAGCGCTCCGCGATGTGCAGAACGATTGCGCCCGACTCGAACAGCACGAGCCCGTTCTCCTCGAAAATGGGCACCTGCCCGAATGGTTGTAAGGCGCGATACTCGGCTTTGTTCTGGTGTCCTTGTTCGAGCAGGTGGACTTTGTAGGAAAGACGCGCCTCCTCGAGAGCCCAGCGGACACGCAAATCGCGAACTAAACCCTTGGCGACATCCGGGACGTGGCTGAAGGCGGATATGGTGATCATCGACGTACTCCCGTTCATTTGACTTGCAGGGGAGCTATTTGAGACCACCCGCTTCGAACAATGAGAGTAACAAAGGTGACGGGATTTCCAGGCGAGCACCGGAGCGTCGATGGCGCCTCAGCCGGTTCGCTCTGTATGGTCTCGATCCCCCTCCATGTCCAACTTTTCCAACAATGCGCGTAGATACCGGCGCGAATCCTGAGGCTGCGTGTCTACTACTCCATCCTCTGCCGACACATACGCAACCCGGTTACGTCCAGACCGTTTCGCCTCGTAAAGAGCCGCATCCGCCCGGGCGACCATATGGTCCGGCTCATCGAGCTTCGTCTCACAACTCGTAATCCCGATGCTGATGGTCACGGTGATGGGCTTACCGTTCACGATGAACGGCTCGTCAGCGACACACTTGCGCAAGCGCTCGGCGATGTCCCCGGTCTCCTCCCGCCCCCAACCAGGCAGCACAATCATCAATTCCTCGCCGCCATAGCGCCCCAGCCAGTCATGTTGGCGAATCTGTTCGCTCAGCCGGCGCGCCAGGCCGCGCAGCACCTCGTCACCACCCAAATGCCCGTAGTTATCGTTGATGTGCTTGAAGTGATCGACATCGATCATCCCCAAGGCGAGTGACGATCCGGTCCGGTGGGCCTGAGTGGTCTCGCGGCTCAACACATCCATGATGGTCGCGCGATTCCACAGTCCGGTGAGCGCATCACGGGTTGCGCGCTCGAGCAGTGCCTCCCGTTCCTTGAATTCCGTCTCCAGCGCCTCGCGGCGCGCTCGAAATTTGAGCATCTGCCAGCGCCACGCCACGGCAACCAACAACAGCAGAAACAGGGCGACCGCGCTGCGAAAGGCGAGTGTGCGCCACCAGGGCGGCAGGATTTCGAACGTCAATGAGACAGCCTTGGAGACGCGGGCATGTGGCGTATCCACGGCCATCACCTCGAGACGGTATTTTCCCGCATCCAGCGCCGGCAGATGGATCTCCGGACTGCGCGAGCCAAACCAGTTGGATGACAGACCGATCAGCCTGTAGCGGAACTCCGTCTGCGCCGAACGAGAGTAACTGTGCGAGCTCAGGTGCACGTCAAATGCCGCATCCGATCGCCACGGCAACGTGGTGTTATTATCGGTATGCAGCAACTCGGCACCGAGTCTCGCTCTTGCAATCGCCAGATCCAATGGTTGTGGCGGGCTCATCAGATGTTGGGGATTGCGGACGTGAGTCAACCCTGCCGAGGTGCCGATCCACACAGAGCCATCGCCGTCCGCGAGGAAGCCATAAACCTGCGTGTCATTCCAGATCAGGCCATCCTCTTCATCGAGGCGCCGCCACAGCTTCCCATCGAAGACGATGACACCTTGACCGGTCCCCAGCCACACCCAGCCTCTGGTATCGTTACGCGCAAAGTACACGGAGGCACGCGCAACGATGTCTGCCTGCACCCACTCCAGGTGTTCGAATGTTGATCCCGTGGCCCTGAGGAGTCCTCTGCCATCGGATGCACCCCATACCGAACCGTCCGGCGTCGCGGCGACCGAGCCAAAGACGGAAGTGGTCCCGGCCGGATCCTCGACCTGGGCCAGGGTCCATCCGTTTGCGTCCTTTCGAAAGAGCCCGGTCGACCCGGCAACCCACAGACGCTCGAGGGTATCCTCAGTGACGTCGTAGATGCGTGGCTGATCGCCGGGCAGCCCGACCTTTTCGAGCCGGGTTGTTCGCGGATCGAGCTGGAACAACCCGCCGTCCAGGGCTGTCACCCATCCGCGCCCCGATCGATCGAAGTATATCTGCGAGACTTCGGGTCGATCCGCGGCCGCGGTAAAAGTCAGATGGGCATGGGTCTCACCCGCTCTGCTGGCCCAGATCTCGCCGTTGTTGAATCCCCACCAGATGGTTTTGGACTCATCGACCGCCATTGCGCGAAGTGCCCGTCGCGGCAATCCTTCCACCGGGCACTCCAACACATGGCCTGCGTGCTCATCGAGCATCTGACATCCGTTGCTCGTACCCAGCAGGAGCCTCCCTCGAGGATCGCGCAACAGGCTCCAGATCTTGTCCGATACCAACCCCTGCGCCCGGGTCCAGGACTCGAGATGATCGTAGTTGCGCCAGCGCCAGACCCCCAATCCGTTCATGCCCAGCCAGATGTTGCCCTCCGAATCGAGCAGCGCGTCCGAGATCGAGGCGGCGGGCAGACCATTTGCAAAGGAAAATTGCTTCCACTGCGTGTCGTCCCAGCGGGCGAGCCCGACTCCCGTGCGCACGAGCACATGGCCGGCGGAATCCAACATCATGGCGACGTTGTCGCGGATCTCAGCCAACTCGGGCATCGGTGGATCGCGCTGTGTGAAGGACGCGGCGCCGCGTTCGTGTACCAGCAGGTGCTGCGGACTTCGCACCCAGATCCGGCCATGAGGATCCTCGAGAAAGGTATTCCAGTCATCCCCGGCGACCCCGTCCGACGCCTGCCACACTCGCAGGCTGGCTTTGCCGGCGCTGCAGATCTGTGTGCCGCAACTGAGCCACAGCGTGCCGTCGGAGGCGAGAGACATGCGGCGCACCCGCCCCAATCGGGCTAACACCGCTGTTTGATCGGGAGTGAAGTAGGGCCTGGAGATCCATCGATTACCATCGCGGTGCAACTCGACGATCCGGCCACCACTGATGACCAGGACGCTGTTTGAATCGAGAAATGCAATGGGTGTGCGGAAGTCGACGTGAACGTCGCCTCCCTGAGTGCGCAGAATCTCAAAACGACTCGATCCGGGCGGACGCGTGTACAAGCCCCGAACCAGGTTGACCCACACCCCTCCGCGGCGATCCGTCTGGATGCCACCGACCTGGTCGGGTGGCAGGCCGCTATCGATATCGATGGATTCAAACGAGGTGCCGTCGTATCGGAACAGACCGCCATCGGTTCCTACCCAAAGATCTCCGTTTGTCCCCATGGCCAGGTGTCCGACCGCCAGATTCGTCAATCCTTCGGCCGGCGTGTAAGGCCGGAAACTGAAATACTGTGCGTGCGCCACACCGCACACAAACAACAGGAACGTCAGGAACCAGGAGAGCCGCGGAGCTGACCTGGTGCACAACTCGTCATTGCCATGCCGAGGTCGCACTGCATTTTTGCGGCGTTCGATGATCACGACAATTGTTGGCTACGTGAAGCGAAACAGTGGTATGGAGTGGCGGTTACCTGGGAGTGTCGGCTAGTCCCGGTCTGAGCTGAAGCCACGGGCTCCACTGCCGGAGGCGCCGCGGTGAGACCGGAGTCGCAGTTTTGAAATTTCGGGGGAATCACTGCGGGATTCCCCGCGAAGGCGGGTGGGCGAGGGGTTGTGCGCCGTAGCAATTCGCTATATTAGCGGGCCTGCCCCTGCGCCGTTTGGAGCGCTCCCCGGCGGATCTGGTCACGTTCCATCGACTCAAACAAGGCCTTGAAATTGCCTTCGCCGAAGCCTTCATCGCGCTTGCGTTGAATGAATTCGAAGAAGACGGGCCCCACCGCCGGTTGCGAGAAAATCTGCAACAGAATCCGGCAGTCGCCCGGCTGTGTCGAGCCGTCCAGGAGAATCCCTCGCTTGCGCAGCTCGGGCACCGGCTCGCCGTGGCCCGGCAGACGCTCTTCCAGCATCTCGTAGTAGGTGTCAGGAGGCGGGGTCATGAAGCGCGTTCCCGCAGCTTTGAGTCGATCCCAGGCGTCAATGAGATCGTCGCACAGGAAGGCGACGTGTTGGATTCCCTCACCGTTGTACGCGCGCAGAAACTCATCGATCTGTCCGCCCCCGCGCGCGCCTTCTTCATTGAGCGGAATGCGGATCTTCCCATCCGGCGCCGTCATGGCCTTGCTGGTGAGGCCGGTGTACTCACCCTTGATGTCGAAGTAGCGGATCTCCCTGAAACCATAGATCCGCTCGTAGTAGGAGGCCCAGTACGCCATCCGGCCGCCATGGACGTTGTGTGTCAGATGATCGATCAGTTTGAGCCCGGCGCCCCTGGGCGCGCGATCGACGCCCGAGAGGTATTCGAAGTCGACGTCATAGATGGACAGGGCGCGCGGATTTTCGGGACTCGCGTAGCGGTCGATGAGGTAAACCAGCGAACCGCCGATACCGCGCACTGCCGGAAGCTTCAATTCCATCGCGCCGGTGTTGACTTCGACGGGCTCGGCGCCTCGGTCGACCGCGGCTGCGTGAGCGCGTGCTGAATTGCGAACGCGAAATGCCATGCCACACACGGATGGCCCATGCTCCGCTGCAAAATAATCCGCCGCCGATCTCGGCTCATAGTTGATGATGAAGTTGATTTCACCCTGGCGCCACAAGTCGACGGCCTTGGAGCGGTGGCGCGCGACATGAACGAAGCCCATGGCTCCGAACACGGGCTCCAGGATGCCTCGTTCCGGGGAGCAGAACTCGATGAACTCAAATCCATCCAGTCCCAGCGGATTGACGGGATCGATCTGGGTGGCCGGGGCGGTCGGGGTGCTCACGGGGGTCTCCGGCGGCGGGTCTGATTTCAGGAGGCAAGCGCCGCACTGGAGTCTTTTTTAGCAGGTTTGTCCCGCGAGGGCCGCGCGATCAGGGGTACCCGAGGCGGTTTTGCCACAGCAATATTGCACTTTTTGGGCATTTCGTGCAGTTTTCGTGCATATGAACCGAATCGATTTGAAGATCCTCGACCAGCTCCAGACGGATGCCTCCATCTCACATCCCGAGCTCGGTGCGCGGGTCAACCTCTCCGCATCGCAATGCTCGCGGCGCGTGCAGCGCCTGGAGGAGCTCGGGGTCATTCGTAAAACGGTGGTGTTGCTCGATGAAGCCGCTCTGGGCTTGCAGTTGGAGGCGTATGTCACCGTGACACTGTCTTCCTACACACAAAAGGATGTTGCCGGGTTTCATGAGCGGGTGGCGGACCTGCCGGAAGTGGTTGAGTGTTGTTCCCTCACGGGCGACAGCGACTATCTGTTGCGCGTACTAACGACCGACAGGGATGCCTTCTCCCGGTTTTTGAATAAAGACCTGCTGGGGCACGGTGACGTGGCACGGGTTCGCTCGAGTATTGTGCTCGAGAAGATCAAGAGAACAACCGCCGTGCCGTTACCGCGCACGTAATGCTCACAACCGACTCCGCGCTCATGGGCTGACCGAAGTAATAACCCTGGGCCCCCTGACACCCAAGTGACTGCAACATGGAAACCTGCGTCGAGTCCTCGACTCCTTCCGCGATGCTGATCATCCCCAGGTTTTCGATCAGCTGAATCGTGGCCTGGATGACGGCCAGAACCTCGCGCTTGGTATACAAGTCCTGCAGGAATGAGCGGTCGATCTTGATTGCACCGAAGGGGAGATCCCGCAGAAGCGCCAGCGATGAGTTGCCGCTCCCGAAGTCATCCATCGCCAACCGCACCCCCAGGGCTCGCAGCTGTTGCAGAAGATGCAGAGCCGCCTGGGGATCGCGCATGACCTCCCGTTCGGTGACCTCGAGCTGCAGGCACGCCGGTGGCAGGCCGGATGATTGCAGTTCCGCCTCGATCTCCTCCAGCAAGGGCAATCCCAATGCGAGCTCGGCGCGAGATACATTGACACTCACCATCGATGGCGCGGCCGCAGGCGTGCACTTCAACCACATAGCCATTTGCTGGCAGGCTGCCCGGCGCACCCAGCGGCCCACTTCCACAATCAACCCCGAATCTTCCGCAATCGGAATAAATTCTGCTGGCGCGATGTTGCCCAGGGTGGGATGGCGCCATCGCAGGAGGGCTTCGACATACATCTGTTGCCCGCTCGCCAGATCGACGATGGGTTGATATTCCAGATAGAGCTCCTGCGTTGCGATGGCCCGCCGCAGCGCAGTCTCCAGCAGCAGCTGGCGTTCGAGACTTTCACGCATCGACTCATCGAACTCGACCGAACGCGCTCGTCCGCTTCGTTTGGCTTCGTACATGGCAACATCGGCATTTCTGATCAGATCCGCGGCATTCTCACGTCCTGTGTTGCTGCCGACGATTCCAATGCTGGCTGTCGAGTGCACCTCGTTTCCGAGTACCGAGTACGCTCGTGCGAGCGTCGCCAACAGTTGCGCTGCGACCTCACGCGCCTCGTGCGGCTCGCGCAGATCGTTCAGCAGGATGAGAAATTCATCGCCCCCAAATCGACAGATCAGATTGGTCTCGGACCCGGCGGCCGTCTGGTGACGCGCCTGCAGCCAGTCACGTAACCGCGAAGAGATGTTGCGCAAAAGCGCATCGCCGGCCCCGTGGCCCAGGGAGTCATTGACCAGTTTGAAGCGGTCAAAATCCAGAAACAGCACGGTCACCCACGCCTGTTGTCCCTCCCTGACCCGGATCAACGCCGTCTCCAACCGCTCAATAAACACCGTTCGAGTGGCGAGCCCGGTCAGCTTGTCTGTTTGAGCGGCAGCCGCCAGAGCTTCAGCGGCCAGCCGGGCCCTCTGTTCGTTCGCATACGAGTCGTGCGCATCAATCAGTCCGCGCAGCCGGACGCGATAAAACGTGCCTCCGAAGACAAAGCTCAGCGCGGCCGCGGGCAGCAAGCCCAGCAGCAATCGCTTCCGAGCCTGCTCGAGCCGCCGCAGATAATTGGCCGCATCGACATCGACTCCGACCACGCCGATCTGGTGTCCCGCGGCGTCGAACAATGGAGCCATTCCGCTCATGAAGGTGCCCCATTCGTCTGAGGTCGGCTCTTCATCCGCGGCGACTTTGCCTGCCTCGTCCCTGGAGCCCGAGGCAATCTGCAGGGTCGTGCTGTCGTGCTCGTACTTGTCCCACACTGCCGACTGATCGGGCGTCCCGCGTGAGCTCATCAATCCGGGATCGGCCGCATCCAACACAAACCGGACATCCTTGCCGTCTCGAACCAACGTGTAAAGATAATGGATGTCAGGGACCGCCTCGCGCATGCGCCGCAACCCTGACACAGCTGCAACATAGTCGGGATCATTGAGCTGTTCAGGTCGACGGATCCGCTCGTGCAGACCGGGGTCGACCAGTGTTGCGGCGGTCCGGGCGAGGTCCAGCAACTCGCGCCGGAAATTCGCCGTAATGGCGGTCTTCGATCCTGCCCAAACACCGGCCACGCCTGCGACGACGGCCAGGAGCATCGAGGCGACGATCGCGAGTGATTCCAAAATGGCCCGTCGCCGGGGGCCTGAAGAGCTCTGCGTGAGCTGAGCTCTTTCCACTAACCTCACACTCATGAATTGCCAAAAGTGGTGGCGGAAGCGTCTTACGAGCTTAAGACACGATGGAGCCCCGAGTCGCTGCGAAATGTTCCGATATGTTGGAATGCAGGGTGAGACTTCGTTCACATCGTGGGAGAATCAGCCCTCCCGGCCATCCGACGCCAGGGTTACGGTATTGCGGCCGTGATTTTTGCTGTGATGGAGCGCGTTGTCGGCGCGGCCCAGCATCTCTTCGGCGGCGCGGCCGGGATCGCCGGTGCCCGGCGATGGATCCCCAGGAGTGAATCCGTCACTCTGGCCGCGCTCGAGTCGCGCTCCAGACGAATGATCCGTTGGGCTGTGTACAGCTGCGCCAGCAACTCCTGGTCATCGGCGGTCTTGCGCACATACGCATCCGCGCCGCATTGCATGCCCGATACGAAATCAGCCACCGATCCACGCATGGTGAGCATGAGGATGTAGAGATAATTCTGCTGATGCTTCTCACGCACGCGGCGACGCGCGTTGCGTGGCATTGTCATCCACCACCAACGCGCGGCAGTGGACGATGGAGGAAAGCGTGATGCGCGGGGTGTCTGGCCGAACGACTGGCTCGTAGGGTGCGGTAAATGAAAACGTAGAACCCACGCCTTCCTCACTCTCGATGCTGATCTGTCCACCCATCTGATCCACAATCTGCCGCGCGATATATAACCCAAGTCCCGTGCCGCCGAACCGGCGCGTCGTGGAGGCGCCACAAAGCCGGCTGTCGCCGGTTTGCTCAGGACTGCTTGTAAATCGGAAATTTCGCGTTCCCTTTAAACGCTTTCTGAATCCCCCGCATCTCTACACCACGGGAGTCATGCACCGGGAGTAATCCGCTGGTCAGGATGTGGTGTGCCCTCATAGGAGCGGCGTTCGTAGCGGGGGCGAATTTCGCGTGCGCCAATGATCTGCTGGACCTGTACCGGCTCGCGCTGTCGCGGGACGCCGTTCTGCAAGCGGCGACCTACCAACGCGACGCGGCAATTGAGGCGCGTCCGCAGGCGCTTGCTCAATGGTTGCCACAGGTGAATGCCAGCGCGAGCGCAGGCCGGGAACGCCAGGGGGTGCAGGAAACCGCCGCAACCTCCGCGGTGACGACGACCCAGGCGGCGAACTGCACGCTGTCGGACCAGCAGACGCAGTACTGCTATACCAATACCCACGCCTACGGGCTGACCCTGACGCAAACGCTCTGGAGCTTCGAGTCCTTCAGCCGCCTCGGGGAAGCCAGTTTCCTGGCAGCCGGCGCGCAGGCCAACCTGCTCGCGGCCCAACAAAGCCTGCTGCTGCGAGTGGCGACGGCGTATTTCGGGATCCTCTCGGCTCAGGATCAACTGGCAACGAACCGACGTGCGCGGGACGCCTTTGGCGCTTTGCTCAATCAGGCCCGGATTCGCGAGCGCATCGGCACCAGCCCGCATGGCGATGTCGCACAGGCGCAGGCCTTCTATGACGCGACGGAGCAGGGTGTCATCGATGCGCAGAATACTCTCGATGACGCAGAGTTGGTGCTGACCGAGATCGTCGGTCCTCACGGCACGGACATCGCCACACTGAGAGATGACATCCCCCTGGCATCTCCTGATCCGGCGTCCGTGGATGACTGGGTCGCTTCCGCCAAACAGGACAACCCTTCCGTTCGTGCTGCCTGGCTGCAAGCGCAGGCCCAGGACCGTGACACGGCTGTACAGCGGGGCAGGGGGCTTCCCACTTTGAGTCTCAACGTCAGCACTTCCCACACCTGGCAGGATGCTGCTTTCGGCGGCAACAGGTCCGATGATGCCGTGGGCATTGCATTCAACTGGCCCTTGTTTCAGGGCGGGGCCGTTCTTTCCGCCGTCCGCCAGTCGCGAGCTCTATATCGACGGGCCGCAGCGCTTTACGACTCGACAGTACGGGATAACGAACGCCTGACGCGAGCAGCTTATCGAGGAGTCGTTACGGGCATCTCGCGTATCGGTGCAGCACAACGCGCCGTTGCCTCCGGACGGGAATCTGTCGAAGCAAGCCAACGCAACGTTGAGTTCGGCACGGGCAGTGTGTTCGATCTCCTCAACGCCCAGAACAATTACTACGCGACGCAACGGGTCTTCAGTCAGACACGGTACGACTACCTGACCGCCATGCTGACCTTGAAACTGCAGGCGGGCAGGCTGGCGGAGCGTGATCTGGGTCTGATTGACGATCTGTTGATTGCCCATGGACCTTAGCGGATCACCATGAACGCATCAATGGATTCAAAAGTGCGCGATACCTCGGGTCAGGATGTGATGGTTGATCCGGGTGGCGGTGCGCGCCGCAGTCGGCGTCTCGTGCTGATACTCGCAGGTAGCGCCGCCGCGCTGGTGCTGATTTTTGTACTGGTCATCCGATCCTGGATGACTTCCAAGGTCGTCGTACCGCGAGCCCGCGTGCGCATTGCCACAATCACACGTGGCGCCTTTGTCCGGGATGTCGCTGCGGACGGGCTCGTCGTGGTTGCAAACAGTCCAACACTGTTTTCTTCAGCCATCGGCACTGTCACCTTCAACGTGGTGGCGGGAGCGGCTGTCACCGCGAAGCAGGTGCTGGCAACTGTAGATAGTCCGGCGTTGAACAATGAGTTGGCGCGGGAGCGCGCGACACTGCAGGGCCTCGAAGTGGCATTGGACCGTCAGGGTATCGAGATCCACCGCCAGGTCCTGGAAAGCAAGCAGACGGTGGATCTCGCAACCACCCAGGTCCGCGCCACCGAACGGGAGCTCGAGCGAATGAAAAGTGGGATCGAGCAGGGAGTGGTTGCCCACCGTGATCTGGACAAGGCGCAGGATGCGCGGGATGACGCGCGCCTGACATATGACCACGCAGTCTCGAATGCGCGGCTGCAGGAAGACAGTCTCAACTTCGATCTCAAGAACAAACGCACCGAGGTCGAGAGACAGAAACTCCTGGTCGCGGACCTGGAGCGCCGTGAGGATGCGTTGACCGTCCGTTCCCCCGTGAAGGGCATGGTTGGCAGTCTGTTGGTCAACCAGCGGGCGGCGGTGACTGAGAACGAGGGCCTGCTCACCGTGGTAGATCTGTCCGCGCTGGAAGTGGAATTCAGCATCTCCGAGTCCTACGCATCGGATCTCGCAATCGGCATGGCGGCCGACATCAACTATGCGGGCAGGAATTATCGCGGCGCCGTGACCGCAATCTCCCCGGAGGTTCAACAGAACGAGGTCAAGGGCCGGGTGCGCTTTGCCGACCAGGTGCCTCCGGGGGTGCGTCAGAACCAGCGCGTCAATGTCCGTATCGTTCTGGATCAACGCGACAACGTGCTGAAAGTCGAGCGCGGCAGCTTCGTCGACGCGGGATCCTTTGCATATCGGGTTCAGGGCGATGTTGCCAGGAGGCAGCCGGTGAAGCTGGGTCCCATGAGTGTGGGTGAAGTGCAGATACTTTCCGGACTCGACGCGGGCGACCAGATCATTGTCTCGAGCATCAGTGATTTTGGTGACGCACCGGAAGTGCACCTGGCCGACTAACGCGCATCAGTCAATTACGAGGGAGTCGTCATGATCGAAATGCAGAACGTGAGCAAGGTGTTCCGAACCGCGGAGGTACAGACACATGCCTTGCGCGATCTCACGCTGAAAGTGGAGCCGGGTGAGTTCGTGGCCATCACCGGGCACTCCGGCTCCGGGAAGACCACTTTTCTGAATGTCGCCGGCCTTCTCGAGGAGCTCGACGGGGGACGCTATACATTTGACGGCCAGGACGTCAGCCGCCTGACCGACAACCAGCGTTCCGGTATCCGGAATGAAAAAATCGGCTTTATTTTTCAGGGTTTCAACCTGATCCCGGATCTCAACGTTTATCACAACGTGGAGGCGCCGCTGCACTACCGGCGAATGCCAGGGCCTGAGCGACACCGGCGCATTACCGCGGCACTGGACCGTGTGGGTTTGAGTACCCGCATGAAACACATTCCGTCGCAGTTATCAGGTGGGCAGCAACAACGCGTTGCGATTGCGCGCGCCATATGCGGGGATCCGCGCGTGATCCTCGCAGATGAGCCCACCGGAAATCTGGACACGACCATGTCCGAACAGATCATGGAGTTGCTCATGGAGATCAACGCGGCAGGTACCACCATTTTGATGGTGACGCACAATCCCGAGCTCGCGCAGCGAGTCCATCGCCAGCTCCACATCGTTGACGGCCGGATCGACCAGATCCATCAGTTCAATCCGCTGCAGCGGCGGCCGGCCGCCACCTCCCTGGCCGGTTGAGGAGGGTCTCATGTTCATTCACGACCTGAACCTGGCTTTCCGCAGCTTGCGGCGCAATCCGGTTCTGAGTGCCCTCATGATCGCGGCGATAGCGGTCGGAATAGCGGCGTCCATGATCTCCATCACGCTCTATCACGCGCGTGCAGGCCATCCGATTCCATGGAAGGACGACAAACTGTTTGCGGTGACTCTCGATATCCGCGATGACGAGCCTCCTCGGAGCTTCGAGCGACATCCGGAATATCCACCGTTTCAAGTGACCTACCAGGACGCGCGCGAGCTGTATAAATCGGACATTCCCGTTCACTCGGTCGTCATGTTCAGGTCGGGGCAGGTCGTAACACCGCAGAACAAAGGCATAAAGCCGTTCGGCGTGAGCACCCGGGTCACCACGGCGGACTTTTTCACGATGTTTGATGTTCCATTCCTCTACGGTGGCGGCTGGCCGCGGTCGGACGACGACGCGCCAGGCCCGGTGGTGGTCCTGTCGAGATTCATCAACGAGAAGATTTTCGGAGGCATCAATAGTGTTGGCCGCCAGGTCGTGTTGGATGGCCGGTCATACCGGGTGGTGGGTGTCATGGCCGCGTGGATGCCGCGGCCGAAGTATTACGATCTCAACGGTTGGGGCGGATGGGAGATACCGGAGGAGGTTTTTATCCCGTACGGCTGGGGTCGCGCCCTGAAGCTGTCGCCGCACGGTAACACCAGCTGTGTCAGGAGGAATGCGAAAATCGATGGCAATGACACGTTGTTCACCCAGGAGTGTGTCTGGTTGCAATACTGGATTGAGGTACGCAACCTGGCCGACCGGGACCGATACCAGGCGTTCGTCGACAACTATGCCAACGAGCAACGTAAGCACGGCCGATTTCCGCGAAAAAACAATAATCGCGTGGTGAATGTGCCGACGTGGCTGGCGATGTGGGACGTGGTGGGTGATGACAGTCGCACGCAGCTTGCGCTCGGGTTTATTTTCCTCGCGGTATGCATCCTCAATACGCTGGGTCTGATGTTGGCAAAGTTCCTGACGGCCGCGCCGATATCCGGTTTGCGCAGGGCTCTCGGAGCACGCCGTGCCGATATCATCCGGCAGCACATTCTAGAAGTCATTGTCGTGGGCCTGCTCGGGGGAGCGGTAGGTATGCTGCTGACGCTGGGGGGACTGGGCTGCCTCAAAGTCCTGATGTTCTCAGGCAGGCTGGCTCACTCCAACAATCCCGATCGCATCGCGCTGATTCAATCATTCGTGCATATGGACATACCCGTCATGCTGGCGGCCATCGGACTGTCGTTGCTGGCGGGCGTGCTGGCGGGACTGTACCCGGCCTGGCGCATCGGCCGGCTGGCACCGGCCACCTTTCTCAAGACTCAGTAGGGGAACCCAATGGAAATTCGCGCGCTGCTGAGCGCCCTGTGGCGAAACAAGACCGGCCCGCTCCTCGTCGCGGCACAGGTGGCCCTCACCCTCGCCGTGGTCGTGAACATGGCCTACATTGTGCGGCAGAAGCTGGAGGATGCCGGCAAGCCCACGGGGCTCGATCTGGAGAACATTTTCTGGATCTCCGTCGAGGCCAACTCGCCCGATTACAATTTCGCGGCTGCCGTGAAGGCGGATCTGGCCTACCTCAACGCCCTACCAGGAGTAGTGGCTGCATCGACGTCCAACAATGTACCGCAGACTTTTAATTCCTCGGACCTGCCGTTTGCGGCCGACCCACAGACGCTGCTCAATCCGAACGGGGGTGTCTTCGGGGTCCTTTACTACGGAACCGATCGGCTCATTGACGCGCTGGGACTGAAGCTCGTTGCGGGCCGACAATTTTCCCCAGGCGTGGTGATGCCCCCCGCGGCGAGTTTCGATGCTTCGATAGCGAGATGGGCTCCCGAGGTGATCGTAACCCGCGCATTCGCCGACAAGGTCTTTCCCAAAGGCGATGCATTGGGGAAGACTGTTTACACAGGTCTCATCAACAAGTCGGCCGTGATCGTTGGCATCGTGGATCAGATGCGTGCGAATCCCTTGCCTGCCCAGTATGAGCAGTTCGCGACCCAGATTGTGATATTGCCGATCATTGCGCCAGGTCCGAATGCTCGTTACATCGTACGCACGAAACCCGGGCGGCGTGACGCACTCATGGCGGAAGTCGATAAGAACTTCGCGGACCTGCAGCCGGGGCGATTCATCGATCGCCTGGAAGGACTCGATCGCACTGCCGAGGACGCGCGCCAGGGATATCGCGCGACCGCCATCATCCTCAGCGTGGCAACCTGTTTTGTTGTGATTGTAACTATTGTGGGCATCGTGGGTCTCGCGGCGTTCAGCGTTGCTTCACGGACCAAGCAGCTGGGTACGAGGCGGGCCATCGGTGCACGCAGGTATCACATTCTGCGTTACTTCCTCGTCGAGAACTGGATCATCACCACGGGTGGCGTGGTGCTGGGATGCCTCCTGGCACTGGCTGCGGGAGTGCAGCTCAGTCGGATGTACCAGATTCCACAATGGCCGCTGTTTTACCTCGTTGGCGGAGTGCTGATGCTGTGGGTTGTCGGGTTGCTCGCGGTGTTGTTACCGGCGCTGCGCGCTGCGTCTATTTCACCTGCGGTGGCGACGCGGACTGTGTAACGGCCAATCCGGTGCGCTACAATTTGCCGCCCTCGCAGAGCGCGACCGGATGCGTCCGACCACCTCATTCCATGCAGGTCCCGAAGATGGCCAATTCCAGGTGCTGTGGGAGGATGGCGAGCGCGCACTCTGCAGGCAACTAGACGAGCAGAGGGCCTCACGCAACGTGTTGGCGCTTCGGTTGACTGCCGAGTCCCCGCTGTCGGCAAGTGTCGATCGTCTCCTGCATGAATACGAGCTGAGGGACCATCTCGAGAGCGCATGGGCCGCCCGGCCGCTGGAATTGATTCGCCAGCGCGATCGGACCATGTTGCTTCTCGAGGATCCCGGTGGCGAGCCACTCGACCGCCATCTCGGCGAGCCGATGGAAGTCCCGCGATTCCTCCAGCTCGCCATTGGCATCGCTGCCGCACTTCGGCAGGTCCATCAGCGCGGGCTCGTTCACAAAGACTTGAAACCGGGCCACATCCTGGTGGACGGCGGAAACGTGTATCTGACAGGGTTTGGACTCGCCTCGCGGTTGCCACGCGAGCGTCAGTCGCCGAGCCCACCTGAATTCATCGTGGGAACGCTCGCCTACATGGCGCCCGAACAGACCGGACGAATGAACCGGTCGATCGACTCTCGGAGCGATCTCTATTCGCTTGGAGTGACGTTCTATCAGATGCTCACGGGCGTGCTTCCGTTCATGGCCTCGCATCCCATGGAGTGGATCCATTGCCATGTCGCTCGAACGCCAGTGCCGCCGCATCAGCGGGTAGCGGACCTTTCACATCCGATATCTCACATCGTGATAAAGCTTCTCGCCAAGACGGCCGAGGACCGCTACCAGACTGCCGCCGGCGTTGAGCGCGATCTGAAGCGCTGTCTGGCAGCGTGGCAAGCCACGGGAGGTATCGACACCTTCTTGCCGGGCGAAACTGACACGCCGGATCACCTGTCGACCCCGGAAACCCTCTACGGACGAGAGCTCGAGATTGCGAGTTTGCTCGAGGCCTATGATCGTGTCGCCACGACCGGCACGCCGGAGCTGATGCTGGTCTGCGGATATTCCGGGATCGGCAAATCCTCAGTCGTCCACGAGTTGCACAAGGCCATCGTGCCGTCGCGCGGTCTTTTCGCCGCAGGCAAGTTCGATCAGCAGCAACGCGATATTCCCTACCGGGCACTTGCTCAGGCTTTTCAGGGACTGATCCGGGACTTCATGGGTAGCAGGAGTGACGCGGAGCTGGAAGGCTGGCGCGGCGCATTGAGTGAGGCGCTGGGGTCGCACGGTCGCCGGGTGGCCGAGCTGGTACCCGAGCTCGAGCTGATTATCGGCAAGCAACCGCTCACTGGCGAACTTCCGGCGCGGCAGTCCCACCGCCTGTTCCAGATCGCGCTCCGACGTTTCGTTGGGGCGTTCGCCCAGGCGGAGCATCCGCTCGTGCTGTTCCTCGATGACTTGCATTGGGTCGACGCGGCGACGCTCGATCTTCTCGAAGAGCTGATGTTCTCATCTGATCTCCATCACCTGTTGGTGATTGGGGCCTATCGCGACAACGAGATTGACCCGACCCACCCGCTCATGCGCAAGCTCGAAGCCATCCGACACTTCGGCGCGAAGGTGGGACAGATCACTCTGACGCCTCTCGGTCGCGAACATATCGAGGAGCTCGTCGGGCATACCCTGCGCTGTGCGCCCACGCGGGCTGCTCCCCTCGCGCAGCTCGTTTATGAGAAGACCGGCGGTAATCCGTTCTTCGCGAGCCGATTCCTGTCCACACTAGCGGACGAAGGCCTGGTAGCGTTTGATGCGACTGCCGGCGAGTGGTGCTGGGATCTCGCTCGGATCCGCGCGAAGGGATACACGGAAAACGTCGTCGATCTCATGGTCGACAGTCTGAGTCATCTACCGCTGGAAACTCAAACGGCGTTAAAGCAACTCGCCTGTCTCGGCAATGCTGCCACGACCGCTATGCTTTCGACCGTCCTGGGAACCTCAGAGGAGCACATCCATGCGGCCCTTTGGGAGGCGGTGCGGCACGACCTGGTTGAGCGCCTCGACGGCTCCTACAGGTTCGTTCACGACCGGGTTCAGGAAGCGACCTATTCATCCATCCCTGGCGAGCAGCGCGCCCGGGCTCATCTGTTGATCGGGCGGTTGATGGCGGCGCAGACACCTGTGGAGAAGCGGGACGAGTTGATCTTTGAAATTGTCAATCAGCTCAACCGGTGTCTTGGTTTGATTACGGCAGCCGCTGAGCGTCAGCAGCTCGCGGCCTTCAACCTGACAGCCGGCCGGCGCGCCAGCGCAGCGACCGCCTTCGCTGCTGCGCTCAGCTACTTCGCCACAGGCCGGGACTCGTTGACTGAGGAGTGCTGGGAGTCGCAACGGGAGCTGATTTTCAAACTCGAGCTCCATCGCGCCGAATGCGAGCTTTTGACCGGCGCATTCGCAGCTGCAGAAAACCATTTCGCGTCACTGTCTGCCCGCGCCACCGGGACGTCCGAACGGGCAGCGGTGGCGCGCGTGGGCATCGACCTTTACAGTTTGATAAATCAGCATACGCGCGCGACCGGCGTCGGAATCGACTACCTGAAGCATGTTGGCATCAGCTTGTCGCCGCAACCGACGGACGAAGAGGCGCGCTGTGCATATCAGCAGATCTGGTCGGACTTGCGCGGACACACGGCCGAGGAGCTGATCGAGCTTCCGCTGATGACCGACCCGGAGTCGCTCGCCACGCTGGATGTGCTGAACCGGCTCTCTTCACCAGCCCAATTCACCGACCTCAACCTTTACACGCTCGCCGCCTGCCGAATGCTCAGTCTCACCCTGGAGCGCGGCAACAGTGACGCCACTGCAGTCGCCTACAGCAGGCTTGGAATGGTAGCGGGCCTGCACTTCGGCGAGTACGAGAACGCGGGCCATGTTGGACGACTTGCGTATGAGCTCGTCGAGCGGCGTGGACTGCGGCGTTTTCAGGCTGGCGTATACCTGAATTTCGGAAACCTGATCATGCCCTGGACGAAGCATGTCAGGGACTGCTGCGAGCTCATTGGCCGTGCGTTTGAAGCGGCGCAGAAAATCGGCGACCTCATGTATGCCGGGATCTGTTTGTGTGCGAGGACCGTCAACCACCTTACGATCGGGGACACGCTTGCAGACGTCCAGCGTGAATGCGAGAGCTCCCTGGCCTTCATGCAGAAGGTGCAGATAGCTCCCGGCGTCGACGTGGTCAGCGTGGCGCTCGCCACTGTTCGGATGCTGCGCGGCTCGACGGCGAGCTTCGGCAAATTGGATGATGGACTGGTTGATGAGCAGCAAATTGAACGAGGTTTCGTCAACGGCTCCGAGTTGACCGCGGCCCAATGTTGGTATTGGGTCAGCAAGCTGCGCGCGCGCTTCACGGGTGGCGACTATGCGGCGGCGCTCGATGCCGCATCGCGGGCGCGGCCGTTGTTGGACAGATCGATCGCCATCATGCAGGCCGCCGACTATCACTTCTACGCCGCCTTGTCTCATGCGGCATACTGCAATTCGCTACCGGCCGCCCAGAGGGCAGCTCATCTGGAGGTGTTAGCCTCTCATCACCGGCAGCTCGCCGACTGGGCGGCAACCTGCCCGGAAAACTTCGCAGATCGCGCGGCACTCGCAGGCGCGGAGGTTGCTCGCCTCGAGGGCAGGGAGCTCGAGGCTGAGCGACTGTACGCGCAGTCGGTCCGCTCGGCCCAAACCAACGGCTTTATCCACAATGAAGCATTGGCGTACGAGCTTGCATCCAACTTCCATGCGGGCCGCGGCCTCGAGGACCTCGCTGAGATGCACATGGCGAAGGCCCGCAACGTCTATTTGCGTTGGGGCGCCGTTGGCAAGGTGCGGCAACTCGAAGCGTTGCATCCCTACTCGAGAAGTGGGCCACCGCCGGGGCCGGGCGGCACCATCGGCGTACCCGTCGACCAACTCGATCTCGCGACCGTGATCAAGGTGTCGCAGACAGTCTCCAGTGAGATCGTGCTGGAAAAGCTGATCGATACGCTGATGCGCACCGCAATCGAGCAGGCGGGTGCCCAGCGTGGCGTTCTGGTTATCTGGCGGGATGGCGAGTTGCGGTGCGTGGCGGCAGGCAGCATTCGGAACGACACAATTATCGTAGAGCTGCGAGATGACCCCATGGCGCAGACGCTGCTGTCCCAATCGATCGCGCAGTATGTCCTGCGCACGCGGGACCCGGTTATTCTCGATGACGCCACCGCTGAGCATCCTTTTTCCGCAGACCCGTATATCCGTCAGCGACGAGCCAGGTCAGTCCTGTGTCTGCCGCTGATCACGCAGGCCAAACTCGGCGGCCTGCTTTATCTGGAAAACAACCTGGCCCCCCGCGTTTTCGTGCGGGCGCGCGCCGCAGTCCTCAAGCTGCTCGCCTCGCAGGCCGCGATCGCGCTCGAGAACGCCGGTCTGTACCGGGACGTCAAGCGCGCCGAGGAACAAACCCGTGAGGCGCAGATGGAGTTGCGCCGGGCATCCGAAAAACTTGCGCAGGCCACTCAGGCTGCAAGCCTCTCCGAACTTTCCGCCTCGATAGCTCACGAGGTGAATCAGCCCCTGGCGGCCATAGTTGCCAATTCGCATGCCTGCTACCGTTGGCTGTCAGCAGCCGCTCCGAACATTGAGCGCGCGAAGATCACGGCCGAGAGAATCACCCGCGATGCCAACTCTGCCGCGGATATCGTCAGCCGCATCCGCGCTCTGTTCAGCCGTACACCGAACCCGAGGTCGTATGAAGATATCAACGGGCTGATCGATGGTGTCTGCCGGCTGCTGGCTGAAGAGATCGAGCGGAAGGATTGTCGCATCAGCACCCATCTCGAGCCGGGCCTGCCACTGGTCGCGCTCGACCGCGTCCAGGTGCAGCAGGTATTCGTGAACCTGATCCGAAACGGAATCGAATCGATGGAGGCTGTGGTCGGCGATGCGCGTACGCTCCAGATACGCTCGTACCGCGACGGAGCCCGCGCGATCCGGGTCGAGGTTCGCGACGCCGGTATGGGTTTCAACGAACCGGAACGCGCCTTTGAGCCGTTTTTTACAACCAAACAGAATGGCATGGGGATGGGACTCGCCATCTGCCGGTCGATCGTTGAATCGCACGGGGGCCGCCTCTGGGCCGCCAACAACAACTCGCTCGGGGCAACCGTCGCCTTCACGCTTCCCTTGGCGCAACCCCCAGGTCCGTGATAGCGGCCCTCGCTCTCGTCGCGGCGATCGAATCAGCTGGGGCCTGAGTGAGGTCGTAGTGACCGCACAGCGCCGGCAGGAGAGTCTTCAATGGGTGATGCCTTTGTACGGGGCGAATACAGCTTCGTTGGCTCGAGTCTCAGTCTCGCAAATGGTGGCACCGGGTTGCACAGGGCCGAATATAGCCTGTTGGACCTCCGTGGCGGGCACTCGAGTTGCAACGGAGTTTTGGGCCTCACGAGAGATGACGCATGCCCCTCCTGGCATTGTCATAGGATCATATGATGGCGGGCGCAATTCGGGGGGATACACTTCCAACGTGTTGTGAGAGGAGACATGAACGTGGACCCCGGCGAGCGCACCGACCTTGCATCTGATCCGTCTGCTTCGCGCGCGAGGTTGACGGTGTTCATCGTGGACTCGGATGTAGACGTCCGGCAACACTTGACCGCGATCGTTCGAGCGGCAGGTTGGCACGGGCTGAGCTTTGGCTCGGCAGAGGAACTGCTTGCAGACCCGCGCTCGCTCGCGCCGGGTTGCATTCTGCTGGATGTCGACCTGCCGGGACTGTCTGGTCTGGACCTGCAGCACCTGCTTGCGGAGCGGGCGGGCATATCGGTCATCTTCATCTCGGCATGTCGCGACGTTCGATTGACAGTCCGGGCCATGAAAGCGGGGGCGGTCAACTTTCTGACCAAGCCCGTGGATCGCGAGAGCCTGATGAGTGCAATCGCGGAGGCGCTCGAGTGCAGTCGCGCGAGCCTGAGCCAGGATGCGGAACAGCGTGTCCTTCATGGCCGCTTCGCGGCTCTCAGTGCGCGCGAACGCGAGGTGCTGGAGTTGGTGCTCAGTGGTCGCCTGAACAAGCAGATAGCCGCTCAGCTGGGAATTGCCGAGATCACCGTGAAAGTGCATCGCGGGCGGGGAATGCGCAAGCTCGGTGCCACCTCGTTCGCTGAGTTGTTGAGGCTGGGGTCAAAGCTCGGTGTCGGTGGCTCACAGGGCAGCCCGAATGTGCCACCGTTCCAAGGGTCTTTCCATCATGTGTTTCCATTACGTCATTTTGGGCACTTGCGCGCCTGAGGCCCGCGAAATGCCCGTTCATGGCGCATATACTCTGTCCGATGAAGATCGAAACGCGCCCCTGCGTCATTGCCATAGCGGATGACGACCAGCGAGTCCTCGAGTCACTCGGCGAGCTGTTGGAGTCGGCGGGTTATTCGGTACGTCTGTTCAATTCGGCGGACGCGTTCCTGCGAGCCGATGCGGTGAATGAGATCGATGCCCTGATTTCCGACATCCGGATGCCCGGTGTGGATGGAGTCGAGTTGCAACGGCGGTTGGCGGCAATGCGGCCGCAGTTGCCTGTCATTCTCATCACAGCCCGTAGTGAAGTCGAACTGGCTGGATTTCCACAGCCCAACAATCGCGGCTTGTTTCGCAAGCCCGTCGATGGAGCTGAGTTGATCGAGGCCATCGAAGCGGCATTGAAAGGAATGCCTTGAGAATGGTATTACGCTACAATGCCCAGGCGATCCAGGAGTCGCCATGAGCCGGCACGGGGAAATCGTCTTCCTTGTAGATGATGACGCCAGGGTACGCGAGGCAATCAGCGAACTGTTGGAGTCCCTTGGATGGCGGGCCCAGACGTTCGCCGCGGCCGGTGACTATGTCTCCTATCCGAAGCCCGACCTTCCTGCTTGTCTGATTCTCGACGTCGAGCTTCCTGACATCAACGGCCTCGACTTCCAGAAACAACTTTCCCGCGAGGATCATCCACCGATCGTCTTCATAACCGGACATGGCGATATCCCATCGTCGGTGCGCGCCATTCAGGGCGGCGCTGTGGATTTTCTGACCAAGCCGGTTGGGGAGAGGGCACTGGTTGCGGCGATTCGCGCGGCGATTGACCGGGATCGCGTTCAGCGGTCGATGCGGGCGGAGCGGGCCGAGCTGCGTCGTCGGTTCACGGCGCTTACGCCGCGGGAGCGCGAGGTGCTGCCGCTGGTGGTCAGCGGTCTACTGAACAAACAGGCGGCAGCCGAGCTCGGCATCAGTGAAATCACGTTGCAAATCCACCGCAGCAAGGTCATGCAGAAGATGCAGGCGACGTCCCTGGCAGACCTGGTGCGGATTGCCGAAAAATTGAGCATCCCGGTCATTCATTCGAGGCGTCCAGGGTAGAGCCTTTCAGGCAGTCGTTACGGAACAGGGTTGACTCTCGCGCGTCGCCACGCAGCCGGGCTTTCACCAACGATGCCGCGAAATAGCCGTGTCAGATGAGCCTGGTCAGCCATGCCGCATTCGGCGGCGATTTCACTCAAGGGCTTTTGTGTCGAAAGCATGAGTCCCTGCGCGCGCTCCACACGGCGCCGGATGATGTATCCGTGCGGCGGTTCACCGACACTGTTGCGGAACGCCACGTTGAAGTGGAACTCGCTGAGGCTAACGAGCGTGGCGAGATCTTTGTTTCTCAGGGTCGTATCCAGGTTCATTTCGATGTACGCCATCACTCTGCGAACCTGCCATGGTGCGAGTCCCCCGCTGGTGCCGCCCTCATGAGGGTGTGGGCCGGTACGGCCAACGCTGTGCAATAGGGCTCGAGCGCGCTGCAGGCAGGCGATGGCCCGGCTGCGTTCGTCACACAAAGTCTCATTCAGCGCAGTGGACAGTTCCAGCATCGCTGATTGCAATCGATGAAGTGAAGCTGATGCCGCCTCGGGCGGCGAAGTCACCGTGAGCGCGGCCGTCGAGCATTGGGGTGTCTCGCTCGTTGCGTAAGGCACGTCTGTGTCATACATGTTGCCGACTCCGGTCGCTGCGTGTTTGCGCTATGAAACCTGATGGACCGCGGCCGGACAATTAAACCGTGGTATCACTGGCGCGTTGCCGCATCGCTGCCTCCTTCAAATGGCCGCCAGGCCTGTCAATCAACTTACCAGGGCAGCGCGCAGGATGGCACGGAGATCCACTCACCGAGTCACAAATCCATGGTCCTCGTCAAGCATATTTTAGAGGACGCGCGCAAGCGGCTCGCGATACTCGATCGAGAGGCGCGGGTCGCCGAAGCCGCGTCGATTCTGGCAAACCCGAACACGCCCCTCATTGTTGTGTGCGACAGCGAGGGTCTCGCCGTTGGTGTGGTATCGAAGTCCAACATCATCAGAGCACTCGCCGGGGGAAATGATAATGCAGTCAAAATGAACATGGGGGATGTCATGACCAACCCCGTTCTTTCCTGCCACGTCGAGCAGGCGCTGAAGCAGGTCTGGGATACCCTGAATGCCAATTCTCTGCGGAGTATTCCGGTCATAGATACTTCCGGACGGCCCCAGGCTATCGTTCATGCACGCGACCTTGCGCGCGCGCTGCTCGACGAGGTCGACGAGGAGGAACTGCTGCTGCGTGATTACGTTCTAGGCATCGGATACCAGTGAAACATGTGGAACCCTGGCTCCCTGGTTGCCATCGTGTTGAGCTTCGCTCTGTGTTCCTGCATCACAGCTCCGAAACTCGACCCGCAGCAGCAAACCATCCCAGGCGATCGCCTCGGACTTTCAACGCAGGCGTCTGCGCCGCTCTCAGTGCAGGCCTGGTGGACCACGTTCAACGATCCTCAGCTCGATCGCTTGATGGAGCAGGCTCTGGCCGCCAATCCGACGTTGGCCCAGGCGATGGCGCGCGTACGCGAAGCGCAGGCGTTGAGCGATATGACGCGCGCGGGCCTGGCGCCGTCTCTTTCCTTCAACGCACAGGAAACCCGTCAGCGCTTCAGCGCCCATGACGTCATTCCTCCACCGTATGCCGGTACCGACCGATGGCAGGGGCGCGAGGGTTTGGATTTGTCCTGGGACATCGATTTCTGGGGTCGCCAGGCCGCATTACTCGAGCAGGCCCGCTCTCGGGCTGCCGCCGCGGTTCTGGATCTCGCCGGCGCGCGGCTGGCCTTGAGCGGCGCGGTCGCACGGGCTTACATCGACCTCTACCGCAACCACGCCCTTGCTGATGTAGCACAACGTACTGAGGCACAACGTCAGCACATCCTCGAGATCACTCGCAGACGAGTCCAGGCTGGCCTCGATACCAACGTGGAGTTGCGCGAGGCCTCGGCAGCGGTGCCCGAGGCACATGTTGAGCTGCTGCGGGCGCAGGCGTCTGCCACATTGGATACGCACCAACTCGCCGCACTGGCAGGTCAGGGTGCCGGGGTTTATTCCCAGGTACTTCGCCCGAGTCTCGATCCCGCCGCCATCCTGCCGTTACCGGCGGCACTGCCGGCAGACCTTCTGGGTCACCGGCCGGACGTGCTGGCGGCTCAGGACCGGATCGAGGCGACTCGGGCAGGGCAGGCCGCAGCCAAGGCGGCGTTCTATCCTGACATCAACCTGAAAGCATTCGCCGGTACGGCAGCCATCGGGTTGGACAATTTGTTCCAGGGCGCATCGGGCTCGTTTGGCGCAGGCCCCGCGGTCCATCTGCCACTGTTCGATGCGGGCCGGTTGCGAGCGCAATACCGTGGTGCCTCCGCCGAGATCGATGATGCGGTCGCGAGTTATAACCGGTCCGTGCTTCTGGCGGTGCGTGAAACTTCGGACCAACTCAGTCTGGTTGAAGCGCTGAACGCTCAGATCGTGCAACAGCAGCGCTCACTGGAAGATGCGCAGTCCGCCTATCGCCTGGCCGAAGAGCGCTATCAGGCTGGTCTGTCCAGCTACCTCACCGTACTCATCACCGAAACAGCCCTTCTGAGCGCGCGCCGTGAGCATGTTGCGCTACTGTCGGAACAGGCCATCGCGCGTGTCGATCTTCTGTTGGCAGTAGGAGGTAGTTTCGATGAGTAAGCGTCGCCACGGCCTGATGGCTCTCGGACTGCTGGCTATACTCGCCGGCGTTGGATATGGCAGTTACTGGTTCTTGTCCGCCCGATTCTACGAGAGTACTGACGACGCCTACGTCAATGATGACCTGGTTCAGATCACCAGTGAGGTGCCCGGTACTGTCATGGTGCTGAGTGTCGATGACACACAAGGAGTGCGGCGCGGTCAGACCTTGCTGGAGCTCGATCCCGCTGACGCGGAGGTCGCCAGGAGCAATGCGGAGGCAAGGTTGGCTGGAACTGTCCGTCAAGTGCGCACTCTGTTCGCTACGGCCGAGCAACTGCGCGCTCGGATCATTGACCGCGAAATCGTGCTGAGGCGTGCGCAGGACGACTATCACCGCCGCTCCAACCTCCTGCAGGACGGTGCTGTTTCCGCGGAGGAGTTATCGCATGCGCAAGATAACATCGTGCAGATACGGGCAAACCTGACTGAGGCGCGCGAGCAGCTCAAAGCCACCACCGTACAAATCGATGGCACAACTGTAGCAACCCATCCACAGGTACTCGCTGCCGAGGCTGCCGTCCGAGATGCCGCTTTGGCGCTACGCCGTACCCACATCTCTGCACCGGTTGCCGGCGTGGTGGCGCGTCGATCTGTGCAGGTCGGGCAGCGTGTCGCGGCCGGCACTCCACTGATGGCTGTCGTGCCCCTGAGCTATGTCTGGGTCGACGCCAACTTCAAAGAAGTGCAACTAAAAGACATGCGCGTGGGCCAGCCGGTGGAGGTCCGCGCAGATGTCTATGGTCGCAGCGTCAAATATCACGGCAAGCTCGTAGGCCTCTCTGCCGGGAGCGGGAGTGCGTTTGCTTTGTTGCCCGCCCAGAATGCTTCCGGCAATTGGATCAAGATCGTCCAGCGGGTACCGGTGCGCATCGCACTCGATCCGAAAGAGTTGAGCGTTCACCCGCTGCGCGTAGGTCTCTCGACCACGGTAACAGTGGATGTACGAAACACCTCCGGCGCCTTGGTTGCCTCGGAGGTACGCGCTGAGCCCATTCCCGCGCAGGCCAGCATGGGCGATGATCCAGATGTGGAAGCAAGGATTGCACGCATCCTTGCTGCCAACGAGGGTATCGGCGCCGGGGCCGTCGCTGCCCGGTGATAGAGCAGCCAGCCATGGCAGACTCCATTACTCGGAACGATCAATCCGCCCCACTCCGGGGCGGTTCCAGAGCCGTCACTCTGTTGGCACTCGCTCTGGCCACCTTCATGCAGGTACTCGACACCACGATCGCCAATGTGTCGATTCCCACCATCGCCGGCAATCTTGGAGTCTCGGCTAATCAGGGCACCTGGATCATCACCTCCTTCGCAGTGGCCAACGGCGTCTCCGTGCCTCTGACAGGTTGGTTGATGCAACGTTTCGGTGTAGTACGCACCTTCGTCGTGTCGATTCTGTTGTTTACGTTAGCCTCGTTTCTGTGCGGGATCGCCTGGAGCCTGCCGGTCCTGCTCCTGTTCCGGGTGCTGCAAGGTGCGGTATCCGGTCCGATGATTCCCGGCTCGCAAGCGCTGCTGCTGTCACTATTTCCCCCGCAAAACAAGGGTACGGCGCTGGCAATCTGGTCGATGACGACGCTGGTTGCGCCCATCTGCGGCCCGATCCTGGGCGGTTACATCTCCGACAATTACCCGTGGGAATGGATTTTCCTGATCAATGTCCCGGTGGGTCTGTTCTGCGGGGCAGTCTGCTGGCGGTACCTGCGTACCCACGACACGCCGACCGCCAGATTGTCGATCGACAAGGTCGGCCTGGTGCTTCTGTTCGTCTGGGTAGGCTCACTCCAGGTGATGTTGGATCAGGGCAAGGACCTGGACTGGTTTTCCAGCAACGTCATAGTCATTCTGGCGGTAGTCACGGCGCTGAGCCTGGCCGCGTGGATCATCTGGGAGCTGACTGAGGCGCATCCCATCGTTGACCTGACTCTGTTCGAGTCGCGGAGCTTTTCCCTGGGCACTCTCGCGTTGTGCCTTTGTTACGCAGTCTTCTTCGGGAATGTCGTGCTGATGCCGCTGTGGCAGCAGACTCAACTCGGGTACACAGCGACGTGGGCGGGCCTCGTCTCGGCACCTAGCGGTGCGACGGCCGTCCTGGTCGCGCCCTTCGTGGGACGCTACATAGGCAAATACGACGCACGCGGGTTTGCCACTGCTTCCTTTGTGATCTTCGCTATTTCCTACTTCATGAGGGCTGCTTACCCACCGGATGCAAGCGCCTGGGTGTTCGCGATGCCGCTGCTCGTACAAGGTGTGGCCATGGGTATGTTCTTCGTGGCGCTGGTGACGATTTCCCTCGATCGGCTGCCGCCCGAGCGCGTGCCGGCTGCCTCCGGTCTCAACAACTTCCTGCGCATTACCGCCGGCAGTTTCGCCACCTCGCTCACAACCACCTACTGGGATCGGCGCGAGGCGCTGCATCAGTCCCGACTGGTGGAGTCACTGTCGGCCTACGATCCGGGCTACTCCAGCGCGCTGACACAAATTCATGCGTTGGGTTTTGGCGGCGACTCCGCCGCGGCGCTGGTGTTGCGCCAGGTCATCGGTCAGGGGTATCTGATGTCCAGTCTGGATATCTTCTACTTTTCCGGCTGGCTCGTGATGTTGCTCATCCCACTGTGCTGGCTCGTGCGCCGGCCGGCGGCAGGAGCCGCGGCCGTAGCGGCTGAATAGATAACCGTCGATCTCGGGCAGCATCGCTGTCTTCTTCAACGTTTCGCCCGTGCCATCAAGAGCGAAACGAGAGCTGCGTGCACCATCACTCCACTCGAGACAGTCTGTTGTAAGGAGTGACTACATGAAGATCGTAGTGATTGGTGGCACAGGACTCATCGGCTCCAAGCTCGTGGCCCTGTTGCGTCAACGGGGCCAGGAAGTGCTGGCAGCTTCACCGGATTCCGGTGTCAACACCCTCACGGGAGAAGGTTTGTCCCAGGCGCTCGCCGGCGCGCAGGTGGTTGTCGATGTCGCAAACTCCCCGTCTTTTGAAGATACCGCAGTCATGAAATTCTTTCAGACCGCGGGGCGAAACCTACTGGCCGCTGAAGCCGCGGCGGGAGTAGGGCATCACATTGCACTTTCCATTGTCGGTGCCGATCGGCTTCCTGACAGCGGGTACATGCGGGCAAAGGTGGTGCAGGAGAAGCTGATCGAGGAGTCCGGAATTCCCTACACGATCCTGCGATCGACGCAGTTCTTCGAATTCGGCAAGCGGATCGCCGACGATGCGACCCAAGGGAACATGATCCGCGTCCCCGACGCGCTCATACAGCCCATTGTGTCGGACGATGTCGTGTCGGTGCTGGCGGAGATTGCGGTGGGTCAGCCCGCGAATGGTACGGTCGAAGTGGGAGGGCCGGAGAGACTCCGGTTCGACGCATTCATCGGTCGCGCCATAGGTAACAACGATAAACGCGAAGTCGTTGCCGATCCTCATGCTCGTTACTACGGTACCGAGCTGGGAGAGGAGTCTCTCGTTCCGATCGGCAAGGCACACGTCGGCCTGACGCCGTTCGACGCCTGGAGCGCGCGTGCGAGCGCATCCGTCAGACCATCGGCAAAGGTGTAACCATGTCAACCTCGAGGATTCTTGGAACGGCTCTGGTCCTCTATTGCGGCGCATATGTTCCGCAGATTGCGCGTGCCTCAGAGCCGCCACAACCTGTGGTAACGCCACTGAAGCTCCAGGATCTCCCCGATCTGCCCGGCAGGGAGATGTTGATGATCTCGGTCGTCTATCCTCCTGGAACCGTGGAGCACATTCATCGGCACGATGCGTACGCATTCGTCTACGTATTGGAAGGCTCGATCATCGAGGGAGTCAGGGGCGGCAAGGAGGTCACTCTGAAGCCGGGGCAGACCTTCTATGAAGGACCCGGCGATGTGCATACGATCGGGCGCAATGCCAGCGCCACGAAGCCGGCAAAGTTCATCGTGGTCCTGGTGAAGAAAAAGGGTGTGGACGCGGTGTTGCCCGCTGAATGACACGCTCGCACTGCACCCGTCATCACGAAGATGACGGGTGTCAGATCGTCAGCGAGCAACCGGTCCCAATTCTCGACTGATGCGGCGCGGACCGGGGCACAACAATCCTAAAAAGAGACCTCTGGCCCAACCGTCGGGCGGCTCGTGCGACCAACATGGTGGCCGGAACTTCCGCGCCGCGCTCAATCCCGCGGCTGGATCACAGGGGGGCAGATGGAAAGCGAGCAGTTGACGTGGCAGCCACAGGATGGCTGGCGGACCGATGCGCGGCAGCGCATCGATGCCGGACTGGTTCTGTATTTCGGATCGAACGCGGCGCTCGAGACAGGATCCTGGCTGGCCGAATTGGCGGCCCTCTACCCCAATGCCCACCTGGTGGGATGCAGCACGGGAGGGCAGATCCAGCCGTCGGGCGTGGCGGCAGCGCCGGCCGGAGTCGTCATTGACGAGGTTGGGATTTCGGCGGTGGCACTGCGCTTCAACGCAACACGACTGAAGGTTGCGACCGTGGAAGTTGCCGACGCATCCCAATCGGGCTCATATGGCGAGGCCCTGGGTCGAGAATTGTCAGGCGAGGATCTCGTCGGCGTGTATGTTCTCTCGGATGGCCTGCGAGTCAACGGTAGCGAGCTCGTCCGCGGGTTGACATCGGTCGTAGGACGGTCTGTCAGTGTCAGCGGAGGATTGGCGGGAGATGGCGCCCGCTTCCAGGAAACACGTGTCGGGGCTGACTCGCCGCCACGGCCCATGACCATTGCTGCCGTGGGCTTCTACGGCACTGCGGTGCGATTTGGTTACGGGTGCGGAGGAGGTTGGGATACCTTCGGTGTCTCGCGCAGGATCACGCGCTCGAGTGGGAACGAGCTGTTCGAGCTCGATGGCAAGCCGGCCCTGGATCTGTACGAACGGTACCTCGGAGAGGAAGCGGAAGGGTTACCGGGAACCGGGCTGCTGTATCCGCTGAAAATCTGGCATCCGGAATATCCCTCGCACGAGGTCGTACGGACCGTTTTGGCGATCGACCGGGAGGCCCGTTCAATGACGTTCGCCGGCGATGTCCCGCAGGGATCCCGGGCGCAACTGATGCGCGGGGAATTCGATCGGCTGACAGCCGGGGGCGCGGAGGCCGCTCGCCAGGCCGCGAAGTCGCATTCCGATCAGGGAGGCCACGCCGCCGTGGCTCTGTTGGTCAGTTGCATCGGGCGCAAGCTCCTGATGGGACAGCGCATCGAAGATGAAATCCGGGCGGTTGCCGAGAACTTGCCGGCCGGAGTGGCCCATGCGGGCTTCTACTCGTATGGTGAGATCGCACCGCACGCGAAATCCGATGTCTGCGGACTGCACAATCAAACAATGACCGTGACCCTGATCTCCGAGGCGCTGTCGTGAGCGGGCTGCATCGCCTGGTGATTACGCAGCTCGCGAAAGCTACCCGGGCCCCTGGTGAGGTTGATTGCGAGCTCCTGAGCCAGCTCATGAGCGCGTGTTATGAGGAAATGGAGCGCGACCGCAAGCGCGTGGATCGCGCCAACAAGCTCATGCAGGAGGAGCTGGAGCAGTTGACGGGCGACATGGAGCGCCTCATTGAAGAGCTACGGGTGCAGAACGTGCACTTCCAGGGTGCCCTGGACAACATGACCCAGGGCCTGTGCCTGTTGGATGCGCAGGGGCGGTTGATTGTCGCGAACCGACGTTTCATGCAGATCTACGGACTGACGCCGCAGGTCATGGAGCGTGGCCGCCCGATTGAGCAGATTCTCGCGGCCAGCCCGGTAGTGGCAGGCCTTCATTCGTATCTGACCCTGAGTCGTACGACCAATACCGGCACTGTGCGCCAGGATCTGAAAAACGGGCGCGTGGTCCAGATTGCTCACGAGCCTCTGTCCGGGGGTGGATCCGTCGATACGTTCGCGGACATCACCGAGCAGACGCGTGTCGATGCGGAACTGGCGCAAGCACACAAGCAGTTTGTGGAAATGTCGCGTCGCGCCGGGATGGCGGACGTGGCGACGGGGGTACTGCACAATGTCGGCAATGTTCTGAACAGTGTCAATGTTTCGGCCGATCTGCTGTCCGAGTGCGCCCGGAATTCAAAGGCAGCCAATCTGGCGCGGGTGGTGGCGATTTTGCGCGAGCACCAATCGAACCTCGGGGAATTCGTGACCAACCATCCACAGGGGAAACACCTGACGAACTTTCTGGAGAGCCTGGACCACCAGCTGAGTGAGGAGCGGGCGCAGGTCGTCAACGAGTTGGTGTGCCTCGGTAAGAACATCCAGCACATCAAGGACATCGTGTCCATGCAACAGAGCTATGCGGTGGTGGGCGGGGTCCAGGAGCAGGTCAGCGTGACCGAGCTCGTGGAAGACAGCCTCAAGATGAGCGTGGCCTCGCTGAACCGCCACCGAGTCGACATCATTCGTGACTTTGGCGACTCCTCCATGATCAGTGTCGATAAGCACAAGGCTATGCAAATCCTCGTCAATCTCGTCAGTAACGCGAAACAGGCCTGTGTGGAATCCGGCCGGCCGAATGCATCTGTGACGTTGAGAACTGCCCGCTTCGGTGATCGCGTCAGGGTCAGTGTCGTGGACAACGGGGTTGGTATCCCTGCGGAGAACCTCACCCGGATCTTCAATCACGGATTCACGACTCGCAAGACGGGCCACGGTTTCGGCCTCCACAGCGCGGCGCTCGCCGCTCGCGACCTCAGTGGATCGCTGACAGTGAGCAGCGACGGTCCCGGGTTAGGCGCGACATTCACACTCGACCTGCCCGCGCAATATCAGCAGCAAGAGCAACCGAAGGCGGTGGCACATGCTTGAGCACGCCCATACCAGTGCGCATTTCGACAGCACCGGGGAATACGAAACACCCCGTAACCGGCGGATCCTGGTGGTGGATGACAACCCGGCCATTCACGAAGACTTTCAGAAGATATTCCGCGGCTCGATGGCAGCGGCCAGTGCCCTGTCCGAGACGGAGGCGGCGTTCTTTGGCGAGGCGCCCAGCCGCGATGTCACGGCCGATGTGGATGTTGAAATGGATTCGGCTTTTCAAGGCGAAGAAGCTTTGCAGCGGGTGCAGGCGGCGTTGGCTGCCAAGCGACCCTATGCGATGGCCTTCATGGATGTGCGGATGCCGCCCGGGTGGGACGGCATTGAAACGGCGGCTCGCATCTGGCAACGGGATCCGCATCTGCAGATTGTCTTGTGTACCGCGTATTCGGACTATTCGTGGGAGAGTATGCGAGCGCAGTTGGGACGAACCGATCGGTTGGTGATTCTCAAAAAGCCGTTCGACACGGTCGAAGCGCTGCAGCTGGCGGATTCTCTCATTGAGAAGTGGCGCACGTCCCGGCAGGCGGCGCTCAAGATGGGCGCGCTCGAACAGGTGGTGCGGCGCCGCACCCGGGAGCTCGAGGAAGTAAACGAGTCGCTGCAGGCCGAAATTCGTGGCAGGCAATTGCTCGAGAATCAACTCGTACAGGCCCAGAAGCTGGAGAGCATCGGACAACTCGCCGCGGGAATCGCACACGAGATCAATACACCCATTCAGTATATCGGGGACAGTGTCGACTTTCTGCGGTCAGCCGTGTCGAGTATCGAGCAGGTCGTGGGGGAGTATCGCCAGGCGCTCGACTCGCTGCCGGAGTTGGATTCGGCGGGCACCGTGCGCGCGCGCCTCCAGTCGGCCGAAGAGGCGGCGGAGCTGCAGTTCCTGAGCGCGGAGATTCCGAAGGCGTTCGAGCGAACACAGGATGGAATCTCGCATGTGGCGAAGATTGTGCGGGCCATGAAGGAGTTTTCGTTTCCCGATGCACGCGAGCAGAGTTATTCCGATGTGAATCGTGCGTTGGAGACCACGTTGGTGGTGGCTCGCAATGAATACAAGCACGTCGCCCGGATTGAAACGAATTTTGGTGAGATTCCCGAGGTGAAATGCAACATCAGCGAGCTCAACCAGGTGTTTCTCAACCTCATAGTCAATGCAGCTCACGCGATTCAGGAGTCCGGCAAATCCCCCACGGAGGGCGTGATTTCCGTGCGGACCCTGGCGGCAGGAGGCCTGGTTGAAATTCAGATCGGCGATAATGGCTGTGGCATCCCAACGGAAAATCGTAACAAGGTGTTCGATCCGTTTTTCACCACCAAGGAAGTGGGTCGCGGCACGGGACAGGGGCTGTCCATTGCCTATGCGACGGTGGTCAACAAGCATGGCGGCTCGCTCAGTTTCGAATCCGAAGTGGGCCGCGGAACGACATTTCTCGTCCGGGTTCCGCAAGAGGGCTACGAGCCTGAGTGACACCCGCGGTGCATCAGCTCAAGCGTCGGCTGGCTTCACCGCGGGGATCTGCACTTTCACGATCTCATTGAGCAGGTCTGGTCCAAAACTACGGCTGCGTTCCAGGAATGCGCTGGATACCTCGAATCCCCTGGCGACCAGCAACGTGCCCATTTGAGTCCGAATGTCCTGCATGATCACCATGCCGGGCTGCACCGCCTTCAACGCCAACTGGCGCGCTTCCGCTTTACCTGAACCTGCCCCCAGATAATGTGCAAACTTCTCGATCAGGTCCTCACCGAAGCGACTGGCCCGGCGCCGTAACGTCTGGACGGCCACGTCAGTAGCGTGGCCCTGCGTAATGAGCACGTCATATTCGAGTATGAGACACAGAATCCGCGTACCCAGGCCGATGGTTCCGTCGCCGAGGCGCATGATCTGCTCGTCGGTCCAGCGCATGGCCGCGAGAATCTGCATCACCGGATCCAGTCGCGGTATGTTCTCGAGAAGTGTCATGGCCACTTCCGGCACGCCTTCCGCGAGGGTCTTTTCGTCCGGGGTGAGTGTCTCGCCGTTGTAGAGTTTGTCGACGAGATCCCCGGGCAGCGACAGGTAGCCGATGTGCGAAAGCATCGCCGCGGCATCGAGCTGCCAGTAGTCCTTGCAGCCGAGCGACTCTGCAAACTCCATCGACAGACGCTTGACCCGGCTCGCGCGTCCGAACGCCACGGGATTGGACATTGCCAACACGTCGATCAGCGCCTTGATGCAGCCCACCAGGGTTTCCTTGAGAATGGTTCGCTCGGCACGAATCAGGCGGTGTTGTATGACTCCCGCCTCGACTGCCGTGCGCAACTGGTCCGGGGGACAGGGTTTGGTCAGGTAGCGGAAGATCTGCGCTGTGTTGACGGCGGCAATGGCAGCATCCCGTCCCGGCTCGCCCGTCAACAGGATGCGGGTCGTATCCGGATACACTGCCAGCACATGGTGAAGGAAAGTCGCGCCATCCATGCCCGGCATGCGCATGTCCGAGACCACCACGGCGGCACCACCCATTTGTTTGAGAGATTTCAGCGCCTCATCGCCGCTCAGCGCCGTATGAACTTCGTAGTCTTTGCGCAGGTGCAGTACGAGGCCTTCGACTATCCGGGCTTCGTCATCGACACACAGCACGCGTGGCAGATCGGATCTCTTCATGGTGATCCCTCGAAGGATTGCAGTGTCTCGGCGACCCGCCGCTCGGCTTCGGCCCAGTCGAATGGCGCTTGAACGGCGGCCAGATAGGTTGCATCCACACCGGCGTCTGCCGGCAAATCGGCTGTGAAAGCTGTGGAGTCTCCAGGTGTCAGGGAATGGCTCACAGCCAGTGCCGCCAATACGTCAAAGTGAGATGACGCCACTCTTTGGGGCGCGTGATGGTGTGCGACCGCTTCGATCACGGGGTAAGGAAGGCCCCAGATACCCAGAAGGTACGCTCCAACCTCGGCGTGAGAGACGCCGAAGATTTGCGTCTCCGCTTCGTGCAGCTGCATCTGCTTCTGCGCCGCGAGATTCACCGCGGCCTGCAGGTCGGCCGGGCACTCCTGCGCGAGGATCCAGTAGCCGATGTCGTGCAACAACCCAGCCAGCATGGCATCGTCCACAATGGCGGTTTTCACTGTCAAGCTGCGTGCGGCGGCGGACACCTGTTGTGTATGCGATTGCAACTTCTCGGGATCGACGGGCCCGAGGGCGGTCGTCGACCATTGGGAGAAAATCTCAACTGACATGGCGATGTTGCGAACCGTCGTGAAGCCGAGATACGACACCGCCTGTTCGATGTTGGTAACCCGGCGCGCCAGGCGGAAGAACGCGGAGTTGACGATTTGGAGTATCCGCGCCGTGATGGCCGAGTCGCTCGAAATCAAGCGCGCCACCTCGCTCACCGTTACCGAATCGTCCTTCACCATCTGTTGCAATTTCGCGTAGATGCGCGGCACGGCGGGCAGCTTGCGAATGCCGCCCACCAGGGCATGCACCTGCGAGCCATGCAGCAGATCGTGGAGCAACAGGCAGCGCTGGATGACGGATTCGAGCAGCTTGGGCTCGCAGGGCTTGCTCAGGAACTGATGCGCAAGGGAGACGACCAGCGAGGTTTCCTTTGAGTCGCAATAGCCTGAGAGTACGATCCGGATCGTTTGGGGCCAGCGGTCGCGGACGACTTCGAGCAGTTGCGCACCGCTCATCTGGGGCATGCGCATGTCAGTGACTATCACGTCGTAGGCCCGTTGGCCCATCTGCTCGATGGCTTCCTGCCCGCTCTGCGCGTAGTCGATGTGCCATTCCCGCTGCATGTTGCGCAGCCGCAGGCGAAGTCCTTCGAGGACCGGCCGCTCGTCGTCTACCAGGAGCACGTACTTCACGATGGCTCTGCCCGATCAGGCGGGAGAATTGCTGTTGCACAGCGCAATGCGGGCGTTTTGTTGCGAAGCAATCCCGGCCACCTCACCACTGACGTTGGGTTGACATTGTACAAACTATCGGCGTTTTCCGGGTGGTATCCGTCATCACGAGGGAGTGTGTTGCATTGCAAGCTGCGAACGGCCCATGCGAGACGTAGCATCGGGGGAATGAATAACACTGCAATCCCGGATGCGATTCTCGTATCTGCTTTCATGCAGCAGATTCCCGATCATGTCTACTTCAAGGACTGCGATTCCCGCTTTGTTGCAGTCAGTCAGTCGCTCGCCCGCAGTTTGGGATGCAGCATCGAGGAGGTCGTCGGCAAGACCGATGCGGATTTCTTCGACCCGAGCGACGCACGCGCCTTCAGGGAGCGTGAGCTGCAGATCATGAGCAGCGGTGAGCCGCTCATCGATCACGTAACCAAGCATCTCTGGCCCGACGGACGCACAACCTGGTCGCTCAACATTGCGGTCGCCATCCGAAACGACGCAGGCGAAGTCATTGGTCTCTTCGGTACCAACAAGGACATTACTGAAAAGAAGCTGCTGGAACAGGCCCTGCTCGTCAACCAGAAGCTCGCGGCCATGACAGCCCAGGCACACGAGTGGGCAGCGCAGGCACGGCGGGCCAACGAGGCGAAAAGTGCGTTTCTGGCCACCATGAGCCATGAAATTCGCACGCCACTCAATGGAGTCGTGGGCATGTCCGGGTTGCTGCTCGACACCCGCCTGAGCGACCAGCAGCGCGAGCTCGCCGAAACCATCGTGCACAGTGCGCAGGCGCTGCTTGGCCTGATCAACAATATCCTCGACTTCTCGAAGATCGAGGAGGGCAAAGTCGAGATCGAGCTCATCGACTTCGAGCTGCGCCCGCTGTTGGATGTGGTGATGCGAATTGCCGTGAGTCAGGTTCGCGACAACAACGTCCGGATCAGCGTGGCGACCGATCCGGAAATCCCTCCGGTTCTGCGTGGGGACGCGTTCCGACTGAGACAGGCCTTGCTGAATCTGTGTAGTAACGCGGTGAAGTTCACTCAACGTGGGTGTGTGGCTGTCAGCGCAGACGTTGTGGAGCGCTCGGCACAGGCCATTACGATCACATTCAACGTGCGCGACACTGGAATCGGTATTCCCGCCGACCGGCTGCAGTCGCTGTTCCATCCATTCAGTCAGACCGACACCTCCACGACCCGCCGGTTCGGAGGCACCGGGCTCGGACTTTCAATCGTCAAGCGCCTGGCCGAGCTGATGGGCGGTCGAGTCGGTGTCGAGAGCCAGGAGGGCGTGGGATCGAGATTCTGGTTTGAGGTGCCACTCCTCATCCCGGCGCAACAGCAGGCCACGCAATCAGCACCAGCTCATGAAGCAGAGCCCGCGAGCTGTTTTGATGCAACGCTGTCGCGGAAGTCAACTATCCGACAGAGATCGCCTGAGCGAGCTGCGCGGCGAATCCTGCTCGTTGAAGACAATGCCGTGAATCAAAAAGTGGCTCTGTTTACCCTGGCCAAGCTGGGCTACCGCGCCGACGTGGCGCGCGATGGCCGGCAGGCAGTGCTGGCCTGGCAGCGGGGAAACTATGAGTTGATCCTGATGGACTGCGAGATGCCGGTGCTGGACGGGTATGAGGCGACCCGACAGATCAGAGCGGAAGAGGCGGGCGCACAGCACATTCCGATCATCGCCCTGACTGCCCATGCTGTCACGGGCGCCGAAGCCGATTGCCGGGCCGCGGGAATGGACGGATACCTGACCAAGCCCCTGATCAGAGAGCAACTCGAGGAGCAACTGGAGCGCTTCCTGGTTTGAAACCGCGGCTTCTGCCTCCCTTGCATGCGGCTCTGTTCGCTGTATACTGAACTAGATGGTTCAGTATACGAATGCCCACCTCGACGCCTCTTTCGCTGCTCTCTCTGACGTCACTCGACGCGGGGTACTGGAGCAGCTCGGACGTGCTGAGGCCTCAATCACCGACCTCGCCGGGAAATTCAACATGACCCTCACGGGCATGAAGAAGCACGTCGGCGTACTGGAGCAGGCCGGGCTCGTCATCACGCGGAAGGTCGGTCGCGTACGGACCTGCAAGCTCGGTCCGGATCGACTGGAGGAAGCGATCGCATGGCTCGAGAAGTACCGCCAGCTCTGGGCCGAACGCTTCGACGAGTTGGACAGGGTCATCGAGGATTTGAAACAGCGGGAGAAATTCAATGGACGCAGGAAAAGCGAGTGAGCCCGAGCCCATGAAGAACCACACCACCGTGGAACGGAAGTCCGAGCGTGAGCTCGTCGTCACGCGAACCTTCGACGCCCCGGCGCGGATCGTATTCGAAGCGTGGACGAAGCCCGATCTGTTCAAGCGGTGGTGGGTGTTGAAGTCGATGGGCATGTCCCTGCGCTCCTGCGAGATGGATGTTCGCGCCGGGGGCGGGTACCGCCTGGTGTTCAACAACGGAATGGAGTTCTTCGGCAAGTACATCGAAGTGACACCGCCCTCGCGCCTCGTCTGGACCAATGACGAAGGCGGTGCCGGTGGGCCGGTCACCACGGTGACCTTCGAGGAAAAAGGCGGCAAGACGCTCCTGGTCATGCACGAGCTCTATCCGTCGAAGGAAGCTCTGGATGCCGCCGGCACCGGAGCGGCGGAAGGCATGGGCGAGCTGTTCGGAGAACTGGATCAGCTTCTCGTCTCGCTGTGAGGGCGGGATGTCTTCCGGTGCGTAGCCATTTGCGAAACCATTTGAGGATGGTGTAGCCTCGCTCTGGGATGTAATCCTTTACAGGATCCGCACAGAAGGGACGTGTCTCGCCGGATGCGGGCGGGAGGCCATTCTGGCGGAAGGGGGGCTTCTTGAGATCCCGCAGAGAATTTCTGATCCATTCAGGGCTCGCAGGCGCAGGGCTTGCTGTCCTTGCCAGCTCACGCGCCACCCGGGCGGCCGACCGGCCTGAAAAACGCCCGGGTATCCAGCTGTATACAATCAATGAGGCCATGCGGTCGGACCCCGCGGGCTCATTGAAACGGCTGCGCCAGATTGGCTTCCAGCAAGTTGAGTCGGCAGGGTTCGGCACGTTGTCCGCGAAGCAATTCCGCGGGTTGTTGGATGATGCGGGGCTCACCTGCCCGAGCGCCCACCTGCAATTCGACGTCGCCAACCTGGGACCCGCATTCGAGGATGCGCACGCGCTCGGAGCGAAGTTTGCAGTCAGCGGAATGATGCGATCCCTGGTGCTCGGGAAGAGCGCGCCGAAGGACGGCTTGAAGACGGGGATCAGCCTGGATGAAGCCAAACGAACCGCGGAGCTGTCGAATCGGATCGGTGAGGCCGCCAAACGGGCGGGCCTGCAGTTCGTCTATCACAATCACAACTTCGAATTCGCCGACGTGGGGGATGGGGTGATCGGATATGACCTGCTGTTGAAGCAGACTGATCCGCAACTCGTAAAATTCGAGGTTGACTGCGGTTGGATGATCTTCGCCGGTCGCGATCCTGTTGAGTATTTCGGGAAATACCCGCAGCGATTTCCCATGATCCACGTCAAGGACTTTCTGCCGCGCGCGAGCGGCGATACCGGGATGAAGGGCGCGGAGCTCGGCCATGGCACTGTGGATTACAAACCCATCTTCGCGGCCGGCGCCAAAGCCGGATTGCAGCACTATTTCGTGGAGCAGGAAGGGCCGTTCGCGAGAATGAGCCCGCTCGAGGCCGCGAAGGTTGACTGCGATTATCTGCGTTCGATCGGTATGGCGTGAGGTTTCTGTGGCAGCGGATCATGCATACGATGCGATCGTGGTCGGAACCGGGATCAGTGGGGGTTGGGCCGCGAAGGAGCTGACCGAGCACGGCCTGAAAACGCTGGTCCTGGATCGCGGACGGATGGTTCGTCATGGCGACTATCCAACAGCCCTGCTCAATCCGTGGGAGTTGCCCTATGGCAATCGCCCGACTACCGAAGATCTGCGGCACCAACCGGTCGCGGCACGAACCGGCTATGTAAATTCCCAAGCGTCCAAGCATTGGTTCGTGGACGAGCTGGACAATCCCTACACCGAGAAGCAGCGTTTTGACTGGGTTCGCGGCTATCACGTCGGTGGCCGCTCCATTACGTGGGGTCGTCAAAGCTATCGCTGGAGCCAGATGGATTTCGAGGCGAACGGACGCGATGGCGTGGGCGTTGACTGGCCAATACGCTACGCCGATGTGGCGCCGTGGTACGACCACGTGGAGAGCTTTATCGGAGTCAGCGGCAGCCTCGAGGGTCTGCAGCAACTACCGGACGGGAAGTTCCTGCCTCCGATGGAGCTCACCTGCGTAGAGAAGCAGTTCAAACAATCCGTTTCCGAGAAGTTCGGCCGGGCGCTGATTATCGGGCGTGCCGCGCATCTGACCGCGCCGCTCGGGCACAGTCACAGTCCGCAGCGCGGCACCTGTCAGTCTCGCAACATGTGTATCCGTGGCTGCCCGTTCGGTGCTTATTTCAGCAGTAACTCCAGCACTCTGCCGGCGGCTGAAAAGACCGGCAACATGACCTTGCGTCCGAATTCCATCGTGTACGAGCTGATTTACGATGACAAGCTGGAACGTGCTCGCGGAGTCCGGGTGCTCGATGCCGAAACCGGTGCACAGACAGACTACTTTGCGCGCGTTATTTTCCTGTGCGCTTCGACGTTCGGATCGACTCATATTCTGTTGAATTCGACCTCCAGCCGTTTCCCCAATGGCTTCGGAAATGACAGCGGCGAGCTGGGTTGTAATGTCATGGACCATCACCTTGGAGTTGGCGCGAACGCGCGCGTGGATGGGTTCGAAGATCATTACTACAGTGGTCGTCGGCCGAACGGCTTCTACATCCCTCGTTTTCGCAACATCGGTAAAGACAAGCGCGACTATCTGCGGGGATTCGGTTACCAGGGTAGCGCCCTGCGCTCGGAGTGGCCGAGCCTCGTGCGCGATGAGGCACTGGGTGCCGAGCTCAAGCGCAAGGCCACGACACCCGGGCCGTGGCACATAGGAATGGGCGGCTTTGGTGAGATGCTGCCGCATCACGATAACCGCGTGACCCTCGATCGCACCCGCAAGGACAAGTTCGGACTTCCCGTGTTGGCGTTCGATGCCGTGCTCAGAGAGAACGAGTACCGGATGCGCAAGGATATGGCCAATGATGCCGCGGAGATGCTCGAAGCGGCGGGTTTCCGGAACGTGCGCCCCGTTGACAGCGTGCCCGGCGTGGGTCTGGCCATTCACGAAATGGGCACCGCGAGAATGGGCCGCGACCCGAAAACATCCGTGCTGAACGGATGGAACCAGGTGCATGCGTGCAAGAATGTTTATGTGACCGATGGAGCCTGTATGGGTTCCACGGCCTGTCAGAACCCATCGCTGACGTATATGGCGCTGACGGCCAGAGCCGCCAACCACGCGGTGGAAGAGCTCAAGCGAATGAACCTGTAGGGTATGGTCATGAACCGCCGCGAAGCATTGAAGCAGGTTGCCTTCCTGATGGGAGGTGCAGTGTCCGCCTACTCGATACTCGGGATCGAGAAAGGCTACTGTGCCGATGCTGCTGTAAAGGTTCCGCCGCGCACCTCCGTTTTCACTGTCTCTCAGATGCAGCTCGTTTCCAGAGTCGCCGAGATCATCATTCCACGTACTGACACGCCCGGTGCCACGGACGTGGGCGTACCTGGTTTCATCGACCGCATGCTGGGTGACGTTTACCCTAAGAAAGACCGCGATCGTTACCTGACCGGACTCGCTGAATTCGAGGCTGCGGCCCGGTCCGAGGGCCAGTCAGGATTCGCCTCGCTGAAACCCGCGCAGCAGGTTGAGCTGGTCAAAAAATTCCACGACGCCGCCGTTGTCGAAGAGCGTCGTCGGCCGCGGGGTAAGGATGACCACCCGCAGCGCCCATTCATTCTCATGACGAAGGAGTTGACTCTGCTTGGCTTCTTCACCTCACAGGTAGGAGCTACACAGGTCCTCCAGTACGCAGCTGTGCCGGGATCGTGGCATGGGTGCATTCCGCTTGCGCAGGCCGGCAACGGTAAATCCTGGGCCGTTGAACCGGGTATCGAGTTTTGAGCGGGCAGGCTCCTCGGGATTTCGGTCGCCGTGACGTGCTTCGCGCGCTTGCGGCCGGATCGGTGGTTACGGCGTTGCCCGCGGCGGGAGCCCCGGTAATCGCGGCACCCAAGACCGCTGGCCGATTGAAGCAGTCTGTTTGTCGTTGGACGTATCGAACAGTACCGTTGGAGGATCTGTGCCGTCGTATCAAGAAAATGGGATTCGCCGGCATCGACCTGCTGTACAGCGATGAATGGCAGGCAGCCGGGGACGCAGGGCTCACGGTGTCCATGGGTTATGCGAGCCGCAGAGACAAATTCATTCAGACAGGTTTCAACAATCCCGACAATCATGCATTGCTGTTGAATGAGTTGGAACAGGCTTTGCCGGTTGCCAAACGCGCAGGTGTTGCCAACCTCATTGCCATGTTTGGGAATCGGGATCCCGCGCGCGATGATCGTGCCGCTGTCGATGCCTGTGTCACGGGTCTCAAAAAGATTGCCCCGCTTGCGGAAGAGTCCGGCGTCACCATCTGTGTGGAGTTGCTGAACAGCCGCATTGATCACCCTTCATATCAGGGTGACCATACGACCTTCGGTGTGGACGTGATCAGCGCAGTGGGCTCACCGCGGGTCAAGCTGCTTTATGACATCTATCACATGCAGATCATGGAAGGGGATGTGATCCGTACCATCCGTAACAACATCCAGTGGATCGGGCATTTCCATACCGGCGGTGTGCCGGGCCGGCACGAGATTGACGGCACCCAGGAACTGAACTATCACGCGATCGCCGCTGCCATCGCAGATTGCGGCTTCAGCGGTTTTGTTTCACACGAGTTCATGCCGACGCATCCGGATCCCTTTACGTCCCTTGCGGATGCTTTCCGAATCTGTTCGGTCTGAGTCGCGAGGCGGTCTTTTCGCCGCCGGTAGAGCCAGAGGCCCAGTGCCAGTAATGTGCCTCCCGGCAGCAATATTTCAATGAGCGCATACGGGGCCAATCGCCGAAGTGTCTCGAATACCCGTCGCGCCGCAGTCATGTGAGCTCTCCGAATTCCTGGTTGGTTGACCCCAGGACGTTCGAAAAGCACCGGTTCGGACAGGTTTTGGCCGGAAAAGAAATTTTCCCGTGGGATGTCGTACCTGCATGCGCTCCCGCGTCCTCGGATTAGCGGGCGCGCGCCGGGACTTGCTTACGCGGTGCCACCTCAGGCACCTGCCGGTGAAGCAAGTACATCAGCACCAGCGACACCAGTGCGACTGCCACGACGATGTAACCAATCCAATCGAAATGATCCAGGCGTCCGGTTGGCGTTTGGACGATGATCAAGCCCGCCACGCTCGCGGAAATACCCCCCGCCAATTGCTGCAGAGAGGCGCTGACGGCGTTGAACGCGCCGCGCTGGGCGGGTCCGGGAATCGCTGAGATGAGCGCCTGTGAGGGGATTATCCGCGAGAAGATGCCCACGAACAGGATCACGTTGATGACAATCACCCAGGCGAGCGGTACGTGACCTATGTTGGTCCAGATGCTCACCATGATTATTGAGATCACGGTACCCACGCAGAAGGTGGGGAATTTGCCGAACCGGTCGCTGGCTTTGCCCACCAATGGACCCGTGAAGACGGCGCTGAGACCGGTGATCAGATAAATCACCGGCAATACAGCGAAGCTCAGTCCTACATTGTTGACAATGAAAGCGGTACCGAAGGGCATCAACATATAGGCCCCGGTGGGCATCAGAGTGACGAGGATGAACGCCAGATAGAAACGGGGCTCGGCAACGGTGTGGATCAGGTGCATCAGCGGACTGCGCTCCTGTTTCAGCACCAGATGATCCGCCACCGGCTTCATGCGTAGCACGATGATCAATCCCGCCGGAATGGCGATGCCCAGGATGGCGAAAAACGGTGCATGCCAATCCCATCGGTTGGCAAAGAAAAGACCTGCCGGCAGTCCCAGTACCTGGCTGGCGGCGAAGGCGGTGGAGATGATACCCATCACCCGGCCACGCATCTCCAGGGGGAACAGGTCGGTCGCGATTGCGAGCGCCACTGACCCGATGACACCACCGAACAGGCCGGTAACGATGCGCGCCAGCAAGAGCAGGGGATACGTGTTCGCCAGAGCACACAGCAACGTACCCAGCATGAAGCCGCCATAGAAGAATAGAAGCAGGCGCTTGCGATCGAAGCGGTCGGCAAAGCCAGCGGCGAGGAAGCCGGACACTCCGGCGCTGAAGGCATATGAGGAAACCGCCCACCCGAATTGATGCGGGGTGATGTTCAGGGTGGGCATCATCATCGCGCCCAGGGGCGAGATGATCATGAAGTCCAGAATGATCGTGAACTGCATGAAGGCCAGGACGGCGACCACAAACTTCTGGTAGCTCGAGAAAACCTTGGGTGGCTCAGCGTTCGTCCTGGCATCGTTCATCCTCATCCCTCACTGGCGGGCGCTGCGCGGCAAGATACACTCGTTGCAGCCGATAAGCAGTGTGCCTGGCGTATGAGTCTGATTCTTTACTCATTCCGACGTTGTCCCTACGCGATGCGTGCCCGCCTGGCTTTGGATGTCAGTGAGGAGGTCTGGGAACTGCGCGAAGTGAGCTTGCGCAACAAGCCGCCCGAAATGCTACGCCTGTCCGCCAAGGGGACGGTCCCCGTGCTGGTGCTCCCGGATGGCAGTGTCATCGACGAGAGTCTGGATATCATGTTGTGGGCTTTGAGCCGCAACGATCCCGAGCACTGGCTGACACCTGAGTCCGATTCGCTGGACGGAATGCGCGAGCTGATCGATCGGTTTGATTCGCATTTCAAACAGCACCTGGATCGCTACAAGTACCCGAGTCGGTTTGCGGGCGCGGATCCGTTGGTCGATCGCGCTGAGGCTGCTCAGGACCTCGCGCTTCTCGAGGACCGGCTCACGCGGACAACGTACCTGGCTGGTGGGCACGTGTCCCTAGCTGACATGGCTATTGTGCCGTTCGTACGACAGTTTGCGAACGTAGATTCGGATTGGTTTGCCAGCCAGTCATCGCGCGCGGTGCAACGCTGGTTGAGGACGTTGGTCGGGTCTGCGCGCTTTGAGCGCATCATGCACCGAACGATGTGAGCCACGACCCTGAGATGTAGAATAACGGACCGACGCAGGTGGAATCTGGCAGGTTGGTATGCCCCAGCTCGTGACACTCGAAGGTACTGAGTTCCATTTCAATGTAGCCGCGGTGACTGCCGTTGCTGACAGCGACGCCGATACGGGGGAGGGCGTCACAACGGTGTATGGGCTGGCGGCAGGCCGCCTGCGCATCAGTACCAGCCCCGGGAAATTCCTCCAGTCCGTTCACGCTGCAGACGCGTTTGTCGAGCTCACTCGCCTCGACGATAGCCGTGTATGGATCAACGCGCCCGCCGTGGCGGTGATTCATTCACCCGAAGGCGAGGAAGACTCGACTGGCGCCAACTGTGTGATTCCTCTCGGCGGTACTCGATTTGCCGTCAAAGAGAGTCTCGATGAGGTGCGGCGGCTGCTCAACGCGCACGGCGCCAGTCTGTAGGATTCTCAGCAGCTCATTTCGGTCGTGCCGGAGTCTGTGTTTGAAAGGCCACGCTTCTGTCAGCCATCACCCGCAGAAGAAGCGCCCACGTGGCCACGTTTTGCGAAAGCTCTCCCGGCACCACCTTGTCCAGAGTGTCGTCTTCAGTGTGATGCCAGCGGAAGTAATTCTCCATCCGTTGCATGACTTCCAGTCCAGGCACCCCTGAATCGTTCATGGGCTCGATGTCCGGACCTCCATCGCTGGATCGCTCGCTGCCCCAGTGGACGCCCAGTGGGCCGAGAGCGGTGGGCAAGTCTGCAAGCGCTGGATCCTGCGCACCACTCCCGGGCAGTCGCGCCTCGACCGCAGGCTCGGAACCCGCGTCTGCCTCACCGGCAATGACGATTCCTTTCAGGTTCTTTGCGTTGTATTGAACATACGCAGGGCCCGCAATTCCGATTTCCTCGCCTCCGAACAACACGACGCGCACGGTCCGGCGCAATCGCGTTTCGCCAGCGAGCCTGGCGGCTGCCAAGGCGATCGCCACTCCGGCGCCATCATCATCAGCGCCCGTGCCGACGTCCCACGAATCCAGATGAGCGCCCATGAGCACCGTCTCGGCCGTTGCGCCGGGAATCTCACCCACCGTGTTCCAGCTTTGTGCCGGATGAACACTGGAGGCCAGTTCGAGATGGATTCTCACGGGAGTACCTCGATCAACAATCCGTTCCAGCAACTCGGCATCTGGCGCAGACAGGGCGGCTGCAGGGACGGTCGGCGCGTCCTGGGACATGAAACCCGTGTGCGGCAGCCGGGTTGACCCGACACCCAGAGACCGGACCAGGTAGGCAATCGCGCCTCGTTTCGCTGCCTCGTTGGGCCCCTGGCGGCGAGCCTTACCCAGCGCGGCATAACCGGCCAGCCCCGGTGCCATCGGTTCAGTGACCACCGCAATCTTGCCGGATAGCGAGCCGGTCGGCGCTTCCAGCAGGGCCGCGTATTTCCTGAAGAGGACGATCTCTCCGTCGAGGCCGCCGGCGGGTGTGGGCGTGGTGCCTCCGAGGCCGATGATCGCTAGCTTTTGTGGGTAGGGAGCGACTATCTGCGCTCGCTCCTCAACGCGAGTCCATGCATTCAGGGTGAACGGCTCGGTATGGACGTTTTGAAATCCCAGCGCCTGTAGGTTCTTGATGGCCCAGTCGCGGGCCCTCACAAATTTCTCAGAGCCGGCCTGTCGGGCTCCGATTTCGCTCGTCAGGCTCTCGAGCAAACGCATCGCCAACGGATCGCCCAATGCTCTTTCACGCAGTTCCGACAAAGCAGCCGGTGTCGAGTGAGCGCCTGCTGACGCAGCGGGTGCCTTGGCGCTCACCAGCCCGGCCCATGTACTGACAATGAGCGCGACAATGAAAATCCCAGCCCGCATCGGTCCTACTCCAGTCTCAACTCCGCAGCGCACGAAGGTACGATGAGACAGCAAGCGGCGCCAGCTATAGCTTCAGTGAGCGCTGACGTAACACCTGTGTGCGCTTCTTGAACAGCGCGAGCCATTTCCGCAACACCCGATCGCAACAAACGCGAGGTGTGCGGGAAAAGCCTCCATGTGCGGATGCGGGCGTGACACCATCGCCGCCGGAGGGGCCATGGATATCCACGAATATCAAGCCAAGCAGCTCTTATCCGGTTTCGGAGTCGCCGTCGCGCGGGGCAGCGTAGCGTACAGCGCCGAGCAGGCAGTCTTCACGGCCACGGAGCTCGGCGGCTGGCACTGGGCCGTCAAAGCGCAGATCCATTCCGGCGCGCGGGGTAAGGCCGGGGCCGTCAAGCTCTGCCGGACTTATCATGAAGTCTCGGACGCGGCCACCTCGATGCTGGGCAAGCGCATCGTGACCTCACAGACCGGGCCCGAAGGCAAGGTCTGCCAGCGCGTGTACATCGAAGTGGCGGAAGCCTTCGAGCGCGAGTTGTATCTCGGCCTGGTGTTGGATCGGAAGTTGCAGCGCATCCGGGTCATTGCCTCGGGCCAGGGTGGGATGGAGATCGAGGAGCTGCTGCATACCAACCCTGAAGCCATCCACCAGATTCATGTCGAGCCCGCCGTGGGCTTGCAGCCATTTCAGGCACGCGAGCTGGCGTTCGGGCTGGGACTCAATTTGAAACAGGTCAGCCGTGCCACCGCGACCATCATCGGCTGCTATCGAGCCTTCCGCGATCTCGACGCCACCATGGTCGAGATCAATCCTCTGGTCGTGACTTCCGACAATCGCGTGCTGGCCCTCGATGCCAAGATGTCCTTCGACGACAACGCGCTGTTCCGGCGGCCCCAGGTTGCCGAAATGCGCGACGTCTCGCAGGAGGATCCGCGCGAGGCGCGGGCCGCGCAGCAGGGTTTGAACTATGTTGGCCTGACGGGTGACATCGGCTGCATCATCAATGGAGCGGGCCTGGCGATGGCCACCATGGACATGATCAAGCACGCGGGTGGCGAGCCTGCCAACTTTCTCGACGTCGGCGGTGGCGCATCGCCTGAGCGCGTAGCCGAAGCGTTCAGGCTCGTGCTGTCGGATCGCAATGTAAAGGCCATCCTGGTCAACATTTTCGCGGGCATCAACCGCTGTGACTGGGTGGCGCAAGGTGTTGTCCAGGCTGCAAAGGACCTGAAGGTGCCGTTGATCGTGCGACTCGCCGGAACCAACGTGGCGGAAGGGCAGCGCATCATCCAGCAAAGCGGTCTGCCGATCATCACCGCTGATGAGTTGGCCGACGCCGCCAGGAAAGCGGTAGCGGCTGCACACGCTTGAGCGGGGAGGGGCCTTGAGCATTCTGATAGATGAAACGACACCTGTAATCATTCAAGGGTTCACAGGGGATAAGGCTACCTTCCACGCCAGGGAGATGATCGGGTACGGCACTCACGTGGTGGGGGGTGTTACTCCGGGTAAAGGAGGTCAGAAGCATCTCGATCGACCCGTATTCGACACCGTGAAAGACGCAGTCAAAGCCACCGGCGCGACGGCGAGTCTGGCGTTCGTGCCACCGCCTTATGCCGGTGATGCGCTGATGGAAGCTGCGGATGCGGGTCTCAACCTCGTTTGCATCATTACGGACGGTATTCCCGCTCAGGACATGATGCGCGTAAAAAGGTATCTCATGCGTTACCAACGCGACCGACGCACGATGGTCGTTGGGCCCAACTGCGCGGGAATCATCAGTGCGGGCAAGGCGATGCTCGGCATCATGCCGGGCCACATCTATCAGCGCGGAAGCGTCGGTGTGGTGTCGCGCTCAGGGACATTGGGATATGAGGCCGCCGCGCAGATGAAGGCTGCCGGTGTTGGTCTGACGACCAGCGTCGGTATTGGCGGCGATCCCATCAATGGGAGCTCATTCCTGGATCATCTCGCCCTGTTCGAACAGGACCCTGAGACCCGGGCGGTGGTCATGATCGGTGAGATTGGCGGTCCGCAGGAGGCCGAGGCCTCCGCCTGGATCGAAGCCAACATGAGCAAGCCGGTCATAGGGTATGTCGCGGGTGTGACTGCTCCCAAGGGCCGTCGCATGGGGCACGCCGGTGCGATCATCTCCGCGGAAGGGGACACAGCGGCCGAGAAAACAGAAATCATGCGTTCCCACGGCTTACATGTCGCACCCAGCGCGGCTGAGCTCGGTAGCACCGTGGCGCGGGTGTTGAACAGTCTCTCCTGACCATGTCTGTGACAGCACCCACACTGGGCCTGGTCGACGGCTATTCGCGTTGGGAGCTGCTTGCCCACTTGTTAAAAGAAGTGGTTGCGCGCCACGAGCCGGATGCAGCCCGGGTGTTGAATGGCGAGACCCTCGAGCGGCAGCCCGCGTCAGCGACGTTATGCAGAATTCTCCAGGCGCAGAGCATCATGTTTCAATTGCTCACGATCGCCGAACAGAATCGGGACATGCGCAATCGCCGCGAACTGGAGCGACAACAGGGTCGTGCGGCAGTCAAAGGCACATTCGCCGCGGCGCTGGACTCCGTGAAAGCCGCGGGCGCTTCGGGCGAGCAGGTCCTCGAGCTGTTGGGATCGATCCGCATCGTCCCGGTGATGACGGCGCATCCGACCGAGGCGAAGCGCGTCACTGTATTGGAGTCTCACCGCCGCATCTATCGTCGGCTGTTCGAGCTCGAATCGCCGCGCTGGACGCCGCGCGAGCAGGACGAGTTGATCGGCTCGCTGCGCGATGAAATCGAGTTGCTGTGGCTCACCGGCGAGCTGAAGCTGGAAAAGCCGAGCGTGCGGGATGAAGTAGCCTGGGGTTTGTATTTTTTCAGCGAGAATCTGTTCGACGTCGTGCCCGCGCTGCTGGCCAAGATGGACGCAGATCTCCAACACGCCTTCCCGGGGCGGCACTGGGATGTGCCGTTGTTTTTCCGGTTCGGTTCCTGGATTGGGGGTGATCGCGATGGCCACCCGTACGTCACCAGTGAGGTGACGCGCGAAGCGCTGTGGGCCAACAGGCTCACGTGCCTGAGGCGCTACCAGGGGCGCGTTGCTGGTTTGCTCCGACACCTGAGCGTTGCCGAGCATAGTTTGCCGTTGAGTGAGGCGTTTGAGGCGACTCTGGGTGAGCGATTGGCATCTTTGCCCGACGGCGCAACGTTGGCAGCACGGAATGCCGGCGAGCCCTTTCGCCAGTATCTCGCGGCCGTGTTGGCTCGCTTGACAGGGACTGTGGAAGCTTGCGAGCAGCGCCGGGCTGTCGACAGCCTGGCGGCGTATGGCAGTGCCGACGAGCTGTTGGTTGACGTTGATATCATGAGGAGTGCGCTCTCGGAGGCGGGAGCGGGGGCAATCGCACAATCATTCCTCCTGCCACTGCGTCGTGAGATCGGTGTATTCAGGTTCAATACCGCCCGCCTCGATATCCGGGAGAACTCTCCGCGGGTGAATCAGGCATTGGTGGCGATCTTTCAATCCACCCATCCGGGAGCGGAGGTTCCCGCAATCAACTCACCCGCCTGGCAGCAGTGGTTGCTCAGCGAGTTGCGGACCCCGCGCGAACATTCCCGGTCTCTGGATGAGCTACCGCCGGAGAACGCGGAAACATTGCGTTCGTTTCGCGTGATCGCGCAACTTCGTCATCAACTCGATCGGGAAGCGTTCGGCGCCCTGATATTGAGTATGACGCATGGTGCCAGTGACCTGCTGGGACTCTACCTGCTGGCCAAGGAGGCGGGTCTGTTCTTCGACGCGCAGTCAGTAGAGAGCTGCAGTCTGCCGATCGTCCCGCTCTTCGAAACAATCGCCGATCTGCGCGCGGCCCCGCAGATTTTGCGCGAGCTGCTGTCGGTGCCCGTCGTGCAACGGAGCGTGCGTGCCCAGGGTGGAAATCAGGAAGTCATGATCGGCTACTCTGATTCAAACAAGGATGGCGGCTACTTCACGGCCAACTGGGAGCTCGCGAAGGCGCAGATGTCTCTCACCCGGCTCGGCCGCGAGCTGGGATTCGGTGTCTCCTTTTTCCATGGCCGCGGCGGCTCCGTCAGTCGCGGAGGCGCGCCGACGGGGCGCGCGGTTGCAGCCGCTCCAGCCGGTTCCATCAGCCGTTCGTTCAGAGTCACGGAGCAGGGGGAAGTGGTTTCGCTGAAGTACTCCAACCGCGGTACGGCGTCCTACCACATTGAGCTTTTGGCTGCTTCGGTCCTGGAGCACGCCCTTCTGTCCGAGCGGGAGCGGGCGCTCATACCGGTGCACGAGTTTGATGAGGCCATGGAGTCGCTATCGGCGCTGTCCTGCACGGCGTACCTGAAGCTGGTCAACACGGAAAGTCTTCTGGAGTATTTGACCGCTGCAAGCCCCCTCGAAGAGCTCGCTTTATTGAACCTCGGCTCCCGGCCTGCCCGTCGCACCCGTTCCAGGACGTTGTCCGACCTTCGCGCAATTCCTTGGGTTTTCTCTTGGAGTCAGAATCGGCACATGATCACTGGTTGGTACGGTATCGGCAGCGCGCTCAAAGCATTCCTCGACGTGAGGGGTGCAAGCGGCGAAGATCTGCTGCAGCGGATGTTCCGCGACTCCAGGTTGTTCCGGGTCATTCTGGATGAGGTGGAGAAGACTTTACTTGCAGTTGATCTCGAGATCGCCCGATCGTACGCCTCTCTGGTTAGCGACCCCGTTGTCCGGGAGACTGTGTTCGAACGGATCGAAGCTGAGTATCAGCTCACTGTTCAGATGATCCTGCGTGTGACCGCAGACGGTGAGCTCGGTGCACGTTTCCCACAGTACAAGCGCCGGCTGCTGCGACGACTGAAGACTTTGAACCAGGTGAGTCGCGAGCAGGTTGGCTTGCTGCGGCTTTTTCGAGAGAGTGGTGCAGACGACGTGCGCGATGCACTGCTGCTGACCATCAATTGCGCGTCGGCCGGGCTGGGCGCCACGGGTTGAGGAAGTTCGCAGCGTTTGCGCAGGCGCTTTACGCCAGGAGGAGATTTCATGAGTTTCACCAGTTACCCCCAGGCCACGCCACGCTTACACCGCTCCGAGCTGGCGGTGCCCGGCTCCAATCCAGGTCTGTTCGAAAAAGCCGCGCGCAGCGCCGCCGATGTCATTTTTCTCGACCTGGAAGATGCAGTCGCTCCGGATGACAAGGAGCAGGCGCGTCGCAACATCATCCAGGCTCTCAATGACGTCAACTGGTCCCATAAAACAATGATGGTGCGGATCAACGGTCTGGACACGCACTACATGTACCGGGACGTGGTGGACATCCTCGAGGTTTGTCCCCGCCTGGACATGCTCCTGATCCCTAAAGTGGGCGTTCCGCAGGATGTCTACGCGCTCGACATGTTGGTGACCCAGATCGAGGCGGCACGCAAACGGACGAAAAGGATTGGTTTTGAGGTCCTGATCGAAACAGCGCTCGGCATGGCCAACGTGGAGGCGATTGCCCGAGCCAGTCCGCGCCTGGAGGCAATGAGCTTCGGTGTCGCCGACTATGCGGCATCCACTCGGGCCCGCACTACGGTCATCGGCGGTGTCCACCCGCAGAGCGGAGTTCTTACTGACAAGGACGAGAGCGGCAACCGACAGTATTTCTGGACCGATCCCTGGCATGCGGCGCAGACGCGGATGTTGGTGGCTTGCCGCGCTTATGGCCTGCGGCCGATCGATGGGCCGTTCGGGGACTTCGGCGACCAGGATGGTTTCAACGCCGCAGCCAGCCGGGCTGCAGTGTTGGGCTATGAAGGAAAGTGGGCTATTCACCCCTCACAGATTGAGTTGGCGAACCGGGTATTCACGCCTACGCCCGGCGAGATCGAGAAGGCCAGGCGAATCATGGAGGCCATGGCGCAGGCGGCGCGGGAAGGCAAGGGTGCTGTGTCACTCGATGGCAGGCTCATTGATATCGCCAGTGTCCGCATGGCGGAGTCACTTCTGGCGAAGGCGTCCGCAATCGCCCAAGGCACTCAGTAAAGCGGTTCTCCAGGTTGGCTCCCCTTCGCCGGTGCGATATCCAAATAACTCCCTACAGTTATTGGGAACAGGCAGGGGGGATCAGTATGCGTATTACATCGGTTTCGGGCACTCTAGGGCTTACGGCATGCATTTTGGCGTTGATCGGTAGTCAGCGAGCTGCTGCTGCTGACTTCCCGGTCCCCGATACGGGCGATCTCGCGGCGAATGGTGCATCGCTCGTCGCAGCCGTCAGAGCTGCCATGCTCACGCCGGAAGAGGACGACCGAATACTGCTGGACCCGGGCGCGCACTACGTCCTCGCTAATCCTGACCCAACGGATCCAGACAACGGTTTGCCGTTGATCGACAGTGGGATCACGATACTGGGCGGGTACAACTCCAACGGCGAGCTCACCACAATCGAGCGCAAGGTGGGCGCGGCGGCATTTCGTATCATGCACATACAGCCCCGGATCCAATACGTCAAAAATCCGAACTGTGATCGACCGGTGCCGCTGGATTTGCAGCCGACGGTCAGGTTGGAATACCTGAGAATCAGCCACGGCGATATCGGCGATACCGGAGGAGATGCCCTGAATAAAGGCGGTGGCATCTACAACCAGGACGGCCGCCTCGTGCTCTATCGAAGCGACGTAAATGGCAATCGTGCGGATTTCGGCGGTGGCATCGCCAACGATTCCTACACTCTCAAATATCAAGTCGGCTGCTTCGGCGCGCTCAAGAGTGACTTTACCTTCGCGGGCACGGCTTCAATACAGGAGAGCAGCGTGCGCGGAAACATCGGTGTCATCGCTGGGGGAGGGATCCGCAATGAAACTACTATGAATATTGACCACTCGACGATCAGCGCCAATGAGGGCGATGAGCACGGTGGAGGAATCCTCAATGCCGGGTCGCTGGAGGTTGCGGAAAGCACTGTGAGCGGCAATTTCACTCTGGGCGAGCGACTGGGAGATGCGGGTGCAGGAATTTACCATGCGGCCGGTAGCCTGACTGTCACATTCAGCACCGTGGCATTCAATCAGGGGACCGGAATCGCCAACGGATCAGGCACTGTGACGACCCTCTCCGATACCATTCTGGCAGGAAATAAGGCGTTCTATAGGGACACCGCGGGGCTTCTGCCATTCGATTGTTTGGGCACCTTCCGATCGCTGGGCCACAATCTGATCGGTGCCGCCGATCCGCGCAGCAACTGCGTTGTGACAGCGTCACGAAATGATCAGATCGGTTTTGACCGTGCTGCGCCTATCGATGCGAAGTTGGACGGGCTAGCCGCCAACGGTGGCTTCACGCAGACGCACGCTCTGCACGATGACAGTCCTGCGATCAATCACGCCGATTCAGCTTCGTCGGTATGCCCGATGGATGATCAGCGTGGAGTGATTCGCCGCCGCATCCCCGGGGATGCATGCGACATTGGCGCGTACGAGAAAGTAGTCCCCGGCAGCTGCGGGCTCGACTGCAGTTTGTGGAGGGTGATCAGCGTCTGTGCAAATAATCCTTACTCGTGCGAGAAGTTTCTGGTGCCCAAGATCGAAAAGCTTCCGCAGGTGCCTGATTGTCTCCTGGACGGGCCCGGATGCCTCGTGCCGCCCCCGGTGGATTTTCAGTAGACGATACGGTCGTGGTTCAGCGTACGGTGCATAGGATCAACTCGGGATCCGAGTTGATCCGGAATGGCAGCGTGCTGCATCCCACGCCCCTGCTCACCAACAGCGTGCCATTTCCCGGTATTTCAAACCTTCCACGCGAGTAGGTGCGCACCAGAGGACCGCCCGCGGAGATGATGGGAACTTCGTTTGCGAAGGTGACTTGTCCGCCATGCGTATGCCCGGTGAAGCAGATATGGAATTTCTGCTCGCCCAGCAGAAGCAATCCATCAGGCGAATGGGGAACGAAGATTCGCACCGGGCCCGCATCCTCGAACGCGCTCGCAACATTGCGATCCCCCGACCATGGATCGTCGATTCCACAAATCGAAACGTCCGAAAACGGTGGCGGCAACCGCACGTTGCGGTTTACGAGCACCGGCACTCCCGCTGCTTCCAATTGACGCCTGATGTAGTCGGCGTCTGTCCAATGATCGTGATTTCCTAAAACGGCGTAGATGCCGAGTGGCGGCCGCCAGCGCAGCAGGCCTGACTCAATCAGCTCGTGGATGCTGTCTGCCCGGGTCCCCACATAGTCGCCTCCCAGCAAGAGCAAGTCCGGTGCCAGCCGCTCGAGCTGATCGGACACCCGGGAAAAAAGCTCCGGCTCAGTAGCGCGGCCGGCGTGAAGATCGGACGCGAAAGCGATCCGCAGGGGGCGTGGCAGTGAGCGCTCGGAACCCAGCAGCACCTCGTGCTCGCTGACTCGAAGGCGCCCTTGCAAACCGATGCGATAGATCCACCGGGTAATGAATCCGGGCTCCAACAGGCGTTCCACCACTTTGGATATGAATATTTCAAAGCGGGGCAGAGGCCGATCAGCCCGGGAGGCGCTCATCAGGGCAGTGTATACCCGTTATGGCCCCGGCGGGCGTCACATGACATTTTTGTGACAGATGGCGGAACCGGGTGGTTGCGGTATCTAATGACTGTTTGCTTGGGTTTGGGCGGAGCGATGCTGAAGCGGACAGAGCCGATTACGGATGAGCGGGCCCAATGGTTGGCGGCCCACATCATTCCTCATGAGGCCGCATTGCGCGCATGGCTCAGAGGTAAAGCCTTTCTGGGGTGCGATGTCGATGACATCGTGCAGGAGACCTACGCGATTCTCGCGGCGAAGCGCACCGTGGAGGCCATCACCAATCCCAAGACTTACGCATTCCAGGTTGCTCATTCACTGGTCCTGCAACAATTGCGTCATTCACGTGTGGTACCGATTGCCGCCGTCGCGGATATCGGGGACCTGGAAGCCGGCGCCGATGAGCCATCACTGGAGGATGCCGCCATTGCGTGCGATGAGTTGCGGCAGGTTGAGTTGGCCATCGAAGCGCTGCCGCGCCAGACCCGTACCGCTTTTATTCTCCGCCGCGTCGAAGGATTGTCGCAGCAGGCAATCGCAAGTCGCATGGGACTGTCGGAGCACACCATCGAGAAGCATATTTCCCGGGGTATAAAATTGTTGCTGGCGCAGTTCGGGCGTGGGGGAAGAGGGGTCTGGGCCGCATCTAAGGAGAAGAAAAGACCCGATGAAAGTGACGATGGAAAAGCACAGCGCAGAATTCCTGGATGAGATCGCTGCCAACTGGGTTGCGCGCATGGATGCGCGCAACCTGACGGGAGAGGAGGAGCGAGAGTTGCAGGAGTGGCTGGACAGCGATGTCCGCAGCCTCGGTGCCTTTGCTCGTGCCCGTGCGATTTTCATCAACCCGGACATCGCCTCTGCCATACCGGTCGCACGGCATCGGTCCTTCGCTCGCGCTTTGTCGAAACGACTCGGATTGCTGGCTGCCGCGGCCTGTGCGCTCATTGTCTCAGTAGTGCTTTTCGGCCAGCGGGAACAGGTTGAGACGCGCGTGTATGTGTCCGAACTGGGAGAGGTTCGACAGATCCCGCTCGAGGACGGCTCTCGCATTACGTTGAATACCAACAGCTCGCTGCAGGTGGAGTATCGAAAAGACTCCCGACGGGTCGCACTCCAGCGGGGCGAAGCTTATTTCGAGGTGGCCAAGGATGCCCAGCGCCCATTTGTTGTCATCGGCTCGAGCGCGCAGGCCAGGGCCATTGGCACCAGCTACAGTGTGCGCATGAAGGAGGCGGCCGGCGAGATGCAGATCCGCGTGGTCTCAGGGCGGGTTGCGGTAGAGGCGCCCCAGCTCGATGTGATTGCCCCGTTCGCCGCTGTGAGAAACTGGCTCGGCTCGAAGGCGAACAACGCCGCCTACCTGAACGCCAATCAGCAAGTTGATGTGCGTTTGGGCAAGGATGCTCATGGAAGTGGTCAGATTCAACTCTCTATCCGGGATCTGCAGCCCGGGATTTTCGAGCGCAGCCTGATGTGGCGGGAGGGGCTGCTGTCGTTCGAGGGCGTGACACTGGCGGAAGCGATCGAAGAGTTCTCGCGTTATTCGCGGCAGAAAATCGTCATCCGTGGCGCGCTGGCCCAGGAGCGGGTCTCCGGTCTGTTCGCCGCCTCGGATCCGGTTGCGTTCGCGCATGCCATCGCTCTCAGCTTGAAAATAAAACTGCGCACCGATGAGGGTGTGATCACGCTGTACAGACAGTAAGGGCTGCATGAAAGTTTTTTGACGCATGGCGGACCATCTTCGGGAATAACTCTAACCACTGTGTTTGAAATTTCCCCGGAGAGCTCATGTTCAGGTCCGTCCTTCCGCGCATCGCATCCAGCGCGGCTTCCCTTCTCGTGGCTTCGGTCACGCCGGCTTTGGCGCAGACTGCGGATTTCAATCTGCAATCCCAGCCGGCGGTCAATGCCATTCCGATGTTCGCCCGGCAGGCGGGCATCCAGATCGTCGCTCCCGCCGGGAAGCTCGATGGCATCAATACGCAGGCCGTCCAGGGGGCCATGGATCGTCATGTAGCCCTGAAAAGGCTGTTGGCTGGAACACCCCTCGTGGTTTCCTCTGATGACGGCAATGTGGTCATTCTGCAACTGGCCGACGCGCCGAAGCCGGCCCCCGCGGTGCGCAGCGAACCCGAGGCTCTCAACAGCACGCCGGATGATCGCCCGATGGACGAAGTCGTCGTCAGCGGTTACGTGCAGAGTCTCGAAGAGGCTCGCGCAATCAAACGTGACGCCGTCGGGAACGAGGAAGCCATTGTCGCCGAGGACATCGCAGCCTTCCCGGACTTGAACCTCGCTGAGTCGCTGCAGCGCGTTCCGGGCGTAACCATCAACCGGGACTCCGGTGAGGGTCGCCAGATTACGCTTCGGGGCCTGGGTCCCGACTTTACCCGTACCCAACTCAACGGCATGGAAGTCCTGGGTAACACCGCATCGGGAATGGACAATCGGGGTGGAGTCAGCCGGACTCGCAGCTTCGATTTCAGCCTGTTCGCCTCTGAATTGTTCGATCGCGTGATCATCCAGAAATCCTACGCGGCGAATCAGGACGAGGGTGGTATCGGCGGTACCGTGCAGTTGAGCACCGCAAAACCGTTTGACTACGACGGCTTCGAGGTCGTCTTCAGCGCCAAGGGCCAGAACAACAGCAACACGAGCAAGGTGACGCCGCGACTGGTCGGTCTCATCTCGGATCGCTGGGGCCCCTTTGGCGCCCTGGCATCCATTGCCTACAGCATCAATGCCTCCAACGAATTTGGCTACCGTAGCTGGGGCTGGAGTCCGATCAAAGTCAGTCCCAAAAACATCGGCCCGGGAGTCAGCGCGGCGGATGCGGCGCGGCTCGAATCCGGCGCAATCTACGCGCCACAGGCTGATACCTACTCAACCTGGTACGACCATCGAACGCGCCTCGGCAGCACGCTCGCCCTGCAATATGAGCCGACCGATACGCTGAAATTCGGCTTCGACGCCCTCTATAGCCGGTTGACCAACGATCGCAGTAACTACGCTCTCGCAGCGGCAGGCACCAACGCGTTGACCGGCAACGTCTCGGGCACACAGGTGTTGCAGTCCGATGTGATCCAGGGAAACACGCTGGTAGCGGCGAATTATACGGGCGTTGATATGCGCAGCGAGTTCAATACGGAAACGGACTCGACGAAGTTCTATCAGACCGTGCTGCATGGCTCGGACCAGGTGACCGATCGCTTTCTGATCCAGGCCCTGGCCGGATATTCCCGCTCGGACTATGAGCTGCCGTTCTTCGACAAGGTGTTCCTGGAAAGCAAGAGCCAGAGCTTCGGATTTGACGATCGCTCGAAGATGCCGGTGAACGGGTATGGGTTCAATCCGGCGGATCCTGCCCGGTGGAACCTGATGCGACTCGATACTCAAGCCAACAGCATCGTCAACGCCTACACCAACGCGAAATTGGATATGGTCTACACGGTGGGTGGGGGCTCTTCCATCGAAGGTGGGTCGGAGTTCAAGCGGTTCACAGATCGCGGCGCGCAGTATAACAACAAGGTGTTCTATAACACGCCGAGCGATCGGCCGATCCCGGCTGAAGACAAGATCGGCGTGCCTTACGATACGATCGCCCCTTACATTGTCGGGGATGTGAATAGAACCTATGCCTACATCGGCCAGACCCGCGACATCATGTCGGATGCCTTTCTGTCACCCGGCTCGAACTACGCAATCACGGAAGAAACGGTTGCGGGATATCTGCAGTACGATCTGGACACGATGCTGTTCGATTACCGGGTGAAGGCGAATGCCGGTGTCCGTTACTATTCCACTGACCTGACCAGTGCCGGGTCGGTCAACTCAGGCGGTGTTCTCTCTCCGGTCTCGGTGGAGCATCACTACCACGGTGCTCTTCCCGCAGCCAACCTGGCCGTGTATTTGCGTCCGGACCTGGTGGCCCGTTTGAGCGCCGATCGCAATATCAGCCGTCCTGCTTTGTCTGACCTGGCGGCCGCCGGCACGATTTCGACGGCGCCGTTCGGTGGTGGGCTGAGTATCGGCAATCCGAATCTGAAGCCATTTACAGCCGATTCGGTCGAGGGCTCGCTCGAATACTATGCAGGCAAGATCGCGTTCGTCTCGGTCGGCGCCTTCTACAAGAAGCTGAATTCATTCATCAGCTCGATGACGACGGTTGAGCCGTATTCAGCGACCGGGTATCCATTGTCGTTCCTGTTGCCCGGGCAGACAGGCTCCATTCTCTACAATGTCACGCAACCTGTGAACGTCACCGGCGCCAACATCAAGGGAATCGAGGCTGCGGCACAGCGGGACTTCGACTTCCTCCCCGCGCCGTTCGATCATTTCGGCATGGTGGCCAACGGCACGTACGCGGATGGCTCTTCGGCTGCAATCATCAACGGCACGTCCGTGAATCTGCCGCTGGTCAATCTGTCGAAGTACTCGGCGAATGCCACGTTGTACTACGAGACGGAAACCTGGGGCGCACGCATATCCGAGGCCTATCGCGGCAAATACCTGTCCGGCGCCGGTGGAAACGGCAACATCGGGGAAGGCTATGAGGCCACCAACAACGTTGACTTCAGTGCACACTGCAATTTCTCGAAGCATCTGAAGGCGACGCTGGAAGGGCTCAACATTACCAACCAGCATATTATTCAGTACACGGACATTCCGGCCCATCGCATAGAGGTGAATACCTCGAGCGGGCGTACGATCCTGTGGGGTATGACTTACGAGTATTAGTCGAAGCGCGAGCAAGTTCGTGCGCAGTTGCACACGAACTTGCTGCATCGCTAGACTATTGGAATAGCCACTGCTGATCGACACTGCTGTTGGTGCCGTACATCTGCGGGTTCACACCAACCTGATTCGCCCCGCCGTCCAGCGCCAGCTGCGATTGAACGCTGGTGATGCTGAATCCGGTTCCGGACGGTTGAATGACCCACTGTTGGTCCGGGGTTCCGTTCGCCACCCACATCTGTGGATGGGTGCCCGAGTTGTTCGTGCCGCCATCGAGGGCCAGCCCCGACTGCACGCTCACAATGCTCGATCCGCTTCCCGAAGGCAGTACGGTCCACTGCTGGTCGGCTGAAGTGTTGGGTGTATACAGCTGAAGTAGCGTTCCTTGCGTATTCGCGCCGCCGTCCAAAGCAAGCCCGCTCTGTACGCTCGTGATATGGAAGGTGCCGGCCGGGCCTTCATTTGAGACGTTCCAGTTCACTGCCTGGGGACCGTAAGGTCCACCTTCAGTAGTGTAGTTATTCAACAAGCCCAGCGTATTGCCTGCGGACGCAAGCGTATAGAGCTCTGAGCCAGCTCCGCTTGGCAATGACGGAGGGTGGCCTACGCCCGTCGTCCATTGGGGGCCCCACTGCCCGTTGAAGGCCAGCCAGGCTGCGGTCGCGGGATTGCCATCCAGGAGTACGAGTTGATTCGTATCCTGCCAGGGCGCCCAGGTGATGCCGTTTGGATAATAAGGGCTCGGTTGGTGGTAGGCGGAGACCGTTCCACCCGTCGTGTGCGTGGTGATATTGGCTACCTTGATCCAGCTCAGCGGAATGATGCCGGGTGAGTTGAGAATCACGCTGTCGATGAAGATGTCGGCTGTCGGGTAATTGGCGTGGCTGTCCCAGGCGGAGTAGACGACGGGATGCGTGCCATCCAGCGAAGGATTGGCGACCCACTGAGCTTTGCCGTGCTGGCTGTAGAACACGCCCAGCAGCTTTGTGGTGTCCTTGCTGATGCGAACGGTGACATGCTCCCAGTCTCCCTGGTGCAAGGCGAAGTTGGTCCAGTCGAAAAGGTAAGGCTGTGTCTTGAAGTTGACGATGATCCCGGCCTGGAATGTCTGGAAGCCGTTGATGGCGTAGAACATGTAGAACTTGAGGTCGATGTAGGCGCCTGCGTCGATCGTCTTGACGTAGACAGGGGCATTCGACTTGCCCCAGCCCGCGACTGTGCCCGGGACGATAGGCTCGCCGGTTTCGAAGTCACTGCTTTCGGTTGGAAATACGTTGTTGGTGAACCGCAGATGGTTCGTGGCGCTGCTGTAGGTGGCGAGGTCGGAAGGGGTGAGCCCCGCTTTCAACGTGTTGCCGGCCTGATCCAGCATCGAGCTCTCGCTCAGAAATCCCTCGACGGCCATGGGGTGATGATTGTCATACGGATGTAGATAGATCGTCGGAGCATACTTTTGAATGACCGCGAGACTAACGGCGGAACTTTGCGCATGTGCTGCGCCAGCTCCGGCGAGCAGCGTCGTGACGAACGACATGACTTTGAGTGAGTGCCTTCTCATCTTGGATCTCCAGTGTGATGCCGGCGCGCCCGAGTGCGCGGACGGCGGTTTGCACTAACTAGAGTCCGGCAGGAGAGTTACCCCGTACGTTGTCGTAAAAATTTCATCGACATTTGCGCTGGCGCATTTGCGCCGGCGATCGCGGCCGCGTCTAATGAACCGCGGTACCCCTGAGGAGTCGTCAGCATTTTGCGGAAGCTGTTCGCACTGATAGTCACATCGCTCGGCTGGAGCATTTCGCTGGCACAAACGGGTGTCTTTACCTACCACAATGACGTGAGTAGGACTGGCCAGAATACCAGCGAACACATCCTTACCCCGACGAATGTCGGCTCGCACGAGTTCCGGCGGATTGCCACATACGAGGTGGACGGCGACGTATACGCCCAGCCTCTGTATGCCCCTGGCCTCGTAATCCCAGGCAAAGGCATTCGGAACGTAGTTTTCATCGCAACCGAGGCCGATAGCGTCTATGCATTTGATGCGGACGGCGGCGCTGATCCTGCGTCCGATATCTTGTGGCATGTGAGTCTCGTCAACACTGAGCATGGGGCGACTCCTGTCAGCGCCGTCGATTTGGGTTGCGCGGCGATTTCACCGCAGATTGGGATCACCTCGACGCCTGTCATCGATCCGGTCCGAAAGATCCTCTTCGTAGAGACATTCTCGAAGGAAAATGGCGTGCTGCTGCATCGGCTGCACGCCCTGGAACTTGCAACGGGTGCGCAGAAGCCAGGATCTCCCGTTGTAGTAGCAGGGCTCCGTCACTTCGACCCTGGGCATCAACTCAGCCGTGCCGGGCTGCTTCTCTCGCATGATGTTGTCTACGTCTCCTACGGGGGAAATTGCGACAAACCTCCCTATCGAGGCTGGTTGCTTGCGTACGATGCCCGTCATTTGACTCTGCGTGGGCAATTCTCCACCGCGCCGGTTCACGGGAAGGCGGCAATCTGGATGGGCGGTGCCGCGCCCGCGGCGGACACAAACGGCAAAATATTTCTCGCAACCGCTGACGGTTATTTCGATACCGAAGCCGTTCCGGCTCGCGAGTTGGGCAACAGCATCCTCAGGCTCATCCTGACCAACCGAGGATTGGTGGTCGATGACTATTTCACACCGTTCGATCAATTGAGCCTCGCCCGCCACGATGGCGACCTGGGTTCCGGAGGTGTTCTGCTGCTTCCGCGGCAACTGGGCGATCACTTCCCCTTGTTGGTTCAGTCAGGAAAGATGGGTACACTCTACGTAGTCGACCGGGATCATATGACCGCCGGTGGACGACACTACTGTGCCGGTTGCGACTCTGACCGTCAGATCGTCCAGGCTCTTCCCGATGCAGTCATCGGCGGAGTCTGGGGGATGCCCGCATACTGGAATTCCCTGATTTTTACCGGCGGCAGCGGCGATGTTCTCCGAGCGTTTTCCGTGCGCAACGGCCACATCAATCCTGCGCCGGCGTCGCTGTCGCGGCACCACTGTCAGTATCCGGGATGTGGATTGAGCGTGACTTCCAATGGTAACAACGACGCCATTTTGTGGGCGCTGCAGGCCGGGGAGTGCACTTCAAACGAGCCGGCGGTATTGAAGGCGTATGCGGCCGTGGATCTGGGAACTGAAGTTTACTCGAGTGACAAACATGGGAAACGTGACGATTTAGGCTGCGGCGTGCGGTTTGCAATTCCAACTGTTAGTAATGGCCGGGTGTTTGTCGGCGGATCAGGACAGTGGAGCGTCTTTGGTCTCATCGAGAATCAGCAGGCGGGCATGTTACAAAGTAGTCCCGCCGTCAATCCCCAAGGATGAGGTAGATTATGAATGTACGTTTCAAAACAACCGCGATTGCAGGTGCGTGTGCGCTTGCGCTGGTCCTGGCCGCCGGCGCCGAAGCCGCCAGCTCGCAGAAGAAGTCACATTCCAAGGCGGCCCCCATCCCGACCGGCAAGGATGCGCAGTTCACCGTGGATCAGATCACTTTCTACGGTTACTTCGACAACTCGCCGCCGGGCCTTGCCATAGCCCATCCTGTGATCCACGGCGGAGCCGGTGGGGTCGGAACCTTCGAGGATCCTGTTACCTTCGCAGTCGCTCCGCAGGTGCAAAAGCAGGTGCCGGCAGGAACGATCATATACATCCCCAGGTTGCAGAAATACTTCATCATGGAGGACGACTGCACGGACTCCGGCCCCGGTGGTGAGCCAGTGCAGGGTCTGGGGTGTGATGGCGAGCTGTTGAGTGGCAAGAATGAGTTCGATCTGTGGATCGACGGTGATCCGAAGCCCCACGCGAAGGACAATCCGGGCTCGGGCCCGGGCAACACCAACAAGAACATGACCAGCTGCGAGGACAAGCTCACCAAGGACAATGTGAAAGTGATCATGAATGCCAGCGATGGCAAGCCGGTCGATACGACTCCCATGTTGAACAACGGCACTTGCAGCCCGTTGCCCTCGGCGGCCCCGGTGGCGACGCCGCCCACTTCGCCAAGTTGACTACCTACAAGGGGATCAGCGCTCCGCGCTGATCGTGGATGTCCGGGGCCGTTGGTGCTTCCGCGCAGTGACGGCCTCGGCCGCTCCCGCGTTATTTGTAGCGCACGCCGTGCTTGACCACGAGGTCCACGTGCTGCAGCAGGTCCATGTGACGGAGTACATCGCCTTTGACGGCGATGATATCGGCGAACTTTCCCTCGCTCACTGATCCGTAGTTCGTGTCCACCTTCATTTGCACGGCGGGCCAGTAGGTGGCTGCACGAATGGTCTGCATGGGATCCACCCCGAGGTGGCTGACCCAGGTATCCATCTCCTGCCAGGTCGAGGTGCTGTGGAAATTCATGGGTACCCCGCTGTCGGTGCCGATCAGCATCACCACCCCGGTGTGCTGCAGCTGATGGAATTTGTGCTCGAGCGTGGGATGCCGCAGCGGCACCAACTGAAAATAACTCAGCTGCCCCGGATAACGCATTGAAGCCTTGATGTCGGCCACGATGTCGGCCGGGACGTCGAGTTGCCAGCCCTGATCGTCCAGCTGCATGGCGTTGTCGCGCAGGTACTCGTAGTTGTAGAGCACGCTGATAGTTGGGGTCCAGAACAGCGGTGGCTGGTTGCCTTTGGCGGTGCGATCGGCGATCAGTGCCAGGATGTCGTCGGGATAGCCGGGGGAGGTCGCCAAGCCCGTGTGCTCGAAGCAGTCCGCACCGTATTTGAGGCCTCTGCGGATTTCGTCGGGACGATGTGCGTGAGCTATTACCGGGAGATGGTGTGCGTGAGCCTCGTCGATCACCGCCTTGACCTCATCTTCCTGCATCTGGTCCTGGTCGATGAGCTTGATGAGGTCGACGCCGGCGGCTGCGAGCTTGTCCACCTTGGCACGGGCATCCTTGACGCCGTTCACTCCCCAGCGCTCATATTCGGTGCCGGGATACGGTGCATGTTGGATAAACGGGCCGGCCACGTAGAATGTGGGACCCGGGATCTCGCCGCGGTTGATGCGATCGCGCACCGTGATGATGGGTTCGAGCGGCGCGCCGAGATCGCGTGCGCTGGTGATGCCGGCCATCAAGAGCTGGTGAGCCGCGGCTGGCATGATCTCCTTGGCGAGTCGCGGACTGGTCCCGTACGTTTTGTCCCAGTGATCGTAATTCGTGTGACCCAGGAGACCGATATGAACGTGGGCGTCCCAGAGTCCCGGTAGGACTGTCATACCTCCGGTGGAAATCACCGTAGCCCCCGCTGGGATCGGCAGCGAGTCCTGGGTCCCCACCGACTTGATCCGCTCCCCTTCGATCAGGATGACGCTGTGATCGACGGGCGTGCCTCCGAATCCGTCAATCAAGCGCCCGCCGACGAGCGCCGTGACTCCGGCGGCTTCGGCCAGTGTTGCTGTAGTGAAAAGGCAAGCGCCGGTCGCAAGCAGGATTATTTTCTTGTTCATGTCGCATGATGTTCCCGCAACGCACAACTTTCAAGCGGCTGTTATATAAAGGCTTGACTTATATAAGCCGAGGCCGATATTCTGTTGATCATGCAACGGAGAGTCAGGAATGCAGATCGATCCCGCACGTGTACTCGGCCTCGTCACGCACTCGGTGCGCAATTTCGAGAAGGATGGCAAACCGGCCAGTGCGGTCACGCTGACACGGCTTTACGACACGAGCACTGAGGATTTGTGGGAAGCTGTAACCAGTAAGCAGCGCATCCCGCGATGGTTTTTGCCCATCGAGGGAGACCTCTCGTTGGGCGGAAGGTACCAATTGAAGGGGAACGCGGGCGGTATCATCACCGAGTGCTCGCCGCCGAATCATTTTGCGGCGACCTGGGAATTCGGCAAAGCGACGAGTTGGATTGATGTCGGAGTAAGCGCAGAGGGTGGCAAGGCACGGCTGACGCTGGAGCATACGGCGCTGGTCGAGGACCATTGGAGCCGGTTCGGCCCAGGTGCGGTGGGTATTGGTTGGGACCTCGCTCTCGTGGGACTCGCACAACATATTTCGAACGGCGCGTCGGTTGATCATACGGAGGCCGAGGCGTGGATGCAGTCACCCAACGGTAAGGAATTCATCAGGCGCAGTGGCGAGTCCTGGCGTGAGGCCCATGTGGCGAGCGGAGTGGAGGCCACTTCCGCCAAAGAGCGCTCGGATCGGACGATTGCTTTCTACTGCGGCGAACTTCCCCCGGACATGGCGCATCCGGGTACAGGAAGTTGATGAACCCCTTTGAGGTCCTGTCCGACCCGGTTCGCCGCCGCATTCTCGAACTGATCGGTTCCGGGGAGATGACCTCTGGCGAAGTGGTGCAGGCAATAGGCACGGAGTTCGGGATCACGCAGGCGGCGGTGTCGCAGCACCTCAAGGTTCTGCGCGAGAGTGACTTCGCGCAGGTCCGGGCAGACGCGCAACGACGGCTCTATTCGGTTAATCCAACGGGACTTCAGGCGGTGCTGGGGTGGGTGGGGCAGTTCAGTCGTTTCTGGGAGCCGAAGTTGGACGCGCTGGCGACGGAAATCGCCCGCGGCAAACGGGAGCGGCGCGCCGCCCCTGTGGGTAGACGGACAGGAAAGCGAGCCTGACCCGCTGGTTTGTGCAAGCGGGACTCGAGCGATTGGCAGGTCAACGCCTCGTGTGACCGCTCAATTTGCCCGTTTCGATCCCGATCGGTGGAATTCCGAATCAGCCGACCACGCCGGCCACTGCGCAGAGTCGGCCAACTCCTTCCCAACGGCATAGAGGAGGGCCACATCCTGAGCCGCTCCTCGCAGGTCCCAGGATTCATCCCAAGCGTCACACGGTTGGTGATAGCACTGCATGTAGTTACTGAACCAGCGCTCGCCGGCAGCCTTGCCGCCGTTGACCAACTCCTCGGGACCCGCAAGCCCTCCCATCAGAACCAGTGTGGGTACGCCGCGTTTGGCAAACGGGAAATGGTCTGCCCGGTAAAAGTAGCCGCGCTCTGGGTACGGCTCCGATGTCACGGTACGTTTTTGAGCCGCCGCGGCCGCGCGGAGCCGGCCGTCCATGTCACTCTGTCCCTCACCCACAAGTATGATATCTCGCGCCGGACCGGCGGTTTCGAGAGTATCGATCGTGAGGTTTGCAACAGTCTTCTCCAGTGGAGAGGTGGGCGAAAGCGTATAGGCTCGAGAGCCCAACAGACCACGCTCTTCAGCGGTCCACAGCCCAAACATCACGGTCCTCTGGCGTGGGCCCTGATGACTGAAGATCCGTGCGAGCTCCAACACCCCAGCTACGCCAACGCCGTCATCGTTGGCACCATGGCGTATGGTGTGTCCCTGAGAGTCGGCCGCCCCAACGCCAAACGCGTCCCAGTGCGCGCCAAACATGACAGTTTCCTCCGGGCGATCCTTGCCCTCCAGTTTCGCCAGCACATTGGCGCTCTGTACCACGGCATGTGATGCCGAAAGACTCGCGCTGAAGGAAGTGCCTGGCAGCGGGACCGGACGGAAGTCTGCTTTACGTGCCTGCGCGCGCAGGGCCGCCAGATCCAGTCCCGCTCGCTGAAACAGTGCTGTTGCCGCCGATCCTTCCAGCCATCCTTGCAGGAGAACACGCTTTTCGGGTGTGTTCAGCACATCGTACGTCTGAGATCCCGGCGCGATGACGGTGCTCCAGGGATATCCGGCTGGCTCCGTATCGTGTATGACCAAAGCAGCCAGTGCGCCATGGCGCGCAGCCTCCTCAAACTTGTAGACCCACCGTCCATAGTAGGTCATTCGCCGACCACCAAACTTACCGTACACCGGCTCGGACCGAACGGCCGCGAAGTCCGGATCATTCACCAACATCACCACCACTTTGTTCCGGACATCCACTCCCTTGAAATCATCCCACTTGCGCTCCGGCGCGGTCACCCCATAACCGACAAAAACAATCGGCGCATCTTTTATGTCAATGCGGTCGACGGATCGAACGGTAGTGACATAGATGTCATTGGGCCGGGCCAGCTCAACGTTCCGTCCTTTCTGCGTGACGGAGAGATTGCCCCCATCAGCAATACGCGTCTGTAGCAACGGCACGGGCTGTGTCCACGAACCCGCCACGCCCGCGGGCTTCAGTCCCAGGGATTTGAACTGATCGATCAGATAAGCGCGCGTTTTCTCTTCACCTGCCGTGCCGGGCGATCTTCCTTCGAAATCGTCAGCCGCCAGAATCTTGACCGTCGCGGCCATGCGGGCGGGATCAACTTCCGTTGAGGTACCGCCACGGATGCTGGGAGCTACCGCTACGAATAATGCCGCCAACGCCAGCATCCACCCAAATCTGCCAGACCCGCATAAATCCATTCGGACACTCCAACTGATTCTCGCGCGATTATGCGGGGAGCCGTTTGTTATTCAAAGCGCCTGGGTCAGCGGGATGTGAGCGGCCGCGCGCTGGCTGTGGCTCCCTCAATCCGTGTGGCGCTCCCCACCGGTGCCCACTGCTCGAGATCCTGCAAAAGTTGGTTGGCATGATCGCGAATGGCGCCGATGGCATCTTCACCCAATTGCAGCCGCAATGGGGTCTTTTCCGCCGCGAGGGCACGATCAATAGCCGCGGCTGCCTTCATCGGATCGCCGAGCTGTGCTCCATGCATGTTGCGGGCAAACTCACGAGTTCCGCCTACGGCCTGGTTGTAGGCATCCATTGCGGGCATTTCCCGGGTACCCGAGCCGAGAAGGTTGGTGCGAAAGTTGCCGGGCTCGACAATCAACACTTTCACGCCGAATCCGGCCACTTCCTGGGCAAGTGCTTCCGAGAAGCCCTCCAGCGCGAACTTCGACGCGGAATAGGCACTGAAGCCGGCGAAGGACAGTTGCCCACCGAGACTCGAAATGTTGACGATGGACCCGCTCTTCTGGGCCCTCAACACCGGCAACGCAGCCTTGATGACAGCAACCGCACCGAAGAAATTGGTATCCATCAGAGCCCGCAGCTCACTTTCCGGCGTCTCTTCAGCCGCGCCCAACACGCCATAGCCGGCGTTGTTGATGAATACGTCCACCCGGCCGAAACGTTGAACGGCAGCCGCCACCGCAGCTTGCGAGTCCTGTGGTCGATTGACGTCGAGCTCGAGGGCCAGCACCTGCTTCGGTGCCTGCGCAACCAGGTCTTTGAGTCGTTCTGGATTGCGGGCGGTGGCTACCACGTTGTAGCCCATTTGCAGGGCGTATTGGGCGAAGGCGGAACCGAAGCCCGATGAAGCTCCCGTGATGAACCAGGTTTTTGATGTGGCCATGATTTTCGCTCACTTCCGTATAGGGGACGGAAGTGAGCATGAGGCGGCGCCGACTAAATGATAAGATAAGATAATCAGAATTGGTTATGCGATTTGGTGCATGAATGTGGCGCGAGCTCCTTCCGCATTTGCCCGTATTCCTCGCAGTCGTGCGCCGAGCCGGTTTCGCAGCGGCCGCGAATGAGCTCGGCATGAGTCCTTCGGCCGTGAGCCATGCGATCCGGGTGATTGAGATGCGCCTGGGCTCCCCATTGTTCGCCAGGACCACGCGCAGTGTTGCACTGACAGAAGCAGGCCGAAGACTCAACGATTCGATCGCCGCAGCGTTGCAAGAGGTGCAGACGGCGCTCGAACAGGTGCAATCCGAGCAGGGGCATATCTCGGGTCTGTTGCGTTTGAATGTCCCGAGTATCGCGTTGCCGATGGGCCTGACGTCCGTGATAACCACGTTGGCTCGGCGCCATCCTCAATTAGTGGTTGAAGTCACCACCGACGCTGCACTGACCGACATCGTGGCGACCGGCTTTGACGCAGGCGTACGTCTCGGGGAAATGATCGATAAGGACATGGTTGCCGTCCGACTGACACCCCCGTTCAAGGCCATTATGGTGGCGGCACCTGACTATCTGGCGGCCAGAGGCGAGCCGAAGAGCATCGCCGACTTGAGTCAACACAACTGTATCGGCTATCGATTGCTGTCGTCGGGTTCCGTCTATGCATGGGAGCTGCTCGATGCGGGCAAGGAAGTATCCGTTCGAGTGTCCGGCTCAACCTTGGTGACCGATCCCCTGTATGCAAAGGAGCTGGCATTGGCGGGTGTTGGAATCGCATACCTGTTCGAGCCTCTGGCTCGCAGGGAGATACGCGATCGCACGTTGCGTCGAGTGTTGCCGGGGGCAGCCATCGAGGAGCCAGGCCTGTTTCTCTATTTTCCCCGCAGAGCCGCCGACGCGCCCAAGTTACGAACGTTCATAAACGTCACGCGCGAGGTGTTGCGCACGGAGCGATTTGCCTCGTAAATCGGCTCGTCGCGCTCATCAGTTTTTTCCTGATAACGAGGTGCCAATTTTCTGCTTTTTTCTGCGGCTGGACGAATCTACATTGGCAGCCGAACACAGGAAAACCGGAGCCATTGATGAAGCGCATCGTTCTGCTCGTCGCGACCAATCTCGCGATCCTCCTCATGCTCACGATTGTGGCCCGAGTGCTCGGGCTCGACGGTTGGCTCGCCGCAAAAGGGTCGAGCTTCGCCGGGCTGCTCGCGTTCGCCGCGGTGTTCGGCTTTGGCGGTTCCTTTATATCCCTGCTCATATCCAAGTGGATTGCCAAGCGTTCGATGGGCGTGCGGGTAATCGAGCAACCCGTGCAACCTGATGAAGCTTGGTTGGTCCAGACGGTACGCGCGCAGTCGCAGGCCGCCGGTATCGGGATGCCCGAGGTGGGTATCTTTGACTCCGCAGCGCCCAACGCATTCGCAACCGGAGCAAGGCGCGACAACGCTCTCGTGGCCGTAAGCACGGGACTGCTGCAGACCATGCGCAGGGAAGAGGTCGAGGCGGTCTTGGCGCACGAGGTCAGCCACATCGCCAATGGCGATATGGTCACACTCACCCTGATACAGGGTGTGCTCAACACCTTCGTTATCCTCCTGGCCCGCGTTATCGGCGGTGCGGTGGACCGCGTGCTCTCGCGAGACGAGAACGAGGAGGGAGGCGGGATCGGATATTTCGTTGCAGTGATGATCAGCGAGCTGCTGCTGGGTGTGCTCGCAAGCATGATTGTCATGGCCTTCTCCCGGTACCGGGAATTCCGTGCCGATCGCGGTGGGGCGCAGCTCGCCGGCACGCCCCGGATGATCGCCGCTCTCGAGAGCTTGCGGCGGTCCCACGGCGAGCCCCTTCCGACGGCACAAATGTCGGCGTTCGGAATCAACGGCACTGTTGGAGCCGGCATCAAGCGCCTGTTCATGAGCCATCCACCCATCGAGGAACGAATCGCGGCTCTGCGGGCGGCGACGCCCGCCCCATATCCAACCACCAAAGTAGATATCAGGAGTCTGTAAATGCTGAATCCCAAAAACCTACTCGATCAGATGTTCAGCGGCAACGTCGCTGGCCGAATAGGGCAGGCAGGGCAACTGGCCAGGGACCGGCTCAATCGCGCGAGCGGTGTGCAGGGCTTTGCCGGCGGAGCGGCCGCGGGCAGCCTGTTAGGCCTTCTGCTGGGTGGCAAGAAGATGCGTAAGTTGGCTTCGGGCGCACTGGGCTATGGGGGCGCGGCGGCACTCGGTGCGCTGGCGCATCGGGCCTACCAGAACTATATGGAGGGGCGCTCGGTACAGTCGGCGCCTATGGTGACCGCCGACGAGGTATCGCAGGTCCCGGCTGCACAGCCGCCGGTGATGAAGCTACCGTCCAGGAAGATCGATCCGAAGGGCCGTCCGTTCGAGCTCGTGCTCATCGAGGCGATGGTCGCAGCGGCCAAGGCCGATGGACATGTCGATGCAGACGAGCAGAAACGGCTGTTTGCCGAAGTGGAGCGCAAGGACCTCGATGCAGAATCCAAGGCGTATGTGTTTGATCTGTTGAGCAGACCGTCGGACCTTGCCAATCTGGCCGCTGCAGCGACCGACCCTGAGCTGGCAGGTGAAGTGTATCTGGCATCCCGCCTGGCAATCGACCCTGACAACCCGGCCGAACATGCGTACCTGGATGCGCTTGCCTCGCGGTTAGGACTTCCGGGCGAGCTGCGAGCTCATCTCGAGCGACAGGTTCTCGCCGATAGCCCGACTTACGCAGAAACAACCTCGCGCCGTTTCGACCCGACGCCGGTTCGAGAAATCTGAAGCTGTCTGTCGAGCATTTCGTATAACATATACCGCCGTCCAAAAAGAGCGGGGCGCAGATGAAGCATTTCTCGAAGTGCGGGGTCTTCTTATTGCTCGCCGCGGGCTGGGCCGCGGAATCCGCGGGCGCGAGCAATGCGCCACCGCGATCCACACTCTCCATTGTCGATGTCACAGTTATAGACGGGACAGGGGCGCCAGCCCGACCGTCAATGACCGTGCGAATCGCAGGCGATCGCATCGTCTCGATTGAGAGTACGAATGGAGGCAAAGCACGCCAGGGCAAAGTGATTGATGGTCATGGCCGCTACCTCATACCCGGCTTCTTCGACAGCAACGCGCATCTGACCGTCTACGGTCAGCCCTCACGCCGCGATACATCGGCGAAATATGGCGACCGCAATGAGGAGCTCGCGCTCGAAGTTGCCCAGCGATCTCTGAAGGCCGGAGTGACCACGCTCGTGGACAGCTACGGCGTTCTTCCACCCTCCATTGTCGTCCGCGACAAAATCAACCGGCATGAGCTGGTGGGTTCGCGGCTCCTCCTGGCAGGCAATATTCTCGGCTGGGGCGGTACATTTTCCCTCAGCTTTTCACTCACCAAGCCGTCCGACCTGTCCGTGTTCGAGGAGAAGTGGAACGATCTGATGGCTCAGGACATGGGTGAGGAGATCATGGATATGACACCGGATGAGCTCCGGGTCGCCATGAATCACTATCTCGACAAGGGCGTCGACGTCATCAAATATGGCGGCACCAGTCACTTCATGCATCCCTCGCTGATCGGGTTCTCGCCGGCCCAGCAAGCGGTCATTGTTGAGGAGGCTCACAAGCGCGGTAAGCCGGTGCAGACTCACGCCACCAGTCCGGAGGGACTGCGCCTTGCCGTTGAGGCGGGAATCGACCTGATCCAACACCCGGAGCTGCATAGCCGCGACCTGCCTGACGCACTCGTCGAGGAGATCGTCGAGAGGCACACACTGTGTGGAATGCGGGCCAACTTTTTCACCGGTGCGGCATGGCAACGCCACCTGGAGCACCGCGCCGACGCCGAAAGGCGAATCGCCAGGATGCCGCCGGCAGCCACCGGCGCCGAGAAAGCGCGGCGGCTGGAGATGCTGGACGAACAAGTTGATATTCAACGCCGCAACGCTCTGAAGTTGATCGCGGCGGGATGTCGGATTACACCGGCGACCGACTCTTATCTGGGCGACGCACCCGAGTTTCGCCGTGAACCCAAGACCGACGAGGCTGAGCCGGGCAGCGGTACGATCCGTGCCATCGAGGGCCTGGTGGAATTGGGCATGTCTCCGATGGCGGCCATTGTCGCGGCAACGAAGAATGGCTCAGCCGCGAATTTCCTCGAGAAGGATCTCGGTACCCTCGAGCCGGGAAAAATCGCCGACCTCGTCCTGCTCGACGCGGATCCGCTGACCGACATCCACAATATCGAGAAAGTGAATTCTGTGATTGCCCGGGGCAAAGAAGTTGATCTGAAGCGCCTGCCCGAGCATCCGCTGTTCTCGCCCAAACCCTGAACGGAATCGGCGGTCCTTCAGTTGGACCGGGGAGTGGATATGGCCGAAGGCATCAGTCGACGTTCGGTGTTGCGCGGTTTGGGAGCCAGCCTGGGTGGCGCGCTGATTGATCAGAAAGCGACTGCGGTTGGCACGCTGGTTGGGTTGAGCTCGTCCCAGCTGCTTCTCGCAACACCAGCGCCTGATATCCTGCGCATCATCTTCAATCCAACCAGCACGTCGCAGTCAATCGACGACGGCGTCCTCGACCGGTCAATGGGTGCTCCATCGGGCCCCTCCATTCAATTGACCGGCACAGCAAAGACGGTGCGATGCGGCCAGTTCTCGGTCGAGATTGCAACCGATCCGGTGGTACTACGTGTGAGCAACTCCGCGGGCCGCCTCGTCCAACAATTGCGTTTTGCCGCCGATGGCTCGCTTGGATTTGATGTCGGTACGGGGCCGCTGTTGGGCCTGGGTCAGGGCGGACGGCAGTTTGATCGCCGCGGCAGCCTGCATCGCATGAACAGTGGACAAGACGATCATGATCTTGCAACTCATGGAGCGCGGGTTCCTGTTCCTTGGTTGATTGGCACGAAGGGCAACTGGGCGCTGTTCATACATTCGCCCCTCGGTGCGTTTGATCTGAGCGGCGCTGAAGGTCGATTTCTCTCTGACGATGCGCACACGCCTATCGATGTTTTCCTGGTGAGCGGTGACACGCCGGCCGCGATCATGCGGGCCTATGCTCATATCACCGGCCTTCCCGCGATGCCGCCGCTCTGGTCCTTCGGATACCTGCAGTCGCATCGGACTCTCGGCACGCCCGAGGAGGTTCTTGGCGAAGCGCGTCGCTTCCGCGAGAGCAGGTTGCCTTGCGATGCGATGATCTATTTGGGAACAGGCTTCTGTCCCAATGGCTGGAACACCAACAACGGAGAGTTCACCTGGAACAGCAAAGCCTTCCCTGATCCCGCGAAAACCATCTCGCAGCTTCACGATGAGCGTTTCAAGGTTGTGCTCCACATCGTCGTGGAGGGGCGAAAGATGACCGGCAGTGTTGGTGACGCGTGTTCCGTGCCACCGCTGCCGAGCGGTCGGCTTCCCGATGGCACATGGCCGCCTGAACGGCAGGTTGCCTGCTATTGGCCGAACCATGAACCGCTGCTCGATCTCGGCATCGACGGATGGTGGCCGGACCAGGGTGACGACTTCGACGCGCCCTCGCGTCTTGCCCGCAATCGTATGTACTTCGAGGGTCAACAGCTCTACCGGCCCAACCGCCGTGTGTTCGCGCTCCATCGCAACGGATTTGCGGGAATGCAGCGTTTCGCGGCTTTTCTCTGGTCTGGGGATGTCGAGTCGCGTTGGGAGACGTTGGCGACCCACGTGCCCGTTGCCATCAATACGGGGCTTTCCGCCATTCCGTACTGGGGTACGGACATCGGAGGTTTCGTTCCGACCGACGAATACTCAGGTGAGCTGTTCGCCCGTTGGTTTCAGTTCGCGACCTTTACGCCGCTCTTTCGCTCGCACGGTCGCGATTGGCGCATGCATACGCCCTGGGGCTGGACCGACGGGGAGCGCGGTGTACCTGAAACGAACAAATGGCATCCTGATCCTGCGTCGCTCAAAGATCCTCGCATCGAACCGATCTGTCGGCGCTATCTCGAGCTTCGTTACCAGTTGCTTCCGTACCTTTACTCCGCAGTGCGTGAGGCTTGCGTGGGCGGCATGCCGATCCTGCGCGCCTTGTGGCTTCATTATCCGAACGATCCCGCCGCAGTGGCCCGCGAGGATCAGTATCTTTTCGGGCGCGACTTGTTGGTTGCGCCGGTAGTTGCGCGGGGACTGACCGAGCGACGCATCTATCTGCCGCGAGGTCATTGGCATGACTTCTGGACGGGGCAGAAGCTGGCAGGGGGTCGCGAGATCGTCCGTCCGGTTGATCTGGCCACTATCCCGCTCTACGTGCGCGCGGGCGCGATTCTTCCGCTCGGGCCTGTCAAGCAACATGTCGACGAGGACAGTTCGGGCGCAACCGAGCTTCGAATCCATCCGGGTGCCGACGGCCGTTTCCAGCTGTATGAGGACGATGGTGAGACATTCGACTATCAGCGGGGGCGCTATCGCCTCACCGAAATGCGGTGGGACGATGCAAAGCGGAGGCTGACCATCTCGCCTGCGACCGGGGAGTCCGTTCCAACCAATCCGCTACCGCCGGTGCCTTGCCGCTTCAATGTCACTATCGCTGGAGCGAACCGCCATGCCGAACTTCGCTACGACGGGCGGCGTCCTGCGAGCCTCAACCTCTGAGGAACTGTTCGGCCTTCTTGGCGAGCCCATCCGTAACACTCGTCCATACGGATTGCTTCATGTCCGATGGCAGCATCTGCTCGACCGCGGCGATTGCCGTCGGTACGAGTCTCGCGGTGTCATTCATTTTTGACCACAGGTCCGGGTCTGGCAGGGATTGCGCAAGTGCCTTGAAGTGGCGGGGCTGAATTTCGTCCCAATTATAGTGACCCCGGTTGCCTGTTCGCATCGCCATGGCCATTTTGACTTTCTGTGGCTGCAGCTGGCGGCTCTTTTTTCCGATGACGGGCCAGGCAGACAGTACATCGTAGAAGGGTGTCAGCTCGTAGCTTTCACGCTGGAGGAATATCGAGAAGTTCTTGGCGTGTCCATCCGTTGCGGCCAGGAACCAGAGCACGAGTTGGGAAAGCGCGAAAAGACTGGTGTCACGCTCCACGGCTGCGCCTTGGGAAAGAATTCGCAGGATGGATTTCATTCCGGGACCGCCATCCTTTTCGTACTTTGTATCCGCGGGGGTGCCGGTCGCCTGACAGAAATCCTCCTGCGGAAGCCGCGCAATCCATGCATCCGGAGGTGGTTTGAAGCGTGCTGTCGTGGGATCGCGTTTGCCCACATTTTGCCAGAGCCGATCGAAGCGCTCGACGACGAGCACGCGCTGGTCGCCGAAAGTCGCTATTTCGGTCCGTGCGGCGGGTAATTTCAGTGCCTCGAACAAAGCCGCACACAACCATTCGTTGTCGACCGAGTCGGACAGATCCAACTGCAGTGCACCGCCGACGATGCCGAGTGGCAACTTCAGTATGTGGGTGGTGGGTGTGGCGCCAAGTGGACGATGCCAGGTGGTTCCGATTCGCAGTAGTGCGGTCTTTTCCTGCGCGCCCGCAATGGAGATGCGGAAATCTTCATCCTCGTCAGCCTGACTGCCGAGGGGGCCGGCCGTTGTGGGAACCGCGTGCAGAATTGCCTCGACGTCTCGTGTCGCGAGCGCCGTGGATTCGATTCGATCCCAATCGACTGGAGGTTTTCCAGGGGGCATCAATTGCACCGCGCCGACGCAGTCGCGCCCGATCGCCTCGAGGAGCTCGAAGGTTTCGGTGGATCGAAGGCGATACCGAGTGCGCATTCGCTCGCGAATTTGCACGTTATCCGGCAGCAGGTTGTCGAAGTAGTTGCCGACGAGGGATGAGGTGATCTCGCGCGATGCGGTTACGGGTAGCGACAGAGACAGCGGCCGAAACTGTGGGTCTGTGAGCCAGCCTTCATCGTAAACAAACTGGTCGCGATTGCCGCGGAGCTTCCGCCACACGCCGACGTGACGACCATTCATCCAGACATCCAGTTCCGCGCTCACCACTGCCCTCGGGAGCGGTTTTCCGGGGGGTGCGATGTAGGCTTCACACGAAGTAGAACCTCGACCCCCAGGGCCGCCAGGAGGTCCAGCAGCTGGGCGGTTGAGACGGTTTCGGGGCGCTTTTCAATTTCGGCGAGACGGGGCTGGCCCACGCCCAGGCGTTTGGCGAGCTGAGCCTGGGTGAGTCTTCGTGTCTTACGCAGCGACTTCAGATGCGCTCGCAGCTGCGCCGGGGAGCTGAGTAACAGGGTTTCCATGGCCGATTGCCTCGGAGCCGGTTTATCGCCTTGGGCGGATATCTACACAATATCGTTTTTGGGCAATAAATGCAAAAAATTGGCTATGTGCAATAATTTTAGAATATTACTCATATGTGATAACAGTCCGTTTACGCCAGCTGCTTTACAGAAGCTCCAGTCGCTGTAATCCATGCTTGAACCGTGCAACGAGCCGGGCGGCCGCCTTCTCGAAACCCCGATGCTTTTTTGAATATTCGTCAATCTCCTTGACGCTCTGCTTTACGCCGGCGGCAACGCGCTGTAGAGCTTGCTTCGTACGCGCTGGTTTCGAGTCACAATGCCGGCGAGCGAATGATTCGAGCTGTTTGACGGTTGGGAAAGCTTTGGATTCATTGAGTGTCAGAGCCATCGAATCATCGGCGACATACACTGTCGTGCAAACGAGATCGTAGGCAGGGGCCAGGTGTACTTTGCTTTGTGCGTCCTCGTATATAACCGCGAAGTTCTTCAAGTGCGCATCGCCATTTTCAATCGCGCAACACAAGGCCACCGTGAGAAACAGCTGGGCGAGGGCGGCGGCCACCTCCGTCGGGCTGACGAAATCGCGGATGCGTTTTGCGATCTCTTCATACGAGCTGTCGTATCGACCATGAGCACGCAAGGCATTCAGCACGCAAAAGTCTTCCACACCGAGATACGAACCGTCCTTCCGCAGATCGAACCGCCTCGCAATCAGCAGTCTGCGATTGTCCGAAAGGCTCAAATCCGCGGTTGGCAATCCGGCATGAAATGCCGCGCGCGTGCAGAAATATTCGTTGGCGGCCAATTCAGCATACTCCTCGGGATCAAACGACTTGACGATGTGTGTCGTGCTGCGATGAGTGATGCGATCCAGATTCGCTTCTTCGGCGCGGATGAGGACCTTTGGTTGAACGCCGGAGATACCCGAATACCGCGCATACCGTTCCAGCAGTTGCGCGAAGAGATCTTCCGCACCTTTATAGCTGAGAAGCTCGTGCAGGCTTTCCGTCCCCGGTTCGGGGAGGTTGGTTCCGGCGCGCGCGTAGCGCAACCGACCGATCTGCGACTGACCTACTATTTCGAGGAGGTGCAGATCATCGAAGTTTGGAATCGTCTTGGCGAAGCGCAGGCGCAACTTCTCCAGGAGTGCGCCTTCAGGCAGATTCATCTCAAATATGGGCGGAACCGTATTCATTGAATCATACTGATCGCGTACGACTGGCATGGTCAGCGAAACCGCATTTTTCTTCGGACAACTGGCGAGGTACTCGAAGAGGAACTCGCCGTCGTGTACATCGCTCCTGGCAAGGGTGCCTGCTGGTTGTCCAGCGCAATAAACATCAACCGCCGGAGTGGGTGGCACGACGCTCCTCCCTCAGCTGCTGCAGCGTTGGACGTCCAGCTCGGGTGTCGATGAGCAACTCGAGATCGAGCGCCGTAGCCAACGCCATCAATTTACGGACGCCGATTTCTCCAACCGTTCCGTTCTCGATCGCCGAGATGGTGGCGCGGCTCATTCCCAGTAAATCGGCCAACTCGCCCTGGGAGAGGCGCTGTGTTTTACGAGCTTCTCGGAGCTTCAGCCCAATTTCGGAGAGAGTCATAGTGCACTGTATATGATGCATTCAATGCTATGATGGCCATATTGCATCATATGCAATGCAAATTCAAGTGATAAGTGCCCGCTCGCGCGAGCGATCTCGAGGAATTTCAATTACTTGGAGGCTTGGAGCTGAGGCGCAGCGCGCTGTGTAGAGCGGCGAGGGCGCGACGCAGGTCGCTTTGATGAGCTGCGCCGAGCCCGAAAATCAGGCCACGGCGCGTTTGCGGCCCCAGGTAGTAGCGGCTGAAAGTGTGCAGTTGAACGCCATTGCGAGCGAGTCTGTCGGTCACGCGCTCCAGGTCGAGATCGGTGGAGGCTAGGGCGCTGATATGCATCCCATAGTGCGAAGGTATCGCCTCCAGCCAGCGGCTGAAATCCTGGCTGAGTATCTCCATGAGTAGCTGCCGGCGCTGCTGGTAAACACGGCGCATCTTGCGCACATGATGCGCAAGATGCCCCTCGGCAATGAACGCGGCGACTCCGAGTTGAATCGGCATCGAGCAATGCCAGTCCAGGCAGTTCTTGGCCGCCACGAGCGCGGGCCGCGCCCAGTCGGGCGCAATCATGAAACCGAGTCGCAGGGACGGCAGCATGCACTTGGAAAATGTCCCCACATAAAACACAACATCACTCGCATCGTGCGCTCGCAATGCGGTCAGCGGGCTGCCCCCGAAACGGAACTCACCGTCGTAGTCGTCTTCGACAATAACCGCATTGTGACGCCGGGCGAATTCGATCAACGCCTGCCGGCGGCGTGCTGACATGCTGACGCCGATGGGGAACTGGTGAGAAGGACACAAACAAATGACACTGGCGGTCGAGGGAATGGCATCAACGATCAGCCCTTCATCGTCAATGCCAACGGGCACGAGCTTCGCACCGGCAGCAGCGAAGGCAACTCGCATTGGCGGATAGCCCGGATCTTCCACGGCGACAACGGTGTCGCGCGAGGCAACGAGCACGCGGGCGAGGAGGTCGAAGGCCTGTTGAGCGCCTGATGTCACCAGAACATCATCGACGTTGCAGGCGACAGCCCGGGTCACGGCAATATGGTTGGTGATCGCCTGCCGCAGGTGATAGTTGCCCTGGTTGCCTTGTGGACTTTTGTTGCGGGCCGTTTTCCGCTCGAGCGAGCGAAGCTGCTTGGAGGATACGCGCCGCAGTACATCAAACGGGAACAGTCGCGCATCCACCAATGCCGGGCGCAAGTCGATGGACTGTGTTGCACTCTTCGGGCTGAGGGGGGCCGTTTCGCGCCAGAATCCCATCGCTGCAGTCACTTCCGGCTGCAGCCAGAATGGGTTGAGGCTGCGTGAGGGTGAGTTGGTGGACGTCACCGGCTGCTGGGATCTCGGCAGAGTGTCCGTGACGAATGTACCGGAGCCTTGCCGCGCGACCACGTAGCCCTGGTTCAGCAACTGGTCGTACACCTCCGCCACGGTATTGCGAGCCACCCCGAACAATTCCGGGGCTTCCCGCAAGCTCGGCAAGCGCATGCCCGGGGCGAGTCGTCCGGACTCGATGGCGGCTTTCAGTTGATCGCGCAGATTGCCCACGCGGGATCCCCGTGAGCCGGGTTCGAGCTCGATTTCAAAAAGGAGGTTGGAGTCGCGGGGAATGCCTGGCGAATGCTTCATAAGGGGTGCTGCAGCATCGCATGCGAGCGGTCCCCGAGTGAACCAGTCCTTTTTCGGCCAAGTGTCCCTTCTGAGGGGATTTTTGCACTGCCGATAATAGGCGCCAGACATCGACCACGCTGACGCAGGACATTGTGCAAACCGCGAACCTGAAACCGCTTCCCAACTCGGGGTGGGCTGCCACCGCAGTCGCCACCGCCGTCGCCGCCACCGCCACCGTCACCGCCATCCTGTGCCTCACCGCCGCCGGGGCGGCGCAGGGAGCCACCGCTCAATCCGTCCCGCTCCGCGATGGCCAGCATGATTTCGATTTCGGCGAAGGCACCTGGCACACCCACATCACGCGGACACCGGACCCGTTTGGTCAGCCGAATGTCACCATGACCCTGGAGGGCACTGTGACTTCGAGGAAGGTCTGGGGTGGCAAGGCGTGGCTCGAGGAAATCCAGGCTGACGGTCCCAAAGGGCACTGGGAGGCGATGACCCTGTTCCTGTACAACCCGCAGAGTCATCAGTGGAGCATGAACTTTCTCAACAGTCAGATGGCTACGCTGGGAGCGCCGCTCATCGGATCGTTCGACAAGGACGGGCACGCTCAACTCTTTCAGTCGGACACTTTCAAGGACCGCGCGATATTGGTCCGCGGTGTCTGGACGAAAATCAATGCCGATGCGCACGACTACGGCGAACAGTATTCAGATGACGGTGGTAAAACCTGGAAGGTTTCCTTTATCGGGCACAAGACGCGTATCCCGGCTGGTGAGGCCCGACCCGTACCGGTTGTCGCCAACGAGTTCGACTTCGACATCGGGAAGTTCAAAACACACTCCAGCCGCCTGCTCAAACCTCTGACGGGATCGACCCAGTGGGCTGAGACGGACGGCACGACCGTGGTCAACCGGATCTGGGGCGGGCGTGCCAATCTGGCGGAGATCCATATAGATCCGCCGTTCGGTCCAATCGATTTTCTCGCGCTGCGTTGGTACAACCCCAATGCGCACCAGTGGTTTCTCGATTTCGCCAACGCAACTGAAGGCACTCTCGGAGTACCCATGGCAGGAGTCTTCAACAACGGGCGAGTCGATTTCTACGATGCAGAGCCTGTGAATGGCCGAGCGACGCTCGTGCACTTTGCGCTCTGGCCAACCTCCAAGGAAACCGACGCTTCGGAGCAGGCGTTTTCCGCCGATGGAGGACAAACCTGGGAAGTGAACTACAGGACTCAATACACACGCATTCCGTAGCTGACACGAGTGTATATTTCTCGCATGAGAGCCATTCGTGTTGCGATTCTCTGGGCATCAGGTGCCACAGCGTTTGCGGGAGCCCCGCGGGGTGACCGCGTGGTAGAGCCTGGCGTGATATCTACGGCAGCCGCCGAAGTTCGGATTGCCTATCGGCCAGATGGTCGCCAGATTGCATGGGGAAGCATCGGACGCAATGCCGATGCTGGTCAGCAGGACATCTGGGAGATGCACCGGACGGCGAACGGCTGGTCTCCTCCAGCTCGCGCGTCCTTCGATACCGATGCCGTCGAATTCGACCCTGCGTTTTCGCAGGACTCGAAACATCTGTATTTCGATTCTGACCGTGCGGGTGGCTACGGTGGCACCGATGTCTATGTGGTCGACGTGGACGTGACTACCAACCAGTTTTCCGCGCCCAGGAATGTCGGACCGCGGGTCAACAGCAAAGGCGATGAGTGGGCTGCCACGCCGACACCTCGGGGATCTCTCATCTTCTCCTCGGACGGCTGGGGAGGCGAGGGTAAGCACGATCTGTTTGAAAGCGATCCCCAATTGAAACAGGTGCCGCGCAATCTCGGTCGCGAGATCAACGGGCCGGAAGAGGATTTTGACGCCGCGCTGGGACCGGATGGCAAGATCCTGGTTTTCAGCTCCGGCACAATGAGCGACACCGAAGCGCACGTACGCCTGTTCCGGTCTCAATACACCGGAAAAGCGTGGACCGCGCGTGAGGAGCTCAAACTCGGATGTTCCGACTTTGTGATCGGGCCCGCTTTCGCCACTGGTCGTCCCAACACCCTGTATTACTCGGCCAAATGCCCGGATGGGCTCGGCCGAATGGACATCCGCGAGGTCGAGCTTCCGAAGGCAGCCGCGCCCGCTCAAAGATGTCGTGGGCGCCAGTCCTTAGGATGTTTGCGGGGCGGCACCTTCAGTGGTTCACCTGCCGTGTGGTCTTCGGGAATGGTCGGGCTGATCCGCGGGAGGTTCCTGATCCGCGCCTGCGTGACCGCTTCAAACCCGGATGCCAGCGTGATCAACTTCGGCTCACTGAATGCCGTGCCGAAGAACGTAATGCCGAAGGGAATTCCGAACACCTGGGCCGCGGGCACCTGGACGTAGGGATAGCCCCCGGGCGCGCCGAGGCCGGAGCTGCCGAAGACAAAGTGATCGCCATATAGCAGGTCTGTTGACCAGGCCGGGTTGTCTGTGGGTGCTATCACCGCGTCGAGATGGAACTGCGCCAGCGCGGCGTCAATTCCGTTTACGGTCGCGGCCTTGTCGATCGCCAACGCCTGGTTGTACGTAGTGCCGACCGGCACGCCGAGATTGGGGTCGGTCTGCGGGGTATCGGGTCCAGGTAACAGCGCTTGCGTCTCGGTGAAGACATCCTGACCCCAGAAGGGCATCTCCGCGTCCGCGTTGTCGTTATTGAAGTTGATGGCATCCTGCAGGGTTCCCTTGGCGACCGGAACGCCAATGCGAGTTGCAAAATAGCTCTGCACGTCGCCCTTGAAATCGAACTCCAGTACCAGCGTTTCGCCTGTCGCCGGGGGAAATGTGAATCCTTCAGCATCCAGATCAATGATGGTCGCACCCGCCGCCTGCAACGCCGTTACTACGTCATTGAATGCATCGATCACCTGCTGTGGCGCGTTATCGAGCCCTATCTGGCTCCTCACCAGGCCCAATCGGGTACCTTTCAGGCCGTTGGGATCGAGGAATTTCGTGTAGTCGGTCGGAATGTTGGTTGGGCGCGTAAATCGGCCTTGCCAGCCCAGTGGCACGCCGCCAGTCGCCGAGTCGCGGCCATCAGACGTACGGCTTTGAATGACACCCAGCGCCGCGGCCGCATCCGCGACCGTTCGTCCATGCGGACCGACAGAATCCTGTGTGTGCGAGATGGGCACGACGCCAGCCCGGCTGGTCAGTCCGACCGTCGGTTTGATCCCGACGACGTTGTTGGCATTCGCCGGGCATACGATACTTCCGTCGGTCTCGGTGCCAATGGACAGAGTCGCGAAGTTGGCGGACTCGGCTGCACCCGATCCGGAGCTCGAGCCGCACGGATTGCGATCGAGGCCGTAGGGATTGTGGGTCTGACCGCCCACGGCAGACCAGCCGCTGACGGACTCGAACGAGCGGAAATTCGCCCATTCCGACAGGTTGGTCTTGCCGAGAATGACGGCACCTCCGGCGCGCAGGTTGGCGGCCACGGTTGAATCCCGGAGCGCAGGCGTACCCTGCAATGCCAGGGATCCCGCGGTAGTCTGCATTCTGTCGCCCGTGTCGATGTTGGCCTTGAGAAGTACCGGGATGCCGTGCAGTGGGCCCAGTACCTTGCCCTTGCGTCGCAGGGCATCCGTCTGCCGGGCAATCGCCAGTGCGTCTGGATTCAACTCAATCACGGAGTTGACTCCAATACTGTCCCTGGAGGGCTGGTCGAGCTGCTGAATGCGTTGAATATAGGCGCGAGTGAGTTGTTCGGATGTCAGCCGTCCGGCTGCCATCTCAGCCTGAAGCTGTGCCACGGTTGCCTCGAGGAACGGAAATCTAACTTTGCCCGCGTCGTCGGCGCTTGCCACGAACGGTGCAAGCAGTAATGCCAGAGAAAGTATCCGCCCTGCCATGCGCGAGATCATGGGCTTCTTCTCCTGAGACTGGAGCGCCAGCGGGGCAACGAGTCCAATACAGCTCGTCACCGGGCGACGGCTCGTTGTTTGATGGATGAGACCTGTTGGTAGTTATGCGCGAGCGGGATGCTACGCGCGGCAACTTATAACTTCAATCGTTCGCCTGTCGTGGCGCAGGCCCGGGCGTTCCCGGGTCAGCACAGCCCGGGGCATGGCATTTCGGACCTATGCGGGTAGCCTCATCTTTAGAGGCAGATCGACCGCGCGATCGGGCCGCGTCGAGCACATCTGTGCCCGCAGCGCCTGGCGGGTGGCTGTGAGGGCTGAGAGATCTACATTCGGGCTCTGGATGCGCAGACGGTCACCGGAATTGGGCTCGCCCGGCGAAGTGCTCTCAGTTGCTCCGCCTACTCGCACCAGGTAGCTCTTTACGAGTGCCTGATCCCGTGCTTTCCACGTAATGCGCTCCCGGACCGAGGCGTACAGCGACTCCCAGCTACGGAAGCAATGCATTCTCCGCAGCGATCGGGGCGATCCGGCCTTCTTCACCGCATGGTGTATCTCTACGAGTCGCCACGGGAGGGTTGCGCCGGCGGAAAAGGCGACCCGATATTCAACCTTCAATACGCTGTTCGAAAATGAAGTGGCGCAGCGGTCGGCGGTGAATTGCAAGCGCTTCAATGTTTGTACTAGCTCAGCCTGGCTGTTCAACATTTCGCTTCTTCGAAGCTCGTTGGTCAACAGATGTGCGAGCAACGATATGTGCGGGCGGTCACACCGTCCACAGAGATTTGAACCACGGTGCAGGTAATCGCAATCTCGCGACAGGTCGGTTTGACATGTTGCGGAAGCTACTGTTGATAGTGCCAGCGGCCTGAGCCGCCGGTCGTCCTTGGCCGGCGAAGAAACGAGCGGCTGGGCTGGCTATTGCCTCCTGCCGGAAATTACGCTGGACCCATACCGCCCGTGCAACATGCCGGTGAGAATGTAGTCCCGCATCATGTAGAAGTAGCCGTCGGAGTTCCGGGTCGACAGGCGTGTCCCATCTGCTGACGTTTCATATTCGAAGATTCCATGTTCGGCGCGCGGAAACATGGCCGTCACGATCGGTCGTCCGTCGGCAGCAAGGGCCGCCAGTCGTCGCGCAGTCTCGGCGCTCGGTGCATCAATATCATCTTCGCCGAGGATCCACAGTTGCGGCGTATTCAACTTCCGCAATATTGGCATCGGGTCATAACGAGGATCCACATCGGGAAGTAGCACAGGGCCTTTTTGACGCAACTCGTCGTGAGGCATTCCCAGCACAGCGAAAGTGAAGTTGCCGTGGACGTGCTCGAACCAAGGCTCCTTCCCGTATTTTGCGCGGACGGCGTCGACACGATCGTAGCCCTCTTTGAAGTTGCTGACGATGACAGCCTCCGTGGCGTCGGCCACCTCCATCGCCTTTGGCATGACATCAGGACCATAACCGTGCCGTGTCATGTCCAACACAATCGCTGAGCGATCTTCTTCGAGAGGCGAGACGGCAAGGCCATAACCAACGACGATATAATCCACGGGCGTCAAAGTGGCGGCGAGAGGCATGACCCAGCCCGCCTGGCTGCCGCCTTGATAGCCGACCTTGCCTGCCCGGGCACCGGCGAGCTGTCTCGCTGTTTGCATAGCGGCAACGGCATCTTTGGCCAGCAGTTGATAGTTGTGTGTATAACTGCCTTCGGAGGCTCCCGTGCCGCGTTTGTCGTAGACGAACGTACCTATACCTTCGGAGGGGAACATCCGCTGCAGGGCGAAGAAGTCGCGTGCCGAGAAATCTTCTGAGCCGCTGATGAGGATGACAATGGGCACTTTCCCGCCGCCCTTGGGCATTACGAGGCGGCCAGCGAGATGGACGCCCCCGGACTGAAAGCGAGTCTCGGTTGCAGTCAATGCGATTCGCTGACCCTTTACGCCGGCGAAAGTAAGCTCACCTTTGCTGCAGTCCGAGAAGGCAACACGCTTGCCGTCGTCACGCGAGGTCCACCCGAGCGTGCTCGTCCATGTTCCGTCCGATGTCTCGGTGAGCTCTCCAGAGGTGCCGTCTTTTCGCCGCCATCGAAGATGAGCGTCATTGCCCAACCCGATGTCGACATCACTTCCGTCTTGCAGATGATAGATGCCGACTCGGCAGTTACCACTCGGGTCGGCCGTCGCACCAGCCGCGGCAACTGGCAGGTATGTCAACACCCACGCTCCCGCTGCAGCAGCAATCCGAAAGGCGGACCCGATTCGACCAATGCGATTCGATGTTCTCATGACGTAGGAGACTAGCGGCTCCTGACGAGGTCATGTTCCCATCAGCGTCGAGCCGCCCGAGGAACGAGACGACCTGCGGCTGAGGAGGCTGCCTTGACCAATTTGATCAAAATCGTTCATTATCGATCAAAATAGGCAACCGATGGCTCGTTGAGGGATGACCAAGGCCAAGGGCGTCATTGGGCGCAGAGTGTGGCGATCGCCAGCGTCCCTGGCAGCAATCGCACTACTTGGAGCCGCTGCCGCCGTCGCGAATCCAGACGCGTTGCCTGGCGCGCCCGACGCGCGGTTCCAATTAGCCCGTGTTCTCCACCAGGACGACTTTCATCACGGTCTCTCCGACTGGATGATCGAATCTGAGCGGGCGGCTCATGTCACGGCTACCGCAGGCGTCCTCGACATCGACACACCAGCGGGTCTGACGCTCTGGTTTCGCCACGAGCTGGAAGGCCCCATTCTCATCGAGTACGAGGCCTCAGCCGTGTCCGAAGGCGGACCGAACGATCGTGTCAGCGATCTCAACAGCTTCTGGATGGCGACGGACCCAAAGTCCAAGGCCTCGCCTGCGGGGCGGCGCACGGGAGCCTTCACGGACTACAACACATTGCGCACGTACTACGTCGGTCTCGGCGGCAATGCCAACACGACAACGCGCTTCCGTCGCTACATCGCCAGCGAGACCGATCGTCCCCTGTTGCCGGAAAACGATCGCTCCGCCCCAGAGGACTTGCTGCAGCCAAACCGGTTTCAACGCATTCGGATCGTTGCCGATAACGGCCTGATCCAGTACTACCGGGACGACCGCAAGCTGTTCGAGTACACGGACTCGGACCCCTATACCCATGGCTGGTTCGCTTTGCGCACGACGCAAAGTCATCTGCGCGTCCGCAACTTCAAAGTCTATCGCCTCATAGACTCGTTTCACTTCTCCCGGGAGGAGCCGGATGGCAACTACCGTGTGACGCTGCAACTGCGCGACCGTCCCGAAGGCTCGGCCCATTGCAGCGTATATGCCGAAGCACGGCGCCTGATGATCGAAGCACTTCCTAAAGGTGCAAGCAGCTTTGTTGTCAATGTCAGAACACCCGCATTGCCGCCACCTCCGGCCAACGCGCCCGGCGCACCGGAAGTCCGCCTGCCATCCGCGGAAATCAACAGCCCCGATTGGGACAACAATCTGACGTTCGACATCCCCGGATGCGCCTCATACATCTCGAACGTGAGCGTCGAGCCTGTGCATGTTCCAACTGTGTACCTCGTGGGCGACTCCACAGTCACCGATGTACCGCAGGGCCCAGGGGCGAGTTGGGGCCAAATGCTGCCTCGCTTCTTCCAACCGGATGTGGCGATCGCCAATCACGCCAAGTCAGGAGCGTCGCTCAAGTCCTTTATGGCGGAGTTGCGACTGGACAAAGTGCTTTCGACGCTCGGACCCGGCGACTGGTTGATGATCCAGTTTGGCCACAACGATCAAAAGAAAGAATGGCCTCAAACCTACGTCGACGCGGATACGACTTACCAGGCATATCTGCGTGCCTATATTGCCGAAGCGCGCCGTAGGGGCGCGGTGCCAGTGCTGATCACCTCTCCCGAGCGACGTAACTTCGACGACCGCGGCCAGATCACCAACAGTCTCGAGGGCTACCCCGATGCAGTGCGAGCTGTCGCCCGTGAGGAATCAGTCGCGTTGATCGATCTGAATGCCATGAGCAAAACCTTTTACGAAGCGCTGGGGGTACAGCGAGCGGCACTCGCGTTTCGCCACGATGGCCGTGACAAGACCCATCACAGCGACTACGGCGCATACGAGTTGGCACGGATGGTGGTTACCGGCATTCGCAAAGTGGATGCGGCTCTTGCAGGTGATCTTGCCAGCCACCTCTTACCCGATGCGGTGGCATTTGATCCGCGAAAGCCGGACCCACCCGAACACTTCAACCTGGCCAACTAAGGTACCCCGAGGGAACGCATGTCAGGCAACTCATTTTCACGCCGAGAATTCATCGCCGCTGGCCTGTCGGGCACCGCCGCCGCGTCAATAGCGCCGACCGCTGCGGCTGCGTCTCCAGTGCTGGCCACGAGCGAGGCAGCGCCGCCGATCGCACTGATCAACCCCGGCCCTGGCGCCTGGGCCCGTTGGCTCGACGGTCACGCGCCGGCCATCAACACCGGCGTAACCTGGGGAGTTCCGTGGCCCCGAGGCAAACACGGCGGTCCGAGGTCTGGCGCGGGGCATGAGGCCAACACGGCGCGTCATTTTTCCCTACGCGAGCCGGATGGCGCGCTGATTCCACTGCAAAGTTGGCCATTGGCCTATTGGCCGGACGGCTCGTTGAAATGGACCGCGCACGCGCTTCCCGTCAACGCAAAGGCCGGTGCAGGCCCATGGGAGATCGTGGCCGCCAGCAAGCCCGTCATGCCAGATGGGCGTGTCAGTGTGAAGGAAGAGGCCGCAGTAGTAGACGTTGACACTGGAGTCATTGCCTGCCGGATCAATCGAACCGGACGCTTCGTGATTGATTCCATTTACCGCAACGGACACGTGTCACTGCGGGACGGCCGCCTGGTATTGCTGAGTCAGGATCACCCCGACACCGCCGAAGGAGCGGTCCAACACCAGGCATTTGAAAGCCATGTTGATAAAGTGGTCGTCGAGCAGCGCGGGCCAATCCGAGCAGTCATCAGGATCGAAGGCAAGCACGAAGGCAGGAGTGGCAGACGCTGGCTGCCGTTCACACTGCGCCTCTATTTCTACTCGCAAAGCGACAATGTGCGAGTGATGCACACCATTGTGTTCGATGGCGATGAATCGCGCGACTTCATCCGCGGAGTCGGATTCCGGTTTGCCATGCCCCTGGCGCCGGAAATGCCGCCCCACAACCGGCACGTCCGCTTCTGCGCAGACGGTGTGTTCAACGAAGCGGTACGCGGGTTGACCGGTTTGCGACGTGACCCCGGTAAACGTGCGCGCCAAGAGCAGTTGGACGGACTCAATGTGACATCCATCGCTCCGGACGTCGAGTCACTGCTCCAGTTCGTTCCTACCTTTGGAGACTGGACACTGCTGCAACCCACGGCAGACTCCTTCCTGATTCGAAAAAGAACGAAGGATGGCCATGCGTGGCTGGATGCCAATCGCGGTCGGCGCGCCTCTGGCCTCGGTTATGCAGGCACGCCGCAAGGAGGCGTAGCGTTTGGTATCCGCAACTTCTGGCAGAGCCATCCCGCGCAGTTGGACGTTCGCGGGATGGCCGGCGACGCAGCCGAAGTGACTCTCTGGGTCTGGGCACCGGAGAGCGGCCCGATGGACCTGCGCTTCTATCACGACGGGATGGGCCAGGACACCTACGAGAAACAACGCAAAGGACTCGACATCACCTACGAGGACTACGAACCCGGATTCGGCACACCGGTCGGAGTCGCGCGCACGAGTGAGATGTCTCTGTGGATCCTCCCGGGCACTCCAACGCGAGAAAGGCTCGTGGAACTGGCCGAAGCGCTACGCAACCCGCCGGCCATAGTGGCCACGCCGCAAACCCTGCAGGATTCAGGGGTATTCGCCCGCTCCTTCGCCCGGCCACCGCTCGAAACTCCAGCGGCCAAACACATAGAAGAAAGGCTCGACTGGCTATTTGATTTTTATCAGGGTCAACAGGATGAGAGAAGCTGGTATGGCTTCTGGAACTACGGCGACGTCATGCACACCTACGATACAGACCGACACGTCTGGCGCTACGACGTAGGAGGCTTCGCGTGGGATAACTCCGAGCTGTCGACGGATATCTGGCTGTGGCTTTATTTCCTACGCAGCGGGCGGCCGGAAGTCTTCCGATTCGCCGAAGCAATGACCCGTCATACCGGTGAGGTTGATGTTCACCATCTCGGGCGATTTGCGCCGCTCGGCTCCCGTCACAATGTCATGCACTGGGGATGCAGTGCCAAGCAGATGCGGATCAGCACAGCTGCGAATCGCCGCTATTACTACTATCTCACGGCCGACGAACGGGTCGGCGATCTGATGCGCGAGCAAATAGAGGCCGCCAGAACGTTGCGCACGATTCAACCCGGACGCAAATTGGAGGAAGCACGGCCGCTGCCTGACCCAAATGGCGACCGGGCGTGGCTCGGTTTCGGTACCGACTGGGGTTCGATCTCCGGGGCCTGGCTCACGGAATGGGAGCGTACCGGCGACCCTGAAATGCGCGCGAGGTTACATGAGAGTATGCGGACAATCGGAGCTCAGCCTCGCGGCTTCCTGACCGGCGGCGGCTGGATGAATCTGACAACGGGAGCGTTTGATATTTCCAGCAACGATAAAGTGAGCGTCTCCCACCTGAGTGCCGCGTTCGGGCTTCCTGAAGTCTGTGCGGAACTCGTTGAGTTGTTGCCGATCCCGGAGTTCGAGCGCGCGTGGGTTCAATATTGCGAGCTTTTCAATGCACCGCCCGATGAGCAGAAGCGGGTTCTGGGAGTGGTCCTTGCGCCGCTCAATCTCGAGCAGGGACACGCGCGACTGACGGCGTTTGCCGCCCACAAGCGCAAGGACGCGGCCCTGGCTGCACGGGCCTGGCAAGAGTTCGAGGCGGGCAAGGGTGGCGTCGAGCCGGGTTCGTGTTTCGAGTCCAGGCGCATCGAGACGCCCGAGGTGCTCAACCCGGTCGACGAAGTTGCCTGGATCTCAACCAACACTTCGGCACAATGGGCACTGGCTGCAATTGAGTGTCTCGCGTATGCCGGCGATGCGGTTTCAACGATTCGCGACTTCGATGCCGGGTGCACGCTGTGATGACGTTCGCACCGGATTCTTCCCCCAGAGCTGTTCAAACGGCCAACCCGTCAGATCCTGGAGGATCTGTCTGTCCTCATCCGATGGCGGAGTGCTCTCTCCCCGCTTGAAACGCGCGATCTCGCGCAGCAGAACCGCATGCGTCTGCTGCGTGAGCCTGAACCGAAATGAGATAGCAATTCCCATCAGGAGGAGGATGATCGGGCCTGCGACCAACACGATGGTAATGGTCTCATTCGCAAGCGCGCTCTGACTCGCCGCCCCCGGAACGAATCCGCTCAGACCGAGTATCCAGCCAACCGTCATCACGGCCGCGGCCATAGTGGTTTTGCGCGTTATGACCATGACGCCGGAAAACACTCCGGGTCGGCGTTCGGCCGTGACAATCTCATCTACCTCTGCAATGTAGTTGTAGATATTCCAGGGAATGAAATTCAGGCCGCCGCGACCGAAGCCGGCGATCAGCACCGGGATGTATAGTAGTGTGGTCAACGACGTCGGGTGCAATACATACAGGCACGCGAGTCCGACGATCCCAACGATATAAATAATGCTGGCAAGCCGAAAAGCCGGCGCGGGCTGCAGCCGCAGGATCAAGGGGATGAAACAGATCACCGCGATCAGCTGCGCAAAGGCCATCGCGCCCATCTGTGCCGACGCGAGCGCGACATTGCCTGCGAGCACGAAGACCACAAAGTAGGTAAAGACCGCGTTGAATATGTCCTGGCTGATATAACCGCCGAGATACATGCCCAGGTGAAGGCGAAATGCCCGGATGCGCAGCGTTGAGATCACGTTGTGGAAGAGGTTGCCGAGAATCCCGGGCACAGTTGCCGGCGCGGTCGCTGCTGTCGGTGCGGTGGCTTCGCGCTCCCAGCTGAACTGATGAGTAATCCACACGACCACCATGAAAAGCGCGCTGAAGGCGATGCCCATGTAGAGGAACGTGTCAGCGGAGTCCTTGCCGCCCAACACGTTGATGATCAGGTTGGGCAGGATGCCGGCCAGGATCGCCGAAACCTGGGCACAGATCAGACGGACGCCGGCGAACTTGCTCAGTTGCTGGTAGTCATCTGTCATTTCGGGCGCGAGTGCGCTATAGGGCACCAGAACCGAGGCGTATGTCAGCTCAAAGAAAACATAGGTGCACAGATAATACAGGTAAGTATGCCCGCTCACCCACATCAGTGCGAAGCTGGGTAACAAGGGGACAGCACACAGCAGGAATACCCGCCGCCTGCCAAACCGCCGACCGAGTCGTGTAGCGCCGATGCTGTCGGAGATATGCCCGAGGAGGGGACTCCATACCGCATCCAACAGGCGCGCTATCGCAAAGATGCCGGACGCCTGAACAGTCGTCAGACCGCAAAAGGTGGAGTAGAAAAACAGGATCCAGCCGGCAATGACGGCCATCGACCCGGCGCCGAAAACATCGGCGACGCCGTAAGTCAGGTAATGATAGGGGCGGACCGTGCGTGTGCCTGGAACCATTACCGCTCAGATGTAGCGGGTTGAGAATTCGGCCAGGGCCAGAATGGCCATGGCCTGCCCATAGGGCATCGAGGTCAGAGGCACGTCCTTGTATCCCTGCAGCGTTTCAAACACTGGAGTGCCGAACGACACGTTCTGCAACTCGCCTGCGGCGCTGATCTGGCCGAGCACCGCCTTGATCGCCCGGATTCCCACCTCCTCATAGGCAGTGTCGAGATGACCCATTCGTACACCTTTGAGGATCCCATAAGCGAATCCCGCTGTAGCCGATGCTTCACAATAGGAAGTGGGATCGTCGATCAGCGTGTGCCATAGCCCGCTTTGATCCTGGTGCGAGGCGAGTGTTTTGACCTGCGTGTGTAAGGTCTCGACGAGGAACTCGCGTATCGCATCGCCTGGCTCGAGGTCCAACAGGTCGATGAATTCCGGAATGGCAATGGTGACCCAGGCATTGCCGCGCGCCCAGCGGGCACGCGCGAAATGATGGCGTCCAGCGAAGGTCCATCCATGGAACCACAGCCCGGTCGCGGGATCGGAAAGATATTTCGCGTGGAGCAGGAACTGGCGCTTGGCCTCTTCGATGTAGGCAGGACGTCCGAGCAGGAGTCCGATCCTGGCAAGCGGCAGGGCGCACATCATCAGCGTGTCGTCCCAGAGCTGCTGTGGGTTCTCGCTGTTGAATACGATGTGCTGCAGCCCGTTTTCCTCCGTTCGCGGCATCCCGCGCATGATCCATTCACCCCACACATCGAGGTAGGGCAGGAATGTCCGGTCGCCCGTGCGCTCGACGAGACAGGCGGCAGTCAGAAATGGCGCGACGGTGTTGACGTTCTTGGTCGGCGTTCCGGCGGCAAAGCGGTTGCGAAACCAGTCCTGCATGATCCTGAGCGCCTGCGGGTCGCCGGTGAGCTCCCAATGCTTGAATATTCCGTAGAGCCCGATCCCATGCGTCCATTCCCAATCGTTCCAGCCCTTGGTGTCGATGACGCGGCCATCATCGAGCCGCAACAGGAACTTCCCCGACTCGTCCTTAATGTTGACCATGTTGTCGATCAGGCGACGGACTGCATCGTTCACCTGCGCATAGGGAATGGCATGCACAATAGGCGGCATCAGTGACTTCCTCGGGACCAGACTGAGTAATCGGGTGCGGCAACGAGCTCGATCGGCACACCGCCACGCGCGGCACGAAGGACCATGAGCTTCAGAGGCTCGAGCGCATTCTCTGATTTACCGTCGCTCGTTACAGCGAGAGCGAGTGTATTGGTGCCATTCGGATTGATGATACCAGGCGGAAGCACGAAAACGCGCTGTGGCCCGATGTGGGCAATGAACTGCCCCATGTTCCAACCATTGACGAAAATCAGGGCACGGTAAGAGCGCTTCGAGCGGACCGCGTGCGTGTCGCCAAACCCGAGGCCCAACTGCACATCGTGATCGGCCGGCATGTTCAGCTCGAAGCGGGTACGCAACCAGGTCGTGCCCGCCGGTATGGGCGATCCGGGAGAGGCAGGTGCCCAACCTGCGGTTGGCGCATTGGGCAGGTACCAGCCATTCAACTCGCCAAACGAGCCGCCGGCATTCATCACGCCCCGAGGGCTGTCGCGGAGCTGCTCGCTCATCCCCTCGATCTTCCAGGTGATCGGTACCGAGAAACGTGCACCCGAGGGTGTCGATAGCGAGGCAGAGATCAGGCCGCGGCCTTCTTTGTGCGCTTCATCGGCCATCAGATCCCAATTGTGCCCGTCATTGCGCACCATGACGGCAATAGTGTGCGTCTGACCTTTGGAGAGTGCACCAGGAGGTAAAGTAAACGTTGCGCTGCCAACCGTGGGCGGACGATCCTGGCCGGTGGAGAGCTCGTCCTGGCCGAGAAAGTGACCATCGATCCAGATCTGCAGCAGCCCGGCACCGCCTGCACCGTAGACGAGCTCGAGGCGCGATGACACACCGTCACCCCGATAGCTCCCGCGATACCAGACATCGCCTTGGTGGAAGCCATAGTCGTCCATGGTCAGTACCGGTAACCCGGAAGGCGGTTTGGTGGTACTCGAGGTGTTAGTCTTTGACGCGGGTTCCCAGGCTGAGTCGTCGAATTCGCCTGCAGACGCCGGAGATCCCTGCCGACGAAGCCATTGACCTCTCCAGATATCCGGCAGGGTTACCGGATCGACGCCTGCCAGAGATCCTGTCGACTGTAAGCTGCCACTGGCAGTTGAATTCACTGGGATGGCTTTGCCGTTCCAACTGACCGTGCCGACGGAAGCGGGCGCCCAGACTTCCAACCGTGATGGCGACGTCGTGTCGCCCGTGAGCGCCAGCGCGGTCCCTGAAATCGACGCCTCGCGCACAAGCGCTGGGCCGCGCACGAGGACCGCGCCGGCGGGGTCGATGTTGTGGCTCGGATTCCAGAAAGTCTGTGCCGTTTCCTCATCCGCCAGCAGAAGTAACAGGCTCGCCCGTCCGCCACCGCTGATCAGTACACGTCGCAGGCCTCTGTGCACCCAGTTGAGGAAGAGATCGCCGGTCGCAGCTTCATAGCGAGATGCCACTTCTCCTTCCAGCACGCGCACTTCAGGCGCGGTTCGATACCGCAGTACCGTTTCGCCGTCTTCCCCGGGCCGTCCATAGAGTAGAGCGATGTCCCGGTCATCCCGAGGTATTACGATTTGAAGTTGGGACGTCGAATAGACGAGCCGCTGTCGGCCGAGATCGTAGGCGGCCAGCAGTAGCTTCGAATCCTGCCCGTTGATCCGCAATTTTCCGGTACGGGGAATCGTGTAATGACCGTCCGCGGTATCAATCGTGAATCGAAAACCATCATCGCCCAGAGCGCTCGACGGACTGTGCATCGCGACGATGAGATGGGCACCGTTGTCCGGATTAACGTTGTGATAGAGCTTGATGTGATCCGCTGAGGGTTGGATAGCAGGACCGTTGGTCATTCCGGCGAGCGTCATTTGCGTGGCGCTGACAAACTCGCCCAATTGCTTCAGAACCAGAGCCTTGGGGCGAAGTCCCCGTGCTTCATCAATCGCAGCGCCGTAGTCGTACGAAGAGTACACAACAGGTGCGGGTTGCCAACCCCATGACGTGCCGCCAAAAGCCATGTAGAAGCTTTGGACGGTGAGCCCGTTGGCAATGTTGGTGCCGTAGAACACGCGCTCATAACCGCCGCCCGAGCGCTCGGCCTGGCAGCCGTACAGGCCATTGCTGCCCCAATAGTCGAACCAGCCGTTGCCGAATTCCGCTGTGAATCCGGGCGTCAATGGCGACGCGCTCGAGCCACCACGGGCACCGCCGATTCCGTACCAGCCGAAATCGGGAGCAACTGCCGGTGCACCGGGCGTTGCATCGAACCGGCAACTTCCTCCCGGATAACTGTCCCATGCATACAGATCCACCGGCCCAACAGCCGTCCTGGGCACGGTCGAATTGCGCGGTACCCAATTCCCATTGCGGCCCATGTCATTGTGGAAGAGCGGTACGGTGATTCCATCAGCCCGGGCGCGATCGGCCAGATGTTGCATGTAACGTGCATGCTCCGGCGTGGGGTCGGGCAGTTCGTTCTCGATCTGATAGGCGATGATGGTTCCACCACCCTCGGTCAGCTGATGACGCGCGACAATGGGATTGATGTGGGCGTACCACTCATCGACCGCCTGGAGATACTCCGGCGCATCGGTTCGCGCCTTTGCATGTTGAGTCACCAGCCACGTTGGAAAGCCGCCGCGCGACAGTTCCGCGTTTACGTAGGGCCCAACGCGTACGATAACGTAAAGACCCGCTTCTTCGGCCATGCGCAGGGCCGCGTCGATATCGCGAACACCGGAGAAGTCATAGTTTCCCGGGCTCGGCGTGTAGTAGCCCCAGGGAAAGTAGAACGACACGGTGTTGAAGCCGGCCGCGCGCATTTTCTGCAGAACATCGCGCCAGGCACCCGGACTCGGCAGCCGGGAAGGATGTATTTCACCGGACCAGATGAAGACTCGCTGGTCGTCGATTTTCAGGGACCGGCTGTCCCAGGTGATGTTGTGTGCCGCTTCGAGCGGCGTTGCCGACAGGGCTGCCAGGAGTGCGGCGGCAACAATGTGTTGACTCATCCGGAGCATCCACATCAATCCATGTGGAACATGGGCGTGAGGACCTGATCGATGGGTTTGTTGGTCGAATCCACCTCCATCAGCTCAGCCATGGAGTCCCACCAGCGACGCATGATGGGCAGCGAGGGGAGCCTGTCGCGCGTGTTGTCCGGTGTCAGGCGCAGGACCGCAAAGAGAGTGAGCGTGGCCGGATCGAGAAAAATGGAGTAGTCGCGGATACCGGCCGCGGTGAGCGCGGCTTTCAGCTCGGGCCAGATCTCGTCGTGCCGCCGGCGGTATTCCTGCTCGCGCCCGGGTTTGAGCCGCATCAGAAAGGCGATCTGTTCCATCCGGCACCCCCTCCGCACGACCCAGATCGGTCGTTATCGCTCGAAATCTATCATTATCGTTCGGATATGCAAGACAGTCGTTGCGGCCGCGCCAGGAGCCCCGCCGCCCATACAGCGCGATTCCCGGCTTGACAGCGCAAGCACTTAATGGTTCATAATTGTTCAGAAGTGCTCAATTTGGATCATTCGTGGCCAAATTTGAAAAAGAGGGGGAGCATGGCATGACGGCATCATTGGGGTTGCGTTGTAGAGGCGCCGCGGTGGCTGCGACCGTCGCGTCACTGTTGGCACTGAGCGGACGGGCACGCGCTGCCGATGCGGCTGCTGACGGGCCAGCGGCCGCGGACACACCCAGGCAGGAGTTGCAGACGATCACGGTGACCGGCATCCGCAAGAGCCTGGAGGATGCGCTCAGTGTGAAACGCGACGCGCTTCAGGTGATTGATGCGATCTCTGCCGAGGACATCGGCAAATTCCCCGACAAGGACATCGGTGAAGCGCTGCAACGGGTGACTGGCGTGCAGATCAACCGCTCATCGGGTGGAGAGGGCAGCACCGTAACCATCCGCGGCGCCGATCCTGGCATGACGCGCGTGGAAATCAACGGAACGGCCGCCCTGTCCCTGACACCTAACGCAACTGATCGCGCCGTGGACTTTCGCGATCTCCCGGTTGAGTTCGTCAAGACCATCGAGGTAGTCAAGTCACCAACTGCTGACACGGTGGAGGGCGGTGTAGGCGGTACGGTACGCGTCTTCACGCGCCGTCCTTTCGATAGCAACGGCGACTTCTTCGCCGGCTCGGCCCAGGGAATCTATTCCAACCTGGCGCAAACCTACGACCCCAAGCTGGCGCTCATTGGCAGCAAGCTGTTCTTTGACGACCGGTTCGGTGTGTTGCTGTCCGGCACGTTTGAGAAGGATCACGAGTACGACGGCCAGGCATTGACCACCGGGTGGCTGCGGCAGTCCAAGAGCGTGAGCGCTCAGGGTTCGCCGGCAAACCCCTGCGGCTCATTCTTCGGCCCCTCGGCCCCGACAACCTGCGGTGCCGGCTACAAGGACTACAACGGAGCCACGCAAGGCGACTGGTATCCACAGATTCCGCGCTACCTGAACAATCGCCGCGCCACCACTCGTGAGGCGCTCAGCACCGTCCTCGAATATCGTCCCATCGACAAGGTCAAACTGTTCTGGGACGTAACTTTCGCGCACGCCCGGGAAAACGTCGATAACCAGGCGCTGCAGCTCAACGACGCGGGCGGTCTCTTCGATTACGGCAACACGACAGTGGGCGCGGATAACACTGTTTCCCACATTGTCGAGACCAGCAACGGCTCGCAGGCCGCTACCGGCTGTGCTACCAAAAATACCACTGCCGGGTGTCTGCCGCTCGATCTGACTTTCCGCAACATTCTCGGCTACCTGACGCGCACGCAGCTGACGACGGCGATCGGAGGAGCGTTCGACATCACCGACGAGCTCGCGTTCGACATGCGCTACGACTACGCAGGCGCCAAGGTCAACAATCAGGAAACTGACGCCACCGGTACCCAGTACGGTACACCGTCATCGGTTGTCGACTACACCGGGTCGCTGCATGCACCGGACATTTCACTGCCAGGCACCGATCTCGTGCACGGGTCCGGTATCAATGACCTGGATGCCTACTACACCCCGGTGATCGATAAATCCATGGAGAGGTCGTATCAGGCGAATCTGACCTACGAGCCGGAAGGCGCGCGCTGGTTGTCAATGAAGACAGGCGTTTACGGCCACAACTATTCAGTCGACCAATCCTCCTGGGGGAAGCGGATCACCCTGAGTTGTCGCGGCACCCTGGCCAGCGGTAACCGGCTCGTTGACAACGTCCCTTGCTCGACGATCAGCGGCATCGTGGGCTCTACCGGTACGACCAATCCCATTCCGTTCTACAACACCGGGAACCTGGGATTCGACGACGAGGTGCGGACGTGGTTGGATCTGAACCAGAATACGATCAATGCCGTCGAGAATGCCTCCGGCGTCAACATCTATGATCTGACGACCCCCAATCCAAACACGGGCACTCAGAACAGCTTCCAGACCTTTCTCTCCAACTGGACGGTGGCGGAAAAGACGGTCGACGGATACGCCCAGTTCATGTTCGACTTCCGGGATCTGGGTTTTCCCATGACCGGCAACTTCGGTTGGCGGCAAGTCAGCACCAATACCACCACCACCGGCTTTACTCAGGTGACGTGCGCGACCTGTACGCCGACGGTGACATTCCCCATCGCCACCATCAAAGGTCACAATTCGCAGGGACTGCCGTCCGCAAACCTCAAGTTCGACATCCTGCCCGACAAGCTGATTGCACGCTTTGCCTACGGCAAGGTGATGTCGCGGCCCGCTCCCAGTCAGATCGCAATCGGCCGCAAGCTCGATATAGTCGGTCTCACGGGATCGCAGGGAAATCCGAACCTGCTCCCGTTTGTGGCGAGCGATTACGATGCGGGCATCGAGTGGTATCCACACGGCATCAACTACGTCTCGGTGGACTTGTTTGAGAAGGATATTTCGAGATTCATCCAGAACACGACCCAACCCACCACCATTGACAATATTACTTACAGCCTGACTTACCCGGTCAACGGCAATCAGCCCGTCAAGATCCGCGGTGTCGAGGCCGGCTTCCAATATGGTCTCGACTGGCTGCCGGGTGTGTTGAATGGAATCGGGGTTCTGGCCAATGCGACGTATCAGACAGATCACGGCTACAACCAGCGCAGCTTGCTCGATGGCGCAGCGCTGCATTTCCCCGGCCTGTCGCGCACCGCTTACAACGCGTCGATCTTTTACGAGAAAGGCGGCTTCAGCACGCGCGTGTCGTACGTCTGGCGCTCGAGCTGGCTGATTACCGCTGCCGGGCGCGGCAATCTGCCGGAATTCAACAGCTCCTATGGCGAGCTGGACCTGTCCGCGAGCTACAGTTTCTTCAAGAATTTCGAAGTGTTCTTCGATGCCATCAACCTGACGGATTCGCAGCTCGAGCAGTACAACGCGCCGGCACGGCCGATTCTGTTCGATACCTTCGGATCTCGTTACTTCTTCGGAGTCCGATTCAAATACTGAGCCATGGAAATCCCGGTCATTCACGTTACGCATGGTTTTCGCTGCGGTGCCATGCATTACGGACGTGTCAGACTGAGCTGTGGTGTGCGTAGAATGGCGAATATGCACGCAAATGAGCGCGACCGGGTCATCCTGAGCCTGCTCGATGAGCACGGATTCATATCGTTACGCGACCTGACTCAGTGGGTGGATACGTCATCTGCAACCTTGCGGCGCGATCTCGAGAGACTGCGGATGAGCGGCAAGCTGACGCGCGTCCGAGGCGGCGTGCAGTCGGCCAATGGAACTGATCGTAACGGCGGCAGCCCTCTGCGGGGCGTGCCTTTCCACGAGAATGTCCATCTCCACCGTGGCGCCAAGGAGGCTATCGGCAAAGCGGCGGCGCAGCTGTGTCGGCCTGGGGATGCGGTGATCATCGATGGCGGCAGCACGACTTTGCAGATGTGCTCGCATCTCGAGCCGTTGCGCCTGCAGGTCTTTACCAATTCGCTGCATATCGTCAGCGCGTTGTTGCCTCAGCAACATACGCGGGTGGCCATTCCCGGCGGCGTGGTGTTCCGTGAGCAGAACATCATCCTCCATCCGTTTGACGACACGACGACGTATCGTTTTCACGCCTCACTGATGTTTGTCGGTGCCGCCGCGGTCACGCGGTACGGGCTGATGAAGAACGACGTCATGCAGGTGCAGGCAGAGCGCAAGCTGCTGGCCCTCGCGGAAAAAGTGGTTGCGTTGGTGGACAGCAGCAAGTTCTCAGCGTCCGCGGCGCATTCGCTCTGCGAGTTGAGCCGGGTGCATACCCTGATCACGGACCGGGGGCTCGATGAGACTTCTGCGAAACTGCTGAAGAGTCACGACATCGAAGTAATCACTGTCGATGCAGGGAGGAAGAGACGTTGATGACCGCGCTCGTTCTTGCAGCCGCGTTGCTTACGCAGGCGCAGGAACCCCCCACGGATTGGGTCGATCCTGATACCGGACATCGGGTGGTGAGACTCTCGACGCAACCCGGCAGCGCCAGCCTCTATTTCAACTACAACGGCTATACCTCCGACGGGTCGCGCCTGCTGTTCTCCACTCCGGACGGTATCTCCGCTGTAGATCTTCGGAGTCACCGGATCACCCCGGTCGTCCATGGCAAAGTACGGTTCCTCTTTGTCGGGCGGCGCACGAATCTCGTCTATTACTCCAAGCCGGACCGCGACGCCGGTACGGCTCCGGTCGGTTCCGGAGCGATCTACGCGGCAGATATCGCAACCGGCAAATCGAGGGAAGTCACGCGTGTAGAGCGCGGCGGCATTGGATCTATCAACGCGGATGAGACGTTGTTGGCTGGCGCTTCCGCCGAGCGTGATGTGCCGCTCGCCTCAGGAGACACGCCACGTGTCGGTCCTGACGGCAAGCCGCTGGTGTATGCGGATTCGAGGGAGGTGGGGCTCAATGAACGTCTCGAGGCTCACATTCCCATGGAGTTGTTTACCGTCAATTTGCGAACCGGGGAGCGCAAGGTCGTCCTCCGCTCCACAGACTGGCTCAACCACGTACAGTTCTCTCCAACTGACCCCGGATTGATTCTGTTTTGCCACGAGGGTCCCTGGCACAAGGTGGATCGCATCTGGACAATCCGCACCGATGGAACCGGGCTGACGAAGATTCACAAACGCACCATGAACATGGAGATCGCGGGCCACGAGTTCTTCAGCCCCGACGGCCGCACCATCTGGTACGATCTGCAGACGCCACGGGGCGAGGATTTCTGGCTGGCCGGCTATGAGATCGCCACCGGTACCCGGACCTGGTATCACCTGGCACGGGACGAGTGGTCCGTACATTTCAACATCGCACCAGACGGTCGCTCCTTTATCGGGGATGGCGGCGACCCCGATATGGTTGCACATGCGAAGGATGGGAAGTGGCTGTACCTGTTCGCCCCTGAAACGATCCCTAACGCTGCGGGTATTGCCGCTCCGGATCAGAGCGAGTTGATTCATCCCGGCGTGCTGCATTCGCAGCGCCTGGTCAACATGGCCGCACATCAGTACGAGCTGGAGCCGAACGCGACGTTTACACCGGATGGTAAATGGGTCGTGTTCCGATCCAACATGCATGGAGCTTCGCAGGTCTATGCTGTCGAAGTTGCCAAGGCGCATTGAGAGCGCCTCTGCGGGTTTAACATGATTCCACGCCGTACACTGCTTCAAATGGGACTCGCTGCGACGGCCCCTTCAATAATGACAGCCTGCGCGACAGGCGTGAGTCCGACTGCCGCCCAACAGCCGGAATTGAAGCCGGCGCTGCAGCCGGCTGGGACCGCCATCGACCTCTGGCCCGGTCCCGCGCCTGGAGGTGAGCATGTCACAGTGGTACAAGCCGAAGTTGAGCGTTCGCACGATCCCAACTTCCATGATGTCGCCATCGTCCACACCACCAAGCCCACCCTGACGTACTTTCGTCCGCAGACACCCAATGGCGCCTCGGTGCTCATCATCCCGGGTGGCAGCTATCAACGTGTTGTGGTTGGCAAGGAGGGATATGAGATCGCCAACTGGCTGACCAGCCACGGCGTAGCGGCTTTCGTGCTGCTTTACCGGCTCCCGGCTGACGGCTGGAGTGCCGGACCCGACGCTCCGCTGCAGGATGCGCAGAGAGCAATTCGCCTCATCCGGAAGCAGGCAACCCTGTTGGGACTCGATCCTAACCGAGTGGCAGTGATGGGTTTCTCCGCCGGAGGACATCTCGCGGCACGTTCGGCCACGCGCTTCGCGTCGAAGACCTACGACCCGGTCGACGAAGCTGATGCGCTCTGCGCGCGCCCCGATCTGGCGGCGCTGGGATATGCGGTGATTTCCTTCAAAGAGGGTGTGGCCCACATGGGCTCACGTACACAGATGCTCGGCGCCAACCCTGACGCCGCTAAAGTTGACGCCTATTCTGCAGAAGTTGATGTCCCATCTGACACACCACCCTCCTTTCTGATGTGTGCGGCGGACGATGCCACCGTCCCCCCTGATAATTCCATTCTCATGTTCCAATCACTTCGGCGCGCCAAAGTGACTGCGGCACTGCATATCTTCGACGCCGGAGGCCATGGCTTTGGCCTTCACACCGGCGCTGATCCATCGTCAGCTTCCTGGCTCGATCTATTTCTCCTGTGGAGCCGCGGCCACGGGTTCGTGTGACCGCGTGTTGCATTGCGCCACGCGCAGTTGACGCTGCTTTCCAGGCTATGTGCTAGCATCCTCCCCGTCCTGCAGGTGTCCAGGCCCGTGTTTCTTTGCGGGCCGATCAATAACTAAAATCGGATGGAGGACGTATGAGAGCGCCCAGACTTTCTTTGGTTGGGATGATGCTGGCTCTGGCATTGCCGCTGTTGGTCATGGCGGCGGATGCAACCGATCCGGCTGTCGGCACGTGGAAGCTCGATGTCGCAAAATCAACGTACCATGGCGTGGCCGCTCCGAAAAGCGAGACGCGCATCTATGAATCCACCGCGGACGGAATGAAGCTGACGACCAAGTCGGAAACCGCCTCAGGTGAGCAGGCGGGTACGGAAACAACTTTCAAATATGACGGCAAAGACTATCCGATCAGCGGCAGCAAGCTTTTTGACACGGTTGCAGTGTCGCGCGTCGATAGTCACACCGCGAAGTCGGTTCTCAAAAAGGGTGGCAAGGAGGTCGGGCATTTCACGCGGGTGGTATCTCATGATGGCAAAACTTTGAAGACGACGACCAAGGTCACCGGTCCCAGCGGCGGGGCGATTTCGGAACGACAGGTTTATACGAAGCAGTAGGTGACGGTGAGCTCACAACGCAGCCCTCGCGGCCGGTTGGCGAGGGTCTGCATTCTTTACGCCAGCGGCGCGCGTCCGGTACAACGAATACAACACTCCGGCCGCCAGCAGGCCGACGGTGATTGAGAGCGAGGCCCAGGCCGGCATCGTTCCGATCACATCGGTGGCCAGGATTTTGCCACCCACAAAGACCAACACCGCCGCCAGCGCATAGCGCAGGTAGTGAAAACGCTCTGTCAGGTCGGCCAGGCTGAAGTACAGCGCTCTCAGGCCCAGGACGGCGAAAATGTTGGACGTGTAGACGATGAAGGGGTCCTGGGTGACTGCGAAGACCGCGGGCACCGAATCGATCGCGAACACCAGGTCCAGCAGCTCGATCAGCACCAAGGCGAGAAACAAGGGAGTGGCCCACAATCGCCTGGGCCCACGGGGCCGGTCAGGCGCGTGGGGCGCTCGCGGGTCGATCTCGAGGCCGCGATTGAGGTCCGGCGCCGGGGCGAGGACGAAGAATTGCTTGCCATGGAATCCGGCGGTCACGGGCAGGTGGCGTTGGAACCAGCGCAACAAGGCCTGCGGCATTTGATTCGGTCTTTCCCTGCGGACGAGCATGCCGATACCGGTGACCACCAGTACTGCGCCAAACCCGTAGAGTACCCAGTGGAATGAAGTCACCAGGGCGGCGCCCAACCCGATGAGGATCGCCCGCAGGACGAGCACGCCGAGAATGCCCCAGAGGAGTACTCGATGCTGGTATTCGCGCGGCACGGCGAGCAACGTGAACACCGTTGAGATGAGGAAGATGTTGTCGAGAGCGAGCGTCTTCTCGATGGCATAGCCGGTCAGAAAGGCCATGGCGCTGTCGGCGCCCAGCTGCCAACCGACCCAGGCGGCGAACAGGAGGGCGACGAGGATGTATCCCCCCGACAGCCAAAGACTGCGTTGGAGGCTGATCGCGCTGTTCTTCCGGTTCAGCACGCCCAGGTCGACGACCAACAGAATCAACACGATGGTGCTGAAGATTCCCCAGCGCCACAGAGACGTTTCAAGTGACATGACAGCGGTATGTTGTTTCTATCAGCCGGCGGCCTGCGAAATCACAGTGGGAAGGAGCCGCCGCCTGGATCTGCGACGCTGGAGAAACGACCGGGTTGCGCGCGTGAGCTTCGAGAACGCGACTGCAATTGCTCGATACATGTCAGCGTCAACGTGGGAGACGATCACCGATTTGCCCCGGCGGGGCAGGGTTGCCTGAACCAGGCAGCTTTTATCGACACCGCCGCGCGGACCATTGTTGTCATAAATGCGAACGCGGATGGTACCGGGCGCGTTGGCGCAGCCTTCGGCGTACTGCCGAGCTTCATCCTCGATGGCTTTCTGCAGAGCCCGGCTCAAACTGAAGCCCCGCGATTGAACGTCGATTTGCATTTGAAGCGATCCTTCTTCGTGGAAAGTGGAATCGACTGTAGAGTGGCGCGGAGTCAGAAAAAAGCAGAAAATGAGTTCTCATCACTCAGGAAAAAACTGATGAACGAGGTCCGTTCTCTCAACTTGAAGCACTTGCGCTATTTCGCGGAAGTGGCGCGTCGAGGCTCGGTCGCGCAGGCGGCACGGACGTTGTTTGTGACGCCGCAAACGGTGAGCGGCCAGGTGCAGGAGCTGGAGCTGTCGGTCGGTCAGCCCTTGTTTGAAAGGGCCGGCCGGCGTTTGCGGCTGACCACGGCGGGCGAGAGTGCGTTGGATTACGCGAACCAGATATTCGCCTTGAGTGATGAGCTCGCGCAGGTGCTGCGGGGTGTAGGTAAGCCCAGGAGCATCCGTTTGCGGATCGCCGCCACTGACAGCGTTCCGAAGTTGTTGACTGTGGCGGCACTCGAAAAGGTGATTGAGCGGCACCGCGACCAACTCGAGCTGGAGTGCCGGGAGGGGGCTTACGCGGACCTGTTGGGGCAGCTTGCGGTGGGACAGCTCGATGCGGTGTTGGCGGACGCGCCGGTGCCGGCCAGTCTTGCGCGGGTTCTCGAGGCGAAGATGGTGAGTGAGTCGGGAATGACCTTCCTCGCCGCGAAGCCGCTGGCCAGGCGCCTCGTGCGCGGTTTTCCCCAGAGCCTGCAGGATGCGCCGTTTCTGATCGGTTCAGCGCCCCGTTCGCTTCTCGGCCAGGCGATCCAGGCGTGGTTTGCCCGGCAGGGCGTGCGCGCCCATATCGTGGGCCGCATCGAGGATAGCGCTCTGCTGCAGGGCTTCGCCGCGCGCGGCCTGGGGGTGGCTACTGTTCCGACGTCAATCGCGACGGAAGTTATGAGGCAATCGCATCTCGGGGTCGTGGGCAGTACGGAGGAAGTTCGGCAGACGCTATTTCTGATCCGGCCGCGAGGGCGCCGGCCGCATCAGTTTGTACGGGAGATGGATGAGATGCATCGCGGAATCGGCTGAAGCGCGTGCGATTCAGCGGAAACTTTCTAGAATCAACAGTATAGATCGCCGTTAGGGCGCGCACCCTTGATCCGACATCGGCGCTGCGCCCTGGGATGCCAAGGATTGGCCGCACGGCTTTACTGCATGGATTCAACCTGATTCGTGGTCAGGCACGCTATGACTCCATTGGCGTGTTCTAGAAATATCGATTCCACCGAAGGGCTCCAGTAGCGTCCGGGGCAGAGGTTCAATGGTACGCGCGATGTAGGCAAGGTGTTGCACGACGGTTGCGTGACTTCCGAACACGCGCTGGTACATCCACGTCAGGATCCGACGTCTATAATGTTCATGGCTCGTTCTCGTTCGCACGCATAATTGAGCATTCACGTAGGCAAATGGAATCAAGGTGTAGATGTCTCGCTGTATTGTATGCGTCGGCGCGTTTTACCCGGATGGCTTATCATGCAGGCAGAGACGATCGAACTGCTAAGTGGAAAGGGAACCTTCTCCACGGAGCAGGCGCTCATTCTGGCGGAGGCAATTGACCAAGTGGTTGAAAAGGCGCAGTTCGTGACGGTTCCGTTACTCGATATGCGGATTGCAACAGTGACAGCGCGGATGGACACGGCGGAATCAAAGTTGATCGCACGGATCGAGTCCGGAGAAGCCCGGTTGGAGGCGCGCATCAGTTCGATGGAAACAAAGATCGATGCCAAGTTCGAGCGGTGGACGGTGCGGATCGTCGTCATGATGATTCTGAGCCAGACAGCGCTCGGGCCCATCGGAATGCGAGCGTTTGAATCTATGCGGCAAGTGATCTCCGCCCTCGGTCACTGAGTTTCAGCAGTCGACTCCAAGGGGCCAGGCTTTGGCCGCCGCGCCCGCGACTCGGCGGCGGAATGCGGGAGAAATCCTAGTGATCCTCATCCGACGTCATGAAGTGATACGACCTACGCGGGTGTACGGGTGCTGGGCTGCTGCTGCTGTTGGAGTTCGCCGTCGAAGCGGGCGCAGCGACCGCATCAGTTTGTACGCGAGATGGATGAGTTGCATCACGCGTCTAAATGATTGCCACGGCATCGACGACTTCGGGTCGGCCTGTCACGACACCAGCGCCGCAAAATCCTTCATATCCCGCAGGGCGGCCCAATCCGGGTCGTGCTTGATCCATTCTTTCCGCCATCCCGATCGAACCACCTTCCTCAAACATCTCAGCGCCTCGTTCGGGCGGCCGAGGACCGCATACAGGCAGCCGACGTTATACAACACGGCGGAGTCATTCCCGTCCAGGGCGAGAGCTCGCGCAGCCCAGGCCAATGCAGTCCTGCGGCGGCCGATTCTCGCCAGGCAGCCTGCTCCCAGGTACAGGGCCCGCACATCGCCCGGATTCAAAGCCAGTTGTTGTTTGGCAATCTGGAGCGCCTGCTCGCAGGCGCGTATGCCTGACTGTTGATTTCCCTGGCCTATGTATGCCAATCCCAAAAGCGCGGGTGCCTGGTAATCGTCGACACGCACGGCGGAGGCGGCGCGAAAATGGGGAATTGCTTCCCGATACTTCCCCTGCGCGAGAAACGCGCGCCCGAAAAAATAATGCGCCTCAAAAGAGTCCGGGTTGATCCGGATCGCGGTCTGAAATGCTTCTTCCGCTTCCGGGTAGTTGCGTAAGGTGGATAGAACAACTGCGCGCGACACCTGCGCCTCGGCCAGCCCCGGATTCAAGGCGATCGCCCGCCGGCTCGCGGAGTCGGCCGCGCGCAGGTTCTCCATCGTGGGCTGCCAGTACAAATAGAGGTAGGAGCAGCAATCGGCGAAACCGGCGTGTGCAATCGCGCATTCGGCGTCCAAGCCAATGGCACGGCTGAACAACTCGCGAGCATGCTCGAAACTCTTCCGCCGGAACTGGTGAAACTGTTGGCGGCCCCTGAGGTACAACTCGTACGCGCGTGGATCCCGAGTGGGAAATCGCTCCGGGTCGCGCGGCTGCGGCACAGTCCGATTCGCGAGCCATTCATCGAGCTCAGTTCTGATCGCATGTATGGAACCCAACTTCCGGTGCAGTTGACGATGCACTGGAAGGTGTTCGTCCCGCTCCCAACGCTGCACCGTGCGGACATCGCGATGAAGGTAGGCGCCAATCTGCTTCCACCCACGCAAGGGTTCCTTCACCTCAGGAGCAGGCTTCGACATGATCGCCACCTACGACAAAGAGCGACACGGTTTCTGACGCAGAACGTCGCTTGCGCGGCGGCAATTGTACTCCTAGCCTGCCGTCAAAGCTTCCAATGAGAAGCTGAGGCAGTGGAGGGTCCGGATCATGTCCAGAAGAAGTGCCAGCTTTTCAGTCAGTCGCCGGGATGCGCTCTGTGGCGGCGGTGCAAGCGTTCTGACCGCAATGGTCGCGACATTGATGGGCAACGCGAAGCCGGTCCGTGCCGCGCCCCTCTCCGGGTCAGTTCCCAAAGTCGATTCGCTGGCCGTGCGCATCGTGGTTGATAGTTATCAGTTCGCCGTTGCTCCGGGCAAAACTCTGGAGGGGCTCGAAATCGAGCACTTCGGCTGGGGCCTGCGGCCCGATATCCCGCCAAGCCGCACCCTGTCGAGTGAGTTCGGTCTTGCCATGCATGTGGAATCGCGCCGCGGCACGCGGACCCGCAACCTGCTCGTGGATTTTGGCTATACGCCGCAGGCTCTCATCAACAACATCGAGCTGTTGGGTATCGACCCGGCGCGCCTCGATGCTCTGGTGCTGAGCCATGGACACTACGATCATTTCGGTGGGCTGGTTGGATTTCTTCAGAAGTACCGGTCGAAGCTGCCCGCGAAATTGCCATTCTATGTGGGAGGCGAAGATTGCTTCTGCTCACGTGAGTGGACCGCACCGCCGGTACACGGTGACTTCGGTACGCTCGATCGTCGAGCCTTGAAGGCCGCCAACCTGGCGGTAACGTATGCCGAAGGACCTTCGCTCATCGCCGAGCATGGGTTTACCACCGGTCAGATCGGACTCCAGAGCTTCGAGAAGTTGTTGTCCCCGACCGCCATGAAGGTCGGAGTGGAGAAGGGTTCGGGCTGTTACGCGCAGAGGCTTCCGGAGGGTGAGCGCACCCAGGCCCGGGTTCCGGATCAATTCCGTCATGAGATTGCGACCGTGTTCAACCTGGAGGGCAAGGGGCTGGTGCTGTTGACTTCCTGCAGTCATCGCGGGGTGGTCAATGCAATCGAGCAGGCCCAGGCGGCGTCCGGCATCGAAAAGATCCATGCGCTCATCGGAGGCTTTCACCTGGCCCCCTATCCTCCGGAGTATGTGCGGGCAACCGTCGCCGCGCTGAAAGAGCTCAACATTGACTACATTATTCCGCTTCACTGCACGGGTGAGCCGTTTTACGACGAGGCCCGGGCAGCGATGCCTGGGAAGATCCTGCGTGCCAATACGGGAAGCTGTTTCAGGTTTTCGTGAAGGCTTCGCCGGGCACGCCGCGTGCTACACCGAACGTTTCGGTTTAATCATCAGCAAGTTGTGGGGTGGTGGATGAAGGCTTTTGTGACCTCTCTTTGGCTGAGCGCGGCTGTATCTGCTGCTGCATTTTCGCAGACATCCGTGGAAACGCTGGACGCGCACAGCGACCCGACTCTCGTACCCACCCCGAATGACATTGCTCCCGGCAAGTTGTTGCAAAGCCCGGAGGGCAGCAGAATTGGCACGGTCCGGAATGTCGTGCCGGACTCGATGAGTGGCCGAACTACCTACGTGCTGGTGACTTCGGACGAGGGCGTGACACCCATCCCTTACGCGGCAATGAGTCACCTCCTGCGCGACGCCCACATTGTGATCGATCGTTCCATCTTCGAATCGGCACCGCGATTCAGTGAGGCACAGATCGGTGCCGGATTAGGTGACACCTGGAAGAGGGCGGCCGATCAGTACTGGCACGTGTATCGGTGATGTTGGTCAGCGCTCGCCGAACGCGTACGAAGCGGTCGGCACGTTGAATGCATAGTCGACGAAGGCTTCGCGGCCGACATCTTCGGCCGCGGCCCCGGCGACGACCATCAACGGAATCAAGTGATCCTCACGAGGGTGCGCAAGACGTGCACCCTCGGCACTTTCCCAGTGCACCAATTTGTCGTTCCTGACTCGCCAGTCCGGCTGTGTGATCGCCGAGCTCAGATATTTCCGAAACGTTTCGGCCACATCCGCGGACCCCGGTCGGCCGAATCCGCCCATGTTGTGGTATGTCATTCCACTTCCCATGAGCAGTACACCCTCGTTGCGGAGAGGGCTCAACGCCTGTCCCACACGAATGTGCTCGTCGGGGTCGTAGGTTGGTTTCACTGACAACATGACCACTGGCACATCCGCCTGCGGATACATCAGCATGAGTGGAACGAACGTGCCGTGATCGAAGCCCCGATGGGGGTCCCGCTCCACGGGGAAGGCTGCTTTGGACAGCAGGTGCTCTATCCTTCCGGCAAGCGAGGGTGACCCCGGAGCCGGATATTGAATGTGATATGTATGCTCCGGGAATCCGCCGTAGTCGTACAACATGGGCGGGTGCGCCGAGGTGGACACAGAAAATGTCGGTGCTTCCCAGTGGCCGGTAATGACGACCACGCCCTTGGGTTTTTCCGGCAGGCGGCCGGGGAGTGATGCCAGCTCCCGTTCAGTCCTGGCAAACATCTTCCTCATATCCTCAATGTACGGCCACGGACCGCCGCCGTGAGAAACGAAGTAGACCGGCATCTTGCTCATGTGACCTCTTCCTGTTTCCGCATCCATGACGGGAGTGTAGGGCCGGTACGAGCCGTCCACTAGATGGTAAAATCGGGAAAGACTGTGCAGTGTAATGGACAATATGAATCATTTTGATGCCATTCCCGTGTTTGTGAAAGTCGTGGAGGCCGGGAGCTTTTCAGCGGCGGCACGCCTGCTGGGCATGCCCAAAACGACCGTGAGCGCCAAGGTCGCCGCCCTCGAGAAGCGGTTGGAGCTGAAGCTCATCCAGCGCACCACGCGCAAGCTCCACGTGACCGAAGCGGGCATGAAATACTTCCGCCATTGCTTCAACGCCGTCCACGAGATCGAGATGGGCGAAGCTGCGTTGCAATCAACACAAGGCGAGCCGACCGGCCTGCTCAGAGTGACTGCACCTGTCGACATAGGTCACATGCTGCTGCCGCGAATCACCCGGGCCTATCTCGACAGGTATCCCGGCACGTCGGTCGAGTTGTTGGTGTCCAATCGATTCGTGGACCTGGTCGGGGAGGGCATCGATCTGGCTATTCGCGCCGGCGCGTTGCGGGACTCATCCCTGATCGCCAAGCGCTTCCTGGATGTGGCAGCGACTCTTTGGGCTTCACCGGCCTATCTGCGGCAGCTCGGCAATGTCTCGCATCCTCGTGGCCTGGCCAAGGCTTCATTCATTGTATTCAAGGCAATCAGCACGCTTCGGCTCACAAATGGGAAATCAGTCGTAGAGGTACCGATGACCGGCCGCATCGTTGCGGATGACCTGGAAACCATCAAGGCGCTGGCCATCCTCGATGCAGGCATTGCATACCTGCCGCCTTTCCTTGCAGCCGATGCGGTTGAGGCCGGCAGCCTGGTCCCGGTGCTGCCGAACTGGAAGTCGCAGTCGATGGGCGGTATGTCCTTCGTTTACGCCGGCCGCAAATACACGGCGCCCAAGGTGCAGGCGTTCATTCAGGTCGCCCAGGAAACCGTTACGTTGACGGGTCAGAAATCGTAGGCTAACCCGAGATTGAACATCCGGTCTCTCGCAGGTTCCACCAACCCGCGAGAGATGAATACGCGCGAGTAGTACTTGCGATTGGTGAGATTCGAAATCCCGCCGAGCACCCGGAGGTGCCCGGCAATCGTGTATTCGCCGGAGAAGTCCAACACGGTGTAGCCCGGGATCCGCGCCTGGGTGGCAACGATCGATGTACCTGCCTGTAATATCGGCAGATTGCTGTCCTGGAAGAACTGCGAGGCCACTGAGTCGATGATCAGGCTGGCCTTGTACAACTTGTCCTGCCGAAAAGTGATGCCGGTCTTGAAGATGTAGTCGGGAGCGTACGCCGGTGTCTTGCCGATCTGGGCCGGATTGGTGCTGCTCGTGAACCGGGCATTCAGATAGGTTGCATTCGCAAACACGTCGATATGGCGATAGGCCGGAGCATCAGGCCAGAGACGCAGCAGGTCGTACCAACCCTCCAGCTCGACTCCGCGGCTGCGCGTGTTGCCTGTGTTGACGTCGATGGTCGCCGGCGGTGACTGGCTGAGCTGACGCGCCTCGATGCGGTCGTGCACGTTGACTTGGAACACACTCGCATCGTAGTAGAGCCCGGGCTTGGGCCAACCGTGTACACCCGCCTCGTACGTCACGTACTGCGTAGGATCTGGATTGTTGCCCTGGCTGTAGTTGGTGAAGGGGCTCGCGATATCCAGGTAACGCAGCGGTCGAAATCCCTGAGAGATGTTCAGGTAGGTCTCGTTGCCGTGTCCGAAGTCGTTGCCAATGCCGATTCCGAACAATGGGATGTTCTTGCTATAGGTCGTATCGACCAGATTGCCATGCGTCGCCACAGTTTCGTGCGCCCTCAGCTCTTCGTGATCGAAGCGCGCCGAAGTCACGAGATGAAAGTACCGGAAGCGAAACACATTTTCCGCGAAGACAGCCGCGTAGTTCGTGCGACGCTCATTCCCGTAGGTCCGCCGGCCTGGATCATCATCACGATCAACCAGCGGATTGGGGTTGGAATATTGGTTTTGCGGGCTACGGGAGAAATATGCCGTATAGCCCACTGTAAGCGCGTTGCCGCGTCCCCAGCGGTGCAGGAATCGCCCGTCCAGACCGGTGTAGTGGAAGCGCTGCTCAGACAGGGATGCTGCGAGTGGGGCCAGGACCGCTGAATAGCTGTCAGATCGAGTGATCAGATCCTGATAGCCCGACCACACTTTCTGTGTGAGCGAGTTGTGATCATCCAACGTGTTTTCGTAGGTGATGGCCGCCGTGTAGCGGTCGGTCCACAGACGATCAGCGGGAGTGGTGCTCAAATCGGGCGTAGCATGGAATTGCGCGGCCGTCATGAGTCCGGCGAGACCGCTCTGCACCGAGTACGCATTGAACGTAAAAGTGAGCTTCTGGTTGGCACCAAAACGGTATCCAACGCGCAGATCGCCCGTATTCACATGATAATCGCCATTGAGCCGTTGGCCGGTGGATTGCCGGTGTGAATAGTCAGCCAAGTACTCCCAGTCACCCACCGTCCCTGACAGCCTGTTGAAACTGGAGAACAGGCTGTCGGACCCACCGACCTGTTCGGTCGTGCCGCTCAGGGCCCGATCGAACGTGGGAGCCTGTGAGATGAAGTTGATAACCGGCTGGGGCTCCGGTCCATACAACAGGCCGGATCCGCCGCGAATCATCTGCACTGATTGGATGGTCTGCGGAACGGGAAGATAATAGGCCGTCGGGAATCCGATCCAATCGAGCTCGAGTGGAATGCCATCCTGCATGAGCAGAACGTACTCGCTCTCCTGCGGGTTACCGAGGCCGCGATAGGACAGATTCAGCTGGGTAGGATTCTGCTGCTCGGCGAGAACGAGCCCCGGCAACCGGTCGAAGATCTCGCGCACATTGTTGTCAATGACCGTTGGCTGGTCAGCCAACTCCACCAGAGAGGTTTTTTTCGTGACGGTGATGGTCTGGCCGTTGACCTCCGGCAGCGTGTGCTTGTAACGGGTTTCGCGGTTGAAGAGCCACGGCTTCGTCTGAATGATGACGGGCTTTTCTTTTGAGCCGACATCATCATCCCGGGTCTGTTCGGGCTGCGCTGCATGGGATATGCCAAATGCGGTGACCGCGGCGATGGCAAACGCCGCGCTTTTGTAGTCCAAGTGCTTCTCAATGCCAGAGGCGCAGGTTCTTCGGCAACTCGATCCCCATCCGTGCATCCGCATCGTTGTCTCTTCCCTGGCGTACGCCACCAGCGCCTCCCTCACGGTCATCATCGTCGAAAGCGGTCGGTGGCGGGACGCTCAATGCATGCCCACCCAGAGCTTTGTTGATCGCCGGCATCTCTGCCGAGGTGATGTGTGTGAACTGGGCGGTGACGTCGTTCAACTGGTTTCGCAATGCGGCGATGTTATCCAAGGCATAGGTGCTCGGTGGTCCATCCCAGGTGATGATCGCGCCGTACAGTTGGTCAGTGTGCTCACGCAGGCGCTCTTCCCCGGTAATGGCGCCGCCTTCCGTGGTGGCGACGATCTGTTTGCGAAGCCCGTCGAGCTTGCCATCGAAATCCGCCAGCTTGCGATGTACCGGATCCGTTGCGGGCCGGTCCTTGTCAGCGCCCGCCACCTGCTCGCGAAGTGCCGCGATTTGCCCAAACAGGACCGACTCATCGTTGAAGAGGTCGGCAACTTTCATGGCCGCATCAAACTGCGCCTGCCGATCGGCCAGAGACCATTTGACGCGCCGGTCGAGGCCCACCGTGAACTGAGATTCATATTTCTGGCCGTTCTTTTCGAGCCGTACGGTGTAGACGCCGGGAAGCGCCCGCGGACCCTGAGTGCCCGCCTGCGCGAGTTGCACGGCCGGCGGCACATGAGGCGGCTTCAGGTGCATCGTCCACACGACCCGGTTCAGGCCGCGCCGTGTGCTCCCGGGCAACTCATCAACAACATTACCCTTGGAATCGAGTATCTCGATCTCGAGCTTGCCGAACAAATGGCGGCTCTTCTGGTAGTACGTAATGACGGCGCCAGTGGCCGGGTTGTCGCCGATGAACGAAGCGGCTCCCGCCGGCCAGCCTCCCTGGGCTTCTATGCGTTGTTGTACCGGCTGCGCAGAGACAAAGGTGGCCTCCTTGGACAGCAGGTCTGCAGTCAGATGCCGCAGCGGAGTGATGTCATCGACGATCCACAATCCGCGGCCGTGAGTGGCCAGGATGAGGTCGTTGTCACGCGGTTGAATAGCCAGGTCGCGGACGGCCACCGTGGGAATGTGGCCGCCTTTGAACTGCGCCCAGTGAGCGCCCGCATCGGTGGAGATCCACAGCCCGAACTCCGTCCCCATGAACAGCAGACGCGGCTCAACAGTGTCTTCCTTGATGACGTGTACATAGCCCCGGATCCCTTTCGATTCCTTGGGCGTGGCCAGCGGCGCCCATGTCTTTCCAAAGTCTGTAGTGACATACAGGTAAGGCGCCATATCGCCAAAGGTATGCCGATCCAGGGCGACATAAGCCGTGCCCGCAGCGTATGCGCTGGCTTGTACCCAACTGACCCAGGAGGCCTTGGGCACACCCTTGATGTTGGCCGTGACATTGGTCCAATGCTCACCCGCATCGCGAGTGAGTTGCAGATTGCCGTCGTCGGTACCAACCCAGATGAGCCCTGCGCTCACGGGCGACTCGCTGATGGAATAGATCGTCGTGTGCATTTCAGCCGCGGAGTTGTCGACCGTGATGCCACCCGATTGCTCCTGTTTCTGCTTCTGCGGGTCGTTGGTTGTCAGGTCTGGAGAAATCCGCTGCCAGGACTGACCGTGATCACGCGAGCGGAACAGGAATTGTGCTCCTATGTACAACGTCGCCGGATCGGATGGCGAGAGTGCGATGGGCGTGTTCCAGTTGAATCGCAGCTTGGTGTATTTCTTCAGATCCTCGGGTCCCAGCTTCGGCTGGATGTCCCGGGTTTCGTGGGTGTGGCGGTTGATGCGGCCGATGGTGCCACCCTGCGCCTCGGCATAAATGTAGTCGCTGTCGGTGGGATCGGCATACATCCAGAAGCCGTCGCCACCATACATGTTCTCCCAGCCGGAGCTGGCTATCCCACCGGGATAGGCCGAGTCACCGACCCAGGCTGCATTGTCCTGCAGTCCCCCGTACACGTGGTAGGGATCGGCCGTGTCGATACTGACGTGATAGAACTGCGAGATGGGCAGGTTATCCGTCTTCCACCATTTGTTCGCGCCGTCGTAGGAGATCCACAACCCGCCGTCATCGGCTGCAAAAACATGTTGTGAATTCGTTGGATCGATGAATATGTCGTGCACGTCACCGTGCATGCCGACGAAGCCGCCGATGGTGCTGAAGCTCTTGCCGCCGTCCTCGCTGAGAATCAGGGCGCCGTCGGTTTTGAACACACGATCGGCGTTCCTGGGATCAACAATGAGGTTCGCAAAGTAAAAGGGGCGCCACACCATCCAGGAGCTCTTGTCGCCGCTGTCCCAACTCGTGCCGCCATCGTGCGAGATCAGCAGCTTCGACTCGGTTGACTCCACGAATGCATAGACGACCTTTGCGTCATTCGGTGTATACGAGAGCGCAATGCGGCCATACGGCTTCGGCGGCATGCCATGTTGCGACGGAGCAATCTCACTCCAGGTGCGGCCGGCATCCGTACTCCGATAGAGCCCGCTTCCCGAAGTCGCTTTCGGGCCGTTCCCGCCCGAGCGGAAGGTCCAACCCTGGCGGCGGAAATCCCACAGGCCCGCCATCAGGACATCGGGGTTGGAAGGGTCTATTGCCACGCTGCCGCAGCCCGTTGAGAGGTTGGACCCCTTCAGAACGAGCGCCCACGTTTTGCCGCCATCGACCGTCTTGTAGACACCGCGATCGGCGGAATCGCTCCAGAGCTTTCCGGGAACACAGGCATACACCGTCTCGGACGAGCGCGGATCGACGATGATTTTGGCGACACGCTCCGATTCTTGAAGGCCCACGTGTGTCCAGGATTCACCGCCGTCGGTGGAGCGGTAGATACCATCGCCAATGGAAACGCTGTTGCGTGTCCAGGCTTCACCGGTACCTACCCAGATGTTCTGATGGTTGGACGGGTCGATCGCAATAGCGCCGATGGACTGCACCGGCTGGTCATCAAACACCGGCTTGAAGGTGGTGGCACCGTCAGTCGACTTCCAGATGCCGCCGCTGGCCGCGCCCACAAACAGATTGATCTTGCCGGCCGGGTCGCTGAAGCCCGCAAGCGCTGAGATTCGGCCGCTCATGGCGGCTGAGCCGATGTTACGGGCGCCGAGACCCGAGATCGTGCCGGAATCGATGTCGGGAGCCGCGGTCGCGGCAGCAGCCCACAATCCACCGGACAACACTACAGCGGCCATGGCGATTTGAGATCGCATCCGTCTTCTCCCCGCGATATACACGACCGGCTTACTTGTTTGCCGGGTTGCCCGAATGGGTGTTGGTTGGAAACTGGAACAGGCTGTCCGCAACGGTGGGATTGGCGTCCACTTTCTCGAACTGTACCTTCTGGCGCTCGGTTGAGCCCTTGCGGCCGGACTCGCTCGAGAAGGGCAGGTACACGCCTGCAACCTGCTCGTAGTCACCGTAATCCGTCACGGTCTCGACCGGCACACCGTGCTCGATGCGGCGGTCAACCGTACGTATTTCGAGAAAGTGGTCAGGGTCGAGATAGAGCGTGGTGATGTCACCGTTGGGCCGGGTGACACGCAGCTTGTGAGCGTCGGTCCCGTCGATGTCCTCAGTCCCCAGGTAATCGAGCCTGTACTTCTTCGCCTGGTAGTCAACCAGCGCGCCGGTGAAGTCGGCTGCGTCCTCGCCCAGACTCTTGGCATCATCGGCGGACAGCTTCTCGGGATCCTTGCGGCCCTGGAAGGGATTGATCTGCCAGGCCTGCACGCCGTCGTACGCCTGAACCTGAGTCAATCCCTGCAGCGCGGCCTCATAACGGATGGAACCGGGTTGTTTCACGAACGTCACGACCCCGAGTTCGAGCGTGTCGTTCTGGATTCTCATCCGGCCCGTCAGCCGCAGGATCTTGAGAGCGTGGAGCTTATCGAGGCCACCCTTGGCCTCGATGTTCTTCTGCGCCAGTTCGTCGGCCGTTATGGCGAACGCGTTCGGCGCAACGAGGCACAGGAGCAACGCTGCGAGTCTATGCATGAAACCGTTCCGTAGAAAGACCTGTGCTCTCCATGATGCACTCCCCGGGACCCCCGCACCAGTCAGCCTATTCCTCGTCAGCCACATTCCGGTCGCGTGGAGGAGGCAGTTCGGCGCGAATTGGCCCGAGATGGGCAGCGCGCAACGCTCTGTTCACCGCCGGCAGCTCGGTTTGAAGTTGCTTCCAGCTCGCGAGCAGTGGAGTGAGCTTCGCTTCCTCGGTTGCGCTCGAGGTTATCTGTACGGCAGTGGGGGCCGCGTCGCCCTTTACAACCTGCTTGTAAAGGGTGTCAATATTCTCCTGTGCCTCCGTCAGCGGCCCGAGCAGATCAACCAGTCGTTGTCTGAAGCTCGAGATCACACGATCCTTGGGTGAGTCACCGGCCAGGGCCTGAATCTGGGCGCGCTCGGATTGCGCCGCCAGAACGGTCCGGGAGCTTTCAGAAAGAACTGTCGACAGGTGCGATGCGAGCTGAAACTGCTCCGCGAGGGCGCTTGCCGGTACTTTCACTCGCGGATCCGGTGCAATGACCAATGGCTTTTCCACGGTACGGCCGCCGGCTGTCAGGCGCACCACGTACTCGCCCGATAGGGCACGCGGGCCCAGCGGTTCCTGCGTTGTTGCATGCGGCACGGCAGAAATCGGGTAGCCCCGTGTAGTTGTATCGGGAGCCGGGTAGTGCAGATTCCAGACCCACCGGTGCGCGCCGGGCGTGCCTGGAAGGCTCTCGGGTGCGGCGATCCAGTAGGCAGGGATGAGCTCCCGCGCGAGCTCCTCCGCTGTCGGTTTGAGCGGATCGTTGCTCGTGAAACGAGTTACCAGCTGTTTCCTGCTATCCAGTATCTCCAACGTTACCTGGGCCACCTCGCCCTTGCGCTTGATATTCGCAGGCAGCACGTAGTCAATGATGGCCCCGGCGGGTGGGTTGCGGCCAAGCGGCTCATCGGGCGGAATGGGCGTGTCCGTCCACGTGCTCTGTTCGACTCTGTAGGCCGTTGCCGGTTGGATCAACTCAACTTCGCGAGGGAGCGCGCAGCAGCCGAGCTGCCGCAGGATCGAGATGTCGTCCAGTATCCAGATCGAGCGGCCGTGGGTGCCGACAATCAGATCATTGTCCTGAATCCACAGATCGCGCATCGAGGTTCGCGGCAGATTGATCTGCAGCGAAGTCCAGTGATCGCCATCGTCGGCGGATACCCACACGGATTTTTCCGTGGCGGCAAACAACAGGCCTTTGCGTTGAGTGTCTTCGCGAACGGAGTTGACCGGCTCGTCGGCTGGCAGGCCGTCGGCAATCGACTTCCATGTCTTGCCGCCGTCGTGAGTCTTGAATGCGTACGGACGCAAGTCATCGATTCGCATCTTGTTGACAGCGACGTAGGCCGTCTCGTCATCAAAGTGAGAAGCATCGATCTGCGAAACTTTGCTCCATGCTGTCAGGCCCGGTGGAGTGACATCAGACCAGTTCTTTCCAGAATCCCGGGTTCTCCAGACGAGCCCATCACTGGTGCCGGCCCAGATGAACTGGTCATGCTTCGAGATTCCCAAGGCATAGACAGATCCGCGTTGCGTGTCCATGTTGGGGCCGTGCATTGTCCCGACACTCGATGGGATTCCCGGCTGGTCGCGTGTGAGGTCGGGGCTGATAACCTGCCAATGCATACCGCCGTCCTCGGTCCTGTAGACCTGGTTGGCGGCGTAGAACAATTTGTGCGGATCACCGGGCGAGAACAACAGCGGTTCGGTTCGGGTAACGCGGATGGAACTGTTACGCAAAGGAATGGGCGTGACATCCTGGACCTGGCCCGTCGACCAAGAAAATCGGGTGACGACGTTTCGTCCGGCGCCATAGATCACATCAGGATCGAGCGGGTCCGGCGCTACATAGCCGTACTCGATTACACCCACGGGATGCCAGTCGCGATCGGTCACGGAGCCATCGTTGCCGCGGCTCGAAATACACACCGAGCCGCTCTCCTGTTGGCCACCGCAGACGCGGTAGGGGAAGGTTGGTGAGACACTCACGTGATATAGCTGTGCCGTTGGTTGGTTGAACCACGAGCTCCAGGTTCTACCCCCATTGACCGTGATGACGGCGCCCTGATCGCTCACCAGGGCCAGGGTGTCGGAGTTGTTGGGACTGATCCAGAGGTTCTGGTAGTCGTCCCCACCGGGTGCGCCGCGTAACGAGGTCCAGGTTACCCCGCCGTCGACAGACTTCATTGTCACGAGACCGGTACTGTAAACAGTGTCAGGGTTGGACGGGTCGACGCGCACTACGGGTAGATCGCCACCGCCGATGCGTAAGGATGGACGTGGGTCCGAAGTGATTCGAGTCCAGTTCCGGCCACCGTCTTCGGAGCGGAAGAAGCCCAGTCCCGCCGCGGAGGAGTAGGCGGCCGGTTCGTTGGTGCCGACCACTGCATAGATGCGATCGGGCCTGCTCGCCGCGATGGAGAAGTTGACCTGAGTCGTGTTCTCGGGAAGCCCCACCGTGAGGTGCTCCCAATGTTCACCGCCGTCGGTCGATTTGAAAAGCCCGCCGCTCGTGCCCTGGAACTGGTTCTTGTCCTCCCACGGACCGAGGCGGTCCTGCCACAGGGCCGCGTAGACGATGTTGGGATGACTGGGATCCATGGCCACCGCCGATCCGCCGGTGTCGTCGTCCTTGCCCAGCACCTTCTGCCAACTCTTGCCGCCGTCGAGAGATCGGTAGATGCCGCGTTCGGCGTTCGACCCATAGGGATGGCCGAGAACAGCCGCGAATACCCGGTCGGGATTGCCGGGATCGACGGCCAGGTCCGGGATCTGTTGACCATCCCCCAGACCGAGCTGACGCCACGTCCGCCCGGCGTCATCCGAGCGGTACATCCCATCGCCGACCGACAGGTCAGGGCGATGAAGACCTTCACCACTGCCCACATAGATTATGTTTGGGTCGGACGGCGCGACGGCGATCGCGCCGATCGATTGGGTTGGCTGATCGTCGAACAGGGGTTGCCAGGTACGACCGGCGTCGTCGGTCCTCCAGACACCGCCGTCAACGGCGCCGATATAGAAGACATTGGGCTTTGAAGGCACGCCGGCGACCGCGCGCGTCCGGCCGCCGCGGTAGGGGCCGATCATTCGCCATTTGAGAGCGGTGGTCAGCGGATTGGCGGGCGGTGCCGTTGCCGCACTCGCCGCATTGACGAAAATGAGAGGGCAGAGAGACAGACAGACAATGAGACCGCGGACCATATGCACCTCAACCAGGCTCGGCTATTTGGGAGCAGCAGATAGAACTACCCAGCTTAGCAGAAGCTCGTGCCGTGGATCAGTAGCGGCGGGAACATCAATCTACGTTCCAACACACCAGCCGTGGAAACGGCCGGACCGCCCGCGACATCTAGTCCTGCAAACACCGCGGGAGATCTCTCATGAAGCGTTCATGGCTTCGCACAATCATCGGTTCGATCCTGGGCCTGTTGTTGGTCGCCGCTCCCTTCGTGACCTTCGCGCAGGAAGAGGCCGATCGGCAGGAACACGAGCACGATGGGAATCGGCTGACACGGGGACGGCTCATATTCCGATTCGACACGTTCGGCGACGAAGCCTTCTGGGGTGGCACGCTGCAGTTACACCGCGCGATCGAGGGAGCCCGTTTTGGCGGTGTCGGTGCCGGTGTCAGTCCAAAGACGGCTCTGGGGGTCGGCCTGAAAGTGGACGTGGATGCGCTGCCGAATTTGCTACAACGTGAGCTACGCAACGGCCGCGTGGATCTCAATGATGCCGGTGTCACACTCGCATTGCTCAAACTCAACGCGGTAGTCGGGCTCAAAGGCGAGTTCCAATCGGGGCTTCGGCTGCAATCGATCGGGATTCAATGTGCGTTGTGCCATTCGACCGTGGACAACTCCCTGGCGCCGGGTATAGGTCATCGGTTGGATGGCTGGGCCAACAGGGACCTCAATGTCGGCAGCATCATCAGCCTCGCTCCGGATCTCAGCGCGGTCGCCAGCCTGTTGCAGGTTGATCAGGCAACGGTACGCAAGGTGCTGGCGGCGTGGGGGCCGGGCAAGTTTGACGCTGAGTTGTTTCTGGACGGAAAAGGCTTTCGGCCGGACGGAGGCAGCGCTGCAACTCTCATCCCGCCAGCCTTCGGACTGGCTGGCGTCAACCTCCATACATGGACTGGCTGGGGTTCGATCCCGTATTGGAATGCTTTCGTGGCCGTGCTGGAGATGCATGGCAAGGGCAGCTTCTGCGACTCGCGTTTGAGCGACCCGAGCCAGTTTCCGGTGGCCGCCCGGGCCGGATTCGACAATGTACGTGATGAACCTGACCTGGTGAGCTCGAAGCTGCCGGCGCTACACCAATACCAGCTGGCACTGGCCGCGCCGAAAGCGCCGCGTGGGAGTTTCAATGAAGCCGCGGCGGACCGGGGCAGCAAAGTCTTCCAGGACGCGCGCTGTAACTCCTGTCACGTGGCTCCGACTTTCAGCGAGCCAGGTTGGAACCTGCATACGGGGCGGGAGCTCGGAATCGACGATTTCCAGGCGAATCGCGCCCCCGCCAGAGGCTACCGGACAGCGCCCTTGCGAGGCCTTTGGACACACCTGAAAGGAGGTTTCTATCACGATGGCCGATTCGCGACTCTGATGGACGTCGTCAATCACTATGATTCACAACTCGGTCTGCATTTGAGCGCACGCGACAAGAGCGACCTGGTCGAGTATCTGAAATCGCTGTAGTTGCCCTGACTCAACTCGAGCGGATACAGTTGCTTCCCACGTAACCTTCGTGGGAAGCCTTCACTTTGAACAGCACCTCGTCGACCCTTGCCGGCGCAATCGCCGCGCTTCTCGGAATCACGGCTCCGGCGTTGGCCCAGAAACCCGCGGCGCTCCCACTTGCAGTATTCATCTCAGTGGATATGGAGGGCGTTGCCGGGGTGGTCACCGCCGATCAGCTCGGCCCGCAAGGTTTCGAGTACGAGCGATTCCGTCATTTCATGACGAATGAGGCCCTTGCGGCCGTACGCGCCGCCAAGGCGGCCGGTGCCACGAAAATCGTCGTCGCCGATTCGCACGGCAATGGCGAGAGCCTGTTGATCGATGAGTTTCCCCGCGACGTGCAGATCGTGCGTTCGTGGCCGCGACACGGCGCCATGATGGGAGGTCTCGATGGGACCTTCAATGCTGCAATCATGATCGGCTACCACGCCTCCGCAAGCAGTACCGCCGGGGTGCGTGCTCACACAATCTCCAGCGCGACGTTCACGCGCATTGCCATCAACGGACATGACGTGAGTGAAGGTGAGATCGGCGCGGCGCAGGCCGGTGCCATGGGCGTGCCGGTCGTATTCGCTTCGGGTGACAACGTCGCGACCGCGGAGCTTCGCGATCGTATTGGCAACATTGTTACCGTGGAAACAAAGAAGGCACTGAGCTTCCACTCCGCCGAAACGATCACGCCAGCCGAGTCCGCCGCACGCATCGAGGCCGGAGTGCGCTCGGCTTTGTCGCGCGTGCACGAGTTCAAACCGTATGTGGTGACGGCGCCAGTCACGCTCGAGATGAGTTACAAGAACTACGCCGCCGCGGAGATTTTCAGTTATCTGCCGGGCATGGAGCGGGTCGGTTCGCGTACGGTGAAGTACGTCGCCAGGGATATTGCGCAGGCAGTGGATATCATCATGGTGGCGGAGTCATATCAGCCCGACGTCAGTCCCTGAAGTTTGTTGGCTCACAACCAACACATTGACGCGGCGCGCAACGGTCGCGCGGCACCGATTCGCTTTTGAGTTGGGACTGTTCTACGATCTCCTCGACGGGCAAACAATAACTCGAAGGAGATAGCCATGGAAAGAGTCGGCACGGCGGCCATCGTGACGGCCGTATTAACATTCACTTGCATACTTTCAAACACCGCGGCGGCACGAACTCTGTTTGTCACCAGCGACGGAGCTGACAGCGCCAGTTGCGGCGCGCAGGCGAGCGCCTGCAGGTCAATCAGCCAGGGAATCGAGAATGCCGTTGCGGGGGACACCATCGTGGTAGGTGCCGGGCGCTACGGCAACATCAGCGGGAGTGCCTCCTACACCGGGCCCGGAGACGAACACCCTCAACAGCTCACGCTGGGCGGGACTACTGGCTGTATCGTTTGTATCGATAAGCCAATAAGCATCTATTCGCTGCACGGTCCCTCAGTCACTGTCATCGAAGGTGCTCCGCTGACCTCTCTGGAGGCAACGGTGTTCATCCACAGTGACGGGGTGCATTTCGGGGCGCCGGGGCGCGGATTCACCATCACGGGCGGCACAGCTTACGGTGTAGACCTCGATCAGAACTCCGATTCCGTCATCGGGCTCATCATGAAGAGGAACGTCTCCATCGCCGGCAACGTGGATGTCGGCGACACCACCGGCTTCAAATTCCAGGGGTTGGATTTGACGGACGCCCATTGCCCGGACCCGATGTGCGTGAATACCGCGACCATCACTTTCTCTCAGAATGACGCGATCGACAATAAGGGCAGCGGGTTCAATCTCACGCAGGGCCTGTTTACCGGCGGATTGATCATTGCCCAGGGCAACTTTGCGCGGGGCGGCGGCATCGGATTCAACGTCCCGGGAGGAATTCAGGAAACGTTCGGAGGCGCTTCGAATTCGTCCCTGGTGCACCTGACCGGCAACGTTGCCGAGCACAACACTCTCGGATTCTACGCACTGTACCCGGGTGTCATGAGCTCCAACACCGCGGCGGGCAATTCGCAGGCCGGTTTCGAGATTGTCGCCAGTCCGATTGCTTTCCAGGGCAACACGGCGGTAGGCAATGCGGGGCCGGGCGCCATCGTGCAGTTCTTTGACGATGGTGACAATCCGCCCCATACACTGGGTTTCAAGTCCTTCACTCAGAATAACTTCTACGGGAATGACCGGGATCGTCCTGCTCTCACCATCAGCATCGCGCAGTTGCCTCCGGTGTCATACAACCCCGGAGCGAGTGCGCACTGTGGTGTTCTGAATCTGGGCGTCCTGGCTCAGGCATTCGAGGATGTTGCAAATCCGCCCATACCCGCGCCGCTCAACGCCAACGGCAACTTCTGGGGAACCACCCACGGACCCTCGGCAACAGGAGCTGCGGATGCGGTGGGCGGAAAGTGCGATCAGCGTGGAGGGAAGACCACTGCGACTTCGTTCGTGACGACCGGCTTCGGGATCACGACGCACTGATCAACTGAGCGCCAGCAACGCTCCAATGACCCGCTCGCCGTAGATGTCGCCCAGTGTCAGGGCGATGAGGAGCGTAAACGTCACCAGCAACACCAATTGCCCACTGGTTGGTGTCGAGCCTCGTGGAGGAGCCGCAAGCGGTTGCAGTAGCCGCTCAATGCGCTCCTCCAGGGCTGATCGCTCGCCAATCAACGGTGCGCAGATTCCGGCGCTGCGGCCGCGATGAAAACGGATCGAAGCAACGAGCGCCGCGGCCAGATCCGAGCCTTCGATGCCTCGAGCCCGGGCCTCATCGTCCCGGGCTTCTTCGAGTGTTGCGAGCCAGGTTTGGAATCTACTCTGCGCGGAAGCCCACGGCCATTGCAGATCGGTCACGAACTGCGCGATCCAGATGCGCAGTGGGTCCAGATGCCGGACGTGTGCCTGCTCGTGCGCCAGGGCTGCCTGCATCGCACGTTCATCCAATGAGCTGGCCAGCTCCGGTGCGATGACGATCCGGGGCCATATCAGCCCGACCGTCGCGATCCCGTGATGTCCAGGGCTTGCCAGCAATGCCCAGGCGGCTCGGACGAGGGCGCGGATGCCGACCAGAGCAAATGGCGCGCACACAATGAATACGAGAGGGCCGACCCGATCCGGCACAGGGTCTGGCTGTGACAGAGCCCAGCCGCAGAGTCCCGCTACGACGGCCAGCGCAGGTACCAGGGGCCGCCACAATCGCAACCAGGCCGTACCCTCCAGCCTGGAGCGCGAGCGATGTAGGGAAAGAGCCGCAATCATCTGCAGCGCTGCTCCGCCCAGGAGTATCGCCAGGACAGTCAGCAGTGACTCACGTTCCATCCTTTGATCTCCGGCGGGCGATGACGATGCGCTCCAGCTCGTCGAGCAACTTCGGATCAACGGCATCGACTGCATCGACGAGGGCGGCGACAGCCGCGTGAGGCGCGGGGCTCGCACCGAACAGGCGACTCACCGCCTTGCGTGCCCTGGCGCTCTCGACGTTCTCGCGGGCAACCCGTGGACGGTAGACATAGGCCTTGCCGCTCGGGTAACGCTCAATCAGCTTTTTCTCACGCAGGCGATCGATGACCTTCGCGGTCGTCGTGTACGCAAGTTCTTCGCCCTGATCCAACAGGTCGTGAAGCTGGCGCACGGTGGCTTCACCGAGCTCCCACAGCTTACCGAGAATGTCATATTCGAGATCGTCGGAGGGTAGACGAAACTGCTTCATAGAGCTCCGAGCCTACACCAATCCGGCGAGGCCGGTGTAGTCCGGTGCGAATGGAATCGTATTACCGGCGTGTTGTAACGAAGATGTCATATTCGGCTGCTGGCCGCCTGCAACACTTCCGAAACAATCAGTGCGACATCTGCCGGCTCCGTGCGGTGATTTACGAAGCAGGCCCGCAAGGCAAAGTGCCCGCGCACCACGGCGTTTGAAACATACACGCGGCCATTCGCCAGCACGCGCCGGAGAATCGCGCCATTCAACTCATCCAGATCTTCGCCCTGGGCACGGTACCTGAAGCACACGGCACTCAGCTCCACGGGAGCCAGAAGCTCGAGCTGTGGAGTTTCCCGGACGATGGCCGCAAGAAGCTGCGCATGGTCGAGGTCAACTCGAATCGACTCACGGAATGCTTTCAACCCGTGATATCGCAAGGATAGCCAGATCTTCAGGGCGCGAAAGCGCCGTGACAACTCCAGCGACTCTTCGAAAAAAGCAAAGCCTTCGATGGGATGTTCATCGAGCACCCGGGCGTATTCACCCGTGTGCGAAAATGCGGCACGCGCACGCCTGGGATCCTTGAACAACAACAGGCCGCAATCAACCGGTTGATACAGCCACTTGTGCAGATCCATGGAGAAGGAATCGGCCTCACTCAAACCGCGGAATTTCTCCGGGACGGCGAGGGCGGCCGACACGCCGTAGGCTCCATCGACATGGAGCCACACACCTTGCTCGCGGCACACCTTCGCTATCGGCCCTATTGGGTCGATGGCGCCGACGCTCACCGTCCCAGCGGATGCGACAACAGCAATCGGCGTGCGGCCGGCGGCGCGGTCCTCAACGATTGCCGCCTCGAGCAGCGGCACATTCATGCGAAAGTCGTTGTCCACGGGTATCAGTCGCAGGTTGCGTCGGCCCAAACCCAGGAGCGCTACTGCTTTGGCGATCGACATGTGAGCTTCGGTTGACGTGTAGACGACGCCGGACTGCGCCCCGTTCTCATTGGCAGGTAATACAGCCTCGCGCGCCATTGCCAATCCCATGAGGTTGGCCATGGAGCCGCCGCCACACAGACTGCCGGTCATGCCGTTGCAACCGAGTGCCTGCGAGATCCATTTCAACACCTGCCGTTCAATTGTTACCGCGGCAGGGGCAGACCGCCACGCAGTGACGTTCTGATTCAACACGCTGGCCAGCAGATCCGCCAGTGCTGCTACCGGCTCGCCGGACCCGAGTACATAGCCGAAAAAGCGCGCGGTAGGCGCGCGCGACATCTCCATGACGGCTATCAGGGAATCGAGCGCAGCAGCGTGCAATCCATCCTCGGGTAGCGGCTCGTCAAAAGCCTCATGCACCTGTGCCCCGGAAACGGCTGGGCAGGCGCGTGCGCCGGGTAATTCCCGGTAGTAGTCCGTGGCAAGGGAGGCCACTCTCGCCGCCAGGGCTCGGATTTCGGCATCGGAAACGTGCAGTGATCTCATGGGCGTATAATAGACGCCGCAGGGGAACCGGGTCGAAATGGGGGAGTCACCATGTTCCTGAAGAATTGCTGGTATGTCGCCGCTTTGGATCAGGAATTGAACGACGGCCGGCTGTTGAGCCGGCGCGTGCTGGGCGAGCACCTGTTGATCTATCGCGGTGCCAGCGGCCAGGTTTTTGCCCTGAATGACCGCTGCCCGCATCGCGGCGCACTGCTGTCCCGAGGCCGCCTCGAGGGAGATGGCGTGCGCTGTATGTACCATGGCATCAAGTACGATGGCACAGGGAAATGCGTTCAGATCCCGGGCCAGGACATGATCCCGCCGAAGTTGCGGGTTCCTCATTATCCTGTCGTGGAGCGCGGTCCGTTTGTGTGGATCTGGATGGGGGAGGCGGCCAAGGCGGATCCGGCGCTGATTGTGGACTTGCCGTACCTGCACGACCCGCAATGGAAGGGAATTCCGGCGTACCTGCACTACGATGCCAACTATCTGCTGATAGTGGACAACCTCAGCGACTTCTCGCATCTGGCGTTCGTGCATACGCGCACTCTGGGCGGCTCGGAGGAATATGCCTACGTGTCAAAACCAACTGCGATCGAAAAGCAGGCGCGCGGATTTCGCGTCGAGCGGTGGCATCTCAACAGCGACTCACCGCCGTTTCATCAGAAAGTCATTCAGGATAAAACCGCGAAAGTGGACCGGCGCAATATCGCCACCATGTTGGTCCCCGGAATCTTCACCATGGAAACGCTGTTCGCTCCAGCGGGAGCGGGGAACGATGCGCAGACGGGTGCCAGGGAGTATCGCAACTGTCAGTTCATGACGCCGGAAACCGAGAGCACGACCCATTTCTTCTGGTCCTACCTCAACAACTTCGAGGGTGAGGACAGCACGATCTCGCGATCGCTGTTGAACAGTCTCATTGAAGGCTTCATGGAGGACAAAGCGATCATTGAGCGACAACAGCAGACGTTCGAGGAAGACCCTGGCTTTCAGCCCCTGGCCATCCTGGCCGACGCGCCTCTGGCCCATTTCCGCCGGACGCTGGAAAAGCTCATTGACGCTGAACGAGCGTCGTCGACGATCAGCTCAGCCGCGAGAGCAGGGTATCCACATTGACATCGGCTTTGACCCGGACCTTGAACGAGAGCCGCTCTCTGGGGTCTTGCTCCCGTGACAGGGTATACGGCGCCCCGTCATAGAGTCGGTCGAGGAAGCGCTCGAACGCGGGCTCGATCTCCTCGTATGCCTCATCGGTGTTGGGAGCAGCCAGCCGGTCGTTCGCGAAGAACTGCAGCTCAGTTCCTGATACCCGCAGCGCGCCTTTCAGGCCGGCATCGCTGCTCATGAGTTGGGTAGCCTTGAGCGCCTTGTAGGCGACCTGGGCAAAGCGCTCAGGCAGCTCACCTGTCAGCTTCTGCTTGCTGTAGTAGACAATACCCCGTTCGTGACCGGTCTCGTCGAGGGCATAGTTGCCTTCGTGGGCGATGAGCATGACACCCGGGCCGGCAGGGACGTGGCTGTAGTCGGCCACGTCAATGAGCAGGTCATCCAGAGCCTTGTCCTGAATCCACCGATGGTAGATCGGGATCAGCTCGAGGATATCGATTCCCTGCGCATCGGTTGCCAGGAACTTGATACCGAACTTGTGCAGATCCATGCCGGTTCAGCCCGCCGCCGCGGCTGGTTCCGGCCGCTCGATGTTGACCTTCGCCGGAGTGCGTTGCTCATTCATGCGCTGGTAGTAACCATAGGCCGCCTCGATGAAGAGCTGCGCCTCCTCCACGAGGTGACGCGCTGTCTCGGCATCAAACACCCGGTTCTTGTCCGCATGACGATTGAGCAGGTACAACGCGAACTTGCCGCCCGCGTACTGACCCGCATCCGGTGACTGGAACAACTGCGTGTCGTAGAAGCGCTTCTTGAATTCCTCGACCACCTGATCGGGATTCTCGGAGACGTCCCACATCTGCGTGCGCACCAGGCCCCTGGCTGCGATCAACATCGACTGGTAGGCAGTTTCGTCGGCTTTTTGAGCCTCGTTCTGCTCGAGGTGAATCTGTGCCTCGAAGTTGCGTTGCTCGGCGGCCTGCAGATCAAACTCGATCTGGGGCACGACCTCGCCGGCACACTCGCCGGTGGTGATGTCAGAAATCGTGAACTCGCGTGGATCGCGCCAATCCGAATACAGGCTGCGATCCACGGCATAGGCAGGGACAGACGAGAAGGCATCCACCATTTCCTTGAGTGCCTTCTTGCCGATGCGTCCTACATAGTCTTTGAAGCGTTCGTCCTTCTGACGTCCCGCGAGGTACTTCTCGAGGACGTGGTCGATGAACTCCGGAATGCGCTTGGAGGGGACGGCGCCCAGGGTCAATCCATAGGTGGCGCCGTTATTCGCCCATTCGCCGCCCATGAGCACGCGGAAGTGCGGAACAGCCGTGCCACCCACCTTGCGCGAGACGCCGTAGAAACCGATGTCAGCCAGGTGATGTTGGCCGCAGGAGTTGAAGCAACCTGACATCTTGATATGCAGGTCGCGAACGGCCGGGTCGATTCCCTTGCTCTTCTGCTTGTGCAGCAGGCTTTCATGCAACACGGCGGCGAGCCCGCGGGATGAGGCGATGCCCAGCTTGCAAGTGTCTGTGCCGGGGCAGGCGACCACGTCTTCGATCTTGCCGGCACCACCCAACGCGAGGTCCAGGCGTTTGAGCTCAGCATACAACGCTGGCAGGTCCGCTGCGGAAACCCAACGCAGAACGATGTTTTGCTCGACTGTCGTACGAACATTGTCGCCGACATACTTGCGTGCTACATCGGCGAGTTGGCGAAGCTGCCAGGAGGTGATATCGCCGAGTGGGAGAGTGATTGTTGCAACCACGTATCCCGGCTGCCGTTGCGCGTAGACGTTGGTTGCGCGCCAGGCTTCAAACTCCGGGTCGAGGTTGGTCAGGTTGAGATTCGATGCGGCCTTGGCCGCCCGCTCCTCGTAGCGCTCCACGTCTTTGAGATAGTCGGTCCAGCGGGGATCGGGAGGAAGGATCTTGCGCTCGGCGAGCACCAGGTTGCGGAACTCCTCGAAGCCGAGTTTCTCAATCAGGAATTTCATGCGCGCGCGGCCGCGATTACGCTTCTCGCCCAAGCGGGCAAACACGCGGCAGGTTGCTTGCGCCAGGGGCAGTATTTCTTCTTCAGGAACCGTTGCGTCAAAGAGCTTTGCGTCGTACGGCACGGCACCCAGGCCGCCACCAACGACCACCTCGAAACCACGGCGAGTGACCCCGTTGCTTTGCCAGGTTCTGGCAATGAAGCCCAGATCGTGGATGTTGGTCAGGCCACAGCTGCTGGTTTTGCAACCGGAGAAGGCGACCTTGAACTTCCGGCCCATGTCCTGGGTGTCCGGATGGCCCAACAGGTGGTAAGCGAGGGCCTTTGCGTATGGTGTGGTATCGAAGGCCTCGCCGCGGCAGACACCGGCCAGCGGACACGCAGTCACGTTACGGACCGAGTTTCCACAGGCCTCGCGGGTGGTGATACCCACCGCCGCCAGCCGCCGCATGAGATCCGGCGTGTCATCGATATGGACGTAATGCAACTGTACGTCCTGCCGGGTGGTGATGTGGCAAATAGCGTCCGAATATTCCTCTGCCACGTCCGCGAGGACGTCCATCTGATCCGGCTTCAGGCCGCCAAATGGAATCTTGATGCGCTGCATCCCCGGTGCGTCCCACACCGTGTCGGTACCCTTGGTCGCCGGGGTCGGGAACGGCAGGCTCTGGTGGGCAATACCGTCGTGTCGCTGACCGTTGTCGTAGCGCTGGCCGTAGGCACCGCGGCGCAACCGGGCCTCGCCAAACAGCTTGTCCTCGATCTTGCCGTGCTTCTTGAGCTCGATCTGCCCCTCGTACACGTCGATTTCACGTGCAAGATCAGTGGGCATCCGACCTCTGAGACTTTCTTTCCAGCTTGCCAAAGTGAGTATCCGCGGGGACTAACCACTCAATGGTAGGCGCTGGGGGGAAAGGCTCAATGATTCGGTAAGACTTCTTGCCTCTATGCTTATTCTTTCCGGGTCTCCTGTGCTGGCAGCGCAGGGCCGACGGGCCTCGCTTGACTATGCGCATGGCATGCGCATATGGTACTCGGCGAGGAGAAACCATGAAGGCTGTCTACAACGTCGACGCCAGGAAGCGGGCGGTCAATCTGACACTCAACGAGGACCTCCTCGCGAACGTTCGTGAGGTCACTCACAATCTGTCGGGCGTCGTTGAGTCGCTACTCGCTGAATACCTCGTAAGGGAGCGGGCGCGCTTGGCCGCCAAAGCGAAAATCGTCGAATCCACCGTGGCCCTTTGGAATCAGTTTGCGGACGACGCCGGATCTTTTGCGGACGATCATTCGACGCTCTAATGGCCCAGTTCGACGTTCACCGGAACACCGGCCGGCATCGGGATACGATTCCGTTTGTCGTTGTGGTTCAGTCCAGTCTGTACAACAACTACCGACGCCGCGTCGTGGTGCCGTTGGTCAATAAATCAGCTCTCGGCAAAGTGACGAATCCGCGTTTCAATCCGACCTTTCGGATCAAAGGGCAATCAGTCGTTTTGCATCCACTGGAAATAGTCTCGGTAGCCAACGAGAATCTCGGGGAGATTGTCGAATCGCTGGAGGAGGAAGGCGATGCGATCATCGCCGCGCTGGATGAGCTCCAGACTCGCTGGCGGTGAATCAACTACTGTCAAATGACTATCGACACAACAACGGCCGGCGAAGGCGGGGTAAAATGAGCCTCAGAGGGTAGGTGGTCGAGGGTTTTCGCCGTGATGGCCTTCCAATACAAACTAATACTGGCTATGGCGCTTTCGGGGCTCGCACTGCCCAGCTTGGCGCAGCGCGACGGGCCCAGGGATCCTGACCGGCATCCGCAGCGGCAGATGATCCCCGGTTTGTCTCCCATGGAACATAGCTCATCTCCGGTCGCACATGGCCCCGTCGCACATGGTCCTTCTCCCACGGGTCCGAGGGGCGGTATGGGCGGGATGGGACCGCCGTTCATGTTTGGAGGCATGGGCAACTCGATGTCTGAGCACCGCCTCATGAGCGGTCACAGAGTCTTCGAAGGTACCCACTCAATGCCCGGAGGGGGCACCCTTCACGCCTGGCGTTACGGGCATGGCCTGACAGGTTTCGTCGAACATCCCATGAAGCCCGGGTACTCGAGTCGTACATATGTGCAAGGCGGGCATGTACTTTACGCCCGCGTCTACCACCAAAATACATTCCAGCGCTACGGGCACTCGTATTCCTATCAGAGGTTGGTGCCGGCGATGGGTTTCGGCGTGGCTTACTACGCTTGGGCTGCTCGTCCCTGGTCCGCTCCGGTGACTTACCGATGGCAATGGGAGGCTGAGCCCTGGCACAGGGCGTACGGTAATGACTTCACTCCGTATTCAAACTACTCGAGTCTGGACGAGTGGTTGACTGACTACGTCGTCGCGCAGAGCCTCAGAAATGCGTATGAGAGCTCGCAAGCGGAGAATGCTCCGGCGGGCGCAACCGCCTCCAACACAGGTCCGCGGCCCTATTGGGATACTCCTGACGACGGACGTCGGCCGGATTGGGACGTTCCGGATAACCGCCGGCCGTATTGGGAGGAGCAGTCCTCTGAGGCGGCATCGGAAGCTACTCCGGCAGACCAACCCGGGAGCCCGGACAAGGGCTCGAGCGACAAGGGTTCAAATAAGGACTCACCCAAGGGTTCAAAGAAGGACTCAACGAAGGGCACAACGAAAGACTCGGGCAAGAGTGCAACGAAGGATTCGGGCAAGGGGCCAGCGAAGGGTGGGTCAAACGGGTCGCAGGCGCGCCCCTCTACCGATGATTCGCCGCCACAGCTCCCACGGCAAGTGAAGGCTGAGCTCAACGCGCAGATCAAACGGCAATTGGCTGAGCGACAAACACCGGCGGCCTCAGAGGCCGCGGATCTTCCCGACTCTCTGAAACCCGGACATACGTTGTTTCGGGTGAGTACCCCGCTGGATGTTGCTTCGAAGGGCGCCGGCCAACTCTGTGCGCTCAGGGCCAATGACTACATCGAGCGCACAGGCGATATGGATCAGAACGGCATGGTGCCCGTGAAGGTCAGAGTGGGTGGTACTTCTGATTGCGCGATCGGCCTCGCCACGAAGGTGTCGGTCAACGATCTGGAGGCGATGGACAGTGAGCAACAGCAGGCGCTGACGGACGCTCTGCTGGCGGCCTCGAAGAACATGGGCGGTGGCAAGGGCTTACCGCAAGCGCCCGGAACCACGCCGGTGCTGCTCGCCGCGGGACAGACTAATCCGTCGCCGGTTGCTGCGCAGGCGTTGGGTCAGCTGCAATAATCGCTGATCCTCACTTCGCGAGGCTTCCGTTGCGCCCGTGATCGGTAAACTTCTCAATCAATACCGCCTCGATGAGATCGTGGGTGAAGGCGGCATGGGCGTGGTCTATCGCGCCCAGGACATGAACCTCGAGCGCACAGTGGCCGTGAAGGTGCTGGGCGCGACGTTGCGCGAAGACGCCGATTTCGTCGCGAGGTTCCGGCAGGAAGCTCGTATCCAGGCGGGCTTGAACCATCCCAACATCGCCACCTTGTTTGACTTCTTCGTCTGGAACGACATGCCGGTCGCCGTGATGGAGTTCATCAGGGGCGAGACCCTGCGGACCCTGGTGGATCGCAGCGGGCCGATCCCGGCGCACATCGCGCTTCCTATTTTCATCCAGACGCTGCGCGGCGTGGCCGCCGGACACAAGGTCGGAATCATTCATCGCGACTTGAAGCCGAGTAATCTGATGATTACGGACGAAGGCACGGTGAAGATTACCGATTTCGGGATCGCCAAAGTCCGCAACAACACCGGCCTTACCCGTGTCAGTACCCGCGTTGGCAGCACGAGTTACATGGCGCCTGAGCAGATACTCGGGCGGCCCGTCGATGAAAGAACGGATATCTACATTCTGGGTGGAACGCTCTATGAGCTCCTGACTGGCCGGCCTCCTTTTCAGGGCCTCAGTCAATTCGAGATCGATACCGCGCATGTGCGCGAACCGCCGAGCGTGCCGGCGGAGTTCTATACACAAATTCCGCCGGGTGTGATCGCAGCCGTCATACGTGCACTGGCGAAGGACCCGTCAGACCGCTTCGCCACCGCCGAAGAGTTTATTGCGGCGCTGCCGGATCTGCATGGCGTGCCGTATGTTGCCGCGGCCGACGATGATGCGACCCGTGTGCCCCGACAAGTTGGAGCTGCGAACCCGGCGGTTGCATCGGAGCTGACCCTACACCGCGCCGAGGCACCGCCGCCGGAGCCAGTCATTGTCCGTGGGGACGCACCCCGTTCGGAGCCAACCCTCCATCGCGGGGACTCGCGCCCGTTGGAGCCAACCCTTTATCGTGGCGAAGCAGTTCCTCCGGACCCGACCATCTATCGTGGAGAGGCGCCGCCGCCCGAGCCAACAGTGGCGCAGGCTGTTGGTGCGAAACGCGCGACGACAATTGTTGTCGTAAGCGGCCTGCTGGTGTCTGTGATCGTTGGCATCCTGTTCTTCGCCACACGGCGAACCGTCAGTGGCACGGATCACCGAGCCAAACAGATACCCGACGCGACCGCCCACGCGCCGGTTGGTCCTCAGCCGTCTGCAAATACAGAGTCCACTGTGCCTCCGGCGCCGATACCCCCAAAGAATCTTACGGGAATCTGGAGTGGCACGTACGTCGACCACTCGCGGAAAACCCTGTTGCAGTTACAGAACCTGCAGTTGGAACAGGCCGCGAATGGCGATGTCACGGGCCGGTTTGACTACAAGACGAGCGACTCCGGCGGCGAGGAATGCACGCTGGAGAAAAGCAGTTACTCGGCGCAGAGCAGGCGACTTCGCCTCATAACCCACTGCCCTGACCCGGCTCATCCGAAGTACCTGAATGTCCCGCTGGAGTTCGATAATGTCGATCCGGGCGCGACTACGATCGAAGGCGGCCGGTTGGCCTTTCACCTGGCCGACGACATCGTGGTGACGCTCGAGCGCACCAATGGCATTTGAGGGATATCACTCATCATCATGACTTTCGTCACTTGATGAGATTCTCTGATCCTTGACGAGCTCGCGCCTGGCCGCCACTGCCTTGATCAGGCGGTGCGAGCTGCGCATGGCTGATTCCACCTGCGCCCGGTGATCCTGGGATACCTTGTTGCTGATGAGAACCGCGAGAACCACCAGGATGACGATGTTCAGGATCGTCAGAGCGCTGATGCGGGGGGCTCTCATTGCGGTTGCGGTTTTCATGGCGCAACTGTGCTCCGCGCGGCGGCGCTGTCCCAGTGTCCTTAGTCATGCACGGGACAGATCGGGAGGCTAGAGCTTGATGTAGATGCGCCTGCGATCCATCCAGAAGGCAACGAGCCAGCAGGCGAGCATGTATGCGATCGCACACAACAATGAGCCGAGTTTGTCTCCCGTCCAGGGTGCGAAGCCAACTGCCCACAGCCACTCGTACGAGGTCGTTGAACCCACTCGAATGAGCCGGAGCACGATCTGTCCCAACTCCGCGAGCAGGTAGATGGCCAGCGTGTTCCGGCCGAACACTTCGAAGAAATAGGTCCAGCGGGTCTCCCGGGTCTCGGGGACGACCAGGATCAGGATGGCGAGAACGACCAGGTCGATTCCGATCGTGCATACGGCGAAGGAACTGGTCCAGATCTTCTTGTTGATCGGGAAGACTGTGTTCCACAACGAGGCGAGGGCAATGCAGATCGCCCCCACTACCAACAACCTGACAATTGTCGAGCGACTCGTACCCTGCTCGCGGATGAAGCGCGCGGCCAGGTAGCCGGCGAGGACATTCACGATGGAGGGGAGCGTGCTCAGAAGGCCTTCCGGGTCGAAGGCAATGCCCTCACCGCGATACATGTGGGCCTCGCCGAGAACCCACTTATCGAGCTCGATCACGGCATTGCCGGTCATCGTGTAGTCACCGAAGCCGTGCATCAGCGCCCAATAGCACAGCAGTGCGATGACTGCGAAGGCGATCGCGCCAGCGCGTCCTCCGTAGTACACGATGAGCGACCCGATCCCGTAACCGAGGGCAATGCGCTGGAGAACCCCCGGAATGCGGGTCTGCGAGATCGGTTTGAAAGTGACGTGCCCGGTTGCATCGACGGCGAAGAACGGAAACCAGTAAAGCAGATAGCCACAAAGGAAGATCAGGGCCGTGCGGGTGGCAATTTTCCGGATGACGGCGGCGTTACCCAACGCCGCATACTTCCCGAGGGTGAAGCTGAGCGCCGCTCCAACCACGAACAGGAAAGTAGGAAACACCAGATCAGTCGGCGTCAGCCCGTTCCAGGCCGCGTGCAGAAGCGGTGGGTAGGAACTGCCCGGACCGATCTGCATGTTCACTACGATCATCAGCGCGACCGTGAGGCCGCGCAGCACGTCAATTGCCCGGAACCGGTGTGGCAGGGGCGACTTCGAACCGCCCGGGAGCGTTTTTTCAGAGACCATTCGGCATTGTACAACCAACCCACGGATCTGGCGGGCGGTCGGATCCGGCTGGTCCGGGCCGGTTATTTGCACCCGCGACCATTGTCGCCCGGCGGTGTTGATTCCCGATTTCAAACACAGGAGGCGGGAGCACGTCGATGAGGCAACACGAAGATATTCAAAGCCGACAACAGAAGAGTGACGCAGTCAAGCTCGGGCTGTTGCGGGTGGCGTTCGCACTGGGTGGCCGTTTGTCCCCACAACGCACGGTAAACCGTGCGGGACGCCTGTTCGCCACGCCTTATGCAAGCACTCGCACGCGAGCCGCCAATGCCAACCTACTCAGCAGCGAGCTGCAGCGTGGTGAGATACTGGTCGCAGGCCAAACAATCGCTACATACGTATGGGGTGATCCGACTACCCAGCCATACGCGCTGCTCGTACATGGCTGGTCGAGCTTTGCGCTTCGTTTCTCACCTTGGGTGGAACGCTTGCGCGCGGCGGGATTGGCGGTCGTCACCTTTGATCAGCCGGGTCACGGCTACAGCACGGGTGATCTGTGTACTTTGCGGGATTTCGTGGAGACCATTCTCGCGGTTGGTCACCGTTACGGTAATCCAACCGTTGCCATCGGGCATTCACTCGGTGCGGCCGCTCTGACGCTTGCACAGTCGGAAAGATGGCATGCTGAGCGCATTGTGGTGATTGCCCCGCCAGCCGACCTGGAGGCGGCTGCCGATCGGTTTATGCGATTCGTGCGGCTGGGCCGTCATCTGCGTGGGCGCTTCCTCAGCTGGCTGGAGTCGGTGTCCGGGAAAAGCATGCGGGAATTTCATATTCGGGAACATCTGCGCTCGCTGGGCCTGCCTTGTTTGATCGTCCACGATCTCGATGACCTCGAGGTTCCCTGGGGCGATGGTGAGTTATATGCGCGTCATTGGAGCAGCTCGCGGCTGCTGACCACCCGAGGACTCGGCCATCACAAGGTTGTCGACGCACCTGAAGTGATCGACGCGACTATTGCGTTCCTGCGCGGGGCTCGCATTGGGGAACGGGTGGTTGGGTCACCGAATCTTCCGTTCGGGCTCGCTTGAAACATCCTACAGCATGGCTTTGGCATCGCGAGTGAGCGAATGTTCGGGACCCAGCGCCGCCTGCAGATTGCCAACCGCCGCTTCGATGTCACTGCGTCCCGGAGGCTTTCCCCCGAGTTGCCGGGCTTTGCATACCAGCAGTAACGCCTCTCCAACATCGGCACTGTGCCCGCCTGGCCGCGCAATGGCTCGCGCAATGCTCAATGCGTCCATCGCATAGGATTGCGCTCGCGCGGAGTCTTGCTCAGCCAGCGCGAGTCTGGCGAGCGTTGGCAGCAAGATCTTGAGCAAAGGAATATCGCGCTTTTGGGGATATCCGATCTTCGCCAGCAGAGCGTCTGCCTGAGCGCGTGCTGCAGGCAGGTTCCCTCGCGCGAGCTCCAGCTCGATGCGAACCGCCGCAATCGTCTCCTGGTTATCGTGCACCACGGCGGGGGCCGAGGTGAAGTGCTCATCGGAGAGCTGTGAGATAGTCTGTTCCGCGTCCCCGATGTCGCCGTGCCGGATCTGCAGACGGGCCAGCGTGATCAACGCAAACATTTCGGAGGAACTGCTGCCATCTTCACGGGCCGTTGATGCTCCCATCTCCAACATGGCTTTGGCCTGGTCGAACCTCTCCAGGCGCAGCAGTAAGCTTCCGCGGTTCACTGCCCCGCGGCCGCGTAGTGAACCTGAAACGTTCGCGGTTTCGCGTTTGAGGTTGGCCTCGAAGCGCTCGTCCGCGGCGCGTATTTCTCCCAGTTGATACAAGGTCGTTGCGATGTTGCCCAGGACAATGGTCATGCCCACCGTTCCGCCGCGACCGTTGCGCTCAAATGCTTCCACATCGGCTCGAGCCATGGCGAGCGCTTCAGCGTAACGTCCGGTGCGATAGTAGACATAACCGGTGTCAGCCAACACTGACGTGTACTGAAGTCCGCGCGTGCTACCTGTTTCTTCCAGCATCCTGCGAGCGTTGGCCAGTACCTCCAGGGCGACGGGATCCTGTTTGTCCTCCAACAGTATCTCCGCGGAGGCACGCATGCAGTCCACCTGTGACTCGGTGGCTGGATTGCGGACTCTCGCAAGTGCGGCATTCGCCTCGCGCAGCCGCTCGCGTGCTGCTTCGGAATGTCCGCGCTCAACCTCGGCATGCACTCCCGCGCACAGAGCTGTCGCTAGCACCTCCGGGGCGTCGGCTGTCTTGGCGAGGGCGACGGCTCGCTCCAGAACCTGGAGATGTTTTTCGATCCGTCCGAGATCTTTGTAACGGCGGGAGGCCTGCACCAGCATGTGACTGAGGACGGCCGGATCACCTCCATTCTGACGCTCCAGCAGTTGCACACCCCGATCGAGAAGTTGCTCCAAAGACAAAGGGGTGCCACCGGATCCGACCTCTTCGAACACCAGGCTCATGAACTCACTGGAAGCCTCCGCACGCCGCGCCTCGTACCTCGCGTTCACCGTCTGCAAACGAGCGGTGTACATCTGCCACACTGCGAACACTGCGGTTGCGGTGAGCAGCAGCGCCACAGCCGAGGACATGACAACAGCGGCCGCGTTGCGGCGCAAAAATTTACTGGAGCGGTACATGAGCGAGTCGGGTCGCGCCTGGACAGGCTCGTGCGCCAGGTATCGTTTGAGGTCGTCGGCGAACGCGGCGGCGGTTGGATAGCGTTCGTCTGGATCCCGTTTGAGGGCCTTGGCGATGATGTTGTCCAGGTCGCCCTGCAGCGTGGATCTCAGTTTCGGGTCTGCGACGACCGTGGAGGGAGCGGGTATTTCGCGCTCGAGCGCAACACGCAGGATATCCAGCCGTGTCTTGGATGCCTCTGCGCCGCGCGGATGTTGACCCACCAGCAACACAAACAATACCAGCCCGAGCGCGTAGATATCTGTCGCGGTTGTAATGGAGCCGCGTGCGAGTTGTTCAGGCGCGGCGTATTCGGGTGTCAGGGGCTGACCGACTTCACGAGTCAGGTCGGAGGTCTCGCTGTTGGCGGCGAGCAGCGCGGCGATTCCGAAATCGAGCAGCTTAACGACACCCGCCGGGGTGACGAGAATGTTGGGCGGCTTCAGGTCCCGATGCACGACCAGGCGGCTGTGGGCGTGTGCCACTGCTGCGAGCACGTCCAGGAACAGCCGGATGCGGGCGGTTATGTCGAGTCGCATACGTTCGCAATGTGCGTCGATGCTTTCGCCACCCTCCACATATTCGAGTACGAGGTAGGGCTGACTGTTCTCGGCCACGCCGGCATCCGCGAGCCGTGCGATGTTCGGATGCTCGAGTCTCGCCAGAAGGCTTCCCTCCCGGGCAAACCGTTGTTCATTGGGTCGACCTATGAGGGCGACATTGAGCAACTTGATGGCGACCGATCCTTCGAAGCGGCCGTCGCTACGGTGCGCCAGCCAGACGGTCCCCATTCCACCTGCGCCGAGCATCGAGTCGAGCGTATATGCACCTATCCGCTGGCCGGACAGGGAGCGGACCTGCGGCGGCAGGAGTGGGGGTCCTTCCATGAAACCCTGTGCGTCGAGCCTGGAATTCAGCTCCAGGAGCCGGCGCACCTCGCGGGCGGAATCCGGCCGCGTCACCTCGAGTTGCCTGAGCCAGGGTTCGAGATCCCGGGGGGCGAGGTCCAGCGCCTCATCCAGAAGCGGTCGAATTTCGGCCCAACTCGTGGGGAAAGTCAGCAAGGCGGTCTCCATCCCTGATTGTTACGACGCCAAATCGGGATTGGCCCACAAAAGCCGACAGGGATCAATGACTATCGCGCCGGCATCAGACGCCGGGAAATGTCCTCGAGACTCAGATATCGATGATGCCGCGCTTGACCGCGATGGTCACTGCGTGGGTCCGGTCGTTGGCATTCAACTTGGATAAAATGCTCTTCATATGAGCCTTAGCCGTGTCCTCGGAGATACCGAGCTGGGCCGCCACCTGTTTGTTGGAATTTCCCGCGGCCACCTTGCGAAGCACTTGGAGCTCGCGCTCTGACAGGGCGACCTCGCCGACGTGTACGGCGATCTCAGTTGCAATCGACGCTGACACATGGCGCCGGCCTGTGTGTACTGTACGGATCGCGTTGAGCAGCTCGGTGCGCAGAGCGCTCTTGAGAAGATAACCGGCAGCTCCGGCCTTTAACGCCTGTAGTACCTGCACGTCGCCGGTATAGGTGGTCAGCACAATGATCCGGGCATCTTTGAATTCGTTGCAGATGGCTTTGATTGCGTCCACCCCGTTCATTCCAGGCATCTGCAGATCCATCAGAGTTACATCCGGCCGGTACGACCGGAATTGCTTGATCGCCTCGGCGCCGCTGTCGGCTTCCGCGACCAGTTGCATGTCAGGCTCTGCGTTGATCATCGACGCAACGCCTTCGCGCAGCAGTGGATGATCGTCGACTGTTAAAATCCGGATTCGTCCCGCGTTTTCCATGACTAGTCCTCTTTGATCAGCGCGCGGGTCAGCATCGAGCCCGAACGGCGTTTGCGATTGGTGGCGTAGGCAACGCGGGCGGGAACTGTCACTTCGACAATAGTTCCGGCATCGGGAGCACTGCGTAGCGCAAATCTCGCGTTGATGCGTTTTGCTCGTTCGCGCATGCCCGTCAGGCCGAAGTGGTTCTCCCGGCTCCCGTTGGCGAGCACGGCCGGATCAATTCCAACACCGTCGTCGCTGAAACTGACCCGCAGCGTTCGCGCGGCATAAACGATTCTCACCTCGATGGCGGAGCAGTTGGCGTGCCGCATGGCGTTGAAGAGGGCTTCATTGCCGATCTGCGCCAGCTCCTCTACCACGCTGGTGTCCAGGTCCGTCGCCGTCCCCTCGACGGTCAGGCGGAAGTCGATGGCGGGGGCGAGATGCAGCCGCTCGGCCGCCGTGTTGAAAATATCGGCAAGCTGCGCCTCACTGTGTACTGATCGCAGCGATCGTACCCGGTCCCGTCCCTCGATGATTACATCGTCCGCACGCTCGAGGACTTCGTTGATCAGCTCACGACCCTGGTTTCCGGGTGGCAGGCGGTTGGCAACCGATTGGAACCGCAGTATCAAACCCTGGAACCCCTGCAGCAGGGTGTCGTGCAACTCGCGCGCAATCCGTTCACGTTCGGCCAGTCGTGCCGCGGAGCGATCGGAGAGGCGCGCGGAGATTTGCCGCAGCCGCAGCGAGTAGAGCAGCCACAGCAACAGGAGAGCGACCAGCACGCACAACACCCGGAACAGCCGGCTTTGGATGAACGTGGGAGGAATCGTCAACTGCATGCTCGCGCCCTGCATGTTCCAGACTCCATCGTTGTTGGCGGCACGAACCTGAAAGTGATAGTCCCCCGGCCCGAGCCGCGTATAGAAAGCCTGGCGGCGTTCGGCCGGGTCGATCCACTCAACATCCGAGCCTTCCAGCCGGTATTGAAAGCGCACGCGCTCCGGGATCGAGAGGCTCAACGCCGTGTAGTCAATCTCCACGTCCGATGTACCCTTGGGCAAGGTCAGATGCGGGTTGGCCGGATACTCGATGCCGTTAGCGCGCACCGATCGAATCAACACCGGTGGTGGAATGAGATTGCGGGTCAGGCGTGTGGGAGCCACCCACGCGACGCCATGATTGGTGATGAACCAGAGCCGGCCGTCCGAGCCTTCGGCGGCCGTGGGCTCATGGGAGTCCTGTAGTGCAGGTCCGGGCAAGCCATCCCGGAAATCCAACAGCTGGTAGCCGAAGGGCCGTGCAGGCTCGTTGAACGCTGCTTCCAGGTCGCGGGTCTGCATGCGTACCAGGCCTGCGATGCCATTCATCCAGGTCTCGCCCTGAGCCGTCTGGACAATCCCGGAAATGCGGGCGAGCTGAGGATGTTCGGACACCGGCAGGGTCTGGAAATGTCCGCCGATGAAGCGGGCAAGTCCCATGTCGCCGGCCAGCAATACTTCACGAGGCGTGGGTAGTATCGTCTGGATGTTGCCGATGTGCGGTCCTTCAGCAGCGCTGAAGAGTCGGATCTTTTCGCCATCCACCAGCACGAGCGGGCCGCCCAGGTAGTACAGCCATTTCCTGCCTTCCGCATCCGTAGTCATCAACGCGGGTGCGGTGTTGGCCAACTGGGTCCCGACGTCGAGCTTCTGCCAGGTATGGCCGTTGCGGTGAAAAACGCCCTGGCCCCACAATGCCACCCACAGGCTGCCATCGGCCTCCTGCTCAAATTTCCACACCGAGCCCGCTCGTCCGGTCTGCGGCAGCTCCACCTTCTGCCAGTGATCATGTGAGAGTTGGAGCAGTCCCGCGGGGGTGCCCATCCAGATGGCGCCATCGCGGCCGGTACTGAGAAAGGTGATGGGGCCGTCGGCATCGAAGATGTGTTCGGATTCGCCACTCGAGTGGACGCGGAACAGGGAGCGGCCGCTGCTCACATAGAACTCGCCTGACTCGCCACGTGCTCCCCGGTACCCTTCCGGTGAGTGGGTGGGAACCGCAGTTTCCAACACAACGTTGGCACTGCGGAAGCGATCCAGCCCGAGGTTGGTTCCAACCCAGATGTTGCCCTCGGTGTCCTTCAACAATGAACCGACGATTGCCGATGTCAGTCCTTCCTGCGCGCTCAGCCTTTCCGGCGCAGGCGGGCCCGCGCTCGAGCCGAAGCAACGTGGCTGCAATTGCAACCGAAAGATGCCTGCCGCGCGATCGACTCCCCACAACGCGCCTTCGTTGTCGAATTCGAGCGCGAGCGCTCGGAAATTCCAGGCCGTGGACGTCTCGTTCTGCCGGGATGGTGGCTCTAACAGCCGCGGGAATTCGGGGAGCTGGCGCGCGCCCCGGTCGGGGTCGGAAACCCACAAGCGGCCGTCGGGAGCCTGTGTGATGGCCGCTCCAGCCGGAATGGACTCACCGCTGTCCTGAAACTTGTTCGAGCCGCGCTGCAGATACACGAGTTGGGAGCCGTCCTGGCGGAACGACTTTCCCCACGATGTCGTGACCCACAGGGTGCCATCCCGAGCCACGAACAAACTGCTGCCCGCCGTGGGAGGCGTGCTCCAGCGGCTGCCGATGGCGTGCCATTCACCCCCGCTGAACTCAGCCAGGCCGCCATCGGAGGTGAGCCAGATCCGGCCGTCCTGATCCTGGGCAAACTGGTGGACGGGCGCGCGGGGCAGTCCGTCGATGTAGTTGGTGAGCTGGCCGCTGCGCAGGACGGAGACCCCGCCGCTCTGGTATCCGATCCACAGCCCGCCGGTCTCGTCGAAGTGCAGAGCGGTGATGTCGACTGCGGGAAAGGGCGGTCCCTGGGTCGGCCGCACGCGCTCGAAGCGCACGCCGTCAAAGCGGTAAAGGCCGGCGCCTGTGCCCAGCCAGAGGTAGCCGTCCGGGGATTGCGCCAGAGCCCAGATGTCAGGTGGGGCGCCGTCTGCAAGGGTCCAGGCGGTATGTTGAAAGTGATTCAGGCCGCCGCCGCAGTCCGCGGCACGCGCCTTTGCGGGAACCAGCAGGGCAACGGCAGCCGCCATCGGGGCGAGCACTTTCGCAACTATCGGGCAGCGTATGCCGATGTGCTGCCCGGGCCCCCGGCGCCGCAGCGGTGCTTTTTTCTGGCGAGTGATCCGATTTCCCCGTAGCCGGGTGGGGCCGCGCGGCCACACCGCTCTCGCCACACCGGTGGGAGAGTGGTCGCAATATAGAAAATACGGGCCGCTTTATGAACCCCACGGGGCGGGCAGCGGGGGGCTACTCATTCGGGTAATTTCACGCGCAACGCGGGCATGCGGATCCTGTAATCAGGCGGTGAGAAGTCGCGCCGAATCAGCGCCTTATCCCACGTCGCTGGGCCATGGATTTTTCCGACTCTTGTCGCTTGTTGCGTCTGCGCCGGCGGCGGCATCATGGCGCCGTGAAGTCAAAACCCCAAAAAGCTCCTCAACGACGGAATGCGCCCAAAAGGTTGGGTCGAAGCCCCCTCACGGGCCAATGGGTTTTCGCGCCGCCGGATAGCTGTCGGCGTAAGTCGACGATTACTCCCGGTCAAGTCAGAGACGCTCTGATTGCGTTGAAGCTGATTCCCGCAAAGTAATCCCATGGCCGCGGCGCCCGAGACGTTCCGCGAGGACGTCTTTATCAATTGTCCGTTCGATGACGACTATCGCGACCTGCGCACCCAGCTAGACCCCACGCATCAACTGCCTCGATTCAACATGCCGCTCGAGCTCGGAATTTTTCTCGGAGCCCGGCAGTACGGCAAGCCTGAGCAACGCCAGAAGAAGGTCTTGATCTTCGACATCGAACCCTTCCGATTCCAGAAATTCGTCTCCGATCTCGCAGGCATGGATATCCATGCCCATGATGGACGAGCCGAGGTCGCCATCTCGCGTACACGTGACTGGCTCGTGAATGTAACCAGGAGTCAATTGCCCGGCAGCAAAAAGCTGATCCGCTGGTATCACGAGTTCATAGCCATACTGCCAGCGATTGCGGGTGAGCTCGACCTGGATGCAACGACGGCCAGCTACTTTGACTTCGAGGAGATGTTGCTCAAGTGGCTGGAGAACATAAAAGGCGGTCAAAAACTAAAAGCAGGGTAGTGCGCCGAACCGTTCGGTACGCGAGGCGTGCCGTTTAAACGCGCGGAAGGAATTGCGCGTCTATGTCGTATCGTCGACGGGCCACCTCAGGGAAGGAAGCACGATGAAAATCGCAGCGGTCGTAGCAGTAGCCAGCGTGACGTGGGCCGCTATTGCGGGTGCGGCTGATGATCCGAAGTTGAATCAGCATCGACCGCAGGAAGAGGCGATTGCGGCAGCGCCGCTCCCGTATCGTGAGGAGCAGGTAAATTTCGACAATCCGGCTGCCCCGGGTATCCGGCTCGCCGGGATCTTGAGCATCCCGCCTGGAGCGGGACCTTTTCCAGCCATTGTTGTCATTCCAGGCACTGGAAAACACGATCGCGACGCGGCCGTCGCAGGCCACAAGATACCTTTGGTTATCGGTGACACGCTCACCCGGCGCGGTTATGCGGTGTTACGGTACGACAAGCGCGGAGTAGCTCAGTCAACGGGCGACTACGAGAATGCAACGACGCGCGATCTGACATCCGACGCCGCGGCGGCAGTGGCTTATCTCAGAAGCCGATCGGATGTTGACGGTAAGAAGGTTGGAATCGTCGGCCACTCCCAGGGGGCGACCCTGGGCGCGCTCGTGGCTGCCAGGAATCCCAACATTGCGTTTGTGGTCATGTTGGCCGGGTACGCAATACCCGGCAAGGTGTTGGTTGCCGAGCAGATCCGGCGGATGGCGATCGCGGACGGTCAGTCGCCGGAAGCCGCGAATCAGACATTCAACTTGAATCGGCGCGTGTACGACGCCATCGCCGTATCCAGGAATCAGCCCGACGCCGAGGCGCGAGTGCGCAAGGTTCTGGCTTCCACCCAGCCGCCGCCCGGCGAGGCGGACTCCAGCCTGGCGATCGAATTCGCCAGGATCGGGTATATGCGGGATATTCTGGCCTATGACCCGCGGCCGGAGCTCGGGAAGGTGCGGGTACCGGTTCTTTTTCTATGCGGCTCCAAGGACCTGGTCCTGCCTCCGGACGTCAATCTTCCGGCGGTCCGCAAGGTGTTGAGTCATGACAGGGATGTTACAGTTGTGGAGTTGCCGGGCCTCAACCATATGTTCCAGCACTCGCCCACAGGCTCCCCCAAGGAATGGGGCACGATTGACGAGACATTGGCGCCGGAGGTGCTGTCGCTGATCTCGGAGTGGGTCGACAGGCACGCCCGCTGAGGAATCAGTACCGCCACATCAGGAGGCGGGCACAATCCACTGTCAGCCGGATGAAGAGAAATACGGCCAGAATGGCCGGGAAAGGCTTGCCGAGCGCTTCGCCCGTCAGCAACTTCCAGAAGGCGAGCACGCCAAAATACACCACGCAGAAGATCACCAGGGCCATGGCGATGACCAACCCCCAGTGGGGTGGCCCGAACAGGACCGCGGGGACCATCAAGCCGCGGCCCGGTAGAAATAAAAAGCCGGCGCCGATGGCTCCCGGAATTATAATGGCAGGGTCGCGGAAATTCATCCGGCTACTATAGTAAGCATATGGCCCTCATTCAATTCGTTCACAACTACGATGACCTGTCCACGGATCGTGGCTATCAGTTCAAGTTTCATTGTGACAAGTGTGGCAATGGCTACATGACGCAGTTCCACGCGTCCACCATCGGCGTCGCCGAGTCACTGATCAATGTAGCAAGCGACTTTCTGAGCGGTTGGAGCCGGGCCGGATCGGCGGTCAACGAAGTGCAGCGGGTCGTTGGCGGGAAGTTGCACGATGCGGCGTTGGCAAAGGCCGTCGAGGAAGCCCGTCCGAATTTTCGCCAATGCACGAGTTGCGGTCACTGGGTTTGCCACCAGGTCTGTTGGAACGCACAGGCAAATCTGTGTGAAGCGTGCGCTCCCAACTACGAGGAGCAACTGGCTGCCAGCCAGGCGCATGCGAAAGCTGACGCTGCTCGCGAGCAACTCATCGAGAAGGCGCGGGCCACGAACTACTCAGGCGGCATCAACATGGCGCCTGATGCCATTGTCCAGGCGCCTACAGCCGGAACCAACACCCAGGCTCCCAAGACGCTGTGTGGGGAATGCGGGGCCGAGGTGGGCTCATCCAAGTTCTGCCCCGAGTGCGGCAAGCCAGTCGCGAAGGCCGCGCCGGCTCATTGCCCCAAGTGCAATGCCGAGACACACGGCGGCAAGTTCTGCGGCGATTGCGGGACCAAGTTGGTAGGTTGAGTCTTCGCACGCGCTCCTGGCGGGCGCAGCGCGAGAGTGATGATTTCTGACCAAAGTCACACGCTCGGGCGATTTTCCATGACTTCCGACACTGTCGGACAGGCAGTGGGGCGCGCACACTTTCGCCCATGGAACTTATTGCAACAGTCACCTGGTCAGCCGCGGTTTTTTGCGCCTTGGCGCTCTCCGCGATCATGTGGGACTATGCTGAACGCGCGGACGATGCGGTATGAGCGCGAAGGTCATTCCATTGCGCCCCCGTAAGGCCGCCGCCGGCACGGAAGTGAAGTCGACGGTCTACCTGCCGGCCCTCATTGACGGCCAGGTAACGGTTCACGCTTTGATCGAAGGGCTCGCCGCGGCGGGTTTGCGGATGCAGCACGACCCTGCCACGGGGAAGTTCGTCATTTTCGCCCAATAGCGTCACTTCCGTGACGCTCTTTGGCTCACACGGCTGGCTCAGCCGCAGCTCCTCCAGATCCAACTCAGCCTTCGCTCTGGCCTGAAAAGACAGTACGCGTCGCTCCACCAACCCAGACCTGCCCGGCGCTGTCCTGCTCGACATAGACTCGGCCTGTCCGACCGAGCCTCGTGCCTTGCGCGGCTACGTAGGCATTGCTCGCACGCCCCGTGGCGAAGAGCCACTGGCCGACCGATGCATTGAGACTCCCCGTGACCGGATCCTCAACCAGGGACCCTTGCAGGTCATAGAATATCGCTCGAAGCTCGAAAGCAGTCTCACCACCGGGCGCGCGTGGTCCCACAATTCCGATATCGATCGGGCTGGCCCGATAGCGCCTGGGCTCAACCGCCAGCACCGCGTCCGCCGATTCGAGCATGACTGCGATCCAGCCAGGACCGTTGTCGGCCCAGGTTGCATCCACAATCGCGGCTCGATCAATCTGCAGAACATCGACGACCTCGGCGATCTCCTGTTCGGTCGGTTGGCCGCCGCGAATCAGCGGAGGAGCCGCGAAAGAAAGGCGACCTCCATCGCGACGAACGCTGACGAGCCCTGCGCCGCATTCCTGTACAACGACGTCGGAGCGCTTCGGTTTTCCGCCTCCCGCGAGCCATGCATGGGCACTGCCGAGCGTCGGGTGACCGGCAAACGGCAGCTCGCCCGCAACAGTAAATATGCGAACGCGATAATCGGCCTTCGGATCGGTCGCAGGCAGCAGGAATGTGGTTTCGGAATGATTGAACCAACGGGTCATGCCCAGCATCTGCTCGGTCGAGAGCCCGTCAGCCTCTGAAACAACAGGCAGCGGGTTGCCGGTGAACCGATCGGTGCAGAAGACATCGACGTAGTGGAAAGGGCGGACCAAGGCAAATCTCCTCTCAGTGCGCAGTGATCCAAAAGGGGCTGTTCCAGGCCGACACTGCCTTCAGGAACAACTGCAATCGCAACGGTACGAACCGCCGCCCCGTGGTGACCGTAAACACCGGGATCGGTGGCGACGACCATTGGGGCAGAAGCCGCACCAGCTTACCCTTCGTCAGCGTCTCCTCACAGTAGAACGAGGGTATCAGGCCAACACCGTGCCCTTTGTGAACGAAGCTGCTGACGGAATTGAAGTCCCGGCTCGAGATCGACCCGCTCACGTGTACCCGCGTTTTCTTCCTGCCGCTCACCAGGTCCCAGTCAGATTCATTGTTCTTCCCGTTGAGCACAATGCAGTCGTAGAGTTTCAGATCCTCAGGTGAAGCCGGCGCCTTGCGGTCTTTCAGGTATTCCGGCGTGGCTACAACATAGCGCACGCTCACGCCCAGCCGGGTGGCAACGACCGTTGAGTCCCGCAGCTCGCCGAACCGGATCGCCACATCAACATTTTCCGCGACGAGGTCCAGGAAAGAGTTGGTGATATACAGATCGACGCGGATGCCCGGGTAGCCTTTCAGGAACTTCGATATGAACTCCAGGAAAACCTCCTGGCCCATGACGACGGGCACGGATACTCGCAGCGTGCCTTCGGGTTTCTGCTGGGTCTGGGTCAACACGCGCTGCGCATCCTGCAGCAGCCGCAACGGCTCCTGGCACTGATCGAAGTATTCCCGGCCCTGCGCAGTCAATGAGATCCGGCGGGTCGTTCTTCGCAGGAGCGTGACACCCAGGTCCGACTCCAGCACCGACAGACGGCGGCTCACAGTGGAGATCGGCATCCCTAAGGACCGGGCGGCCCGACTGATGCTTTCGAACTGCGCCACTTTGACGAAAATCAGGATGTTGTCGAGGTCCGCCATGGGGGGGACTTTGCCACTGATGGAAAATAGATTCCACAGTTTCCCATCTAATCAAAACCGGCAGGCACTCCGATAATTCTCCGCAACGAAGGAGGACTCTCATGAGCACAAAGCCGAAAACAGTCATTGTCACAGGGGCTTCGCAGGGCATCGGCGCGGCGGTCGCCAACCTGTTTCTGGCGCGTGGTTACAACGTGGTGGCCAACTCGCGCAACATCCTCAGCAAGAACGAGTTGACCCGGTCGGATCGCCTGGCACTGGTTGATGGTGATATCGGCCAGGAGTCCACTGCCCAGCGGGTCGTTGAAACCGCTGTGCAGCGCTTCGGGTCGATCGAAGCGTTAGTCAACAATGCCGGTATCTTCATTGCCAAGCCTTTCGTGGAGTACACCACTGAAGATTTCCGCAAGCTGGCGTCCACCAACCTGGATGGGTTCATCCATATAACCCAACTGGCGGCTCGGCAGATGTTGTCCCAGAAAGCAGGCAGCATCGTCAGCATCACGGCATCGATTGCCGATCACCCGATTGCGGCGTTGAACGCATCAGTTGCGATGATCACCAAAGGTGGGATCAACGCTGCATCCCGGAGCCTCGCTCTCGAATATGCAAAGCAGGGGATCCGCGTAAACGTAGTCGCTCCCGGTATCGTGAGCACCCCCCTGACCAACGGATTTCCACAGGAATTTCTGCAGAGTCTGTCTCCGATGGGAGAGGTTGCATCGCCTGAGGATATCGCTGAAGCCGTATGGTATCTGACAGAGGCTCGTCAGGTTACCGGGGAAGTCTTGCACGTGGACGGCGGGTCGCACCTGGGTCACTGGTAAAGAGGGAGATGGTCATGTCCGCAGTCACTGCCGAAGGGCGCTTGAAGGAGTTGGGAATTGAATTGCCGCAGCCGCCGCGGCCACTCGGAGCCTATGTGGGAGCGGTGCAGACAGGCAATCTGTTGTTCCTGAGCGGAACGTTGCCTGTTGAAGCGGGCAAGGCGAAGTATACGGGACGAGTGGGTGCCGAGTTGACTCTGGAGGAGGGGGCCGCCGCAACACGACTGGCGGCCCTGAATTCCCTGGCACTGGCCCGGGAGCATCTGGGGAGCCTGGACAAAGTAACCAAGGTTGTACGGTTGAGCGTCGCTCTCGTGGCGACACCCGACTTCCAGGCTCACCCCAGGGTGGCCGATGGTGCTTCAGAGTTGCTGGTCAGCCTCTTCGGTCGCGAGGGGATCTCCACGCGGGCAGTGCTGGGTGTATCCAGCCTGCCCCTTGGAGCCTGTGTCGAGACCGAGATTCTCTTTGAGGTGCAGCGCTGACCCGGTCAGGCGGGCACGACCGGTATCTTTCCGATCCGTGCCTGCCACTCGCGCGGCCCGCTTTGATGCACGCTGGCCCCGGTTGAATCGACCGCCACAGTCACCGGCATGTCGCGCACTTCAAAATCGTAGATGGCTTCCATTCCGAGGTCGGCGAAACCGACAACCCTGGCTGATTGAATGGCCTTCGAGACCAGGTAGGCGGCGCCGCCAACGGCCATCAGGTAGGCGCTTTTGTGCTTGCGGATGGCTTCAATTGCGACGGGTCCGCGCTCGGCTTTGCCGACCATCGCGATCAGCCCAGTCTGACTCAGCATCATGTCAGTGAACTTGTCCATGCGCGTCGCTGTGGTTGGGCCCGCGGGACCCACCACTTCATCGCGGACCGGATCGACCGGCCCAACGTAGTAGATGACGCGATTACGGAAGTCCACCGGCAATGACTCTCCGCGCGCGAGCATTTCCTGAATACGCTTATGCGCCGCGTCACGGCCCGTCAACATGTGGCCGTTGAGCAGGAGTGTTTGTCCCGGCTTCCAGCTCTCGACTTCCCGAGCGGTCAGTTTGTCGAGATCGACGCGACGGCTGGTGTTATAATCGGGCGCCCAGCGCACGTCGGGCCACAGATCCATGCTCGGCGGGTCCAGGTATGAAGGGCCGGAGCCGTCAAGAACAAAATGGGCATGGCGGGTAGCCGCACAGTTGGGAATCATTGCAACGGGTTTCGACGCCGCGTGTGTTGGCCAAGTGCGGATTTTGACGTCGAGAACCGTAGTGAGGCCGCCCAGCCCCTGGGCGCCAATTCCCAGCGCATTCACCTTTTCATACAGCTCGACACGCAGCTCCTCGAGCTTGTTTTGCGGTCCGCGCTGCAGAAGCTCGTACATATCGATGTCGTCCATCAGCGCTTCTTTGGCCATCAACACGGCTTTCTCGGCCGTGCCGCCGACGCCAATTCCCAGCATGCCGGGTGGACACCAACCCGCGCCCATGGTGGGCACTGTTTTGAGCACCCAATCGACGAGGCTGTCGCTCGGGTTCATCATGACAAACTTCGACTTGTTTTCACTGCCGCCGCCTTTGGCAGCAACGGTGACTTCAACTTCAGCGCCGGGGACGATCTCGGTATGAATCACCGCCGGGGTGTTGTCTTTGGTATTGCGCCTGGCGAAAAGCGGATCATCGAGTACGGAGGCTCGTAGTACGTTGTCAGGGTTGAGATAGGCTTTGCGCACGCCAGCATTGACGGCATCCGCAACTGAGCTTCCCTCAAAACCCTCCCATCGCACGTCCATCCCGACCTTGAGAAAAACGTTGACGATGCCAGTGTCCTGGCAGATCGGACGGCGACCCTCCGCGCACATGCGGGAGTTCGTGAGAATCTGCGCGATCGCATCCTTCGCAGCGGCGCTTTCCTCGCGCTCATAGGCTCGGGCGAGATGCTTTATGTAATCGGCTGGATGGTAGTAGCTGATGTACTGGAGGGCGGCAGCGACGCTCTCGATGAGATCGTTCTTGCGGATGGCGGTGTTCATGAGGTGCAATTCTACCGATTATTGTGGACCTGGGTCATCCATGGCCGTCAGCAAGTGCAATGATGGCAAAGACACCGTAGATCACGCTGATGGGAATCAGATAGCCCGCGCGCACTCTGCCGCGATGAAAGAACGACCAGAGGATCGCAACCGCAACCGCGGTCAGGATGCCTGCCCACGTGAGCACGGTGTCAAAGTGCCAGGGCGTGCAGAACAGGCCTAACGCACTGGGCACCGTAGCCTGAATCATCATCGCGCCGGACACGTTGGCGAAGGCCAACCGTTCCCGGCCTTGCCGGACCCAGATGATTGCATTCATCGTCTCCGGCAGCTCCGTCGCAATAGGACTGAGCAGCAGCGCAACCAGGTGAGGCGGCCACTGCAGGTACGTGGCGAGGGCATCCAACTGCCCCACGAACGAGTGAGAGGCAAATCCAATCACAACCAACGCCAGAAGAGTTTGAGCCAGGGCCCATGGCACAGCAACATCGCTCGCCCGGCGTGGGTGATGGATGTTGTGGCCAGTGGTCTCGCTGGGCAATCCCGGGAAGGCAGGCGCCTTCCGGGAGCTGTTCATGCCATGGCGATGGTCGCCAAGTCTGTTGGCATGAACTCCTCGGGGAACCCCCGAGAATAGCTACTCCCCAATGACTTTCAGGATGGAGCTTAAGGAATGGGTGAGCGGTGCGCAAGTCGAGCGTCAGCGCGCGCGGGATTTGCTAAACATCCATACCCGATCGAGGTTCAGGCAATGAAACAGGCCAAGGCCGACTGCGAAGCGCTGTTGAGCTCCGTATTTCCGTTTGCTGAAAAGATGCTCACCGATCACCGTGAGTTCTATCCCTATGGGGCAACCATGGGTCGCGACGGGCAGATCAACTACGCCGGGGCGGATAACGGCACGGTGCGTCCGAAGTCCGCGGACTTGATCGAATTGCTGAAAACCGGCTACATCGCGGGCGCCAGGAGTGGCCAATACAAGGCAACCGCGCTGGTCATGGACACTCTCTTTACCGCCGACCCGGCAGCCGAGAAGACGGATGCGATTGCGGTCGCGCTGGATCACCGGGATGGCTATTCCGTCATGGTGATTTATCCGTACAGATTCCAAGCAGGCAGGCTGGTCATCGAGGCGCCGATTGCCCAACAGGGTGCCGCCGAGATCTTTCCCGCGCTTCCGCTGCACCGGTGAACCAACTTCAAACTTCCGGCTGCCAACACTGAAAAACCTGCGACCTCCATCACATAATGGCCTTTGGTCGGATGGGTCTGGACTTTGGATGTATATAACATGGCCATTACCGGGTGAGTAAATTGCCATAAGAGCAGGAGCTGGGAATGAGATCTCCAACGGACAGGAGGTGGGTCGCGCCGCCGCCGGTCGACTTCGAGGCGACGATCGACACGGACCCCATCCCCGCGGGCCGCATCGTTCACGACGAACGGGGAAATGCGCTCTGGAAATGGCGGGGCGAGTCCTCGTCTTCCCCTGAAACCTCGTCAGGAATTCTCAAATATATCGATCCCGCGGATCTGACGGTGGAGGGTGGGGGGCCCACCCGGCCATCAGCACCGGGGAAGCCTTCCGGCGTGCCTGACGCGGGCGGTGGGTACGATCCCTACAATCAGGGCAAAGCTCGCAAGCGTTAGCCTGTTATGTAACAGATTTCAGTGGCGGCCGATCCAGCGATTCACGCTGCGTCGGTACGCCACGTAAGTCTCGCCGAAGACCTTCTCGAGCGCCCGCTCCTCTGGGGCAATTTGAGTGATTGTCATCCAGATCGCAAACAACGGTGGGACTACCCACGGGCTGGCCGTACCTAACCATAACGCCCAGGCGATCAGCATCAGCACGAGTCCCAGGTACATCGGGTTGCGGCTGAACCTGTAAACACCCTCGGTCACCAGATGGGTTGTCAGCTCTGGCCTGACGGGATCGAAGGTCGTTCGAGCCTCCCGAAAGCGCCGACCCGCCGCCACGCTGATCACGCGACTGAAACCCACGGGCACCAGGGCCAGGTAGTTCCACGGAGCCGCGACAAGCACGCTGAGCGGCAGGAAGTGGTGCAATGCCCACATGATGAGTGCTGCCAGCAGCATGGCCAGCGGCGGCGGAATGAGCTTCAAACCTTAACGACGTCCTGCGCAATGTAAAATTGCTAATCTATATCGTATATGGACCCGAGCAAAGAACCTTGTCCCTGTGGCTCATCCCGGCCTTACGGGACGTGCTGCGGTGTCTGGCATGCGGGGACGCCGGCTCCTGATGCGCAGTCTCTCATGCGCTCCCGCTACTCGGGTTTTGTTCTATGTAATGAACCATACCTGCTCGCCACCTGGCACCCAGGTACGCGTCCGCGGTCGATCCCATTCAACAAGAATCAGAAGTGGCTCGGCTTGCGGATCGTCGAGGCGCGGGTGACTGGAGAGGACACGGCGGAGGTTGAGTTCATCGCGCGCTCTCGCGTCAGCAATGCGGCCGCTGTTCGCCAGCACGAGCGCAGTCGGTTCGTGCGCGAGGGCGGGCGTTGGTTCTATGTTGATGGCGATATCATTCAGGGGTGATGAACATGCATGCGGTATGGTTTTCCAACCCCGGTGGCCCAGAGGTACTCCAGTGGAAGGAGTATCCCGAGCCATCACCCGGGCCCGGCGAGGTGCTGCTCTCCGTTCATACGGCAGGTGTGAACAACGCTGACCTGATGCAGAGGCAGGGACGATATCCACCGCCCGTGGGAGCCAGTCCCGTTCTGGGTCTGGAGTGCTCCGGTGTAGTCGAGGCTCTCGGCGAAGGTGTCACTTCATGGTCGACAGGCGACCGCGTCTGCGCGTTGATAGCGGGCGGTGCCTATGCGGAAAAGGTCGTGGTGCCTGCCGATCAGTTGCTGCCACTGCCACGCAATCTCGGCTTGCTCGAAGCTGCGGCCATGCCGGAAGTGGCGTGCACGGTCTTTTCGAATCTGGGAATGAAGGAACCGCTGACCGCGGGAATGAGTCTGCTCGTCCAAGGCGGTGGCAGTGGCATTGGCACTTTCGCGATTCAATGGGCGAAGGCGCTCGGCGCGTCCGTGTTTGTCACAGCGGGCAGCGATGAGAAGTGCAGGCGCTGCCTGGATCTGGGTGCCCGGAGCGCAATCAACTATCGCAGCGAGGACTTCAGTGAAGCGGTCCTGCGCGAGACGCAAGGGCGGGGTGTTGATCGGATCCTGGACATCGTCGGAGCAGATTACCTGGAGCGCCATCTGAAATGTCTGGCTGACGATGGGCGGTTGGTCATCATTGGCAGCATGGGTGTTACGCGCGATTCGGTGTTGGGTGTGAGGCAGATGATGGTGAAGCGTCTCACCGTGGCTGCGACAACACTCCGCGCGCGGCCGCATGAGCAGAAGGCCGCGATAGTTCGCGCCGTTCGTGATCACGTATGGCCCCTGATTGAGGCAGGCCGTATCGTCCCTGTGATCGACAAGGTCTTCAGCATGACGGATGCAGCAGCGGCTCATAGCCTCCTGGCCTCGGGCGCTACGGTGGGAAAGGTTCTGCTCACGACCCCACGAGCTGCTTGAGCGCGGCTTGGCAACCAGCTGGCAGGGAAGTCAGCCCTGCCGCCGGCATCACATCACACTGTGAATGTAGCCTCAGCCACGCCGCGCTTTCTCGAGTGTCGCGATGTCGATTTTCTTCATGGTCATCATCGAATCGAATACTCGCTTTGCAGCGGCTTTGTCGGAGCCTGTCATGGCATCCAGCAACATCCGCGGAGTGATCTGCCAGGAAATGCCCCACTTGTCCTTACACCACCCGCACGCGCTCTCTGCTCCGCCGTTGTTGACGATCGCATTCCAGTAGCGGTCGGTCTCGGCCTGATCCTCGGTGATGATCTGGAACGAGAAGGCCTCGGTATGTTTGAAGGCGGTGCCGCCATTCAGGCCGAGGCAGGGGATACCCACTACCGTAAACTCAACCGTCAGCACCTGGCCTTTCTGGCCACCCGGAAAATCGCCAGGGGCATGGTGTACGCCGGTGACAGCGCTGTTCGGAAAGGTCTTGGCGTAAAACTGGGCGGCTTCTTCCGCGTCGTCGTTGTACCAAACGCAGATAATGTTCTTGGCCATCGTCTCTATCTCCTGATCTAAGAAGGGGCCTGATCCTAAGAAAGGGCCTGATTCCATCAAAGGGCGAACCTGTCCTCTTGAAGACGACGCAGCTTCAACCGGTCCGACAGCCCGCGTGAATTAATTTTGCGGCTGCTGTTGCTCAGGCCGTGATCGTCAGGATCTGCCTGACCGCCCGCTGGGCCTCCTTCCCGGCGCGGCCCCAGCTCTGCCGGCCCGACAGCTCGCTGTGGCCAAAAGCAATCCGGCCATAAGGCTTGCGGATGACTTCCAGCGGCGCCGGGTTATCCGGGGTACCGAAGTAGAAGCCGGGCTGGGGCGCAATATACGCATGCCCCCACCGGTTGAGGATGATTCCCGCAATATCCCGCCGCGCATCGAATCCCGAACCCCCAAACAGCGTTTGCAGCTGCCGGCGGATCTGCATCTCAAAATCCGCAAACGAGGTACCCAACAGCCGGCCACGGGCCGCGGCCGTTTGCTGAGCGACCGGACTTCCCGATTGAGGAAATCCGATGTACATCGTCAGCATGGCGGGCTTGGAGGGATCGAGCGGAGCAGGGGCCCCGTCAATCATCGGTTGACGCACGTTGACAAAGAACCCGAGTCCGTCGAACCAGTGAGCGCACGTGATTCCCAACTCGGCGAAGGGTTTCCAGTTACGCACGGCCACATTCGCGACGAGTATGGGACCATGATGAAATTGGGAATAGGCATTGACGTAATCAGGCGGCATGTCACGCACGATGTGACGTGCAATCCAACCACCGGCTGAAACGATCGCGGCGTTGGCGGTTACGCGCTTCAGCTCGCCGTTGACTGCGTATGTTACCTGGACGCTTTTCGCCGACTCGGGCGGGCCATCGTGTTTGACCGCCACTACGGTCGCGTTGAGCCGGATCCGGGTTGGCTGACGCGGGCGGTCCAACGCATCGAAGTTGATTGGCGCGTACAACACGTCCTTGAATGCCCGGGTACCGGTGATCGCTTCCGGAATGAGCTTCTTGACGATGTGACGCATGATGGCTGCGTTCCCGCCGGGAAAGGAAAACGCATCACCTGAGATTGCGGCGGTGTCAGTGCCCGGCAGGCCCAGAAGTTTGGCCGCATACCCGGAGATCGCGTCGGAGCTCACTGCGTAGTCAGCGGTTGCAACCAGCGGATCCGACAAACGAAAGACCTCCGGTGAGAGCCCCATCACCTTGGTGACGAGATCACCATAGGACATGGAATCCAGCCAGCGATCGGTTGCCGCCTCATCTCCCCGTTTCAACACTTCAGCGTGCTTCCAATACAACCAACTGTCGCGCACCTGTTGGCTGATCGGCGCACGTTTCAGGTCGTCCGACCATGGATTGACTACCCAGGCACGCTTTTGAGCAAAGGGTTTATCGAAGAAGTAGCCGAGCGACTTTGCCGTCTCGCCCCAGTACATGGGGTCGTAGTGATCGCGCGAGAACTTCAGGGAAGCGGCATCCTTGCTGGGCGCCACAAAGTCGAAAGAGCGTGGCAGACCGACATCGTCCCACAGCTCCTGAACATGCGCGTAGTTGGTACCCGCCGCGGGGACGATTGTTCCGTTTGAGCCCTGCGGGCCGGTGAGAATGACACCATCAACCTGCATCTGGTTCTGCTTGGCTTCGCCGCCAAACACGGGATGGTTGTCCAGAACCAGGCAACGCCGATCCGGGTGTGCCTTGTGAAATTCATAGGCGGCGATGATCCCGGAGAATCCGCCTCCGACGATGACCAGGTCATAGCGCTCATCTATCGGGGTGGCGTTGGCTATGTTCTTTTCGTAGAGGCCATCGCGAACACCGTGTGCCGCATTGACGACCGAAGCGACATTGCCGTTGGATCGCGCGTAGTCGCCGATTCCGGCGTAACCGTTCCAGTCCGACGTGAGTCCTTGCGCATTCGCTGGAGGGGGTGTGCCCAGGAGCATTGCGCCCGAGCCGATGAGCGTTGCACCCAGGAAATCGCGCCGGGTGATGGGAGCGTCCATGCCGGGTAAATGGTCTTTTTCTGACATGAGGGGCATCCGGGACTGAATCGTCCCCTCATTTTGTCACAACCCGTATGATCACGAACGCAAACAGGCCCACGGACACCCACGCAAACCAATCCCGCCACAGTTGAAACAAGGTCGTCTCGTGCCCGACGGGCACGTCAGCGATCAGCGTTGCGAATGGGGCCGAGTCTGATCGAGCTCGTCCGATCACCCGGCCACGGCTGTCGGCCACCATGAGATAGCCGTTCTTCGCGGCGCGAGCGATGCTGAAGCCGCCTTCCACACCGCGCATGATGGACATGTCGCCGTGCCAGGTGCGGTCCTGGTTGAAGTCCCATGCGGGTACGAGCATCAGGCTGGTGCCGAGCTGCGCATAGGCGACGCTCATCGAAGTAAAGTCCATGTCTTTGCAGATCGCGACGCCCCATTGCATGCCGTTGCGCGGGAGGGTCAGCTTTGCGGTGCCGGGAGTCTGATCCGATTCAAACGGTGGCAGCAGGTGCTCTTTGTCATAGCTCACCACGGCGGCGTGCGGCGTATAAACTTCCGCGCGGTTGTATCTCAACTTGTCCTGTGCTGAGTGCAGCTCGCCAACCACGATGGTGGCCCCGGTCTCATCTGCCAGCGACTGAAGGATCCCGCTTTTCATCAATGCATCCGTGTCGCGGGCAAAGACTATCTTCTCCGGCATCACGATGACCTTCGCGCCCTGAGAGTTGAGCTTCCGTGCCTGCGCGGCATACTGACTCAACAGCTGTTTCGCGCTTTCGCCTGGAGATGCGATATCCTCACCCACGGGCCTGTCCGAAGCGATCAGGCCAACTCGTACTGTCTGCGGCTGTGCCGATTGGTACAGTCTCGCAGTGCCGAATCCCAGTATGACCAACATCAGGGCGACGATGGTCAGCGCAATCCGTTTTGCCTGCTTCGGCTCGCGTTCACGCAGATGGATCGCGGCCGCCACCGCCCCCGGCACGAGCAGCAGCACGAAGCTCATTCCCCACGGCCCCGTTACCGAGGCCAGCTGCAGAAATGGCAAAAAGTTGAGTTGTGTATAAGCCAGGTCGGCCGCGGTGCCGTGCGGAGTGATCCAATACCGTAACCAGTCGGCCGACACCCACAGTGCCGGCAGTGCGATGATGGCAGGCCAAACGGCAGCTCGCTTCATGAGCGTACGGAACAGCAATACTCCAGTCGCCGCGAGGCATCCCATGCCCGCGAAGTTCCCCAGCCATGCCGCGAAGGGCATGCCGACAGTCCGGAAGTAACCCATCAGGCTGGCGCTGCCAACCAACCAGGCGCCGAATGCGACCAACGCGGCGGACCACCAGCTCGATCGCAGTGAATACCAAAAGAGTGGCAGCGGGGCGAGCCACATCAGCGGCCACCACGGTGTCAGTCCGTTGCCAAACCAGACCAACACAGCCGTGGCGGCGAATACCGCCGCGGCTGAAATCACTTTCCGAGTCTCATTTGCGGATTCCATTCAGGTACTTCTCCACCGCACGATGAACCATCTTGCGGAATTCCTGCTCCGTCGTGGCCACGCGGCCGCCGAGATACAACATCACCAGGCCTTGGATCAGCGCCCCGGATTCGAAGGCGATTTCCCAGACATCCACCTGTTGAAAGACACCCGCGCGGATGCCCTCGGTCATGAGCTCCGCGAACGGATTCGCCGTCGGCGATCTGCCGGCCGCAAAGTCATGGGGGAATTGACGCGCTCCCTTGCGGGGCCGCAGGAACATGAGCTCAAACAGTCTGGGCCTGGCCAGGGCGAAGTCCAGATTCGCATCCAGCACTTTGCGCAGGCGGCTCTCGAGCTCGCCCTTGAGCCGCGTCTCCTGCAACTTGCCGGCGAGCTCGGTAAATCCCTCGTCAGCCAGCGCGTTCAAAAGGGCGTCGCGGTCTGCGTAATGCCGATAGACCGCCATGGCGGTGATCCCCACAGCCGAGGCCACGCGCCGCATCGTCACGGCTTCGACGCCTTCGGCGTCCAGTAGCTCCCGGGCGGCCGTGGCGATTCGTTTGGAGGTCGGTTCGCGATCCATGTATACAGTGTATACATGACTCCGGAGAAAACGCCAGCAGATTGTCGTTGCGGTGCTGGGACGTTCTTGCAACCGTCCCCGCTGGTGCGACAATCGCCCCGTCTTTGGGTGAAACGGTGCACGTATGCGGTTGATGTCGAGTGCTTTGATCCTGTGCGTGATGTTGTGTGGATCCTGCCTCGCCGGACCCGCATCGAACCTGGATCTCCGTCCGGCAGAAGGCGTGTTGCAACGTCTCTTACCGCGGCATGCGGCGCAGTTCGAGCTGGGCGCATTACCCCGAACAGACGGCGCCGATCGATTTCGGGTCTCCGCCGCAACGGGCCACATTCGCATCGCAGGTACCTCGACCAGTGCCGTGCTCTTCGGAGTCAACTGGTACCTGAAATACATTGCCCAGGCGCAAATCTCCCCCAACGGCGATCAACTACCTGACGGCGACCTGCCGCTGCCACCGCCACAGAAAACGATTGAGGTTGAAACCCCGTACAAATATCGGTACGCCCTCAACGAAAATGTCGATGGCTACACCACGGCCTACTGGGACTGGCCCCGTTGGGAGCGGGAGATCGATGTCCTGGCGTTGTCAGGAATCAATGCAGTGCTGATCGAGCGCGGCACGGACAGCGTGTTGTATCGAACCTTCCGCGACTTTGGGTTTACCGACGAGGAGCTGCGTAACTGGAATACGTTGCCGGCGCACCAGAACTGGCAGCTCATGGGAAACCTCTGTTGCTATAACGGTCCCATCAGTCCGCAGCTGCTGAAACGGCGCGTCACTGCCGCAAAGCAGATTATCGCGCGGTTGCGTGAGTTGGGCATCACGCCCGTGCTGCCTGGATTCTACGGAATCGTCCCGAAAAGCTTCAAAACCAGGTTCCCCCGCTCACACGTCATCCCGCAGGGTGAGTGGGCCGGCTTCGAGCGCCCTGACTGGCTCGATCCACGAGATCCCCTGTATGGGAAGATCGCCGCTGCTTTCTACGCTCACCAACGCGAGCTCTATGGCCGATCCGACGTCTATGACATGGAGGTGTTCCAGGAGGGGGGTGATGATGGCGGCGTTCCGGTGGCAACGGCAGCCAAGGCCGTACAGACAGCGCTGGAAACCGCAAACCCCGGCGCCGTATGGATGATGATGGCGTGGCAAGGTAACCCCCGCCAGGACCTGCTCTCAGGCGTCGACCGCAACCGTCTGCTCATCGTAGATATCGATCACGATCGCGAGCCGCGCGATCATCGTCAGGTTGATTTTCAAGGTGCGCCATTCCTGTTTGGCGGAATCTGGGAATTCGGTGGCCGCACCACGCTGGGCGCGAACATCAGCAATATCACCGATCGGCTGCAGCGCGTAGGTTCCAACAATTCCAACATGGTCGGTACGGGTATCTTCACCGAAGGAATGGATACGAATCCGTTTGCCTATGACCTGTTCACCGAGATGGCCTGGCGCCGCCAGCCGGTTGACATCGATTCCTGGACCGCGGACTACGTTCGCAGAAGATATGGTGCTGAAGATCCGCACGCGCAGGCTGCCTGGCGGATCCTGACCAGGACCGCGTACAACATTCGTATTGACCTGGTGACCTTCAACAGCGAACGGGATGCCGGCCAGGAGTCTCTGTTCAATGCACAGCCGAGTCTGACGGCCAATCGCGCATCCAACTGGTCTCCGGAAGCGATGCGCTACGACGCCCGGCTTTTCAAACAGGCATTGCCGCAATTGTTGGCGGCCGCGCCCACTTTGAAGAACGTCTCGTATGACCTGGTCGATGTTGCTCGGCAGACGCTGGCGAATGAGAGCCGCTTGCTGCTTCCTGAAATCGAGTCGGCGTTTGAGAGGAAAGACGCTGCACGGTTCGACGCGCTCACTGCACGTTGGCTGCATTTGATGGATCTACAGGAAGCACTGCTGCGCACGCATCCTGCCTTCATGGTGGGTACCTGGCTCAGCTACGTTCAGCCATGGGCATCTTCAGCGGACGAGGCGCGACGATTGAGCTTTGATGCTCGCTCACTACTGACCACGTGGGGCGATCGTCATGCGAGTGAGGAGGCGAGCCTGCATGACTACGGCAACAAGGATTGGTCCGGCCTGACGGGTGACTACTACAAGGCGCGCTGGCAAGCCTACTTCGACGCTCTGAAGGACCAGCTTCGCACGGGTGCCCCCGCGCCTTCCATTGACTGGTTTGCTTTCGGTGAGCGGTGGAACCGCGATACTCATGCCTACCCGACAGTGCCTACGGGTGACACGCGGCAGATCGCGGCCCAAATTGCCCGGGAAGCTCAGTAGCTGCGCGACAGCTTCATCCAGCCTCTCAGGACTTCTGCATCGCCTGGTGAAAGCCAGGGTTGGCGAGGAGGTTGTAAGTGGCGCGCAGCACCATGTTGGACAGGGTCTCGTAGTAGTTGTCAGCCTTGTAGGAACGGCCGAAATTCTCCGCGCCGCCAAATATGAGGCCACTCCAGATCTCTTTTCCCTGGCTGTTCCGGGCCGTGACCATCAACTTCAGCCGACCGCGGTATTGATCTGTCTCGGTGACGAAGAACTCCTGGACCTCCGCGCTGACGATGATGTCCGCGTCAGCGCCATCCACGGTTTGAACGCCGGCACCGTGCATGATCTCCTTCATGTGCTGGGTCACAAACTCGGGTACATTGGTGGATGTTGTGACCGTGCGGATGTTGGTCGGTTTCTCGCGGTTCTCAGCCACCACAGAGGCGTTCTGGCGCGAGTCCGTGAAAGTGTCGATATGAACGCGGGTGGTCAGCACCGGGCCGCTGAGGTCGACGGGGCCCATGTCGCCGAGCGTCTGGGTCGGCGACCATTTGAGGGGAATGTTCTGGAGCGGCTTGGACGCGGCAAGCGCGGAGCCAACAACCAGGGACAGGACGGCAGCGGACAGAATGTGGCGCTTCATGAGTTTCCCTACATTGACTGATTGCATTGTAGCAGTCGCCCTCGATTGAGGAACAGTCATAGACGAGTCCGCAGCTTTGCAAGCGACGTGCGCCACCAGTCTGCGACCCGCTGTAAGGTAACTGGCTCCGGGAAACCATGACGAGCCGCGTGCCGTTGTGGGATCGTGTCCCACGCCCTGTGCTCGATTGAGACCCGTGTTTCCTCTCCGACAGCCTCGAACCTGACTTCGACCTCGGTCGACTGATCCGGCGCGAAGTTGGCGTGGCGCCAGCCGAAAACCAGGCGCTGGCCGGGCTCCCATACCGTGATGCGCCCGATTTCGAAGGTTTCGCCATTATCGCAACGGGTGATGAGGCGGCCACTCGGGCCGGGCTCAAATGCGAGCTTGCCGTCGCCGCCCGCGGCGATCTGGAAGAGGGGATCCGGCTGCCACCACAGCGCAATCTCTCTGGTGAATACCTCAAAGGCCCTGGCTGGCTCTGCCGGAACCCTGAGCGAGATAAATACCTTCGAGCTCACTTCTGGGTTTTCTGCAGGTGCGCCTTGAAGGCCGTCAGTTGCCGGGCCCACATGGCATCGGTCTCCGCGAGCCAGCTTCGCAGCGTGGACATCGCTTCAGGCTTCAGGCGATAGATACGCACCCGCGAATCAAACTCGTCACGATCCTCTTCAACGAGACCGCTGCTGCGCAGTGTTCTCAGATGGCGGCTCATTGCCGGAAACGACAAGCGCATGGACTGCGCGAGCTCTCCCGCACGGTGCGGGCGCTCGCGCAGCAGATCAATCACTCGCCTGCGATATGGATCGGCAAGCGCGGCGAGGGTGCGATCCAGGTTGGATGCGGTCACTTCAACTTGCTGAACTTGAATCCCGTGGCGGCTTCCATCTCTTCGTTCGGGACCTGCCGCACCGGTTGGGAGAAGGTCCAGTGGTGACCTTCCGGATCGCTGGCAATGTAGGTACGGTCACCATAGAACTGGTCGGCCGGCTCCATGATGATTTTGGCCCCGGCCTTGCGGGCACGATCGCAGTGCTCGTCAATTCCACGCTGGACACGCACATGCACCCGCTGCGTGTTCTTCCCGCCCACCGAGGTGGGACTGCGCGTCCAATCCGCCCATTCAGTGCCAATCATGACCACCCCGCCGTCATGACTCATCTCGGCGTGGACGATGTTTCCCTGGTTGTCTGTCAGCACTTCGCTGGGTTCGAAGCCGAAGGCGCTTTCCAGCCATTTGAGGGCCGAGCGGTTGTCTTTGTAGACAATGGACGGAATGAAGGCAGGGCGTTGGGATGCCATGGCCGCGCTCCTGATTGTTTCTCTGGAATAGAATAATTAACAAATTCTGAAAGTATGTCAAGGGTCTTACTCGTGCGATGCTGCGCGGATGAGAAAAATTGCCTTCGCCTTGCTGAGCCTTCTCGGCGCATCCGTGAGCTACGCGGCTCGTGAAGCTGACCGCCGCGCTGAAATCCATGACGCGGACACTTTGGCCTGGTGGCACACCACCGAAGCCCTGTCAGGGGACGGGATGGAGGGCCGAGATACGGGGTCACCCGCATACCAACGTGCTGCTGAGTACGTTGCAAAACGATTTGCGGCGGCCGGACTGAAGCCTGCCGGCGAAAACGGAAGTTATTTTCAAACAGTCCCCATGCATGAAATTGCAGCTTCGGACCAGGGTACCGACTTCACTCTCGTGCGGCCGGACGGCTCACGAGGCCAGCTTCGATTTCTGGAAGAGATTTCCTATGAACCGCAGGAGGGCCTGCCGGCCCAGCTCGAGGGGGCTCTTACGTTCCGCGGTTATTGCGGACGCAATGAAATGGAGAATGTCGCGGGGAAGATTGTCGTTTGTTTCGGCAACAGGCGCGCCAGTCTGCCTGGGGAGGATGCCCGGGTCGATAATGCGGTGGCAGGGCACGCGCTCGGGATCGTGAATGTGGATGATCCGCATTTCACTATCGAGCCGCCTCGTTGGCCTGTTGCCTATGCCCGAAGGGTCACTTTGCGCGGCGGACCGGGGGGCGACGCTCACGCGTTTTGTGTAATGCGCCTGAGTGCTGCGGCCTTCGCTTCGTTTGTCAGGCAAACCGGGCAAGATGCCACTGCGCTGTTGGATGATGGCGGATCCCAGAAGTCCTTGCCGAGCTTTGATATCCCCAGCCGGTTGCGAGTACATATCCACCAGGTGGCCCGGGACATCAGCTCGCCTAATGTATTGGCAGTGTTACCGGGCGTCAAAACTTCGGGCGAATACGTTGTTGTATCCGCTCATCTGGATGGATATGGATTGGGTAAGGCGGTTGACGGCGACAAACTGTACAACGGCACTCTGGACGACGCGGCCTATGTCGCGCTGTTGATCCAGATGGCTGATGACATCCGGTCACACCAGCTGCGGGCGCCCCACCGCGGCATCCTGTTTGCCGCTTTCACAGGTGAGGAGAAGGGCCTGCTCGGTTCCAAGTGGTTCGTTCAGCACCCGACCGTGCCGATTCCACAACTCGCGGCTGACGTGAACCTCGACCAGCTGCGGCCGCTGTTCCCGCTGGACATTCTGACCACCGAGGCGCTGGAAGATACGACTTTAGGAAACATTGCGCGGGGCGTTGCGACCTCGATGCAGATACAACTACGTCCGGACGGCGAGCCCGAACGGCACCTGCTGCGGCGCGCGGATCAATATCCGTTTCTGCTCCATGGCGTGCCCGCCATCAGCTTTGTTTTCGGTTATGACCCGGGCACGGAGTCGGAGCAGCGTTATCGCGAGTGGTACAGGACCCGCTATCATCGACCGCAGGATGATCTGACGCAGCCGATGGATTTCAACGCGGCAGCCAGGTTCAACCAGTTCTTTTACGAGCTGATCGCGGCGATTTCCTCCGCGCCCGAACGGCCGCGGATGTTGCGCAGCTTTGCTGAGAAGTAACGACCGTCAGTCTTTGTTGTTTCCGGTATGGTCGGGCGCTTGCCCGCCTGCGGCTGCGCTCATTCCCGTCGCTTCCAGCATGGCCCGGTATTCGCTCCAGTCCGGGTCTGACTCGGTGCTCAATTCGATGGGTTGCACCGGTTTATCCTCGAGTGCTTCATTGATGCGCTCGACAAACCAGCCGGTGTCGCTCGTATAGAAGTTCATATTGACGGCGCCTTCCTGAGTGAGCACGAACGCAAGCAGCGCGCCTTCTTCCAGAAACCGCACAATGAGCGCTTCGAACTCTTTGATCTCGGCGTAGTCCGTGTTCGATGGAAGTCCCGAGCTCAGCGGATTGCGGCATTGCCAGCTCACGACCACCCGCTCATTGAGTCCGGCACCGAGAACCGCCGGCAACAGGTCCGGTCGCGCGCGGATCATGGAGGTTTTGCCCTTCGCCAAAAACCACTTCCCGTCCGAGGGAATGCCATTCACCGATCCCATCGTCTTCAGTCCTTAGTGCTTCCCAGCCACATTCGCGCGACGATTCCGTCGCGACGGAAGGCGTGTCGGAGCGCGCCCAGTAGATGCAACACGATCAGGGCAACGAGCAGATAAGATGTAACCACATGAGTTGTGTTGAACGCCGCATAGATCGTTTTATCTTCCGGACCCCAGGGCGGCAGCGGGATCGAGTTGAAGAACTTCACGCCGTACTTGCTGAAATTGGAAGCGATATAGCCTGACAACGGCATGACCAGCATGCAGGTGTAGAGCAGGAACTGCGTGAGCTTGGAGGCAACACGTTCCCATTGGGCGAGGAACGAAGGATAGTCCGGCGGGCGATGTGTCAGCCGCCAGATCAGCCTGATGAGAATGAGCAAGCCCAGGATGATTCCTGTCGACTTGTGGATGTTCACGTACGGCCCGCGCAGCGGTGTGCCGCGAGGGATGGTTTCCAGGAACCAGCCGAAAGCAATCTGCCCGAAAAGAAACAGGGCGATCAACCAGTGCAACCAAACGGCGACAGAGGTGTACCGGTCGGCCCGTTGTTGTGCATGCACATTGTTGTTCAGGGTAGTGGAGTTCATGCCGTCGGATGCCATTAGCAACGTTTGATTTTACCTGTGATCACCCATCGCTCAGCAACTTTCGTGCGAACCGGGTGGTGCCGCTAAATAATTGCATATAATCAATGACTTGAGTTCGCCACGATCGCCCCACAACTTTGCCATAAACGCGGACGACACTCGGAGCTCGACAGGGTAACAACCCATCCCGTGGAGCTGAGGAAATGTCGACTCGTATGCGCGCCGTGGCGACAGCGGTCATTCTCGTCGCACTCGCTTACTACCTTTATTCCCACCCGCCGTTCGCAGTTGCACGGCGAGGGGAACTGCTCGTCCGCACCAACGAGATGAACGGGGCGGTAGCGGCTTACTCAGCCGGAACAGTGCTGGTGGTTCCGGGCGTTCATCAAACCCGGCGCTTCGACATTCGTGATCAGGTTTACCGGCCAACGGCGAGCGCGAGTGCCACCGGATCCGGCGCATTCCAATCCAACGAAGGCCTCTCGATCGGTGTCGAGCTGACAGTACGGTGGGCGATCGACCGGACGCGTCTCGCCCGGATGTCCAAGGAGCTTCCGGACGACATCAATGCAGACCTGATTCGGCCCGCCGTCGAGGGTGTGACGTACCCACTGTTTGCCCGGTACACCGTGCGGGACATCTTCTCCCAACAGCGCGTTCAGATTCAGAAGGAAATCACTTCGGAGCTGCGCCCGAAATTTGCCGCGATGGGACTGGTTTTGCGCGGTGTCGAAATGGGCAAAGTGGATCTGCCATCCAACTTTCGCGCCGGTATGGAGAAGTTGCTGGCTGAAGAGCTGGAGACCGAGAAGATCCGCTACACCATGCAACTCAAGGAGGCGGCGGTCAAACAGAGCCAGCTGGAGGCCCAGGCTGACAAGGTGCGTCGCCAGGAAGCCGCGGAGGCAGCCGCGCAGGAGCAGGTGATTGCCGCACGCGCCCAGGAAGAGACCATGAAACACATCCTGCCTTTCAAACAGAAGCAGATCGAGCAGCGTCAGCTCGAAGCCGAGGCAGAGAAGGTGGCGCGTGTTCGTACTGCCGAAGGTGCCGCCGAGGCACGGAGAATTGAAGCGAGGGGAGAGGCTGACTCGCGGCAGAAGCTTGCGGATGCGGAAGCCTATCGGCTGGACCTCGTCGGCAAGGCCAACGCCGGTCAGATGGAGCGCGAAGGTGCGTTGATTGCCCGATATCCGCTGCTGATTCAAAAGACACTGGCTGACAAGCTGTCCGACAAAGTGCAGGTCATCATTGCCCCGACGCCGGCCGCGGGTCAGTTCATCGGGTCCAACCTGATTGGTGGGGATAAGGCCGTGGCCCGTCCCGCCGCGGAGGAGGCTCAGTAATGTTGCTGGCACTGACAGCGTCACTTGCCATTGTCGTTGGTGACCACGCCTCAGTCCGATCGACGCCGCGCTCGACAGCCACTGAACTGACGACTCTGTGGCAGGGCGATGTCGTTGAGATTCGAGGCGAGCAGGCTGAATACCTCAGGGTGTATAGCTATCGGCGGGAGCGAGGCGGGTATCTGCGAAATGAGTCGGTACGAAAGGTAGCTTGCACGGAGGCGGAAGCACCATCGCTGCTGGCGGTCATGCGTTTTCTGCGCGATACCCCCGGCTCTGAAGCACTGGGGATCAGCTATGGTGCTGCGTACCTGAAGGCTGTTCCGCCTCGGGCTCTGACAACAGAAGCATTTGATGCCATTGGGCAGATGGCTGAGCGATTGGCGGACACCGCTTCGGGTAACGGCACACAGGCACACTCGGTCAGTGTGGCTGCGCGCCTGGAGGTTGTGAGTCAGTTTGGCGTTCGCATGCGGAGCTTCGAGCGCAACGGCCGGATGCAGGTCTGCTACGACGGAGATCTCTACCGCAGCCTGCTGGCTCAGCCTGCGGCGACTGCTGAGCAACAGGCGCATGCGGTTCTGGGGCTTACACGGTCTGATTGCATTGAGCCGGAGACCGGGCCAACCGCCCGCGCCGCCCTCGACGAGGAACGTCGCGATCTGCTCGAGCGCGTTCAGGATACCAACCTGACGCCGGTTACCCGGAGTCGCATCCGGGCCAGGCGGGCTGCTGTTTGGTCTGCTATTACTTTTGCTCAGGCCCGGCGCGGACAAGCGGCTGACGCTGCCGCCCGGCGAGCGCTCGCCGAGCTCGCCGGAGTAAGGGCGGTTGACCTCGGAGAGACTTATCAGTCGGAGTACAGCGATGCGGTGTTGAGGGTGAGCGCCATCCGCTGGGCGGCGGCGCCGGCGCCGCTTATGCAAATGAGTCCGGCCGCGGTGTTGGTCGCCGCCCAATCGGCACACGCAATCGGGACTGCCACCGCTGCGCCGACCCTCACTCAAACGAACCTCGCCGCCCGCAGTGGCGTCGCGACGCTGACACTGGCTTCAACCACCGGCACAACTGGCGCGTTTGCTTTCAACACCGCTCCCGGCGCCGAGCCGGGCCAAACTTGCCTCACGCTGGAGGAATCCCGTCCGCAGCGCCCCAAGATCACCCTGGCTCGCCGCTGCACCTTCGGCATCATCTGGCTGGCCTCGGCCCAGGTGATCCCACAGGCTTCAGCCCTGGTGTTGTCGGTCCAACCGCTGGAGAGCTGGCGCGAGCTGTGGGTGTTCCACCAGATCGCTGGGAAGTGGCTCGTCGAGGTACTCTCACCCGGCCTCGACGAACCCGATCAGGGTTACGTCGAGTATGCCGGCTTCGCTCCCGCTACTTCGCGCATCCTTCTGGTCCGCGAAGTCAAGGAGCGAGCCCGGTATCGCCGTTGGTTCGAGGAGGTCCGCCTCGAGGACCTCGTTCTCGTCCGTCAAGCCAGTACGCCCGAGTTGCTGCGCGACTTCGGGCGGTGGCAGGACGTACGCTGGCGCCGTGGGACTCTTGCGTTACGCTGACAGCGTCATGCGCAAATCTGCTAGAACGAGTACGTCAGCCCGGCATTGAAAGTATCAATGTTGATCTCGCCGGTGGTGTCTTTGTCACCCACGTTGCCGTAGCGAATGTACTCGGCACGCAACTTGACGTGTTTGGTCGGATTCCACCCAAGACCCACTCCAGCCAGGGCGTCGACCGAATTCGATGACTGGGAGCTGGGGGCGCCCGTGGCCGTGCCGGCACTGCTGGACAGGGTAGCCTGTGCTTCCAGGGTGACCTTCGAGAAGATGACTCCCAGGCGGGCATAGATCTCCCATTCCCGGGACAGCGGCAGAGTGCCGATGACGGCGAGCGTGGGGCCTTTTGCCTTGGCATCGAGATTCGCGGAAGCGTTGATTCGACTGGCCAACACGTCGCTGGCGTGATAACGGAGCTTGCCCAGGTCGGTATAGGAGGCCTCGAGGGCGAGCTCCCGCATGAACTGATAGCCAATGACGCCGCTGAAATTGACACTCGCCTTGTCAAGTGTGGATGAGCCGCTGATCACGGCAAGTCCTGTTTCGTGAAATGCGTCCAGGACTGCATTGTCAAAATCGCTTTTATCGGCATGGAAAATGGACGATCCGACGGTTGCGCCCACGTAAAGACCATCGCCTGCCAGCGCAGGTGCCGCCGCGGACGTGCCAATGACGGCTGCGAGGGCGACGAAACAGGCTCCCTTTCGACGTAACATTCGGACTCCCTGATTTTCTGCGTGATAACAGTTCGCAACAATACTAACAGTGCGGTGACGGATCTTTTGGGAACTGCGTCCAGGATTGACTGTTGGAGTATGTCCACGGTCCGGACGTATGCGTGGGACTGCTAATGCAGCCAGCCGCGGCTAATGCGGCCATCCGCAGCGTGCGGGCGCTGTATCAGAAGATTCCTCGAGTTGAGGCGCGCATGGCTCCTGAGCCGCGTGGCGACCGCGTCACACGTGCCGACGGCGCATGCGATGTTTGTTGAGTTGGCTGACCGTGTTTGTTCTGGTTGCGGTGTTGGGTCTGCGCGAGGCCACTCAACAGCGCGGGCGAGTTGGCGTCTCGCGCACAATTCGCTGGATCTGGCGGGCATGCAATCGTTTCAAGACTAATGGCTGGCTGTGAAGTTTTGGTTACATCAGCGGCGCCGCCGGTAAAGCTCGTCGGCACCACGGAACGGCGTTATGCTCCAGGCCACGTCAACACCGGTGCGATCATCATGGCCCTCTGGCAATTCACCACAATCGCGGCCCTGATCGGGGTGCTGCTCATCTACGTAATGGTGCTCACCAACAGGCTCGGTGCCACCAACGCGCTGTTGAAAAGGATTGAGGAAGCGCTCGTAAAACCGCAATCGGCCACGGGAAACACCCGTGCCACGGTAGCCGGTTCCGCTGAGGATATGACCGCGCGACGTCCGGCTTCGGAGCCGGCGACGCAAGCAGGCCCCCTTGAAATAACAGATGCGCCGGAAGTGCCCATGGACCGCCGCGTCAGCTTCCTGACCGTCCGCGATTTGAAGGTAATCGCGCGTTCGGGCCGTCGAAGCAGCGACGGCACGGTCGGAATGAGTCCGCTCTTCCGCGAGGCAATGGAGAGGAAGCGGGCCGAGGCGCGGCCGCTGGCTGAAAGCGGTCAATCGCACGAAGATCAGCCTAGTGATGTTGTGACCGATGAAGTCAGCGTCGCTAGCCTGGTGACGGAGGAGACCGTCGTCGCCAGTGCGGTGGCCGGCGAGGTCCGCGTTGCCAGCGTGGGGAGCCATGAGGCTATGGAGGCCAGCGTTGGGAGCCGTGAGACTGTGGAGGAGAGCGGCGAGCCCCGCTCACAGCCTGCAAGCATGCAGGGGCTGGCTGGCTCACTGCCGCTCAGCGTGCAGGAACTGGCCACGGCGACCTACGAAATTCGCGACTTCCTGGAGTCGGCCAGCGTGGCCGCCACGGAGGACGTAGCTCCGGCGAGCCCGGAAGTGGTGGCACCCACGCCCGACGAGCCCGACACCCGCTTCGCGTCCAACGACGAGCCGGCCTCAGAAGCGCCGGCCGCAGCCGTTGCGGCTAACGACGAGTCAGGCGCCGAGCCCGATACTCCAACCGCAACTACGGAGCCCCAACCAGTCGCAGCAGCCCAGCCCGCCGCAGCAGCCCAGCCCATCGACGAAGACCTCATCGAACGCAGGAGAAAGCGCGACGCCCAGCTCATCCTGAGCGCTCAACGCCGTCGCCGCCGCACCCGCGGCTTCTGAAACAGCTAGCCTTCCTGCCGCGGATCAGGCGTCAGTGATATCACTTCAGCAGTGGATGTGAGCCCCTGCGCGACCTTTTCAGCACCCGTCACACGCAGTGGCCGCATCCCACTGCGAATAGCCAACTTCCGCAATCCCACCAATCCTGAACTGCCACTCATTTCCGCCCGCAGCGTGTTGGTCACGGGCATCAGCTCATAAACTCCCGTACGGCCGAGATACCCGGTCTGCCGGCACTCCAGACATCCCACTGCCCGGTGAGGTGTTGCAGAAGAGGGCATCTTGTCTCCCACACCCAGCTCGCGCCATGCTTCCGCAGTCATGGGCGCCGGAACCTTGCAATGTGGGCAAAGCGTGCGCACCAGCCGCTGCGCCAGCACGCCAATCAACGTCGCTTTGATCAGATAGTCCGGCACCCCTAACTCCAGCAGCCGCATCAACGCCGACGGCGAATCGTTCGTGTGCAATGTCGACAACACGAGATGCCCAGTCAGTGCCGCTTGCACCGCCACCTCGGCTGTCTCGAGGTCGCGAATCTCGCCGATCATGATGATGTCGGGATCCTGGCGGAGCAGGGCCCGTACGCCGTCGGCGAATGTCAGGTCGATCGTGGGTTGCACCTGCATCTGATTGAAGCTGCCGTCGACCATCTCGATCGGATCCTCAATCGTGCAGACATTGACATCATCGGTGGCCAGTTGTTTGAGTGACGAGTAGAGAGTCGTCGTCTTTCCGGAGCCGGTCGGACCCGTGACCAGGACGATGCCATGCGGCTCCTGGATCATCGTATTCCAGACACGAGTTTCTTCCGGCGAGAATCCCAGCAGGTGAAAATCCCGCACCAGCACGTCGGGATTGAAAATACGCAGCACCAGCTTTTCGCCGAACGCGGTGGGCAGCGAAGAGACGCGCAGCTCGATTTCCTTGCCATCCGGTGAGCGGGTCCGGATCCGGCCGTCGAGCGGACGGCGTTTCTCCGTCACGTCCAGCCTCCCTAGGATTTTCAGCCGCGCCGTGACCGCAGGCATCACGGGGGCAGGCAGTTGGTACACCTGGTGAAGGATGCCATCGATCCGGAAGCGCACATTGCCCGTGTCCCGTCGCGGCTCGAGGTGGATATCGCTCGCCCGTGTGTCAAAAGCGTATTGCAGAAGCCAGTCCACAATCGCCACCACGTGCCGGTCCTCGGCGGACAGCTTCCCCGCCCGACTGAGCTCGGTGAGCTGCTCGAAGTTCTGGATCCCCGGTCCCTGCGCCTTTTCCTTCCCGGACAGCTTCACCGAGCGGGCGATGGCGTAAAACTCGACGAGATAACGATCAATATCCTGCGGGTTCGCACACACCCGCTTGATCGGCACTTTCAGCGCTGGCTGGAGCTCCTTGACCCAATCGGTGTCCAGGGGATCCTTGACTGCAAACACGACCCCCTGCGGCCCCATCTTCACTGGCAGGATTCCGGCGCGTGACGCGTACGCATAGGGCACGACTTCGGTGAGCTTCCCGACCTCCAGGGTCAGCGGGTCGATGCGCAGGTAAGGAAGCTTGACCCGGTGTGCGAGCCATTGCGTCAACACCTCCAGGGTCAGCCGCCGGCCTGAATGTCGTCGGTCCGGCCAGTCCTGAGAGGCGGCAACCGCCAGCGGATGCTGATCCTTTTTCCCGGGCGGCAGCCGCAGCTTGCCGGGGGCCTCCGCCGGGATCAGGCCGCCCGTCACCAACTCGGTGAGGAGCCATTGCAGGTCCAGGCGGGGCGGGAGTGCCTCGGCTCTCGAGCCTGCATGAGTGTGGGCGGATCGGGTCATTTCCGGGCTCGTTGCAGTCATTAGTGCACTGATTATACGGTTATTTGGCGCTGGGCGTTCCCGGGTCGCCAGGCTGCCTGTGCGCGGCAGCACCGCTGCTCCTTCAGCCGGCATACCATGATGTTGATGTTGGTGTTGGTAAAGACGTGACACTTGTTCTGCATTGCGCGACGCGCGCTGAAGTTGCAGTATGGAGGGACGATAATCAGGGGGAGCGATGCATACTCGATTACTTTGTCTGTTGGTTTCTGCAGCGGGTCTGCTCATTCAGCCGTTGCACGCGCAATCAACGCCACCCTCCACGGTAGAGGCCTGCAAGGCCTGTCATGGGCCGCAGGGAATCAGTCGCAATCCCACGTTCCCCAACCTGGCGGGACAAAAGGCGGGTTATCTCGAAGCCCAACTGAAGGCGTTCAAAGCAAAGGATCGCAAGAACGACTTCATGAATGCCATTGCGGCCCAATTGAATGAAGCTGACATCCATGCGTTCGCGCTCTTCTGGTCCAGCCTGCCGGCTAATCCGTCGGCTGACACGTCGCCGGCCGGGCCGGCCGTGCCGTCGAGAATGACACTGCCAGCCAACTTCCCAACGGGGTTCACCGTCTACCAGACGGAGAGTGAAGAGGGCACGATCACGAAGCGCTTCGCCAACTCCATCGCATGGAAAGCCGCCAAGGCCAACCAGCCACTGCCGAGCGGTTCCATCCTCCTGCAGGTTTCCTACGAGGCGGTGAAGGATGCCGCTGGAAAGGAGGTGGCTGGTGCCATCCAGTCCTATTCCGCCATGGAATCGCGGGCGGGCTGGGGGAACTCGGTACCGCTGCTTCTGCGCAATGGCGATTGGGACTACGCTCTTTTCGCGGCTGACGGCACGCGCCGCGACCAGTTGAACCAGGCACCCTGCCTGGCCTGTCACAAGCCCCAGGAAGCCAACAGTTACGTCTTCACCCTGGACGTGCTGCGCAAAGCGGCAAGTTAGATTCGGCCGCCGCCTGAAAGAAGTTATGCAGTGACGATGGCGAACGGGCCGGCGGCAGCCTGGGCGTCCGGATCGTATTTTTCCGCCAGGAGCAGTCCATACCAGGCTGTCTCCGGGATCCGGGCCAGATTTCGCAGGACGTCTTCGATGTAGATGAGCCGTGTTCGGGCCTTCAGCGCCGGTCCGACCAGGCTCATGGCTTCCTGGTATTGCTCGAGGAGTGTTTCGTTGGCCCGCGGGAGCATGAAACGGACTTCGTCGGTCTCGTGGCCGTTGCGTGCGGCCAGCCAAAGATGCAGGTACACGTCCTGGAACTGATAGAAGCGGGCGCCCTTGTCATCCCAGACCTGATCGGAAACGTAACGTTCGAGAACCGGCCGGTACGTGTCTTCCAGCTTGCGCGAATGGCGACCCACGGTTTCCTTCGTCCCGAACTCCGCTTCCGAGAGCTTCACTTCGCAATAGACGCTGGTCCGTTCGTCGACGGTCCATTGCACGTCAATCTGCGTGCGCTCATCCGGATCCGCGCACTGCTCCAATTGAAGGGTGGTGACCGCCGGCGTGCTCAAAACCTTGGCGAGCTTTTCCGGCGCGTGTTGGAACAGGGGAATGAAGAGATTGAACGCGAACGCCTGCGAGGAATTCAGATGATGGAAGTAGGGGTGCAGCCGCAGAGCGTGGGCAATCTGATATTGCATGACCTCGGCGCGAAAAGGCTCGAGGATGTTCAGCCACTGCAGTTTCGTCGGCAGGATGTGGCCGTAGGGACGCTCCACGCCATTGGCAAGGAGAACCCCGCTCTCGACCCCGCCGAGCCGTCCTCGCCGGTATTCATCGAGATGAGCCTTGAGCGTCTTTTCGTAGGACTGCAGTGACAACGACCTGTCTCTTTGAATGATGATCTGAGCGCGGACCGGCCACGCGGCCGTTCCCGCGCCGCAGCCGGTCGGGTGCGGCGGTTAGTTCACCCGATGTGCATCGAAGATTCCGTGACGATGGTCTCGAACACGGGCAGCCTATGTGAACTGCGGGCTTGGCCGCTGACGCGGCCTGATGTTAGAGCGCCGCCCGCCCGGGCTTCAATTTTCCGCCGGGAAATCTCAGACTAGGCGGATTGACCCAAGATTCCCGAGGCCCTCATGGCTGCCGGCCAGCCCAACGACTCGTCCCGACCCGCGCCCTCAGTTTTTCTCAGCTACGCATCCGAGGACCGTGAGTCGGTCCAGGCCATCCGCGATGCGTTGCCAGGCCTGGGGCTGGACGTGTGGTACGACGAGAGCGAGCTCGGCGGCGGCGAAGCCTGGGATCAGAAAATCCGCCGGCAGATCCGCGAGTGCGACTTCTTCATGCCCATCATTTCCGCTCGGACTGAAGCCCGGGCGGAGGGCTATTTCCGGCGCGAATGGCGGTTTGCAGTCGAGCGCACGCTCGACATGGCAGACGACCACGTTTTCCTGGTGCCGATCGTCATCGACAACACCGTGGGCGAGACGGCCCGGGTGCCGGAGAAATTTCTCACCGTCCAGTGGTCGCGCCTTCCCAACGGGCAACCGACCCCGGCCTTTGAAGCTCTCTGCCGTCGGCTGGCAACGGGGCAGGTCGCTGCGATCCCGCCTCCAAAGAAGGATCCGAAATCCGCCAAGGACCGTCAGCCGCCTCGGCCGTCCACGCCGCTACCGGTCCAGATTCCCGAATTCCCCCGGCACGAGCCGGGTCAGAACACCCGCTTCTATGGGGAGGCGGCTGTCTGGACAATTCAGTCCGCGTGGATCGGTTTCCAGCGATTACCGCGGTGGCTGCGGATCATCGTGTACTGCTGGGTCTTCGTCCTGTTGATCAGAGGGTGTGAGTCCTCTGACCACCCAACCTCCAAACGAGGGATGAAGGCCGAAGTCCCCATGACCAAAGGAGAGGTCGCCGATGCCAGGGATGCAGCCGTTTCCAGGGCGACTGCCGAAAAGATCAAGGCAATAACCGAGCAGTATGTGCACGGTCCTAACCAGGCTGACGTTGCCGGGCTGGCTGCGCAGATTGCGCGTCAATTCCCCGAGGGGCCGGGCAGCGGCGCGGGAGCCCACACCAAGAACGCCCTCCTGGCAATTCCCTTCAGCGCACCGTCCGATGATCAACGCGCCAAGGGGATCGCCGACGCCGTGTTTGGACAGCTGTACGGCAAGCTTGCTATCGCGCAGCATCATCACCTTCGCCTGGAGCCCAATCGCACGCCGCCCGCTGACCCAGCAGCCGCCGCCGAACGGGGCCGCGCCAACCACTCCACCTATGTTGTCTATGGCATCGCTGACAACAAAAATCTCGACGTGAAACTCATCGAGTCCGAAGACGGTTCGGTGGAGTGGTCAAAGTCATATCCTCTGGAAGGGGCTGACTCCACGAGCATCGCCGCCGAGGTGGCAGCCGAGGTGAAAGACAACGTCCCCTCCGGCAACTGACCACAGGTGATTTGACCTTCCGCGACTCATTTGGCCAGAAACTCCTGAATGGCACTCGCGATCTCCACCGCGTGCGTCTCCAACGCAAAGTGTCCGGTATCGAAGAACCGAATCACTGCCTGCGGAATATCCCGCTTGAATCCTTCCGCGCCGGGAGGAAGGAAGAATGGGTCGTTCTTGCCCCACACGGCCAGGAAACGGGGCTGGTGGGTCCTGAAATACTGTTGGAATTTCGGATAGAGCGCGACATTGCTCTGATAGTCCCCCATGATATCCAACTGGATTTCGTCAGCGCCGGGCCGGGCGAGATAGAAGTTATCCAAGGAGTAACCATCGGGAGAGATGCGGGTGGTATCTGCAACACCGTGTGTGTACTGCCACTGCGTTGCGTGCGGGGCCAGGAAGGCACGCAGGGCTTCGCGGTTCTGTTTTGAGGGGTCCTTCCAATAAGCCCGGATCGGGTCCCAGCCGTCGCTCAGTCCTTCTTCGTATGCATTACCGTTCTGGGAAATCAACGCTGTGATGCGCTCAGGGTGCGCCACCGCGAGCCGGAACCCGGTGGGCGCGCCGTAATCAAACACATACACGGCGAACTGCTCGAAGCCGACCAGTTCGGTGAAACGCCCGATCACGGCGGCAATGTTGTCAAACGTGTAGTTGAACTTGTCCCGCGCCGGCATGTCGGATTGCCCGAAGCCGGGCAGGTCGGGCGCCACGATGTGAAACCGATCCGCCAGCAGGGGAATCAGGTCCCGGAACATGTGACTGGAGCTGGGAAATCCATGTAACAGCAGCAGCTTCGGCGCACCGCGGACACCTGCTTCCCGGTAGAAGATCTTCAGACCGTCGACGTCCCGGGTTCGATATTGAATTGACATGTTGAGTTCCTCTTTCAATGGCTGCTCGTTTGGATTGCTTCGAGAATCGTGCTCACGACCGGGTCGGGAGCGGTGACGATGGGTGTGTGGTCGGCCTCGATCGGCCGGATCCTGGCGGCCATACGTTCCGCCATGAATCGCTGGTTGTCTGGTGCAACCATGCGATCGCTTTGAGCCAACACGTACCAGGCGGGCACGTCCTTCCAACGAGGCGCGCCCACCTTGACACCGATGGCGCCAACCGAAGCGGGGCGCTGAACTGCTGCGAGGACCGTCTGCTCCTCGGCTGTGGCGTCTGGAGCAAATGCAGTAGCGAAAGCGTTCTCGGGAAGCCAGACCCATCCATTGCTGTCGGGAGCCAATTTCGGCGCGAGTGGATGCTGTTGTCCCCGATAGGCGGCTTCCGCTGCGGCTTCTCCTTCAGCTGGCGCCACTCCGGCGATATATACAAGAGACTTCACAGCAGGATGGCGGGTTGCGCCGATTACGGTGCCGCCGTAGGCGTGCCCGGCCAACACAACCGGTCCGCCGATCCGGTCAATTGCGCGGTCAACCGAAACGACATCGTCGTTGAGGGTCGACAAGGAAAGCTGCGCCGCAATTGACCGCACTCCGCGAGCGGCGAGTCCCGTGATGACCTTTGACCAGCTCGACCCGTCCGCCCATGCGCCGTGTACCAGAACGACGCTGACTTCTTCCCTTGCCATGTGACCTCCAGAAAATGTGTAACCTCTTCATAGCGCGCAATCAGGTTACGGCCATAGATTGTAACTTGTCAAGAGACCTTAGAGTGGTTACAGTAAAATCATGGATACCACTATTCCGGCCATCTTCCTGGCCGATTCACCCGGGCTGGATTTCCTCAATTCCATTGCGACCCCCGTCGACACGCCGGTCGACTGGATCAGTGATGGCGCCGGGCTTCTGAGATGGCTGCGTGAGGCACAGTTTGTCCCCGCCGCGGTCCTCGACAGATTTTCGAAAGAAGCGACGCCCAAGGATCTGAATGCTGTCGCGGCGCAGGCGCGCGAGCTACGCGAATGGCTGCGCCGTTTCGTCGTGAAGCACAAAGGACGTCCGCTCTCGATCCGGAGCGCTCAAGAGTTGGAACCGCTGAACGCGCTTCTCAGGCAGGACCAGAGTTACTATCAGGCCGTCGTGGAGAAAGACGGGATTCGCTTGGATACACAACGGCGCTGGCCTTCGCCGGGATCACTGCTGATTCCGATCGCAGAAGCCATCGCCCGCATGATCAGTGAAGAAGACTTCACGCATATCAAGGCGTGCGAAGGCCACGCCTGTACCCTGATATTTGCCGATCACACGCGCGCCCGCGGGCGCCGCTGGTGCAGTATGGGAATCTGTGGAAATCGTGCGAAGGTGTCAGCTCACCGCAAGCGCCAGCAAGCGGCGCAATGAAGCGAATCTCATAGCTTGGCCTCGATGCCGGCGAAGGCGCCCTGGCTCGGTTGCAGAAATCCGACCGGATTCTGATAGTGCCGATCGAACAGGTTGTCCACGCGCGCGAAGACGGTCAGATGTGAGTTGATGTCGTAGCCGCCGGCTAAGTTTACAACTGTGTAGCTCGGTGCAGCCAGTCGCGGAATCGAGAAGTCCCGATTGCCGTCAACCCACGAGCTGACTGTCAACAGGTTCGCGTCCAAAGAAAGACCGGGCATTGCCTTCCAGTTGGCATCGACACTGACCTTGTGCTTCGGCCTGCGTAGTAGTTCCTGGTGCAGGACGTCGTCAGTTGCTCGAGTAAACGTATAGTCCGCCCGGAACGACAGCGTTTGGGTCGGTTGGTACGAGATAAAGCTCTCGACACCTTCCGTAGTGGCGCGCCCGATGTTGGCGTAGCTCGTGCCAGTGTCGTCTGTGGTGATCAGGTTGCGCAGGCGATTGTGAAAGTAGGTGGCTCCGGCGCCGACGAGGCTTTCAATGACCGGCTGTTCCACGCCGATGTCATAGCCGACACTGGTTTCCGGCTTCAGGTTGGGATTGGCGAAGAAGAACGGCGGGAAGTCCTGGAACAGCTCGCTCAATGTCGGAGCCTTGAAGCCGCTGCCCACGCTGGCTTTGAGCTTTGTGCCGCTCGCGCTGATCCGATACATGGGTGCCACGCGGTAGGTCGCTTTGCTGCCGAACAGGCTGTTGTCATCGTACCGTACGTTCAGAGCGGAGAAGAAGTTTTCACCCAACTGCGACTGCAGTTCGCCGTAGCCCGAGTTGATTCGGATGCTCGCGGATAACGGCTGGCTGATCTCATCGCGGGAATGCTCAGCGCCCAGGACAACGGTTTCCGAAGTCGCCAGCTTCAGGGCTCCGCGCCAATCTATCTTGGTGCGCTCGCCGGTATCCAGGCTCAGGGGAAAGTCAGGTTCAAATATGGCGGTCCGCTTGCGCGTGTACGCAAAGCCCAGTATCTGGTCGACGGCACCGTCGAGTAATACCAGATGTCCGAACAGGCGCGAGTAGTGCTCAGTGGTGTTACTCGCGGTCTGTTCACGCGCAGGGAAGCTCGGATCAGGAAAGTTGCTGAAGTCATCCCCGGTATTGCGCAAGTGTCCGTTGGAATAGCGCGCAACCAGCCCGATATCAAAGTTGTGCGTAACGTCGAATCCGAGCTTCGTCGAAACCGTCAGGTTGTCGTAGTAATCGTCGTTGCGACGCTCGCCGGGAAGCAGCAGATTCAGCGGGGTGACCGGGATCTCACCTGAGTGAAAGTGCTCAATATTGGCACAGTAATGAAACTGATCGGTTGAGCCGCTGATACTTCCCGTCTGGTTGAATGTATCGAAGGAACCTCCTTCCAGTGAGGCCTGCGCTCGCATTGGACCGGATCCGTCGCGCGTGACGATATTGATTACTCCGCCGATCGCGTCCGAGCCATACAGCCCACTTTGGGGGCCGCGGAGGATTTCAATCTGCGCAATGTCCTGAGTGAGGAATTGCGCGAAATCGAAGCTCGCATTCGGGTTGCTGGGATCGCTTACATCGATCCCATCAACAAAGACCTTGGTGTGATTCAGGTTGGTGCCGCGCATGAAGATCGATGTCTGCGCCCCGGGACCGCCGGTCTGCACCAGGTTGAGTCCCGGGACTGTTTTCAGGACATCCGGCAACGTTCGCTGCTGTTTGAGCTCGATCTGCGCGCCCGTAATCACGGTTACGCTGCTGGCGATCTGTGACTCCGGTGTTGGAACCTGGGTGGCCGAAATGACGACCGGCTCGGTGGCGACGTCTTCCGCCGACGCGTGAGCGGAAAGCAGTGAAAATCCCACTGCGGTTAAAATGGTTTGCGGCGTGCGCATGCAGACTCCTAGTTGTTTTGCAAGGAGTTGCCGCGCAGGCAGTTAAAACACTGTGGGTGCGACGACAACTCTATCGTGTCGCCGCAACGGATGACCCGTAGCTCCCCGCACACCCCGGCCGGAAACTGGACGACGGCGCGAGGCAGGTCTCCTGGCTCCCGGGTCGTTGCTTTCGTCCGCCTTCCCGAGGCCTTGGCCTCAGTGGCGTATGGGACGAACGCTCGCCGGTTACAGTTGCGGGGGCAGCCGCGAATTCCAATCGCGTTCCCTTTTCATCTCCGGCAGCGTCGCTGCACGAAGAACCTCGCACACCAAATCGGGGCGGAGTATACACCACCGCGGGGCGTGCCTAGTACTGCTGCTTCGATGTAACCGTCTCGACCATGCATTCTCACCTGGACACCTGAGGCCCTGCATCCATTCGGGCCTGAGCTACGTATTGGTCATGAGCATTTCGCTAAATTTCATGACAGTGTCGTACAGGCGTGCTGATATTATTTTTTTGAAATCGTCATATCCGCATCGGGAATTCCGCTTGAGCGCCGTCAGGATTACTTACATATGCGCCGCGGCGGCGGCGCTGGCGGGCGCAGCTATCAGCACTTTTGGGGCGGAGCCGGAAGATGCCGATAACGCGGTGCCGACGATTACAGTTGTTGGCACCGGCGTCAGCAACATGGACGCCGCATCGGTCGGGGATGTCGGCCATGACGAGATCGCCAGTCAACCGCTGTTACGGCCCGGGGCCGTGCTGGAAAACGTCCCTGGACTGATCGTCACGCAGCATTCAGGGGAGGGGAAAGCCAACCAGTACTTCATGCGCGCCTTCAACCTCGACCACGGCACTGACCTGGCCACCGAAGTTGATGACATGCCTGTCAACATGCCCACTCATGCGCATGGCCAGGGCTACACCGACCTCAATTTCCTCATCCCTGAGTTGATCTCGGACCTTCACTACAAGAAGGGCCCGTACTACGCCGACGAAGGTGACTTCGCCACTGCGGGCGCAGTCCGCATGGATTTCCTCAACGAAACCCCCAACTCAGCCACGCTGGGTTTTGGGCAGGATGGTTATCGTCGCGGACTCCTGATGGGCTCGACCGGGCTGAGTGGAGGCACGGTGTTGGGTGCCGCCGATATCTATCACAACGACGGCCCATTCGAGAATCCTGACGATTACAACCGTGTGAACGGGATGTTACGTTATCACCGTGGCACGGATGCTGATTTTTGGACGCTCACTGCCATGGGATACCACGGCAAGTGGAACTCGACGGATCAGGTTCCCGAACATGCCGTCACGGAAGGTCTCATTCCGCGATTTGGAACTCTGGCGCCGACAGATGGCGGTGACACGAGCCGGTACAGCTTTTCTTTCAATCGCGTGCGGAAATCAGCTGATGATCAGGTACAGCTGTCCGCTTACGTCATCGAGTACCAACTGAACCTGTACTCCACGTTCACCTACGGCCTCGTTGATCCTGTCAACGGCGATCAGATGCTCCAGCATGATGATCGCACCGTCTATGGTTTCAAAGGATCGAAGATGTGGCATACACAGTTCCTGGGTATGGAGACATCCAATCTGATCGGCGTTCAGGCCCGCTTTGATGACATCCAGGATGTGGGCTTGTTCCATACATTTCAGCGCCGGGTCCTGGGGACGGATCAGGACGCCCGAGTGCAGGAGGCCAGCGGGGCGGTGTATGTCGAGAACACGACGCAATGGTTGGACAAATTCCGCACAGTGCTTGGCCTGCGCGAGGATGAATTCAATTTCGATGTCCGGGACAAGATGGTTAATGCCAACGGCAGCTGCGCCGATCCGCTTGGCTGCAACACCGGAAACGAGCGCGAGAGTATCTTCAGTCCCAAGCTGGGTATCACGCTGGGACCCTGGAACGGCACTGAGCTGTTCATCAACCTGGCCGAGGGTTATCACAGCAACGACGCGCGCGGAGTTACGCGCAGCGGCGAGAACCCTGACACCCCGGCTGCGACGCCCCTGACGCGTGCCAAGAGTGCCGAAGTCGGCGTGGCCACCCGCATAACGCCCGCCTGGCATGCCACCCTCGACGTCTTCCTGTTGAAGCTCAGAAGCGAGCTGGTATTCGCAGGCGATGCCGGCACGACCGAGCCGAGTGGCTCCACAACCCGAACTGGCGTCGAGTGGGGCAACACATTACGTATCAACGACTGGCTGCACGCAGATCTGAACGCCGCCATTTCCCGGGCCCGCTTCGATCATAATGTCGAAGCAGACGATGCCGGATGCGGTGACGCCGCTGCCGGCTTCGGCTGCGTCGTAACTCCCGAAATCGTGGGTCGCTACATTCCAAACAGCCCGACCAACGTGGTCGACGCCGGTTTGACAGCACAGCACCCGTCAGGCTGGTTCGGCTCGATCCGCGCAAGACACTTCGGCGATTCACCGCTGGTCGAAGACAACAGCGCCCGGTCCCCAGCCTACACAACCTTCGACTTGCAGCTCGGCTATCAACAACCGCGGAAGTGGTTGCTGGCCGTGGATGTCTTCAATCTCTTCGATAAGAAATGGAAGGACATCGAGTACTACTACGCCTCACGCCTTCCCGGCGAAGCCGCGGCACGCCCTGACTTCGTAGTCCACCCAGGCGTCCCGCTGACGGTCCGCGCCCACTTCCAATACTTCCTCTAGATAGGCTGTCATGGCAGCGAGTTGCTGCCGCGACTGGTCGGCCTCCGTGTGGCGGCATTTTGCGAGTGGTAAATACCATGCTTTCAGAAAATGAAAGCAACTCTTCCAGGGTGGAACCGGGCTGGCGTCCCGAACGTCTCAATGGACAAATGAAAACGCACCAAAGGTTGCTTGCCAGCCTGATTCCGGTGATTTGCTCGGTAGCGGCTGGAGCTGCCCCAGCCACCGGCAAGCCGGCCGTATGGACACCGCACGAGCTGATCGTGGACCTGCGCAATCTGCCGAAGTCTTACACCTGTGACGACCTCTGGTACAAGTTCAAAGGAATTTTATCGGCCCTGGGAGCCCGGCAGGACGTGGAGATACTGCCGTACCGCTGCGAAAGCAACTCGCCCAAAGTCCAGGTGAAATTTTCTACCCCGCGGCTCGTGCCGGCCGCACAGGCGAAGTGGGCAGACCTGAATGCCGTCGAACGGGAGGTGCAGATCCGGCCCGGCTCGCCCGAAAAGCTCGACAGCGGCGACTGTGAGCTCATGAGCCAGGTCAAATCCAGCTTGTTGAAAAATCTCGGCACGGAAATCGTCGCCTACCGGCTGCCGTGCAAGGCACCTCGGAAGGCAGGCGAAGCCGCCTTCAATCTGACCGCAAAAGTGCTGCAGCCCGTGCTGGCGGCGGCTGTTGCTTCCAGGTAGAGGATCGCAATGACGCGAATCGTCTGTATTCTGTTGCTGAGTGTCGCGGCGGGTTGGTTCTCCGTAGGGTGGTGCGGGGCGTCCGCCGCGACCTCCGCAGCGGATGATCACTCAAACCCCCAGTTTGGGTGTGACTTCGGATATCACGAGGTGAACCAACATTGCACCCCGGTCCGACCGCCGCCTCACGGCTATATCACCTCTATGGGCGATGATTGGGCCTGTGAACGTGGATTCACCAGGCAGGTTGACCGGTGCCAGGCAATCGTGGTGCCACCAAACGGGCACCTGACATCATTTGGCTGGGAGTGCAACCGGGGATTCGAGCAGAACGGCAACCAGTGCCAGAAACTCCAGGTTCCTGAACACGGCTACGCCATCAATGACCGCTTCACGGTCGGGTGGGATTGTGACCGTGGCTACGCACGGCAAGGGAACACATGTGTTGCCGTCAAGGTTCCGGCCCATGCATATCTCAGTGACTCCGGCGACAGTTGGACCTGCGATCGAGGGTTCCGTCCAAACGGTCAATCGTGCGAGAAGATCAATCTTCCCGACCATGCGCACCTGGGTCCGCATGGGAATGACTGGTTATGTAATTGGAGATACCAGAAGCAGGGAGATAAGTGCGCGGCGGATGTATCTATGGCGTTGGCACGGTCTCAATGAGACTGTCGCTCGCGAGGACTTTGTCTGCGTGGTACCGATCCGCGAGGAAGTTGATGAATGCCCTGACCTTGTTGGGAGGTGGGCCCCGCCTCGGAAACACCGCGTACACGGGCATCCGTGGCGCCTCGAACTGAGTCAACACTCTGTGCAGCCGGCCATCGGCAAGTTGCTTCTGGATCAGCCAGGTTGGTAACACAGCGAGCCCCGCGCCTGCCAGCACCGCATCGAGCAGCGCCTCCTGGTTGTCAGTTCGAAGCCGCCCGCGGACCCGTACGCTGACGGGCCGCCCCTGGTCCATGAAGTTCCATTCATCCGCGCGCTGATAGAACGTAAAGTGCAGGCAGTTGTGGCCAGTGAGATCCTTCGGATGTGCAGGCATCGGGTGCCGGTCAAAGTAGTCTCGTGATCCGACCACGACCCGCTGGATATAACCCAACCGCCTCACCGCAACGGCCTGAACCCGCATGACGGCAATGCGAATAGCGACATCCAGGCGCTGCTCGACGAGCGATTCGCAGCGGTCAGTGAGCGACAGATAAAACGAGAGGCGAGGGTACCTCTCCAGAAAATCAGCTACCGCGGGAGCTACGTGGTGCCGTCCGAAAGTGACCGGCGCGGTGACCCGCAGCTCGCCAATCGGCACCTGAGAATGAGATTGCACCGCGGAATCCGCTTCTTCGACTTCCGCAAGAATCCTCTGGGCTCGCCGGTAATAGAGAGCACCACCGTCCGTCTCCGCGATCCCCCGGGCGCTGCGGGCAATCAGCTTCACTCCCAGCTCGCGTTCGAGACCGGAAAGAATGCGGCTGACAGTCGGCAAAGACATACCGAGCTTATCTGCCGCCGCGGACAAGCTGCGTTCGTCGAGCACAGCGACGAATACCTGCATCGCCTGAATTCGGTCCATCAGCCACCGTAACCGAGCACACCGGAGCAGGGCAACCCTCGGTTGCCTCACGAACTCTTGCCACCTGCGACCTTCACCGCATCGCAGACATGGAAAAGAATGCGCCCTGACGTTCAACCCGCAGGAATTCCGATCTATCGCATTGAGGCGTGGCGGCGTAAAGTACGCGCTGAACAGGTCCAACCCGAATGTCCATCCGACTCGCAACTTTCCGCCAACACCGGTGGCTGCCCAGCCTCCTCGTACTGGCATTGGCGCTTCGAGCGCTCATTCCTGTTGGGTTCATGCCCGGCGGGAACGGTCAGCTCGAGTTGCAGATTTGTCCGGAAGGCTTTCCGGCAGCGCTTTTACATACTTCGGGCCACCATCATCACGACAGTCAGGGCTCCTCTCCAGTTGCTGGACATGATCACAAGTCCTGGATGCAGGGGCATTGCCCGTTCGGCGCTGCCGCGGGCGCACCTGCAGTATGCCAATCGCTGGTTGTCACTGTTGACCTGAAATCAGCCGCGCCGCCACCTGACACGGAAACAGTTGCGGCTGCACTCGACTTCCGCTTTCTCGTCGCGCAGCCACGCGCTCCCCCCGTCCGCCTCGTCTGATCAACGCAAACGTACGTATCGATCCGCATGAAATGCGGCAGTCGTAGCTATTTGCTTTCAACGAGGCTCAGATGTTTACTCCAACGCGCAACCGCGCGACCCTTGGGTCGTGCGCGTTGTTATTTTCATTTCTATCGAGTCCGGGCACCCGCGCCGCTGACGCGGCACCGGACCTCGAATCGGACTCCCCGGAGTCGGTGGTGGTTACGGCGACCCGCTCCGCCCGCTCTATCAACGATGTACCAGAGAGTGTCAGTGTCGTCAGCGCACAGGCAATCGCTGATACTCCAGGCCAGGCCCTGGATGACGTTCTGAGACGTTCGGCCTCCGTAGACCTGCCGAACGCGACGTCCTACCAACTCCATCCAACGGCCGACAACATTTCGATGCGCGGGCTGGGAGGCATTCGCGCCCTCGTGCTGCTCGATGGCGTACCCATGAATGATCCGTTCTTCGGCTACCTGCAATGGAGTCGGGTGCCGCTCGAGCTGGTCAATCAGGTTGAGATCGTTCGAGGCGGAGGTGCCACGCTCTGGGGAAATTACGCGATGGGTGGCGTGATCAATATCCGAACGCGCGAACCCGTAGCGGATGAGCTTGCTTTCGATGCAAGCGGTGGAAGTTTCGGGACCTATCGAGCCAATGCGTTCGGCTCGTATCTGTTCTCTGACTCAGCCAGGGTCGCACTGTCCGCCGGCCGCAATCACACCGATGGCTTCATGCAAATTGCGCCTGGTGTTCGAGGACCCGTCGATGTGCCCACGGCGTTTACTTCGAACAACGCCGCATTCCGTGGAAGCGCGAATCTGACCCTCAGCCTCGAAGCGACGGCTCGCGTCGACTACTTCGACAACGATCAGAACCTGCAGACGCGCCTCAGTCACAATGCACAACACACGTGGAACTACAGTGGCTCACTGAGCCAAGAATTCGGTAAAAACGCCGATGTGACACTGACGGCCTTCGGTTCGGACTCCACATTCACCACGAACAATTCGGGAGCTTTCGCTGGCGTCCCCGAAAACCAGGCGGAGTTCGTGGAGAACGTTCACCGGACACCCGTGAATGACGTAGGAATCTCGCTGGTCTGGTCACACGCTATCAATTGGGGATGGGTACGCTCGTATTCCGTCGGCACCGATTATCACCGGATCGCGGGCGAGGATGACTCCGATATCTTCGACGAAACCGGCGCACGCCTGCGAACGGACATTGGACGAGGGAAGCAGCGTTTCTTGGGCGCGTTTATACAAACCAGTCTCGAGCCGCTCGAGCACCTGGAGATCCTGGCCAGTCTGCGTTACCAATCGTTCCACAATTTCGATGCGTTCGATGGAACACCGGGCGGGTTGGGTAACGCGCCGAGCTCTTCCGAGACGAGCACCGATCCGCGGGTCTCGGTGCGGTATTCGCTCACAAATGCATTCGCTCTGCGAGCGGCGTACTACAAAGCCTTCCGCGCGCCAACTCTGGACAACTTATATCGAGCCTTCTCCGTACCCGCCGGTATCTTCTACGCCAATCCGGAGTTGGTGCCGGAGACACTGAAGGGAGGGGAAGTAGGGTTCGATGTCCATGTGTCCCACCTGCGTACACGAGTTACCGCGTACACGAACGACATTGACAACCTCATTACCTCCCGAACATTGGAATTCAACGAGCTGCCGCCGGGGTTCTTCTTCGGCACACGCAACATCAATGCCGGCAAGGCCCGCAGCCGGGGAATCGAGCTCGAGACACAGATGGACATCGCCACCGGCTGGACAGCAGGAGCCGCTTACACCTTTGCCGACTCCCGGATTACCGGTAACGCGCTGGATCCTGACAGCGTCAACCGGCAAATCGCCGATGTGCCGCAGAACCGGGCCAGCCTCAGCGTGACATACGAGAGCCCGTGGGGTTTACGCATAACCCCGCAGTTTCGCTGGCTGCAATCCTCCTACGGCGACAACGATCACACGTTCCCGGTCGATTCGCAGCACATTGTAGACCTGAGTGCCAGCTACTCAATTTCCAAGGCCGCGGAAGTGTTTGTGCACATCGAAAATCTCTTCAATGAGCACTACATTGCCAACAACTCGGGTTTCAATCCGCCGTTTCGGGGAACACCCTTCACCGCGGTTGCGGGAGCAAGGGTGCGGCTATGAAGAACCTGTATGGCCGCCTCTGGCGCTGGCACTTCCTTGCCGCGCTCATTGTCATTCCGTTTGTTCTTTGGCAGAGCGTGACGGGGACTTTGTATCTGTGGTCTGAATGGTGGATGGATCAGGCTCATCCCGAGTTGCGGTTTGTCAGACCCCAACAGCACGCTTTTCCGGTGAGCGAGCAGATCCAAGCGGCGTTGAATGCCGTTCACGCCGGACCCGCGGCGCAAGCGCTCGCACCGCACGCGGCCAACATGGCAGCACCACGCGGGTCCGCACCGGGCGTGGCCGACGTGGTAACGCCACATGTGTCCAACATGATGGCACCGCATCATGGCATCGCGACCCCTGGCCTCGCCGTGCAAGCGGTTCTCCTGCCTGAGGACCCGACCCGCAGCACGACCGTGTTATTCCAGGGATCCGATGGCCTCCCATTTCCCGTGCTCGTAGACCCATACACCGGCGATGTGTTAGGGCAGCTTTCCCCGGCAGCCTGGCTCCCCGGCATCTCCCGTGCCCTGCATGGCGGCTGGCCTTTAGGCGAACCCGGCAGTTGGCTGCTCGAGCTGGGCGACGGCTGGGCGATCCTCATGCTGGCAACCGGGTTATATCTGTGGTGGCCAAGAGGGCGGGGCGTCGGAGCCCTGTGGCCAAGGACCGGCGCGGGCACCCGCGTGTTGCTTCGTGACCTGCATTCCTGCGTGGCCGCCTGGTTTTCGGTTGTATTCCTCTTTTTCCTCATCAGCGCATTGCCCTGGACAGCCTTCTGGGGCGGCAAGCTGCTGAGCACGATTGAATCGAACATCGGCCAGAAGAGCCCGGCCGGCTTCTCGCCGGGCGGAGCGTCCGTCGCGCAGTTCGCCAACGCGTCACTTCCCATTGAGCAGGCAGTCAGTGCTGCGAGACAGGCTGGTGTCCATGGCACGCTGGACATCCGGCTGGCTCCCTGGCCAGGCGCGCCCTTGTTCATGACCAACACCCACGTCTTCCCGTCGCAGGATAGGACGCTACTCGCCGATCCTTCGGCGGGCGCCATCCGCGGGGACTTCAGGAATGACCAAATCCCCGTAATTCCCCGTCTCGTCGCCCTGGGAATCCACGTCCATCAGGCCGATTTCGGCCCGATCAACATCTGGCTCAACACAGCGTTTGCTTCGTCGCTGATCTGGCTTTCCGTAACTGGTGTCCTTTCGTGGTGGAAGCGTCGACCAGCCGGGACGGTGGGCGCGCCACCGAAACCAGATGGCGACATGCCCCTCGCCGTGAGAGCAATGGTGATCGTTGCCTGTGCGCTGATGCCCTTGTTCGGCGCTTCGATCGTGTTGATCGGGCTGGCGGAGTTGGGTGTGATGCGGCTGAGAGTTGCCCGCGCGGCCTGACCCCGGAGGGCCGTGGTATTTGACGACGACCCTCGACAGGCTTTATAAAGGATTAGCACATTAGCTAATTATCTACTTTATTATGTCCATTGACCGGATTTTCGAAGCTCTCGCCTCGGCGCCGCGCCGGCAGATCCTGGCCTACCTTTCCGAGGTGGACCTCACCACCTCCCAACTGGCCGAACGCTTCGGCATGACCGCCCCCTCTATCTCCAGGCATCTGTCAGTGCTGGAGAACGCCGGATTGGTGACGAGCATCCGCCAGGGCCAGTTCGTCATGTATCGCCTGAATCGCGATCACCTGGCGAACAACCTCACAGGCTTCGTCTTTGAGCTCTGCCCCGTGGCCAAGCCCTTGAAGAAAGAGTCACGCGAGCTCGCAAAACGTCGCAAACCCGCGGGACAGTTGAAATGAGAAGCAGCGTCTGGCGAATCGATGGCACAGGTGCCAATGCCATTGAAGGAAAGGTGGTTTGGGCACCGTCCAAGTCACTCTGGAACTCGATGATGTATGCCGTCGCGCTTGGTTTGGGGCCGGTGTTCTTCAGTTGGAGCGCGTTCGTTTTGTTCGTGGTCATGAGCTATGTGACCTTGCTCCTGGGACATTCTCTTGGAATGCATCGCCGACTCATTCACCGCGCTTTCGAGTGCAACAAATCCTTCGAAAGATTTCTGGTCTGGTTGGGTGTGTTGGTCGGCATGTCGGGGCCATACGGGATCCTACGGATCCACGACGAACGCGACTGGGCCCAGCGCGAGCCGTTTTGCCATGATTTCTTTGCGCATCGTCGTGGTTTGTTGACCGATGCGTTCTGGCAACTGCACTGCCGATTCCAGTTCGACCGTCCGCCACGCTTCACTGTCGAGCCTGAATTTGCCCAGGACCTGTGGTATCAACTGATGGAGCGGACCTGGCGCGTTCAGCAGTTTGCGCTTGCGGTGATGTTCTATTTGATGGGAGGAATCAGTTGGGTCATCTGGGGAGTCGCGGTCAGGGTGGCCGTCAGTGTGACGAGCCACTGGATTGTAACGTATTTTGCACACAATCCCGGCCCTGGACGATGGTTGGTCAAAGGCGCCGCCGTACAGGCATCCAATCTGCCGGGCTGGAGCTTGCTGACGCACGGTGAATGTTGGCACAACAATCATCACGCCTTTCCCGAGTCGGCAAACATGGGCATCGAGCCTGGGCAACTCGATCCAGGCTATCAGGTTCTGCTGCTCCTCAAACGTTGCGGCCTGGTTACCAAAATCGGGCTTCCGCGAGCTGAAAGCCGACGCGAAGATCTCATCTCACAGGCCAAAGTTCAGGAGTCGCCAACCGGGCACCGCGTCCGGGTGACCAATACGGATGACGTAGTCAGGGGCCGGGTTGTGTATTCACCCGCCAACTCGCTGTGGCTCACCGGCATGGCGTTGGCCGCCGTCATCGGTGGCGCGCTGACGTTCAGCTGGACGGCGGTGGCCGTTTATGTGGGAATCACAGCGACCGTGCTGCTGCTCGGGCACTCGCTGGGAAGTCATCGGAAACTGATACACAACAGTTATCAATGCCCGAAGTGGCTGGAGTACTTCCTGGTTTATTGCGGAGTGCAGGTGGGGCTCGCGGGTCCCCTGGGGTTGTTGCGGCAACATGAGTTGCGCGACTTTGCCCAGCGGCAAGAGGACTGTCATCCCTATCTGCGCCATGGAGCGTCCTTCTGGCGCGACGGCTGGTGGCAGTTGCATTGCGCCTTGAAGCTCGACAATCCGCCGACGCTGGTCCTCGAACCGCGTATTGACAATGACCGCTTCTACGCCTTCCTCGAGAGGACCTGGCGGTTACAACAGCTGGTCCCGGCGGTTGCTCTCTTCGAGCTGGGCGGGTGGGGCTTCGTGTTCTGGGGTGTCTGTGCAAGGGTGACCACTGGCGTCGTGGGTCACTGGTTGATCGGTCACTTCGCGCACAACAATGGCCGCAGCCACTACGAAATCACCAATGCGGCCGTCCAGGGCAGAAACATCCCATTCACCTCGTTGTTGACGATGGGCGAGTCCTGGCACAACAACCATCACGCCTTTCCAGGCTCGGCACGGTTGGGTTTGTTCGCCGGAGAGTGGGATCCGGGCTGGTGGCTCCTGATGGCGCTGAAGAAGTGCGGCCTCGTCTGGGGCGTCGTGTTACCTGCAGCGCTGCCCCCGCGCGCTGAGTTGCACGCCGTCGATGTCGCGGGCGATGCGGCTCTTACGAGGATGCGGACCGCCAATGGCCATCACAACCGCCCGCGGACCACTCTGGCTCAGGTTGCAAAGTTGTGTAATTCCTCGGGCCCCTGTGTGCTCGAGGGGCCCGCTGCCACCCTGAGCAGCGCCGTATTCCGTCGAATCACTGGCCATCAGGCCACGTTCAACGAGAACCCCGCGCTGGGCCGGCTCAGCGCGGCAATCGGAAACCTCCAACTGCGAGGACTGCCCGCACTGTGCGTGACAGTCGCTCGCCGTAACCGCGCATGGCGCGCCGTGGCAATCGCGATCTCTCCGCTGGCAGTCGCTTTCGAAAATCTTCGGGAGTCGTTCGAGATGGCTTGAAGCCGCCGTCTCATTCCAACACAAGATGCTGCCAACGCAGCCCATGCGGCTCAAATTTCGAAAAGTCGCGATCCCTCGTGACCCAGGTGCATCCCCCCGATATTGCCAGCGCCGCATGCTGCGCGTCGGCGACCAGTTTGCCTGTTGCCGATGCGCCGCGGCAGAGTCGGATAGTTTCGTCCAAGTGTGATTCCGAAGGAATCATTTTCCGGCAACGCGGATGGCCGGTCATCTGCTCGATGAACGCGAGTGCGATGGGTAGAGGCGTTGGATCATCGTAGATTCGTCGGTTAGTGACTATTCGCAGGAAACCCACGGCCACCAGCACACTCAGCGCGAAGGGCTCAACGCCATCGATGACGGTTCTCAGCCATTTTGCATATGGTTCATGACATTGCTCTTCTTCGCGATGCGCGTAGATCAGGATGTTGACATCGGGCATCAACATTATGAGCGCAGCCGATCCCGGTCTTCCCGCTCGAGGGCGGAGTCGAAGTCGGCGGGCTCGTGGTGAACACGCGTGGCGGAGCGGCCGTAAGTGATCAGCGAAAATGGGGTAACCGCTGGAGCCGTACGATTCAAACACTCCCGGAGCGCGTTATTTACAACATCGCTAACGGTTTGGTTCCACTCGGCAGCGCGGAGCTTCGCTTGCTTCAGAAGCTCGTCGTCTATAATGAGCGTGGTTCGCATACGTATGATCATACGTATGCTACATCTTCGTCGTCAATACCACTGATTAGAAAGTGTGTAAAATCATAGAGTTACAAACCACCCCCCCGGCTACATCCGCATCCGCTCTCCCGCCGGATCAAACAGCGGCTCGTTGAGGATCGTCGCCTTGCGGCGATCGCCGATGATCTCGATCTCAAAGGCGCCCTCGCCGAAGTTGCCCGCCACCTCGGCAGGAATGTAACCCTGCGCGAGTGACCGGTCGACAAAGTGCCCGTAGCCACCAGAGGTCACCCACCCGACCACCGCACCGTTGTGCCAGATCGGTTCATCCCCCAACACATCCGCGTCAATGGCATCGACCGTGAAGCTGACTCGCCGCAGCTTGCCGCCGCTGGCTTTTTCCGCAAGGGCCGCCTCGCGGCCGATGAAGTCGGATTTCCCAAAGTCAACAAACCGTTCAACACCCGCCTCAATCGGGCCGTAGATGGGCCGAAGCTCCCGATACCACGTCGGGAAATTCTTCTCCAGGCGCAGCGACAACAGCGCCCGCATGCCGAAATGAATGAGCCCGAGGTCCTTGCCGGCTGCCTGGATACCCTCGTACAGACGACGCTGATACTCAGGAGCGACCCAGATCTCATAACCCAGATCGCCGGTGTAAGTGACGCGGTTGACCATCGCAGGGCAATTCGCGATATCCATGGATCGATGATCCATGAACCGGAAAGCGGTGTTGGATACGTCTTCGTCGGTCAATCGGGACAGCAAATCGCGGGAGCGCGGCCCGGCGATCGAGAGACCCACGAGCCCCATGTCATAACGGTGCAAACGCACCGACCCATCCGTCGGCTGATGCTTCTCAAACCAACGCATGTGGTAAATCTGAGCCTGCGACGAACCCCACATCAGGAACCGCTCGGGCGCAGTACGTGCAATCGTGAAGTCGCCGATCAACTTGCCCGCCGGGTTGAGCATCGGCGTCAGTATCAGCCGTCCGACCTTGGGCAGCTTGTTGGTCATGAGGCGAGACAGAAACGCCTCCGCGCCGCGCCCGGATATCTCGTATTTGGCGAAGTTGGCAATCTCAGTGACGCCAACGCCCTTGCGAACGCCCAGGCATTCGGCCTTCACGTACTGGAAGTCATTGGAGCGGTGGAAGGACACGACGTCCTTTGGCTCAACCCCGCGCGGAGCAAACCACAACGGAGTCTCCAGACCCCAGCTGTCGCCCATGACCGCACCAGCGGCCAGCATCACGTCGTACAGCGCAGTCGTTTGCTGGGGGCGGGCGGCAGGCAGTTCCTCGTTGGGGAACCGGATAGAGAACCGACGTGAGTAGTTCTCACGCACCTTTTCATTTGTGTAGCTGCGAGTGGCCCAGGCACCGTAGCGCGCGACGTCCATTGCCCAGACGTCGAATCCCGGGTCGCCGTTTACCATCCACTGCGACAGAGCGAGGCCGACGCCGCCGCCCTGACTAAAGCCGGCCATGACCGCGCACGCGCACCAGAACCCCGGCAGACCCTGAACGGGGCCAACCAGCGGATTGCCGTCGGGTGAGAAGGTGAACGGGCCGTTGACCACGCGTCGGATGCCAACGTTGGCCATTGCTGGAAAGTGTTGATATCCAATTTCGAGGGAGGGCGCGATGCGATCGAGATCCGGCTCGAGCAACTGCGCGCCAAAGTCCCACGGCGTGTTCTTCGGACTCCACGGCACGCACGCTTTCTCGTACGTACCCAGCACCATGCCCTTACGCTCCTGGCGCATGTAGATCTCGGCCTTGAAGTCGATCGCGTGCGGCAGTTCGTGACCGCGCTCGCGATTAAACTCGATGACCTCCGGCATATCGTCCGTGACGAGATACATGTGCTCCATTGCGAGCACAGGCAGCTCGATCCCCACCATACGTCCGACTTCACGTGCCCAAAGGCCGCCGGCATTGACCACGTGCTCCGCATTGATGGTGCCTTCGTTGGTCACAACGTCCCATGTGCCATTCGGTCGACGCGAGACCGCCGTTACGGGGTTCTTGAGGTAGATCTCCGCGCCGGCCATCTTTGCTGCCTTGGCATACGCGTGAGTTGTCCCGTAGGGATCGAGGTTACCGTCGGCTGCATCGAGCATGGCGCCGACAAAGTACTTGTCCTCGATGAGCGGCAACATCTGCTTCGCTTCGCTGGCGGTCAGCAGCGACGTCTCCAGACCCAGGTAGCGCGCGCGGGCGTGCGCCATCTTGAGCCACTCCATGCGCTCATTCGTATCGGCCAGCAATAGTCCACCCGAACGATGCAGTCCGCAGGACTGCCCGGTGATCCGCTCGAGCTCGTCATAAAGTCCGATCGTGTACCCCTGCAGCTTCGCGACATTGGGGTCGCCATTCAAAGTGTGGAATCCCCCGGCGGCATGCCAGGTCGATCCCGAAGTGAGCTGGTCGCGCTCGATCAGAACGACGTCGGTCCAACCGGCCTTCGTCAGGTGATACAACACGCTGCAACCAACAACGCCGCCCCCGATGACGGCTACACGGGTATGTGTTTTCATGCATGGATCGTAATAGTGGTGCCAGACCCCCATGATGCAAAAATCTACGCGCCTGTGAAGAAAATCTTCGGTGACGGCCTCGGCGCCGTTTGGCGTAATACGGCACCGTGAACCGTAGCCTTTCCGCCGCCGTCACTCTGTTTTGGGCCTTGTCCGTCGGGCAGGCTGGCGCCGCGACCGATCCGGTTCACCAGCATCCGCTGGAGCAACAATCCCAGTCCGTCCACGGTGCGCTCGGCGTCGTCCATTTTGAGAATTCCGGGGCCCGCCGGGCCCAGCCAGCCTTCATCCGGGGCCTGCTGCTGCTCCACAGCTTCGAATATCCCGCGGCGCGGCGGGAGTTCCAGAAGGCGTTCGAGCTCGACCCCTCGTTCGCGATGGCTGTCTGGGGAGAGGCGCTCACCTACAACCACACGTTGTGGAACGAGCAGGACTCCGCGGCTGCCCGTGCGGCGCTGGCCAAATTGGGCTCGACGCCGGAAGAACAGACTTCAAAAGGCAAGACGGCCCGAGAGCGGGAATATCTCCGCTCAGTCGAGCTGTTGTACGGTCCAGGAGAAAAAGTCGAGCGCGATGCAGCCTATAGCGCAGCGTTGGGCGACCTTGCGAAGCGCTACCCAAATGATCTCGACGCACGTTCGTTGTACGCGCTTTCCCTTCTCGGTCTTTCACCAAAGCGTGACATCCGGACTTACATGCGTGCAGCCGCGGAAGCCGAGGCGGTATACGACATAGATCGCCGTCATCCGGGCGCTTTGCACTACCTGATCCATGCATACGATGATCCCGTGCATGCGCCGCTGGGCCTCAGGGCTGCGCGCTTGTACGCCAAAGTTGCCCCTGCGGCTTCGCATGCGCAGCACATGACTTCCCATATCTTCTTTGCGCTCGGACTCTGGGACGACGCGATCGCGGCAAACGAAGCGTCGGTCAGGGTGGCCGCGGAGCAGGGCGAACACGCGTATCACTCACTGCTCTGGCTCGAATACGCCTACCTTCAGGAAAACAAGCGCGCACAAGCCGAGGCACTCGTGCAGTCCCTCACGCACGACGTCGCCGCCGGCCCCACGATGGAGAACCGCCTGAGAGCGTCCTACATACGTGCTACATGGCTGGTCGAGGCGCGCGGAGCGCCGGACCCGGACGCCATGCAAGTCGTCGACAGCACCGGCATTACTTCGATTGGCTATTTCGCCGTCCACGACTTCGCGCGCGGCCTCGCTGCAATTGGGAACCAAAACAAAGACGCAGCGCGCACCGCGTTGGCACAGTTGCGTGCCCGAATCGATTCGGCCCACGTCGTCCCCACAGGTGAAAACTGGTACAGCGCCCTGAGTGAGAGCGATCTTTCGCAGGCACGTGCCCTGGGCACTGCGCTCGAAGGTGCGATCGAATTTGCCGACGGTCAGCATGCGTCAGGGATTGCGAAGGTCCGTGAAGCGATTTCCGCCACGGCGCTCATGGAGTTTGAGTACGGCCCGCCGTGGTCAGCGAAGCCTTTCGATGAGTTGCTGGGAGAACTGCTGCTCGCGGATGGACAACAGGTCGAGGCGGCGGCAGCATTCCAACGAGTGCTCGCAACTTACCCGAACCGTCGTCTTTCCATCGAAGGTCTCGCAGCAACGAGGGCCGCACATTGAGATACTTGCTAGTCTTCATGGCGCGAGCAATCTTCGCTCTGACCGTCACTGCACTCTGCGCCGCCGCCGACAAACGCACCACCCAACAGGACCTGATCGGTGCCTGGCGTCTGGTGAGCATCGACGTTCAGGGTCCCACTGGCCGTGAAGCCGACCCGTTCTACGGCAATGGTAGCCGCGGTCTCCTGATATACGACGCCTCAGGTTGGTTCAGTGTTCAGATCGAAGGTGCTGACCGACCGCCCGTGCAGGTTCCAGGTGCGAGGGCCGTGGCCGCCGCCGCAGCAGCAGCCGCAGCAGCTGCAGCTGATTCCAAAGCCCTCAATTCCTACTACGCCTACTTCGGCACCTGGTCATTCGATCCAACCACGTCCGTTGTCACACACCACGCCAAAGGCGCGCTCTACCCGAGTGAGGATGCGGCTGTTTACCCGCAGCACGTTGAAGTAGTAGGGCGCCGCATGACGTTTTCCCGTACGCAGAACGGAAAAACGCAAACCAAAGTCTGGGAGCGGCTCAGCTAGGAGCCTGTCTGACTAATGTTCGCCTGCTGCGGCCGGCCCGCAGCGGCATCTTTGGGCGATCCTTTCACTTACATAGTATCGACTATGCGCGTGAAAGGATCGCCCAAAGCTGCTCGCCGGGGGCCAGCCTCGCGACGGCGCCCATTAGTCAGACAGGCTCCTAAGCCACTTCACGAACTCGCCGACAACTCTGTTGCGCTTGTTGGATTCGGCATGCACGACTGAGTAGGCGTATTGCAGCGGCATCCAATGAGAGAACGGTGTCACGAGCTTCCCGGTGGCGAGCTCGGTTTCCGCAAGGATTTCCTGACCGAGCACCACTCCCAACCCGCCGCAGGCCAGGTCAATCGCAACACTGGACGTGTCGGTGGTGTGTCCCAACTCCCGGCGCGGATGGGATGTCAGTCCCTGGCTCGCAAACCACGCTCCCCATTCGGGGTAGGAAGAAAACCCGGCGCGCCACGCTACGTGAATCAGCATCTCGTCGGTGAGTGAAAGGATCGACTCCGTATCGACACGGCCGCGTCCCAGAAGTCCCGGCTGACACATGGCGGTCACCCGGTCGCGCTTGAAAGGCACGGTCACAAACTCGGGATAGAGGTGCTCGCCGTAGCAGATACGAACATCGATCCGATTGCGGAAGAAGTCGACCGGATCTTCCTCCAGCCGCAGGTCGACGCGCACATCCGGATGCATCGCCAGGAACTCGGGCAAGCGCCGGTTCAGCCACCGGACCCCCAGGGACGGCAACACGCTGACAATCAGGTTCGAGCGCACCGGCCCGCCCAGCAATTGCTCAGTGAGCTCCGCCAGCCCGTTCATCATCTGCGAGCTCGCCGCGTGCACGGTGCGGGCAATATCCGTCAGCAACAGTTGATTGTTGTGGCGGATGAACAGTTGGCGCCCGTAGAAGTCTTCCAGCTTCTTGATGTGCTGTGAAATGGCGCTCGGCGACACATTCAACTCGGCCGCGGCCAGCACGAAGCTGCCCAGCCGGGCGCTGGCCTCAAAGGCCTTCAGCGCATTGAGAGGCGGAAGTTTGCGCGACAAGACCAGCCGACCCCCGGCTAACGACGATTAAGCTTTTCTACACCTCGTGCCCGATATTCGCAATCTGCCGTTACAATTTCTGGTGCCGGTGGTATCTCTTGAGACTAATAGGCATGCCGGGGACGAGAAGGCACCATCGTCGTATGACTGACTACGTACCTCCCAAGGTCTGGACCTGGAATAAGGAAAACGGCGGCCAGTTTGCCAAAACGAATCGGCCGATGGCCGGCGCCACGCACGAGCAGGAGTTGCCCGTGGGACGCCACCCGTTGCAGTTATATTCGCTGGCAACGCCAAACGGTCAGAAGGTCACGATCCTGCTGGAAGAGTTGCTTGCAGCCGGACATCGCGGCGCCGAGTACGATGCCTGGCTGATCAGAATCGATGGTCCGCAATTTGGCAGCGGCTTCGTTGCCGTCAATCCCAACTCCAAGATCCCGGCGTTGATGGATCGCAGTGGCCCAAAACCGATCCGGGTATTTGAGTCGGGCGCGATCCTTTTGTATCTCGCTGAGAAGTTTGGCGCATTTGTTCCTGCGAAAGACTCTCCTGAGCGGGCTGAGTGCCTCTCATGGTTGTTCTGGCAGATGGGCAGCGCGCCGTACCTGGGTGGCGGTTTCGGTCACTTCTATGCCTATGCGCCCACAAAAATCGAATATGCCATCGATCGTTTCGCGATGGAGGTCAAGCGCCAACTCGACGTGCTCGACCGTCAGCTCGCAACCAATGAGTATGTAACGGGAAGTCAGTACACGATCGCCGACATGGCCATCTGGCCCTGGTACGGTGGGCTCGTAAAAGGCCTGCAATACGGCGCCGCGGAATTCCTTTCCGTCCAGGACTACACGCACGTACAACGCTGGGCCGACGCAATCGGCGCGCGTTCCGCGGTCAAGCGCGGCCGCATTGTGAACCGCACCAGCGGCCCCCTGTCTGAACAGTTGCACGAGCGGCACGACGCCGGGGACTTCGAAACCCGCACGCAGGACAAACTGGTTCCCAATGGCTAGGGTCGTGGTTGAGCCAAATATGGCAGCGTCAAGGTGCTGCTTCGCAAAAAAACCGCGATTATTTCGGTTTTTGTGCGGCATCTCACAGGTACCATTTACATAGTTAGCGGGCATCCGCAGTTTCCACGCTTCGGATTCCTTAGGCTCTCAGCACGTAAAAGGCACGAGTGCCCATGCTCCGGTTTTTAATCATCGAGGATGACGAGTCCGCTGCAGAGCTGACGCTGAGAAGCCTCTCGGCGGCAGGGCTGTCCTGCGCAATGGAGCGCGTCGGAACTGAAGTTGAATTCCGGTCCGCGCTCGCCAAGACGCCGGATGTCATCCTGTCCGATTCCAACGTCCCTGGCTTCGATGGCATGGCCGCCCTGAACATTGCCAAAGCGGAACGGCCGGGCATTCCTTTCATTTTCGTGTCCGGAAACATGAGCGACTCGGCCATGAGGCGGGCGCGTGCCGGCGGAGCGACGGATTGTCTCACCAAGTCCGAGTTGCAGCGCCTGCCCCGGGTCGTTCGTTCGGTATTGAACGGTCGTGCCGAGGTTGCTGCTGAGCCGGAGGCGGAGACGGAGGAAGACGAAGGGTCGGCGGTTGAGAGATCGGCGCAGTACCTGCTGCAACGGCAGGAAGTCCTGGAGCAGTCGGAAGAAGGTCCGAGCTCGGCTGGATTGTCCGGACTTCTGCGGCGGTCGCCGCCGAGTCCCGCGGCACTGCTCATGATTGATTCGCCCGAGATTCGTGAACGCTATCTGAAAGTGCTCGGCATGGCGGATGTCACCACCGAGATTGCCTATGACGCGCCTGACGCGTTGGTGCGCCTGACGGACAAGATTCACGCGCTTCTGTTTACCGACAGGCTGAATCTGATCACGCAGGTCCGTCAGTTGGCGGCAGGATCCGCAACCCATGTGGTGTTCATTGGTACCGATGCCCGTTCGGAGGGTCTGCGGGCCGGTGCGAACGATGTAATGTCCACAGAAGCGCGCGGTGAACAGTTCTGGGCGCAGCTGACCGTGGCCCGACGAATTGTCAGCTTCGCGGACAGCCTGCGCTCAGCCGTCACTGACAACCAGTTGCTGTCGACCGTCGATGAGCTGACCCGTGTCGGCAATCGAAGATACTTCGATCATCAATGGTCGCGGGAAGTGACGCGCGCGGTACGCAGCCAGCGTCCGCTGTCCCTGGTCATCTGCGACATCGATCGTTTCAAGTCCATCAATGACCGCTTCGGACATGCGGTGGGCGATGCCGTTCTCACCGAGTTCGGTGAGCGGCTCACTCACGGCCTGCGGTTGGGCGAAGATTGGGTGGCGCGGATCGGCGGTGAGGAGTTTGCCGTCGTGTTGCCCGAGACCGGGCGCTTCCAGGCGCTCGCCATCGCGGAGCGCCTGCGCGAGCGGGTCAGTCAGGCGCCGTTCATGAGCTCCACACACTCGTTGACGGTCACCGCCAGTTTCGGCTTCAGCTCGCTGCAACGCGCGGCGCCCAATATCCCAGGTTTGAAAGACAATCTGTTACTGGCCGCGGATGCCGCGTGTTATGACAGCAAGCGCGCCGGTCGCAACCGAGTCACCGAGGGTCGGTTACCGGCCACCTGACATTGGTTATGACCGATTGGCGCAGTCTCATCACCCAGTTGCGCGATAAAGTTGAGTTCGATCCGGGCCTTACCGATGCGGAAGTGGAACGCGCGCAACAACAGTTTGAAATGCAATTTCCGCCCGACCTGCGGGAATTTCTGCAGACCGCGCTGCCCCGGGGCCCGCAGTTCCCGGACTGGCGCTCGGGCGAGCCGGGGCGCCTGCGCGACTGGCTCGATGTCCCCCGGCGGGGCATCCTGTTTGATGTTGAATACAACGACTACTGGCACCCGGACCTGAACGCCCGCCCGTGCATGCTCGAGGATGCATTGAGTGTTGCATCGGAGGGAGTCAGGGCAGCCCCGCGATTGGTCCCGGTCTTCGGGCATCGGATGATCCCGGCCGAGCCGCATGAGGCCGGCAACCCGGTGTTCTCAATCCATCAGGCCGACATCATCTGCTACGGATTTGATCTGGCGGATTACCTGCGCCGCGAATTCAGGCTGGAGGGTCGCGAGGCGTGGCCGGATGAGATTCGGCCGATCCGGTTCTGGAGCGCGTGTGCTCAGTGAGCGCATCCTCGAGTAACTCTTGCTGCGCCACGAAGTCGTCCGAGATCTCCCGGCTCTCGATATCCCGATAGTCATAGCGCCGCCGGTTGCGGATCCACCCCACGAGCACCGCCACGCCGATAGCCACAAAGACAATATTGAGCACCCAGATCAGCGCTCATCCCCAGTCGGCCAGCGACACGATCCGACCCTTGTCGCGCGCGGCGCGCAGGTATCGCTCGTCGGCGGTGATGAGCACCGCATCCGGAGTTTCGAGCGCCACTGCGTGATAGTAGGTATCGAACAAATGTTGTTTCAACTCTGTCGCAAGTTGCACTCCGCGACGTAAGACCAGCGGATCGTCGACGACCGGCAACTCCAGGCCGCACAACAGAGCAATGTCATCTTCCGCGGTGTCCGGGCTTTGGCGCGATAAGACGGCGCCGACTTCCGTAAGCCAGTGCACCGGCTGCGCCGCATTCTGGTCGCCCACGGTTACCGACTGCATGAGTTGAGTAGCCTTGTCCGTATCTGCCTCACGCTCCGGATCCTGAAGCAGCCATTTGACAACCACACTGGCATCAATGACGAGAGTCACGGTCTGCCTGACGTTCGCGCAGAACGAATCTGCTCATTGGAAGCGGTCGGGCGTTGCTTGCGCCGTTGCGTCAGGGTGTTGAACAGCTTTTCCCGTCGTGCGCGACGGGAGACATCTGCGATGGCTCGACGCATCAACTCGGCAATCACCGCGCTTTTATTTTGTCCGCCAAATACTCGATCAAATTCCGCTTTGATCTCATCAGGGACACTGAAATTGACTGTGGCCATCCGGATACCCATTGTTGAAAGTTTCAACAATGCCAGTATAGCGCAACCTTGACGCGGAGGGCTAAGTAATTGATATTATTGAGCGGATCGGCCGGAAATTGCGTACGGCCACCGGGCGGCGCGCAGCAACTCTACCAACCGCTGTCCCGTCCGCCCGAGAGTGCGGTCTGATCTTCGCACCAGCCGTGGTGTGAAGCGGAAACGCGAGCCCCCCGTGTACTTCACTTCCCGCAACTGCCCCGCCTTGATCTCATCGCGCACGAGGTACAGCGGCATCCAGCCAAATCCCACGCCCATCAACAGCGCCTGCTTCTTCGCCTGAAAGCCGGAAAGATAGAACCCGCGCTCGCAGCCGAAGAAGTGCCGGTCCGAGCGCTGCTCCTCATTGGAGTTCTGCACCGACAACTCAATGTGTTGCTGCAGCTGCGCCAGTGGCACTGGCCTTTTGCGGGCCAGGGGATGACTCGCGGCCACGCAGAGTACGCAATCCATTTCCGGCAGGGCTTCTTCTTCGTGCAACGGGCGAGTATCGGAGTCAACGAGCAGCATCAGGTCCCCCTGCTCACGTTCGAAGCGCGAAGCCACTCCGCTCAGGAATTCAACTTTGACCTGAATGCGGGTGGGCACGTCTTCGGCGGCCAGGGTCTTCAGTCCATCGAGGATGGGATCGAGCGGCAGAATCCCGTCAATGATGACCAGCAACCGAGGCTCCCAACCCTGTGTAAACTGTTGTGCCACCGAGCCCACGTGTTCGGCCTGTGAAAGCACACGCCGACCTTCGGCGAGCACCGCTTCCCCGGCAGGCGTCAGTTGAACGCGGTAGCCGTCCCGGTTGAACAGAGCGATTCCCAGCTGCTCCTCGAGCTTGCGAACCTGGTGACTCACCGCTGACTGGGCCTTGTGCAATTGCTGCGCCGCGCGGCCCACACCTCCGCAGTCCACCACGGCAATAAAGGCTTCGAGCCCGCTGAGATCGAACTGCATGACAATCTCATAATTAGATGGAGTCTATCGAAAATATACTCTTTTTTAGATCGAGCGACTCGGCTACCCTTCGCATCACCGTTCGCACGAGATACACACCTTGTCCAGCCGGTATTCGGCGCTTTCGCTGGCACGCCACGCGCTGTCCGATGCGCCGTGGTCGCGCGCGTGGGGAACCTCGCAGCCGAAATCCAACTATGAAGTCCTGATCATCGGCGGTGGTGGGCACGGCCTCGCGACGGCCTACTACCTGGCAAAGAATCACGGCATCAACAATATCGCCGTTGTCGAGCGCGCCTATATCGGCTCCGGCAATGTCGGGCGCAACACCACCCTGGTGCGCTCGAACTATGTGATCGACGGCAACACCCAGTTCTTCGAGCATTCGATGAAGCTGTGGGAAGGCCTGTCGCATGAGCTCAACTTCAACGTCATGCTGTCCCAGCGCGGCCAGATCGTCCTTGCGCATGGGCCCGCCCAACACGATGGGTTGGCTCGCAAAGGCAACATCATGCGCCTGAACGGAATCGACGCCGAGCTGCTCGACCGCGGCGACGTCATGCGGATCCTGCCGTATCTCGATTACTCCGACGAGGCTCGATTTCCCATTTTCGGTGGTCTGTTACAGCGACGTGCTGGAACGGTTCGCCACGATGCGGTTGCATGGGGATACGCGCGAGCGGCCACCTCGCTTGGCGTGGACATCATTGAAAACTGCGAAGTCACCGGGTTTGTCATGTCGAAGGGCCAGGTGACCGGAGTCGAAACCACCCAGGGGCGGATCCTCGCCGGCCGCACGGCGATCGCCGTTGCGGGCCATTCTTCACATCTCGCCGCCATGGCCGGCCTGCGATTGCCGATTGAAAGTCACCTGTTGCAGGCGTTCGTGTCTGAGCCGATCAAGCCGTTCGTCGACCACGTGATCTCGTTCGGTGCCGAGCTGTTCTATATCTCCCAGTCCGACAAGGGGGGCCTCGTGTTCGGTGGTCACATCGATGGGTTCAACACCTACACCCAGAGGGGACAGTTCCCGAAAGTACAGACCGTGGCCGAATGCGCTGTGGCGTTGATCCCATCCATCTCGCGATTGCGGCTCCTGCGTCATTGGGCGGGTATTCAGGACATGACGCCGGATGGAAGCCCGTATATCGGCCGCACGCCGTTGCGTAATCTCTATATCGACGGCGGCTGGTGTTACCAGGGGTTCAAGGCAACTCCCGCCGCGGGTTGGTGCCTCGCCCACACGATTGCCAAAGATGAGGAGCACCCGTTGAACCGCTGTTACAGCCTCGACCGGTTTGAACGGGGCGGTGAGCTCGACGACTACGGCATCGGCAATTGGACGTACAAGCAGTAACCGTATGTTGAGGATAACCTGTCCATTCTGCGGCGAGCGCGACTACACCGAATTCCGTTACGGTGGCGATGCCGCCAAGCGGAGGCCCGCGCACGGCACATCCGACCCCAAGATCTGGCACGACTTCGTGTTCCTGTTCGACAACCCCAAGGGGCCGCACCGGGAATACTGGCAACATGTTCTCGGCTGCCGGCAATGGCTGGTCCTGGATCGCAACACCGCAACCAACACTGTTGGAGCGTCGCACGTGCCGCGCGAGGTGTCGAAATGACGCGAATGCCGTCGGGCGGCCGCGTCAATCGCGACCAACGGGTGCGCTTTTCACTGGATGGCCGCTCGATGAGTGGTTTCCAGGGAGACACCCTGGCATCCGCTCTGCTGGCCAATGATGTGAAGCTCGTCGCCCGCAGCTTCAAATATCATCGGCCGCGTGGCTTTGTGGCAGCGGGAGTTGAAGAGCCCAACGGTCTGTTCACCCTGGGCAGGGGTGGACGTACCGATCCCAATGTGCCGGGGACGGTCACGGAGCTCGTCGATGGCCTCGAGGCGCGTTGTCAGAATGCGTGGCCTTCTGTGCAATTCGATCTCATGGCGGTCAACTCGCTGGCATCGCCGCTGCTGTCCGCCGGCTTTTACTACAAGACATTCATGGGTCCGAGCCGCGGGTCCTGGATGTTCTACGAGCCGTTTATCCGCAAGGCGGCAGGTCTCGGCCGTGGAGTGCACGAACGTGATCCTGACCGATATGAAACACGGCACGCCTTTGCCGATGTATTGGTCATCGGCGGTGGCCCGGCCGGGTTGAGTGCAGCGGTAACAGCAGGGCGCGCTGGAAAGCGTGTCGTGTTGGCGGAGCAGGATTTTCTTCTGGGTGGCAGTCTGCTGTCGGAAGACGTCACGAGCGAGGCCGAATCCTGGCGCCGCCAGATGGAAGGCGAGCTTCAATCACTGCCGAACGTTGAGGTCCTGACTCGTACTACGGCTTTCGGCCTCTACGACGGCAACACGGTTGCCCTCGTTGAGCGGCGCGATGCCCAAGTGAGACAGGTGGTCATCACCTTGCGTGCTCAAAACATCATCTTTGCAACAGGCGCGACGGAACGGCCTCTGGTCTTCCGTAACAACGACCTGCCTGGCGTCATGCTCGCCTCCGCAGTTCGCACCTACCTGAACCGCCACGCCGTGCTCTGCGGGAAGAAGGTAGTCGTCGTTACCAACAACGACAGTGCCGACGCCACGGTGTCAGACCTGAGGAAGGCCGGCGCTGACGTCGTCGTTGCCGACCTCCGCAAAGGCGTGTCGTCCATCGAAGTAGTCGGTGGAAAAAGCGTCGACGGCGTACTGGTGGACGGCCGCAAGCTCCGAGCCGACCTCGTATGTATGTCCGGCGGCTGGACGCCGGCGGTACACCTGACTTCACACTGCGGAATCAAACCCAAGTATCGCGAAGACATCCACGCCCTGGTTCCAGGCGGCTACGCTCCCGGCCATTTCGGCGCCGGCGCGCTGACAGGCACCACCACCTGGCAGGATGCAATTGAAGAAGGCGCAAAAGCAGCCGGCGGCCCCGTGGCGCACGCGCTACGCAACATTGACAGCGCCAAGAACGGTTATGGCATCGCCCCCATCTGGCAACCTCCCAAGGGTTCAACCAAAAAGGCCTTCGTCGATTTCCAGAACGACGTGGGCGTGAAAGATATCGAAATCGCTCACCAGGAAGGCTACCTGTCGGTTGAGCATCTGAAGCGTTACACGACGCTGGGCATGGGCACCGACCAGGGAAAAACCAGCAACGTCAACGCGCTGACCATCATGGCGGGCCTGCGCGGCATTGATGTTCCCGCGGCGGGTACGACAACCTTCCGACCGCCGTTCACACCGGTAGCCATCGGTGCTCTGGCTGGCCGCTCTGTTGGAAAACACTTCCGCGCGACTCGTCGCTCCCCGCTTCACGACTGGCACATTGCCAACGGCGGCGAGATGATCGAGGCAGGGCCATGGCTGCGTGCCTGGTGGTATCACTGGGCGGGAAATGATGTGGGGTCTGCCTACATCGAGGAAATGCGCCTCGTACGTAAAGCGGTGGGTCTGTCCGATGTCTCCACATTGGGCAAGATCGATGTCCAGGGCCCGGATGCGGCCGAATTCCTCAATCGCGTCTATGTCAACGGATTTGCAAAGCTGCCGATCGGGAAGGCCCGCTACGGTGTCATGTTGAGCGATGATGGCGTGCTGTTGGATGACGGCACCACTACGCGCCTTGCCGAGACGCGCTATTTTCTTACAACGACGACTGCGCAGGCCGGCGAGGTGATGTCCTGGCTGGAATTCCTTCTCCAGACCGCCTGGACGGACCTCAAAGTGCACGTCACGTCGGTCACCGACGAGTGGGCGGCCATGGTTGTCTCTGGTCCAAAGGCTCGTGGCGTACTCGAGCTGGCATTTCCCGGCCAGGACGTTTCAGACACAAGGCTTCCCTACATGGGATGTTTGGAGTTTGACCTCGACGGCGTACCTGTTCGTTTGATCCGCCTGAGCTTTTCAGGCGAGCTTGCCTACGAAATCTACACGCCAGCGGACTATGGCGTGGCGCTCTGGAAGCACCTGTTGAAGACCGGCTCGCCGCTGGGTATCCGGCCGTATGGCCTGGAGGCTCTCGCTTCGCTTCGTATCGAGAAAGGTCACGTGGCCGGTGGCGAGCTGGATCATCGCAACACGCTGGACGATCTCGGGCTCGGCAAGATGGCGAGCAAGGAAAAGGCATTTGTCGGGCGGGAGTTGCGCCAGCGGCCGCTTCTGCAGGCGCCCGAGCGTTGGAGCCTCATTGGCATCGAGTGCCTGGAGCCCGGAAAGAAGCTGCGTGGCGGTTCGATCCTGTTTGCATCGAGTGACAGGATCGAAGGCCATGGCCGTGGGTATATCACCTCCGTGACCTGGTCCACGGAGCTGGATAAATTCATTGCACTGGGCTTGTTTCAGGGCGGGTTGAAACACGCTGGCGAGGAGATTGTCTGCGCATTTCCCCTGAAGAACGAGCAGGTGAGGGCACGGGTGGTATCGCCAATGTTTATTGATCCCAATGGGGAGCGCCTTCGTGTTTGAGCGACAGTCAGCTCTGGGTAACGTGGCCGGTGAGTCCCGCGGGTGGGCGTTGGTACAGGCCGCTGCCTTCAATTCCACGCACGCCGAGTTTCGCCAGGCGATGCGAAGGTCCCTCGGTGGCGATCTCCCGCCCACCATTGGCGAAGTATTTCATGTGAACGGCCGCCAGTTGCTGAAAACAGGCGCCGAGCAATATTGGATCATCACACGCGACAGCGACGACATCATTCCCGGACTGCAGCAGGCGATTCCTGCGCAAATGGGCGCAATCACCTCGTTGTCACACAGCCGCACCTGTATTTTTATTGAAGGTCAGCACGCCGCGGCGGTGCTTGCGAAGGGCGTGCCGCTGGATTTTCATCCTGATGTCTTTCGCGTCGATCACTTCGCGCTCACCGGAATCCATCACACACCCGTGTTGATCCACCGCACGGCGGAGGATCGATACGACATCTATGCATTGCGAACCTACGCGATGACCGTCTGGGAGTGGCTGACCGACGCCGTCAGGTAGCTGTTTCGCTCTTCGCAAAATGCCGCAGCGAATCCGGTACAAACGACAAATCACTGGCTTCGCGCACCGCCAGCCGGATCTGCTTGTCCAACACATCTTCAGGCACCGGATTCTGGTATCCCCGCAGACAGTCTGACAAGGCGGCTCCGCCCGAAACCCCTCGTGTACGATGGACGCGGTACGCCTTCATGACGAGAACTTCGGCGGCCCCAGGTGTCAACATCAGGGGAAGCGCCGCATCCAAGAGTTGCAACTCATTGGCGGTAATCGGCAGCTCGTAGCGGCGGGCGAGGGCTGCGATCAATTCCCGGCTTTCACCGCGGGTCGTAGTCGGCAGAATCGGTACCTTGAGGTCGATGCGTCCCGGACGTTTCAGATCCACTTCAATCAGGTCCGGACGGGAAGAGGCGAGCACCCAGACCACCTTGCCGCGATTGTTGGTATCGGACATTTCCTGGGCGATCATGGAATACAGGCGGCCCGACAGGCCGCTGTCGAGATTGCCCGAATCGCGCCGGCCCAGTGTCTGGTCGGCCTCGTCAATGAACACGATGCAGCGGCCGAGGGCCCGGATCAACCGGAAGATCTTCTCCAGGTTGCCCTCGCTCGATCCCACCCATTTTTCGCGGAAATTCTTCAGCTTCACCACCGGCACGCCGGCTTCGCCCGCCAGGCACTCGACGAGAAAGGTTTTGCCGGTGCCGATCGGCCCACACAACAGGTAGCCCATCGGCAGCGCCCGCAGATCGTTTTTCTGCCACAGCTCCACGTCCTGGCGGAACCAGGCTTTCAGGGTCTCCTGGCCGTGATAATCCTGCAGCGTGCGCCGGGACTCGAGAAATTCCACCAGCCCAGGAGCCTCGTGCTCAACCATCTCCTTCTTGAGCACCATGAAGTCCGACGGTTGCAACACCTGGCGGCGGTGCGCTCGTACCTTGGTCAGTTGCTCCAACGTACTGATCGAAACACCGCTCATCGAAGCCGCCAGGGCGGCGAGATCAGTCCGATGTGGGATCGTCTGGGGATATTCCCGCTGCAACACCGCCAGGGCCGCCTTCAATTCCGCAATCGAGGGGAGGGGGATCCTGACGAGCGCGGACTGTTGGCCAAACGCAATCAGCGGCTCGAGATCGTGCAGGTTGTCCGAGATGAGCAGGCTGGCAAACGCGAGCTCCGTGAACGGCGCGCTGGATCCCCATTCCCGCACGAGCGTGGTCAGGCTGCCGTGCTCGAACCCATTGCCGGTGGCTGGCAGAAGTTGATCAGCCCCGCGGACGATCACGGCGACACGTGTGTTGTCATCTTTCCCGATGGCCCGCAGGTTGCCGAGATAACGGCCGAAGCGGCTCACGAAACGAATCGCGGCCAACGGATCGCGGGGCAGGCTCTGCATCACGGCCGGCACCCACTCCGCGAGCCGCTCGGAGCCGCGCTGAACCGTCAGCCCGTTGCCCAGGTCATAACAGAACAGCACCTGGAAATCAGCCAGCAGCTCATTCTCAATGTAACTCTCGACGTTGACGAGGCGATCGCCGACGGGCAGGCGATCGTGAACATTGCCGTACAGAATGAACTGGCCGGCCGCGCCGCTTTCGAATGATGTGTAGAGCTCGGTCGCCCATTCCGGCGCGTCGCCTGGAACAGCCATGTCAGGTGCTCCCGTTTTTCAGCAGAATGCGGCCTCCGGAAACCCGTTCGGCGGGCAGGTGAAAGTGCTTCGCCAACAGTTGGTCCAGGTCGGTGGGGGCGATCTTGTGCACAAAGTGCAGACCCGGCTCCACTTCGGCCATTTCCAGCGCGTCGATCGGAGTGTCCTCGGAAGTCTTGTTGTTGCTGAGCCGGAGGTAGGCGGGCGTTTCGGGCCCGTCGCCGGCCGAATAGAGCACCGTCACCTGTCCCTCCGCGACAATCAACTCGACGTTGTCCGGCGTGATCACGCGCACGTCGAAGCGAGTCCCTGTCGCCATCAGCCGATGGTTGTGGCCGGCTCGCACGAGGAACGGCCTGTCGGTATCGTGCGCAACATTGAAGCTGGCCTCACCGCGGGCCAGATAGACTTCCCGCTGGCGCATCGAATAGAACACGGTCGCATTCGATCCCGCGTTCATCATCATGGTCGTGCCGTCCGACAGCCTGATCTCGCGTTGCTGACCCGGCGCGGTGGAGAAGTCGCCTCGGGTCAGGGGCGGGAGTACCTCGCCGATTGCCACGAACCGATGGTGGTTGAAGGTCCAGATCGCCGTAATGAGCACGAAGGCGGCGGCTGCAACCGCGACGAGGATACCCGTGGGCCCGCGTGGAGGTGCCTGCGGTCCCGGAGTCAGGGTGAGCGGAATCAGCTCGGAGAGGAGCGCCATGACATCGGGTGAGGCCCGCTGCCGCGCCACTTCCAGGATGGCTGTGCGATGGGGTATGGGTTGCAGCCACTTGCGCAATGCCGGACCTTCATCGAGGCGCAACCCACGTTCGAGTTTGGCCAGCCACTGCGAGGCCTGCTCGCGCGCCGCGTGACGTTCCAGATCCATTTAGAACACCCCCTTGCCGGGCTCGCCGTCAGTCGTCGAAGTCGGCAGCGAGTGCCCGAAGATCAATACCCAGGCGTTTCATGCGTGATCGTAGCGCAGGCCACTCTTCCTTCATGAAGCGGCTCTTCTCGCGCCGGAGCAGCAGCTCGCGCACGCCCTTGCGCAGCATGAGCCCTTCGCCCCGGTGCTTGTCGGTAAAGCCTTCCCGCGCCAGCTCTTTATACGCTTTTGAAACGGTGAGCGGATTGATATCGCAGTCCACCGCGAGCTGGCGAACGGAGGGCAGCATCTGCTCTTCCAGGTACGTCTGGTCGAGAATGCGGGTCACCAGCAGGTCCATGAGCTGGCGATAGATGGGGACGTCCTCGATCCAGACAGGCGTAGCCGGCTTTCTCATGCGTCTCGTTATACAACAGGCGTGTGTTGCACGCCACCGTCTTAATTTGGTAGTGTATTACGACGATAACACACTTGGAGCCGGCACGCCGGCCAGGCGCTGATGCTTGCGGAGAACCCATTCTTCCGGCTGCGGAACATACGCAAGCTGTACCGGACCGGCGCGGTGGAGACCACGGCGCTCGATGATTTCACCGTGGACATCCGTGAGGGTGAGTTCGTTGCCGTCATGGGACTCTCGGGCTGTGGCAAATCCACCCTGCTCAACATTGTCGCAATGCTGGATGTTCCCACCAGCGGCCAATATCTGCTCGGTGGCATCGAGGTGTCGGGTGCATCCGAAGCCCGACTGACGGAGATCCGCCGGGGCAACATCGGTTTTATTTTCCAGAGCTTCAATCTCGTTGACGACCTGTCGGTGCTCGAGAATGTCGAGCTGCCGCTGTTGTGCCTGAATGTCCCGTGGCGCAAGCGCCAGCAGCGGGCCCGTGAAGTGCTCGAGCTGGTGGGGATGATGCACCGCGCCAGGCACCGCCCGGACCAGCTCTCCGGAGGACAACAACAGAAAGTGGCGATAGCCCGCGCCTTTGTGGCCGAACCCCGCCTGATTGCCGCCGATGAGCCGACCGGCAACCTGGACACCCACAGCGGCGCGGAAGTCATGGAGATGTTGGACACTCTGAACCAACAGGGCGCGACCATCCTCATGGCGACCCATTCAGCGGCTCATGCCGATCGGGCGGCCCGCATTCTCAATATGCTCGACGGCCGTCTCGCTTCCGATTCCGTCCGGGTCGCAGCCTAGAAGTCGTGTCTCGCGGCAGCCTCAAAATCATCGAAGCGCCGCCCCGAATCACCGGCGCCGCCATGGATCAGCCGCTTCCAAGGCAGCCCATCAACTACGTTGCGATTGCCGCCGGTGGCCTGCTGCTGTTGATCGTAATTGTTGTGATTGCTCAGTGGGTACCGCGCGGCCTGCGCGTATCGAGGGCTGAGGTCCGCATTGCTACGGTCCAATCGGGAGATTTCCGCAATGATGTCGTGGTGCGCGCGACCGTAAATCCTCTGCACACAACCATACTCGACGCCCTGGATTCCGGCCGCGTCGAGGAGGTCCTGGCAAGCGACGGCGCGCGGGTCGAACAGGGCGAGCTGTTGTACCGCCTGTCCAATCCGACACTCGGTCTGGACCTGGTGGCCCGCCAGGCCGACCGGGCCCAGCAGATTTCCAACCTGTCTGTTTTAAAGGTGTCACTGGAGACGAGCCGGACCGGGCATCAGCGCCGCATGTTGGATCTGAGCTATGCGCTCGCACAGATTCAACGGCAGAATGGCCGATTCGTGTCCCTGGCCCAGAGCGGTGTCATTCCAGTCTCGACGCTGGAGGACTCCAACGACGCGCTCGCTCAGCAGCTGCAGGCGATTACTATCGAGCGGAATCGGGCGCAAATCGAGCTCCAACTCGAGCGCGATGGCATCCAGAAGATGGAGCAGGCCATCCGAGAACTGGACGCCGGCCTGAAAGTGGTGACGCAGTCCATTGAGGCCCTGGCGGTGCGGGCTCCCGTGGCCGGCCGGCTCACCGACTTTCATCTGCAGGTGGGCCAGATCGTCAAATCCGAGCAGCACATCGGCCGCATCGACGTGCCCGGCGAGTTCAAGCTGGTGGCCAGATCGACGAATACTTTCTGACGCGGGTGGCCGTCGGCCGCAAGGGCGTCATGAGCTTCAACGATCACGACTACCCGGTGCAGGTCAGCCGTGTTTTCCCTCAGATTGACGATGGCCATTTTTCCGTCGAGCTGTTGTTCGTTGCTGAGGCGCCTGCCGGCCTGAGCCCCGGGCAGAGCGCTGATACCCGAATCACTCTGGGCGGAACCAACCGCGCGCTGATCCTTCCGGACGATGCCTATCTCAATGACACCGGCGGCAGTTGGGTGTTCGTACTGTCCGCTGACAGTAAAACTGCCAAGCGGCGCGCCATTCAGCTCGGCCGGCGCAACAACAGCCAGGTGGAGGTCACATCCGGTCTCGCGCCCGGCGAGCGCGTGATCGTGTCCGCCTACGGGCCGTTCGGTAGTTCCCAACGACTGCAACTCACGCAATAAAGGGAGATGTTCATGCTCGAGCTGAAAAGAACAACCAAACGCTTCGTGGGTGCAGAGGTGGTTACGACGGCGCTGAACGATGTCAGCCTGCAGATCGGCGCCGGCGAGTACGTGGCCGTGGTGGGTCCTTCGGGATGCGGCAAATCGACATTGCTTTCCATTCTCGGGCTGCTCGACTCGCCCGATGAGGGCGAGTACTGGTTTGATGGACGCAATGTCGCCGGTCGCAGCGAAGGGGAGTTGAGTGAGCTGCGCCGTGGCCGGATCGGCTTCATCTTCCAGAGCTTCAATCTCATTGAAGAGCTTTCGGTCACTGAGAACGTGGAGCTGGCGCTCGAATATGCCGGAATCCCCACAGCGGAGCGCCGCGAGCGCGTCACCCACATGCTCGACAAACTGGGTGTGGCACATCGTGGTAAGCATCGTCCGTCGCAACTGTCGGGCGGTCAGCAGCAGCGCGTGGCAATCGCGCGTGCACTGGTGAACAGGCCAGGGGTGTTGCTGGCTGACGAGCCAACGGGAAATCTGGATTCCGCTCATGGAAATGAAGTGATGAGCATCCTGGAGAAGATCAACGCGGAAGGGACGACGATCGTCATGGTGACGCATTCCCCTTCGCATGCTGCCCGAGCCTCGCGTGTCATCGGTCTGGTCGATGGCGCGCTGGCCGATCAGGGCCGGGCCGCGGCAGTTTCTTGAGGAGATGCGTGTCATGAAGCTTCAGGACTTCCGTGTCGGCGCACGTCTCCTTGCCGAAAGCCCGGGGTACTCGCTCGTGGCGGTGTTGGGGCTCGCAGTCGGTTTGGCGGTCTGCCTGTTACTGCTCGGATATGCGCGGTACTCATGGCAGTACAACGCGTACGTCCCGGATGCAGACAATATCTACCTCGTGAAGCAACGTAACAACTTTGCAATTGGAGCTCCATGGATCGACGAAGGTCCTGTGCTGTTGCGCAATGTAGCTACAACGCTTCCGGGAGTGACGAGCTCCAGCGGCTATCTCCCCTGGTTTCCACTGACGGCCCAGGTCGATGGTCATTTGTTCAGATTGCGGGACGTTACCGTGCTGCCCGGATTCGTCGAGATGCTGGGTATTCGCGCGATCAGTGGTGATCTGACGGACGCACTGTCCCGACCGGACAGTTTCGTTGTCACCAGGAGCGCCGCACTGCGTCTTTTCGGGACCGAGAATGTACTCGGACGAACCGCCGTGTTGAAATCGGCGGAAGCGCTCACCGTCACTGCCCGGATCGGCGCGGTGGTACCCGATCCGCCGGCCAACTCAACTATCCGCTATGAAGCCCTGTTGGGGCTGAATCTCAGTCTGCTGCCGCGCTTCATGGCGGCCGAGGCGCTGACGGGCAAACTGGGGTTTCCGGGCAACCTGCTGTTGCGTATCCAGCCTGGCGCTTCCCTGGAAGCGATCACGGCGGCTCTGCAGCGGGCAGTGGATGAAGCGCCCGTGTTCCAGAAGAAAATCTCACCCGAGATCAGAGACAAGCTTGCCGGCCGCAAGATGATCGACATCCAGCTGTCCAGGCTGCGGGATGCCTATTTCGACAATGAGCTTGCCAGGTCTCCCTGGTCGATGCAGGTGGATCGGGGTGATGCCAACGTCGTTGCCGGGCTGGTCGCCGTGGCCGTCATCATCCTGGCTTTGGCTGCCGTGAATTACGTCAATCTGGCGACGCTCCGCATCATTCGCCGCCAGCGCGAGATAGCGATCCGCAAGACTCTGGGCGTGAGCCGGTACCGCCTGGTGCTGCAATTCGTGGCCGAGTCGCAGTTGGTGGCGCTGCTGGCCACCGCCGCGGGATTGCTGCTGGCCTGGCTGACACTCCCCATGTTCGGGGAGCTCATGAATCGCGATCTGAGCAGCTTGTCCACCTTGGCCAATGCGGCTCGGGCGCTCGTGATCGGCGTGTCTGTTGGACTGCTGACTGCGATATATCCTGCCTGGATAGCACTTGGTGTACGTCCAGCACACATTCTGGTGGGTCGCGCCGACACTGAATCCCCCCGCGGCAAACGGCTTCGCCAGGCCCTGTCGGTACTACAGGTTGCGGCCGCGATTGTGTTGGCGAGTTTCACGCTGGCGATCTACTGGCAGACCCTGTTTGCCATGAACGCCTCCCCGGGCTTCGATCCGAGCCACTTGCTGGTGTTTGAGCTCAACGACGGGATCATAGTCGGGGAGAGGTCCGACAATTTCGTGACAGCCTTGTCCCAACAGCCTGGTATCGCCGGCGTCACCGTGTCCACGGATGCTGTAGGCCGAAGCAAAAACTCCTATGGTGTCACACTCAGGCTCCAGAATGGCCGCAGTGCCGCGGTGGATATGAAGTCGGTCAGCCGCAATTTCTTTATTGAATATGGACTGAGACCCGTGGCCGGCAGACTGTTCGATCCGGCTGTCGATCGCGATAACAGCACCGAGCCACTCGTCATCAATTCGATTACGGCGCGGGCTTTGGGGTTCACCACGCCTCAACAGGCGATTGGACAGACGGTGCGGCTCGGCGACCTCCCGAGCATGCGAATTGTCGGCGTGGCACCGGATCTGCGGTTTGGTTCTCTGCGCGAGGCGCCTCGCGGTCTGGGGTATCAGTTGCAAACCGAGGGTGTCACGTTGACGGTCCGCGCCAGCGGCTCGATCGCTGCCGCGGAGCAGGCGGTCCGGACAGTCTGGTCCCGTTTCTATCCCAACTCGATCCTGGAGTTGACACCGGCGAAGGATATCTTCGCGGCCAGCTACGCAGACGATGCCCGGCTGGCGAAGCTGTTGGGTTTCTCGACAATCATTGCGCTGCTCATTGCCGCCTTCGGTGTTTACGTGCTCGCCGCGGACGCCGTCCGGCGCCGCACGAAAGAGATCGCCCTTCGCAAGTTGTTTGGCACGCGGCGAGGGGACATCGGCAGGCTCGTTGCGAAGGACATCGGCGCCATCATCCTGCTTGCGGCCGTCATCGCGTTGCCGATCGCGGCAATCGCCATCGCTCGTTATCTGGCTCCCTTCATTGAGCAGACGCCGCTGGCTTTCTGGTCGCTGGCAATTGCACTGGGACTGGCGCTGGTCACCGCCGCGTTGGCTGCCGCGCGCCAGACCTGGACTGCCATGGCGCTGAAGCCGGCGGTGGCGCTGCGGTCCTAGCGCGTTGTTCCATGGCCGTCATGGTTGAAGCCGGCGTCGCACACACTCGTAGCTGTATTATCTACTATCTTTATAGTTGACGGCACGCGGGCGGCAGCCTACCATCTACTACAGTCATAGTAGATGGAGCCGCCATGACCATTGTCCTGACCGACCGCGAGGCAGATGTCATGCAGGTCCTTTGGGACCATGGCCCCTCTGTCGTGGCGGATGTTCGCCGGCGCCTGCCCGACAAGCTCGCCTACACTACGGTGCTCACCGTGCTCAGGGTGTTGGAATCCAAGGGTTACGTGAGCCACGAGGAGGAGGGGCGGGTCCACCGTTATTTCGCCACCGTCCAGCAGGCCGCCGCGCAAAAGAACGCCCTGTCACACCTGACGAGCAAGCTCTTCAAAGGCTCGGTGGAGCTGCTGTTCGCTCACCTCGTCTCCGATAAGAAGCTCACGGCCGAGCAGATCCGCCGCATGCGCAAGATCCTGGATGACAAACCCGAGTAGGAGAAACCTCGATGTTGACCTGGATGGTCTACGTTGTGACGGTATCAACCTTCCTGTGTGGAGCTGCATTCGCGGCTGAGTATCGGGCCCGGCTGCGAAGGGCGACCACGCGCTGGATCTGGATGGTAGTGATCGTGGCATCCCTGCTGCTGCCCACGGTGATTGCATCGGTGTCGGTGCAGTTGGCGGGCATATTCGATGTGTCAGTTTCACCCAAAGTCGTTGCGATTCGCGAGGTCACCACGACCCGGTTATCGCCAGCCAGTTGGCTGGCAGCCGATACCGCCCTGCAGGCGACCGTGCGTAATTGGGATCCGATCCTGCGTTACGCCTGGTTGTGCGTGTCGGGGCTGATGCTCGCTGCATTGATAGGCAGCGGTGTTTTGTTGTTCCGGCGAATTCGGGCATGGCGTCTGGAAACTGTCGCTGGCACGCAGGTGTATGTGGCCGACAATGTAGGTCCCGCCGTTGTTGGGCTGCTGCGATCCCGTATCGTCGTGCCCCGTTGGCTTCTCACCGCGCCCGAGGCTCGGCAAGCCGCCGTGATCGCACACGAGCAGTCCCATCTGGAAGCCGGCGATCCACAGATGCTGACGATCGCTCTCGGTCTCCTCGTTCTGATGCCATGGAACCTGCCGCTGTGGTGGCAACTTCGGCGCCTGCGTCGTGCGATCGAAGTGGACTGTGATATTCGTGTCCTGCGACGTGGTGTGGACCGCAAGAGTTATGGAGAGACTCTGCTGGATGTGGGGGCGCGGCAGTCGGGTTATATCGGCTCCGTGGCCGCCATGTCGGAGTCCAGGTCATTTCTGGAACAAAGGATCAAACTCATCATGAGCACATCTACGAAGCGCTGGCAGCTCCTCGGAGCCGCCCTCGGGTTATTGTCATTGGGTCTGTTCGCGGTGGCGGCGGAAGTGAGTCCGCCCAATACGGGCCGGCCCAATGCGGGCAACGCCGACGGTGAGGTGCAGGTAAAGGTGCCGGAGTCCGTGCTGGACCGCTACGTCGGCTACTACCAGTTGAACAGCAATGTGGTACAGGAGATAACCCGCAAGGGCGATCATCTCTTTGCGCAGTTGACGGGGCAGCAGGCCGCGGAGATCTATCCATCCAGCAACAATGAATTCTTCTACAAGATAGTGAAGGCGCGCATCGCGTTCGTGACCGAAGGCTCCGGGCCGGCGATGTCGCTCGTCCTTCGCCAGAATGGGCTCGAGATGACGATGCCGCGTATCGATCCCGGTGTGGCGCAACAGATCAACGCCGCGCTCAAAGCGAAAGTGCAGGCGCAGACCGCTTCTCCCGGAACCGCGGACGCGGTGCGCATGATGCTCGAGGGTCACGAGACGGGCAACCCGCCGTACTCCCGGATGAGCCCTGAGCTCGCCAAGGCGGTCCGTGAGCAGCTACCGCGCAGCGGACCGGTTTTCAAGCAACTCGGCGCGGTGAAGTCCATCGAGTTCAAAGGCGTCGGCAACCAGGGTTGGGATATCTACGATGTCAGGTTCGAAAACGGCACCGCCCAGTATCGGATCATCCTGTCCGATGACGGCACCGTCATCGGCGCCATGATGACCATGATGCCGTGAACCAGCCGTTAGTCTCGCCGCCCAAACTCGTACGAAGCACTCTCAATGAAACTGTGATCGAAATGAAACATCCGCTCGGCAGCATCTGCCCATTCCTGCAAAGACATGGGAGATGTCATGTTTCGTTCGTTGTTTCGCGTTCTGGTCCTGCTGGCGAGCGTGTGCGTGGCAGTCGCACACGCCGCCGACGTATCCGAGCAATCGTTCGGCTTCCCCGGCGGCGGTCACAAGTTCAGCATCGCTGTCATTCCCGACACTCAGTACCTCTTCGACGAGGACCGCTATAACCCTGAAGTCCTGACCAGGACGTTGCAGTGGATCATCGAGCATCAGCGTGAAAAGAACATTGTCTTTACCGTCCAGCTCGGCGACATCGTCAACAACGGCCTGGCGAGCGAGTTCGCCAAGGCCAGTGATGTGTTCAAGCTCTTTGACAACAACGATGTCCAGTACGGATACAGTGCCGGCAACCACGATATCAACGGTAGCCTGTACGATAATGTCCGTGGACCTTCGCCCTATCTCAACTACTTTGGCCCGCACCGCATCGCTCATCAGCGCTCCTACTGCGGAGCCACGACGGATGGGTATAACACCTGTCATACCTTCGTCGGGGGTGGTCAGCGCTTCCTGGTCCTGTCCCTGGACTGGCGGGCGTCCGATGCGACGATTGCCTGGGCGGAATCCAAACTCAACGAGTACCCAAACGTGCCGACCATCATCACCACCCACGAGCTGGTCGCACCTGCGACCAACGAGGTGAGCGATGTCGCCGTGCCGTCGGATTACGGTCAGACCCTCTGGGACCGGTTGATCAAGTCCCACAACCAGGTCTTCCTGACTCTCAACGGTCACTTCTGGCCCTCCGGGCGCGTCGCCATGCATAACGACGCGGGTAAGGATGTGTTCATGCACATCACCAACTACCAGGATCGCTTCTTCGGCGGCAGCGCGATGATGCGGCTGTATGAGTTCGACCTGTCGGAAGGGACGGTGGACGTGCAGACCTTCTCGCCCTACTGGCTGTCGATTCCGCCCGCGGCCCGCTCGCCGTTGGGTAAAGGCGAAGTGCGTCTGACGGATGCCGCCAACCAGTTCACGATGAACATCAATTTCAAGGACCGCTTCGCGCCTATCGTTCCGGTCAAGCCTCTGCCGCCCGTGGCGGCCGCCAGGGAAGTGATTCCGGGGACGCTGGCTTACTGGCGCTTCGAAGGTCGCAACGGCGTGCCGGTCCCGGAAGGGGGTGTTGCGATTCGCGACCTCTCAGGCAACGGCAACGACCTCACCCGCGTTACGCTCGCGAATGGTGTCGCCAGCGATATGACCTACACTCAGGAATTCCACCCCGCGCAACCGAGCCGCGGGAGCCTCTTCATCAACGGCTCCAACCAGAATCCCGCGAATGGCGGTGCTTATCTGCGGACCTCGGACACCGCCCCGCTGAACGGCCAGACCTTCAAGAATGGCTTCACGTTTGAAGCATTCGTGCGCCTGCCCGAGGACTGCTGCGGAGACAAACATGCGTGGATGGGCGTGCTCTCGCGCATGGGAACCGGTCTCGACCTGGGCTTGACTCAGGAAGACCTGCCGCAGGAGCCGCTGGTCACCCTGACTGTTTCGCCGAGCCTCGAGTTCCAGTGGGCCGTGGCCACCTTCAGCAATCCCAACACGCTGACGGACTGGAGCTTCCGGACTCCGGCCATGACCTGGTACCACGTTGCTGTCGTCAACGACGGCAAGACAACTGATCTGTACGTGAACGGCTCCAAGGACGGCCGCAACTCGCGCAACCTGGCAGTCGGGCTGCAGACCGCAGGCCGATTCTGGATGTTGGGCGCAACTCATTGGTTGGATTCAGTAGGTCAGTCCTACTACGGTTGGTTGGGCGACGTGCGCATCGTCAACCGGCCATTGAGTGTCCAGGAGTTCATGATCTCCCGCGACGCCTGGCACTGAGCCCTTTCAGGGAGCGGGCGGCCCGGTCACGCAAGTGCCGGGCTGCTCGTGCCACAAAAGTGTCACGCAACGCCGCTAGCATCGCCGCGTCTTTCCGGCGGGATGTCCATGTTGCGCAGCGTGTTTGTCATTGCCTATGTGACTCTCACCTGCCTGTGCGCTCACGCCGCGCGGTCGGCGGATCTCGGTGAGCTCGGTCGCAAGATCTTCTTTGATCCCTCGCTCTCCGCTTCCGGCCGGATGGCCTGCTCAACCTGTCACGATCCCCGTTATGCCTATGGACCCCCGCCCGGCAAAGGCATTGCGAGGGGCGGTCCACAACTCAACCGGGGCGGTACGCGAGCCGTCCCATCGCTACGCTACCTGCACGACGCACCGCCTTTTTCGGAAAAAACCCGCTTCGCTGATGGCGATGTCGGCCCCGGTGGCGGGTTCACGTGGGACGGCCGTGCCGGCACCCTGAAAGAACAGGCCCGGATTCCACTGTTGGCCGCCAATGAGATGGCCAACCGCAGTGCCGCCGAAGTCGTCAGCAAGCTCGAGAAGTCTCATTATGCGCCTGAGTTTCGGCAGGTATTCGGCGCTGACATCTTCAAACATCGGGACCGCGCTTTCGAAGCGGCCCTCGCGGCCCTCGAGGCCTTCCAGCAAGATCCCAAAGAGTTCTATCCCTTCAACAGCAAGTACGACGCTTTCCTGCGCGGCGAGATCGAGCTCACCGAGCAGGAAGAGCGGGGCGTGGCGCTTTTCAAGGACCCCGCCAAGGGCAACTGTGCCAGCTGCCACGTAGTCCTGAGCAAACGAGGACAGCCGCCGCTGTTCACTGACTTCGACTTTCTGAATGTCGGAGTGCCGCGTAATCCGCGTATTGCCGCGAACGGGGATCGCAACTACTACGACCTCGGTTTGTGCGGGCCGACGCGGCGCGATCTCGCCGCGAGTCACGAGTACTGCGGCTTCTTCCGTGCACCGACGATGAGAAATGTCGCCCTTCGCGACACCTTCTTTCACAACGGAGTCTTCAGCTCCCTGCGGGAGGTTCTGGACTTCTACAACGATCGTGACCTGCACCCGGAGAAGTTCTACTCGCACAATCCGGATGGCTCGGTTCACAAATTCGACGACCTGCCGCCGGGGTATGCGGACAACGTCGATCGTGATGCGCCTCTGGACCGGCTTCCCGGCGCAACCGCGGCTCTGACAGAAGCCGACATGGATGATCTGATCGCTTTTCTCAAAACCCTCACCGACGGTTACGCCCCGGAGCCGCAGAGCGCTTCTGATGCCGCGCAGCGCAGCGATGAGTACGCCTGGAAGGTCTTCGTTGCGCTCAACAAACCTTCGGCTGCCTGGGAATCCTGGCCGAGCGCGAATGACATCTTCCGGCCCGATGCCGCCGATCCCGGTCCCTGGAAGAGTACCCAACAGCCGTCCGCCGTCCCCATCGGCTCCTCTCGCTTCGAAGCCTTCTCCGCGCGGGAGCTGCCGAACCTGCATCGCATCGAGAACGGAAAAATGGTGGTGGTGAAAGATCCGCTGGCCTCCGCCAGCCGCCTGACTGAGATCCACCTGAATCAGGCGGGCTACGAATATATCCGGGCCCGGGCTCTGTACAACGTCGCGGGTCAGCTTCGTGCCGAGGCGGTGTCGTTTCCAGCCGCGACCAAGGAGGTCAAGGCAAAGTGGCGCGTGATCAGCGAGGCGGAACGCAGCCGCTACTACGCAATGACGGTGAAGTTGGCTGATGGCACTGAGCGCCTGTACGGCCTGACTGCGTTGCATCTCGTCACCAAGGATCTGCCCACCTGGTTCTGGGCAACCTTCGAGCACGTAGACAATCCACAGTTACCCGGCAACGACGGATGGCAGGCGCCATCGCGCGATACCTTCGCATGTGGAGATGCAGAGCCCGCGTGCAATCGAGCGCCGCGTGGCATCGGCCTCGAAGGCACCGTCTGGGAAAACTATCGACTGCGCGGAACGCTGACGTCCTTTGTTGATAGGGCGGGCAAACCCAATCTGTTGGCCAATTCCGAGCTCGAAGCCGGTATGCAGTCAACCGCCTCGTGCATCACTTGTCATTCACGCGCGGGCATCGGCACCGTGGCGGGCCAGCCGATCCGCCTGGCCGTTTTTGATACGAGCACCGGCGACCCGAAACGCGGGTTCGTCGGCGAGCCCCGTCCGGAATGGTTTGCTGAGGGCCGGATCCGCTCCCTGGATTTCATCTGGTCCATGGCGAAGGCCCGGTAGGAGAACAACAATGCGCTATCTGATGGTCTTTCTGGGGTTGTTTGTGGCGAACGCGGTGTGCGCGGGGGACGAGCCGGCAGCACCCATCACCAACATTTCCACATCCGACGAACCGGCTACCGACGGTAAGCCGCCCGCGAAGTTTACAACCGACGCGAAGTGGGAAACCGCCGGTTACAACAATGATGAGATTGTCTACACCATACTCGTTACGAGCCACGATTCCCGCATCATCCGCTGCACCACCGCGCTGCAGGGCTCGTACTACGAAAACGGCCAGAAGCAGTCGGTCTCCGACCGGCAGTTGAGCACAGTATTCCCGGATCAGCAGGTCCAGGTCGGCAATTGGATGGGCATGGATCAGCAGTCGGGCGCCACGTATTCGGTGCATTGCCACGCGATTTGAGTCAAACCAACTAGTGGGGAGTATCCATGGTTTTCAAAACTGGTCATGCCCGGCGTGTGCGATCCGCCGTCATCATGGCGCTTTCAGCCCTCGCCGCCACCGCGGCAGGTGCACACGACAGGGACCGCTGGCACGATGGCCACGACCACGATCCCGTGGTGTTCAGCTTCGCAACTGTCGGTGACAACCGCCAGGACATCAAGAGCCCGGATCCGACGACGCTGCTCGCTGTTGATCCCAACACCGGCGAGGGTGGGCCGAGCCTCACCGGCACACTGTTGCCGCAGGACAAGGAATACCTGCAGAATTCCCTGGCCTGGACCACCATTCAACAGGGTATTCAGGCTCAGAGTCCCAATCTGTTGTTCTTCAACGGCGACATGATTTACGGCTATGGCCGTCCGACATTGCCGTCAGCCTGGGCTAACGGCCAGCCCAACTCCTGGAAGACGTCCGAGACGGTCAGCCCGGATGCGTTCTTCGAGTACGCGCAGTACGCCTATTTTCGTGGCGTCGTTTCCCCGTTGTTCAACACTGGCACCTATCTCATGCCCGTGCCGGGCAATCACGAAACTCAGTGCAGCGCTACGGCGGCCCCCTACAGCTCGGCAGCGCCCAATCCGAATTGCGACACCTCGGCGCAGGGCAACAAGACGGGCAAGACCGCCTATGCCGACAACGAGAACGCATTCCGCGCCAACATGAGCGATCTGGTGGGCGACCTGGTGACCAACGTCCGCTTCTCGAAGGTCGTTGGCTTCAATGCCCTGAATGTCGCAGGTCTCACGCCGACGACCGCTCCGATCGCGAGCGCCCACAATGGCGCCATCACGAGCGACCAGTCCGCGCTCAGCTACTCGTTTGACATCCAGGCGACCAACAGGCTGACGTTGCATTTCGTGGTCATCAACACGGACCCGGCCGGCGCGGATTCAACCGCTCCCACGGACTGGCTGGCGGCGGATCTCGAGGCGGCCAAGGGACGTGGGGCTGACAAGTTCTTTGTCTTCGGTCACAAGCCTGCGTACACCTACAACTACGCCGCCGCCTCCGGTGGCACAATTGCGGCCGCGGGTCTCGATGCCAACACCAACATCGCCTTGCGCGATGCATTCTGGTCGGTCATTACGAAGTACCACGCGACGTACTTCTGTGGACACGAGCACATTCCGAATGTGCAGAAGTTCGCCGATCCGACCAACGTCAACAAGGGAACTGCGTACCAGGTCATCGTGGGATCGGGCGGATCCCCGTTTGACGACAAGCTCACGGGGACTTGCCCGAGCTGCACGGAGCCCGTGCTGACCAACCCGTATGATCGCTACTACGCATGGGCTCTCGTTCAGGTCCACAGGAGCGGCGCCGTGAGCCTGAATCTCTACGGCTTCAGCGATGACTTCGGGCCGACGGAAAAGCTGCGCAAGTACCAGGTCGACTCGCTGCAGTAATGAGCTATCGCCAACGTTGTTGTTCTTCGACCGGCAGGTCGTAGGCATCCAGCCACCTGGCGAGTCGCTGACCTTCTGCCGCCGCGTCAACATCCGGTCGAATGATGTGGCGCGGCGGCAGTGCTATCCCTCGATGCCGTAGCAGCGGCGCCAACCGTCGCCAATGCAGCCCGTTGCCAGGCAACCCCTGCACCCCGATGGCAACCACCGCATAACCGTGATGCGAGTATTCCTCAACCTGATCAGCGATCACGGCGAGTAACAGACTGTAATCGCCTGGCGGGGGCAGTTGCAGCACGCCATAGCCACTGGCATCCAACACACCCAGCACATCCGGCAACGGGGCTGATGAATTGATGAGCGCCTCCGGTGTCAGCGCCATCCGCCAGCCACGGACATCCGGATTCATGGCCGGCCGTCCAGAAACTCTTCCAGATCCCGCCGAGAGCCGGCTTCATCGAAGCGTCCCATGTCCAGAGCCCAGCCGGTGGCGGGAACCGGCGGCAGCCCGCGCCGGGCGAGCTCAGCCTCCAGTTCCTCGATCCAGATGCCTCTGCGGGGCTCAATTTCCCAGTCGTCCTCAGGATGATTGGGCCGGCCACCCCAATCGCGTTGGGTGGACGTGAAACGGACGCCGGAGGAGGGGCTGCCATCGAGCCCGATCAGGATGACCTCGTCGCCGTTACGGATGTGCCCCTCAATCAATGGCGCAATGGCCTGCGCCAGGCGGCGGCAGTGGGCCCGGTAAGCGGGGGTGTCGTATTGCTCATAGACGGCCCACCAACGTCGGGCCCCGGCAAACGCCAGCTCAGGGCAGGGAAGCTGCAGCAGCGTGTATCCCCGGCTCCGTAACGCTTCGACTACTGGACTGACCACACCCCGGAAGCGAGCGCCTTCACAAACCTTGGCGTTCTGGTTCAGGAGGCAGTTGGCGACGAGGGCCACCTTGCGTGGCGGTGTCGTGGCCATCAGGGTGTCCAGCGATAGACAGCACCGGCGAAGGGAGGCTTCCACTGCTCAAAGGCGCCGGTGATGAACACGGTATTGCGCTCGAATGCCACATTGGTAACGAAAGGAGTTGGCACAGTGATCACCCGTACGAGTTTTTTGTCGTCGCCCACTACGAGCAGACGCCCGGAGCCATTTTGCGCGATGTAGTAGTTTCCGTCCGGACCGAGCTTCAGGCCGTCCGGTCCGTTGTAGGCATCCGCATTCGGAGTCGGTGGCACGAGATCCTGCAGTCTTGCCCAGACCCGGCGTGCACTCAGGGTGCCCCCGGCGTCGATCTGGAATGAGACTAAGCGTCCTTCGAGCATCTCGGCCACGAGCAGGTGGCGACGATCCTTCATCACCGTGAGCCCGTTGGGATAGTGCAGCCCGGTGGCGACCCGGGTAATCGTCTTTCCGTCCGGGTGCAAATACAGCAGGGCGCCGCTGGCCGGTGCTTTGATGTCGTACGCGCCCGAAGCCGAAAAGTAGATTCCGCCCCGCTGATCCGCGGCGAAGTCGTTGGGTCCGGCGAAGGATTGTCCGTCGCTGTCGGCGCGCCAGCGCCGGATTTCTTTTCCGGATGAATCGATCGCGGCCAGGTAGTTTCCGTCATAACAGGCAATCAGCAGGTCCTTGCCGCGTTCGGCCAGGCCACTGGGTCCGCAGCCATCCTGGTGCCACAGGACGCTGCCGCCAGCTTCGTTTTGCGGAATATGGCCGTCCCAGCTTTTGATGTTGCCGTCGGAGTATTCGACGTACAGGAGCTTTCCCGCGCGCCACAGCGGCCCTTCCGGATAGTGCGCGCCGCGATCGATGGCCGTAATTTGTGCACGCGCGGGAGTTACAGCCAGCGCGAGCAACATTAGAAAAAATGTTAGCTGTTGGAGCAAAAGTTGATTCGTGTGCGCGCTATGAGTGCAGGAACAGTGGTGCGTTTGCGGATGCGTTGACCGCTCGCGATGCATATGCTTTAGTGGTTAAAAGTATGCACAGGTGTGTAACACCCGTGCAACTCGCGCCGGCAGCGGATCGCCAGGGCATTCAACAACTATCAAATGGGGGTGCCCGAAGAATGAGCTCGAACAAGACCTGCGCACGCGCGGTTGCAGCAATACTGGCGGCCCACGCCGCCTCGGCGGCAGTTGCCGCGGATGAAGCCCCCGCGGCCACGGGCATCACCGAAGTTGTCGTAACCGCACAAAGGCGCAGCGAAAATATTCAAGACGTTCCGATCGCCATCCAGGCTTTCAGCGGCGATTCCCTGAAGCAACTCAACGTCGAGAACTTCGACGACTTCATCAAGTATCTGCCCAACGTCTCCTCGTCTTCGTCCGGCCCCGGCCAGTCCAACGTCTACATGCGGGGCCTGAGCACCGGCAACCAGGGCATTCAGTCCGGCGGCTCCATCAATGGTTTTCCGAACGTCGCGGTCTACCTGGATGACCAGTCCGGGCAGTTGCCCGGACGCAACCTCGATGTGTACGCCGCGGACCTGGAGCGCGTCGAGGTTCTCGAAGGCCCGCAGGGCACTCTGTTCGGTGCCGGCGCCCAGGCGGGCGTGATCCGGTACATCACCAACAAGCCCAAGCTCAACAAGACGGAAGCGGATTTTACGGGCAGCTACGGGGTCACCGCGGGCGGTGATCCGAACACGGATCTGACAGCGGTCCTGAACCTGCCGTTGATTGCGGACAAGCTGGCGGTACGCGGCGTGATCTACAACGATCAGCGCGGCGGTTATATCAACAATGTGCCGTCTACCTTCACGCGCAAGGCGAGTGATTTCGGCATTCACTACGCGAATTACCCTGATGGCTGCGGTGACCCGTCACTGCCGTGTCAGCCTCCACCCAGCGCCGCTTCGATCAGCAACGCCAACATCGCGCGCCGCGCGATCAACCCGGTGACCTACAAGGGCGTGCGTGCGTCGGCCTTGTGGCAGATCGATGATGACTGGAGCGCCCTGATCACGCAGAGCTATCAGGATATGGACGCCGAAGGCGTGTTCTATTCGATGCCGAAGAGCTCGGATGGCGATCCGCTGCCACCCCAATCCGTGACGCTCTTCAACAACTCCTACTCCAAGGACAAGTTCGAGAATACGGCTTGGACGATCAATGGCAAGCTGGGTCCGCTCCATGCCGTGTACACGGGCGCCTATCTGGTACGTAACGTCGAGGCGATCCAGGACTACACCAACTACGCCCGCGGATTCTACGCCGACTACTATCAGTGCCACGGCGCCGAGCCGGCCAATGGCCTCGAGTCCACCTGCTTTTCGCCGGCCACGACCTGGAACGAGCACGAGCACAACACACACCAGAGTCACGAATTCCGGCTGAGCACGCCGGATGACTGGCGGTTGCGCGGCATCGTCGGCGCGTTCTATGAAAAAGTTCAGATCGAGGACCGCCTCAACTGGCTGTACAAGACGCTGCCCCCCTGTACTGACACCGTCACGACCGGTTGCATGACGCAGGTCGGAGTTGCTCCGGGTTCCACCGTGACGGACCCGGGCATCCGCAATGACAACGTCGCCTTCTTCAACGACGTGACCCGCGGCTACAAGCAGCTCGCATTCTTCACCTCGGTCGACTTCGACATCATTCCCAAGGTGCTGACGGTGACCGGCGGAACCCGGTACTACAAGTTCGACAACTTCGAGAAGGGCTCCGTGGTCGGCAGCTTCGGCTGTTATGAAGCGGGACCGGCGCCGTGCCTCGCATCCGCGACGAACATTGATGAGGAGCACCTGGCCAACACCCAGAAGGGATTCAAGAGCCGCGCGAACGTCACATGGCACGTCTTCCCGGATGCGCTCGTGTACTACACGTGGTCGCAGGGATTCCGGCCGGGCGCTTTCAACCGCAGCTCCGGCTGCTATATTCCGGACAGCCAGGGCGTCGCGCAGTACTGCTCGCCGCTCGCCTTCGTGTCCGACAATCTCACCAACAACGAGCTCGGTTGGAAAACGGAGTTTTTCGACCACCGGCTGCAGTTCAACGGCGCTATCTACCAGGAAAACTGGGACAATGTGCAAATTTCGTTCTTCGACCCGGGCGTGCTGGGCAACGTCGGCTTCGGCGCCAACGGACCGAACTACCGGATCCGGGGCCTCGAGACTTCGATCATTGCGGCCGTGTTGCCGGGTCTCACCGTACAAGGTTCTGCGTCGTGGAATCACAGCGAGCAGACCAACTCCCCATTCCTGATAGCCAACAATCCGGAGCTGCTGGCGAATCCCGCCAGCGCCGCGGAATTCGGCAAGCCCATCCAGAGCGTCAACAATCCGTATGGACCGGTCGGTGGCCCGAGCGCCAATTCGCCGCCGGCTCAGTTCAATCTCCGCGCGCGTTACTCCTGGGCGATGCTGGACTACAACGCCTTCGTGCAGGCAGGGGTGACCCACACGGCGCATTCGTACACGCAGTCGAGCTCGAATCCCACCTTCTCGAATGGCGACAATGTCAGCACGACGTTGCTGCGATTCGAGAACCCGCCGATCACGCAGTATGACGCCTCCGCGGGGATCGCGAAGGATGCCTGGTCGGTCGAGCTGTATGCCGAGAACCTGACGAATGTGATCAAGAGTACCTATACCTCGACCAATCAGTTCGTGCTCGCTGAAACCATCACCCGTCCGCGGGTACTCGGGGTCAAGATCGGCTACAGGTTCTAATGAGCACCCGGCATGGGGGAATGGCGTCCCCGCTAGTGCGCTGGTATGTGCTGGCCGTGACGTGTCTCATCTACACGATCAACATCGCCGACCGGTACATCGTGTCGACGGTGCTCGAGCCGATCCGGATTGAGCTGCACCTGAGCGACAAGGGCGTCGGTTTTCTCACCGGCGTTCCGCTCGGGTTGTTCTATGTGACACTGGGTCTGCCGATCTCGTGGCTCGCGGACCGGTCAAACCGCCGGAACATTCTCGGCCTCTGCGTGATCATCTGGTCCGGCTTTACGGCGCTGTGCGGGCGTAGCCAGACCTATCTGCAATTCCTGCTTGCGCGCATCGGCGTCGGTACGGGGGAGGCAGGGGGTACGCCCACATCCAACTCGCTGCTGGCTGATTATTTCCCACCGGAGCGTCGCCCGATGGCCTTCACGGTATTCGCGCTGGGGGCGCCGTTGGGCGCGTGGTTGGGGGCCGATGTGGCCGGCGCAGTCGCAAACGCTCATGGCTGGCGTGCTTCCTTTCTCGCGCTGGGTATACCAGGACTGCTCATCGGATTGCTCGTTTTGCTGACAATCCGGGAACCGGCCCGGGGCGGGCTCGATGCGGGCACCATGCCCCAGCGTGCCTCGATGGTGGAGTCACTGCGTTTTCTGTGGAAGCAGCGAGCAGCCTTCCACATCATCATGGGGAGCGGCGTTTGCTCGCTTTGGGGTTGGGGACTGATCTGGTGGACGCCGACCTTCCTGATGCGAGCCTATGGTCTGAACGTAGGGGAGGCCGGCGCTGTCACCGGCAACATTCATCTCGTGGCAGGCATCATTGCGAGTGTCGGCACCGCCTGGCTTTTCTCGCGGCCGTGGATGTTGGATGCCCGCCGCGTCTGTTGGGTGCTGGCAGCGGGCGTGGGACTTGCGACGATTCCATCGTTCATTGCCTACTGGACCGATTCGCTCACCGTCGCCCGGATCATGTTCTGGCTCTTCATTCCCGCGATCTATTTCTATATCGGCCCCTGCATGGCGCTGGTTCAGAATACGGCGGCCTGTCACATGCGCACCGTATTTTCCGCCTGGTCCGGGCTGTGCGGGAACGTTTTCAACCTGATTGTTGCGCCGCAGCTCGTTGGGCTACTGAGTGACCTTTACGCCGGCGGACGCGACACGGATGCCACTTCGCTGCGATTCGCTCTGCTGATCCTGGCTCCCACGGGCTTCTGGGCGGCGTACCATCTGTACGCGGCCAGCCGCACCGTGATCCAGGACCAAACCACAGCTACCCATTACGTCGGAATGCCAGCGCTATGACATTTCTTTTGTTGGGCCTCTTGTCAGTCCTGAACCAGGACGCCCACTTTCCGGAAGGCCCCCTCTGGCACGACGGCAAGCTGTACTATGTCGAGTACGATCGCAACACTGTCACCGTGTGGGACGGGAAGAGCAACCGGACATTCGCGACCCTGAAGGGCTGCGGGCCCTCCGCAGTGATCCGGATGCCGCGCGGTGAGTTTCTCACCACGTGTTACGACAGTGGAACCATTGGCCGCCTGAGCGCGGACGGCAAGTCGCTACCGGCCTGGGACCACGACAACCAGGGCCGGAAGTTTGTCGGTCCCAACGACTTTGCCCTGGATCATGACGGCGGAATCTACTTTACGTGCTCAGGTGAGCCCGGCAAGGGCGGCCATTCCAATGTGTTCTACATCGCCGCCGATGGGACCATTTCGCTCGCCGCGCCTGATATGCACAATGCCAACGGCATTGCGCTGTCGCTCGATGGCAAGACGTTGTACGTCATCGAGACTGACGAGAACCGGTTGCTGCGTTTCGCGGTCGAACGGGCGGGCAAGCTGTCCGGACGGCAACTTTTTCTGAACCTGGATGAGTTGACTCACCATGTCGGGCACATCTATCCCGATGGCGTGAAGATCGACTCCCATGGCCTGCTCTACATCGGTCAGAACCCGAAAGAGCCGAAGGCGCCTCTGGCGGGAACCATTTTTGTGGTTAATTCGGACGGCAAACTGTTCAGAACCCTCAGACTGCCGTCACCGGGCGTCCCCAACCTGACCTTCAGCCCGGATGAAAAAACCGTGTACGTCACGGCCATTGACCAACTAGACGAGCCGCCTTATCACGGCAAGGTCTACGCTGTGGCCAACGAGTGATATGCGCTCACCTTGCCAGCCAGCCGCCATCGACTACGAGGTTCGCGCCCGTGATGTAAGTCGCGCGATTGCTTCCGAGAAATACCGCTGCGTTGGCAATGTCCTGAGGCTTGCCCAGCCGCGGCCAGGGTGTGCGGCGTCGGGCGTTCTCAACCAGGGTAGGGTCCTGTCCAACACCGGGGCGTCCGGTCTGGATCTTGCCGGGCGAGATGGTGTTGCAGATGATGAGATCCTTGGCGTAGTCACAAGCGATCTGGCGAGTGATGTAGATGGCACCGGCCTTGCTGACTCCGTACGGTGTCTCGCCCGGACACGTTACGATTCCCTGCTGGGAGCCGAGGTTGATGATCCGGCCCCGGGCTTCGTCGCGCGGTTCCTGCCCGATCATCTGCTGTACGGCGCGCTTGCATCCGTAAAACATACCGGTGAGATTCACGCGCATGACGTCTTCCCATTGCGCCCCGGTCGTCTCGAGAAGTCCGGTTCCCGAAGAGATTGCAGCGTTGTTGATCATGACGTCGAGCCGGCCGAAACGGGCTACGGTAGCGCTGACCAGGCGATCAACCTGATCCCACTGTCCGACGTCAACACGCTCGAAGAAAGCTTCTCCGCCGGATTTCACAATGAGATCGAGCGTGGTCTCACCGCCTTCGAGAGGTTCGGTGGTGATGTCAGCGAGCGCGACGCGCGCGCCTTCCCGTGCGTATTCCAGGGCGATGGCACGGCCGATGCCGGAGGCGGCTCCGGTGATCACGGCGACAGTGCCTTCGAGCAACTCTTTCACTTTGAACTCTGGGGACATTTCGCACCCCGGCATTGTGTTGGCGTACGGGGATCATGACACAGGTTGATCTCGATCTGGCCGGGTCGCTGTTCGGGCAGCTCGATCGGGCCACGCGCCGTGGGCGCGGGATCGTGCGCGACAGCTATGGAGATGGCGAACAGGCGGCGCACGACATCATGCGGGCCGCCGCCGAACGGATCGGGCTGGAGATCTCGGTGGATGCCATCGGGAATCTCACGATGACGCTGCCGGGAAAGGATCGGGGCGCGCCGCGCATTCTCATCGGTTCGCATCTCGACAGCGTGCCGCAGGGAGGCAACTTCGATGGTGCTGCCGGCGTCGTGGCTGGAGTCTGTGCCTTGTCCGCGCTGCGCAATGCCGGGTTTGTTCCCGATTACGACATCGGGGTGATGGGAATTCGCGCGGAGGAATCATCCTGGTTTGACGTCTCGTATCTCGGCAGTGCGGGTGCGTTCGGGATGCTGGATCCGGCGTGCCTGTCTGTTCGGCGCTCGGATAATGGCCGCACGCTCGAAGAGACCTTGAGGGCACGCGGTTTCGATCCAACCGTCATCGCGCAACGTCGCCGGCTGCTCGAGCCTGACCAGATCCGTGCTTACCTGGAGCTGCACATCGAGCAGGGCCCCAGACTGGTGGCCGAGGGTTTGCCGGCGGCGGTCGTGACCGGGATTCGGGGCTGCAGGCGGTTTCGCAATGCGCGTTGCGTGGGAGAGTACGGGCATTCCGGTGCGTTACCCCGGTCTCTGAGGCATGATGCGGTGGCAGCGACAGTTGCGTTGCTTCATCACATGGAGGACGTCTGGAATCGTGCGGAAGAGCAGGGTGCTGATTTGTTGATCACAAACGGCGAGTTGTGCACCGACGCGGCCCAGCACGCGCCCAGCAAGGTTCCAGGTGAAACGCGCTTTGTGATTGATCTACGCAGCCTGTCCATGGAGGTGATGGATTCGGTGGCCACCGAAGCGAGGCGTGCCGCGCAGGAGATTGGCAAAGCTTACCGCGTGGAGTTCGATCTCGGCGCGGCGACTGATTCGCCGCCGGCAATGATGGATCCACGCTTGAGAAGTTGCCTGCTGGGCTTGCTCGAGCGGCCTCTGGAGATGCCGAGCGGGGCCGGCCACGATGCCGCCGTGTTTGCCGAGTTGGGAATTCCCTCCGCAATGATCTTCGTACGCAACAACCACGGCAGCCATAACCCGGAAGAAGCCATGGATCTGGCGGACTTCGCGGTCGGCACGCAGGCCCTGATCGAACTGCTGCGGCAGTTTCCGCTATGACTGCGTCAGCCGTGGGCGGGCTCGATTCCGCGTTGACGCTGCTCGTGACCGGCGGTACCGGCTTCGTGATGAGTGTCCTCACGCGCCAGTGGCTGGAGAATGCCCCGACCTCGCGCGCCGTCATTCTGGATGCGGCTCCCATGGACGAAGCGGCCAGGCGTTATTTCGGTCCCGTCGCGGATCGCCTGACAACCATCGTTGCCGACGTCACCAGGCCTGAAGTGTGGCGTGAGGAGCTTTCGCGACACAACATCACGCATGTCGTGCACGGTGCCACCATCACTCCGATCTCGCGCGGAACCGCCAGGGAAGCCAGGCGCGAACCTGAGGCTGAGAATCCCGGCCGGATCGTTGAAGTGAATCTGATGGGAACTGTGGCGGTGCTCGATTGGGCGCGCACCGTCTCGCAAATAAAGCGGTTCATCTATGTGAGCTCCGGCGCGGTCTACAAACATCACGGCCCCGACCGCCAGGGCGAGCCTCTTCCTGAGGATGGCTATGTGATGCCCCGGACTCTGTACGGTGTCTCCAAGCTGGCTTCCGAGCTGATTACTGAGCGATACGGCGAGCTGTTTGGACTGTCGACCACCTCCGTGAGACTCGCTTCAGTGTACGGCACCATGGATCGGCCCACGGCCAGCAGGACCTTCAGGCACGGCCCCAACAGGGTTGCGCACATGGCAGCGCAGGGTGTGAAGCGCGTTCGTGTCAATACTCTCGATGCCGTTGGCGACTACATTCATGCGGAGGATGTAGCTCACGCAATAGTGTCGTTGCTGATGAGCCCTACCGTGCGCTACAGCGCCTACAACATCGCAGTCGGCCGCACGACCCGTCTGGGCGACTTTGTGGCGTGGGCCACTGAAAAGTACCCGGGATTTCAAGCCGATATCAGCTCAGTCGACGATGCGGATATCGTCCAGGATCCCACTCGCGTCGACGGAATGTGGGGTGCATACGATATCTCGCGCATCAGCGCCGAGACGGGTTGGAAGCCACGGCCGGTGAAGAAGGCCTTTCAGGCCTACATGGACTGGATAACAAAGGAAGGCCAATCGTGAGCTACCCGCGTGATTTGATTGGATACGCCGGCCGCCCACCCGATCCACGCTGGCCTGACGATGCCCGGATCGCTGTGTCCGTGGTGTTGAACTACGAAGAGGGCGGTGAGTACAACATTCTGCACGGCGATTCACACTCCGAGTACGTCCTGACCGACGTGGGCGGCGACCCGCTGCCGAATGCGCGGAATCTGAATGTAGAATCCAATTTCGAGTATGGCAGCCGGGTCGGATTCTGGGAAATCATGCGGATTCTGCGCCATCGGCGCATACCCACGACCGTCTACGCGGTGGGCATGGCGCTGGAGCGCAATCCGGTGGCGGCAGCCGAGATCACCGCCAGCGGCTTTGAGGTTGCTTGTCACGGCTACCGTTGGATCGACTACCAGGAAGTGCCGGAAGATGTTGAGCGCGCGGATATTGCCCGTAACATTGAGGTCATCACTCGCCTGATCGGCACGGCGCCGGTTGGTTGGTACACGGGCCGCCCCGGCCCCAACACCCGGCGGCTGGTCGCGGAGCACGGCACGTTTCTGTACGACAGTGATGCCTATAACGATGATCTGCCTTACTGGGTACCCGTTGGCACGGGCTCTCAGCTGATCATTCCATACACATTTGACTGCAACGACAGCCGCATGCAGCGGGGCGGCGATATTGCGACCGGCGACGATTTCTTCCGTTACTGCGCGGACGCATTCAACTGGTTGTATCGGCGCGGCGGGGAAGGTAGTCCGCGGATGATGAGCATCGGCCTCCACGGACGAATCATTGGACGCCCCGGGCGAATCGGGGCACTGGAGCGATTGCTCGACCACATCCAACGTCACGACGGTGTCTGGATGTGCGATCGCGCGTCCATCGCGCGGCATTGGCGGGCGGTCAACCCCGCGCCGGGGACAGTATGAAATACGTGCAGTTCGGCCGAACGGGCCTGCAGGTGTCCCAGCTTTGTCTGGGAACCATGTCGATGGGCAGCTCCGCCTGGAAGGGTTGGGTACTCGATGAGGCCGACTCGATTCCCCTCCTGCGCCGCGCCGTCGAGCAGGGTATCAACTTCTTCGACATGGCCGACTGGTACTCGACCGGTCGCAATGAGGAGGTTGTCGGCCGCAACCTCCTGAAAATGAGCACTCGGGACCAGCTGGTGCTCGCCACCAAGGTCTTCTACCCCATGAGCGATGATCCCAATGATCGCGGCCTGTCGGCTAAGCACATCCTGGCCTCCATTGATCGATCGCTGTCGCGGATGGGCACCGACCATGTTGATCTGTATGTGATCCATGCCTTCGACGCCATTACGCCCGTTGAGGAAACCATGGAGGCGTTGAATGACACGGTACGGGCCGGAAAGGTGCGTTACCTCGGCGCCTCAACCATGTACACGTGGCAGTTCGCGAAGATGAACCATGTTGCCGCCATGAACGGCTGGGCGCCATTCGTCAACATGCAGTGCCAGTACAACGTGCTCTACCGCGAAGAAGAGCGGGAGATGATTCCTTACTGTCAGGATCAGGGCATTGCCGTGACGACATTCAGTCCGCTGGCCCGCGGATTCGTGGCCCGGGATGTCAGCACGGCAACTGCGCGAACGGCCCATGACGCCTACCAGGATTTCTACGGCGACGACATTGATCGTGAGATCACCCGCCGGGTGCACGAGGTGGCTCAGCGCCGAGGTGCGACCCCCGCGCATGTTGCAATGGCCTGGGTTGCAGGTAACGCCAACGTCAACATTCCAATCGTGGGCGCTGCGAAAATCTCTCACATCGATGTGGCGGTTGAGGCTTTGACCGTGACCCTGGACCTTTCCGAGCGAAGCTACCTGGAGGAACCCTACCGGCCGCGGGACGAAATCAACGATCAGCGCGAGATCCGCCGCCCCCGCGCCCTATAGGTCAGCCCATCAGCCAGGGGCTGTTTTCGCGGACCTCAATCAACGTTGGCCGGTCGGCAATCAATGCATCCCGCAGCGCCTGCCCCAGGTCCGCGGCGCTCGCCGGCCGGGTGGCATGACATCCCAGGCTCTGCGCCAACCGCACAAAATCCGGGCTCCGGGGCTCAACCCCAATGCGCGGCACGTTCTGTTGGTCCATCTGGTCCACGATCGCCTTCAGCGCATCGTTGTTCCAGACGATCACCGGCAACGCGAGCCGCTCTTCAGCCGCCGTTGCCAGCTCGTTGACAGTAAACATGAAGCCCCCGTCGCCGGCGACGGCAATCACGGGACGGTCCGGTGCGCCGATCTTCGCTCCGACGGCCATTGGCAACGCAACGCCAAGGGCGCAGTACGTACCTGAGTAGTACCAGCACTTTTCAATTTCCATCGGCATCGCGTAGCTGCCGGTGTAAACAATCTGCGAAGCATCGCCCATGACAATCGCATCTGCGGGAAGCGCGGAACGCACGATCTTCCAGACGCGCGCATGCTGCTTCTCGACGTCAGTCATGGTCGCTGCATTCGCCGCCAGTACTTCCCGGACCCTGGCCTCGCCCTGCGACTTCCGGGACTGAGCTTTTCGACTGCTCAGCGCGGACGCCAGGGCGCGCAGGGCAGGGCGGGCGGCGGCCTGAATTCCCACCGCCGCTGGATATTTTGACGCCAGCTGCACCGGGTCGATGTCAATTCGAATGATGTCGCCCGGGATCTCCAGGTGGTGCAGAAATGTATCGCCCGGCGCTACTTCCGTGCCTACCAGCAACACCACGTCGGCTCGGGTCACCTCCTGTTGACTCGGTCCTTGTACGATGGATGCACCGAGCGACAGGGAGTGCGATTCCGGGAGTATGCCCTTGCCGGCATTTGTTGAAAGCACCGGCGCTCCGATGTGCTCGGCAACTGCTTGCAATGCCTCATGAGTACCCGCCGCGCCCCCGCCAACGAGGATCAACGGCCGCGAGGACCGTGCGAGCCGCTCCGCGGCTTCCTCGATCGCCTCCGGGTCGGGCATCGGTAGTGAGGGAGAGCGGCGAATCTTCCAGTCAGCTTGGACTGGCTCCGGGAGCACATCGCGAGGCAATGAAATGTGAACCGGGCGGGGCCGTGTCCCGCGGAACACCGCGTAGGCCCGGCCGACCAACTCCGGCAGCTCTTCCGGATATCGAACCATGGCGCTGAACGCCGTAAATCCGGCCGTCACGGCTGCCTGGTCGTCCAGCTCGTGAATCGCGCCCCAGCCCTTACCATGAGAGCGGGTAACTGTTCCTCCAGACAACACGAGCATCGGTTGGGAGTCACAATAAGCCTGAGCGATTCCAGTCGCCGCGTTCGTAACTCCGGGCCCGGCGATGATGGTGCAAACGCCTGGCTTGCCGCTGGAGCGCGTGTAGCCGTCAGCCATGAGGCTGGCGCCCTGCTCATTACGACACTGCACATGACGAATCCCGGCGCGTGCGATGCCCCGGTACAGCTCCACGGTCATCGTTCCCGCCATGCCAAAGACCGTATCGACCCCGTAGGCTGCAAGCAGCTTCATTACGGCTTCGCCGCAGGAGATAGTTTCCACGTGGTCCCCCGGTTTTCTTATGATTGGTGCTGGCAGGTATTTTTCGTCTGAGCGACGTTATCACATGGAGGAACATCATGAACCAACGTGAGCTATACGAGCGTTTCCGCGACCTTCATGCGCAAAAGGGTGGATTCATCATGCCGAATGCCTGGGATGGCGCCTCGGCCCTCATTCTGAAACGCGCGGGTTTTCAGGCGCTGGGCACATCTTCGGCGGCCGTTGCATTTGTCCTGGGCCGACCCGATGGCCGGCATGCGGTATCGCGCGAGGAGCACATTGAAAATGCCCGGTTGATGGGGCGTCTGACCGATCTTCCCATCAACGGCGACTTCGAAGATGGCTATGGCGAGACCGCCAGCGACGTTGCGGCGACGGTTGAGGCGGCTATTGCGGCCGGACTCGCCGGAATCGGCATCGAGGATACCAACGGCGATGCGGCGAACCCGATTCGTGAATTCGACGATGCCGTTGAACGCGTGGCGCAAGCTGCGAAAGTGGCCAAAGGCCGAATCCTCCTGACGGGGCGCTGTGACAACTTCATTCAGGGCCGCCCTGATTTGCAGGACACGATCAAACGACTGGTGGCCTTTGCCGAAGTGGGCGCGGATGTGTTGTATGCGCCGTACCCCGGCGATCTGGATGCCATCAAAGCTATCGTGGCCGCCGTGGCGCCGAAGCCGGTCAACGTGTTGATTGGCCCCACGACCGGTCCGATTCCCTGGGCCGAGCTGCAGAAGTCAGGCGCCCGGCGCATCAGCCTGGGCTCGGGGCTGTACAGCCGGCTCATGGGGGACCTGCAAAAGGCCGCGACTCAACTGGCAGCGGGCGATCTCGCCGGTGCCACGGCGGGCGGCATGGGCTACGGCGAGCTCACGAAGCTGGTGTCGGACGCGAGTTGACGGCGCGCGGCCAACGTCAGCTCTCGGGGTTGAGCGCTTCGCCGGTGAGTTGAAACGGGTGCGCCGGGGCCGGGTCTTCCATGTAGGCTGCCAGCCGCAGGCGGAAGCCGGCCTCCGCATCAACAACAGTCATCAGCTCGGCGGCGGAAATCTCCAGGTCGGCCGCTGACAGGGGGCTCGCCAGCCGGTATTTGATCTCAATGGCCCGGCGCAGGCTCGCGCACCATTGTTCGCTGGCGTGCCATTGCGTATCAACATTGCACACGTAATCCAACAGTGCAAAGCCCAACCGCACGGCTTTCTCCAGCGGCGTCATGTCTTCGCCACTGATGAACTGCTGCTCGTCGATGTCGTATGGCAGTTGGCTCATCGCCCACTGCCGCATGCAGGTTGCAACACTCGCGATGCAGGCAAACGCGACGTTTACATAGGTTCTTGCGGTGGTTGGATCAAAGGAGTAGTTGCCCTCCTCATCGAGAGTCTCCATGCTCTGCTGCAGCGGCGCGAAACAGGTGTTGAGATCACCACTCAGGGTTTCGAACACCTCACCGAGAAAGACCTGCGCCTGTTGAGATTCTGTTGCGTGCATGTCGAACAGCCAAGCTCCTGATGCGTCGCCGCAAGGGTTAAATAGCAACCGGGGTCATGGTACCAGCTAAGACTTTCGCCTCAGAAGCTGATAGCGCCACCGGCGCGGGGAGGCACGCAAACCAGGTGCCACGGCCAAGCTCCCATCTGGAACTGCGTCGCGGAAGCGCTGCGGCTCCTGTGTGAAAATTGTCGTGTCTGGCAGTCACCTGACGATGTGATAATCGGCCTGTAGGGAGCACTAAAGAGCATGGACAACGCGTTCGAGGACGAGACAGGACACTTTCTCGTGCTCGTAAATGGCGAAGGCCAGTACAGCCTGTGGCCAGCTTTTCGTGCAGTGCCTCCAGGGTGGGAATCGACCGGGCAATCCGGGGCGCGGCAGGGGTGTCTCGAGTGGATCGAGAGCCACTGGACGGACATGCGGCCCAGGTCGGCCGTCGATACACGCTCCGCAAATTAATAACAGCGGCACATCGGCTCATGAAAGCCGTTAGCGCCAGTTCTCAGGGTCATGCAAAAAGCGCTCAGCCGGCATCCGTTCACTCCTGTGGAACCCCCTGGGCTGGGTCTTTCCGCCGCGCAGGCTGACGTCTGGAATGCGCAGCGGCTCGCGACTTCCGACAACCTTTACAACATCGGTGGTTATGTCGAGTTCCGGGGTGCCCTGAACCGTGATGTATTTCACGCGGCGCTGCTTCGTACGCTGACCGAGGCGGATTCGTATCTTTTCAACTTTCTCGATACTGAGCAGGGCCCCCGACAGATTCGTGCGCAACTATCGCGCGTTGATATCCCGTTGGTGGATCTGAGCGGCAGTGAGGACCCGCGTGCCGCCGCCGCAGCCTGGATGCGGGCAGAGTCGGACCGCCCCTTTGACCTGTCAGCCGGTCCTGCCTTTCGGTTCGCACTCCTGCGGATCGGTGCGGACCACTTTCAGTGGTTCTGTGTAGTCCATCACCTCGTGACCGATCTGTCCGGCATTTCGCTCCTGGTACGGCGCGTGGCCGAGTTGTACAACTCCGCGATCCGCGATGCGGCGCCGCCCGCCGTTACGATGACGCCCTGGTCCGAAGTGCTGGAAGACGAACGCGAGTACTACGCGTCCACGCGGTGTAGTAGCGATCGCGACTATTGGCGCGAGCAACTCGTCGATCGCCCCGAACCCGTCACTCTGTCCGGTAAAGCGCCAGGTTGGCCGGACGCGGCTGTTGGTAGCAGCGGAGTGCTTCCGCGTGCGCTGGTAGCGCGGCTCGAGGAGCTGGGCACTGCCAACAAAGCGTGGTTGTCAGCGGTTCTGTACGCCGGTGTGGCGTTGTATCTGTCGAGAGTGACTGGCAAGCGCGATGTCGTGCTGGGAATGCCGATCACCGGCCGCACCAGCGCGAAACTGCGGCGTACGGCGGGTTTGATCGCGAACGTGATTCCGTTGCGGCTGCAGGTTGATCCGGCAAAGAGCTTTGCCGAGCTGGTCGAACAGGCTGGCCTGGCCGTGCGCGAGGGTTACCGTCACCAGCGGTATGCCACGGGCGCCATCCGCGCCGATCTCGGGCTGACAGCAAGAGATCCCAGTGTCTATGGCACCGTGGTCAACTACATGCCCACGGACGGCGATATCGACTTTGCGGGCGAGCTGGTCAAACTCAACATCGTCAGCCGCACCCGCCGGGTTGAAGACCTGTTTGTAGACTTTCATGCGCGCGGCGCCGATTCCGACATCCTGTTGCAGATGGACGGCAACGCGTCCCACTACGATCAACAGTCCATCGATCGGCATCGGAACAGTTTCCTGACCTTGCTGCGGGCCGCCGTTGATCAGCCACGCACGCAGGCCCGGTTGCTCCCGCTTCTGGACGATGCCACGCGCACCCGTTTTCTGAACGAGTGGGCCTGCCGCGAGCCGGCGGTGCAGGCGCGTACCTTCAGTGAGATTTTTGAAACCCAGGTCGACCGGACGCCGGACGCGGTCGCACTCGTGAGTGGCAACCTGAGCCTGAGTTATCGCCAGCTCGATCAACGCGCGAATGCCGTGGCATACCGTCTGATTGAGCAGGGAGTGGACCGGGAGTGTGTTGTAGGCGTGTGGGCGGATCGGTCGCTCGAGATGATGATCGGCCTGTTGGGCATCTCGAAGGCCGGCGGTGTCTATCTGCCCCTGGATCCGACGCATCCCGCCGATCGTCTGCGGCTGATGCTGGATGATGCGCAGCCGCTGTTGTTGTTGGGTAGCCGGCGATTTGACTGCGCCGTCCCGCAACTCCCCATCGATTCCACCGTCCGGGCTGAGAGGCCCGCCCGGCGCGCGCGCCCGAATGATGCAGCCTATGTGATCTATACCTCCGGTTCGACCGGTACTCCCAAAGGCGTAGTCGTCACCCATGCCGGTCTGAGCTCGCTCGCAGCGGCGCAGATCGAACGGATGAAAGTGACGTGCCACTCCCGGGTGCTGCAATTCGGAACTCTGAGCTTCGATCTTTCGGTGTCCGAGATGTTGCTGGCGTTTGCCACCGGCGCCGCCCTGGTTCTGATTCCGAGTGATTCGGTGAGCGGTGAGCCGCTGCGCACAGTACTGGTGGACCAGCGGATATCACACGCTTCCATGCCGCCCGCCGTGTTGGCGACCCTTTCGAGAACCGACGATCTGACACTGGAGACTCTGGTCGTCGCAGGTGAGGCCTGTCCCCCTGCACTGGTCGCCGAATGGGGCCGGGGGTTGCGCTTCATCAATGGGTACGGACCCACGGAAACGACTGTATACACAACCCTCAGCGAGCCGTTGCAGGGTGACGGGGTCGTTCCGCTCGGTCTGCCGATTACCGGAACGCGTGTCTATGTGCTGGATGCGGCGCTGGAGTTTGTTCCGGTTGGCGTTCCCGGTGAGTTATATATCGGTGGGCCGGGATTGGCACGCGGCTATCTGAAGCGGCCGGGCCTGACGGCATCGCGTTTTGTCGCCGATCCCTACGGCATCCCGGGTAGCCGGATGTATCGCAGCGGCGATCTGGTGCGTTGGCGTGAAGATGGCTCTCTGGAGTACCTCGGGCGCGCGGACCAACAGGTCAAAATTCGCGGCCAGCGCCTCGAGCTGGGAGAGATCGAAGCGGCGTTGCTGGCTCACCCCGACATCGAGCAGGCGGCGGTTGCCGTCTACGAGGACCCGGGCACCGGCAAGTCGCTGGTCGCCTATGTGGTGCCCCGCGGGACGGTGGAAATTTCCGACCTGCGGCGCGTGCTCGCTGCCCGGTTGCCTCAATACATGACGCCCTCCTCGTATGTGACCCTGGCGCGGTTGCCTCTGACTTCCAGCGGCAAGCTCGATCGCCGTTCGTTGCCGGATGCGCGCAGCGCGGGTCAGCAGGATGTCCATTACGAGGCCCCCGAGACACCAACACAGCTGCGCCTCGCGGCCATCTGGCGTGAAGTTCTTCATGCCGAGCGGGTTGGCAGACACCAGGACTTCTTTGCATCCGGCGGCCACTCCCTGCTGGCACTGCAGGTGATTGCGCGTGTGCGCGACGTGTTTCGCCTGGAGCTGCCGCTCAAGACACTGTTTGAGGCGCCCACGCCGGAATCGTTGTCCGCCAGGATCGATCAGATGCTGGCCGACGGCGCGGCGCAGGACAGCGACGAGATCGTTCGCCACGACTGGGAGGGACGTCCCGCGCCCCTGTCCTATTCGCAGGAACGCATGTGGCTCATCCAGTCTCTCAATCCCTCCACCACCGCGTACAACATGGGCGCGGCATTGCGGATTCGGGGCGAGGCAGACATTCAGGCCGTCTCGGAGGCCTATGATGAGCTCTATCGCCGCCATGCCATCCTGCGTTCGCGGGTTCGATTGCAGGACAACGAGCCGCGGGTCTGGATTGATCCGTTCGTGCCGGGCACCCTGGCCGTGGAGGACTTCAGTGGCCGCCCGAATGCGGAAGCGGCCGCAATGGACCGGGTCAATGCGGACGTGCGCCGGATTTTCGACCTGAGCGTCGATCCGGTCATCCGCGTGCGACTGATCAGAGTCGCGCCCGACCTGCACGTGTTGGGGCTCGTTCTGCACCACATCGCCGGCGACCAGTGGTCCATGGCCATATTTGGCCGCGAGCTGGCCATGTTGTACAACGAGCGACGCTCCGGCCGCAGTGGCGCCCTGGACCCGCTGCCCGTGAGCTACATGGACTATGCCCACTGGCAACGCAGCGGCAAGTCACAGGCCCAATACGATCAACAGCTGGCCTTCTGGAAGCGCGAGTTGGTGGATCTGCCGACGGTGGACCTGCCAATCGACCTGACACGTCCGAAAGTCTGGACCATGAACGGCTCGTTCTATCAGCGGAAAATCCCGCCGAAGTTGTTTGCCGATCTCACGGCTTTGGCCCGTAACTCCGGCAGCACGCTGTTCATGGCTTTGTTCGCAGGCTTTGCCACATTGCTGCAACGAATCTCCGGCCAGACGGATCTGCCCATCGGCGTGCCGGTTGCGAATCGGACTCACAGCGTCATCGAAGGTCTCATGGGAACGTTCGTCAACACGGTGGTGTTGCGGGCGGACCTGCAGGGCGATCCGCAATTTCACGAGCTTCTGGCGCGGGTCCGTACGACTGCTCTCGATGCTTTTGCCAACCAGGACGTGTCATTCGACCGCCTCGTGCAGGAGATCGGCCAACGCGGGGATCGCAGCCGCGCGCCCCTCGTGCAGGTGCTGTTCAACGTGACCAACGCGCCGATGCGCGATATTGCGCTGGCGGGTCTCACCTGGGAGCCGGTCCTGCTCGATCGGGGTGGCGCCCAGTTCGAGCTCGGGTTCGGTGTCGATACCGAGCTCACGCACACTGTCAACGTCGAGTACAACACCGACCTGTTCCAGCCCGGCACTATCGAGCGTCTGGTCGGGCAATACTTCACCATCCTGGAGGCCGTCGCCGCCGCGCCCGAGAGTCGCATCAGTCGCTTGCCGACACTGCCGGCTGAACAGCGAGCCATTCTTCAGGCCTGGAATGCAACAGCGGTTTCGTGGCCGGCTCAGCCGTTCCCACGGTTGTTTGAAGCCCAGGCGGCCCGTACTCCGGACAACGTGGCGATTGCCTTCGAAGGGCAGTCGCTGACGTACACCGAGCTGAATTCGCGGGCCAACGAGCTGGCTCTGTCGCTCGTGAATGCAGATACAGTCGGCGTCTGCATGAAGCGCTCACTGCAGTTGCTCGTCAGCCTGTTGGCGGTACAGAAGTCAGGCTCGGCCTACGTGCCCCTCGACCCTGAATTCCCGGTCGACCGGCTCGCCTATATGCTGTCTGACAGCCGTGCCAGGGTGCTCCTCACCTCCGGACAACTTCCGTCCGGCCTGGAGGTACCGGCTGGAATCAAAGTTGTAGACGTGGACGCCGTGTCCAAAGGTACGCGGGCGGACAATCTGCCTGATTCGCCGGGGCCGCAGCATGCCGCGTATATCCTGTACACATCGGGTTCGACTGGAAAGCCGAAGGGCGTCGTGGTCCCCCACGGCGCATTGGCCAATTTTCTCCATTCGATGCGCGCGCGCCCCGGTCTGTCGGCATCCGATATTCTCGCCGCTGTCACCACGGTTTCGTTCGACATCGCAGGCCTCGAGTTGTACCTGCCGTTGATTGTCGGCGCTCGGATCGAGCTGGTATCCAAGCAGGTCGCCACCGACGGGCCCGAGTTGGCTCAGCTCCTGGACCGCAGCGGTGCCACGCTTCTGCAGGCAACTCCCGCAACCTGGCGTATGTTGATTGAAGCGGGCTGGAAGGGGAACGGGCGGTGCCGCGCGCTATGCGGTGGCGAAGCCGTGTCGCGCAGTCTCGCCGATGACATCCTCGACCGTGTTTCCGAATTGTGGAACATGTATGGTCCGACTGAGACCACCATCTGGTCGACAGTGGACCGCATCGAGCGGAACGCCGCCCCTGTCAGCATCGGGAAACCCATTGCCAACACGCAGGTGCATATCCTGGATGCGGCTGGTGAAATTGTGCCTGTTGGCGTGACCGGCGAGATCTGCATCGGCGGAACCGGAGTGGCCACCGGCTACCACAATCGCCCATCACTTACGGCAGAGCGCTTTGCTCCGGATCCGTACTCCGATGTGCCTGGAGCACGCCTGTACCGAACCGGCGATCTCGGCCGCTGGGGTGCCGATGGCAAGTTGTATCACCTCGGGCGCTCGGATCATCAGGTCAAGATCCGGGGCTTCCGCATCGAGTTGGGAGAGATCGAGAAGGCGTTGTCCGCGCACAGTGCCATTCAGCATGCTGTGGCTGCCGTCCGGGAGGCGGGACCGGAAGATCCGCGTTTGGTTGCCTACGTGACCTGCCGTGAAGGCGAGGACGTGACTATCACGGATCTCAAGCGCTTCCTGCGCAACCAACTGCCCGACTACATGATCCCCTCCATCATTGTGACGCTCGTGTCGATGCCCCTGACCCCCAACGGCAAGGTGGATCGCGCGGCGCTGCCGGATCCATTCGCCGGCCAGCCGGTTGAAACCGTGATCGACGAGTTGCCGGCCACGGCCATGGAGCGCGTGCTAGCTGACGCCTGGAAAAGTGTTCTCAAGGTCGAACGGATCCGCGCCGTCGACAACTTTTTTGAGTTGGGCGGCTACTCCCTGCTGTCGCTGCGAGTAGCCAAGATGATCGAGAAGCAGACGGGACGCCGTCTGGATCCACGCACGTTGTTCTTCCACAACTTGCGTGACGTAGCCAGGATCCTCGATCCAGAGGACGCGAGTGCGCAATGAACCCGCTGTTCATTGGCACGGCTGAGCGCAGGCTTTTCGGCCTCTACGAGCCCGCGGCGTCTACGCGAGGCAAGCAGCGAGCGGCCGTGCTTTGTTATCCGTGGGGCATGGAATATATCTACGCTCATCGCTCCATGAGGCAGTTGTCTTCCAGGCTGTCCGCCGCGGGCTTTCATACTCTGCGATTCGACTACTTCGGGACCGGCGACTCCTCGGGGGAGATGGACCAGGCGAACCTCGTTGGATCCTGCTCCGACGTGGAGTCTGCCATCGAGACGCTGAAAGACATTGCCGGAACTTCCAGGGTCACGCTCATCGGCCTGCGGGTCGGCGCCAACATTGCTTTAAATGTAGCTTCCCGGCCCGAATCCGAAGTCGAGGCACTGGTGCTGTGGGATCCGATCGTTTCGGGCGAGCAGTACGTGGAGACCTTGCGGGACGACAGTGATGTCAGCGAGACCGTGCTCCACGAGATCCGCTCGATTGACCTGCCATCGAGCCTCGAGGCCATACCCGAGCGCTCCATGATCCTGGTGACGGAGCGCCTGCCATCCCATGAGCAATTGGGCAGGCCCGTAGAGTTTGTGCCGACCGCATGCCCGTGGGTCGAAGAGATAACGATGTCGGGTGCGCTTCCCGTATCTGCCATGCAGCGGATCGAAGAATGGTTGCGCTAGAGATCGCCTACAAAGAGCAGGCAGTGCTGCTCGGCCGTCATTCGCTGGTCGGGATCGTCACCCGTCCGCCTCCCGCCCGTCAGAAGGACGAGCCGGTTGTGGTGATCCTCAATACAGGCATCGTACACAGGGTAGGGCACCATCGTATGTATGTCTCGCTGTCGCGCGAGCTTGCGAAGAGCGGCCGCACCGTAGTGCGGTTCGACTTTGCAGGCATTGGCGACAGCAAGCCGCGCAATGACAGTACTTCGCCGCTCATGGCCAGTCTGTCCGACATCCGTGAAGTACTCGATACTCTGGAAAAGAGCCACGGCATATGCAAGGTCATTCTCGTGGGACTGTGCTCGGGCGCCGATCACGCCGTGTTGTACGCCCACACGGATCCCAGAGTGGTCGGGCTCGTGCTCATGGATCCGACCTTGCCGCCAACCTTCCGTTATTATTTCCACTATGTGTTGCAGCGGCTGAAAAACATCCGCAACTGGATCAGTGTTGCGACGGGCCGCAGCGGGTTGATGCGGCTGGCGTCGACTCATCTTCTCAACAGAGTTCGTCCAAAGGCGGAGGTTGAAGGGCTCAACCTGCAGAATCTGCGTTTCAGCTCCTACTTGCCCCAATGTTACCGGGGGGCCGCCGCTCGCGGCGTCAGAATGCTGGCGGTGTTTACTTCTGTTTCCGTACGCCACACGTATGAGCAGCAGATGCTCGATGCATTTCCGGAAGCTTCCGCGGGCGGCAAGTTGCGCCTGGAGTTTTTTCCGGAGAGTGATCACCTGTTTTCCGGTTCGAAAGAGCGCGACCGGCTGCGCGATGTCATTTCCGACTGGCTCGACTCACGCTGACCGCCGTGAGCGCGCAACCTGACTCGCTGCATGCGACCCGTGTTTTCCGAAACACCAGCCTGCTGGTTATTGCACAGGCCATCGTCCTCCCGATCTCCGTCCTCATCAATGCGATTGCCGGTCGAACGCTCGGGTCCGCGAACTTCGGGCTCCTGTATCAGGCCCTGACATTCTCGTCGTTCGTTTTCCTGTTTGTGGAATGGGGACAGTCGAGCGTACTGACGGGCAGGGTGGCCCGGCAGCGGTCGGCCGCCGGCGAGCTGTTGGGCAGCGGTATCGCATCGCGCCTGGGTGCGGCGCTCGCGGCTCTCAGCCTGGTTCCGGCCGTTTGTATGCTGACGGGATACGACCTGCAATTCCGGATCGTACTGGAGCTCATGATGCTCCTTGCGACCTTTACAACGGTGTCAGCGGCCTGTCAGGACGTGTTTCGGGGGTTCGAAAGGACGGATTTCGCGGCGGCTTCCTACGTTGGCTTCCAGTTGCTGAGTGCGGCGGTTGTCATACCGACGCTGCTCTCGGGCGCCGGGCTGCGAGGCCTGCTGATTGCCCAGGCCGCTTGTGCGGCTCTCGGCATGGTGTTCGTGCTGAAGATGCTGCCGCGTATGCAGGTACCGAAGCTCTCGGTGCGCCGCGAAGTCGTGGTGGATCTGTTCCGGGCCGGGCACCCGTTCATCCTGTTTGGTCTCGTGCTGCTGCTTCAGCCCATGATCGACGCCGCGATGATGTCCAAGTTCGCGGCCACCGAAAGCATGGGTTGGTATGCCGCTGCCCGTAAGCTGGTTGGCATCCTGATTTATCCTGCCTCCGCATTGGTCGCGGCGTTATATCCAACTCTCTGCCGTCTCCACGCAGAGGATCAGAAGGCCTATCGCAAGACGGCGGGCGATGCGCTTTTTGCAGTTTCCCTCTTTGTCGTGCCCGTGGCCCTGGGTTGCGGCCTGTTTCCTCGAGTGGGCGTCGCGATCTTCGGACAACAGGGCTTCGGCCCGGCGGCCGATGACCTGCGGATCCTGGCGCCTTATGTGTTCCTGGTTTATTTCAGCATGATCATCGGCTCGTGCCTGGTGTCCGCCGGTCGCCAGAACGGCTGGACCGCGGTGCAACTGGGCTCGGTCGTCGTGAGCGCGGTCCTCGATCCACCCCTCATCGGTTGGTTTCAGTCTCACCATGGCAATGGCGGCCTCGGCGTGTGTACCGCCGCGGTAATCAGCGAAGTCTTCATGGTCTGCGGCGGCCTCTGGCTGCTTCCCCAGGGGATCCTCGCGCAGATTCCCCGCAGCAACTTCGGCCGCTTCTGGAATCTGGTCCGCCGCCGAGCCTAGCGATCCGCGGCCGTTCGCCGCTGTTGACTGCGCGCCCGCATCTCATCCATCTGATCATCCCCGTCACGCAGGATCGTGTAATACACCTGTCTGATGAAGTCGACGAAGTGGTCGTTCAGGAAGTCGTTGTGGCCGTTGATGACGCTCTTGTCCGCCTGCACGTTCCAGATCGGCATGTAGGGTGGGGGTTGTTTACCGCCGTCGAGGACACTCCACGAGTGAGCTTTTGTGAGCGTCAGCGAATCGCAGAAGGCCAGCTTCTCATCATCGAAGTGAGCATACTGAGTTTTTCTCTGGCGTTCGGACCACTCTTCTTCGGCTGCCAGGCGCTTCACGAATGGCATTTTGCTGGTGGTGTCGCACGCGCTGTTACCCGAGTCAACGGTGATGGCGTGCGTCCAGTAGCGTTTCTCCCAACCGATGGTGTGTATGTTGGGACTTTGCTCCGCATTCGGGGGCCATTCGAGCGGCGTTGAGACTCTGCGGAACAGCGGGAATGCCGTGCCGGTGGCGCCATCTGTCCTGGATGTCGCGACAATGAGCACGGGCAATTGCGCTCTGCGCTCCGAGTCGGGGTCCGGCTCAACGTAGTGACGCTGAACCGCGGCTTCCGCGAGCGCCTCGAAGCGCGTGGCTTCGAAGGCTGGATTGATGAGCACAGTCAGATCGCCGAAACCAACAGCGTAGGCGGCGCTCGGGTGTGATCCCCCAACCGCTCGCCGGATCGTGGTTGGAAGATGTGCTGTGTCTGTCTCGACGATGCCCATCATCAGGCGCGGCGCCAGGGCGCGGTAGGTAATCAGCCCGCCGAAGCTGTGCCCGGCAGTGAGAAGCCGTACATCGACGCAGGTGTCGAGGTCGCCGAGCCAGCGATGACGGGACTGCTCGGTGTGGCAATCATGCTCCTGGTAGAAGCTGTGGATGCGAGAGAAGAATTCCTGCACGGACCCGAGCGCCACGGCCTCCGCCGCCAGCTTTCGGTCCCAGATCGAAAGATCTTCCACGTAGTCCCCGGTGATGGAGTCGCCGCGCCAGCCCAGGTAGATTCCAACAACGCGCCGCTTCCTGAGCCATGGCGGGACCTGCTCATTGTCTTCGCAGACGCCGGCCTGCGGGTACTGGGCGAATTGGTCTTTGTCGAACCCCCGGCGCCGTTCGATGCACAGTCCCTTCTCGGCGACGGCGGCGTGCCCCAGCAGGCGCCGGAATGAAATCACGTTGCGGTCATCGGGTTTGGCCGAATGATGCCAACCGTGAACGAAGATGACGAGATGCAGCGGATGTCCGTCCCGTGTCATCTGGTTGAGAGAGTCCATCAATAAGGTCAGCTGCGTTTTTTCCGGGACGTGACCCCTGCTGGAGTTGGCCAGCCAACCCTGGTCGTCGAACTCCACGGAGAAGAGGTCATATTCGGGTTGGCCGGGACTGGCTGGATGAGCTTCCAGAGAATTGTCCCAACAAGGAGAGGTCTTGCCGGCCTGCCGGGCGCTGGCCAGGTCCGCCTGGATGGCTGCCTGCACCCGGGCCGTCTCGCCATCGGAATCGCTGTAGCCCCGGGTGTCATCCCACCGGGCCTTCTCGTAGTGAGCCGGGCAGTCCGCCTCGGGCGGCAATGACTCCAACATCAGGGTCCGGTAAGGCGGCTGGGCGCTGCAGCCGGCAATGACCACCAGCAGCATTGCAACGGCGATCGCCGTAAGAATCATCAGTGGCCTCAGATACCACCCCCGCGCAATCTCGTGCATTTTGGTCTTCTCCCTGAGCAAACTGTGGCCACACCTCCACTTATCGCAACAGAGACATCCAATATGACATCCACCGTCACCGCAAAATGAACCCTGCCCGCAGGGCCGCGACAGTGCAAAATGACCCTCGATGCAGGTCTACGCGATATCGGATGTACACGCGGACTTCCGCGACAACCTGTGGCAGCTCGAACAGTTGTCGCGGCGCAGCTATCTGTCGGATGCGCTAATCGTGGCGGGGGATGTGAGTCATGAGCCGGAGGTTCTGCGGCGGACCTTCCACATTTTCCTGGAGCGGTTCCGATACGTGTTTTTCGTTCCCGGTAATCACGAGTTGTGGATCCGGGATGGGGAACATGCGGATTCGGTTCAGAAGTTCGAGGACGTCCTGCGGCTGTGCGAATCACTGGGTGTCCGTACCGGGCCCGATGTGATCGGCGCGGGCGACCACCGTGTGTGCGTGGTTCCATTGTTCTCGTGGTACACGCGGCCTGGCGAGGGCAATGATAGTTTGTATCGGGAACGTCCGATCCAGGAGCCGCCCGAGTCGGTCTGGGCGGACGATTACCTGGTCAAATGGCCTCGAATCGAAGGCTTCCGGCCTCTGCAGTACTTCCTGGATTTGAATGCGCGGCGCGTGAGCGCTCCCTATCCCGTCAGCCGGATTTCCTTCAGTCACTTTCTGCCACGTCAGGACCTGATGTTTGCAGCGCCCGGTGAGGCCATTTACGCGGCACCGGATCCAGCGAGGGGACTGTTCAATTTCTCCACGGTGGCAGGCTCAACTCTGATCGACCGGCAGGTCCGCCAGCTCGGCTCGCGTGTCCATATCTATGGGCACCAACATCGCAACCGCCGCCGGTGTCATGACGGCGTCTGGTACGTATCCAACTGCCTGGGGTACCCGGAGGAGCGACGGGGAAGGGTGATCCAGGATCCAGGCGAGATTTTGCAGCGGGTGTGGCCGTTCAGTTGACCGGCGGGCTGTAGCGATTCAGCGCCGGCGGACCATTCTGCCGGTGGCGACCGACTCTTCGGGTTTGTCCAACAACCGCTTCCACATACACTTCAAATGGGCCGCGGACATGCCGCCATCCGGCAATGACTGCCTGGCTGTTGCATCGTCGATCATCTTGTTGGTGCGAAGGACTGCCAGTGCGCCTGCGCAGCGGCCGAAGCGCAGGGAGCGGCCCAGCGCGGTGGTGGGTTCGGTGCTGACCATCTGTTCTTCGAGCGCGCCCAGCATCAGCTCGGACAGCTCCCAGTTGGCGCCGATGTGCCACGCAAAGGTTGCGGACTGGGAAGCGAGCAGGCTGGCCATGACTACGGGCGAGGGCTGTTGTTTGTGTCTGCCAGAGCCGGTGTAGTGGTCCAGCGCTGCTCGGAACAGAACAATTTCAGCCAGCCCCGTAACGAGGCACAGCAATTCGGCGGCGAACTGGTCGACCCGCTCGACGAGGGCTGCGTGCGGGATGGCCGCATGCGCTGAGAGCAGGGCATGTTCCCAGACAACCTGCGGGAAGCGGGGGAATGCGCCGGCCATCGATGTTTCGAAGATGGGCTGTACGAGGGCTGTTGCAATCAACGACCGCAGGCCGTCACTGCCTAACATGACAACCGCGCGCTCGATGCTTTCAACAGGGCTTGCTGACACTCGATAGTAGGCGCTGTTGGCCATCTTCAAGAGGCTGCCCACGAGGGACGGGTCACGAGCGATGAGAGCTACGAGTTCCCGCCGTGAGGCGTCCTCGTCATTGACCACGCGCATCAGTTGGGGCAGGAGGTTGGGGCGGCGCGGCGCGTATTTACCCTGAGTTGCAGCATTACCAATGGCAGTAAGCGCAGTTGCAACAATCGCCTCATGCTCCGGCAAAGGTTCGCCGAGCTCGGGCACGCCGAGCTCCAGCTCCATGAGGCGCTTGAAGATCTGCGTGCGGTCGAGAATCTGGATGGTCGCCGCCTCCAGTACCGGAGGCTCGGGCAGATCCTGTAGCTCAGCAGGAAGCTCCTGAGCCGCTTCGGCCTGACGTGCCATCGCCTGATCCGGAGCGGCAGCGGCGGCTGGTGCGCTGGTGTTTGTCCTGACGCGCGCTGCCCTGCGGAGGGCGGGCACGGCCGCTATCCCACAGCCTGCGACGAGGAGTACCGATAGCACGAACAACAGCATTAAAAACGAACCCCGGTGACGCAACGGTACGCTCAGTCATTGTCGGCAGGAACGGCAAAGACCTATGTCCTGGTCCTGTTTTTCGTGAGCTACCGCACACTTTCAGCGGGTCTCGAGGGTGATCTGCGCCGGCGCCAGCCCGGCGCCGGATGCGCTGACCTGTATCTGCCCGGCCTCGTGCGCCCTGGAGCGCACGATCAGCAGAGCCATGCCGTTGAATGCCTTGCGATGATCAGCATGAAACGGCTCAACAGTTGCTGCATTGCCGTTGTCGACGGCCGCGATCTTTCCCGTCCCCGTAACCTTGAAGTTCACCAGATTGTCCGCCTCAGGGACCAGGTGTCCATCACGATCTTCCACACGAACAGTTACAAAGGACAGGTCATCGCCGTCAGCAGAAATGACACTCCGATCGGCAGCGAGCCGGACAGCGGCAGCTGGACCAGCAGTGTGAACCTCATCCCTGGCAACCACTTTCCCGTGGGTATAGGCAGTCGCGGTCAAAGCGCCCGCCTGATACGGCACCTGCCACAACAATCGGTACCTGGTCTGAAATTTGTGGGTCTCGCTGACATTCGATCCCACGGGGATCTCAATAGTGGCATCCAATGTCTTCTTCCGCCCGAGAGACTGCCCATTGAGTGACAACTCAACTTCCTCGGCGTTGGAATACACCATTACCGGAATCTGCTGACCTTCGCGTCCCTTCCAGTTCCAATGTGGCAACACGTGGACCATCGGTTCATGAGTCCACACGCTCTGGTACAGGTAGTAGCGGTCTTTCGGGAATCCCGCCAGATCGATCATTCCGAAATAGGAACTGCGGGCAGGCCAGTCGTGACTGTTGTCGTCGTGCTCGCCGAAGAAGGGCGTTGGCTCGCCGATGTAGTCAAACCCCGTCCAGACGAACTCGCCCAAAACAGCGGGCATTGCATCCTGAGCCGCGAATTCCACATCGGGGCAGTACGCCCAGGGCGGAGCGACGATGTCGTAGCTGCTGATCTGCCGGGAGGGGTGCTTTCCGTAGGCCTCCAGAGGCAGATGATAGGTCCCGCGGCTGCTCACACAGGATGCCGTCTCGGAACCGTAGATCACCCACTTGGGATGCTCGTCATGGATGCGCTGGTAGAAATTGGGTTTGTAGTTGAATCCCGGAATATCCACTTCGTCCGCGAGCTCGTTACGGATCGCATCGTCCCAGTTGTTGAATGCCGAAGTGGTGGGCCGCGTGGGATCTTCCTGGTGAAACAGGCTGGTGAGCCGCCGTGCTTCCTTCCAGCCATCCGGGCTCTTCTGTTCCGGGATCTCGTTACCGATGCTCCACAGAATGATGCTCGGGTGATTGCGGTCCCGGCGCACCATGTCGCGCAGGTCGCGCTCGGACCACTCGTCATAGTACTTGCTGTATCCGTTGGGTACCTTCGCGATCCGCCACATGTCGAAGGCCTCGTCCATCACAACGAAGCCCATCTTGTCAGCGTATTCCAGCAGCTCGGGGGCGGGCGGGTTGTGGCTCGTGCGTATCGCGTTTACACCCGCACCCTTCAGGATCTGCAGTTGTCGCTCGATGGCGCGCCGATTCACGGCAGCTCCCAACGCGCCGAGATCATGGTGCATGCAGACGCCGTGGAGCTTCATGTATCGTCCGTTCAGCGAGAAGCCCTTTTGAGCATCGAAGGCGATCGTCCTGACGCCGAACGGCGTCACATAGCGGTCAATCACCCCGTCGTCCGATACAACTTCAGTGACGAGTGTGTACAGATAAGGGTTTTCTATGTCCCAAAGCTGGGGGCTCCTCAACGTCAACTGCACAGGGACAGTTTGACTCGAATCTCCCGCGACAGTCGCCGGTGTGTCAACTTGAGTAACCGCCCGGCCGGCGCGGTCGAGTATCGACGATCGCACAGTGATTGAAGATGCGCTGTGCAACCGGTTAACCACGTCTGTCTGGACAGAGACCGTTGCGCTCGCGGAAGACACTTGGGGCGTAGTTATATAGGTACCCCATCGAGCAACCGACACGGCGTCCGTCTCGTCCAACCAGACATTCCGGTAGATGCCAGCGCCGGGATACCAACGCGAGGAGTTGGGTTCCGGCGCCAGCCGCACGGCAATGACGTTGGGCTTGCCGGCCGGCGCGAGAAATGGGGTCAGATCGAAGGAGAACCCGCTGTAGCCATACGGCCTGCCGCCGAGCTCGTGACCATTGAGCCAGACTGTGGAGTTGGCCATGGCGCCGTCGAATTCAATTGCGTAGTAGTGATTGCGCGGCAGTGTGAAGGTCTTGCGATACCAACCGATGCCTGAGATCGGCAGGGCGCCGGTGTGGGGATTCAGGTTGTGGTCGAAGGGACCTTCGATGGCCCAGTCGTGCGGCAGCCTGAGGGTGGTCCAGCGATGATCGTCGAATCCGGGTTGCTCGGCTCCACGCGCATCCGCCTTCAAAAAACGCCAATCATCGTTGAATGACGTGTGACGGGCGGCTATCACCGCGGGTCCGACGATTCCACGCTCGCCCATCCAGTCCAACAGGCGCTGCGGCCATTCGGTCACGGGTCCATGATTGCGGGCACGGATTCCAAAGCCATGGCCCACGCCATCGTACAGGTGCATCTCCGCCGGAACGCCGGCCTGGCGAAGCGCGAGATAAACGTTCGCGAGTCCCTGCGAGATCCGCGGCTCATCATCGGCACCTGCCAGGAGGAGTGCCGGAGGTGTGTCTTTCGTAGGCTGGTATTCGGCGGGAATCCCGGGGTAGACGAGTACCTGGAAGTCAGGGCGGGAGCTCAACCGCTCAACCGGGTCGCGGGCATCCGCCTTGCCTGCCTGGAAATGCAGGCTGGCAAGCGCGGCCAGGTTTCCGCCCGCCGAGAACCCGAGCACGCCGATGCGCTGCGGATCGAGTCCCCACCCGGAAGACCTGGCTCGCACGAGCCGGATGGCCCGCTGCACATCCGGCAGGGAGTGTCCTTCGATGGAGTAAGTTGAATTTTTCGCTTTCGCCAGCCGGTATTTCAGAACGAAGGCCGCGATGCCGTGATCGGCGAGAAACTGGCCCACCGCGTAGCCTTCGTGATCCATCCATAATTCAACATGACCGCCGCCGGGAATCACGATGACGCCGGCGCCGGTCGCACGTTCCCGTGGCGGCAGGTAGACAGTCATGGACGGTCGGTGCACATTTGAGACAATGTGCTCGGCGTTTTCAAAGAGCCGGACTGTCTCCTCGCCCGTCTGACCTTCCGAGCCGGGAGCGACTCCAGGGTACAGGGGCAGGGTTTGCGCGGATACAGGCCCGGCCGCCAGAGCGGCGCAGGCTGCCAGAATGCCATGGGCTAGAACCAGGATGCCAGGGGCCAGAACCAGGGTGATACGGGCTAGGAAGTGGCGAAGCAAAGTCTATCCCCCGGCTCGCTTTTGCGATTAAATCTCATTTATATTATAAAAACAGATATTTAGGGGTCAACAGCATTTGATGGAAGAGGGGGTCTTCATTGCCGGGGACTGGGGCACCAGTCATCTGCGTCTGTTTTTATGCGAAAGCCAAGGGAAGGTGCTCGACTCGGCCACGGGTCCGGGTGTTTCGGGCAGCAACGGACGCTGTGCTGAAATCTTCGATTCCCTGACGTCGAAGTGGGGCGTGGCTGCACCCGCGGTTCTATGCGGCATGGTCGGTTCCAACATTGGTTGGACACAGGCGCCGTACGCCGCGTGTCCAGCGACGCTTGCGGATATCGCAGACCGCAGCGCCAGCTTGCGCGGGGGGCTCATCCGCATAGTTCCGGGACTCTCCTGCCGCAATCATTTTGACGCGCCGGACTTCATGCGCGGCGAAGAAACTCAGATCCTCGGTGTCCTGGCGCTCGAGCCGGCGCTGCGGCAGGGCCGGCAGCTGTTGTGTCTGCCAGGCACGCACACGAAGTGGGCTCTCCTCAATGACGGTGTGGTCACCGGATTCCTGACCGCGCCAACCGGGGAGCTGTTCAACCTGTTGTCCACTCACAGTGTGCTGGTCCGCGAGCGTGGCGATGTTACTGCCGAAGTCTTCCGGGCCGGGTTGGAACAGTTCGGACGATTCCCGAAGGCGCAGTTGCTGCATCGTCTGTTTGAATGCCGCAGCCGGGCGCTCAATGGCGAGCTCGCACCGCGCGACGCTGCCGCATTTCTGTCCGGGCTGCTGGTAGCGAGTGACATTGCGGGTGCGTTCGAGACTTTCGAGGACATACAGGCCGTGCAGGTCGTCGGCTCTCCCAACCTCACCCAACTCTACGCGACAGGACTGGAGCAGAGGCAGTGCAAGTCCCGCGCAACGGACGGTTCCGACGCTGTGCTCGCGGGACTCACCCTGATTCGCAAACAACTGGTGTCACATGTCATTTGATCCCACAGCCGAATCCGCTGCTCTCGTGGCCATCCTCCGCGGACTCGAGCCCACTCGCGCGATTGAAACCGGGCGTGTGTTGCATGCGAGCGGGATTCGCGTGATTGAAGTGCCTTTGAATTCGCCTGACCCTTTCGCGAGCATCGCCGCGTTGACCTCCAGCCTCGGCACGGACTGTCTGATCGGAGCCGGTACGGTGCTCGACAGGGATGCCGTGAACCGCACGCATGCAGCCGGCGGCCGCCTCGTCGTTGCCCCCAACTGCGACCCGGAAGTGATCCGCGCTGCTCTGGATCTCGGCATGGAGGTGATGCCGGGCATCGCGACTCCAACTGAAGCGTTCGCGGCGATTCGCGCCGGCGCCACTAAACTGAAGCTTTTTCCGGCCTCCGCCTATGGTCCCAGATTTCTGCAGGCAGTACGTGCGGTGCTGCCGAAACACATACGTATGTACCCGGTAGGTGGCGTAGGTGCCGCTGACATACCAACCTGGCTGGCCGCCGGTGCCGATGGTTTCGGGTTCGGCAGCGAGTTGTTTCGTCCCGACTATGATCTGCCGGAAATCGGTCGACGCGCAGCCCAGATGGTGCAGGCCTGGCAGTCCGCGCGGGGTGCACGCTGAATGGGCATTTCAACTCTCGACACCTGGGTCGTCGGCATCTACGCCGTTGCGATTTTCTCACTGGCACAATGGGTATCGCGTGAGCGCGGCGAGCACAAAAAGAATGCCCAGGATTACTTCCTGGCCAGCCGGGCCTTGCCCTGGTGGGCGATCGGCACCTCACTGATTGCAGCCAACATATCCGCCGAGCAGATCATCGGCATGTCGGGCTCGGGCTACGTCATCGGGTTGGGAATCGCATCCTATGAATGGATGGCCGCACTCACTCTCATCCTGGTCGGCAAATTCTTCCTGCCGGTGTTTCTCACCAACCGCATCTACACCATGCCCGAGTTCCTGCAGAAGCGCTTCAGTCCCGAAGTGCGCACGGTCATGGCGATCTTCTGGCTGGGCGTGTACATATTCGTAAACCTGACATCGATACTGTGGCTCGGCGCCACGGCCGTGCACACAGTCGCCGGCGTTGAGATTCAAACCGCGCTGATCGCGCTGGGTGGTTTTGCCGGAGCCTATGCCTTGTACGGCGGCCTGAAGGCAGTGGCACTGACAGACATCGTGCAGGTATCGCTGCTGGTCCTGGGCGGTCTGATCATCAGCTACCTGGCGCTCGACAAAGTCTCCGGACACCAGGGCATCCTGCACGGCTTCCAGTATCTGCAGTCCCATTTCCCCGAGCACTTCAGGATGATCCTGCCGCCTTCGGATCCCAACTACAAGGACCTGCCGGGCCTGTCGGTCCTGTTGGGTGGTCTGTGGGTCATGAACGTGTCCTATTGGGGATTCAATCAATACATCATTCAACGCACGCTGGCGGCGAAGGACCTCCGGGAGGCCCAGAAGGGCATTGTGCTCGCCGGATTTCTCAAGCTGCTGATGCCAGTCATCATTGTGTTGCCGGGCATCGCCGCGGTGGCCCTGGCTCCCGGCCTGCCGCGCGCCGATGAGGCCTATCCGCACCTGATGGCAATGTTGCCGCCCGGCATTCTCGGGCTGGTGTTCGCGGCTCTCATTGCCGCGATCGTCGCGTCCATGGGGTCCAAGATCAATTCGATCGCCACCATCTTTACCATGGATGTCTATCGCCCGATGCGCCCCCAGGCCTCGCCGGAGCACCTGGTGCTGGTCGGCCGGATCGTAGCCGTGCTGGCCCTGATTACGGCGATCTTAGTTGCGAAGCCGCTGCTCGGCAGCTTTGATCAGGCATTCCAGTTCATCCAGGAATTCACCGGATTTTTCACGCCGGGCATCTGTGTCATATTCCTGCTCGGAATGTTCTGGTCGCGATGTACAGCGAACGCGGCGCTCGTGGCCGCGGTCGCTTCGGCCGTGTTGTCATACGCGTTAATGAAGCTCTGGCCGGCGCTGCCGTTCATTGACCGTGTTGGCGTCGTGTTCCTGGCGTGCGTGGCACTGGCGATCATTGTCTCTCTCATACAGAAGCCACAGCCACCCTCCATGGCGATCGAGCTGAAGAACATCGACTATTCGACGTCAACCGGCTTCAACATTGCGGCGGCGGTGATCATCGTCGTACTGATCGTGTTGTACACGACCTGGTGGTAACCGCATGACACGAATGCGAGGTCAGAATCTCACCTACGGCATTGCTCACGAGCTGGGCGTCGCCATCGTGACGGGCGTGTACTCGGGCGACAACCCGATCCCGATCGAGGCCGAGCTGTGCCGCAAATATGATGCGAGCCGGCCCGTCCTGCGCGAAGCCGTGAAGATGCTGACCGCAAAGGGCCTGCTGGCCGCGCGCCCCCGGCGCGGCACCTGGGTGCAGCCCGAGGACAAGTGGAACCTGCTGGATCCCGATGTGTTGGGTTGGCTGCTGGAGCGCAAGTATTCGCCCCAACTGTTGATTGAGTTCACTGAAATCCGGCTCGCCATCGAACCGGGAGCGGCGGCGCTTGCCGCCCAGGCGGCCGGTCCCGAGGAGAAGGCCGCCATTCGCGCCGGAATCGAGCGCATGCAGGCGGCTGATCGCGGTGATGATGATCCGCTGGACTCCGACATCGCATTTCATGTGGCCGTGCTGCGCGCCAGCCGCAACCGCTTCTACGCCCAACTAGCCGGCTTCACGGCCACGGCGTTGCGCATCAGCATCCAGACCACGAATCGTTACAAGGGCGTGCGACTGGCCAGCATTGCCGATCACAAGAAGGTGGCGGACGCCATTTTCGCCGGGAAATCCGCGGCGGCGGGCGAGGCCATGCGCAAGTTGATCCAGGAAGCGCTGGATCTCATCACTCGGCGCGAGGCGCGGCAGTCCGCGCGGCGCGCCTCAGCTCGCACAGGACGTTGATATGGCGAAGATCAGGTTGGCAATTGTAGGTCTGGGCAAGATCGCGCGCGATCAACATCTGCCGTCACTTGCGGCGAGCGACGAGTTTGAGCTGGTGGGTGTTGCCAGTCCTCACAACTCCCTCGACAACGTGCCGAGCTTCAAGGATCTCGAGTCTTTGCTGGCCGCCACGAAAAATATCGATGCCGTGGCCCTATGCACGACTCCGCAGGTCCGCTTCGACATTGCCAGAAGAGCATTGGAGCGCGGCCTGCACGTGCTGCTGGAAAAGCCGCCTGGCGCGACCGTCAGTGAAGTCATTGCGCTCAACGCCCTGGCGAGCGAGAAGAAGCGCACTCTGTTTGCCTCCTGGCACTCGCGGCATGCCGCCGCCGTTGAGCCGGCGCGGCAGTGGCTCGCGAGTCGACAGATTCGCAGGGTGACGATTCATTGGAAAGAGGATGTCCGCGTCTGGCATCCCGGACAGGCCTGGATCTGGAAGGCCGGCGGCCTGGGAGTCTTCGATCCAGGAATCAACGCGCTGTCCATCCTGACACGCATTCTCCCGTACTCGCTCGTGTTGCAGCGCGCCGAGCTGCGTTTCCCGGCCAACTGTCAGACGCCCATTGCGGCGGACCTCGATTTCGGGGGGCCGGCTCGCATGGAGTTGGATTTCCTGCACCCCGGGCCGCCGCGCTGGGACATTGATGTCGATACCGACTCGGGCCGGTTGAGCCTGTCCAAGGGCGGGAGTGAGATGAGAGTGGAGGATCAGCCGGTGCAACTGCCGCCGGGCGGAGAGTATCCGCGCCTGTACGCTCACTTCGCGGATCTGGTGCGGCGCAAATCCAGTGATGTGGATGTTGCACCCCTGCAGCTGGTCGCGGATGCCTTTTTATGCGGCGAACGGGTGGAAGTGGCTCCCTTTCATGAATGACTCATGCTGCGCGGTAGCTCGATAGATACGGGCGCAGCCGCTCGATAGCCTCTTGCACCTGGGTGGTTCCGACCGCGAAGCTGAAGCGCATGAAATGGCGGCCCTCCACCGGATCAAAGTCGATCCCCGGCGCGGTCGCCACCCCGGTGTTGCGTAGAATGTCTTCGCAGAATTTCAGGCTGTTGTCAGTAAACCGCCGGACGTCCGCGTAAATGTAGAACGCACCATCCGGAGGGGCAATGTCGGCCAGCCCGAGCGCGGGTAACGCGGCGAGCAGGAGCTGGCGATTCTTCGCATACACCGCCACGTGCTTCCGCAGCTCTTCGTGGCTGTCGAGTGCCACCAGTCCGGCGTGTTGACTCAGTGAAGGCGCCGTCAGGAACATGTTGCCCATGTAGGCACGGGCACGCGCGATGTGTTGGGGTGGAACGAGCAGCCATCCCAGGCGCCACCCGACCATGCTAAAATATTTCGAGAAGCTGTTGATCACCAGCGCGTCGGTTCCGAGCTCGAGCATCGAGTGGGCGCGTTCGCCGTAGCTCAGGCCATGATAGATCTCATCGGAAATGATCCGGATCCCTCGTTCCTGACAGACCTGGTGAATAGCGCGCAGCTCTGCGGCGCCAATGATTGTCCCGGTCGGATTGGCTGGACTGGCAACAATCACGCCGCTGGGTGCGGGATCGAGCGCTGCCAACGCGGCCGCGGTGAGCTGAAAACGGGTGCTCCTGTCGCAGGGTATTTCAACGGCCTCGAGATTCAGCGCCCGCAAGGTATTGCGATACGCAACGTAACCGGGCCGCGCCAGAGCGATGCGATCTCCGGGGGTGAAGCTGGTGCTCAACGCGAGCACCAGAGCCGGGGACGCCCCGCAAGTGAGAATGAATTGTTCGGGAGTGACCTCAACACCGTAGGTGTCACGATAGTGGCGGGCGAGGCGTGCCTTGAGAGCCGTGCTCTCCCAATAACCCATGGCGTCTGTGTCGAGCACTTCGTGGGCTCGCGCAATCGCGGCCTGCGGCGCCCCCGTCGACGGTTGCCCGAACTCCATGTGAATGATTGAGCGTCCCTGGGACTTCAGGTCATGCGCCAGGCGGCTGATGGCAATGGCGTGGAAAGGCTCTACTTCGGTTCGCATGCCGTTGATTCTAGATTAAAGTCGCCAATCATGGATTCCCGCGACCCGCACCCCTACGACCGAATACCCGACGTCCGCGACGGCTTGACCCGCGAAGAGCGGGTGGTGCTCTACGTGCTGCACCAAACGCAGAAAGAGCGTGGTGGCCGCAATGTCCCGACCGCCATGTTGTGGGGCCGGGTCTGTGAACATTTTTATATCAGTCCCGAAGCCCTTTCAGAAATGCTCGCGCGGCTCGGCGCGCGTAAGTGAGGCTCTAATTGATCATCCTGGCATCGATTGTCGCCGCCTCGATTGTACAGATCGACAGCGGCCGGATTTCCGGCACTACTGACTCCGGCGTGTCCTCTTACAAGGGAATTCCCTACGCAGCGCCGCCTGTGGGAAATCTCCGCTGGCGTCCACCGCAGCCGGTCCCCTCCTGGAGCGGGACTCGCGCGGCCGACGAGGTCGGACCCTTGTGTAAGCAGAAGATCAATACGGCGGACAATGGAGTAGGGCCGCCGCCCGACAGCGAGGACTGCCTGAACCTCGATGTCTACGCGCCCGCAAAGGCGCGGAAGGCCAGGTTGCCTGTCATGTTCTGGATTCACGGCGGCGGCTACGTGAACGGCTCGGGCACCGCCAATCTCTACAACGGCACCGAGTTGGCCAAGCAGGGTGTCGTAGTGGTGTCCATCAACTACCGCCTGGGCCGCTTCGGCTTTTTCGCCCACCCGGCACTGACGAAGGAAAGTCCCAACGGCCCGCTCGGCAACTATGCCTTCATGGACCAGATCGCCGCGCTCCAGTGGGTCAAGCGCAACATCTCGGTGTTTGGCGGTGACCCCGGCAATGTCACCATCTTCGGTGAATCCGCCGGGGGTGGCTCCGTCATCAACCTGATGATTTCTGCGCCCGCGCAGGGTTTGTTCCACAAGGCGATTTCCCAATCCGGCATTGCGCGTATCGACTTCCCGTATCTCAATCGTGCCAATGACTCTGAATTCCCGTCCGCCGAGGATCAGGGCAAATTGTTCGCTGTGAAAATGGGTGTCAACGCCGACGATGTCGACGCTCTCCGGGCTATTCCGGCCCAACAGATCATAGATGCCGGTGATCCCGACACGAACGCCGGTGGGCCGATGATCGATGGAAAAATTCTGACATCCCGCGCGGATGCCGCCTTTGCGCGGCACGCCGAAGCGCGGATCCCCTTTCTGCTGGGCAGCAATGCGCTGGAGTTCCCGCCCCCCAACCCGAAGAAGCGTGAATGGGAGATGTTGCGATTCCCGGCGGCACAGGGCGCGCGGCTGCTCGCGGCCTACGGCTCGGAAGATACCTATAACACCAACATCGGAAGTGACCTCCTGTTTACCGAGCCGGCGCGTTTCCTGTCGCGAACCCACTCTGAAGTCGCGCCCGTGTATCTGTACCGCTTCAGTGTGTTGTCTGAACAGGCACCGAAGAAGATCACCGCGGCCCCGCATGCTTCCGACCGCCAGTATGTCTTCAGGACGTTGAATGCCTCGCCCTGGCCGACAGGCACCATGGACGAGAAGGCGGCCGCGCTGATCAGCGCCTACTGGGTGGCCTTTGCAAAGACCGGGGATCCCAACGGGGGTGGCCGATTGAAGTGGCCGGCCTACAGCCCATCGGCCGACGAGCTCATCAACTTCAGGAACGACGGACCGGCGATTGAAAAGACGCCGAATCCCGCGGCTCTGGATGCCATAGCCGCGGGATACGCTCACTAGTGCTCAGCCGCGAAAAAACGCCAACAAGTCCGCGTTGATGGTCTGCGCTTCGGTGGTGCACATGCCGTGGGGGAATCCCTTGTAGGTCTTCAGGGTTCCATTCTTCAGGAGCTTCGCGCTGAGTGGAGCGGAGTCCGCATAGGGAACGATCTGATCATCATCGCCGTGCATGACCAGGGTCGGCACACTGATCTTCTTCAGATCCTCCGTGAAGTCGGTCTGTGAGAACGCGACGATGCCATCGTAGTGGGCCTTCGCGCTGCCAATCATTCCCTGGCGCCACCAGTTCTGGATCACGCCCTCGGATACTTTGGCACCCGGCCGGTTGAATCCGTAGAACGGGCCGGACGGCAGGTCGTGGTAGAACTGCGCGCGATTGGCGGCGAGCGCGGCCTGGAGGCCATCAAACACTTCCTTGGGCAGGCCGCCCGGATTGTTGGGCGTCTTCATCATGATCGGCGGCACGGCACTGATGAGTACAGCCTTGGCGACCCGGCTCTCGCCGTGACGGCCAATGTAGTGTGCAACCTCGCCGCCACCGGTGGAGTGACCAACATGGATGGCCTTCTTCAGGTCCAGATGCGCGGTCAATGCGGCGAGATCATCGGCGTAGTGATCCATGTCGTGGCCGTCGGCCACCTGGGATGAGCGGCCATGCCCGCGCCGATCGTGAGCAATGACGCGAAAGCCCTCGTTGACGAAGAACAGCATCTGCGCGTCCCAGTCATCGGAGGACAGAGGCCATCCATGCGAGAACACAATCGGCTGACCACTCCCCCAGTCCTTATAGTAAATCGTCACTCCGTCTTTGGTGGTGATGGTATTGCTCATGCTGCTGCTCCGATTGCGCTGTTGGATACGAGGGCGACGGGCACCCGGGAGCGTTTTCTACCATGGGCCCGTGAGGACTGATTGAACAAATCAGTGAACAATTCGATTATTGAAGCCTGCGGTTATATTGTTATGGAAATTCGGTCTGGCCGGGCAGCAGTCCAAAGGGGGAGGGGTCGGTAAAATGCATAGATGACAGACCCTCTTCTGTACGTTGTCGCAGGCCTGTTCGTCGGAACGATGGTAGGGCTGACCGGCGTGGGCGGCGGCTCGCTGATGACACCTATCCTGGTGCTGATTTTCGGCCAGTCTCCCGCGGTCGCCGTCGGCACCGATCTCGTCTTTTCCGCAACGACCAAGCTCGTTGCAACGGCTTCCTTCGGATACAGCCGCCGCGTCGACTGGGGAATCGTAGGACGGCTGGCGCTCGGCAGTATTCCGGGTGCCGCGGCCATCGTGGTGTGGTTCTGGATTTCGCACCGCACACCCGGAGTCATCGAGCACGTGATTGCTCGCGCGCTCGCGGTGATTCTCGCTGTCGCCGCCGTTGCCATGCTGTTGCAGTACCCGCTGCGCCGATTGGGGCTGAAGCTCACTTCGGTATGGATGCAGCGCGCGGAGCGCGCCACATTTCCTCTGACAATCGCTACAGGCCTGCTGCTGGGCGCCGCTGTTACATTGTCTTCGGTTGGAGCCGGAGCCTTGGGAGTCGTGGCGTTGCTGGCGCTCTATCCTCTACGGCTCACCGGCGATCGGTTGGTGGCGACCGACATCGCGCATGCGATACCGGTTACGGCGATTGCCGGTGCGACTCACGCAGTGTTGGGACACGTGGATGTGAGTGTGCTGGGATTTCTTCTGGCCGGTTCGATTCCCGGCGTGCTGCTGGCGTCACGGGCGACTGTCAAGGTGCCTGCGTTCGTGACCAACACGCTGGTGGCAATCATGCTGGCGTTTGTCAGTCAGCGAATGCTCTTCGCGCACTGAAGCCCTCGCGGGCGGGAGCCGATCTCAATCTTCGTGCAATCCGCACTCGCGCTTCAGCCCGAAGAAGCGCAACTGGTCCACGCTGTCGACTTCCGTGATTGAGCGCGTCGTGTGCCAGTCACCAATGGAGAGGTAACCCTTGTCCCACAGCGGGTGATACGGCAGGCCGTGCGCCTTGAGATAACGGCCGACATCGCGATCCGTCCAGTCGAACAGCGGGTGCACTTTGAAGCGACCCCGCTTGAGCTCCACGGGCGCGATGTTCTCGCGAGTCTTGGCCTGCGCACGGCGCAGTCCGGAGAACCAGGTCGCGGCGCGCAGCTCTTTCAGGGCCCGCTCCATGGGCTCCTTCTTGTTCATCTTGTTGTACTGCTCGATGCCTTCCAGGCCCTTGTCCCACAGCTTGCCGTAGCGGGACTCCTGCCAGGCGGCCGAGGCAACCGGTCGATAAATCTTCAGGTTGAGCTTCAGCTTGTGGGTGAGCTCGTCAATGAACTGGTAGGTCTCCGGGAACAGGTAGCCGGTATCGATCAGGATGACCGGAATCCCCGGAACGGCCTGATTGACCATATGCAGCATGACGGCCGACTGGGCGCCGAAGCTCGAGGACAGGACGTGGGTACCGGGCAGAAGCTCGACCGCCTGCTCGACGCGCTGCTGCGCGGGCAATGATTCCAGCGTCCGATTTACGACTGAAAGTGCTTCTTTATCAGCGACTTCCTGGTTTACCGTAAACCAGCGGACCAGGCTCGAGATGGAAGTCGTCAGGGACGATGCGCTCAGGTTCAAGTTCTGCCTCCCACGGGGAGACTGAAATATAGTCACCCCGCGGGCCATTCAGAACGAAGCGTTGCTACTGAGTTCTTCCGTTCTGGTTATAAACCGGTCTGTGAACTCGGCTAGGCGCCCCGGGCTGGGCGCCCCCGGCTGCGCGCCCCCGGCTATTTGAGCTGGCAGATGTCCAGGACATTCATGTCCGTGTAGTCCAGGTTCTCGCCACCCATGGCCCAGATGAAGGAGTACTTCTTGGTCCCGGAGCCCATGTGAATGGACCAGGGCGGGCTGATAACGGCCTCTTCGTTGGCCACCACGATGTGCCGCAGATTGTCAGGCTCACCCATGTAGTGGAAAACGCGATCGTTTTTCGCGTCCGGCAGGTCGAAATACATATAGATCTCGCTGCGACGGTCATGCAGGTGCGGCGGCAGGGTATTCCATACGCTGCCTTCCTCCAGGACCGTGAGTCCGAGGAGCAATTGGGCGCTTTCGCAGACCCCGGGAATGACGAGCTGATAAATCGTGCGCTGATTGGAGCCCGCCAGGTCGCCGCGCTTCAGCGGATTGGCCTGGTCGAGGCGGATGTGCTTGACGGGGCAAGCCTTGTGGGCAGGCACGGACACGATGTAATAGCGGGCCCCACGGCCTGCGAACGTGACCTTTTTCGAGCCCATCGGGACGTACAGGCAGTCCTTGTTCTTCAGCGTGAAGCGCTGTCCGTCGACCGTAATGTCACCTTCCGCGCCCACATTGACCACGCCCATTTCCCGACGCTCCAGGAATGGCTTGCCCACGGCACTCTTCGGCTCGGTGGGATCCGGGAGGCTGATCTCGCCGCCGGCGGGGGCCGCGCCGCCAATGACGAATCGCTCATTGTGGGAGTAGTTCAGGACGACCTTGCCATCCTGGAACAGACCGCTGACGAGGTATCGATCACGCAGCTCATCGTTTTCCACGCGGCTCATCATGTCCGGGTGGGTGGCATGGAAGGTTTTCTCGAACATCTTCGGGACGGCTCCAGGTTAAACGCCCATTATTTGCGGTTCGACACCGGTGTCAAACCTCTTTTCGGGGAGCCGCCGCTTATGTTCAGTGCAGCGTGTACTTCACCCTGGCATAGACAAACCGCAGGAGCGGGTCACCGTAGCTGATGTCATAGCCGCCGACGAAGTTGTTCGTCGATGAAGCGTAGTTCGCGTACGGAGGCA